>Ga0207655_1000152_pt1 | contig 127480 bp, 115 predicted proteins | sample KBSM44metaG_FD_184398 | JGI IMG/M metagenome (GOLD analysis project Ga0207655, IMG submission 184398) | Miscanthus rhizosphere microbial communities from Kellogg Biological Station, Michigan, USA - KBS M4-4 metaG (SPAdes) (version 2) | ecosystem: Host-associated > Plants > Roots > Rhizosphere... | reverse complement strand
ATTTGCCTGGCGGCTTTAGCGCGGTGGTCCCACCTGACCCCATGCCGAACTCAGAAGTGAAACGCCGTAGCGCCGATGGTAGTGTGGGGTCTCCCCATGTGAGAGTAGGGAACTGCCAGGCATCAAATAAGTAGAGAGGCCATCCGGAAGGATGGCCTTTTTGCGTTTCTGAACCACCGAATATTGCAGGCCGGGCAAGGCAAAGCCGCCACCCGGCAAGTCAGACTGCACTCCACCCCACAATAAACTCCGCAATCCCATCAACATCATTCAAATCCAGCACCGGTAACTCGAGCGACAGCGCAACATCACTGGCTACTGCAATCACATGCTCATCCAGGGTTAACTCGTGGACTTCATGCCCTGCATCGCTTCGAAACAGCAGGATCTTTGCAACTTCCTCATGCTTAAAACCCTCAACCAGCACCAGATCCAGCGTGGAGTGATCCATCCTGCTGACCAGATAAGCGAGATCCAGTGGCGCCTCATCCGGGGTTTCAGTCATCAGCGCCCAGCGTTGACGGCTTGCCACCATCGTCTGTGCTGCGCCCGCTTTGCGCAGCTCAAAGCTGTCTTTTCCCGGCTTATCGACATCCATATTGTGATGAGTATGCTTAATCAGTCCGGGACGTTTACCTTTGGCGCAAAGTGCGGGGATCAGTTTCTTCAGCAGCGTGGTTTTACCTGTGCCGCTCCAGGCTGCTATTGCTAATACGGGGATCATTTATGCTCCTGCATCGTTCGTAAATCTTCTGTTGTATTCACGTTCGCAAACGCAGGCTTGAGATCGCTAAAATCAACGGTGTGTCCGCCTGCCTGACGCATAAACATCATCACCCGTCGTTCTCCAGTGGCCAGATAACCCTGGAGGTCAGATATGAGGGATCTATTCATCAGTGCGATAGTAGGATGGTCGCGCTCGCCATCATGCACCCAGACCACGGAAGAATTACCGCGCTGCTGCACCAGGCGTTCAGCGAGGCACGCCGGAATAAAAGGCGTATCGCAAGGGCAAAAGAGAAACCATTCACCCTGTGACTGCTGCATGACCGAGAGCATCCCCGCCAGCGGCCCCGGATAGTCCATTAGGTTATCCTGATAAACGGGATACCCACTGCGCTGGTAAATATCGATATGGCGGTTGGCGCTGAGCGCCATTGACGATACCTGTGCTGCCAAGGTATCAGCGACATGCTGCCATAAAGGCTTACCCTTCAGAAGCTGAAGCCCTTTATCTTCACCTCCCATACGCGTTGCTCTGCCACCTGCCAGAACGACGCCGATAATTTCCCGGCTCTGATTCACCAATATCGCCTCTTTTATTGTGGGATTGACCCTGCTAACGTGTCTCTCTAAATGAAAGGAGCACCACCATGAAATGTAAACGTCTGAATGAAGTTATTGAACTCCTCCAGCCGGCCTGGCAAAAAGAGCCAGAGCTGAATCTGATGCAATTTTTACAGAAACTGGCGAAAGAGTCAGGTTTTGACGGCGAACTGACAGACCTTTCTGACGACATCCTGATCTACCACCTCAAAATGCGCGATTCTGCCAAAGATGCTGTAATTCCTGGTATTCAGAAGGATTATGAGGAAGATTTTAAAACCGCATTACTGCGCGCGCGTGGGGTAATTAAAGAGTAAAAGCTTGTAAGCGGCGCCACCGAAATCGCCACAAGATGATATCCTGAATCATTCGTATAATTTCCGGATGATCGGATGAACGACCAGGCTTTTACTTTCCAGACATTACACCCGGATACCATTATGGATGCGCTGTTCGAGCAGGGTATTCGGGTGGATTCCGGGTTAACCCCGTTAAACAGCTACGAAAACCGCGTCTATCAGTTTCAGGACGAGGATCGTCAGCGCTTCGTCGTAAAGTTCTATCGCCCTCAGCGTTGGTCTGCAGACCAAATTCAGGAGGAGCATCAGTTTGCTCACGATCTCCTTGATGACGAAATTCCCGTTGCTGCACCGGTGAAATTCAATAACCAGACGCTGCTAACGCACGAAGGTTTTTACTACGCCGTATTTCCAAGCCTGGGTGGCCGTCAGTTTGAATCTGATAATATCGATCAGATGGAATGGGTTGCCCGCTATCTGGGACGCATTCATCAGACGGGACGCAAAAAATCCTTTATTGCCCGCCCGACTATCGGGATTCATGAATATCTCACCGAGCCGCGACAGGTATTCGAAACGTCGACGCTTATGCCGGGTAAATTAAAGGATAATTTCCTTAACGCGACTGATAAACTTATTGTGGCGGTTAAAGAGCGCTGGCGTGATGATATCTCCACGCTGCGTCTGCACGGCGATTGCCATGCTGGCAATATCCTTTGGCGCGATGGCCCGCTGTTTGTCGATCTCGATGATGCGCGCATGGGGCCAGCCGTTCAGGATCTGTGGATGCTGCTCAATGGCGATAAAGCCGAGCAGAGGATGCAGCTTGAAACCATTATTGAAGCGTATGAAGAGTTTAGCCCCTTTAATTCAGACGAAATTGCCCTGATAGAGCCTTTACGTGCGATGCGTTTTGTTTATTATCTTGCCTGGTTAATCAGGCGTTGGGATGACCCCGCATTTCCTCGAAATTTCCCGTGGCTCACCGGGGAAGATTACTGGCGCAGCCAGATTTCGACATTTACTGAGCAGGTTAAGGTTCTGCAAGAACCCCCTCTGCAATTAACGCCTATGTATTAATTGGACACATCCAGGAGAGAGTTGATCATGAAAAAAATTTGGCTGGCGCTGGCAGGTATGATTCTGGCATTTAGCGCTTCTGCTGCACAGTTTACCGACGGCAAGCAGTTCACCACGCTGGAAAAACCCGTCGCTGGCGAGCCACAGGTGCTTGAATTCTTCTCGTTCTACTGCCCGCACTGCTATCAGTTTGAAGAAGTGCTGCATGTTTCGGATAACGTGAAGAAAAAGCTGCCAGAAGGCACCAAAATGACCAAGTATCACGTTGAGTTCCTGGGCCCGTTGGGTAAAGATCTGACTCAGGCGTGGGCGGTTGCTATGGCGCTGGGTGTGGAAGACAAAGTTACTGCACCAATGTTTGAAGCCGTACAGAAAACCCAGACTGTTCAGACTACTGCAGATATCCGCAAAGTATTCGTGGATGCGGGCGTAAAAGGTGAAGAGTACGACGCAGCCTGGAACAGCTTTGTGGTGAAATCCCTCGTTGCTCAGCAGGAAAAAGCCGCAGCAGACCTGCAGTTGCAGGGTGTTCCGGCAATGTTTGTTAACGGTAAATATCAGCTGAACATGCAGGGCATGGATACCAGCAGCATGGACATCTTTGTACAACAGTACGCAGACACCGTGAAATTCCTGGTTGAGAAGAAATAAGATTCTTAACGTAAAAACGCCGGTCAGTGACCGGCGTTTTTGTATGAAGCTTTTATATTATCTATCTGTTCGTCTTTCTCTTTCCAGAGCGCGTTAAGCCACAGCTGGAAACGACGTTTAAAATTCTTATCATTAACGTAATCACCGTGTAGCTCGGTCTCAACGGCCATGAGATCCACCCGAACAACGATGCGCGTGAGTTTGCCGCTCAGCATGTCGTAAAACGGTGTCGTATCATTTTCGGGGTAGCACAGCGTGATGTTCAACAACTTATCGAATTGATCGCCCAGCACGTTGAGTGCCATTGCAATGCCCGCTGCTTTAGGTGGGAGTAAGTTTTGATAAGACGAGCGCGTTTGCTGATGCTTCTCCTCGGTAAAGCGAGAGCCTTCAACAAAGTTAACAATTGTTGTGGGATGTGCGCGAAACTTCTCGCAAGAGCGGCGTGTCGTTTCCACATCCTTACCGCGACGCTCCGGATGGCGGATGAGATAGCCGCGCGAATAGCGTTTCATGAACGGCATATCCAGCGCCCAGCATGCAAGGCCAATAAAAGGTACCCACGCCAGCTGTTGTTTCAGGAAGTATTTGTTCATCGGGATGTGTTTGCGGAACAGCACGCACAGAACCACAATGTCTGCCCAACTGTGGTGATTGCAGATGAGCAGGTACCAGTTCTTTTTGTTAAGTCTTTCCAGGCCCTGAACGTCCCACTTCAGGTGCGGATTGAGGCACAGCAGAATAGCCAGCCCTTCGCACCAGCAATACATCATAAAATTACAAAAAGAGGAAACGGCTCGCCATACCGCGGGTACCGGTAGCAGCAACTTAATGATTCCGGCGACGATAATTGGCACTGAACAGGCCACGGTAACGAGAATCGTTAAAATGATGCTTAACAGTAATATTATTGGAGCGAGAAATCTCGACATGGTGAGCTTTTTCAGATAGTTAGCTGTGAATTGTCAGCCGGCTATCCGGCGCAGGGCGCTGATTTTATCAGAAATCAGGCCGCAGCAGGGTGCTTTCACGCGGCAAGTTGCGGCTAATACTGCGTCACACCCGATTTATTCAGGAAAAACCATAGGGCGGGGCTTATATCCACATAGACTAAATTGTCATCAGATGGCGATAACGATCAAGGATCAATATATAAATCTTTGATTTTAAGCGTTAAATAATAAATCTTAATATAGAAATTTTGTCTGTTATTCATCTGATATTAAAGTATTCACAAACTTATCCACAGTTTGATTTTGCGAGCGATCCTCACGATCGCAAAATCTTTTGCCGTTTCAGGCCCTAATAACTGATGTTTTCATCCTTCTGTGGCATCCTTTACCCATAAATTGATTAAAGGCACGGACATTATGGTTCAGATCCCAGAAAACCCTCTTATTCTCGTCGACGGCTCTTCTTACCTGTATCGGGCGTATCATGCGTTTCCTCCTCTGACCAACAGCGCAGGAGAACCCACCGGCGCAATGTACGGCGTGCTGAACATGCTGCGCAGCCTGATCCTACAGTATAAGCCCACTCACGCGGCCGTCGTCTTTGATGCGAAGGGCAAAACTTTCCGCGATGAGCTTTTTGAGCATTACAAATCCCACCGTCCGCCAATGCCTGACGATCTACGCGCGCAGATCGAACCGCTCCATACCATGGTTAAAGCGATGGGCCTGCCGCTGCTTGCCGTGTCCGGCGTAGAAGCCGATGACGTTATCGGTACGCTGGCGCGTGAAGCCGAAAAACTGGGTCGTCCGGTCCTCATCAGTACCGGCGATAAAGATATGGCTCAGCTGGTGACGCCAGGGATCACACTGATTAACACCATGACCAACACCATTCTGGGGCCAGAAGAGGTGGTCGCAAAATATGGCGTACCGCCAGAGCTGATTATCGATTTCCTCGCACTGATGGGGGACTCCTCAGATAACATTCCTGGCGTGCCGGGCGTGGGTGAAAAAACCGCTCAGGCCCTGCTGCAGGGGCTGGGGGGGCTGGATACGCTGTACGCGGAATCTGATAAAATCGCCGGGCTCACCTTCCGTGGCGCAAAAAATATGGCCGGGAAGCTCGAAGAGAACAAAGAGGTGGCTTACCTCTCCTATCAGCTGGCCACCATCAAAACTGACGTTGAGCTGGAGCTGGGCTGTGAACAGCTTGAGGTACAGCAGCCTTCAGCAGACGACCTCCTGAGCCTGTTTAAGCAATATGAATTCAAGCGCTGGATCACTGACGTAGAAAGCGGTAAGTGGCTGCAGGCAAAAGGTACAAAACCTGCGGCGAAGCCAAAAGAGACGATTGTTACTGATGCTGAAGAGCTGGTGGAAGAAGAGGAAGCCGTAACCCTCTCCTTCGACAAGTACGAAACCATCCTTGAAGAGTCGCAGCTGGTCACCTGGATCGAAAAACTGAAAAAAGCGCCGGTGTTTGCCTTCGATACGGAAACCGACAGCCTCGATAACATCTCTGCCAATATGGTGGGCCTGTCGTTTGCGACAGAGCCGGGCGTTGCGGCCTATGTCCCTGTGGCGCATGACTATCTGGATGCGCCCGATCAGATCTCGCGCGACCGCGTACTCGAACTGCTGAAGCCAATTCTTGAAGATGACAAGGCGCTGAAGGTCGGGCAAAACCTGAAATACGATCGTGGCATTCTGCACAACTACGGCATTGAGCTGCGCGGTATTGCCTTCGACACCATGCTGGAATCCTACATTCTGGACAGCGTGGCGGGGCGTCATGATATGGATTCGTTATCCGACCGTTGGCTGAAGCACAAAACTATCACCTTTGAAGAGATCGCCGGCAAAGGTAAAAATCAGCTGACCTTTAACCAGATTGCGCTGGAAGAGGCGGGTCGTTACGCAGCGGAAGACGCCGATGTCACGCTGCAGCTGCACCTGAAGATGTGGCCAAAACTGCAGAAGCAGGAAGGCCCGCTGAACGTGTTCCAGCACATTGAAATGCCGCTGGTGCCTGTGCTTTCCCGTATTGAGCGCAACGGCGTTAAGATTGACCCCACCGTTCTGCATAACCACTCTGGAGAGCTTGCACAGCGGCTGACCGAGCTTGAGCAAAAGGCCCATGAGCTTGCAGGCGAGCCGTTTAACCTCTCGTCTCCTAAACAGCTGCAGACCATTCTGTTTGAAAAGCAGGGCATCAAGCCGCTGAAGAAAACACCCGGCGGCGCGCCTTCCACCTCGGAAGAGGTGCTGGAAGAGCTGGCGCTGGACTATCCGCTGCCAAAAGTCATTCTGCAGTATCGCGGCCTGGCGAAGCTGAAATCGACCTATACCGATAAGCTGCCGCTGATGATTAACCCGAAAACGGGCCGCGTGCACACCTCTTATCATCAGGCCGTGGCGGCCACCGGGCGACTCTCGTCAACCGATCCAAACCTGCAGAACATTCCGGTGCGTAATGAAGAGGGCCGCCGCATTCGTCAGGCCTTTATTGCACCAGAAGATTATCTGATTGTCTCTGCGGACTACTCGCAAATCGAGCTGCGCATTATGGCGCACCTATCGCGTGATAAGGGTTTACTGACGGCGTTTGCCGAAGGGAAAGACATCCACCGGGCAACTGCCGCTGAGGTCTTCGGCTTGCCGCTGGACAGCGTCACCAACGACCAGCGCCGCAGTGCGAAGGCAATCAACTTCGGTTTGATTTACGGCATGAGCGCCTTTGGTCTCTCACGCCAGCTCAATATCCCGCGCAAAGAGTCGCAGAAGTATATGGATCTCTACTTCGAGCGTTACCCTGGCGTGCTGGAATATATGGAACGCACCCGCGCGCAGGCGAAGGAAAAAGGCTACGTTGAAACGCTGGACGGACGTCGACTCTACCTGCCGGACATCAAATCCAGTAACGCGGCGCGTCGCGCCGGGGCAGAGCGTGCGGCAATCAACGCACCGATGCAGGGTACCGCTGCCGACATCATCAAACGCGCGATGATCGCCGTGGATGCCTGGCTGGAAAAAGACAAACCGCGCGTGAAAATGATCATGCAGGTGCACGATGAACTGGTGTTCGAAGTGCACAAAGAAGACCTGGAGAGCGTCTCTCAGAAGATCCACGAGCTGATGGAAAGCAGCATGAAGCTGGATGTGCCGCTGCTGGTGGAAGTGGGGAGCGGTGAAAACTGGGATCAGGCTCACTAGGGGTTCGGCGAATAACGTGCGTTTATGTAAGTTAGCAACATTACAACGCACGTTTTGTGACGATCATTAGAATTCCCTATGTAAAGAATGAAAAAAAACTACAAAAAGTGCTTTTTCTACAGCTAAAAAAGGGGTAGAGTTAGCGACGTAGGGTACAGAGGTAAGATGTTCTATCTTTCAGACCTTTTACTTCACGTAATCGGATTTGGCTGAATATTTTAGCCGCCCCAGTCAGTAATGACTGGGGCGTTTTTTATTGCGGCAAAGAAAATGTCAGGCAAAAAAAAGCGCGGGCATCGCCGCGCTCGTTATTACTCTTCTTCCGCTTCTGTCGCGGGTTCCAGCTCGTTAAACCAGGTGTCGAGTTTCTGACGAAGCTTATCCACGCCCTGCTTTTTCAGCGATGAGAATGGCTCAACCTGCACGTCACCGTTAAACGCCAGTACGGCTTCGCGTACCATATTCACCTGCGCTTTACGCGCCCCGCTTGCCAGCTTGTCGGCTTTAGTCAGCAGCACCAGTACGGCAATATCGCTCGCCACGGCCCAGTCGATCATCTGCTGATCGAGATCCTTCAGCGGATGGCGAATATCCATCAGCACCACAAGGCCCTTCAGGCACAGGCGTTTTTCAAGGTATTCACCCAGCGCACGCTGCCACTTGATCTTCATCTCTTCCGGGACCTGCGCAAAACCGTATCCTGGTAAGTCGACCAGGCGTTTGCCCTCTGCCACTTCAAACAGGTTAATCAGCTGAGTACGGCCAGGTGTTTTTGAGGTACGCGCCAGGCTCTTCTGATTGGTCAGCGCATTCAGGGCGCTGGATTTTCCCGCATTGGAGCGGCCAGCAAAGGCCACTTCAATTCCTGTATCAGAAGGCAGGTGGCGAATATCGGGCGCACTGGTGACAAAATGCGTCTGTTGGTAGTTCCAGGTAGTCACGTGGTCGTCTCCAAAAATCGTAAGCTGTGGGGGATTATACCTGAATGCGGGCAAAAGGCTTTTCTCATCGTAATAAGCCTGTAAGCGATAACCCTGGCAAATGTAAGAGATTTGCCCTTTACGCTATGCGAGATTTAAGAGAAATCGTAGACGTTAAAAAATGCAACTTATTACAAATCAGATAGTTGATGATGAGTAATAATCCGAAAATCCGTTTTTGTACCCTTTCGTTGCTTGTTAGTTTAATGGAACAAGGTAAAGTGTGCGTCAAGGCGAGGATGCCAACAGGATAACGACTTAAGGATAAGGGTCAGGAGCGCCAGGAGGCGAAGACTCAGGATTGTCAGGATGACCAGCGCCTGGAGGCGTTTAAACAGGAAACGGAACCGTATCACGGACGGTATTAAGCCAAAGGATAAACAGGGTTTGTTGTTGGCAAACATGGAATGTCTGGCCCGTAAAGGGTTATGAGTCAGGAAAAAAGGCGACAGATTGCTCTGTCGCCTTTTTTCTTTGCTTGCTTTCTGCTAGATTTCGCCGCAATTCTATACTGAAGAAAACGGCTTAAAGATAAAACATCATGAAAAAACCGACTACCGCAGCGGGCGCGAAACGCCCTGCAAAAGCACGCCGCAAAACGCGCGAAGAACTGAACCTGGAAGCGCGCGATCGCAAACGCGATAAAAAGCATCGTGGCCATGCTGCGGGTAGCCGTGCAGGCGGTGAAGGCGCAGCAGGCGCCTCTGCAAAAGGCAAACAGCAGAAAGATCCCCGTATCGGCAGTAAAACTCCCATTCCACTGGGCGTGACAGACACCCCGGTCACTAAGCAGCACAAACCAAAGAGCGAGAAACCTATGCTTTCACCGCAGGCTGAGCTGGATTTGCTGGAGAACGATGAGCGCCTGGACGCGCTGCTGGAACGTCTTGAAGAGGGTGAAGCCCTGACCGCAGAAGAGCAGACATGGGTTGATGCCAAACTGGATCGCATTGATGAGCTGATGCAGAAGCTGGGCCTGTCTTACGATGATGAAGACGAAGAAGAAGAAGACGAAAAGCAGGAAGATATGATGCGTCTTCTGAAGGGTGGAAACTAACATTTGCACCCGGCAGGTACGCTTGCCCTGCTTATAACCCTTCCGGTTATATGTTATCTGGTGTGGTTATTCGTTAAACTACGGCGGTTGTCGCGGCGACAGACGTTGCTGCGCACCCGAATGATGGCCCGCAATGGGGCCAGAACGGGCCGCCGTAGGCGAACGCGACACCAACGGAAGGAGTGAGCATGTCAGCACCAACTATCGACTGGGATTTGGCCCTAATCCAGAAATATAACTATTCCGGGCCGCGCTATACCTCATACCCCACCGCGCTGGAGTTTTCCGAGGCTTTCGGCGAGGCGGAATTTCAGCAGGCCGTCGCGCGCTATCCTGAGCGCCCGCTGTCGCTCTACGTCCATATTCCGTTCTGCCACAAACTTTGCTATTTCTGCGGCTGCAATAAAATCGTTACCCGTCAGCAGCATAAAGCCGATCAATATCTCGATGCGCTCGAGCAGGAAATCCTGCACTGCGCGCCGCTGTTTGCCGGGCGCCATGTGAGCCAGCTTCACTGGGGCGGCGGTACGCCAACCTATCTGAATAAAGCGCAAATCACCCGCTTGATGACGCTGCTGCGCAGCAACTTCAATTTTGATGAAGATGCCGAAATCTCGATCGAAGTGGATCCGCGCGAAATTGAGCTGGATGTACTGGATCACTTACGCGGCGAAGGTTTCAACCGCCTGAGCATGGGCGTGCAGGACTTCAACAAAGAGGTGCAGCGTCTGGTGAACCGCGAGCAGGATGAAGAGTTTATCTTCGCCTTACTCAACCACGCGCGCGATATCGGCTTTACGTCGACCAATATCGACCTGATTTACGGCCTGCCGAAGCAGACGCCGGAGAGCTTCGCCTTCACGCTGAAGCGCGTGGCCGAACTTAACCCGGACCGCCTGAGCGTCTTCAACTATGCGCATCTGCCGACGCTGTTTGCCGCTCAGCGTAAAATCAAAGATGCAGACCTGCCTTCTGCCCAGCAAAAACTGGATATCCTGCAGGAAACCATCACCTCGCTGACCGAGACCGGCTATCAGTTTATCGGTATGGATCACTTTGCCCGTCCGGACGACGAGCTGGCGATTGCCCAGCGTGAAGGCGTTCTGCACCGCAATTTCCAGGGCTACACGACGCAGGGCGATACCGACCTGCTGGGAATGGGCGTCTCCGCCATCAGCATGATTGGCGACTGCTACGCGCAAAACCAGAAAGAATTAAAGCGGTATTATCAGCAGGTGGATGAAGCCGGCAACGCCCTGTGGCGCGGCATCGCGCTGACGCGCGACGACTGCATTCGTCGTGATGTGATTAAAGCGCTCATCTGCAACTTCCGTCTCGACTTCAGCGACGTGGAAGCGCAATGGGATCTGCAGTTCAGCGATTATTTTGCTGAAGACCTGAAGCTGATCGCGCCGCTGGCGAAAGATGGGCTGGTGGATGTATCTGAGAGTGCCATTGAGGTCACGCCAAAAGGGCGTCTGTTGATTCGTAATATCTGCATGTGCTTTGACGCCTACCTGCGTCAGAAGGCGCGCCTGCAGCAGTTCTCACGCGTTATTTAAGCCGCTTTGCCGGGTGGCGGCTTCGCCTTACCCGGGCTACAAAAGTGCGAAATGCAGGCCGGGTAAGCGAAGCTCCACCCGGCACTGCCAAAATCACTCCATCCCCAGCTCTTTCAGCTTGCGCGTCAGGGTATTACGCCCCCACCCCAGCAGACGTGCCGCTTCCTGTTTATGGCCCTGTGTATGACGAAGCGCGGTGGTTAACAGCGTGCGCTCCATCTCAGGCTGCGCTTCGGAGAGCAGGTTTTGATGACCGGAACGCAGCGCGCGATCTGCCCACTGCGCCAGCAGCGTCGCCCAACTGTCCGGCAGCGCGTGTCCGGTGCTGCTTTCTGGCGCGGTGGCTTCAAACAGCTCGGCTGGTAAATCCTGAATCAGTACTTCCTGTCCGGCGGCCATCACGGTCAGCCAGCGGCAGGTGTTTTCCAGCTGACGCACGTTGCCCGGCCAGGCCAGGCGGGTGAGGGCGGCGTCCGTTTCCGGATGCAGCTGTTTGGCTTCCACGCCCAGTTCGCGGGCGGCTACCTGCAGGAAATGGCGCGCCAGGCGAGGAATATCTTCCCGGCGCTCGCGCAGCGGCGGCAGATGAACGCGAATCACGTTCAGGCGGTGGAACAAATCCTCACGGAATTTTCCCTCCTGCACGCGCAGCTCCAGGTTCTGGTGCGTTGCCGCGATAATGCGCACGTCCACTTTCACCGGCGCATAACCGCCGACGCGGTAAAACTGCCCGTCGGCAAGCACGCGCAGCAGGCGGGTCTGAACGTCGAGCGGCATATCACCGATTTCGTCCAGGAACAGCGTGCCGCCATCTGCCTGCTCAAAACGTCCCTGGCGAATGGTATTCGCGCCGGTAAATGCGCCTTTTTCATGGCCGAACAGCTCGGACTCAATCAAATCCTTTGGGATCGCCGCCATATTCAGGGCGATAAAGGGCGCTTTAGCCCGCGGGCTATGGCGGTGCAGTGCATGGGCAACCAGCTCTTTACCGGTTCCCGATTCGCCGTTAATCAGTACGCTAATGGAGGAACGCGACAGACGCCCGATGATGCGAAACACATCCTGCATCGCAGGCGCTTCGCCGATGATATCCGTTGTGGGCCCGAAATCGGGCGTATTACGGGGCTGCTGCTGTTCCTGATAGTGGCTAATGGCGCGTTCGACCAGCGCGACCGCCTCGTCAATATCAAACGGCTTAGGCAGGTAATCGAATGCTCCTTGCTGGTACGCGCTCACGGCAGCGTCCAGGTCCGAATGCGCCGTCATTATGATGACCGGAAGCATGGGGTGGCGTTGTTTAATCTGTTTTAAGAGTGCCAGCCCGTCCATTCCCGGCATGCGAATATCCGACAGCAGAACATCCGGCGTTTTGGTCGTAAGGGCATCAAGCACCTCGCTGCCGCTTTCAAACGTCGTGCAGTTCAGTCCCGCACCAGTGAGCGCGCGTTCAAGCACCCAACGGATGGAGCTATCGTCATCGACTACCCAGACTATCCCTCGTTGCATAAACGTCACCTTTATTTTTTAATCGGCAGGAAAACCGAAAACTCGGTATGTCCCGGCCAGCTGGTAAATTCAATTTTGCCAGAGTGTTGGTCGATCAAACTGCGGGCAATGGATAACCCTAACCCGGTGCCGCCTTCGCGGCCGCTGACCATCGGGTAAAACAGCGTATCCTGCAGATGCGGCGGAATGCCCGGTCCGTTGTCTTCTACGTCGATGCGCGCTGCCAGTCGATAGCGCACGCCGTGCAGCGTGAGCTGGAATGCGGTGCGGGTACGCAGAATGATTTCGCCCCCCTCCGGCCCCAGCGCCTGCAGCGCATTGCGCACAATATTCAACAGAACCTGTTCAATCTGGTCCGGGTCGTGCGCCAGTTCCGGCAGGCTTGGGTCGTAATCACGCACCAGCGTAACGTTGTCCGGCAGCTCCATGGAGACCAGCTTCACCACGCGCTCGGCCACTTTATGAATGCTTTCTGAAATATGCATACCTGGCTGCTGCGGCCCGAGGAGACGGTCGACCAGATTACGCAGGCGATCGGCCTGCTCAATGATGACGTTGGTATATTCCGCCAGCGCAGGGTCGGGCAGCGCTTTGGTCAACAGCTGTGCCGCGCCGCGTAGTCCGCCCAGCGGGTTTTTAATTTCATGTGCCAGACCGCGCACCAGGTCACGGGCAGCGATTTGCTGTGCGTGCTGGAGCTGCTCCTGGCTGAGCCGACGCTGATTATCCATCGGCGCCATTTCGAGCAGGATCAGCCCTTCAGGCAGCCGCTGCGCCGTCAGCGACAGAATATGCGAGCGCCCGTCGATCACCAGCGTCACTTCGTTATCGGTGAACCCCTGACCGGCCTGCAAACTTTCCTGCATCAGGCCAATATTCAGCGAAAAATAGCTCAACAGTTCAGGAAGCGGGGTGCCAAACAGTTTGCGCGCGCTCTGGGCGAGTAGCTGCTGCGCCGCCGGGTTGGCGTAATGCACCGCCAGCTCGTCGTCGACCAGCAAGATACTGTTAATCAAAGAATTGAGGATCTGCCCAGCATCGGGCAGCGTGCCAGTTGCCATTCAGCAGTCTCCTGGAGTTGATTGCACTAATTTAGTGCAGTATAGCTTTTTCGTCGTAAAAAGCGCGTGAGATCAGGTTGTTGGTGGAGAAAAAAGCCCATCCGGAGATGGGCTGAAAGTTTCCACGGCAACAACTAAAAACGGCTTGCGGGTCGCGCGTAAAGGGTCGCGCGAAGCCCGTTAAAACTTAAACGCTGTAGTACAGTTCGAATTCAACCGGGTGCGGAGTCATACGTACGCGGTCGTTCTCTTCGATACGCAGCGCGATGTAAGCGTCGATAGCTTCATCGGTGAACACGCCGCCAGCCGTCAGGAACTCACGGTCTGCGTCCAGCGCGTTCAGTGCTTCTTCCAGAGAGCCTGCAACCTGTGGGATCTCTTTCGCTTCTTCTGGCGGCAGGTCATACAGGTTTTTGTCCATGGCTTCGCCAGGGTGGATCTTGTTCTTGATACCGTCCAGGCCAGCCATCAGCAGCGCTGCGAAGCACAGGTATGGGTTAGCCGCTGGGTCCGGGAAGCGCACTTCGATACGACGTGCTTTCGGAGACGCAACAACCGGAATACGGATAGAAGCAGAACGGTTACGGGCAGAGTAGGCCAGCATAACTGGCGCTTCGTAGCCTGGGACCAGACGCTTGTAGGAGTTAGTGGTTGGGTTCGCCAGGGCGTTGATCGCTTTAGCGTGTTTGATAACACCACCGATGTAGTGCAGCGCCTGCTCGGACAGACCCGCATACTTGTCGCCAGAGAACAGGTTAGTGCCGTTCTTGGACAGAGACATGTGGCAGTGCATACCGGAACCGTTGTCGCCAAACATAGGTTTTGGCATGAAGGTCGCGGTTTTACCGAAACGGTGCGCAACGTTGTGCACAACGTATTTGTAAATCTGAATCTCATCCGCTTTTTTGGTCATGGTATTGAAGCGGGTTGCGATTTCGTTCTGACCCGCGGTCGCCACTTCGTGGTGATGCGCTTCAACGACCAGACCCATCTCTTCCATGATCAGACACATGGTAGAACGGATGTCCTGTGAAGAATCGACCGGAGGAACCGGGAAGTAACCGCCTTTTACGCCAGGACGGTGACCTTTGTTACCACCTTCATATTTGGTGGAAGAGTTCCATGCGCCTTCGATATCATCGATAGCAACGTGGGAGCCTGAAATAGACGCGCCAAAACGGATGTCGTCGAACAGGAAGAACTCTGGCTCTGGCCCGAACAGAACGGTGTCTGCAATGCCGGTAGAACGCAGGTACTCTTCAGCGCGTTTCGCGATGGAGCGTGGGTCGCGGTCGTAGCCCTGCAGCGTGCCTGGCTCGAGGATGTCGCAACGGATGATCAGAGTTGGTTCTTCGAAGAACGGGTCAATGAGCGCAGTGGTTGCGTCCGGCATCAGAACCATGTCGGATTCGTTAATGCCTTTCCAGCCACCAATGGAGGAGCCGTCAAACATTTTGCCTTCTTCAAAGAATTCGGCGTTCACCTGATGAGCAGGGATTGTGACGTGCTGTTCTTTGCCTTTGGTATCGGTGAAGCGCAGATCAACAAACTTCACTTCATGTTCGTTCAGCATCGTCAAAACGTGTTCAGCGGACATACTTAACTCTCCAGATTGGTCATTGTCGTCGTGGTAACGAGGTCTTCAACTTCTATCAAGGTGGCTGGTTGCCATCTTTTTGCCGTATTTTTTATAAAGCGAAATCTGTGCCAACTTTTAAAACACCCCCAAAAGGCGTTATCATGCGCACCATAGTGCAAAAGGGCTGCACCACTATGGATTTGTTGCACCAGTATAGTGCTTCAATGTGAACATTGAGCACCATATTGGTGCAATTTACGTTAAAGTGCCCTTTTACCGCTCCGTGAAAGCGATCACAAAGCATCTCTGCAATACTTGTTTGCGGGGGATGTTTGTGATCCTGTTTTGTAGTGCGATTAATCCGTGTACAATAACGCGCTATTTCTAAATGCCTGAGGCAAAGTTGTGATCGAAAATTTGCGTAACATCGCCATCATCGCGCACGTTGACCATGGTAAAACTACCCTGGTTGATAAGCTGCTGCAGCAATCCGGTACGTTCGACTCTCGTGCCGAAACTCAAGAACGCGTGATGGACTCCAACGATTTGGAGAAAGAACGTGGTATTACCATTCTCGCGAAAAACACCGCGATCAAATGGAATGACTACCGTATCAACATCGTTGATACCCCAGGGCACGCCGACTTCGGTGGTGAAGTTGAACGTGTAATGTCCATGGTAGACTCCGTTCTGCTGGTCGTTGACGCAATGGATGGCCCAATGCCGCAGACGCGCTTCGTGACCAAAAAGGCATTTGCCCATGGTCTGAAGCCGATTGTTGTAATCAACAAAGTTGACCGCCCTGGCGCGCGTCCTGACTGGGTTGTTGACCAGGTATTTGACCTGTTCGTTAACCTCGACGCGACCGACGAGCAGCTGGACTTCCCTATCGTTTACGCTTCTGCGCTGAACGGTATCGCAGGTCTGGACCACGAAGACATGGCAGACGACATGACCCCGCTGTACCAGGCGATTGTTGACCGTGTTCCTGCTCCAAACGTTGATCTCGACGGCACCCTGCAGATGCAGATCTCTCAGCTCGACTACAACAACTACGTTGGCGTAATCGGCATTGGTCGTATCAAGCGCGGTAAAGTTAAGCCTAACCAGCAGGTCACTATCATCGATAGCGAAGGCAAAACCCGTAACGGTAAAGTCGGTAAAGTACTGACTCACCTGGGCCTTGAGCGTATCGAGAGCGACATTGCTGAAGCTGGCGACATCATCGCTATCACCGGTCTGGGTGAGCTGAACATCTCTGATACCATCTGCGACACGCAGGCGGTTGAAGCGCTGCCAGCCCTGTCTGTTGATGAGCCAACCGTATCCATGTTCTTCAACGTCAACACCTCTCCGTTCTGTGGTAAAGAAGGTAAGTTCGTTACCTCTCGTCAGATCCTTGACCGCCTGAACAAAGAGCTGGTGCACAACGTTGCACTGCGCGTTGAAGAAACGCCAGACGCCGATGCATTCCGCGTTTCCGGTCGTGGTGAGCTGCACCTGTCAGTTCTGATCGAAAACATGCGTCGTGAAGGTTTCGAGATGGCGGTTTCCCGTCCGAAAGTTATCTTCCGCGAAATCGATGGCCGTAAACAAGAGCCATTCGAAAACGTAACGCTGGACGTTGAAGAGCAGCACCAGGGTTCTGTGATGCAGGCTCTGGGTGAGCGTAAAGGCGACCTGAAAAACATGAATCCAGATGGCAAAGGCCGCGTACGTCTCGACTACGTGATCCCAAGCCGTGGCCTGATCGGCTTCCGTTCTGAGTTCATGACCATGACGTCTGGTACCGGTCTGCTGTACTCCACCTTCAGCCACTACGACGACGTTCGTCCGGGTGATGTAGGTCAGCGTAACAACGGCGTTCTGATCTCCAACGGTCAGGGTAAAGCGGTTGCGTTCGCACTGTTCAGCCTGCAGGACCGCGGTAAGCTGTTCCTGGGCCACGGTGCAGAAGTTTACGAAGGCCAGATCATCGGTATTCACAGCCGTTCTAACGACCTGACTGTAAACTGCCTGACCGGTAAGAAACTGACCAACATGCGTGCGTCCGGTACTGACGAAGCAACGGTTCTGGTTCCACCGATCAAGATGACTCTGGAGCAGGCTCTGGAATTCATCGATGATGACGAACTGGTCGAAGTGACTCCACAGTCTATTCGTATCCGTAAACGTCACCTGACCGAGAACGATCGTAAACGCGCTATGCGTGGTCCGAAAGAAGACTAATTTCAGTTAATAGTATAAAGCCCTGGTAGAGAGAATCTATCAGGGCTTTTTTTTTGATTATAATCACATACCGTAATGAGCCGTCCGTATATCCTGACGATATAATCTGCGTTGCTAATTATAAATAAAACAGATAATTAAGTAATATTCATAAACCATTTGTATGTTTCTTAAGGGATTAATCAATGGCTAAATATATACTGGGTGATAGGGAACCTCATTACAGAAAAGACTATGGTTCAGGTGGGTGGTGTAGCCTTTGTATATCAAATTCATCAGACCTCAGTCATTTATCTGCTACAGCAAAATTTATTTATAATTCTCTGAATAATAAACAAATAGAAGATCACGCCTACATTATAAAATTCATAAGATATCGTTACCCGACCGCTATTAATCACTTAAATCATTATCTGGAAAATCCTCTGGCTGGACAGGAGGATATTCATTATGACTTTCAAATGATGCAATATTTTATGCAAAAATCTCCTGGATTAAGAATGCTCTTCAATAATGAACTTCAGGAAGCTAAGAGATTTTGTGAGGATATTTCAGGGACATTATTTCCTGGTGTTTATAAAATAAGTTCAACTGATATTTCTCGGGGTGATTTTAAAAATGATAGCGCTGATCTTTTTTATGCAATCGGCGGATATCAATGCTGGGGGAAAGGTGAACTTACTGTGTCAGAAATACCTTATACAAAGCATATTCAAGTAATAAATAACAATAATGATGTCATGTCTCGGGGTAGGTATGAATATAATTTGTTGTTTACTTTCGTGTTCTTTGATAGATATAACTGGAATATAACTAACAAAAATTCAAGAGGTGTTTTGTTGGGTGGTGTGCTACCTGTAAATGATGATTTCATGGGGCGGTTTCATCAGATGGGATTAGCAAGAGAGTACAATATTTGGGGGGAGTTACAAAAAAATATTTATTGGGCAGAAAGTTTTTGAGGGAAAGGATATGCAAAATTTTTTTCATGGCCTTTGCAGACTTCTGATTAATTTGATGGCTTTTGCTTCTTTTTTGTTTATGTTATATACACTACTCGCTTTCTATTCGAATACAAAAAGAAACAGTCAGCTATTGGCCGTGCAGTGGTGTGATGTCCACCTGGAAAATCATTTCTGGGCTAACCAATACCGTGGTTTTTATCTCTACGCAGAAGATAATGGAAATAAGCAAGTAAATATAAAAGCTCAAATGTTTGATGGCAGAAACTATAGCGTTTGGGATAATTATCGTCTCTATTTTACGGATGTCATTGCGAAGGAAAAAAGTGTAGAAGATGCGAGAAAAAACTGGAGTAAGCTGACATGCCTTCCGGGGGGTAAAATCACTGCCGGGGAAAATGGGTTATTAATTGAATAGTGTGGTATAAAATGATAAACAAAAACAAAATAGGGGTTATTTTTATTTGTTGTTTCGTTTCATGGTTTATGATGTTGACGACCGCTCGTTACTTTTCTATTTCGTATTTCAGATGGGTAAATGGATATGCGATAACCTTTTCACTTGATAACAGACAGAGCGAAGAGAAAGTCAGAGAACCTTATGTAAGCTATAACGAATATTTTGATGTCAGGCTAAGTATTTATAAAAATAGATTTTTGTGGTTCATTGATTATCCTTGTTATACAACGATATTGACTAAGCATACTGAGGATCAAAGAGACGCCAGTAACTGGCATGTTTTAGAAATGACTAATAAAAAGGGAAGGATCAATAACCACAAAAGAACGTTTGAGTATCAGCACGGCTGTGGTTAAATTAAGGCCGGGTAAGTGTAACTATTACCCGGCTTTTTTATTAGAACGAATACCGTAACCCCAAACGAATCCGGTACTGCTCGCGGTTGTAATCATTCCATCTGTCCAGCCACTGCAGTTCTAGATACGGCAGCCAGTTTCTGTCGATCTTATAGCTGAACTTATTGGTAATTTCCCAGTGATGATCTTTGCCATTCTTGCTGTGGTAATCGTTCACCCGCTGGAAAAAGTGCGGTTCAAAGGTATAGAAAAACGCGTCCGTTACTTTGAAATTCCAGTAACTGGCAAACTCGTGGGTGTCGTTCTTATCCATCTCCCCGTTATAGTCCGGCGTATCGTAATTGTTATGGTTATAGCGATAGCGGAACGTCAGGTTGAACCCGTCCGTGAATTTATAGTTGGTATCTAAATAAACCGCGCCTCCGGACCCCGCGCTGCTGTCGTTAATCAACCCGCCGGGCTGAAAGGTGAGTTTGTCGGTCGGTTTAAGGAGCGGATACCACCCCTCTATTTCGTTATAGCTGTGCTTGAGCTCATCCCATTTCCCCACGTTATAGGCGTTGGTGAACATCAGCCCCGCGCCCATGTCGAAATTATATCCCGCGCGCAGGATTACCTCGTGCAGCTCAGAGGCCGTATTGTATGCTTCACGCGTTTCGACATACGCTCCGGCAAACACCGGGCAGGACACAGACGACACGATCAGTACAGTGATGATTCTTTTCATAATTTGTCCATGTATCAGGTACAGAAAGGCCTCCCTCCTGATTAACAGGAAGGAAATACTGGCCGGGTTTATTGTTATAAAGTGACTGCTGACGCTTTATTGTTGGTGGTTATCTCAGGGGTATGCGCGGGTTGTTTTTTCCGTTTTCCAATCTCCTCAATGATGAAAGCGAAGCGTGCTTCGTTGAGTTTATAAAAAAGTCCCATAGTGATGGCGGCGATAATCGCCAGGCCGCAGGGCCAGAGAAAGATAAGCTGACGCAACCCCAGCAGCGTGCCCGCGCTCTGCACGGCATGCGGGATGTAGCCAATCTGAGTCAACATAATGCCGGGCAGGAAGCCGGCGAGGGCGGCAGAGATTTTGCGCGAGAAGGTGTAGCCGGTATAAACCGACCCTTCGGCACGAATGCCGGTTTTCCACTCGCCGTAATCAACCGTATCCGGCACCAGCGCCCAGTTGAGGCTGTTCACAAACGCCGTGCCGAAGAAGGCCATGCAGGAAAACAGCACGAACAGCAGGGAGCTGGTCCCCCAGAAGAAATTCAGCACGTCGCCCACCGCCCACAGCGTCAGCCCGCCCAGATAGACGGGCTTCTTGCCAAAACGCTTCACCGCGCCGGGCACCAGAAATACGCCAATCAGAATGCAGCCCATGCTGAAAAAGCCCATCCACGACAGCAGGTGCAGATCGTTCAGCACGTACTGGGTGTAATAGACCTGAATCGCCAGCTTGATGTTAAATGCGGCGAGGGTACACAGGTTGGCGATACACAGCACCAGCAGCGGCGGGTTACGAAAGATGGCGCAGAAAGACTTCAGGATGCCGGGCTTATGATGATCGGGCGTTATCTCGACATAGCGCTCTTTCACCCCGCTATAGCACCACCACATGCAGAACAGGCCTCCGGTGACGAACGCCAGCGCGGCCACCAGGTAGCCTAGCGAAGGCTGGCTGACGAACAGCGCCTGAATGGGCATAAAGCCGACGGTGCAGAGCAAGAGTCCCACCGTTGCGCCACCCTGACGCCACGCCGCAAGCTGCGCGCGCTCGTTCGGGTTTTTGGTCATTGCCGGAACCATCGCGCCGTAGGAGCAGTTCATCAGGCTATAGCACAGGCCAAACATCATGAAGAGCACGGTGGCGAGGGCCGTTTTCACCGTCAGGCTAAAGTCGTTGGCCATAAACTGCGCCGTGGCGACCAGCGCCACCGGGACGGAGGCGTAAAGAATGAATGGCCGGAACTTCCCCCTCGGGCCGATGTTGCGCCGGGAGTCCAGCAGTACGCCGGTCAGCATGTCGGTAAACGCGGTAAAGAACTTGGCGACGAGAAAAATAATGCCGCCGTAGAACGCGGGCATGCCCAGTTCGTCCGTGTAAAACTTCAGCAGATACAGCGTGCCGATACAGAGCATCAGGTTAGAGCCAAAGTCGCCCATCCCGTAGGCGCACTTCTCGCGCAGGCTCAACTTCAGGGTTAACGGATCAGGTGTGTGTGTCATGGTCGATCCCCTAAGCGCCCCGCAGGGCGCGCTCTTACGTCATTCAGGCCGTACGTTTGCGCAGCTCAATTTCTTCCACAATGCGCACATACATCTTCTCGTTGAGGTTGTAGAAGCAGCCCATCGCCACGATGGTGATGACCGCCAGCAGGCTTGGGTAGATAAATATCAGCTGCCGCAGCCCTTCAACCGTTCCGGCGGATTGCACCACGTTGGGCACATAGCCGATCTGCGTGAGCATGATCCCCGGGAAGAAGCCCGCCAGCGCCTGCGATACCTTACGGAAGAAGGTAAAGCCGGTATAGACCGTCCCCTCGGAGCGCACGCCGGTGCGCCATTCGCCGTATTCCACGGTATCGGACACCAGCGCCCAGTTCAGGCTGTTCACAAAGGCGGAACCAAAGAATGCCAGGCAGGAAAACGCCACAAAGCTCACCGAGCCGCCGCCGAAGAAGTAGTTGAGCAGATCCCCGACAACCCAAATCATCAGCCCGCTGATGTAGACCTTTTTCTTGCCGAAGCGCCGCACCGCGCCGGGCATCATAAAGACGCCGATGAATATGCAGCCCATGCTGAAAAAGCCCATGTACGACAGCAGGATCGGGTCGTTCAGCACGTACTGCGTGTAGTAGACCTGAATGGCGAGCTTGACGTTAAAGGCACCCAGCGTGCACAGGTTGGCGATGCACAGGATAAACAGCGGGCGGTTCCCGGCGATGGCGCGAAACGACTGCAGCAGGCCCGGCTTTTGCGCCGGGTTAGCGGGCTGCATTTCGACGTAGCGCTCGGTCACGCCCTTGTAGCACCACCACATAAAGAACAGCCCGAACAGCGAGAAGAGGGTGGCGGCGAAGATATACCCAAGCTGGTCGTTACCTTCAATCAGGTTCATCACCGGCACAAAGCCGACGGTACAGAGCAGCAGTCCCAGGGTGGCGCCGCCCTGACGCCAGGCGGCCAGCGAGGCCCGTTCGTCCGGATTTTTAGTAATGGCGGGCACCATCGCGCCGTAGGAACAGTTCATCATGCTGAAAAACAGGCCATAGAGCATGAAAAGCACCGTCGCCATCACCGTTTTACCGGTCATCTCAAACGGCGTCCCGACGAAGTTGGCAATCGCCAGCAGCGTCACCGGGAAGGCGGCATACAGCACGAACGGGCGGAATTTCCCTTTCGGGCCAATCTTGCGCCGGGAGTCGAGCATGATCCCGGTGCCCATGTCGGTGAAGGCGGTAAAGAACTTCGCAATCAGGAAGATGATCCCCCCGTAGGTGCCGGGCAGGCCCAGCACGTCGGTGTAAAATTTCAGCAGATACAGCGTGCCGATATCCAGCAGGATATTAGAGCCGAGGTCGCCCATCCCGTAGGCGAGTTTTTCTTTAAACGGCAGGCGTAGGGTTGCCGGATCGGAAGTATGTTGACTCATTATTATTCTCCGTCTGCCCGCAGGTTTCCCTGCGGGCGAGCCTTATCAGATATGACGTAAGGTGTTAAACAGATCTGCCCATTCGCTGTGCTGGCGATAAAACACCGGCGGCTTGCCGAGCGGGGCATCAACGGTCACGTCACCGCCCCGGCAGGTTTCCCCGGTCCACGCATTCACCCAGCTGTCCTGCGGCAGATAGAGCGTCCAGTCGCGGCGGCCCTCTTCATGGACCGGCGCCACCAGCAGGTCGCGGCCAAACAGGTACTGGTATTTCAGCGTGTAGGCGCGCGCGTCGTCTTCGTAGTGCAGGAACAGCGGGCGCATCACCGGCAGGCCACTTTTCGCGTTCTGCGCGACGGCGGCTTTGATGTACGGCTTCAGGGTGGTGAAGACGGTGGTCATGCGCGCGAAGTGCGCGATGGTTTCGGCGTCGCCGTCAAACTGCCAGTTATCGCCTGGGCGGTTACCTTCGTGGGTACGCATCATCGGCGTAAAGGCGCTGAAGTCGCACCAGCGCAGCAGTAGCTCTTTGCTGCGCTTCATCTCGAACAGCGTCGTATAGCCGCCGATGTCGCTGTGGTGCAGGCCGTGGCCGGTCATCGCCAGCGATAGCGCCGCTGGCACGACGGATGCCAGACCGTCGTCCAGGCTCCAGTCGACGTTCTGATCGCCCGCCCACATCATCACTGAGTGCTTCTGGCTGCCGGTGTAGCCCGCGCGCATAAAGAACAGGATCTCCCCGAGCTTGCCGGTCTCTTCAAGCGCCTCGTAGTTACACTTCGCCCACAGGGCAGGCCAGGCGTTATGCATGATTTCGGCGCTAACGCCGTTGTGCAGGAAGGTATCGGTCGGCAGATATTCCCCGAAATCCGCCATCCAGCCGCCGCAGCCCAGCGCGATAAGGTTCTTTTTGATGACCTCTTTGTACCAGCCGTAGGCCTCCGGGTTGGTCAGGTCGATAACGCCCGCGTAGAACTCGCCGAACTCGACGTGGTAGTCCTTGCCGTCGGCGTCTTTGGTCAAATAGCCGCGCGTTGCCGCCTCTTCGCAGAGATCTTTATCGCTGGCGACGTACGGGTTGATATAGGAGAGGAACTGCACGCCTTCCTCTTTCCACTGCGCAATGCGCTCGTCAAGCTGCGGATACAGCCCGCTGTTCCACTTCCAGTTCCACATCACGCGTTTGCCGAAGGAGGTCATGCGGATGCCTGACCAGTCCTGAGCCCAGATGCCGTTCACCTTCACGCCGCCCTGGCGCATAACGTCGAGCTTCTGCTGGCACACCCCTGTGCCGCCCTGAATGCCCAGCGTTACGCCGTCGTAAACCCAGTCCGGCAGTTCAGGCTGACGCCCCAGCAGGCCGGTGAGTTTTTCCAGCAGATCGACGTAGGTTTCTGCACATTCGAAGCGCAGCGTGGCGTTATCTTCCCAGAACGCCAGCTCGTGGAAGTCCGGCGCGCTGAAGTCGAAGTTCATGTAGCAGCTGTTGTCCACGTGGCAGTAGTACTTCTGGGTGCTCACGAAGGTGGGCTGCGGGAAGAAGGTCCAGTAGTAGTCGCCGCCCGCGTTCTCCTTGCAGTCGGCCTGCCAGGTCACGTAGGTCTGCTTATTGCGGCCCACGCCCTGTTCGCTGGTCCACAGCGGGAACGGCTTGCCGCGCAGATCGAAATACGAGAACTGCTCGCCGCAGCCGTAAATATGATCGTCAGGCTGGGCCGCCAGCCGCAGCCAGATGCGGTTATGGCCGGGAGCATCGTTTTTAAGCTTCAGCTCCAGACGGCCTTCCGCATCCAGGCCCACCAGCAGCGTCGCGCTCACCGCATCGCCGCGGGTAAAGCGGATCGCCCAGCCAGCGCGTTGCTGCGTGACGGTCGCGTCCGTCAGGGCAATCTTTTCGTTGAGCCTGTCTTTGATGCTGAAGTTGCCGCGAAACATCTCGATATCGGCCTCGCCGGCGCCGATCCACAGGCAAGGCTCAGCCGGGGTGTGGGATAAAATCAGACGGTCCTGCCAGCGCAGGGTGAAACCACTTTCGTTATTTTTCAGGTCAATACTGTGTAGGGTACGCATAAAAACTCCGTCTTTATTATTTGGCCAGGCTATCCAGTAATCCGGCGGCTACGGCAGGCGCTAAGCCCGGCGCCAGCGGCAGGCGGGGGATGACCAGGCAGTGCAGCAGATGGTAAATATCCTGCTTGCCGTCCCAGACCTTGGTGGTCACTTCGTTGTTGGTGTCCAGCTCCTGCCACCACGAGCCGTTTTCGTAATCCATCAGGTATTTGATGCAGTAATCCCACCATTTCTGATACCAGGCTTCGTACTGCGCCTCGCCGGTCACGGTGTAGAGCGCCCAGGCCGTGCCCATCGCCTCGACGATCGGCCAGCGCACGCGTTCGCGCACGATGGGCTTGCCGTCCCAGCCCACGGAGTAGACAAACCCGTCGGCCCCGTCGGGTGCCCAGGCGTCGCGGAGGGTGGCGTGGAACAGCCCTTTCGCATCTTCCAGCAGCCACGCAGGCGGGGTTTCAAAGCGCGCTTCCAGCGCGGCGCGCAGGTGCAGCATCAGGCGGCCCCACTCGATCCAGTGTCCCGGCGTGCCGCCGTAGGCGCGGAAGCGGTGGGCAGGGTTATCGATGTTGTAATCGCGGATTGGGTTCCAGTTCGTATCAAAATGCTCGTTAACGCGATATTCCCCTTTGCGCGCCACGTCGTGAATAATCACCGAGGCGATGCGCAGGGCGCGGTCGAGCCATTTACGGTCGTGGGTCACGTCATAAACGATCAGGAAGGCTTCCACGGCGTGCATGTTGGCATTACCGCCGCGATAGTCTTCCGTCTTGCTGAAGGCTTCATCCCAGGACTCCAGGCACATCTGCTCCTGTTCGCTCCAGAAGTAGCGCTCGATCACCTCAATGGCATCGTCTAACAGCGTGCGCGCCTGAGGGTGGCCGGTGGTGACGGCGCTCGCCGCGCCCAGCAGCACGAAGAAGTGCTGATAGCCCTGCTTGGAAGCATCAATCACACCTTCGTCGTTCACGCAGGCGTACCAGCCGCCGTGCTGCTTGTCGCGCAGCGGGCCGTTAAGGGCATTAATACCGTGCTCAACCAGCGCATACGCGCCGGGGCGGCCCATGTTCGCCGCTACCGCATACACGTGCAGCATGCGGGCGGTGATCCACAGATGAGTGCCCATATCGCTACGGATTTGGCCGTTATTGCCCAGCCAGCCAAAGCCGGTCGGCACGGCGGCGTTTTTGCCGAAATCGAGAATGCGGTCGGTCTCTTGCTCAAGCCAGCGGTTATGGCTCATGGTGTTAAACCATTTCATGTTCGGGTCCTTTCTCAGCGGCAAGCCATCATTTCGTCGACGATCTCACCCAGACGCTGCAGTTTTGGTACGGAAATATCGCGAAGCATCAGAGCGGTGTCCGGCAGGCCAATCACCGATGACCAGACGGCGCGGCCGGCTAAGAAGCCCGATGCCCCCGCCTGCATGGCGACGCTCACGGCGCGCGGGAATAGCTTGTCGTCCACGCCGGAGGAGAGGATCACCCACGGCATGGCGATGTTCTCGTTCAGCTTCTGCGAGGCCGCCAGCAGCGCCTGCTGCGTGCCTTTGCCAAACAGCGGCATCTCAACCTTGTAGAGGTCGGCACCGCTGTCGCCCAGCTCTTTGGCTGCATCAATAATTGCCTGTTCGCGGTCAAACGCGGCGCCGCGGCGCGGGGGACGCACAACCGGCTCGATAATGCTCAGCAGCCCGTTGTCGTGGCACAGCGTGTTGAACGCCTTCACCATCTCAAGACGCTGGTGCGGATCTTCATCGCTGCGCCACAGCACCAGCAGCTTCAGCGCCTTGCCGCCATCGCGTTTGACCGCCTTCGCGTCGATATTCTTGTCGATCGTCACGCTGTCGACCGGAATACCGTTCCCCGGAATAAACTCGTCGGCCGCCACAATCATCGCGCAGCTTTTGGCTACAGCCTGCTGCTCTACAATCTGGCGATAGCAGAACTGCTGGTCGACGAGAATGGCAGAGGCGTACGGCGAGAGAATTTTCGCCGCGTTGACCTTAAAATCCGTCAGGTGCTGGTCGGTTACCGGCACCGGCGCGCCTGCCGCTGCAAACATCAGGCGCATCGCTTCGCGCTGGTCCACGGCCAGCATCGCAAAACCGCCGGAAGGTCGGGTGATATCTTTCAGGGTGTACATCGTCATTCCTCAGTCCTTTCGTATCAGTGTGTTTTTTTCAGCCCGGCAGATGCGCGAACCTGTTCAAGAATGGCCGTCCAGTCTTCGCGCCCGCGCCCGGCGGCGCGTGCCTGGTTATAAACTTCGCGGGAGGCCGCGCCCAGCGGCATCGGGACGTGGAGCTGGTTGGCCACGTCCAGGGCGATCCCCAGATCTTTATGCGCAAGGTCGATCATAAAGGCGGGCGAAAGATCCCCTTTCAGCACCTTGTTCGGCCAGGATGTCGTGAAGTGGCCTTTACCCGCAGGCGTGCCGCTCATCACCCTGAGCGCCACGTCAAAGGAGAGGCCGAGCGCTTCGCACAGCACGGCCGCCTCTGCCGACAGGGCGTTGAGGGCGATGCTCATATAGTTATTGATAAGCTTCACGCGAATACCCATGCCCGGCCCGCCGGCGTTAATCAGCTCATTACCCATCGCCATTAACACGGGCGTGGCGCGCTCAACCTGCTGCGCCGTGCCGCCTGCCAGCAGGAGCAGCGTGCCGGCGACGGCGTGGTCAGAGGTGCGTCCGACGGGCACGTCCATCAGGCTGTAGCCGCGTTCAGCCATCTCGCGGATCAGCGCGTCGGTTTGCAGCGGATGAATGGTGGACATATCGATCGCCAGCGCGTCGCGGGATAACCCCTCGCATACGCCGTGCTCGCCCAACAGCACGCTGCGCACCAGGTCGCCGTTTGGCAGCATGGTAATGACGAATTCGGCATCCGTTGCCGCCTGCGCTGGCGTTGCCGCCGCCCGCGCGCCGTGTTCAACCAGCGTCTGAACCGCCTGCGGGTTCACATCAAAGACGCTAAGCTGGTGACCTTGCTTCAACAGATTCTTCGCCATTGGCGCGCCCATCTGCCCTAAACCGATAAATGCGATTGCTGACATGCCTCTCTCCTGTCACATCGTGTCAATTTCTGCGCGTTTGTGTTGTCTGTTTTTGATCGTATTTGTAATTTATAGTCAAAAAATTGACACGGGTCACTTTTTAAACATTTGGTGAAATTAAAATGAGAGCATCAGAAAACGCAGAAGGAATCACCATGACTCGCATCGTTTGTGTCGGCATTACCGTGCTGGATCGCATCTGGTATCTCGATGATTTACCAAAGGAAGGGGGAAAATATGTCGCAAAAGACTACACGGAAGTGGGCGGCGGCCCGGCGGCAACCGCGGCGGTGGCGGCGGCAAAACTGGGGGCTGAAGTGGATTTTATTGGTCGGGTGGGTGACGACGATACCGGAACACGGCTGCTTGCGGAGCTGGAATCCCTGGGGGTGAATACCCGCTACACGCGCGTAATCAAAGGAGCCCGGTCGTCACAGTCCGCGGTGCTGGTGGACGGCAGCGGGGAACGGGTGATTGCGAACTATCCCAGCCCCGATCTCCCTGCCGCGGCAGACTGGCTGCGTGAAATCGACTTCTCTCAGTGGGATATTGTCCTGGCAGACGTGCGCTGGCATGACGGGGCAAAAGAGGCATTTACCCTTGCCCGCCAGCAGGGGGTGCCGACCTTGCTTGATGCAGACGTCACCCCGCAGGATATCGCGGAGCTGATTGCCTTAAGCGATCACGCCGCCTTCTCCGCGCCGGGGCTGCAGCGTTTAACGCAGCGGGAGGAAACCGAAGACGCGCTGAGGAAAGCACAAACGCTCACAAATGGACATGTTTACGTCACCCAGGGGCGAGACGGCTGCTTCTGGCTGGAAAACGGTGCGCTGTGCCATCAGCCCGGCTTTGAGGTAAAAGTGGTGGATACTACCGGTGCGGGCGACGTTTTCCACGGCGCGCTGGCGGTCAGCCTGGGGCAGCAATCGTCCGCAGCTGACGCCGTGCGTTTTGCCAGCGCCGTCGCAGCCCTGAAATGCACAAAGCCCGGCGGGCGTGCGGGTATACCCGACTGTGATCAAACCCGCTCTTTTTTGTCACTTTTTGTATAAAATGCGGGGCGTGATGGTATTCAGAGGACAGCCCATGAGCCCTACCGAACTAACCGGCAACCCGCGTCACGATCGGCTGCTGACGCTGATTGCCGATCGCGGCTATATGAACATTGATGAACTGGCGCAGCTGCTGGACGTGTCGACGCAGACGGTGCGCCGGGATATCCGCAAGCTCAGCGAGCAGGGGCTGATCACGCGCCATCATGGCGGCGCGGGCAGGGCATCCAGCGTGGTGAATACCGCGTTCGAACAGCGCGAAGTCTCACTTACCGATGAGAAGCGAGCCATCGCCGAAGCCATTGCGGACTATATCCCGGATGGCTCGACCATTTTTATCACCATCGGCACGACCGTGGAGCACGTTGCCCGGGCGCTGCTCAACCATAATCATCTGCGCATCATCACCAACAGCCTGCGGGTGGCGCACATTCTGTATAAGAACCCGCGCTTTGAGGTCATGGTGCCCGGCGGCACGCTGCGCCCGCACAACGGCGGCATTATCGGGCCTGCGGCAACGGCGTTTGTGTCGGGATTTCGCGCGGATTACCTGGTCACCAGCGTCGGAGCGATAGAGCACGACGGGGCGATGATGGAATTTGACGTTAATGAGGCCAGCGTGGTGAAAACCATGATCGCCCACGCCCGCCACATTTTACTGGCGGCCGATCATACGAAATATCAGGCGTCTGCGGCCGTCGAAATCGGCAACGTGGCGCAGGCGACGGCGCTCTTCACAGACCAGCTGCCCGGCTCGGCGCTGCAAAATCACCTTAAATCCAGCAAGGTTGAAATTGTTGAAGTGAATTCAGCCGACGAACAGCAGGCAGGTTAACCCTTTTCCTGGCCCGACATTCACGTTCGGGCCATTCCTTTCTTTAAGCTGAATCTCACGCATAGCCAAACCTTATCTTTCCCGCTACAGTTACTTTTCCACGGCGAAAGGAGATAAACATGCTTTATATCTTTGACTTAGGAAATGTAATCGTCGACATCGATTTCAATCGGGTGCTGGGCGCATGGAGCGATTTTAGCCGTGTACCGCTGGCGACGTTAAAGCAGAATTTTAAGATGGGAGAAACCTTCCATCAGCACGAGCGCGGTGAAATTAGCGACGAAGCGTTTGCAGAGCGTTTCTGCCATGAAATGGATCTGCCGTTAAGCTACGAACAGTTTTCCCACGGCTGGCAGGCGGTATTTGTGGCGATCCGCCCGGAAGTCACCGACATCATGCATAAACTGCGCGAGCAGGGGCATCGCGTGGTGGTGCTGTCGAACACCAACCGCCTGCACACCACCTTCTGGCCGGATGAATACCCTGAAATTCACGCGGCGGCGGATAAAATTTATCTCTCCCAGGAGATGGGCATGCGCAAGCCTGAAGCGCGTATTTATCAGGCGGTTTTGCAGGAAGAAGGATTCTCTGCCGCCGATGCGGTCTTTTTCGACGACAATGCCGATAATATAGAAGGAGCTAACCAGTTGGGTATCACGTCAATTCTGGTGACCGGAAAAGAGACGATACCGAACTATTTCGCGAAGCAGCTATGCTAAAAACCGTTCATCAAAAAGCCACGCACCACACGCGCCCCTTCAGGGCGTGGCTGAAACTGCTCTGGCACCGCATTAATGAGGACAACATGACCACGCTGGCGGGGAATCTCGCCTACGTGTCGCTGCTCTCACTGGTGCCGCTGGTGGCGGTCATCTTTGCGCTTTTTTCCGCGTTTCCGATGTTTGCCGATGTCAGCCTCCAGCTTCGTCATTTTGTTTTTGCGAATTTTATACCTGCGACGGGCGATGTCATTCAGAACTACATTGAGCAGTTTGTTGCTAACTCCAGCAAGATGACGGCGGTAGGGGCCTGCGGGCTTATCGTTACCGCGCTGCTGCTGATGTACTCCATCGACAGCGCGCTCAACACCATCTGGCGGAGCAAAAAAGTCCGACCAAAGGTTTACTCCTTTGCCGTGTACTGGATGATTTTGACGCTCGGCCCGCTGCTGGCGGGGGCGAGCCTGGCGATCAGCTCGTATCTCCTTTCGCTGCGCTGGGCGAGCGACTTAAACAGCGTGATTGATAACGTGCTGCGCATCTTCCCGCTGATTTTATCCTGGCTCTCGTTCTGGCTGCTTTACAGCGTGGTGCCGACCCTTCGCGTTCCCAATCGTGATGCCATTGTGGGGGCGCTGGTGGCGGCAGTGCTCTTTGAACTGGGCAAGAAAGGATTCGCGCTTTACATCACCATGTTCCCGTCGTATCAGCTGATTTACGGCGTGCTGGCGGTGATCCCCATTTTGTTCGTCTGGGTCTACTGGACCTGGTGCATCGTCTTGCTTGGTGCCGAAATAACTGTCACTCTCGGGGTCTACCGCGAACTAAAACAAGCAGCGATTGCTGAAAAACAACAAGAAGCAGACCAACCATGATTGCATTAATTCAGCGCGTAACCCGTGCCAGCGTCACCGTGGAGGACGAGGTGACGGGTGAAATTGGCCCAGGACTTTTGGTGTTGTTAGGTGTCGAAAAGGATGACGACGAACAAAAAGCCAACCGCCTGTGCGAGCGCGTGCTGGGCTACCGCATTTTCAGCGATGCGGACGGCAAGATGAACCTGAACGTCCAGCAGGCGGGCGGCAGCGTGCTGGTGGTTTCCCAGTTTACGCTGGCGGCCGATACCGAGCGCGGCATGCGTCCGGGCTTTTCGAAAGGCGCAGCGCCGGACCGTGCAGAAGCACTTTATGAGTACTTTGTTGAGCGCTGCCGCCAGCAGGACATGAACACGCAAACCGGACGATTCGCTGCAGATATGCAGGTATCGCTGGTGAACGATGGCCCCGTCACATTCTGGCTCCAGGTATGAGCCAGCTGGCGGCGCGGCCGCGGGTAACAAGAGAGAGTACAGCTATGTATCACCTTCGAGTACCGCAAACGGAAGAAGAGTTAGAGGTCTACTACCATTTCCGCTGGGAAATGCTGCGCAAGCCATTACATCAGCCGCAAGGGTCTGAACGCGACGCCTGGGATGCCATGGCGCACCATCAGATGGTGGTGGATGAAGAGGGCAACCTCGTCGCCGTCGGACGCCTGTATATCAACGCCGATAACGAAGCCTCTATTCGTTTTATGGCCGTTCACCCCTCTGTGCAGGATAAAGGTCTCGGCACCCTGATGGCGATGACCCTGGAGTCCGTCGCCCGTCAGGAAGGGGTTAAGCGCGTGACCTGTAGCGCCCGCGAAGACGCCGTCGAGTTTTTTGCCAAGCTCGGGTTCGTGAATCAGGGGGAAATCGCCGCCCCGCAAACCACGCCGATTCGTCACTTTTTGATGATCAAACCTATCGCCACCCTGGACGATATTCTGCATCGCGCCGACTGGTGCGGACAGCTGCAGCAGGCGTGGTATGAGCACATTCCCCTCAGTGAAAAAATGGGCGTGCGCATTCAGCAGTACACCGGGCAGAAATTCATTACTACGATGCCGGAAACCGGCAATCAGAACCCGCACCATACCCTGTTTGCCGGCAGTCTCTTCTCGCTGGCTACGCTGACCGGATGGGGGCTGATCTGGCTCATGCTGCGCGAGCGTCATCTGGGCGGCACCATTATTCTGGCCGATGCCCATATTCGCTACAGCGCGCCGATCAGCGGCAAGCCGAGCGCGGTAGCCGATCTTGGCGCACTGGGCGGCGATCTCGACCGCCTGGCGCGCGGCCGTAAAGCGCGCGTGCAGATGCAGGTGGAGCTGTTCGGCGATGAAACGGCGGGCGCGGTGTTTGAGGGAACTTACATCGTCCTTCCTGCGAAGCCGTACGGCGCGTATGAAGAGGGTGGGAACGAGGAGGAGTAGCTTCCCCCGTTTCATCGCCGGGCGGCACCGATCCGCCAGGCGATATCCCGCATCACGTCCCTCGCTGACTGGCTAATTCCACCAAGCTGGAAAAAGCCGTGTATTACCCCCAGCCATCGCTGAGCGGTACATGTCACCCCTTGCTCCGTGAGGCGTTGAAACAGCGCCTCTCCCTCATCGCATAACGGATCGTACTCAGCGGTAACGATATGGACAGCCGGCAGGCCGTTGAAGTCTTCTCGCCACAGCGGGCTAACTTCAGGATGCTGAAGGTCAGCCCCAGCCAGATACATTTCATAGCCGCTCAGAAGGGTATCGCGAGTAATCACATAATCCCTGCCATTGCGGATATAGCTCTCAAAACTGGCTGTGGCATCAAGCATGGGGTAGATAAGAATAAGCTGCACAGGTTGCCACAGCCCTTTAACCTTAAGCCGCATCGCCGTTACCAGCGCCAGATGTCCTCCTGCGCTGTCTCCACAGAGGGTGAGCCGGTTCTTATCCACGCCTAATTCGTCTGCATACTGCCAGACCAGATTCGCACCTCTTTCAGCATCGTCATGTGCGGCGGGGAAGGTATGCTCCGGTGCCAGCCTGTACTGAATCGCAACCACCCGGCAATTGCCGTAGCAGGCTAACTGACGGAGTTGGTTGTCATGGGTATCAAAGCCGCCGCTGATAAAGCATCCACCGTGATAGTAGATTGCCGCAGGCAATATTTCAGGCGCATTGAGAGGTGAAAACACCCGAATGGTAAGTCCCTCAAGAACAAGCGTCTCCACCTTTACGCGCGTTTCTGTCTTCCCGGCCAGTGCTGTGCTGGCAACATATCCTGCTCGTCGGTCATCAATATTCTGGTTACGCGCAGATGGCCTTCCTGCCGCAATAAAGTCTTGAACCAGTTTATCAATACCCTTTTCAAGTGCCATGGTGGCGTCCTTTTACTGTATTAATGTACAGTCTTATAGCCTGGTTTAATGCAGAAGAAAACATCAAATTGTGTGAAACCAAAGATCTGGAAAACGGCTCGCAGAAATCAATATCACTCGACGAAACAAATGGATAAGTAACCAAAATCGCAATAACGTAACTCATATTAGGGGTACGTCATTGACGTACATTAGATGTTTGCGACTATAAGCCAATGGCGTATAATTTATGCTATTCATTGAAACGGATATTTTCACAGAAGACGTCAAAACGTTACTGGATGACGAGGAATACCATAAGTTTCAGGTTTTCCTGGCAACGCAACCTGATTATGGCGATCTGATCCAGAATACGGGCGGCCTACGAAAAATACGTTGGCTTTCAGGAGGCAGGGGAAAGCGTGGTGGAGTCAGGGTGATCTATTTTCATCGTACGCGTGAGCGTGAAATCAGATTGCTGCTCATCTATCGCAAAGGAATTAAAGATGACCTGTCTGCGAGTGAAAAAGCCGTGCTGAGAAAGATGATTGAGAGGTGGTAAATGGACAAGGCACTCTTTGAGCGGTTAACCCAAAGCCTGGCGCAAATGAACGAAATCGCTGAGGGCAAACGTGAACCGTCACGTACTTTTCAAATTGATGCGATGAAAATCAAAGAAATTCGCCAGGCGTCCGGCCTGTCGCAGAGTAAATTCGCGAATTTAATTTCTGTAAGCGTCGATACATTACGCAACTGGGAACAAGGCAGGCGCTCACCGACAGGCCCGGCAAAAGCGCTGCTGCGGGCCATTGCTAACGATCCTCAGCATGTTATTCCTGCACTTCGCAGTAATTAGCCCGGCAGCAAAGAAGCCGACCGGGCTAGATGGAGATTACTCCCCTTCACCCGGGAACAGGAACGGGTTGATCGAGCTGCGGGCAAAGCCCTCCTGCTCCATCTTCGCGTCCAGAATCAGCGAGGCGAGATCGTCGGCCACGGCTTCGACTTTCGGGTCTTTTTCCTGATACAGAATCTTCAGGTAGGTCCCGCAGTCACCGCAGCTCTCCGCTTTCACCGCCGCTTCTTCGTTTTCCAGCGACCAGTAGTTCAGATCGCGGGTCTGTTCGCAGTTGCTGCACTTGATGCGCACCACGTGCCACTCGGTTTCGCACAGGTTGCAGTGCAGGTAGCGCAGCCCCTGAGTGGTGCCGATTTGCACCATGCTGGAGACCGGCATGGAGCCGCAGACCGGGCAGAACTGACGCGCTTCGCCGTATTCGGCGCGGGCTTTGCCCGGGATCAGGCTGGCCATTTGCGCCCAGTAGAGCGACAGCGCGGCCCAGATAAACGGGGCTTTATCGCTGCTGACCAGAGAGAAGTCGGATGCAAACAGCGCGCTCGCCATCTCTTCCAGCTCCAGGTCAGAGGCTTTTTCCAGATTCTCGATAACCGCCAGCGCGGTACCGCTCATCTCCGGCTTCAGCTCGGCAATCAGTGAGTTCAGCAGCTTATGCCAGTGCTTGTCGCGCGGCAGCACGTGAATATCCAGCGGCGGCTTGCCCTGGACGTTGGCTTCCTTGATGCGCGCGGTCAGGTCAATTTGCAGCGGGTGGTCGTACAGCACCACTTCCTGCGCGTGCGCGACCAGCGCGGCAAAGCGCAGAAAATCGCCCAGCGGGTTGTTCTCTGCCAGCTCGCGCAGACGCTCTGCGCGGCGGTTGTAGAGGTTCTTGAGTCTGGGGAATAACAACGGCGGAATGTAATCCGCCGTGCGTTTCTCGCTCGACCCCAGCTCATCTTGCGGGATTATGCGAATACTCATTCAGATGACTTTTCCTGTTTCTGGCGGACTTCACGGTACCAGCGCGGGTGATGTTTCTTCGCCCACGTACTGGTTACCCATCCTTCCACCATCGCGGTAATGGTGCCTTTCACCCAGAGGGCGGCGTAGATATGCACCATGATAACCACAATTAACGCCACTGCGGCAAATGAATGCAGCATCAGCGCGAATCGGATCACCGGGATTGAGAAAGCAGGCGCAAAGTACGGACGCCAGATGATCACGCCGCTTACCAGCAACAGGACCAGGAAGATAATCGCCGCCCAGAATACGCATTTCTGGCCGAAATTATAACGCCCGGTATCACCCACTTCCTCGTTGACGACGATCTTACGAATATTCTTCGCCCAAAAGATATCATCCCGATTGATTAGGTTATGGTGCCAGTAGCGGAAAAACATGATGATGAACGACGCGAACATGATGACGCCCACAAACGGGTGCAGTATACGCGCCAGCTGCGGTGTCCCCATGATCTGCATCAGCCAGTTGAAGGACGGGAAGAAGAACCCCAGCCCGCTTATCGCCGCCAGCATGAAGCAGAAGGCGGTGACCCAGTGGTTGATACGTTCCGGCGCGGTGTAGCGCACGATGGTGTCACGTTTTCTCATTTGCGCACCTCGTCTTTCTCTTCATGCAGGTTGTCGTCTTCCTCTTCCGCACGGTTCGGACCGACGCCGACGTAGTGGAAGATGCTCGCTGCGAAGGTGGCAGCAAAACCAACCGCTGCCAGCGGTTTCCAGATGCCTTTCCAGAACTTCACGGTGGCGCTGATTTCCGGGTTCTCCGGCAGGCCGTGATACAGATTCGGCTTGTCGGCGTGGTGCAGCACGTACATCACGTGCGTACCGCCAACACCTGACGGATCGTACAGCCCTGCGTTGTCGTAACCGCGGGTTTTCAGCTCGGATACGCGCTCACCCGCCAGCGTTTTCATATCCTCTTTGGAGCCAAAGTGGATAGCGCCGGTTGGGCAGGTCTTCACGCACGCAGGCTCCTGGCCGACGGTGACGCGGTCAACGCACAGCGTGCATTTGTAGACGCGGTTGTCTTCCGGGTTCAGACGCGGCACGTCGAACGGACAGCCCGCGATGCAGTAGCCGCAGCCGATGCACTGCTCGGACTGGAAGTCGACGATGCCGTTGGCATACTGAATGATAGCCCCTTCTGACGGACATGCCTTCAGGCAGCCCGGATCCGCACAGTGCATACAGCCGTCTTTGCGGATAAGCCATTCCAGCTTGTCGTTCTGCTCCACTTCAGAGAAACGCATCACCGTCCAGGACTTGGCGGTCAGGTCCGCCGGGTTGTCGTACACCCCGACGTTGTGACCCACTTCGTCACGCAGGTCGTTCCACTCTGAACAGGCCACCTGACAGGCTTTACAGCCGATACAGGTGGTCACGTCGATAAGCTTCGCCACTTCCTGCTGGTGGTCCCGCGCCTGAGGCGCGGGCGTGAAACTGTTTGTCGCGGAACGACGGATAATGTCTTGAGATTGATAAGCCATAAGTCGTCTCCGTTACACCTTTTCCACGTTCACGAGGAAGGCCTTAAACTCCGGCGTCTGCGTGTTCGCATCGCCGACGAACGGCGTCAGAGTGTTCGCAATGAACCCTTTCTTCGCCACGCCCTCATAGCCCCAGTGGATCGGGATGCCGATAGTATCCACCTGCTGTCCGTGAACGTTCAGCGTGCGAATACGCTTAGTCACCACTGCCTTGGCCTTGATGTAGCCGCGGTTAGAGGAGACCTTCACGGTATCGCCATGGGCGATGCCGAGCTTGCCCGCCAGCTTCTCGCCGATCTCCACAAACTGTTCCGGCTGCGCGATGGCGTTAAGCAGCGCGTGCTTGGTCCAGTAGTGGAAGTGCTCGGTCAGACGGTAGGTGGTGCCCACGTACGGGAACTTGTCTTTTTTACCCAGCGCTTCGAAATCGCCCTTAAAGATACGGGCTGCCGGGTTAGAGACCACGTTCGGGTGCAGCGGGTTGGTGCCCAGCGGCGTCTCAAACGGCTCGTAGTGTTCCGGGAACGGACCTTCCGCCATCTTATCGATAGCAAACAGACGTCCCATCCCTTCAGGCTGCATGATAAACGGCCCAACGTCGCTGCCCGGTGCGGCAGTGCTGTAGTCCGGAATATCCACGCCGCCCCATTTCGCGCCGTCCCACTTCAGAAGCTGTCGCTTCGGATCCCACGGGTTGCCCTGCGGGTCAGCGGATGCGCGGTTATAGAGGATGCGGCGGTTGAGCGGCCACGCCCATGCCCAGCCCAGCGTATTGCCGAGGCCCGACGGGTCGGCGTTATCGCGGTTGGCCATCTGGTTGCCTTTCGGCGTCCAGCTACCGGCAAAGATCCAGCAGCCGCTTGACGTGGTACCGTCATCGCGCAGGTGCGCGAAGGTGCTGAGCTGATCGCCTTTCTTCGCCAGAACCGCGCCGGTAGCCGGGTCGATAACGTCCGCCAGCGCCTTACCGTTGCTCTCCATCGCCACTTCTTCCGGCGCTGGGTTTTCCGGCGTCGAGTAGTTCCAGGTCATGTTCAGCACCGGTTCCGGGTTCGCGCCGCCTTCTGCCGCATACATCTTACGCAGGCGTAAGAAGATACCGGCCAGGATCTCGCCGTCGTTCATGGCGATGCCCGGGGCGTCCGCGCCTTTCCAGTGCCACTGCAGCCAGCGGCCGGAGTTAACGATAGAACCGTTCTCTTCCGCGAAGCAGGTGGACGGCAGACGGAACACTTCGGTCTGAATCGTCGACGGATCGACGTCGTTCGATTCACCGTGGTTCTGCCAGAAAGTCGAAGTCTCGGTATTGAGCGGGTCAATTGTCACCAGGAACTTCAGCTTCGACAGTGAGGCAACAACCTTGTTTTTGTTCGGGAACGAGGCAACCGGGTTAAAGCCCTGGCAGATATAGCCGTTGACCTGGCCCTGGTGCATCATCTCGAAATACTGCAGAACGTCGTAGCCTTTGTCCCACTTCGGCAGCCAGTCAAAGCCCCAGCTGTTTTCAGCCGTCGCTTTGTCACCGAAGAAGGCTTTCATCATCGAGACGAAGAACTTCGGATAGTTGCCCCAGTAGTTCACCTGGCCTTCAAGCAGCGGTTTTGGCGTGCTGGCCGTCAGGTAGGTTTGCAGGTCGGGCTGTTTCTCGCTCGGCAGGTTCATATACCCCGTCAGGCTTTGAGAGAGCAGGCCGAGGTCGGTCAGACCCTGAATGTTGGAGTGGCCGCGCAGGGCGTTCACGCCGCCGCCTGCCATCCCCATGTTGCCGAGCAGGAGCTGAACCATCGCCATGGTGCGGATGTTCTGCGCGCCGATGGAGTGCTGCGTCCAGCCGAGCGCATACAGGAACGACGCGGTTTTATCTTTCGCGCTGGTCTCTGCGATCAGCTCGCACACCTTCAGGAAGTCCGCCTTCGGCGTCCCGCAGATGTTTTCCACAACGTCCGGCGTATAGCGGGAGACGTGCTCTTTCAGCAGGTTCCACACGCAGCGCGGGTGTTGCAGGGTGGTGTCGCGTTTCGCAAAGCCTTTCTCGTCCAGCTCGTAGTTCCAGCTGGTTTTGTCGTACTTGCGTTTTTCCGCGTCGTAACCGCTGAACAGGCCATCGTCGAAGCTGTAGTCCTCACGCACGATCAGGCTGGCGTTGGTGTAGGCTTCGGTGTATTCGCGGTTATATTTTTCGTTGGTCATCAGGTACAGCAATACGCCTGACAGGAAAGTGATGTCAGTACCTGAACGAATAGGGGTGTAGAAATCCGCCACTGACGCAGTACGCGTAAAGCGGGGATCGATCACAATCAGTTTCGCACCGTTGTGGATTTTGGCTTCCATCGCCCAGCGGAACCCGACGGGGTGCGCTTCAGCGGCGTTACCGCCCATCACCACGATGAGGTTGGCGTTCTTGATGTCGACCCAGTGGTTGGTCATCGCACCGCGACCAAATGTTGGAGCAAGACTTGCTACCGTTGGTCCGTGTCAGACGCGCGCCTGGTTGTCGACCGCGAGCATACCGAGTGCGCGCGTGAATTTCTGGGTTAAATAACCGGTTTCGTTGCTGGAGGCAGAAGCACACAGCATGCCGGTTGAGAGCCAGCGGTTGACGGTGGTGCCGTCGCCGTTCTTCTCAATAAAGTTGGCATCGCGATCTTCTTTAATGTGTTTTGCGATGCGGTCAAACGCCTCTTCCCAGCTGATTTGCTGCCACTTGTCTGAGCCTGGCGCGCGATATTCCGGGAATTTCAGGCGGCTTTCGGAGTGGATAAAGTCCACCAGACCAGCCCCTTTCGGGCACAACGCTCCACGGTTAACCGGATGGTCCGGGTCGCCTTCGATGTGGAAGATAGACGCTTTGGCATTTTTTGCACCGTCGCCGAGGCTATACATCAACAGCCCACAGCCGACGGAGCAGTACGTACAGGTGTTACGGGTTTCACGGGTGCGCAGCAGTTTGTACTGCCGTGTTTCCGCCAGCGCTACGCCGGGCGCGAAGCCCAGTGCCGCTGCCGTTGTGCCTGCCATACCGCCAGCGCAGATCTTAAAGAACTGCCTTCTGCTGACCTGCATGGGTCACTCCTTGGTTCATTTCGACATTGCTTTGTAGTTTTACTTTGCGGTTGAGAATTGACCGCAAAGGAGAAAAATTTGCGTTAATCCCTCATTTCTCCGAGGGATATCACCAGAATACCACAATGTCGGTACGCCTGTTCCAATGGCGTTAAAACAAAGTGAACGTATTATCACCTTGTTGACTATAAAATGTGACATCAATCACATTATTAACCCTGCATGTTAAAGGGGTGTAGCGTGCGTTTGGTTGCACCTCCCACAAGTGAGTAGGTAAACTTGATGCTGAAAAGTTGATCCATACTATGCGTAAGGCCTGCACTTTGTGGTGCAATAGCAGGCTCACCTCCGTGGTTGTTCAGGAATACCGTTGTGTCTAAAGAAAACCGTGCTACCCACTCGTTACCCCTGCCTGCGGGCGTTGTGGAACTGTCGGTACACAGACCGCCCCACATTACCCATGCCACGCCCGATTTTCTGGCGGAAGAAGTGCCCGTTGCCCTGGTTTACAACGGGATCTCGCACGTGGTGATGATGGCCTCGCCGAAAGATCTCGAGCTGTTCGCGATCGGTTTTTCCCTCTCGGAAGGCATCATTGACCATCCGCAGGAGATCTACGGTATGGACGTGGTGCAGGCCTGCAACGGGCTCGAGGTGCAAATCGAACTCTCCAGCCGTCGCTTTATGGGTCTGAAAGAGCGCCGCCGCGCGCTGGCCGGCCGCACCGGCTGCGGCGTTTGCGGCGTAGAGCAGCTCAACGATATCGGTAAACCCGTCGCGCCGCTGCCGTTTACCCAGACCTTTAACCTTGCGAACCTCGATAAAGCGCTCGAGCACCTCAACGACGTCCAGCCCATTGGCCAGCTGAGCGGCTGTACGCACGCGGCGGCCTGGGTGCTGCCGTCGGGCGAGATTATCGGTGGCCATGAGGACGTCGGTCGGCACGTGGCGCTGGACAAGCTGCTGGGCCGCCGTGCGCGTGAAAATGACGTCTGGCAGCAGGGGGCCGCGCTTGTTTCCAGCCGCGCCAGCTATGAAATGGTCCAGAAAGCGGCCATGTGCGGCGTGGAGGTCCTGTTTGCGGTCTCGGCGGCAACGACGCTGGCCGTTGAAGTCGCTGAGCGCTGTAACCTGACGCTGGTGGGGTTCTGCAAGCCGGGAAGGGCAACGATTTACACACACGCACAGCGATTAATTGTTGATCAGTAATTTTGAAAAAGAATAGCAAATCCTTCCGCTTTTAGTTGTGGGAGATGAGGTCTAGTATTTATCTCATCAAGGCACGGTGCCTTATCTAAACAACTTAACGAAAGGGTTTATCTCATGAAAAGCATCAAAACTTTTGTCGCTGTAATCGCTCTGGCTGCTTCTTTCGGTTCTTTCGCTGCACAGACAGTAACCGCTTCCGCCTCTACCCTGGACGGTGCAGAAGCAAAAATTGCTGCACAGGCTCAGGACGCGGGCGCGTCATCTTACAAAATTACCCAGGCATTCACCGGTAATCGCGTACACATGACCGCTGAACTGAACAAATAAGTCGTGTAGCCGCTGTCCCTTGCTCTTCGGAGCGGGGACAGGTTTTGCCCCTCTCTTTATTCGAACATCCCCCTTACTCATCGAATCCTCCAGGATATTCCTGAGCCACGAAACGATAAATGTAATATTCCTTTCTCTTTCGTTACTTTCTTTTGAAAAACAGAACTTCCATAATCAATTCAAATATATGGTCTGACCAGATTATTGGAAATATTCCCCGCGTAAATAATTCCTGCTATTTCGAGGGGATGATTTCGGTTTCATATATAAAATAACAATCTTTGATCTTGAATTTTGAGGAATTCCTCAGGCGCTAATCCTAAAAAATTTTTAAGACATTGATCCGGTCTATTTATGATGTTATTTTTCAAAAAATCAATATTTAATCCGATGTCTCCACAGACCGAATAGTCACTATTTGGTTGATTTTGTATTTCACTTATATAAGGAAATTAAATGAACGCGATGTTTAAAAAAGGAATGCTGGCGTCCGTGCTGGCAGTAGCGGCATCCTCTGCCATGGCGGCTTCCAGTATTGATATTCAGGTTACGGGGAAAATTGTACCCTCTTCCTGTACGCCGACATTTACAAGCGGTGGTGGTATTGCCGATTACGGCACCATGAAAGTAGCTTCACTGAATTCCACGAAGGCAACGGCGCTGGCTGATGTGAAAATCATCCCTATTTCGATTACCTGCGAAGATGCGACCCGTATTGGCGTAACGTTTAACGATGCGCATGCCGATTCTGCGCCTACTGCGGACGTTCCCGTACCTTTCGTTGACCTGGACTTTGAAACATCAGCACGAAACACGGCAGGCTTAGGGATGTATAACGGCAAGAAAATTGGTGCCTACTCATTAGGTATTCAGTCTGATGCCGGTAAGGTAACGAACGATGCGGGCGATACTCTTTACCCGATTTACTCTATTGATAACGGGGCATCATGGGGGGTTAAATCAGGTAACCATTATCTGCAAATCGCAACTGATAAGAGTGAAATCTATTCCTTCAGCAACGTTATTGCTGGCCAACCTGTCGCCCAAACTAAAGTGAACTTTAACGTTGGCGTCGCAGCGCAGATCAACCCAACGAATGATTTAAACGTGACGGATGAAGCCACGCTGGATGGTTTAACCAACGTTGAGCTGGTGTATCTGTAAACACATCTGTTATCAGGGAATGCCTAACACTCCACGTTCGTGGAGTGTTATTTATCAATATTAATGGACTAATAGTATGCTGCTTTTAAAGAGAACGCTGATTTGTGCCTGTCTGTTAGCCTCGTTTAACAGCATGGCTGCCGGGATGGTGCCAGATACCTCGCTGCTTATCGTCAATGAAGATGAGCAGGGGGCGAGCATGGATGTCAAAAACACCGATGCTGAAGCCCAGCTGCTCTATACCAAAATTATCACTTTACCGGATGACCCAACGCCGGGCCTGATCGTCACGCAGCCCGTTGTACGCGTGGATGCCGGTAAAACCCAGCGCGTGCGCTTTGTTCTGAAAAGCAGCGCGGAGCCGCTAAAGGTGGAGCACCTTAAGCGCGTCATTTTTACCGCGATCCCACAGCGTGAAAAAAACAAAGTCAAAGTCGTTTTCAGCCAGAACCTCCCCGTGATTATTCATCCGGCGGGGCTGGAGGTAAATATTGAGCCCTGGAAGGATCTCACCTGGCAAATCAAAAATGGCAACGTCGTGGTTGAGAATAAAACGCCCTACGTTGTACGGATGGAGCAGAAGGTAAAGTTAATGGCGTCGGGGGCATTCGCGAAATTAGCAAAGACCTATATTCTTCCCGGTGAAACGCTTACGGCAACCGCCAGCGATAAAATATCTTCCTCAGAAAAGCAGATCGAAATATATCCCGCGACACGCTACGGCTATAAGGCACAAAGCCATATTGCCGATCTGAAAAAATAATTTTAACAGCACATGGAGTAGTTATGTTAAACGGTTCCTGTAAAAAGGGAATGCTCGCGTTTTGCCTTACCGCGCTTGCTTTCAGTATTCGGGCAGAAATAAACCCGACCGCGAATGAACCTATGGAGTTGGCCCGCGCGATATTTGATACCGATGCCTTAAAAACCCATGGTCTTGATCCCGCTATTGCCGATTACTATTCCATGGCAACCCGTTTTACGCCCGGCTACCATAACGTGACCGTGAATATTAACGGCAAAAAGCGTACGCTGATGCCGGTAAAATTTGATGAGGAAGGAACGCCCTGTATTGATAACGAGTTTCTGGAAAATGCGGGGCTGATTAAAAAAACCAGGCGAGGAGACTGCCCTAAAATTCATCAATACTGGTCCGGTTCAACGATCCAGTCTTCCCCGGATATTGAAGAAATATCGGTCGTGGTTCCGCCGGAAGCGTTGGATCCTAATTTCGGACGTCAGTTTGCGGAAGTTCGGGGTGGTCGCGCGGCGATGCTGAATTACTCCATGTTTGGCACCCATAACCGATATGATGATGATAATACCGATCGCTTCCAGTCAACGTTTGAAATGGGCTTTAACGCCGGGGACTGGATTGTGCGCAGCACGCAATTTATCAGCGACGGCAGCGATCAGGGTTTTGACATCGACTCCTCCTACACCTATGCCCAGCGTACCTTTACCGACTACGGCGTGATGGTGCAGGGCGGCCAGATCAACGTGGCCAATAGTCGCTTCAGTATTCCGAGTATTTACGGGGTACAGATGATGCCGGATACCGCGCTGTTGCCTCAGGACGGTACGGGCGTGGAAGTCTCAGGCATTGCCCGCAACCCGCAGGCGCGCGTCGACATCCGTCAGGGCGGCCAGCTTATCTACTCAACCCTGGTTCCCGCCGGTCCGTTTAATTTAGACGACGTGCCCCTTGCCAACCTCAACACCGACCTGAACGTAACCGTCACCGAGACGGACGGCAGCGAAAACCGTTTCACCGTGTCGGCGAGCACCTTCCGCAGCAACCACGTAGGGCGTGCGCCGGGCTTCACGATGGCGGTCGGGCGCGTTGAAGACATGGACGATTCGCGCTTTGAAAATCCGTGGGTGGTGTCCGCCAACAACGGCTGGTCCATCAACAAGCGCATGAACTTCCTCGCCGGTATGGTGATGGCGGATAACCACTATTACGGTTTCTCCGGCAACCTCGATACCGTTCCAGTGCAGAATCTGTATGCCTCGCTCGGTTTTCTGGGGTCAATAGACAACCAGACGCAAACCGACGGCAACAAAACCACGCTAGATCTGGGCTACTCCCTGCCGTATGGCATCGGTATTTCGATGGGCGGCAGCTACGGCACGCCAGATTACCGTGAAATGCAGGAACTTTACGGCGATGAAGACGATATCTCGCAAACCAAATACGACACCAACGTCGGCATTAACTGGTCAAACCCGATGCTGGGCCGTTTCTCGCTCAGCTACTACCGCAATGAGAGCTGGAACAGCGAATACGACAGCCGTCGGTTTATCTCTTCGTGGTCACAGACCTTTAAGTACTTCAACGTGAGCGTGAACTGGGAGTCGGACGTCAGCCGGAACGACAGCAGCGATAACGATCAGTTTTACGTGAACGTGTCGATCCCACTGGGGCGTACCGGCGTTACCACCAGCTCCTGGTATCGTGAAAGCGAGGGTAAGAGCTCATACGGCACGCGCGCCATGGGCTCGCTCAATGCCGAAAACCAGTACACGGTGGGCGTCACCCAGGACCACGATGAAAACACCACCAGCTGGGATAGCTCGCTGAACAGCAACCTGCATTACACCAACCTGGCGCTGGCTGCGGGTGGGGATAACGACAGCAACACCAACTATTCTGCGGCAGTGAGCGGCGGGATTGTTGCCCACGACGACGGTGTGACCTTCTCGCCTTACCGCGTGGCGGATACTTATGCCATCGCCCGGCTGGATAAACCGGTGGCAGGTATCGAGATTGATACCTCCCGGGGCGCGGTATGGACGGATAAATGGGGTCAGGCCGTGATTCCTGCGCTGTCGCCGTTCCGCGAAAGCACCTTTGAGATCAACACCCAAAGCCTGCCGGGGAACCTGGACGTGAGGAACGGTAGTACGGCGATCAAGGCGTCTCACGGTGCCGTGGCGAAGTGGGAATTTGCGACGTTAAGCCAGCGCCGCGTGCTGCTCAGCATTAGCCGTGCGGATGGCACCCCGCTGCCGGAAGGCGTCTCTATAGTGGACGCGGCAGGCGAGTATGTTACGAGCGCGCCAGAAAACGGCGTGATCTTCCTCAACGACATCTCCGCCAGCCAGAAGCTGTACGCCAGGCTGGACGACGGACGCTGCGCGTTGACGTACACCCTGCCAGAGGCGGAGCCAAATAAATTCTATGAAGAGGTGACAGGGAAATGTCTCTAAACAACGTTCGTAAATACGTGCTGACGCTCGCGTTGCTTGCTGGCGCGTCGGCCTTACCGGCGGTGGCGCAGGCCGATGAGGGCGACTGCGAAATGATGTCGGCGGTGAAGAAAGTCGATTACGGCCGCTATCGCAAAGAAGATATGCGACAGACGTCCACTGAACGCGTCGGCAAGGTCTATAACGGCTATGCCTCGGTAACGCGAGAATTTCAGGTTTCGGTGCTGTGCCCGGACGCGCGCAAAATGCGCATCTCCATTAACGGTGCTGCGCGCCAGAATATGGCGTATCGCTTTACCGACAGCGGGGCGATGAAAATCGAATTCAGGGACGGGCGCGTGGACGGCAGCACGGTACAGCTGGCCGCCGTCGATATCGGCGCCGTCGCCGTTCAGGGCGGGGCCTCGCAGGTCACGCTGAAGCCTGAAAAAGCCCTTGCTGCGGTTAACGGCACCGAAGTGGCGGGAGAGCAGTTCGTCGCGACCATGATGATTACAACCTATCTCTCAGATAAGGCCTTCAGCGTGACGAATACCACCGATTTTGAAGAGACCCTGACGCTTAACGTCGATACGCTTCCTGCGCACTAACCCCCCCGGAGGCCCGGCAGACCTGATCTGTCGGGCAACTCGCTTAGTGGATCCCCGCCAGCCGCAGCAGCGCCGTCACCACCGCCGCCGCGACGATCACCACAATTAACGGCATTTTTCGCCAGGCCAGAAACACCGCAAACGCCACGCCCAGCACCCGCGCCATGCCGGCGAAATGTTCCCCTTCATAAAACGTGGTTGCCAGCGCCACCGAAAACAGCAGTACGGTTGCCGCATCGGAAAGGAGCGCCTGAGAGCGCTCGGACAGCGCCAGCCGGTTGCCCAGTTTTGCCCCGCCGAGGCGCATCAAATACGTACCCAGAGAGAGAACGGCAATGCCGAGAATAAAGACCGTCATATTTCCCATTATTTTTTCCTCGCGGCGAGGCCGAGTAAAGAGAGCAGAACCGGCAGGCCCACCGGCGCAAACGGCACGGCGGCCAGCGACAGCGCCGCGCCGCTGCAGGCGCGGATTAGCGTGGTGCGGTTTTTAAACGCGGGCACCACCAGCGCCAGCAGAATGGCCGGGAATACCGCATCCAGCCCGATGGTTTCCGGCGCGGGCAGCAGTTTGCCGACCATCGCGCCCAGCAGCGCGCCGAGCGGCCAGATAATCGCCACGCCCAAACCGCACAGCCAGTAGGCCGCTTTTCGCTGCTCGGCAGTTTTTTGCGACAGGCCGAACACCACGCTTTCGTCGTTCATAATGTGGCAGCCCAAAAAGCTCAGGCCGCGCTGGCCCACCAGCTCACGCACCGTGACGCCGAACGGCACGTGGCGGGCGTTCACCAGCAAACCGGCCGCCGCTGCGGCCAGCGGGTTGCCCCCGCTCGCCACAATGCCGATAAACATAAATTCGGACGCGCCCGCCAGCACGGTAATGGAGAGCACAAACGGCACCCAGACCGGGAAGCCGTAGGCCATCGCCAGCGAGCCGTAGGACATCCCGACCACGCCCACTGCGAGGCACACCAGGATGATTGCTTTTATCGTGTCGCCTTTCAGGCAGGAGAGGTGATGCTTCATACAATTTTAGCCATATCGAACGTATTTCCATTATAATGAACGCATCAACATCGTTTTTCAAGACGAACGATTCGTTCGATTAATAGAACAAGAGGCCGTTTTATGACGCAGCCAATCAGCGTGATCGCCAAAAGCCTGGTGCGAGAACGCCTGCGAACCGGGCTTTCACTGGCGGAAATTGCCCGTCGTGCCGGAATAGCAAAGTCCACGCTTTCTCAGCTGGAGTCCGGCAACGGTAACCCGAGCCTGGAAACGCTCTGGTCGCTTTGCGTGGCGCTGGATATCCCCTTCGCCCGCCTGCTTGAGCCGCAGCAGCCCGTTACGCAGGTGATCCGCCGGGGTGAAGGCACCAGGGTGACTGCCGGGCAGGCCAACTACGAGGCTATTTTGCTGGCAGCCTGCCCGCCGGGCGCGCGGCGCGACGTCTACCTGCTGCTCACTCAGCCGGGCGCAGACCGTATTTCCCAGCCGCATCCGCCGGGATCGGTTGAGCACATCATTGTGACGCAGGGGCGGGCGTTAGTCGGCCTGATCGACGCGGCGGAAGAGCTGGGGCCGGGGGATTACATTTGCTATCCCGCTGACCTACCGCATATCTTTAAGGCGCTGGAGCCGGATACGCACGCGCTGCTGGTGGCGGAACAAAATTAACGAAGATACGGAAAATCATGTCGCTTAAAGCCATTGCCAAAGAACTGGGGCTGTCTGTTACCACCGTCAGCCGCGCCCTCAACGGATATGACGACGTCTCCGCCGAGACGCGCGCCCGCGTGGAAGCCGAAGCCCAGCGCCGTGGCTACCGACCAAACACCTTCGCCCGTCGCCTTAAGATGGGCAAAATCGACGCCGTCGGGCTGGTGTTTCCGGTGCATCCCGTTCCGCTCAATAACAGCGTATTTATGGACATGGTCGGCGAAATTAGCCACGAACTGGCGCGCCATGAGATCGACCTGCTGCTGATTGCCGATGATGATTTGGCCGATAAGCACAGCTATATGCGCATGGTGCAGAGCCGCCGCGTGGATGCGCTCATTGTGGCGCACACGCTGGACCACGATCCGCGTCTCGTGCAGCTTCAGGCCGCCGGTTTTCCTTTCCTTGCGCTCGGGCGCAGCCACCTCCCGCAGCCGTACGCGTGGTTTGACTTCGATAACTACGCCGGAACATACCAGGCTACACGCTGGTTAATTGAGAAAGGCCATCAGCGCATCGCCCTGCTCGGCGAAAGCAACAACCAGGCGTTTATTACCCAGCGTCGTCAGGGCTATCTGGACGCCCTGCGGGAGGCCGGGCTGTCCAGCGAATGGCTGCGCGCCATGCCGCCGTCGCGCCGCGTAGGGTATGCCACCACCAAAGAGCTTCTCGCACTGCCACAGCCGCCCACGGCCATCATTACCGACTGCAATACCCACGGCGACGGCGCGGCGATGGCGCTGGCGCAGATGGGGCGCTTATCCGGCGACAGCGCCGTCTCGCTGGTGGTCTACGACGGCCTGCCGCAGGACAGCATCGTCGATATCGACGTGGCGTCGGTCATTCAGTCCACCCGTCAGGGCGTGGGGAAACAGATTGCCGATATGGTGCGCCAGCTGATTAACGGCGACGATATTGCGCAGCTTCAGGTGCTCTGGCAGCCGGAATTCTCTCCAGGCCAGACGGCCTAAACCCACTAAAATTCCAAACCCGATCACAGATCCGAAACGTTTTGGTTTGTATCCGAAACGTTTCGGATCAACACTCAGGACATCCCGACGACAGGAGATGTCTGATGCAAGATTCCATTTTTCGACTCGAAAGCAATACGGTAGACGTGGTGGTTAAAACCCATCCGTTCGCCGAAATTCTCTACTGGGGGCCGCACCTTCAGCACTTTTCGCCGCACGATGTGCTGAGCATTGCGCGCCCTGTTGCGAACGGCAGGCTGGACGTCGACTCCCCGGTCACGCTGATGGCGGAGCTGGGGCACGGCCTGTTTGGCTCGCCGGGCATTGAGGGGCATCGCCAGGGGCTGGACGGTTCCCCGGTGTTCAAAACCACGCAGGTGCAGCAGAAATTTAACACGCTGACGATTACCGCTGAGGATGAGCATGCGGGGCTGCGCCTGACCAGTGAGCTCGCGTTAGATGCCAGCGGCGTGCTGGTGGTGCGCCACGGCTTAACGAACCTGAAAGCGCTGCCGTGGCAGGTGGACCGTTTCGCCGTCACGCTGCCGGTGGCCGAACGCGCGCAGGAGGTGATGGCCTTCCACGGACGCTGGATCAGAGAATTTCAGCCGCACCGCGTAACGCTTGAGCACGACGGCTTCGTAATTGAAAACCGCCGGGGTAAAACCTCCCACGAGCACTTCCCGGCGCTGATTGCCGGCACGCCGTCCTTCAGCGAAATGCAGGGCGACGTCTGGGGCGTGCATCTGGGCTGGAGCGGCAACCACCGCCTGCGCGCGGAGGCCAAAACCGACGGTCGTCGTTACCTGCAGGCCGAAGCGCTTTACCTCCCCGGCGAAATGGCCGTGGAAGAGGGCGACACGCTCTGGACGCCGCGCCTGTACGCCAGCTACTCCACGCGCGGCCTGAACGGCATGAGCCAGCAGTTCCACCGCTACCTGCGCGATAACGTAATCCGCTTCCCGGACGACAAACCGCGGCCGGTGCACCTCAATACCTGGGAAGGGATCTACTTCAACCACGACCCGGACTACATCATGCGCATGGCCGACGAGGCCGCGGCGCTGGGGGTGGAACGCTTTATTATCGACGACGGCTGGTTCAAAGGCCGCAACGATGACCATGCCGCGTTGGGCGACTGGTATCTGGACGAAAACAAATACCCGAACGGCCTGACGCCGGTGATCGACCACGTCAAACGGCTCGGCATGGAGTTTGGCATCTGGGTTGAGCCGGAGATGATCAACCCGGATTCGGATCTTTACCGCGCGCACCCTGACTGGGTGCTGGCGCTGCCGGGCTACGCCCGGGCGACCGGGCGTCATCAGCTGGTGCTCAACCTCAACATCCCGGAGGCCTTTGATTACCTCGTGGAGCGCATGAGCTGGCTGCTGGGCGAGCACGCGGTCGACTACGTGAAGTGGGACATGAACCGCGAGCTGGTGCAGCCGGGACACAAGGGTAAGGCCGCCGCCGACGCGCAGACCCGCCAGTTCTATCGCCTGTTGGACGTGCTGGGCGAGCGCTTCCCGCATATTGAGTTTGAATCCTGCTCCTCCGGTGGCGGGCGTATTGATTACGAAGTGCTGACCCGCAGCCACCGCTTCTGGGCGTCCGACAACAACGACGCGCTGGAGCGCAACGCCATCCAGCGCGGTATGAGCTACTTCTTCCCGCCGGAGGTGATGGGCGCGCATATCGGTCATCATAAATGCCACGCGACCTTCCGCCAGCACAGCATTCAGTTTCGCGGGCTGACGGCCCTGTTTGGCCATATGGGACTGGAGCTGGATCCGCTTACCGTCGATGAAGATGAACGCGAAGGCTATCGGCACTACGCCGCGCTGCACAAGCGGTGGCGCGAGGTCATTCATCACGGCACGCAGTGGCGCGTGGATATGCCGGACGCCACCACTCTGGCGCAGGGTATCGTGAGCGAAGACAAGACGCAGGGGCTGTTTATCGTCAGCCAGCTCGCGATGCCGGACTACACCCTGATGATGCCGCTGCGCATGCCTGGGTTAGACGCCAGCGCGCAGTACCGCATCACGCTGCTCGATCACCCGAACATCCAGATTACGGGCGAGGGCGGACACACCATGCGCAAGCTGCCTTCGTGGATGGAAGCGCCGCAGACGGCGAGCGGCGAGTGGCTGATGCAGGCGGGCATTGCGCTGCCGATTCTGGATCCGGAAACCGCCATTCTGATTGGCGTTGAACGCGTGTAAAGGTGACGGGCCGGGCAGCCGGCCCTCCGTTGAGGATAAAAATAATGAACACAACAACCTGTACCCACAAAGACAACCCTAACTTCTGGATCTTCGGGCTGTTCTTCTTTCTCTACTTTTTCATCATGGCCACCTGCTTTCCGTTCCTGCCGATCTGGCTGTCGGACATCATCGGCCTGAACAAAACCCATACCGGGATTGTCTTCTCCTGCATCTCGCTGTCGGCCATCGCCTTCCAGCCGGTGCTGGGGGTGATTTCGGACAAGCTGGGGCTGAAAAAAAATCTCCTGTGGATCATTGCGGTGCTGCTGTTTCTGTTCGCGCCGTTCTTCCTGTACGTCTTCGCGCCGCTGCTGAAAACCAATATCTGGCTGGGGGCGCTGAGCGGCGGGCTGTATATCGGCTTTGTCTTCTCGGCGGGATCGGGGGCCATTGAGGCCTACATCGAGCGCGTGAGCCGCAACAGCTTCTTCGAATACGGCAAGGCGCGCATGTTCGGCTGTCTCGGCTGGGGGCTGTGCGCCTCGACGGGCGGCATCCTTTTTGGCATCGATCCGTCGTACGTCTTCTGGATGGGATCGGCGGCGGCGCTGTTGCTGATGCTGCTGCTGGTAGTTGCGAAGCCGAAGCCCAACCAGACGGCGCAGGTGATGAACGCCCTGGGCGCCAACCAGCCGCAGATCACCGCTAAAACCGTATTCAACCTGTTCCGCCAGCGCAGAATGTGGATGTTTATTCTGTACGTGATTGGCGTGGCCTGCGTGTATGACGTTTTCGACCAGCAGTTTGCCACCTTCTTCAAAACCTTCTTCGCCACGCCGCAGGAAGGCACCCGCGCCTTTGGCTTTGCCACCACGGCGGGGGAAATTTGCAACGCCATCATCATGTTCTGCTCGCCGTGGATCATTAACCGCATCGGTGCGAAAAACACGCTGCTGATCGCCGGAGTGATTATGGCGACGCGCATTATCGGTTCTTCGTTCGCCACCACCGCCGTGGAGGTCATTGCCCTGAAGATGCTGCACGCGCTGGAAGTCCCGTTCCTGCTGGTGGGCGCATTCAAGTACATCACGGGGGTATTTGACACGCGGCTGTCGGCAACCATCTACCTGATTGGCTTCCAGTTTGCCAAACAGTCGGCGGCCATTTTCCTCTCCGCCTTTGCCGGGAATATGTATGACCGGATCGGCTTCCAGGAGACGTACCTGATGCTGGGATGTTTCGTGCTGGCGATAACGGTGGTGTCGGCGTTTACGCTGAGCAGCAGGCAGGAGATTGCTGCCGCCACGGGGGCAGCAGCGTTAACACATCAGTCCAGGTAAAACACCTCTTTCAGCTCCGCGCTCACCGGGCTGTTATCCGGGTTCGACGGCATGACGTCGCCCATATGCTTCCACCAGCGCTGGCAGACGTCGGTATTCGCTACCGCGTTCCAGCGCTCCTCCGATTCAATCTCCACGGTCGCAAACAGCAGGTTGCGTGTTTTGTCGAGATAGATAGCGTAATGGTGCGCGCCGTGGGCTTTCAGCACCGCTTCCAGCTCGGGCCAGATGGGATTGTGGCGGCGCGCGTACTCCTCGTGCGCGTCCGGGTTGACCTGCATGACAAACGCTTTGCGGATCATAGTGCCTCCAGGTACAGCTCGCGGACCTCATCGCGGCTGGCGGTGCGCGGGTTGCACGGCGCACACGGGTCGGCGAGGGCTTTATCCAGCCAGCCTTCGATGTCCGCTTTGGTCACGCCAAGCTGGCTGAAGCCGGACGGAATGCCGACGCGAGCGCTCAGGTCGCGAATCGCCTGAATGGCCGACATGCTGGCGGCTTCGTCGCTCATGCCGCGCGTATCGACGCCCATCGCCTGCGCCACGCGGGCGAAGCGGGCCACCGCGTTCGGGCGGTTAAAGTTTTCGATGATCGGCAGCAGGATGGCGTTGCACACGCCGTGCGGCAGGTTGTGCGTCGCGCCCGGCTGGTGCGCCAGTGCGTGCACAAGGCCAAGGCCCGCACTGTTAAACGCCATGCCCGCCAGATACTGGCCAAACGCCATCTGCTCGCGCGCTTCCAGGCTATGACCGTCGTCGACCGCTTTCGGCAGCCAGAGGTTGATCAGGCGAATGGCTTCCAGCGCGTTGGCGTCGGTCAGCGGGTGCGCGCCGACGGAGACGTAGGCTTCAATGGCGTGGGTTAGCGCATCCATACCCGTTGCGGCGGTCACGGAGGCGGGAATATCGAGCATCACGCTGGCATCGTCCACGGCGATATCCGGAATGATGTTCGGGTCGATGATCACCTCTTTCACCTGCCGCGCGGAATCGATGATTACCGCGTTGCTGGTCATCTCCGCCGCCGTGCCTGCGGTGGTGTTGATCGCCACCAGCGGCACGCCCGCGTTTTTCACCTTGCCGACGCCGGAGTAATCGGTTGACGGACCGGGGTTGGCGGTGAGGATTTTGATCGCCTTAGCGGTATCAATCGGGCTGCCGCCGCCGAAGGCAATCACATAATCACACTCCGCGTCCTGATATGCCGTATAGCCTTTCTGCACCAGCGCTTCCGTCGGGTTCGGGAACACCTCATCGAACAGGTGATACGACATCTGATGGGCATCCAGCGCGGTAAACAGGCTGTCGAGCAGGCCGAGTTTTACCAGCTGACCGTCGGTGACAATCAGCGCTTTTCCCCACTGCTTGTTCGCCACCAGGTTGACCATATCGCCGATTGCGCCCGCGCCGTGAAGGCTGATTTTTGGAAGCGCCAACATAAAGCTCATGATAATTCTCCTTAATATGATTTTGAGGTAATCCGTTTTCCCCTCACCCCGGCCCTCTCCCCATAGGGGAGAGGGTGAAAGGCCGCACCGAGCAGTCCCCTCTCCCCTGTGGGGAGAGGGTTAGGGTGAGGGGCAATTTAATTCCGTCTTCGCTGCATCACCCGGCGGGTAATAATCGGCAGCGAAATCACCACGATCAGCATCGCGCCAATAATCACCGACATCACGATGCCGGGCACGTTGAGCAGGCTCAGGCCAAAGGTCACCAGCCCCATCAGGAAGGCGGCGATAATCACGCCTACCATGCTGCCGGACCCGCCGAGAATATTGACGCCGCCGAGCACCGCCATCGTCACTACCGCCAGCTCCCAGCCCATCGCAATCGTCGGGCGCGTGCTGCCCAGGCGCGAGGTGAGCAGCACCGACGCCAGGCCGGACATCAGCCCCACCAGCGCGAACAGGATCAGGCTGTGGCGCTTGACATTGATGCCGGAGTACCACGCGCCGGTCGGGTTATTGCCGATGGCGTAGGTGCGGCGGCCAAAGTTGGTGCGGTGCAGCACAAAGGCAAACAGCAATGCCAGCACGATAAACAGCGCGAACTCAAACGACAGCGCGCCCCATACGTAGCCCTGCCCGAACCAGGCGAAGCTCTCCGGGTAGCTGTTCAGCGCCTTATCGCCGAGCAGGATGTAGGTGATCCCGCGGTACAGGCTCATGGTGCCGATGGTGATAACGATGGACGACAGGTTGAAGCGCGTCACCAGAATGCCGTTGAACAGCCCGCACAGCAGCCCCACGCCCAGCCCGATGCAGACCAGCAGCGGCGTATCCACGCCCGCCGCCGCGCAGAAGCCCATCACCGTGGAGCTGAGCGCGATGGTGGACGCCACCGACAGGTCAATTTCCCGGGCGACGATCAGCATCGCCATCGGCAACACGACGATCGCCTTTTCGGTAAAGTTGAACGTTGCGTCGGAGAGATTCCAGACGTTGAGGAAGTAGGGCGAGGCCAGCGCGTTCACCACAAATACCGCCAGCGTCACCGCCAGCAGGAAGCCTTCCCAGCACAGCAGGCGCTGGAAAATGCCCGGCGCAGCAGGCACGTTTTTGATCTCTTCAGAGGTCATCATTTTGCTCATGATTTCACCGCCAGCTTCTGACGTGCCAGGGCTGCATCGCGCAGAATCAGCCGGCCTTTACGCCTGTTGCCGCGCTCGTTCAGCAGCACCGCAATGACGATCACCGTGCCGGAAATCGCCATCTGCCAGAACGGCGAAACGCCGATCACCGGCAGGGCGTTGTTGATGACGCCGAGGAACAGCGCGCCGAACAGGCAGCCGAGCACGCGCCCGGTGCCGCCCATGGTGCTGATCCCGCCAATGACGCAGGCGGCAACCACCTGCAGCTCAAAGCCGTTCGCCACGTCGACATAGGCCACCGCAAAGCGCGAAATCCACAGATACCCGCAGAACCCGGCCAGCAGCCCGGAGAGGCAGAAGCTGACGAACTGCATTTTCCCGGCGTTGATCCCGGTGTAGTACGCCGCCGTGGCGTTGCCGCCTGCGGTATACAGCGCCCGTCCGGTACGGCTGTAGCGCAGGAAGTAGCCTACCAGCAGCAGCGCGGCAACGGCGCACCAGCTCAGCACCGGCAGGCCCAGCACCGCCGTGCGCGGCAGGCCGAGGAAGTCCGTGCTCATCTGGTTGGCGTTCACCCAGCCGCCGCCGGAGAGCAAAAAGATAATCCCGCGGTAGATGCTCATGGTCCCGAGCGTTACCACAATCGCCGGAATCCCCAGCTTCCACACCAGCAGGCCGTTAATCGCGCCCATCAGCAGCCCGAGCGCGCTGGCGAGGATCGGCAGCGCCCAGACCGGCACGTCCGGGTAATGGAAGTTAATCAGGGCGACAATCATCCCCGTCAGCGCCAGATTGGCCGCCATCGACAGGTCGATACCTTTGGTGAGCAGCACCATCATCTGCCCGAGCGCGAGAACGATCAGAATGGCGGTGTCGTTAAACATCTCCACCAGGTTGCCCGGCGCAATAAACGACGGTACGCGGCTGCCGATGGCGACGACCATCAGCACAATCACCGCGCCCAGCAGGGCTTCGCGGTGTTTTAACAGTGAGCTAAGCATTATGCCGCCTCCTGTTTTGCACCGCTGGCGGCGCTGACGATGGTTTCCGCCGTCGCGTCGCCCGCCCGGTATTCGGCCACCATCAGCCCTTCGTGCATCACGATGATGCGGTCCGCCATGCCCATCACTTCCGGCAGTTCTGACGAGACCATAATCACCGCCAGCCCCTGGCCGACCAGTTCGGACATAAATTGATGAACGGCTGCCTTTGAGCCGATATCGATGCCTTTTGTCGGCTCATCGAGGATGATCACGTCAGGATGCGTTGCCAGCCACTTAGCGATAACCACCTTTTGCTGGTTGCCGCCGGAGAGCGTTTCCACCGCCTGCTTCCAGCTAAAGGCTTTTACCTGCAGGCGCCTGGCGTAGTCGTCCGCCAGCCGCCACTCGCGGTCATCGTGCAGCACGCCGTTTGGGTTGAGCCTGCCGAGCTGCGGCAGGCTGATGTTCTGGGCAATCGGCAGCTCGATAATCGCGCCCTGCTTCTGCCGCTCTTCCGGCACGCAGACGATACCGGCTTTGATCGCATCCGCTGGCTGGCGAAAGCGCTGAGGCTCGCCGTTAAGAATAATTTCACCCGACGACGGCCGCGTGACGCCGGAAAGCGCCTGCATCAGCTCGGTACGCCCGGCGCCGACCAGCCCGTAGAAGCCGAGGATTTCCCCTTTACGCAGGGAGAAGGAGATGTTGGCAAACTCGGTCGGGTGGCAGAGGTTCTTTACCTCCAGCACCGTATCGCCTTTTTCGCACGCCACCTTCGGGAAGGTCTGGGTGATGGCGCGCCCGACCATCATCGATACCATCCGCTCTTCGGTTATCGCACTTATCGCGCCTTCACCGACGAACGCGCCGTCGCGCAGGATGGTGTAGTGATCCGCAAGCTCGAAGATCTCGTCGAACTTGTGGGAGATAAACAGGATGGCCTTGCCCTCCTGCTTCAGGCGCTCAACGATGTGGTAAAACTCGAGGATTTCATGCTGCGACAGCGCCGCCGTGGGTTCATCCAGGATAACCACCTGCGCCTCAAACGACAGCGCGCGGGCGATGGCGACCATGTGGCGCTGGGCGATGCTCAGGGTTTTCAGCGTCGCGCGCGGGTCGATTTGCACCTCAAGGCGGGTGAGGATCGCCTGCGCCCGGCGGTGCATCTCCGGCCAGTCGAGCTTTTTAAAAAAGCCGGTGTGAAGGTACTGGCCAACAAAGATGTTTTCGGTGACCGATAGCTCATCAAAAAGCACGGTTTCCTGATGAATAGCGGTGATGCCGATCTTATGCGCCGATTCCGGCGTCGGAAGGTGAACGGGGATCGCCTTGTAGAGGATTTCCCCTTCGTCAGGCTGGTAAATGCCGGTCATCACTTTGACCAGCGTTGATTTGCCCGCGCCGTTTTCGCCGATAAGCGCCGTCACTTTGCCGGGCCAGAGCGCAAGCTGCACGTTCTCAAGGGCACGCACGCCGGGGAATACCTTGGTGATGCCAGAAAGCTGTAGCAATGGGGTCATGATAGTTCTCCGTTTGGTTCACCCTCACCCCGACCCTCTCCCAAAGGGAGAGGGGGTTAACGTTCCCTCTCCCTTTGGGAGAGGGCTAGGGTGAGGGCGTGGGGATCAGAAAATTTTCGAGAACTTATCAATATTGCTGGCATCGTAGACGAACGGCTCGGCCATCGCCCCGTTGCCGTCGGCATCCAGCTTCACTTTGCCCAGCTTGCCCATGCTGGCCTCACCCTTCGTGGCGGTGCCTTTCACCAGGTCATCAGCCAGGTAGGTTGCCGCATAGCCCAGGTCAATCGGGTTCCAGATGGCAAAACTTTTGCTCGCGCCGGACTTCACCGCGCCCGCCATCTCAGACGGCAGACCTAACCCGGTGACGTACACTTTGCCGATTTTGCCCTGGTCTTTCACCGCCTGCGCGGCGGCGACAATGCCGACGGACGACGGCGAGACAATCACTTTCAAATCAGGGTAGGTTTTCAGCAGGCCGACCGTCTCGCGGTAGCTTTTATCAGAGAGATCGTCCCCGTAGGCCACGGTCACCAGATTGACGGACGGATACTGCGGCAGCACCTTTTTCATCTCCGCAATCCAGGTGTTCTGGTTTGTTGATGTTGGCGTGGCGCTCAGCACCGCGACGTCGCCTTTTTCCACGTTCAGCGCCTTCAGCGCGTCGGCGGCGAGCTTAACGTTGGTTTCGCCAATCAGGGCGTTATTGGACGGGTTCAGGTGGATCTGGCGTCCGGCTTTCGCCACGCCTGAATCCCACGAGACCACCTTAATGCCGCGCTGCATCGCTTTTTTCAGTACCGGGACCAGGGCGTCCGGATCGTTCGCGGAAATCGCGATCGCATCCACGCCCTGGGCGATCAGCCCGTTCAGCACCTCGATCTGCGCTTCCGCCGTGGTGGTGGTCGGGCCGGTATAGATCACTTTTACATCGCCTAACTCTTTGGCCGCCTCCTGCGCGCCGACGTTCGCTGCTTCGAAGAATCCATTCCCTAAGGACTTCGCCACCAGGGCGATTTTCACTTCTGCTAAAGCGGAACCGGACAACGCCAGAGCGGCAACGGTGAGGATCAAGCTTGTCTTTATTTTCATTGCTTTTACTCCACTGACTTGAGTTAGTTGTAGGGATTGCAGGTGGTTTTCGCCCCGTCTCGGTGAGCGGGGCGCGATGTTGTTATTTGTACAGATCTAACGCGGACTGCATCGGGGTGACGCCAAAGCGTTTGCCCAGGGCGATCAGCTCTTCCCGGGTGATGGTCTGCTTCATGCCGCCCATGGAGTAGACCTTCACCAGCACCTCCGCGGATTTCTCGGCGGTGTCGATCAGGCCAAAGGTTTCATCCAGCGTCGGGCCGCTGCCGAAGACGCCGTGGAACGGCCACAGCACCAGGGAATGCTTTTGCATATCCACGGCGGTTGCCTGGCCGATTTCGTCAGTACCCGGCACCATCCACGGCAGAATGCCGACGCCGTCCGGGAACACCACCAGACACTCGGTGCTGCCTTCCCACAGCTTGCGGGTAATAAAATCAGCGCTGTTTTCCAGCACGTAGGTCAGGGCGATCAGGTTGGTGGCGTGGCAGTGCATGATCACGCGGTCTTTGCCGTTGGTCGCCTTGATACGCTCGCAGTGGGAGAGGAAGTGTGCCGGCAGCTCAGAGGTTGGCACTGCTTCGTCCGTCAGGCCCCACAGAATGTGGTAGCCCGCGCCGTCTCTGTCCACCTTCACTACGCCGAGGTTGGCCTGCGGGTCGAGCTGGACGTTGCGGAAGAACTTACCGGAACCGGTGACGATAAACGGCGTGTTGGCGAGCAGCGGCATCGGCTGGCTCAGCGCGATATAGCGCGGCTTCTGGTGGAAATCGGCCGCGAAAGGCTCGATATCCGCGTCGTCCAGGCGCAGCGTCAGGTTGCCGCCGTTGCGCTCGTCCCAGCCCTTCAGCCAGGCGTCGGAGGTGGCTTTGATCATGCCCTGGACGAACCAGGAGGTGGTGATGGTCTGCATAGTTTTCATTTCCAGTTATCGCGGTGAGGTTGAACCCTCACCCCAGCCCTCTCCCACAGGGAGAGGGGGTAAAAGTTCCCTCTCCCTGTGGGAGAGGGTTAGGGTGAGGGCAAAATTACCCGCGCTTATTCAATACGTCTTTCTCATACGCCCGCACGTTGTCCAGCCACTGGCTGCCTGCAGGCGCATCGTTACGCTGGCAGTACATTTCCCACACCGCCTGCCACGGCAGGGATTTCTGCTCTTCCAGCAGCGCCAGACGCGCGGTGTAGTCGCCGTTAGCCTCCAGCTGTTTCAGCGCGGCGACAGGCTCCAGCAGCGCGCGCAGCAGGGCTTTCTTCATGTTGCGGGTGCCGATAACCCACGCCGCGATGCGGTTGATGGACGCATCGAAGAAGTCGAGGCCGATATGCACGCGGTCAAAGAGGTCGTGGCGGATGATTTCGCTCGCAATCGCCTGGGTTTCGTCATCCAGCAGCACCACGTGGTCGCTGTCCCAGCGTACCGGGCGGCTGACGTGCAGCAGCAGGCGCGGCACGTAGAGCATGGCGGCGGAGATTTTGTCTGAGATCACCTCGGTTGGATGGAAGTGGCCGGCATCCAGGCACAGCGCGGTCTGACGGCTGGTGGCATAACCCATGTAGAACTCGTTCGAGCCGACGGTGTAGCTCTCGGCGCCGATGCCGAACAGCTTGCTCTCCACGGCGTCGATGTGGTGCGCCGGGTCCAGCTTCTCGCTGATGGCCTCATCCAGCGCGGCCATCAGGCGCTGGCGCGGGGCCAGACGGTCAACGGTGATGTCCTTCATGCCGTCCGGGATCCAGATGTTCATCACCGACGGCGTGCCGAGCTGCTCGCCAAAGTACGCAGACACGCGGCGGCTGGCCTTCACGTGGTCGATCCAGAACTGACGGATTTCATCGTTGGCGTGGGCGAGGGTAAACCCGTCGGCGCTCAGCGGGTGCGAGAAGCAGGACGGGTTAAAGTCCAGGCCCAGCTTATTGGCTTTCGCCCACTCTACCCAGTGCTTAAAGTGTTCCGGTTTGATTTCGTTGCGCGCCACCGGCTCGTCGGATTCGAGATAAATCGCGTGCAGGTTCAGGCGCTTTGGCCCCGGGATCAGGCTCAGGGCCTGCTCCAGGTCGGCGCGCAGCTCGGTCGCGTTACGCGCTTTGCCCGGATAGTTACCCGTGGCCTGAATACCACCCGTCAGGGAACCGCCTGGGTTCTCGAAACCGGCGACGTCATCGCCCTGCCAGCAGTGCATGGAGACGGGCAGACGGTCGAGCTGGCGCAGGGCCTCTTCGACATCCACGCCGACGGCGGCGAAACGCTGTTTAGCCAGGTCCCAGGCTTGTTCTAGTTGAGTGGTCATGCGCAAAGCTCCTTAATCAGTCGTTTTTGCTGAAACTGCGCCCGGTAGCGGGCAATCTCATGGCAGGGATGGGGCGTGAAGGTGGTCAGGCGGGTGTTCGCCGTGACAACCGAGCGGAAATCGTCAACGTTGGACAGTTCGTCCAGGGTCATCAGCTGAATGCCGATGTTGCCGAGCGTGGAGGCCTCTACGGGGCCCGCCACCACGGTGATGCCGCAGGCATCGGCGCAGAGCTGGTTCAGCAGCTGGTTCTGGCAGCCGCCGCCCACGATGTGCAGCTGGCTGAACGGCTTGCCGCGCAGTTCGGCCAGCTCGCTGAGGATGTCGGCATACAGCAGGGCGAGGCTGTCAAAAATGCAGCGTGCCAGCTCGGCCGGGCTGGACGGCACCGGCTGCCCGGCCTCGACGCAGGCGGCCTGGATTTCGGCGCTCATGTGCGCCGGGTTGATAAAGCGGTCGTCGTTCGGGTTGATCAGGAAGGTGCAGGCCTTCAGCTTTTCGGTCTCCGCAATAAGCGCGGGCAGGTCGGTAACGTTTTGCTCTTTCAGCACCCGCTGGAGCAGCCACAGGCCCATAATATTTTTCAGCACCCGATAGCGGCCTTCGGCGCCGCCCTCGTTGGTGATATTCGCCGCCATCGCGGCATCGCTGGTGTACGGCGTTTTGCTCTCGAAGCCCATCAGCGACCAGGTGCCGGAAGAAAGATACGCCGCGTCTCTGCTGGCAAGCGGCGAGGCGATGACCGCGCTGGCGGTATCATGGCTGGCGACGGCAACGACGGGGATCGCGTTCCCCTGCGGGCACATCCACTGGCCGATCACATTTCCGGGGTGCGTTGGCGTGCCGAACCAGGACGGCGACGCGCCCGTCCACGCCAGCAGGTTTTCGTCCCAGTTATCGGTGTTGATGTTCACCAGCTGGGTGGTGGTGGCGTTGGTGTATTCCCAGTTCATGTTGCCGGTCAGGCGGTAGCTCAGGTAATCCGGGATCAGCAGCGCGTGGGCCACGTTCGCGACCAGCGCCGGCTGCTGCTCGATCAGGGCGCGCAGCTGGTACAGCGTGTTGAACGGCAGAAACTGAATGCCGCTGCGCCCGTAGATGTTGTCCTTACCAAGCTGGGCGATGGCGTGCGCCATCAGGCCGTCGGTGCGGCTGTCGCGGTAGGAGACGGGCAGGCCGACGCGCTCGCCGTTGCCGTCCAGCAGCACGTAGTCCACGCCCCAGGTGTCAATGCCGATGCTGTCGATACGAATGCCGGCATCGCAGACGTTCTTCAGCCCGGTGCGGATTTCCGCCTCCAGGGCATCGATATCCCAGGTTTCAAAGCCGTCCTGCTTTTGCAGGCAGTTGGCGAAGCGGTGCATTTCGCGAAGCGAAAGCGTGCGCTGGCCGCAGTTCCAGGTGGCGAGCATTACGCGGCCGCTGGATGCGCCTAAATCGACGGCCACACAATGGCGAAAAGTCATGGTCGGGTCCTTTCTTAAGTCATTAGCGGTGAGTGTAAGAAAGGGAAGAAAAAGGCACCTTCTCGCCACTGACAGGGCAAATCCCGCGCTGGCAAGAAAGCAAAGATGAACGTGAGGGAGTTCACAGTTTCCAGTAATGGCGGGGTTTTCAGGCAGTGTGACGCTTACCGCATTTCCCGATCTTTCCGCCGGTTTCTTGAAAAATGGACAGCTTTTGCGAGGTTTGCTGCCGAAAATTTAAGGTGAGCGTGAAAGGGCACCATTACTATTTTGAGAACATTTCTCATTGGTGGGGGCCGTTATGACCGTACTACACAGCGTGGATTTTTTTCCTTCGGGAGGGTCGCCCGTTGCGATTGAGCCGCGGCTCCCTCAGGCCGCGTTCCCTGAGCATCATCATGATTTCCATGAGATTGTGATTGTTGAGCACGGCACGGGCATCCACGTGTTTAACGGGCAGCCGTATACCATCAGCGGCGGCACGGTGTGCTTTGTGCGCGACCACGACAGGCACCTGTATGAACATACCGATAACCTGTGCCTGACCAACGTGCTCTATCGTTCCCCGGACGCGTTCCAGTTCCTTTCTGGATTAAACCAGCTGCTGCCGCAGGAGAAGGACGGGCACTACCCGTCGCACTGGCGGGTGAATCAGTCCACCTTACAGCAGGTGCGACAGCTGGTGAGCCAGATGGAGCAGAGCGAGGACGGGCCGGAGACGCACGTCATTGCCACCCGCGAGCTGCTGTTTATGCAGCTGCTGGTGCTGCTGCGCCGCAGCAGCCTGGTGGAGGGGCTGGGGAATAACGACGCCCGGCTGAACCAGCTGATGGCCTGGCTTGAAGAGCATTTCGCCGAAGACGTCTGCTGGGAAACGCTGGCGGAGGATTTTTCGCTGTCGCTGCGCACCCTGCATCGCCAGCTCAAACAGCACACCGGGCTGACGCCCCAGCGCTACCTTAACCGTCTGCGGTTGATCAAAGCGCGTCATCTTTTACGCCATACGGACGAAAGCGTCACGGATATCGCCTATCGCTGCGGTTTCGGCGACAGTAACCACTTTTCGACGCTTTTTCGCCGGGAGTTTAGCTGGTCTCCGCGCGATATACGCCAGGGCAAGGATGCGTCACTTCAGTAACGCGAGGGCAATCACCGTTTTTGTGCCGCAAAAAGGCTAATAATGTCCGGTTATTCGCCGTAGAGGTTGTGGTGTGGCTGCTCAGTTAATTCTTCGCAAAGATGATTTTTTTGCCTCCGCGAGTCAGGCCGTCGCGGTGGCGGACCGCTACCCGCAAAACGTCTTTGCCGAGCACACCCACGAATTTTGCGAGCTGGTGCTGGTGTGGCGCGGCAACGGCCTGCACGTCCTCAACGACCGGCCCTACCGCATCACGCGCGGGGATCTGTTCTACATCCGCGCAGAAGATAAACACTCCTACGCCTCGGTTAACGACCTGGTGCTGCAAAATGTCATCTACTGCCCCGACAGGCTCAGGCTTAACGTCGACTGGGCCGCGAACATCCCCGGTTTTCTTGACGCTAAGGGTTCCCCGCACTGGCGGTTAAGCAGCAGCGGCATGACCCAGGTGCGGCAGGTTATCTCTCAGCTGGAGCAGGAGAGCCAGAAGAGCGACCCGGCCGCCAACCAGATGGCGGAGCTGCTTTTCGCCCAGCTGGCGATGACGCTGAAGCGCCATCGGTACGCCACCGATAACCCCTCCGCCACGACGCAGGAAGCGCTGCTGGACAAGCTCATCACCACGCTTGCGGGCAGCCTGAACAGAAGCTTCGTGCTGGAAAAATTCTGCGAGCAGGAGCAGTGCAGCGAGCGCGCGCTGCGCCAGCAGTTCCGCACCCAGACGGGGATGACGGTGAACCACTACCTGCGCCAGCTGCGCATCTGCCACGCCCAGTATCTGCTGCAGCATACGGAGCTGATGGTGAGCGAAGTGGCGATGCGCTGCGGCTTTGAGGACAGTAATTACTTTTCGGTGGTGTTTAACCGCGAGGTGGGGATGACGCCGGTTCAGTGGCGTCATCGCAGTCGAAAGGCGGCGTAATCAGTTCGCCATGCCGAGGCCAACGATGTTGGCGGCAATGATAATCACCACGCAGCCCAGGCTCAGCACGCCCACAGGACGACGCCCGGCGTTATTCCACTCCTTCAGCACCAGCCCAACCAGCCCGCCGCACAGCACGTAGAAGCTCATGTGCAGCATCCAGCTCATGTAGTCGTACTGCGCCGGAATGCTGGCGTGGCCCCAGGCGTAGAAGAAGAACTGCAGGTACCACATCAGGCCGCCGAGAGCGGAGAGCAGCACGTTGGTGATGATGAGCGGTTTTGCCAGCGAGAAGTCGGCTTTTACCGACAGGTTCTTCACTTTTGCCAGACGAATGAAGCAGAAGCCGAGGTTCACCAGCGCGCCGCCGCCCATGATCACCACGTAGCTTGGCAGGGCAGCGTACAGCGGGTCAACGCCCAGCGCGGCAGCGGCTTCGTGCATCGGTTTGGCGGCGTTCATGGCAAACGACATGCCCGCCGAGAAGATGCCGCACATCACCGCCAGCATCAGCCCTTTCTTCAGGTTGAAGTCTTCGGCCCTGATGCCCATCTTGCGCTCTTTCAGCTGGCCCGCGCGGGTGACGATACCCACGCCGATCACCGCGACCAGCACGCCCAGCAGCGTCATTCGTCCGCCCTGCGTGTTGATCAGCACGTCGAAATTGCCGTTGAGGATAGGCGTCATCAGGGTCCCGACGATCAGCGTAATACCAATCGCGATGCCGATGCCCATCGACATGCCGAGATAGCGCATGGTGAGGCCGTAGTTGATGTTGCCGATGCCCCACATCGCGCCGAACAGAAACACCGGCAGCAGGGTAGAGGCGCTGAAGGAGGAGAAGTAGCCCCAGAAATCGGGCAGCAGCATGGCGCTAATGGTCCACGGCAAAATCAGCCAGGAGACCGTACCGCCCACGGACCACATGGTTTCCCATGACCAACCTTTCACCTTTTTGAACGGGGCATAGAAACAGGCCGCACTGGCCGCGCCTATCAAATGCCAGAAAATACCCATCGTAATCGCATGATTCATTTTTACATCCTCATCGTTTTTATAGTCGGTGGCTTCCCGCCGACTTGATGAGTGTAAAAATTAGGCGGTTTGGGAACCTTCAGAAGGTTGCCGCACTTTTGTTCCGGATGGCAATCAGCACGTTAACCGCGTGAGCAGACTCACAATTCCGCTATTAATCGAAAAATGAATAACCTTATAAAAACTACGGCATTGATAATCATTTTCAATATCATTTAATTAACTATAATGAACCAACTGCTTACGCGGCATTAACAGCTGTGCCGCCCGACAATAATGGAGAGGATTATGAGTTATACACTGCCATCCCTGCCGTATGCCTATGACGCACTGGAACCGCATTTCGACAAGCAGACGATGGAAATCCATCACACTAAACACCACCAGACCTATGTGAACAACGCGAACGCCGCGCTGGAAAGCCTGCCAGAGTTCGCCAACCTGTCTGCTGAAGAGCTGATTACCAAACTGGACCAGCTGCCAGCGGACAAGAAAACCGTGCTGCGCAACAATGCGGGCGGTCACGCTAACCACAGCCTGTTCTGGAAAGGCCTGAAAACCGGTACTACCCTGCAGGGCGACCTGAAAGCGGCTATCGAGCGCGACTTCGGTTCCGTAGACAACTTCAAAGCGGAATTCGAAAAGGCCGCTGCAACCCGTTTCGGCTCTGGCTGGGCGTGGCTGGTACTGAAAGGCGACAAGCTGGCGGTTGTTTCTACCGCTAACCAGGACTCCCCGCTGATGGGTGAAGCAATCTCTGGCGCATCCGGCTTCCCAATCGTGGGCCTGGACGTGTGGGAACACGCTTACTACCTGAAATTCCAGAACCGCCGCCCGGACTACATCAAAGCCTTCTGGGACGTGGTGAACTGGGACGAAGCAGCAGCGCGTTTCGCCGCTAAAAAATAAGGTTGCATTGACGCCTGTGAGAAGCGAGTCTTATGACTCGCTTTTTTTTGTATCTTAAGGAGCCGAGATGCATTACCCGTTGAACGTGTTTACAGGCAAGGTCAGGGAGTATGACGGCAGCCGCCCGAGCGCCATCGCTAAAATTCAGGTCGACGGCGAGCTGACGCTAACCGACCTCGGGTTGGCGGGTGACGAGCAGGCCGAAAAGAAAATCCACGGCGGGCCCGAGCGCGCGCTGTGCCACTATCCGCGCGAGCACTATCAGCACTGGAAAGCCGAATTCCCCGAGCAGGCGGATCTGTTTGTCGCGCCCGCGTTTGGCGAGAACCTCTCGACCGAAGGGCTGACCGAGAAAAACGTCTTTATCGGTGATATTTACCGCTGGGGCGATGCCCTTATCCAGGTGACGCAGCCGCGCTCGCCGTGCTTCAAGCTCAACTTCCATTTCGGCATTAGCGATATGTCCGAGCAGCTGCAAACAGCGGGCAAAACCGGCTGGCTGTACCGCGTGGTGCTTGAAGGGCAGGTTTCTGCGGATGCGCCGCTTGAACTGGCGTCGCGCCTGAGCGATGTCTCGGTGTATGACGCCTGCGCAATCGCGTGGCATATGCCGTTTGACGACGAGCAGTATCGCCGCCTGCTGTCGGCGGCGGGGTTATCCACCAGCTGGACCAGAACAATGCAGAAGCGGCGTTTAACCGGGAAGATCGAGGATAATTCGCGGAGATTGTGGGGGAAATAGCGCCCTACAAATAGTAGGCCGGGTAAGGCGAAGCCGCCACCCGGCATTTGTACCTCTGCGCCTGTTTTCGCCCGGTGGCGCTGCGCTTACCGGGCCTACATTACGGTGCCAGAGTAAACTACGAACGCTTATGCAACGGTAGCCACAGCGTTAACCGCAGGCCGCCCAGCGGGCTGTCGTCGGCTTTCACCCAGCCGCGGTGCTGCTGCATCGCGGTTTCGACAATCGCCAGCCCCAGCCCCGTGCCGCCCGATTCGCGGTCTCGCGCTTCGTCGGTACGGTAGAACGGACGGAAAATCTGTTCGCGATCTTCCGGGCTGACGCCAGGACCGTCGTCGTCAACGATGATGGTAATCCCGTCTTTATCCACCGAGAACGCCACCTCAATCTTCGTATGCGAGTAGCGCAGGGCGTTACGCACGATATTCTCCAGCGCGCTTTCCAGCGTGTTGGGGTTACCGTACAGCGGCCATGGCCCCGGCGGGAAGTTAACGGTGAAGGATTTCCCCATCTGTTCCGCTTCGAACGCCGCGTTGTCCAGCACCTCATGCCACAGGTGATTGGCTTTCACCGTTTCGCTCACCAGCGCGTTTTTCTGCTGATTGCGCGACATCACCAGCAGATCGTTGATCATGCTGTCCAGACGGTGAGCCTCCGTTTCGATACGCTCCAGCTCTTTGCTCTCGCCGCTACGACGGCGCAGCAGGGCGGTGCCAAGCTGCAGTCGCGTGAGGGGAGTACGAAGCTCGTGAGAGATGTCCGACAGCAGACGCTGCTGCGAGGTCATCATACGTTCCAGCGCGCTCACCATCTGGTTAAAGCTGGCACCGGCGGCAAGGAACTCCTGCGGGCCGGCTTCCAGCTCCGGATGCTGCCTGAGGTTACCCTGTGCCACTTCATCGGCCGCATTTTTCAGCTTACGTGCGGGCTTCGCCAGGCTCCACGCCAGCCATAACAGCAGCGGTGAACTTAGCAGCATCGTCACGATCAGCAGCAGTAGCGGACGGTCAAACAGCAGGTTGATAAAGTCAGTCTGGGAGTTGCTGGCAGGACGAATCAGATAGAGCTGGTAGTTATCTTCCCCATCTCTCACGGAGAAAGGGCCGACCATCTCAAGGCGACCGTATTTCTTCTTCTGCGGGTGATCGGCGTTATCCGCCTGGCCAATGAAGTTGCGGATAATCTGCATTTCATTGCGCTCTGCCCCAATGACGCGGCCTTCGCTGGTCACCAGCAGCAGGCGTTGTCCGGGTGGCGCCCATTTGTCGATGGCGCGAAACAGCCTGCGCCACCACATTAAATCGTTCGGCGGGTCGTTTGCCAGCTCGGCTTCCACGTGCTGCTCGATCATCACGCCCTGACGTTGCTCGCTGTCGAGGAGCTCCGTCATCTGGCGTGAGTCGAGTTTTGGCAGCATCAGTACGAGCATCAAAACCAGTGCCAGCGTCAGCCAGAAGATGGCGAAGATGCGGGCGGTTAAGCTGCCTATCATGAAGCGGAAACCATCAGATAACCGCGACCTCGCAGCGTTTTAAACCACGGGTGGCCGTCTTTACGCTCCGGCAGCTTGCGGCGCAGGTTAGAGATATGCATGTCGATGGCGCGGTCAAACGGCGTGAGGCGTTTGCCCAGCACTTCCTGACTCAAGTGTTCACGCGATACCACCTGGCCGAGATGCTGCGCCAGCAGGTAAAGCAGGGTGAACTCGGTGCCGGTCAGTTCCAGCGTTTCACCGTCGAAGCTCGCTTCCTGACGGCCCGGGTTCAGGCTCAGGGAGTCCACTTCCAGCGTCGGTGAGCTGTTGTCGGTATTCTGCTGCTGTTCGCTCCAGTGGGAACGACGCAGGATAGCGCGAATACGGGCCACCAGTTCACGATCGTTGAACGGCTTTGGTAAATAGTCATCCGCGCCCAGCTCAAGGCCGAGGACACGGTCAAGTTCGCTGCCGCGCGCGGTCAGCATGATAACGGGGGTCTGGTGTGTCTGGCGAAGCTCTTTCAACGTATCAATGCCGTTTTTCTTCGGCATCATCACGTCGAGCAAAAGTAAATCGATGCTGTCGTCAAGGAGACTCAGCGCCTGCTCGCCATCGTGGGCAACCAGAACGTTGAAACCTTCCATGTCGAGCAACTCCTTTAAAAGGGATGTGAGCTCTCGGTCATCATCAACTAACAGGATTTTATTCATTGTTTAAATACCTCCGAGGCAGAAATTACGACATCAAGGCTATCTAATCCATGACTTTACGTTGTTTTACACCCCCTGACGCATGTTTGCAGCCTGAATCGTAGACTGTCTCTCGTTGAATCGCGACACGAAAGATTTTGGGAGCAAGTGATGCGCAAAGTTACCGCTGCCGTCATGGCCTCAACGCTGGCGTTCAGTGCGTTTAGCCAGGCTGCTGTAGCTATCATCGGCGATAACGGTCCCTCGCAAGAGGGTGCAACGCAGCACAGCAGCCAAAGCCATATGTTTGACGGCATAAGTTTAACCGAACATCAGCGTCAACAGATGCGAGATCTGATGCAGAGGGCAAGACACGAGCAGCCCCCTGTTAATGTTAGCGAAATGGAGACAATGCATCGCCTTGTCACCGCAGAAAATTTTGACGAAAGCGCTGTTCGCGCTCAGGCAGAAAAAATGGCACAGGAACAGGTTGCCCGCCAGGTAGAGATGGCGAAGGTCCGCAACCAGATGTTCCACCTGCTATCGCCCGAGCAACAAGCGGTTTTGAACGACAAACATCAGCAACGAATGGACCAGTTGCGTGAGGTTGCACGGATGCAGCGAAGCTCAGAAACAACGTTTTTCAGTAGCAATAGCAGTACCCGTAGTAACCAGTAAACCCTGTTTTCCTTGCCATAGACACCATCCCTGTCTTCCCCCACATGATGTGGGGGTTTTTTTTGCCCTTCGTTCAGGTTTGTTAACCGTTTATTCATCCTTTGACTCCTCAACCATCCGTTATACTAGCGCCATGGCATGACAGGAGTGTTTATGAATCAATCCTATGGACGGCTGGTTAGCCGGGCCGCAATCGCCGCGACGGTAATGGCGTCGTGTTTGCTGATCATCAAAATTTTCGCGTGGTGGTACACCGGTTCGGTCAGTATTCTGGCGGCGCTGGTGGACTCGCTGGTCGATATTGCCGCCTCGCTGACCAACCTGCTGGTGGTGCGCTACTCGCTGCAGCCGGCGGATGAGGAACATACCTTTGGGCACGGGAAAGCAGAATCGCTGGCCGCGCTGGCGCAAAGCATGTTTATTTCCGGCTCTGCGCTGTTCCTGTTTTTGACCGGTATCCAGCATCTGGCCTCGCCGTCACCGATGAAAGATCCCGGCGTGGGCGTGATCGTCACAATAATTGCACTTATAAGCACACTCGTTCTGGTAACGTTCCAGCGTTGGGTGGTTCGCAAAACGCAAAGCCAGGCTGTACGGGCAGATATGCTTCATTATCAGTCTGATGTTATGATGAATGGGGCAATTCTTATTGCGCTTGGTCTGGCCTGGTATGGCTGGCATCGGGCCGATGCGTTGTTTGCGTTAGGGATTGGGGTCTATATCTTATATAGCGCCCTGCGGATGGGGTATGAGGCTGTGCAGTCGCTTCTTGACCGTGCTATCCCTGATGCGGAACGTGATGAAATTTTTGCAATCGTGACCCGCTGGCCCGGCGTCAGCGGCGCTCACGATCTTCGTACGCGGCAGTCAGGGCCGACCCGCTTTATTCAGATTCACATAGAAATGGAAGACAACCTGCCGTTGGTTCAGGCTCACGTCATAGCTGAGCAGGTCGAGCAGGCGATATTGCAGCGTTTTCCTGGTTCAGACGTCATTATTCACCAGGATCCCTGCTCGGTTGTACCCGGACAGATGGGCTTTCGTAATTCAGTGTAAAAAAGTGAGCCAGGCCAGCATTTTGTGGATAAATTACCACCATATGGCCTGACCTGAATCAATTCAGCTGGAAGTGATTGATATACTATTTGCAGTATTCGACGGTTGAAGAGTTTCTTCCGGCAGCAGATTTCAATTTTGCATTCCTAAGTTCAGAGGTAGTCATGATTAAGAAAATCGGTGTGTTGACAAGCGGCGGTGATGCGCCGGGCATGAACGCAGCAATTCGTGGCGTTGTCCGTGCAGCGCTGACGGAAGGTCTGGAAGTGTTTGGCGTTTATGACGGTTACCTGGGTCTGTATGAAGACCGCATGGTTCAACTGGACCGCTACAGCGTGTCTGACATGATCAACCGTGGCGGCACCTTCCTGGGTTCTGCGCGCTTCCCGGAATTCCGCGACGAACGCGTTCGTGAAGTGGCTATCGAAAACATGAAGAAACGCGGCCTGGACGCACTGGTTGTTATCGGTGGCGACGGCTCCTACATGGGTGCAAAACGCCTGACCGAAATGGGCTTCCCGTGCATCGGCCTGCCGGGCACTATCGACAACGACATCAAAGGTACTGACTACACCATCGGCTTCTTTACCGCACTGGGTACCGTTGTTGAAGCCATTGACCGTCTGCGCGACACCTCTTCTTCCCACCAGCGTATCTCCATCGTTGAAGTGATGGGCCGCTACTGTGGCGACCTGACCCTGGCTGCAGCTATTGCGGGCGGCTGCGAGTTCATCGTGGTGCCAGAAGTCGAATTCAGCCGTGAAGATCTGGTGAATGAAATCAAAGCCGGTATCGCGAAAGGCAAGAAACACGCTATCGTTGCCATCACCGAGCACATCTGCGACGTGGACGAGCTGGCGAAATACATCGAAACCGAAACCAAACGCGAAACCCGTGCGACCGTACTGGGCCACATCCAGCGCGGCGGTTCCCCTGGTCCTTACGACCGTATTCTGGCATCCCGTATGGGTGCGTACGCTATCGATCTGCTGCTGCAGGGGCACGGCGGTCGCTGCGTGGGTATTCAGAACGAAAAACTGGTTCACCATGACATCATCGACGCGATTGAAAGCATGAAGCGTCCGTTCAAAGGTGACTGGCTGGACTGCGCGAAAAAACTGTACTGATCGGCATCTGTATTGCGCCGGGTGGCGGCAAGGTAAATGCAAAACGGTAACCCTTGGGTTACCGTTTTTTATGGTTGCGCCCTCTCCCGTGGGAGAGGGTTGGGGTGAGGGCATCAGGCCGCTTATCCACTTCTTTTATTCCCCTTCGTTATAGCCAATCTTTTTTTATTCTTTAATCATTGGTTCTCTTTCTGGCACGCTGCATTCATCAAAACACTACATAAGAGAGCTGGGCGATGAATAAATGGGGCGTGGGTTTAACATTATTGCTGGCATCGACCAGCGTTCTGGCTAAGGACATCCAGTTACTGAACGTGTCGTACGACCCGACGCGTGAGCTGTACGATCAATACAACAAAGCCTTCGCGGCACACTACAAGCAGGAAACCGGCGATAACGTGGTGATTCGTCAGTCTCACGGTGGCTCGGGTAAACAGGCCACGTCCGTGATTAACGGCATTGAAGCCGACGTGGTTACCCTGGCGCTGGCCTACGATGTGGATGCCATTGCTGAACGCGGCCGTATCGATAAAAACTGGATCAAACGCCTGCCGGACAACTCCGCGCCTTATACCTCGACCATCGTCTTCCTGGTGCGTAAAGGCAACCCGAAGCAGATTAAGGACTGGAACGATCTGATCAAACCGGGCGTTTCCGTGATTACCCCGAACCCGAAAAGCTCCGGCGGCGCGCGCTGGAACTACCTGGCGGCCTGGGGCTACGCGCTGCACCATAACAACGGTGACCAGGCTAAAGCCCAGGAGTTCGTCAAATCCCTGTTTAAAAACGTCGAAGTGCTGGATTCCGGCGCGCGCGGCGCAACCAATACCTTTGTCGAGCGCGGCATTGGCGACGTGCTGATCGCCTGGGAAAACGAAGCCCTGCTGGCGACCAACGAGCTCGGTAAAGATAAGTTTGAGATCGTCACCCCAAGTGAATCTATCCTCGCCGAGCCGACCGTTTCTGTGGTTGATAAAGTCGTCGAGAAAAAAGATACCAAAGCGGTGGCTGAAGCGTACCTGAAGTATCTCTACTCGCCGGAAGGCCAGGAAATTGCGGCGAAGAACTTCTACCGTCCGCGCGACCCGGCTGTGGCGAAAAAATACGACGGCGAGTTCCCGAAACTGAAGCTCTTCACCATTGACGACGAGTTCGGCGGCTGGACGAAGGCGCAGAAAGAGCACTTCTCTAACGGCGGTACGTTCGACCAGATCAGCAAGCGCTAAGCGTTTCTTAAAGAACGACACGGTGACCCGGTGTGAGAAATCCGCCGGGTTTTTTATTTGGTCATCATTTTGCGTTACTCTTTCGCCTCTATCGAAAACAGGGAACGCGTTGTGAAAAAAATTATCTTAGCCATCCTGGTTATCATTGTCCTCGCCGCTGGCGGCCTGTACTGGATGAAAGCGGGTAACCCGAACGCGTTGCGGCATATCGTTCTCGACCAGTGCGTGCCGAACCAGCTGCAAAACCGCAACCCGGCGCCCTGTGCGCAGGTGAAGACCGACGCTGGCTACGTGGTATTCAAAGACCGCAACGGGCCGCTGCAGTATTTGCTGATGCCCACGTACCGCATCAACGGTACCGAAAGCCCGCTTCTGACCGAGGCTTACACGCCGAACTTCTTCTGGCTGGCGTGGCAGTCGCGCAGTTTTATGAGCATGAAACGTGGTTCTGAAGTGCCTGACAGCGCGGTCTCGCTGACCATCAACTCCCCAACCGGTCGCACGCAAAACCATTTCCATATTCATATCTCCTGCCTGCGCCCGGACGTGCGCGAGAAGCTCAATGCGGCTCAGGGGCAAATCAGCACCCAGTGGCTGCCGTTCCCCGGCGGGCTGGAAGGGCATGAGTATCTTGCCCGTCGCGTGACGGAAAACGAGCTGGTGCAGCGCAGCCCGTTTATGATGCTGGCCGAGGAGCTGCCGGAAGCGCGTGACCATATGGGGCGCTTCGCGCTGGCGATGGCGCAGCAGTCAGACGGTTCGTTTGTTCTTTTAGCGACCGAACGTAATCTGCTTATGCTAAACCGCGCTTCCGCTGAGGAACTGCAGGATCATCAATGCGATATCCTGAAGTAACCCCACCATAAATAGCGTTTACTCGTCCTGCCTGTCGCCGTAGACTTGCTGAAAAATTCTACAGGAGACAGGTATGTCGCTCTGGTTAACGCATCCTCTGCTGCTGCCCTCATTGATTATTGGCGTCACCATCGTGCTGTGGGCGACGTCGCTGCTGCCGGAATTTCTCACCGCGCTGCTGTTTTTCACGGCGGCGATGGTCGCCAAAATTGCCCCGCCGGAGGTGATTTTTGGCGGATTTGCCTCATCGGCCTTCTGGCTGGTGTTCAGCGGTTTTGTGCTGGGCGTGGCGATCCGCAAAACCGGCCTCGCCGACAGGGCCGCGCGGGCGCTATCCGCGAGGCTCACCGACTCCTGGTTATTAATGGTCGCCAGCGTGGTGCTGCTCAGCTATGCCCTGGCGTTTGTGATGCCGTCAAACATGGGCCGGATTGCGCTGCTGATGCCGATTGTCGCGGCAATGGCCAGGCGTGCCAGCATTCCCGACGGGTCCCGCGCCTGGTTTGGCCTGGCGCTGGCGGTCGGGTTCGGCACCTTCCAGCTCTCGGCCACCATCCTGCCTGCTAACGTCCCGAATCTGGTGATGAGCGGCGCGGCGGAAGGCTCGTACGGTATTCACCTGAACTATGTGCCGTATCTGCTGCTGCACACGCCGGTGCTGGGGATCCTCAAGGGGCTGATTTTGATTGGCCTGATCTGCTGGCTTTTCCCCGGCAGCCCCAAACCGGCAAAGGATTTAGCACCGTCTGGACCGATGGGACGCGACGAAAAACGCCTCGCCTGGCTGCTGGCGGCGGTGCTGGTGATGTGGGTCACGGAGAGCTGGCACGGCGTTGGACCAGCGTGGACGGGGTTGGCGGCGTCGATCATCGTGCTGCTGCCGCGCATTGGCTTTATCACCGGAGAGGAGTTTTCCACGGGCGTGAATATGCGCACCTGCATTTACGTCGCGGGCATTCTTGGGCTGGCGATTACCGTGACGCAAACCGGTATCGGAACGGCGGTGGGTGAGGCTTTACTGCAGATCATGCCGCTGGACGCAGACAGGCCGTTCACCAGCTTCCTGGCGCTGACGGGGATCACCACGGCGCTCAACTTTATTATGACGGCTAACGGCGTTCCGGCGCTCTATACGACGCTCGCGCAGAGCTTCTCCGACGCCACCGGCTTCCCGCTGCTGTCGGTGATCATGATTCAGGTGCTGGGTTATTCCACGCCGCTGCTGCCGTATCAGGCGTCGCCGATTGTGGTGGCGATGGGCTTAGGGAAGGTGCCTGCAAGGGCGGGGATGCTGCTCTGTCTGGCGCTGGCCATTGCAACGTATCTTGTGCTACTGCCGCTGGATTATCTGTGGTTTAACCTACTGGGACAGCTGTAAAAAAGCCCGGTGGCGCTGACGCTTACCGGGCCTACAGAACCGTAGGGCGGGTTAGCGAAGCGCCACCCGCCGCAAAGGCAATTACGCCTGCTTAGCCGCTTCTGCTGCTTTAACGATCACCGCGAAAGCGTCAGCTTTCAGGGATGCACCGCCAACCAGCGCGCCGTCGATGTCCGGCTGGGTGAACAGCTCTGCAGCGTTCGCTGCGTTTACGGAACCGCCGTACTGGATGATCACTTGCTCAGCGACTTTCGCGTCTGCTTTAGCGATGTGATCGCGGATGAATTTGTGAACCGCCTGAGCCTGCGCAGGGGTTGCAGATTTGCCGGTACCGATCGCCCAGACTGGCTCATAAGCGATAACTGCGCCTTCGAACGCGCTCGCGCCCTGGGTTTTCAGCACGGCGTCGATCTGACGTGCGCACACTTCTTCGGTTTTGCCCGCTTCGTTTTCTGCTTCGGTTTCACCGATGCACAGAACCGGAGTCAGACCCTGCTCTTTCAGCACGGCAAATTTCTTCGCGATGAACTCGTCGGATTCTTTGTGGTAAGTGCGACGCTCAGAGTGACCGATGATGATGTATTTCGCGCCGATATCTTTCAGCATTTCAGCAGAGGTTTCACCGGTGAATGCGCCAGACAGGTTAACGTCAACGTTCTGTGCACCCAGAACGATGTGGCTGCCGTCAGCGGCGTGTTTAGCCAGGTCCAGGTACATATCCGGCGGAGCGATAGAAACCGCACAGCCCGTCACGCCAGCCAGCTCTTTACGCAGGTTCGCAACCAGCTCGTTTACCATGTGGCGGCTGCCGTTCAGTTTCCAGTTACCCATCACTAAAGGATGTCGCATTTCAATTCTCCACGCTAAATAAGCGAATTAAGGAATATGGCCACCCTTATGGGCAGCATGGTCTGTGAATCAGTATAGAGATTTTCCCTCGAAAGGCTTTGCTTTTTGTCATTAATTCGCCCCTCCGAGTGAGTCAGATAGTGCCAGCTTAATCGGTTCAACAGCGAAGGTCAGTCCCTTTTCACCGTTATCTGCGACGACATAGCGTACGGCGCCCTCTGTATCGGCGTAGTAGCGCTTATTTTTGCCGGCGGCCAGCAGTTTTTGCAGCTTCTGTTGGCTTTGTGCTTTGGTCAGCGCGGGGGTGAAGGCGCGTAAAACCGCGCTCATGTATTCCAGCGCTTTTGCTTTGGCGGCCTTCTGCTCCGGCCCCTGAATAGGGAGCCAGGTGAGCTGCATACTTTTAATTTTTAGCGTACCGCGCTCCAGCGCGGTCGAGGCGTATAAATTTTCGTTAATCTTGCTCGCGGCGCGGGTCAGCGTCGGCGTATCGCGCGCGCTATCAATGGCGCGGAATTCATCCAGCGGCAGCGTCGGGTTGTCCTTGTTGAAGGCTTCACGGAACTGGCTGATAGACTGATCGAACGACGGCGCGCCCGCCAGAAGATAGGGTGCGGTAGCCGGGGCGGTGGTTTCGGCGGCGTGCAGGGAAACGCTGGTGCTTAGCATCGCAAAGCAGAGGAAAAGAGAGTGTGCCGAAAATTTCATCAATGTTGTCCCTGGCCGTAACTGCTCATGATTAAAACGATATCTGGTCGGCTTGTCAAAAGGTCACAACTCCAGGGTAAAATGCGCGCTAAACAAGAATAAGGAACCTTACATGACCATACAGCAGTGGCTGTTTTCATTCAAAGGGCGTATTGGACGCCGTGATTTCTGGGTCTGGATGGTGACGTGGGTCGTCGCCATGCTGCTCCTGTTTTTAGTCGCCTACAACGCATGGTTAGGCACACAAACGGCGGCATTTGCGCTGGTCTGCCTGCTGTGGCCAACCGCAGCCGTGGTGGTAAAGCGTCTGCACGATCGCGGCCGCTCCGGCGCGTGGGCCTTTCTGATTATTCTGGCGTGGATGCTGGTGGCAGGAAACTGGTCAATGCTGCCGTCTATCCTGCCGTGGGTCGTTGGCAGAATGGCACCGAGCATCATCTTCGTGATGATGGTGGTCGATCTGGGCGCGTTTATCGGCACCCAGAGCGAAAACAAATACGGCAAAGATACCCTTGAGGTGAAGTACCGCTGATCACCAGTAGTGTTCAGCCGTCATATGGCCCGGCCGGCGGCGAAGGTGTTTCGTCATCTGCCGGGTCTCCTTCAGAAGCTGCTGCGTGTCGCGAACCATCTGCGGGTTGCCGCACAGCATGACGTGGCTGGTCTCGGTGTTCATTGGCAGGCCAACCGCCGCTTCCAGAGCACCGCTTTCAATCAACGCAGGCACGCGCCCCGTCAGTGAACCTGCTGCGGTTTCGCGGCTGACCACGGTCTGAATTTTCAGCTTCCCACCATACTGCTGTTCCAGCGCCTGCATCTGCGGGAGGTAGCTTAAATCTGCGGCGTAGCGCGCGGCGTGAACCAGCACGATGTTTTTAAAGCGCTCAAGGTCTTTGCCATACTGCAAAATGGAAAGATAAGGGCCGATGGCGGTGCCGGTTGCCAGCATCCAGAGGGTGTCGCAGTCCGGAATTTCGTCCAGCACAAAGAAACCTGCCGCTTCACTCACAATCTGTACATCGTCGCCCGGCTTCAGTGCCGCAAGGCGCGGGCTGAGCTTGCCGTCCGGGACGGTGACCAGATAGAACTCGAGATCCGGGTTATCCGGCGCGTTGACGTATGAGTACGCGCGCTGCACGCGTTCGCCGTCGACGTCCAGCCCCAGCTTCGCGAACTGTCCCGCCGTAAACGGGTGGATGGGGGCATGGACGGTGAGACTAAATAGCGCATCGGTCCAGAACTGTACCTTTGTGACTTTACCTGTTACCCAGTCCGCCATGATCTTCTCCTGTGCTGTTTCTCTGCTCTATCTTCCGTACTTGTTGTCACGATTTCCAGCCCGTTCGGGCCGGAAAGCTCAATCGATCAAACGGTTTTACAGAATGTGCGCCTGCACGTCCGGGTCTTTGCGATCGAGATAGTGGATAGACTGGATGCGGCGAATGGTGCGTGATTTACCGCGGATGAGCAGCGTTTCAGTGGTCGCCATGTTGCCCTTGCGGGTGATACCGTCCAGCAGGTCGCCTTTGGTGATGCCGGTCGCCGAGAAGACCACGTTATCGCTGCGCGCCATGTCGTTAAGCGCGAGGACTTTATTGGCCTCAATACCCATAGCTGCACAGCGTGCCAGCTCGTTTTCGCCGATGCGACGGTTCTCTTCGCTGTCGCCTTTAACGTCGTGACGCGCCAGCAGGCGCGCCTGCATATCGCCGTCCAGGGCGCGGATCACCGCCGCGGAGACCACACCTTCCGGCGCACCGCCGATACCGTAAAGCACGTCCACTTCGCTGTCCGGCATGCAGGTCAGAATCGAGGCGGCAACGTCGCCGTCAGGGATGGCAAACACGCGGACGCCGAGCTTTTGCATCTGCGCGATAGTGGCATCATGGCGCGGTTTCGCCAGAATCGTCACGGTCAGCTCGCTGAGCGGTTTGCCCAGGGCTTTGGCGATGTTGCGCAGGTTCTCTTCCAGCGGCAGGCTAAGGTCGATTGCGCCTTTCGCACCGGGGCCAACGATCAGTTTTTCCATGTACATGTCCGGCGCGTTGAGGAAGCAGCCTTTATCACCCACGGCAAGCACCGCCAGCGCGTTGGCCTGGCCCATCGCCGTCATGCGGGTGCCTTCGATCGGGTCGACCGCGATATCCACGGCATCGCCTTTGCCGGTACCGACTTTTTCACCGATGTAGAGCATTGGCGCTTCGTCGATCTCGCCTTCGCCGATCACGATAGTGCCGTCGATGTTGACCTGGTTAAGCACAATGCGCATGGCATGGACGGCTGCACCGTCGGCGGTATTTTTGTCGCCACGGCCAAGCCATTTATAGCCTGCGAGGGCGGCAGCTTCGGTGACGCGGGAAAACTCGATAGCAAGTTCACGTTTCATGAGGTACTCGTGCAATCAAAAGGAATTGCACGAAGTTTATCACAGAGTGGGGACGGGGGAGGGGTGGTGCGGTCTGAGCCCCTCATCCCGGCCCTCTCCCCAAAGGGGAGAGGGTGTTTTAAGTCCCCTCGCCCCTTTGGGGAGAGGGTTAGGGTGAGGGGTGAGTCTGTCTTACTCGTCGTGCTCTTCCCACGCCAGGGCGCGTTTCACCGCTTTTTTCCAGCCGCTGTAGCGGTAGTTACGCTCGGTGGTTTCGATGCCCGGGCGGAACTCGCGTTCGATAACCGCTTTTTCCTGCAGCTCGTCCAGGTTCTGCCAGAAGCCTACCGCCAGACCGGCAAGGTACGCCGCGCCCAGCGCCGTCACTTCACGCACTTCAGGGCGCTCAACGCGGGTGCCCAGAATGTCGGACTGGAACTGCATCAGGAAGTTATTCGCTACCGCACCGCCGTCCACGCGCAGGGCGTGGAGACGAATGCCGGAGTCTGCCTGCATCGCTTCCAGCACGTCGCGCGTCTGATAGGCGATGGATTCCAGGGTCGCACGAATGATGTGGTTTGCGTTCACGCCGCGCGTCAGACCGAAAATCGCCCCGCGTGCATACGGATCCCAGTACGGCGCGCCCAGGCCGGTGAACGCGGGCACCACGTACACACCGTTAGTGTCTTTCACCTTGGTCGCGAAGTACTCGGAATCGAACGCATCGCCGATCAGCTTCATCTCGTCACGCAGCCACTGAATAGACGCACCGGCCATGAATACCGCACCTTCCAGCGCATAGTTCACTTCGCCGCGCGGGCCGCAGGCGATGGTGGTCAGCAGGCCGTTTTCTGATTTCACCGCTTTCTCGCCGGTGTTCATCAGCATAAAGCAGCCGGTGCCGTAGGTGTTCTTCGCCATCCCTTCCTTGACGCACAGCTGGCCGAACAGCGCCGCCTGCTGGTCACCGGCGATACCGGCGATAGGAATACGGGTGCCGCCTTTACCGCCGATGTTGGTCTGGCCGTACACTTCCGAAGATTTACGCACGTCTGGCAGCATCGCGCGCGGGATGTCCAGCGCGTCCAGCATCTTGTCATCCCACTCCAGGGTTTTGATGTTGAACAGCATGGTGCGCGAGGCGTTGGTGTAGTCGGTAACGTGCACACGTCCCTGGGTCATCTTCCAGATAAGCCAGGTATCGACGGTACCGAACAGCAGCTCGCCGCGTCGTGCGCGCTCGCGCGAGCCTTCCACGTGGTCGAGGATCCACTTCACCTTGGTGCCGGAGAAATACGGGTCAATCACCAGGCCGGTGGTGCTACGGATGTAATCTTCCATGCCGTCGCGCTTCAGCTTTTCGCAGATTTCTGCGGTACGACGGCACTGCCAGACGATGGCGTTATAAATGGGCTTACCGGTTTCGCGCTCCCAGACCACGGTGGTTTCACGCTGGTTGGTGATACCGATGGCGGCAATTTCGTCGGAGCTGATGTCGGCTTTTGCCAGCACTTCGACCAGCGTGGAGCTTTGTGACGCCCAGATCTCCATTGGGTCGTGCTCTACCCAGCCTGGACGAGGATAAATTTGTTCGAATTCGCGCTGTGACACGCTGACGATGTTCGCGTCATGATCCATTACGACAGCGCGGGAGCTGGTCGTGCCCTGGTCGAGCGCAACGATATATTTTTTTTCGGTCATGGTATGTGTCCCGTAGTCAGATTACAGCGAAGCTTTTTGTTGTGTGGCGGACGTAGATTCTTTCTCGTCTTCCACACAGGTGTCGCACGGTAAATGGCGACCAATTAATTTGCGATAGCCGAATGCGCCCAGCGCCGCCCCTACGATTGGCCCGAACAGCGGAACCAGGAAGTAAGGAATGTCTTTGCCACCGGTGAAGGCGACGTCGCCCCATCCAGCGAAGAAGGCGAAGGTTTTTGGCCCCAGGTCACGCGCCGGGTTCATCGCAAAGCCGGTCAGTGGACCCATTGATGCGCCGATAACCGCAATCAGCAGGCCAATCAGCAGCGGAGCCAGCGGGCCGCGCGGAATGCCGTTGCCGTCATCGCCCAGCGCCATAATGACGCCCATCAGGATAGCGGTAATCACCATTTCAACTGCGAACGCCTGCACAAAATTGATATGCGGGTTCGGATAGGTTGAGAAGATGCCCGCCAGATCCAGACTTTCGACACTACCACGCACCATATGATGCGTCTGTTCGAAGTCGATGAAAAGATTGTAATAAAGCCCGTAAACTAACGCCGCTGCGCAAAACGCGCCGGCAAACTGAGAAATGATGAAAGGAACTACTTTGCGTTTGTCGAAGCACGCGAACAGCCACAGCGCGATGGTCACCGCCGGGTTAAGATGTGCACCGGAAACCCCTGCAGTCAGGTAGATGGCCATCGCCACGCCCAGACCCCAGATGATACTGATTTCCCACTGACCAAAACTGGCACCCGCCACTTTCAGTGCAGCGACACAGCCCACTCCGAAGAATATCAACAACCCGGTACCAAGGAGCTCGGCAATGCACTGGCCTTTTAAGGTTGATGTCTGACTCATAATCGGAATCCTGAAGAAAATTGAATGTTTATTGTTAGCGCGGTCGCCCGTGACAACCACGATGCCCTGTAGACATAGTGTTAATTTATCGTTAACGAGCAAAAACGAGAAATATCGAAATCAAAATGTGTGGTCTGCGTCAATAAAATGAGCGTTTTCGCGCCATAAAGCGCGTTTTTGCATCAACGGTGGAATGTGAGCTGAATCATTTCATTAACTAAAGAGTTAACAATTTAGGGGTATATGACGCGAACGCACCAGGACCAGACCTAAAAGTGTTGCAAACCGCGATCTGCGCGGCGTGTCGCTGGACACGGAGCGCCGCGCTCCATACAATCGACGGTATATGTCGTGCGCGTTTACGTTAAAGCGTCGCCTTGCAATTCAGGAGAGGTAGCATCATGTCTTTAGAAGTGTTTGAGAAACTGGAATCGAAAGTACAGCAGGCGATCGACACCATCACCCTGCTGCAGATGGAAATTGAAGAGCTGAAAGAGAAGAACAACTCCCTGGCACAGGAAGTTCAGAACGCTCAGAACGGCCGCGAAGAACTGGAGCGCGAAAACAACCACCTGCGCGAACAGCAGAACGGCTGGCAGGATCGCCTGCAGGCGCTGCTGGGACGTATGGAAGAGGTTTGATTCCCATTGGGATTACTGACCAGGCCGGGTAAGGCGAAGCCGCTACCCGGCTTTTTTTATGCCAGTTATAAAAAAGGCCGCCAGAGGCGGCCTTAACGCTACCTGTCCTGCGTGGTCGTAGCAAAAGCAACAAACCCACTCGGTTTATCACTCTTTACAACGAGTACGCTGGCGACAATGAACGCGATACATAAATAGCGTTTCATTATGCGGTCCCTGCAGCTAACCGCTCCACCGTTCACCACCGGTGATAAGTCGGTGGACACAAGCCTGGTTAAAGGCTGCTTTACGGTTGTGAGTAAAGCCTTTCCCTGGACCGATGCCCATGTGCGAAATGGCGGAAAGGGACGCAGCATCATAATGAGCAACAGCAGCGTAGTTAAGGTTTTCATAGATAATTAGGAATTTATAAAGGGTCGATGGGGTTACCTGAGGTTTGAACCAGGGTAAGATAAAAATCCTGGTTAAAGGTTGCAAAACTTCCCAACGGACCGCGAATCCCGAGGGACAAAAAAACCGCCACATTGCTGATGGCGGTTTTTTTATGGTTCACGCTGACTGGTTTGCTACTCGATATCCAGCGCATCTTCGGAAAGGATAATACCGGTGTTATCGGCGTAAAGATGGTCGCCGGAGAAGAAGGTCACGCCGCCGAAATTCACGCGCACGTCGCTTTCACCGATGCCTTCACCTGCTGCCCCTACCGGGATGGCGGCGATGGCCTGAATCCCGATATCCAGGTCTTCAAGGTCGTCCACCTGGCGCACGGAACCGTAAACCACGATGCCTTCCCACTCATTCTGGACGGCAATTCCTGCCAGTTCAGCATCAACCAATGCACGGCGCACGGAACCGCCGCCGTCGATCACCAGAACGCGGCCACGGCCGTTCTGTTCGAGCAGATCGTACAGCAACCCGTTATCCTCGAAACATTTCACCGTGATGATTTGTCCGCCAAACGACGACCGTCCACCAAAGTTGGAGAACAGCGGTTCAACGACGTTGACATCTTCCTGGTAGATATCACAAAGCTCGGAGGTATCATATTTCATAGGTTTAACGCTCTATTGCTGCGAATGTGTTCAGTATATCGTGCGAAATGCATTGTTGGCAAAATCATCAATTGTTAATTGATATTTGTCAGTTAACTCAGCGTCTGGCTCAGGACAATCCCGATAACGAACAACAGGTTAGTCAGCAGGGCGCCTTTTACGGTTCGTTCCAGCATCGGCGGCATCGCGGCCGGGCTCAGTTCACGCATCACAAAGCGCGCCTGTTTCACCAGCAGCGGTGCGGCGAGGACAAAGAGCCAGCCCCACAGGCTGTGCAGCGAGATCAGGTTAAACAGTGCCAGGCAGACCAGCGCGCCCATCAGCAGGCAGGCGTGGTAACGACGCGCGTTGACGGGCCCGAGGCGCACGGCCAGCGTGTTCTTGCCGTTCTCGCGGTCGCTGTCGATATCGCGCAGGTTGTTGATGTTCAACACGGCTGTCGCCAGCAGGCCGCACGCAGTAGCGGGCAGGAACAGGGCAGGGATGACCGTATGGGCCTGTAAATACCAGCTCCCCATCACGCTCAGCCAGCCGAAGAACATCAGCACGGAAATATCACCGAGTCCGATATAACCATACGGGCGTGTGCCGACGGTGTAGGTGATGGCCGCAACAATGGCGAGCAGGCCCAGCACCATAAAGCCAATAAAATCACTGGGCGTTTTAGAGGCGACAGAGACCAGCGCCAGGCCGGACAGGCAGATCAGCACCACGGTAATAATCAGCGCGCGCTTCATCTGCGCCTGGGTAATTACCCCTTTTTGCATTCCACGCAGCGGCCCGATGCGGTCGGGCTTGTCGCTGCCTTTGACTGCATCGCCATAGTCGTTCGCGAGGTTGGAGAGAATTTGCAGCAGGCCCGCGGTGATAAGCGCCAGCCCGGCAACCAGCGGATCGAAATGACCCTGCCACCAGGCGAGGGCGGTGCCAACAATAATCGCAGCGAATGCCAGAGGAAGTGTTTTAGGGCGCAAACTTTCGAGCCACGCCTGAGTACGGCTGATATCAGTCATAGTTATTTAGCCAATAAAAATGGGGGCATTAGCCCCCATCAACAGTGATGAAAATGCAGTAACCGCGATTATAGGATAAAACGGCTCAGATCTTCATCTGCCACTAACGCATCCAGGTGTTTACCTACATAATCTGCGTCAATGGTAATGCTTTGACCGTTAAGGTCGCTCGCATCATAAGAGATATCTTCTACCAGGCGTTCCAGCACGGTGTGCAGACGACGCGCGCCGATGTTCTCGGTGGTTTCGTTTACCTGCCATGCGGCCTGGGCGATACGTTTGATACCGTCTTCGGTGAACTCGAGGTTCACACCTTCGGTCGCCATCAGCGCTTTGTACTGCACGGTGGCAGAGGCGTTTGGCTCGGTCAGGATACGTTCGAAATCTTCGGTGGTCAGGGCCTGCAGCTCAACGCGGATTGGCAGACGACCCTGCAGTTCCGGGATCAGGTCAGACGGGCTGGCAACCTGGAATGCACCAGAAGCGATGAACAGGATGTGGTCCGTTTTCACCATACCGTGCTTGGTAGAGACGGTGCAGCCTTCGACCAGCGGCAGCAGGTCGCGCTGAACGCCTTCGCGGGACACATCCGGGCCGGAGCTGTTGCCGCCGCGCTTACAGATTTTGTCGATTTCGTCGATAAAGACGATGCCGTGCTGTTCAACCGCGTCGATAGCATCTTGTTTCAGCTCTTCCGGGTTCACCAGCTTCGCCGCTTCTTCTTCGATCAGCAGCTTCATCGCGTCTTTGATTTTCAGCTTACGCGCTTTCTGCTTCTGGCCGCCCAGGTTCTGGAACATGGACTGCAGCTGGCTGGTCATCTCTTCCATACCGGGAGGTGACATGATTTCGACGCCCATTGGTGCGGCAGCAAGATCGATCTCAATCTCTTTGTCGTCCAGCTCGCCTTCACGCAGTTTCTTGCGGAATGCCTGGCGCGCGGCGGAAGGCTCGGCCTGCTGTTCAGACTGGCCCCAGTTGTTTTTCGCCGGTGGGATCAGTACGTCGAGAATACGCTCTTCGGCCATCTCTTCGGCACGGTAGCGGTTTTTCTCGATAGCCTGAACGCGCACCATCTTGATCGCCGAATCGGTCAGATCGCGGATGATGGAATCCACTTCTTTCCCCACGTAGCCCACTTCGGTGAACTTGGTGGCTTCAACTTTGATGAATGGCGCATTGGCCAGCTTCGCCAGACGACGGGCGATTTCAGTTTTACCGACGCCGGTCGGGCCGATCATCAGAATGTTTTTCGGCGTCACTTCATGACGCAGCTCTTCATCAAGCTGCATACGACGCCAGCGGTTACGCAGGGCAATCGCCACGGAACGCTTGGCGTTATCCTGGCCGATGATGTGTTTGTTCAGTTCGCTGACAATTTCGCGTGGGGTCATTTCAGACATGGGAGATCCTTACGCTTTGGAGGTCAATTCTTCGATGGTGTGATTGTGGTTGGTATAAATGCAGATATCACCTGCAATATCCAACGCTTTCACCGCGATGTCGCGCGCGTTCATGTCGGTGTTTTCCAACAGGGCGCGGGCTGCAGCCTGGGCGTACGGGCCGCCAGAGCCAATGGCAATCAGGTCATTTTCTGGCTGAATGACGTCACCGTTACCGGTGATGATCAGCGAGGCGGTTTCATCGGCCACGGCCAGCAGCGCTTCAAGCTTGCGCAGCATGCGGTCGGTACGCCAGTCTTTCGCCAGCTCAACGGCGGCTTTCACCAGATGACCCTGGTGCATTTCCAGTTTGCGTTCAAACAGTTCAAACAGCGTGAAGGCATCCGCCGTGCCGCCTGCAAAACCGGCGATCACTTTGTCGTTGTAGAGACGACGTACTTTCTTCACGTTGCCTTTCATGACGGTATTACCCAGCGTGGCCTGGCCATCCCCGGCGATTACCACATGGCCGTTACGGCGTACACTTACTATTGTTGTCACGAGCAGACCCCCCTGGTTACAGATTCGGGAAACAGAAGCCCTGAGCCAGTGCTCAGGGCTGAATTAAATGATAGATGGGGGGGAATTTGGGGGTTTCAACCCCCAGAGGCGAGTCGAATGCAGTTTGTGTGACCGGCGACTTTCAAACGGGAAATGGTGCCGTCTGCGTTTTCTTTGCCTTTGACCGGGCCAATCACCACGCGATTCCAGCCGTTATTGGTGGTAATGCGCGAATCAAACCCTTCAAATGCCAGCTGAGCACGTACCGTTTCGGCCTGCTCCGCGCCTTTAAACGAGCCGCACTGTACCATCCAGCGACGATCGTCTTTTTTCTCGGCCGTTTGCTTCGGCGCTTCGGTCTCTTTGGTGACCGGCGCAGCCTGCTGGGTTTTAGGCTGCTGCGCGGTGGTATGCGCTGGCGTCTGCATCAGATCCTGATACGGCTGAGCCGTTTGCTTTTGCGGCTGGGCTTTCGGCTGCTGTTGAACAGGCTGCGTCTGCACGGTACGCGTCTGCTGCTGTGGCTGCTGGTACGGTTGTTCCGTCACGCGCGGCTGCGCTTTTGGCTGCTGCACCGGCTGGGTTTGCGTCCACTGCTGCTGCTGCTGCTGCTGTTGTTGCTGTTGCTGTTGCTGAATTTGTGCCTGACGCTGGCGCTGCAGCTGCAATGTTTGCTGACGCTGCGCCGGCGTTTGTTCGTTCCACGGCACTTCGTTCAGCTGCGTAGGCTGCTGGCGCATGTCGGCCTGCATCTGTGCTAACAGCTGACGCTGTTCATTCGTCAACTGATCGGCATTCTTCACTTCGCCACCGGCAGACGGCTCGGTAGGCGCACGAACGCCAGGCTGGCGGCTTTCCAGCTCTTTAATATAGCGCCAGCGTTCCTCAGGCTTCGGCGGCAGGCCATTACCGGCCACTTTGTTGCCCTGAAGCGCTTCAGACTCTTCTTTTTTATGGTGAGTGATGAAGTACAGGCCGCCAATGAAGGCCACCAGTACAGCCGCAGCAATAGCGACCATTGCTGGCGAGACGGCAGGCAGGTTCCGCTGCTTGCTTTTTGAACTGCTCTTTTTGCGTCGCGAAGGTGCCGGCTGGCCGCGACGTACATAATCTCGTTGTGCCACTATCGTTTCGCTGTATTTATTCGTTCGTCAGCCCGCCATGTTACTTAAGCGGCGGGGCTTTGACCAGATAAGGGTGTCCGAAAGGCGTTTACTTTAAGTCAATGCCTGGGTAGAGCCGCGCACAATCAGCTCGCAGTCCAGCAAACGCGAGCCGCTGCTCACCGTCTGCCCGTGCAATTGATCCAGCAGCAGAAGCATCGCTTCACGGCCAATTTGATAGCGCGGCTGAGCCACGGTCGAGAGCGGCGGATCGCAAAATTCAGACAGCGAAATATTATCGAAGCCGATAATCGACAGATCCTTAGGCACGCGCAGACCACGGCGCTTGGCGTGGGAGAGGGCACCCAGCGCCATCACGTCGCTGTGGCAGAACACCGCGGTCGGCGGCTCCGGCAGCGCCAGCAGTTTTTCCAGCGCTTGCCCGCCGGCTTCAAAGGTAAAATCACCGCGCGCAATGTAGTGTGGGTCGACGATGGCGCCAGTGCGGCGCAGCGCCTGAACGTAGCCCTGCAGGCGGTAGTGGCAGAGCGGCATCTCTTCCGGCCCGGCGATACAGCCAATGCGTTTATGCCCCAGCTCCTGGAGATAATTCACGGCATTAAAGGCCGCCGTCAGGTTATCGATATGCACCGTCGGCAGCTCCAGCTCTGGCGCGAACTCGTTGGCCATCACCATTGGCGGCAAATTGCGCTGTTCTTCGATGCTGGCATCAAACGGCAGGCGGGAGCCAAGCAGCAGCATACCGTCAATCTGCTTGGTAATAATGAGGTCGATGAAGGTTTTTTCCTGCTGATTCTGGTGGGCACAGTCGCCAATCAGCACCAGGTAACCCTGCTCTGCGGCCGTCACTTCGATGCCGCGAATAATCTCGCTGAAGAAGGGATCGCAAATGTCCGGCACAATCACAAGAATGGTACGCGATTCATTGCGCTTCACGTTGCGCCCCATTGCCTGCGGGTAATAGCCCACTTCCAGCGCCGCCTGCTCAACCTTGTTACGGGTCGCCTGGGAGACTTTATCCGGGTTCATTAATGCGCGGGACACGGTTGCCGTTGAGACCTGAGCTTTCTCGGCAACGTCTTTCATGGTCGCCGTAGCAACCTCTTTCCTGGACTTCAACGTCTTCTCCTCGCCTGAACACCGAACTGCTGACACACCATTTTTACAGATAGTTAATGAGAGCGGTTACAGAATTTTCATAAAAAGTGTGAGGTACGTTAAATTTTTCGATCCGTCTTCAGCCTTCAATCGGGTCGACGTCGAGAACCCACTTCACTTTGCGCGCTTCCGGCAGGGTATTGATCAGCGCCAGCGTGCCGCTGACGATATGCTGCAGGCGGATACGTGACGGGTGCTGAAGTAAGATTTGCCAGCGGAAACGTCCGCCGCGTTTCGGGGCCAGCGCTGGAACCGGACCCAAAATCCACAGCTGACTATCCACCAGCGGGCTGGCCTGCAGGAGGTTTCTCAGCTGTTGCAGGAAAAGCGGCGCCTGCTGGTTGTTATGGTCTTCCGCGCGGATGATGACGTGGCTGGTCCACGGCGGCAGCTGCATGGTCTGGCGTTCGGCCAGCGCCTGTTCGGCAAAGGCGTCATAGCCTTTATGCAGCAACGTTTGCAGCAGCGGGTGCTCAGGGTGGTGCGTTTGCAGCACCACTTCGCCTTGCTTTCCTGCGCGTCCGGCACGCCCCGCCACCTGGGTATAAAGCTGGGCGAAGCGCTCGGCGGAGCGGAAATCGGCAGAGAACAGCGCGCCGTCGACGTCCAGCAGGGCGACAAGGGTCACGTCCGGGAAGTGGTGGCCTTTGGCCAGCATCTGGGTGCCAATCAGGATGCGGGCGCCACCGCGATGGACTTCAGCAAGCTGCTGCTCAAGCGCCCCTTTACGGCTGGTGGTGTCCCGGTCGATACGGGAAATCGGCACGTCAGGGAAGAAGGGGCCAAGCGCCTGTTCCAGCTGTTCCGTGCCCAGACCGACCGGCACGATATGCGTTGAGCCACACGACGGGCACTGGCGCGGCACCGGGCGCTGGCTGTCGCAGTGGTGGCAGCGTAAATGACGCTGGGCCTGATGGAAGGTGTAGTAGTGGTCGCAGCGCGGGCATTCCGCAATCCAGCCGCAGTCGTGGCACAGCAGGGCGGGCGCGAAGCCGCGTCGGTTAAGGAACAGGATCACCTGGTTGCCCGCCTGCAAATGCTGTCGCATTCGGGTAATCAATGCAGGCGCGAGCCCGGCCTGAACCTGCTGACCTTTCAGATCCAGCACGTGCTGAATCGCCGGACGGGCATTCCCCGCGCGACGCGTCAGGCGCAGCATGTGGTATTTACGCTGGCGTACGTTGTGCAGCGTTTCGAGCGCTGGCGTGGCGGAGCCGAGAATAATAGGTATTTGCTCGCTGTGCGCGCGATACACCGCCAGGTCACGGGCGTGGTAGCGCCAGCCTTCCTGCTGCTTATAGGAGCTGTCGTGTTCTTCGTCGATGACGATGACGCCGAGATTTTTAAACGGCGTAAACAGCGACGAGCGGGTGCCGATCACAATCGCGGCTTCGCCGTTTTTGGCTTTCAGCCAGGCGCTGAGGCGCTCGCTGTCGTTCAGCCCGGAATGCAGCACCTCAACCGGCGCGTTAAAGCGTTCGCGGAAGCGGGCGATAGTTTGCGGGGTGAGGCCAATTTCCGGCACCATCACCAGCGCCTGTTTGCCCTGCGCGAGCACGTTTTCCAGCACGCTCAGGTAGACTTCGGTCTTACCGGAGCCGGTGACGCCCGCCAGCAGCCAGGCGGAAAAGTGGTCCGAGGCGCTGTGAATCGCCCCCACGGCGGTGGCCTGCTCGGTGTTCAGGCGCAGGCGATCTCCGGAGACGGAAAAATTCTCTCGCCAGTCGTGAAGAGCGGGCGCTTCGCTGGCGAGGTCGCTCAACCCTTTCTTTCTTAATGCCTGGAGCGCGGTTTCGCTGACCTCAAGCTCGTCGACCTGATGGCGCCAGATTTTTCCCTGACGCAGGGCCGCCAGCGCCTGCTGCTGTTTCTGCGAACGCTTCAGGCTGTTGATATCCACGGCCTGGCCCTGCTCGGTAGCAAACCAGTACCACATTGGCGCGTGGCTTGCGCTCTTGCCCTGACGCAGCATGATTGGCAGGGCGTGGAACAGGACGTCGCCAATCGGGTGATGATAATACTCCGCGGCCCACAGCAGCAGTCGCCAGGTACTGGTGGAGTAAACGGGTTCGCCGTCCAGCACCTCAACGACCGATTTCAACTCGTTGAGCGGCAGTTCGCTTTTCTCGCTGACGGAAACGACGATCCCCACGCGCTGCTGTTTGCCAAACGGCACGGTCACGCGACAGCCCGCTTTGGCGCTCATGCTGTCGGGCAGCAGGTAGTCAAAGGTGCGGGGAAGCGGAACGGGCAGGGCAACGTGAGCGACGGGCATCGAATCTTCCTGACTTGAAAAGTGGCGCGTTAGTATACACATTAGTGAAAGCGGCGTGCGGATCAGTTTGCATACGCTGGTCAAATTCTGTATGATTCGCCGCCTTTGGTGTATATTACGCCAGAGAAATTACATTCAACATCGCGTGGTGTCTGGCGTTAGGGCTGGAAGAGCGACGCGGCCTTAACTGAGGTTCTCCCATGAAAAAAGATATTCACCCGAAATACGAAATGATTACTGCAAACTGTTCTTGCGGTAACTCTATCCAGATCCGCTCTACCGTGGGCCACGATCTGAACCTGGACGTGTGCGGCAAATGCCACCCGTTCTACACTGGTAAGCAGCGTGATGTTGCAACCGGTGGCCGTGTTGACCGCTTCAACAAGCGTTTCAGCATCCCGGGCGCTAAATAAGCATCCAGGAAAAACCGCCTTCGGGCGGTTTTTTTGTGCCTGTTATATCTCTTCTGAATAAATCACATCTTAATATTTATATTTAAAATAATTAGTTACGTATCATTGTATTAAATATATTTGTCTGGTTTATTCTTTAACGGATAGTGAACTGCGTCTCTCATTTCTTTAATTCTTTGCCATCCTTTTGACGGGGGTGTCAAAAATTAAAAGGTTTCTCTCGTTTCGTAAACTTACACTGCGCCCGACATACATTCTTATTTGCCATCACAACACGGTGGCTTTCAGGGCGCGTTTACTTCGAGGGAAATATTATGAAATTGAAGCAACTCTTATTTGTGCTTCCGTTAATATCGTGCGCGGCGCAGGCGGGATATGTGGATTACCGACACGAATATTACGACGATGGCCGTAACTACGACCGTGTGTACATGTCACACCGATTTGGCACCGGCTTTGGCGTAGCCGTCGAGGCGGTATCGCGCTCAGATAATAAGCAGTCCAACGACGCGCTTAATAATATGGAAAGTAACAGTAACGAATATACTGCAAGCTATCAGTTTACCTGGCAGGGTTTTATCTGGCAGCCGGGCGTTGCCGTTGAAATGGGTGACGATATGGCTATCTATAAGCCTTATCTGCGCGTGCAGTATAATATTAATGACAGCTGGTGGACGGCGTTCCGATATCGTACCGAATACACCCGACGTAATGCGGACGGTAAAGATGATCGTATGGTTTATCGCCCGGAAATGTGGCTGGGTTATAATATTGATAACTGGATGTTCGAGCTAAACGGTATTTATAAATTCGCCGACAACGAAGACTTGTATAACAATAAAAAAGAAGATTACGAATATAACGTCCGCGTGGCGTATAACATCGACTCGTGGATCCCGTTTGTGGAAGTGGGCAACGTCTCTTCCGGCTATAACACCGCCACCAGCGACGACCGCCAGACGCGTCTTCGCGTGGGTTTAGGCTACAACTTCTAAGAAACCATCCCGCTGAGTAAACTCAGCGGGATCACACCGCAACTAGTATTCCCACGTATCCGGGTCGATACCCAGTTCACGCATGATTACCTTCGCCTCTTCCGGGATTTCATCACTGCGCTCTTTGCGCAGATCTTCATCGTTCGGCAACGGTTGGCCGGTAAACGCATGCAGGAACGCTTCGCACAGCAGTTCGCTGTTGGTCGCGTGACGCAGGTTGTTCACCTGACGACGCGTACGTTCATCGGTGAGGATCTTCAACACCTTCAGAGGAATGGAAACCGTAATTTTCTTTACTTGTTCACTCTTCTTACCGTGCTCAGCGTATGGGCTGATATATTCGCCGCTCCATTCAGCCATGAGATACCTTTAATCCTCTCAGTCATTTATCTAAAGGTGCAAAACCTGTAACCGCCGGTTTTGAACCGTAATCTTGCCTAGTTTACCGTAGAGACGATACCGTGGCACGGATATTGCCGCTGCAGCGTGCACTAAAGCATATAATTTTAACGGCTATTTGCGCATTGCTCAATCTATACGCAAAGAAGTTTAGATGTCCAGATGTATTGACGGCTATACTTTCAGTGTTTACTCTGGTGCCTGACTTTTCACCTCATTAGCCAGGAAGCCTTCACCATGACGCGTAAACAGGCCACCATCGCAGTGCGTAGCGGATTGAATGATGACGAGCAGTACGGCTGCGTTGTCCCGCCGATTCATCTTTCCAGTACCTATAACTTCACCGGATTTAATGAACCCCGCGCGCATGACTACTCGCGTCGTGGCAACCCTACGCGTGACGTGACCCAGCGCGCGCTGGCGGAGCTGGAAGGTGGCGCAGGCGCGGTATTGACCAATACCGGCATGTCTGCAATCCACCTGGTGACGACGGTGTTCCTGAAGCCTGGCGACCTGCTGGTTGCGCCGCACGACTGCTACGGCGGCAGCTATCGCCTGTTTGATAGCCTGGCAAAACGCGGCTGCTATCGCGTGCTGTTTGTCGATCAAAACGACGAACAGGCGCTGAAACAGGCGCTGGCAGAGCAGCCGAAGCTGGTTCTGGTGGAAAGTCCGAGCAATCCTTTACTGCGCGTTGTCGATATTGCGAAAATTTGTCAGCTCGCAAGGGATGCGGGAGCGATAAGTGTAGTGGATAATACATTCCTCAGTCCGGCCCTTCAGAACCCACTGGCACTGGGTGCAGATCTTGTATTGCATTCATGTACTAAATATCTGAACGGGCATTCTGACGTGGTGGCAGGCGTGGTGATTGCAAAAGATCCCGAGGTTGTCACCGAACTGGCATGGTGGGCCAATAACATTGGCGTCACCGCGGGCGCCTTTGACAGCTACCTGCTGTTACGCGGCATCCGCACGCTTTCTCCGCGCATGGAAGTGGCGCAGCGTAATGCCCAGGCGATTGTCGATTTCCTGAAAACCCAGCCGCTGGTGAAGAAGCTCTATCACCCGTCGCTGCCGGAAAATCAGGGGCACGAGATTGCCGCGCGCCAGCAGAAAGGGTTCGGCGCGATGTTAAGTTTTGAACTGGACGGCGACGAGCAAACGCTGCGTCGCTTCCTGAGCGGGCTGTCATTGTTTACGCTGGCGGAATCATTAGGTGGGGTTGAAAGCTTGATCTCCCACGCCGCGACCATGACGCACGCAGGTATGGCACCGGAAGCACGTGCCGCCGCCGGGATTTCTGAGACGCTGCTGCGTATCTCGACCGGTATTGAAGATTCTGAAGATTTAATTGCCGATCTGGAAAATGGCTTCCGGGTCGCAGCCAAGGGGTAATCATGAGTGTGATAGCGCAGGCAGGGGCGAAGGGTCGTCAACTGCACAAGTTTGGTGGTAGTAGTCTTGCCGATGTGAAGTGTTACCTGCGCGTTGCAGGGATCATGACCGAGTATTCACAGCCGGGCGACATGATGGTTGTCTCCGCGGCGGGCAGCACCACCAACCAGTTGATTAGCTGGCTGAAACTGAGCCAGACCGATCGCCTTTCTGCGCATCAGGTGCAACAGTCTTTACGCCGCTACCAGAGCGAGCTGATTGCCGGCCTGCTGCCCGCGGACGTGGCGGACGGGCTGATTAGCGCCTTCACGCACGACCTTGAGCGTCTGGCTGCCCTGCTGGACAGCGGCATTACCGACGCGGTTTACGCCGAAGTGGTGGGCCACGGTGAAGTGTGGTCCGCGCGCCTGATGGCCGCCGTTCTGCGGCATCTGGGCGTGGACGCCGCCTGGCTTGACGCGCGTGATTTCCTGCGCGCTGAACGCGCCGCGCAGCCGCAGGTTGACGAAGGCCTGTCCTACCCGCTGCTGCAACAGCTGCTGGTGCAGCATCCGGGCAAACGCATTGTTGTCACCGGCTTTATCAGCCGCAGCAACGCGGGCGAAACCGTGCTGCTGGGCCGTAACGGCTCTGACTACTCTGCAACGCAAATCGGTGCCCTGGCGGGCGTGTCCCGCGTCACCATCTGGAGCGACGTGGCCGGTGTCTACAGCGCGGACCCGCGTAAAGTGAAGGATGCCTGCCTGCTGCCGCTGCTGCGTCTCGACGAAGCGAGCGAGCTGGCGCGTCTGGCGGCTCCGGTGCTCCACGCGCGTACGCTGCAGCCGGTTTCCGGCAGCGATATCGACCTGCAGCTGCGCTGCAGCTATACGCCGGATCAAGGATCTACGCGCATTGAACGCGTGCTGGCCTCCGGCACCGGCGCGCGCATCGTCACCAGCCATGACGATATCTGCCTGATTGAGTTCCAGGTGCCGTCGGGCCAGGACTTCAGGCTGGCGCATAAAGATATCGACCTGATTCTGAAGCGTGCACAGGTGCGCCCGCTGGCCGTTGGCGTGCATAACGACCGCCAGCTGCTGCAGTTCTGCTATACCGCGGAAGTGGCGGACAGCGCGCTCAAGATCCTCGATGAAGCAGGTCTGCCGGGCGAGCTTCGCCTGCGTCAGGGTCTGGCGCTGGTGGCGATGGTGGGGGCGGGCGTCACCCGTAACCCGCTGCACTGCCACCGCTTCTGGCAGCAGCTGAAAGGCCAGCCGGTTGAGTTCACCTGGCAGTCGGAAGAGGGCATCAGCCTGGTGGCCGTTCTGCGTAAGGGGCCAACCGAAAGCGTGATTCAGGGCCTGCATACCTCCCTGTTCCGCGCGGAAAAACGTATCGGCCTGGTGCTGTTCGGCAAAGGAAATATCGGTTCCCGCTGGCTGGAGCTGTTTGCGCGCGAGCAGGAGACGCTCTCGGCGCGCACCGGCTTTGAATTTATTCTGGCGGGCGTGGTGGACAGCCGCCGCAGCCTGCTGAACTACGAAGGGCTGGATGCCAGCCGCGCGCTTGCCTTCTTCAATGATGAAGCGGTCGAGCAGGATGAAGAGTCCCTGTTCCTGTGGATGCGCGCGCACCCGTATGACGATCTGGTGGTGCTGGACGTCACCGCCAGCGAGCAGCTTGCGGATCAGTATTTGGATTTCGCCAGCCACGGCTTCCACGTCATTAGCGCCAACAAGCTGGCGGGGGCGAGCAGCACCGATAAATACCGTCAGATCCACGACGCGTTTGAAAAAACCGGTCGCCACTGGCTCTACAACGCGACCGTTGGCGCAGGGCTGCCGGTTAACCACACCGTGCGTGACCTGATTGAAAGTGGGGACAGCATTCTGGCGCTGAGCGGGATCTTCTCCGGCACGCTCTCCTGGCTGTTCCTGCAGTTCGACGGCACCGTGCCGTTCACTGACCTGGTGGATCAGGCCTGGCAGCAGGGCTTGACCGAGCCCGATCCGCGCGTTGACCTTGCCGGTAAAGACGTGATGCGCAAGCTGGTGATCCTGGCGCGTGAAGCGGGCTACGACATCGAACCGGGTCAGGTGCGCGTAGAGTCGCTGGTGCCTTCGGGCTGTGAGGAAGGGTCTGTGGATCACTTCTTTGAAAACGGCGACGAGCTGAACGAGCAGATGGTGCAGCGCCTTGAGGCCGCAAATGAGATGGGCCTGGTTCTGCGCTACGTGGCACGTTTCGAGGCGAACGGCAAAGCGCGCGTAGGCGTGGAGGCGGTGCGTCCTGAACATCCGCTGGCGGCGCTGCTGCCGTGCGATAACGTCTTCGCTATCGAAAGCCGCTGGTACCGCGATAACCCGTTGGTGATCCGCGGGCCGGGCGCGGGGCGCGATGTCACCGCCGGGGCGATCCAGTCCGACATTAACCGTCTGGCTAAGCTACTGTAGTCCTTGTATTTCCCTCTCCCTGTGGGAGAGGGTTAGGGTGAGGGCATCAGACCGCACTCACCCCTCCATCATGAATTCCCCTCATCTTCCCTGAGCAATCCTCACCGTTATTGTTGATTATTTCTGTTGACGCCACTCCGCTTTTCCGTCATTTTTACATCTGGACGTCTAAACGTATAGAAGTTCACAACACAACAAACAACGACATGCGATAGATAGAGGTAAGGTATGAGCTTTTTTCACGCCAACCAGCGGGAAGCCCTGAATCAGAGCCTGGCCGAAGTAAACGGCCAGATTAACGTCTCTTTTGAATTTTTCCCGCCGCGCACCAGTGAAATGGAGCAAACCCTGTGGAGCTCTATCGATCGCCTGAGCAGCCTGAAGCCGAAATTTGTCTCCGTCACCTACGGCGCCAACTCCGGCGAGCGTGACCGTACGCACAGCATTATCAAAGGCATTAAAGACAGAACCGGTCTGGAAGCGGCGCCGCACCTGACCTGTATCGACGCGACGCCTGATGAACTGCGCGCGATTGCCCAGGACTACTGGAACAACGGCATTCGTCACATTGTCGCCCTGCGCGGCGACCTGCCGCCGGGAAGCGGTAAGCCAGAGATGTATGCCACCGATCTGGTCGCGCTGCTGAAAGACGTAGGAGACTTTGATATCTCCGTTGCCGCTTACCCTGAAGTCCACCCGGAAGCGAAAAGCGCCCAGGCGGATCTACTCAACCTGAAGCGTAAAGTGGACGCCGGTGCAAACCGCGCCATTACGCAGTTCTTCTTCGATGTGGAGAGCTATCTGCGCTTTCGTGACCGCTGCGTCTCGGCGGGTATCGACGTCGAAATTATCCCGGGTATTTTGCCGGTCTCGAACTTCAAACAGGCGAAGAAATTTGCCGATATGACCAACGTGCGTATTCCGCTTTGGATGTCTAAAATGTACGAGGGGCTGGACGATGACCCGGAAACACGCAAGCTGGTGGGCGCAAATATCGCGATGGATATGGTGAAAATCCTCAGTCGTGAAGGAGTGAAAGATTTCCACTTCTATACGCTGAACCGCGCGGAAATGAGTTACGCCATCTGCCACACGCTCGGCGTCAGACCTGGCGTGTAACAATTAAAAGCCCTCTTAGGAGGGTTTTTTGATTTATAAGGGTTTTATTTTCCCGCCATATCGGCAATGCTGGTTTTGACGTATAAAAGTCACATATTTTCAAAGTGTAATTAAACGGAATTAACTATCGAATCTGTGGGTTATCCCAACTATACCTTATCAATAAGGGCGTATATCGTAACGGTAACACTGTAAAGGGAGCATAGCGATGAGCACGTCAGACGATTCCAATAATTCGGCATCAGCCGGCAAATGCCCGTTCCATCAGGGCGGCGTCGATCATAGCGCGGGTGCAGGCACCGGCAGTAAAGAGTGGTGGCCTAAGCAACTCCGCATCGACCTTCTGAACCAACATTCCAATCGTTCGAACCCATTGGGTGAAGACTTCGACTACCGCAAAGAATTTAGCAAGCTTGATTACTCTGCTCTCAAGGGCGATCTCAAAGCCCTGTTGACCGATTCACAGCCCTGGTGGCCAGCCGACTGGGGCAGCTACGCGGGCCTGTTTATTCGTATGGCCTGGCACGGCGCGGGTACCTATCGCTCCGTTGACGGACGCGGCGGTGCCGGACGTGGGCAACAGCGCTTTGCGCCGCTGAACTCCTGGCCTGATAACGTCAGCCTGGATAAAGCACGCCGCCTGCTGTGGCCGATTAAGCAAAAATACGGACAAAAAATCTCCTGGGCTGACCTCTTTATCCTTGCGGGTAACGTGGCGCTGGAGAACTCCGGCTTCCGCACCTTTGGTTTTGGTGCCGGTCGTGAAGACGTCTGGGAACCGGATCTGGACGTGAACTGGGGCGATGAAAAAGCCTGGCTGACCCACCGTGACCCGGAAGCGCTGGCGAAGCGCCCGCTGGCCGCCACCGAAATGGGCCTGATTTACGTCAACCCGGAAGGTCCAAACGCCAGCGGCGATCCGCTGTCTGCGGCGGCGGCAATTCGCGCCACCTTCGGCAACATGGGAATGAACGACGAAGAGACCGTGGCGCTGATTGCGGGTGGCCATACCCTCGGTAAAACCCACGGTGCGGGCGAGGCGACGCATGTCGGTACCGATCCGGAAGCGTCACCGATTGAAGCGCAGGGCCTGGGCTGGACCAGTACACACGGTACCGGTATCGGCGCAGACGCCATCACCTCCGGTCTGGAAGTGATCTGGTCGCAAACGCCAACCCAGTGGAGTAACTACTTCTTCGAGAACCTGTTCAAATATGAGTGGGTGCAGACCCGCAGCCCGGCGGGCGCGATTCAGTTTGAAGCCGTCGATGCGCCGGACATTATGCCTGACCCGTTCGACCCGTCGAAAAAACGCAAGCCAACCATGCTGGTTACCGACCTGACGCTGCGCTTTGACCCGGAATTCGAAAAAATTTCTCGTCGCTTCCTGAACGATCCGCAGGCCTTCAATGAAGCCTTCGCGCGCGCGTGGTTCAAGCTGACCCACCGCGATATGGGGCCAATTTCCCGCTATATTGGGCCAGAAGTGCCGAAAGAAGAACTCATCTGGCAGGATCCGCTGCCGCAGCCGTTCTTCCATCCAACCGCAGCAGATATTGAAAGCCTGAAGTCTGATATTGCGGCGTCCGGTCTTTCCGTGAGCGAACTGGTGTCCGTTGCCTGGGCCTCTGCGTCGACCTTCCGCGGTGGCGATAAGCGCGGTGGGGCAAACGGTGCGCGTCTGGCGCTGGCGCCTCAGCGTAGCTGGGATGTTAACGCCGCGGCCGTGCGCGCTTTGCCCGTACTGGAAGAGATTTATAAGTCCTCCCATAAAGCTTCACTGGCCGACATCATCGTGCTGGCGGGTGTCGTTGGCGTTGAGCAGGCAGCGAAAGCCGCAGGCGTTTACGTCAACGTACCGTTCACGCCGGGCCGCGTGGATGCCCGTCAGGATCAGACGGATATCGAGATGTTTAACCTGCTCGAACCGATTGCCGACGGTTTCCGTAACTACCGTGCGCAGGTGGATGTTTCCACCACCGAGTCACTGCTGATCGACAAAGCCCAGCAGCTGACGTTAACCGCGCCGGAACTGACGGTGCTGATCGGCGGCCTGCGCGTGCTGGGTGCGAACTTTGACGGCAGCAAGAATGGCGTGTTCACCGACCGTGAGGGCGTCCTGAGCACCGATTTCTTCGTCAACCTGCTGGACATGAACACCCAGTGGAAAGCCACCGATGAGTCAAACGAACTGTTTGCCGGCAGCGATCGCGCCAGCGGTGAAGTGAAATACACCGCGACCCGCGCCGACCTGGTATTCGGTTCCAACGCCGTCCTGCGCGCGCTGGCTGAGGTTTATGCCAGCAGCGATGCCAGCGAGAAGTTCGTTCGTGATTTCGTAGCAGCATGGGCGAAGGTCATGGAGTTGGATCGGTTTGACCTGCAGTAATAGCAATCCCCGCCGCGGCGGGGATTTTTTTGTCAAAAATGTAGGCCGAGTAAGGCGTAGCCGCCACCCGGCTATTTCGTTACTCCCACTCCTGTAAGAACCGCTGTCCGTACTGGTCGGCCACCAAAAGCGCCGCGTAAACCTGATCCGGCGTCACGCCGCCGGGCATGTTGTGGATGGTTTCACCTTCCGCGCAGGACGCTTTCGCTATCAGGCGCATTTTGGCCGGAATATCCTCTTTGATGTTCAGCTGTGCCAGCGTGATCGGCAGCCCAACGCTGTGGCAAAGCGCCGCAACGGTCTCGATCTCTTCTACCGGCGCGTTTTCCAGCACCAGCTGCGTCAGCGTGCCGAACGCCACTTTTTCGCCGTGATAGAAGTGATGCGCATCCGGCACCGCCGTCATGCCGTTGTGAATGGCGTGCGCCGCCGCCAGCCCGCCGCTTTCAAACCCGACGCCGCTCAGATAGGTATTGGCTTCGATGATGCGTTCCAGCGCGGGCGTCACCACGTGCTGCTCCGCCGCGAGCATCGCCTTCTCACCCTCTTCAACCAGCGTGTTGTAGCACAGCTCGGCCAGCGCTAACGCTGCCTGCGTGCATTTACCGCCGGCCATGGTGGTTGCCCCGCTGCGCGAGCAGGCGCGCGCTTCAAACCAGGTTGCCAGCGCGTCGCCAATCCCTGCAGCCAGCAGACGTGCAGGCGCGCCCGCCACCACTTTAGTGTCGACGATAACCATGTTCGGGTTGTGCGGCAGCATCAGGTAGCGATCGAATTCGCCGCTGTCGGTGTAAATCACGGAAAGCGCGCTGCACGGCGCGTCGGTAGAGGCGATGGTAGGGGCTATCGCAACGGGCACATCCATAAAGTGGGCCAGCGCTTTGGCGGTATCCAGGGTTTTACCCCCGCCGATACCCAGCACGGCCATGCAGTCGGCGCCGTCGGCCAGCTTTTTCAGGCGATCGATTTCGTTTTGCGAACATTCGCCGCCGAACGGCGCGATTTCAGCATGAAGTTCAGCCTGCTCAAAGCTTTTACGCAGGGTCTCTTCTGCAAAACCCAGCACAAATTTATCGCCGACAACCAGCCAGCGCTGTGCCAACGGTTTCAGATAGTCGCCGAGACGGGTAAGCACATCAGCGCCCTGGATGTATTTCCCAGGTGATTGAATGATACGGTCCATAACAGTCCTCCCTTAGAGGTTGAGGTTACCAAACGCGTTTTTCCAGTCCTGCTCGAACTTCTCTATAGCTGACTCTACCGCCGGCGTGCCGAGCATTTGTTGCGCTACATCTAAAGGAAGCGTGATTGCTTCACATCCGGCAAGCAGGCAGTCCAGCGCCTGACGCGGCGTTTTGAAGCTGGCGGCCAGCACCCTGCTGTCCGGCGCGTGCAGTTCGAGCAGGGATTGCAGCTCCTGCACCATGCGAATGCCGTCGCCGCCCTGGGCATCGACGCGGTTCACGTACGGCGCGACATACTTCGCGCCTGCTAGTGCGGCGAGCAGTCCCTGAGAGGCACTGTAAACGGCGGTGCCCAGCGTGGTAATGCCCTCTTTTTTCAGCGCCCTGATCGCGATAAGCCCCTCAGCCGTTACCGGGATTTTCACCACGATGTCCGGGATGGCGTTGCTCAGGCGTTTGGCCTCGGCCACCATGCCTTCTGCATCACGGCTCATGGTCTGGGCAAACAGCGTGCCTTCCGGCCCAATGGCCTGCTGCAGGCGCGGCAGCACCTCCCAGATGGATTCACGGCCAGCCGCCACAATGCTTGGGTTGGTGGTGACGCCCGCAATCGGAAAAATGCGCGCCAGGCGTTCGACTTCCGCCACGTTAGCGGTATCCAGGTACAGTTCCATTACTCTTCCTCGTATTAAAGTTCTAATTCGTGTTCCAACAGGGAGGCGATGGCCTCTTCTGAACTGGCATTGACCAGCGCGCTGCGGAAATCGTCATGCATGATGCGGCGGGCCAGGCGCGAGAAAATGCGCATATGCTGGTCGCCCGCGGCGTGTTTGTTCAGCGTCAGCATGATGATGAACTGCGCTTCTTCATCGCCCCACATGACCGGCGATTTCAGACGTGCAACGCTGATGGTGGATTGCTCAATATGCTCAGATTTGCTGTGCGGAATGGCGAAGCTGAAGCCAAGCCCGGTGGAGAAAACGGCCTCGCGCGCCCACAGGTCGGCCTCCAGCTTGCGGGGATAGCGGCAGCGCCCGGCGAGCAGCAGGTTATCGGTCATCCCTTTCATGACCTCTTCTTTACTGTTCCAGTCGTTATCCAGCGAAATACAGCGTGGCGTCACCAACGGCGTGTCCTGCTGGTTCATGCGGAACTGCGCCAGCAGGTGTTCCACTTCAAGCGACGTTCGGCACGCCATCGCCTGGTTCAGAAGCTGGCGACAGGCGCGGCTGTCTAACTGTGCCAGACGGGCCTTGGTTGCCGGAATGGCGGGCGATCCCATGCTCAGCTCGTCCAGCCCCAGACCTACCAGCAGCGGCAGCACCGAGCCTTTTGCACCCAGCTCGCCGCACAGGCCAATCCATTTACCCTGACGGTGGACGGCCTGCACCGCGTAATCCAGCGCGCGCAGGAAGGCGGGGTTCAGGCTGTTGTAGTGGCGGGTAACTTTGGCGTTGTCGCGGTCGACGGCCAGCAGATACTGCGTCAGGTCGTTGCTGCCGATGCTAAAGAAATCAATCTCTTCGCAGCACTGATCGATGATGAACATCACCGACGGCACTTCCAGCATGATGCCGAGCGGGATTTTTTCATCAAAAGGAACGTGTTCAGCGCGAAGCTGCTGTTTCGCTTCGGCGAGCTTCTCTTTGACCCACAGGATCTCTTCCATGGATGAGATCATCGGGATCATGATCTTCAGGCTACCGTGAGCGGACGCGCGGAGGATCGCCCGAAGCTGAGTGGTGAAAAGCGCTGAATACTCTTCGTAAATGCGCACGGCGCGATACCCGAGAAACGGGTTGTTCTCCGCCGGAATATTCAGATACTCCACCGGCTTATCGCCGCCGATATCCATGGTTCGCACGATGATGCTTCGTCCGTTTGCGCTTTCCATCGCCTGACAGAAAATGTTGTACAGCTCGCTTTCGCCGGGGGCGCTGGTGCGGTCCATATACAGCATTTCGGTGCGAAACAGGCCGACGCCCTCAGCGCCGTTACCGAATGCTGCCTGAGCTTCCACCGCGTGGGCGATGTTCGCTGCAATCTCTATGCGCAGGCCGTCGGAAGTTCTCGCTTCCCGGTCAAGCCAGATGCGTTGCTGCTCGCGTATTGCCTGCTGGACGCGCGCTTCCTGCTGATAGTAACGTGCCACGGCCTCGGTACCATTCACGACCACCGCACCGGCGTTGCCATCGACAAAGACAGGCTGGTTGCGCCACTGAAGCAGACCTTCGCTATCGACGCCGACCAGCGTGGGAATATTGAAGGAGCGAGCAAGAATAACGGTGTGCGAAGTGGTTCCGCCGCTTTTTAACAGCAGCCCTTTGAGCAGGGTTTTATCGAGCTCCAGGAACTGGCCGGGAGTGAGGTCGTCTGCAAGGCAGACGGTTGGCTGCGTCAGCTGGCCCGGTGCCGGGAAGCGCTGTTCACCGTAGATCTGCTGCAAAAGCTGATAGCAAACATCGCGCACATCCAGCACGCGTTCCTGCAGGTAGGTGCTGCTGGAACGAGAGAACGCATCGCAGAAATGGTTAGCCGTGGCGATTGTTGCCTGCGCGCAGCTAAGCCCCTGGCTCACGCCCGCAAGAAGATGCTGTCGCAGCGAGCCATCCGTCGCCAGCGATCGGTGCGCGTCGAGAATCGCGCTGGCGGTGCTGTCGCTGTCCAGCGCGCGCAGCTCAATATTTTTCACCAGCAGGGTAAGGCCGTTATCCAGCGCGGACTGCTCTTCTTCCATCCCTTTTGCTGCGGGTAAGTTCGTCAGGGCGTTGAGATCCAGCGAGGTCAGTAACGTCAGAATACCCTGGGCGCTGCCGCTGCAAACGGGAAGGGCACGGAACAGGGTTGGGTTAAGGCGCGTGAGGGATTCAGGTAACGGATCAAGCTCGGTATTGATGGCTTCTGCAAGCGGTGCGTCGCAGTGGGGGAACTCCTCTCGCAGCCATTTTTCCAGCTGCTGCCAGGCGCGTTGTTCATCCTCTCCCTCGATCACCAGCCGGCAGGCATCGCCGGCCAGCGTATCGGTGCCAATCAGTGCCAGCGCGCTTTTGGCATCACCTTTCCGGTCAGTACGCAGGTTGTGCCACTCAATGTGCGACGTAAACGTATTGCACAGCGTTTCAACATGACTTGCCGGACGCGCGTGAACACCGTTGGGCAATTCACAGGTAAATTCCACTACCAGAGCCATACACATACTCCCGAAACGAATAGTCATTCACTGAGCACAGGATACGAGCGTGGTAATGAATCGCGCCATGTGACAAATCTGCCAAAAGCTGGACAAATGTAATGTCACTCGAAAAGTGAGATTTGACTCACAGGTTAGGGCGTTTTGCGTAATGCCAGATAGCGTCGAAATGTCGAGGCGGATCGCATTTTTATTTCGACATTACAAAAATCCAGTAAATGGCCTTTTTGTCTCCTGTCCGACATCTTCCTGATTGCCTATTGTTTGCCACAACATCTTTATGGATATAGGCCAGGAGCGACATATGAAAGAGTTGGTGCATATTCTCAAGAACACGCGGCAGCATCTGATGACAGGGGTGTCGCACATGATCCCGTTTGTGGTTGCGGGCGGTATTTTGCTGGCCGTCTCGGTCATGCTTTATGGCAAGGGCGCGGTGCCTGATGCCGCAACCGATCCCAACCTCAAAAAACTGTTTGAGATTGGCGTGGCAGGGTTAACGCTGATGGTGCCCTTCCTGGCGGCCTACATCGGCTACTCCATTGCAGAGCGCGCCGCGCTTGCCCCTTGCGCTATTGCCGCCTGGGTCGGTAACAGCTTCGGTGCGGGTTTCTTCGGTGCCATTATCGCCGGGATCCTCGGCGGGATTGTGGTCTGGTATCTGAAGAAACTGCCGGTTCCGAAAGTGCTGCGCTCCGTCATGCCTATCTTCATCATCCCTATCATCGGCACCTTTGTTACCGCAGGCATCATGATGTGGGGGCTGGGTGAGCCTGTCGGTGCGCTGACCACCGGTCTCACCCAGTGGCTGCAGGGCATGCAGCAGGGCAGCATTGTGGTACTGGCCGTCATCATCGGGCTGATGCTGGCCTTCGACATGGGCGGCCCGATTAACAAAGTGGCTTACGCCTTCATGCTGATCTGCGTGGCTCAAGGTGTTTACACCGTAGTGGCCATTGCGGCGGTCGGTATCTGTGTGCCTCCTCTGGGTTTAGGCCTGGCGACGCTGATTAACCGCAAAAACTTTACTGGCGAAGAGCGCGAAGCAGGGAAAGCGGCGCTGGTGATGGGCTGTGTGGGCGTGACCGAAGGGGCGATTCCGTTCGCCGCCGCCGACCCTCTGCGCGTTATTCCTTCCATCATGCTCGGCTCTGCGTGCGGTGCGGTAACTGCCGCCGTGATGGGCGCACAGTGCTACGCCGGATGGGGCGGGCTGATCGTTCTGCCGGTAGTTGACGGCAAGCTGGGCTACATCGCGGCGGTTGCTGTCGGGGCGGTAGTGACGGCTGTTAGCGTCAACGTGCTGAAAAGTATCGCTCGCAAGAATGCAAAACAGGTCGAGGAAAAAGAGGACGACCTGGATCTGGATTTCGAAATTAACTGAGTGAGGAAGAGAACATGGCCCGAATTATCGCAGTAACAGCTTGCCCGTCTGGCGTTGCCCATACCTACATGGCGGCCGAAGCGCTGGAAAGCGCCGCAAAAGCCAAAGGTTGGGAAGTGAAGGTTGAAACGCAGGGGTCGATCGGCCTTGAGAACGAACTGACGGCAGAAGATGTTGCCGCCGCGGATATGGTGATCCTGACCAAGGATATCGGCATTAAATTTGAGGAGCGTTTTGCCGGGAAGACCATTGTCCGCGTCAATATCAGCGACGCAGTAAAACGCGCCGACGCCATCATGAACAAGATTGACGCCCACCTGGCTCAAACCGCCTGATGCTCTCCCGCCCTTCGGGGCGGGCTCGTTTTTCCGTTACAGGAGTTCCCTCATGACGAATCGTACCCAGCGTTTGAAAGACGCACTCTTTGCCAGTCCGCGCGAGATCTCGCTTGAGCGTGCCTTGCTTTATACCGCCAGCCATCGGCAGACGGAAGGCGAGCCGGTGATCATCAGACGCGCAAAAGCGACGGCGTACATTCTTGACCATGTGAACATCGCGATTCGTGATGAGGAGCTGATTGCCGGGAACCGCACCGTTAAACCGCGAGCAGGCATTATCTCGCCTGAGATGGACCCCTACTGGCTGCTTAAAGAGCTGGATCAGTTTGCCACCCGTCCGCAGGATCGCTTCGACATCAGCGACGAGGATAAGCAGACCTACCGTGACGTGCTGTATCCCTACTGGGAAAAGCGGTCGATGAAGGATTTCATCAACAGCCAGATGACGGACGAGGTGAAAGCGGCCGTTGGCACGCAGATATTCAGCGTCAACCAGACGGATAAAGGCCAGGGGCATATCATTATTGACTACCCGCGCCTGCTCAATAATGGCCTGGGCGCGCTGGTGGCAGAAATGCGTGAACACTGCGCCCGCGATGCCCATAACGCTTTCTATGCTGCGGCGCTGCTTCTCCTTGAAGCCTCCCAGCGCCATATCCTGCGCTACGCGTCGCTGGCTGAAGAATTGGCTGTTAGCAGTGACGCGCCGCGCCGCGAGGAATTACTGAAAATTGCCGACATCTCGCGCCACAACGCGCAGCACAAGCCACAGACGTTCTGGCAGGCGTGTCAGCTTTTCTGGTACATGAACGTGATTTTGCAGTACGAATCCAACGCCAGCTCGCTCTCCATCGGCCGCTTTGACCAGTATATGCTGCCGTTTTACCAGGCCTCGCTCTCACAGGGCGAAAAACCCGCGTTCCTGAAAGAGCTGCTTGAATCACTATGGGTCAAGTGTAATGACGTGGTGCTTTTACGTTCGACCAGCAGCGCTCGTTACTTTGCGGGTTTCCCGACCGGGTATACCGCGTTGTTGGGCGGCCTGACGGAAAGCGGCCGCAGTGCGGTAAACGTGCTCTCCTTCCTGTGTCTGGATGCCTACCAGAACGTTCAGCTTCCGCAGCCGAACCTCGGCGTGCGGGTGAACGAACTGATCGACAGGCCGTTCCTGCTCAAAACCGCAGAGACGATCCGCCTGGGAACGGGAATCCCGCAAATTTTTAACGACGAAGTAGTGGTGCCAGCCTTCCTGAATCGCGGCGTGTCGCTGGAGGACGCGCGCGATTACGCTGTCGTCGGCTGCGTTGAGCTATCTATTCCCGGCAAGACCTATGGTCTGCACGATATCGCCATGTTTAACCTGCTGAAAGTGATGGAAATCGCCATGCAGGAAAACGAGGGCAATGTCGGGCTTACCTACGAGGAATTGCTCGAACATATTCGTGCCAAGATTAATCACTACATTGCGCTAATGGCTGAGGGTAGCAATATTTGCGATATCGGCCATCGTGACTGGGCTCCGGTGCCTCTACTCTCTTCTTTTATCAGTGATTGCCTGGCGACGGGAAAAGATATTACCGAGGGCGGGGCGCGCTATAACTTCTCTGGCGTACAGGGGATCGGGATAGCAAACCTGAGTGATTCTCTACATGCATTAAAAGGGCTGGTCTTTGAACAGCGGCGCTTAAGTTTTGATGCGCTCTTAGCGGTGTTAAAAGCGAACTTCGCTACGCCTGACGGCGAAAAAATCCGTGCCCGGTTGATCAATCGCTTCGAAAAATACGGCAATGATATCGATGATGTCGACAACATCAGCGCTGAACTGCTGCGCCACTACTGTAAAGAGGTCGAAAAATACCGGAACCCGCGCGGCGGGCAGTTCACGCCGGGCTCTTATACCGTATCGGCACACGTGCCGCTGGGTGCTGTTGTTGGCGCGACACCGGATGGACGCCTGGCCGGCGAGCAACTGGCGGACGGCGGGCTCTCACCAATGCTTGGGCAAGATATGCAGGGCCCAACGGCGGTACTCAAATCGGTGAGCAAGCTGGATAACTATCTGTTATCCAACGGTACGCTGCTAAACGTCAAATTCACACCAGCGACGCTGGAAGGCGACGCCGGGCTACAAAAGCTGGCGGATTTCCTCCGTGCGTTCACGCAGCTTAAGTTGCAGCATATCCAGTTCAACGTGGTGAATGCGGACACGCTGCGTGAAGCGCAGCAACGCCCGCAGGATTTTGCCGGGCTGGTGGTACGCGTGGCCGGATACAGCGCCTTCTTTGTTGAGTTATCGAAGGAGATTCAGGATGACATTATCCGCCGCACAGCGCATCAGCTGTGACGTGGTTGAAACGCGCGCCGATGAGGCGCGTATTTTCAACATCCAGCGCTACTCGTTGAATGACGGACGCGGCATCCGTACGGTGGTCTTTTTTAAAGGCTGTCCTCACCGCTGTCCGTGGTGCGCTAACCCGGAGTCGATCTCGCCGAAAATCGAGACGGTGCGCCGGGAGAGCAAATGCTTACACTGTGCGCCGTGCCTTCGTGATGCTGATGAATGCCCCTCTGGTGCCCTCGAGCGTATCGGGCGGGATGTGACGCTGGATGAGCTGGAACACGAGGTGATGAAAGACGATGTATTTTTTCGCTCATCGGGCGGTGGGGTAACGCTTTCGGGCGGGGAAGTGTTGCTGCAGGCACCTTTCGCGACGCAGCTTTTACAAAGGCTGCGTCGCTACGGCGTACATACGGCCATCGAAACGGCAGGGGATTCGCCGTTGTCCCGCTTACTGCCTTTGGCGCGTCAGTGTGATGAAGTGCTGTTTGATGTGAAAATAATGGATGCGGAACAGGCGCGTTCACTGCTGGCAATGAATCTGCCCAGAGTGCTCGATAATTTTATGCAGCTGGTGGCGGAAGGGATAAACGTGATCCCCCGCGTACCGCTTATTCCGGGCTATACGCTCAGTGAAACGAACATGGCGCGCGTGCTGGCGTTTCTGCTACCTTCTGGAATACGGCAGCTGCATTTACTGCCGTTTCATCAGTACGGAGAGCCAAAATATCGCTTGCTGGGACAGGAGTGGGGGATGCAGCAGGTGGTTCCTCCAACAGAAGAAGAGATTTCAGCAATGCGCCTGATGGCGGAACGTGAAGGATTCAACGTCACCGTAGGAGGTTGAGAATGACAGTGCTAACGGGACGCCATCTGGTGGCGGTAACTGCGTGTGTTAGCGGCGTAGCGCATACCTACATGGCTGCCGAACGGCTGGAAAAACTTTGCCAGCAGGAGAAGTGGACCGTTCACATCGAGACCCAGGGCGCATTAGGCGTTGAAAATGCACTAACGGATAATGATATACGCCGCGCTGATGTCGTTTTATTGATCACAGATATCGAGCTGGCGGAAAGTGAGCGTTTCGAAAAGGCCCGCTATGTGAAGTGCGGGATTAATGCCTTTTTGCGCGATCCACAGAAGGTTATGGGCGCAGTTCGAAAACTGCTTTCCGCGCCACAACATACTCAGGTCATTCTGGACTAGCCGCTTTTTCGGTGAGCTGGCTGTGATACTGGCGGCGATATTCCGAAGGCGAGCGCTCGGTGTTTTTACGAAATAACCGACAGAAGTAATTACTGTCGACAAATCCGCAGGCGTGAGCCACCTCTTTCACCTTTAAATCATATCCCTTCAGCAGCTGACGCGCGTGCTCCAGCCTGGTGTGGGTGAGGTATTCGTTAAACCCCACTGCGCCTGTTTTCTGAAAAAGGTGCGACAGATAGTTGGGTGAGATGTAAAACGCCTGGGCAACGGATTCCCGGGTTAGCGAGGCCGCGTAGTGTTCATCAATGTACACCCTGATGGCTTCGAACAAAGCCTGACTGCGGGAGGCGGTTTGGATCTGGCTACCCAGCAGGTCGACGCAGTGGCTAAGCAGGCTGGCGATAATCAGCCGCGCGGTTTGCTGCTCGTGCGGCTGCATCTGCATTTCATGGAGCGTCTGTAAGAGTAGCGATCCAATACGGGGACCGCGGCGGGCAACGTGCTGCTTTGCCAGGTTACGAACGTCTACGCCATCCCAGTGCAGGAGGCTAAACCCAAGCTGCTGTTTGCCAAACAGGATGCTCAGCGTTGTTGCGGGTGCTTGCCATTGTGGATTATTCCAACCGCCAGCCGGGACGTATAAAACATCACCCTGCTGTAAAAGGGAGGCAGCCTGGTCTTTCATTGAACCTTCGATCAGGATCTCCAGGCGTGGAAAATCGACCTTCAGGGCAAGTTCGGGGGCAGGGGTGTTAGCGTTTGCGAAATGCACCTGTCGCAGCGGCAACGTGCCAGCGATCAGGTCAGTCAGGATGTGGGTGATGTCGTGGTGCATGGTGGATACCAGGGTATTGCCGGGTGGCGCTAACGCTTATCCGGCCTACTTAACGTAGGCCCGTGCAAGCGCAGCGCCGCCGGGCATAAAGCATTAGCCGGTGTTACGCATACCTGCCGCAACGCCTGCAATCGTCACCATCAGCGCCTGTTCAACGCGTGGATCCGGCTCTTTACCTTCCTCTTCCGCCAGGCGGGAACGGTGCAGCAGCTCTGCCTGCAGAACGTTCAGCGGGTCAGTGTAGATGTTACGCAGCTGGATGGACTCGGCAATCCACGGCAGATCTTCCATCAGGTGCGAGTCGTTGGCGATATCCAGCACCACTTTGATGTCGCCTTCCAGCAGTTCGCGCAGCTCTTTACCCAGCGTCCACAGCTCGGGTTTCACCAGACGCTGATCGTAATATTCCGCCAGCCACAGGTCAGCTTTCGAGAAGACCATCTCCAGCATGCCCAGACGGGTAGAGAAGAACGGCCAGTCGCGGCACATGGTTTCCAGCTCGCTCTGCTTGCCGTCTTCCACCACTTTTTGCAGCGCCGCGCCGGCGCCCAGCCAGGCGGGCAGCATCAGGCGGTTTTGCGTCCAGGCGAAGATCCACGGAATCGCGCGCAGAGACTCAACGCCACCGGTTGGGCGGCGCTTGGCCGGACGCGAGCCCAGCGGCAGTTTACCCAGCTCCTGCTCAGGCGTGGCCGAGCGGAAGTAAGGCACGAAATCTTTGTTTTCACGCACGTAGCCGCGGTACAGATCGCAGGAGATGTCCGACAGCTCGTCCATGATATGGCACCAGGATTCTTTCGGCTCCGGCGGCGGCAGCAGGTTCGCTTCCAGTATCGCGCTGGTATAGAGCGACAGGCTGCTGATGGTCACTTCCGGCAGGCCGTACTTGAAGCGGATCATCTCGCCCTGCTCGGTGACGCGCAGGCCGCCTTTCAGGCTTCCCGGCGGCTGCGACAGCAGCGCCGCGTGAGCAGGCGCGCCGCCACGGCCAATTGAGCCACCGCGTCCATGGAACAGCGTCAGCTCAATACCGGCTTTCTCGCAGGTTTTGATCAATGCGTCCTGCGCCTGGTACTGCGCCCAGGAGGCCGCCATCACGCCCGCGTCTTTCGCGGAGTCGGAATAGCCAATCATCACCATCTGTTTGCCCTGGATGAAGCCGCGATACCAGTCGATGTTCAGCAGCTGCGTCATCACGTCGTTGGCGTTGTTCAGGTCGTCGAGAGTTTCAAACAGCGGCGCGACCGGCAGAGCGTAGTCGATACCGGCTTCTTTCAGCAGGAGGTGAACGCCCAGCACGTCGGACGGGGTTTTCGCCATGGAGATCACATAGGCGGCCACCGATCCTTTCGGCGCATCCACGATCGCTTTACAGGTGTTGAGCACTTCGCGGGTGTCGTTGCTTGGCTCCCAGCTGCGCGGCAGCAGAGGACGCTTGGAGTTCAGCTCGCGGATCAGGAACGCCTGCTTGTCGGCTTCGGACCAGCTTTCATAGTCGCCGATGCCGAGATAGCGGGTCAGCTCGCCCAGCGCTTCGGTATGGCGGGTGCTCTCCTGACGCACGTCGATACGCACCAGCGGTACGCCGAAACACTTCACGCGGCGCAGGGTGTCGAGCAGCTCGCCGTTGGCAATGATGCCCATTCCGCAGGCCTGAAGCGACTGGTAACAGGCATAGAGCGGATCCCAGAGCTGTTCGTTCTGGCTCAGCAGGCCTTCCGGCTTCGGCAGGCGCTGGCCTTTCAGGCGCGCTTCCAGCCAGGCCTGAGTCGCCATCAGCTGACCACGCAGTTTTTTCATCAGGAAACGGTACGGCTCGCTGGCACCTTCTTCACCGGCCAGCTCGCGCAGTTCCGGCGTGGCTTCAACCATCGACAGCTCGGAGATCAGCACCTGAATGTCCTTCAGGAACAGGTCGGTGGCTTTCCAGCGGCTCAGCAGCAGGACGTGGCGGGTGATTTCCGCGGTCACGTTCGGGTTGCCGTCGCGGTCGCCGCCCATCCAGGAGGTGAAGCGTACTGGAACAAAATCAACCGGCAGGCGGTAGCCCAGGTTCTCTTCCAGCTGTTCGTTCAGCTCGCGAAGGTAGTTCGGAACCCCTTCCCACAGGCTGTTTTCCACCACCGCAAAGCCCCATTTGGCTTCATCAACCGGGCTAGGGCGATGTTTACGGATTTCATCGGTGTGCCAGGACTGGGCAATCAGCTGGCGCAGGCGGCGCATTAGCTGGTTACGCTCGTAGTCGGCAATGTCTTTGTTATCCAACTGCTTCAGACAGTTGTTCACTTCCACCATTTTGTGGATGAGTGTACGACGGGTGATTTCGGTTGGGTGTGCGGTCAGCACCAGCTCAAGCGAAAGCGACTCCACCGCTTTTCTGATAGTGGCTTCGTTGAGGTCTGGCTGATCTTTGAGTTTACGAAGGGTTTTGGCAATGACTTCCGGGTTGCTGGCAGCTTCGCCTTTTGGCGAAATGCTGTGGTATTGCTCAGCGGTGTTCGCGAGGTTCAGGAACTGGCTGAACGCGCGGGCAACAGGCAAGAGCTCATCATTAGACAGGTTCTGCAGCGTGGTGAGCAGCTCCTGACGATTCGCCTCGTTACCTGCACGGGAAGATTTGGACAGCTTGCGGATGGTTTCAACGCGGTCGAGGATGTTCTCCCCCAACGCATCTTTGATGGTATCTCCAAGCACTTTGCCGAGCATACTGACATTACTACGCAACGCGGAATATTGTTCGTTCATAAAAACCCAGTCACCCCATCATTTTTGTTTATGCCCAGTCGAAAATCTTTTGGACATTATTTTGTCATCTCCCTTTATAAAGCCACGTAAAACCCCCGTCGTCAATTGCTGCGAAAACGGTTCAGCAAACGAATAAATGTGGGTAATTTAGGAAATTTAATTCGCATTGCGTCAGATAAGAGATGCTTATGGGAATGTGACGAAGATCGCGGGATTTGTTGCCCTCACCCTAACCCTCTCCCACGGGGAGAGGGGACTCTTCGGTGCGGTTTTAATGCCAGCAGAAGTGATGCACAACCTGGGTAATCAGCTCGCGGGTGGGCTTGATGAAGCGGGTTTCCAGGTATTCGTCCGGCTGGTGCGCCTGGTTGATAGAACCGGGGCCAAGGACCAGCGTCGGGCACAGGGTCTGAATAAACGGCGCTTCGGTACAGTAGTTCACCACGTCGGTTTTCTCACCGAGCAGTTTTTCCACTACCTGGACCAGCTGGTGATCCGGCGGGCATTCGTAACCCGGGATCGGCGGATGCAGCTCGGAGACCGTCAGGCGTCCCGGCCAGCGTTCGCTCACCGGGGCCAGCGCCTCATTCAGCAGGCCGTCGAGATCGCTCAGGGTCATGCCCGGCAGCGGGCGGATGTCCATATGCAGTTCGCAGCAGGCGCAGATGCGGTTCGAGGCATCACCGCCGTGCAGGCTGCCGAGGTTCAGCGTCGGGTAAGGCACGGTGAATGCCTCGTAGTGATAGCGCTCTTTCAGGTCGTCGCGAAGGGTCATGATGCGGCCAATGGCGTCATGCATCAGCTCAATGGCGTTGACGCCGCGCGCCGGATCGCTGGAGTGGCCGGACTGGCCCAGCACGCGCACGGCGGTAGAAATATGGCCTTTATGCGCGCGAATCGGCTGCAGAGAGGTTGGCTCGCCGATGATCGCGCAGTCCGGGCGAATGGAGGTGTTTTCAGAGAAGTAGCGCGCGCCCGCCATGCTGGTCTCTTCATCGGCGGTTGCCAGAATGTAGAGCGGCTTCTTCAGCGTTGTCACGTCTACGTCACGCAGCGCGTCGAGGATAAAGGCGAAGAAGCCTTTCATGTCCGCCGTGCCCAGGCCGTAAAGCTTGTTGTCGTGCTCGGTCAGGGTGAACGGGTCGCGCGTCCAGCGGCCATCGTCAAACGGTACGGTGTCGGTATGACCGGCCAGCAGCAGGCCGCCCGCACCGGTTCCGGTACTGGCGAGCAGGTTAAATTTGTGGCGTGTTCCGGGGACGGGCTGAACCTCAACGTTAAACCCAAGATCGCTAAACCAACCCGCCAGCAGATTGATTAAAGACTCATTGCTCTGATCCAGCGCTTCTTCCGTTGCGCTGATGGACGGAGTGGCAATCAGGGCGCGGTAGATCTCGATAAATGGCGGTAAGTTCATTTTCATTGTTGACACACCTTAGGTCGTGATAGTATCAATATTCATGCAATAAATGTGAATAAAAATACATTAACGTTGAGCATAAAGGAACCCGATGTTGAATACGCTGATTGTAGGCGCTAGCGGTTATGCGGGCGCAGAGCTTGTAAGCTACGTGAATCGCCATCCACATATGACCATAACCGCTTTGACCGTGTCAGCGCAAAGCAATGATGCAGGAAAGTTAATTTCCGATTTGCATCCGCAGCTTAGGGGAATTGTTGACCTGCCGCTGCAGCCGATGTCCGACATCAGCGCGTTCACCGACGGCGTCGACGTGGTGTTTTTAGCCACCGCGCACGAGGTCAGCCACGACCTGGCGCCGCAGTTCCTGGCAGCAGGCTGCGTGGTGTTTGACCTCTCCGGCGCGTTCCGCGTTAACGACGGCGCGTTCTACGAAAAATATTACGGCTTCACCCATCAGCACCCGGATCTGCTTGAAAAAGCGGTATACGGCCTGGCGGAGTGGAGCGCGGATAAGCTGAAAGAAGCGAGCCTGATTGCCGTACCGGGCTGCTACCCGACGGCGGCGCAGCTTTCCCTGAAGCCGCTGATCGACGCGGGCCTGCTGGATCTGAACCAGTGGCCGGTGATCAACGCCACCAGCGGCGTAAGCGGAGCAGGGCGCAAGGCCGCTATCTCCAACAGCTTCTGCGAAGTCAGCCTTCAGCCGTATGGCGTGTTTAATCACCGTCATCACCCTGAAATCACCACCCATCTTGGCGCGGACGTTATTTTCACCCCGCATCTGGGCAGCTTCCCGCGCGGGATCCTCGAAACCATTACCTGCCGCCTGAAGCCGGGCGTGACCAAAGAGCAGGTTGCTGAGGCCTTCACGCAGGCGTATGCGGATAAACCGCTGGTGCGCCTGTACGACAAAGGCGTGCCGGCGCTGAAAAACGTGGTCGGCCTGCCGTTCTGCGATATCGGTTTTGCCGTACAGGGTGAGCATCTCATCGTGGTAGCCGCAGAAGATAACTTACTCAAAGGCGCTGCCGCACAGGCAATGCAGTGCGCAAATATTCGTTTCGGCTTCCCTGAAACGCAGTCTCTTATTTAAGGTGTGATGATGAACCCATTAATTATCAAACTCGGTGGTGTGCTGCTGGACAGCGAAGAAGCGCTGGAGCGTCTGTTTACCGCGCTGGTGAACTATCGTGAATCACACCAACGTCCGCTGGTGATTGTGCACGGCGGCGGCTGCGTGGTGGATGAGCTGATGAAAGGGCTCAACCTGCCGGTGGTAAAGAAGAACGGCCTGCGCGTGACGCCTGCCGACCAGATTGACATCATTACCGGCGCGCTGGCGGGCACGGCGAACAAAACGCTGCTGGCGTGGGCGAAGAAGCACCACATTGCGTCCGTTGGCCTCTGCCTGGGCGATGGCGACAGCGTAAAAGTGACCCAGCTCGACGAAGCGCTCGGCCACGTTGGACTCGCGCAGCCAGGTTCGCCTAAGCTGATTAACACCCTGCTGGAGGGCGGGTTCCTGCCGGTAGTAAGCTCTATCGGCGTGACCGAAGAGGGTGAGCTGATGAACGTTAACGCTGACCAGGCGGCAACCGCGCTGGCGTCAACGCTCGGTGCAGACCTGATCCTGCTCTCCGACGTGAGCGGTATTCTCGACGGCAAAGGGCAGCGCATTGCGGAAATGACCGCCGAGAAAGCCGAGCAGCTGATTGATCAGGGCATTATAACCGACGGTATGATCGTCAAGGTGAATGCCGCGCTGGACGCCGCGCGCACGCTCGGCCGTCCGGTGGATATCGCCTCCTGGCGCCACGCGGAGCAGCTCCCGGCATTGTTTAACGGCACGCCGATTGGCACGCGTATTTTAGCGTAAGTTTTTATTGAATGACCGTAGGCCGGGTAAGCGCAGCGCCACCCGGCAGAACTAACGAATAAAGGAATCATGTTATGGCACTTTGGGGTGGGCGTTTTACACAGGCAGCGGATCAGCGGTTCAAACAGTTCAACGACTCTTTGCGCTTCGACTACCGCCTGGCCGAACAGGATATCGTCGGCTCTGTGGCCTGGTCCAAAGCGCTGGTGACGGTGGGCGTGCTGACCGCAGACGAACAATTACAGCTGGAAGAGGCGCTGAACAATCTGCTGGAAGAGGTGCGTCTTAACCCGCAGCAGATCCTCGAAAGCGATGCCGAAGATATTCACAGCTGGGTGGAAGGCAAACTGATCGACAAAGTCGGCCAGCTGGGTAAAAAGCTGCACACCGGGCGCAGCCGTAACGACCAGGTCGCCACCGATCTGAAGCTCTGGTGTAAAGAGACCGTCGGCGAACTGCTGGCTGCGAACCGCCAGCTGCAGAGCGCGCTGGTGGAAACCGCGCAGAACAATCAGGACGCGGTGATGCCGGGTTATACCCACCTGCAGCGCGCGCAGCCGGTGACCTTTGCGCACTGGTGTCTGGCCTATGTTGAGATGCTGGCGCGTGATGAAAGTCGTCTTCAGGATACCCTGAAACGTCTGGACGTCAGCCCGCTGGGCAGCGGCGCGCTGGCCGGTACGGCGTATGAAATCGACCGTGAACAGCTGGCAGGCTGGCTGGGCTTTGCCTCCGCCACCCGTAACAGCCTGGACAGCGTCTCCGACCGCGACCACGTGCTGGAGCTGCTCTCGAATGCCTCTATCGGCATGGTGCACCTGTCGCGCTTTGCCGAAGACCTGATCTTCTTTAACTCCGGCGAGGCAGGCTTCGTCGAGCTGTCCGACCGCGTGACCTCAGGCTCATCCCTGATGCCGCAGAAGAAAAACCCGGACGCGCTGGAGCTGATCCGCGGCAAGTGTGGCCGCGTGCAGGGCGCGCTGACCGGCATGATGATGACCCTGAAAGGGCTGCCGCTGGCGTACAACAAAGATATGCAGGAAGACAAAGAAGGGCTGTTCGACGCGCTCGACACCTGGCTGGACTGTCTGCATATGGGCGCGCTGGTGCTGGACGGCATTCAGGTGAAACGTCCGCGCTGCCAGGAAGCGGCGCAGCAGGGCTATGCTAACTCCACCGAGCTGGCTGACTACCTGGTGGCGAAAGGCGTACCGTTCCGTGAGGCGCACCATATTGTCGGCGAAGCGGTGGTCGAGGCGATTCGTCAGGGCAAGCCGCTCGAAGATCTGACGCTGGCCGACCTGCAGAAATTCAGCGCGGTGATTGGGGACGATGTGTATCCGATTCTGGCGCTGCAGTCCTGCCTGGATAAGCGTGCTGCGAAAGGCGGCGTGTCGCCGAAGCAGGTGGCGCAGGCGATTGCGGATGCGAAAAACCGGTTGGTTTGACAATATTGCGGTGTGATGCCCTCACCCCAACCCCTCTCCCACGAGGAGAGGGGCTCGATCGGTTCCCTCTCCCTCTGGGAGAGGGCTAGGGTGAGGGAAAAACGTAGCCTGGCTTAGCGCTGGGCTTTTTTACGCAAAAAAAAAGCGGACCACGGGGTCCGCAAAAGTTCACGTTGGCTTTAGTTGTTCGAGTTTTGAGAGAAACTCGCTGACGGTGCGGGACTTCAAGGGTCAAACAGGTACCGCCTCGTCTATGTGGTGTATTATTCAACAGAATGCTTGATAGGGATAATCGTTCGTTGCTATGCTATCTATCGCCATGAACTATCGTGGCGACGGAGGATGAATAATGAATATTCGTGATCTTGAATACCTGGTAGCGTTAGCCGAGCACCGCCACTTTCGCCGTGCGGCAGATTCCTGCCACGTCAGCCAGCCGACGCTGAGCGGCCAGATCCGCAAGCTGGAAGATGAGCTGGGCGTGATGCTGCTGGAGCGCACCAGTCGTAAGGTACTGTTCACCCAGGCAGGTTTGCTGCTGGTGGATCAGGCGCGCACCGTGCTGCGCGAGGTCAAAGTGCTGAAGGAAATGGCAAGCCAGCAGGGGGAGGCGATGTCCGGCCCGCTGCATATCGGCCTGATCCCTACCGTTGGCCCGTACCTGTTGCCGCAAATCATTCCGATGCTGCACCAGACGTTCCCGAAACTTGAAATGTACCTGCATGAAGCGCAAACCCATCAGCTGCTGGCGCAGCTGGACAGCGGTAAGCTCGACTGCGCGATTCTGGCACTGGTCAAAGAGAGTGAAGCCTTTATTGAAGTGCCGCTGTTCGATGAGCCGATGATGCTGGCGATCTATGAAGATCACCCGTGGGCGAACCGCGATCGCGTGCCGATGGCCGATCTGGCGGGTGAAAAACTGCTGATGCTGGAAGATGGCCACTGCCTGCGCGATCAGGCGATGGGCTTCTGCTTCGAAGCGGGTGCTGACGAAGATACCCATTTCCGCGCAACCAGCCTGGAAACGCTGCGTAATATGGTCGCGGCGGGAAGCGGTATTACGCTGCTGCCTGCGCTGGCCGTGCCGCGCGAGCGCAAGCGTGATGGCGTGGTCTATCTGCCGTGCATCAAGCCGGAGCCGCGTCGCACCATTGGCCTCGTTTATCGTCCGGGTTCACCGCTGCGCAGCCGCTATGAGCAGCTGGCAGAGGCCATCCGTGGTTCGATGGATGGCCATTTTGACAACGCGTTAAAACAGGCGGTTTAAGCCGTTCAGCGCAGCTACCCGGTAGGCTTCCGCCATGGTCGGGTAGTTAAAGGTGGTGTTAACGAAGTACTCGATGGTGTTACCACCGCCTTTCTGCTCCATTATTGCCTGGCCGATATGAATGATTTCCGCCGCACGTTCACCGAAGCAGTGAATACCGAGGATCTCTTTCGTATCGCGATGGAACAAAATCTTCAGCGTACCTACGCTCATCCCCACGATTTGCGCCCGCGCCAGATGTTTAAACTGCGCGCGACCCACCTCGTAAGGCACCTTCATGGCCGTCAGCTGCTGCTCGGTTTTCCCCACAGAGCTGATTTCCGGAATGGTGTAGATCCCCGTCGGGATATCTTCAATCAGATGCGCCGTCGCTTCACCTTTCACCAGCGCCTGAGCCGCAATGCGGCCCTGGTCGTAAGCCGCTGACGCCAGGCTCGGGTAGCCAATCACGTCACCGACGGCATACACGTGCGGCAGCGCGGTCTGGTACATGCTGTTGACCTTCAGCTGACCGCGGCTGTCAGTCTCAAGGCCGATGTTCTCCAGCTGCAGCGAGTCGGTGTTGCCGGTGCGGCCGTTGGCATACAGCAGGCAGTCCGCTTTCAGCTTCTTACCGGACTTCAGGTGCATGATCACCCCGTCGTCGCAGCCTTCAATCTTCTCGTACTCTTCGTTGTGGCGAATGACCACGCCGCTGTTCCAGAAGTGGTAGGAGAGCGAATCTGACATCTCCTGATCGAGGAACGCCAGTAGACGGTCGCGGGTATTGATCAGGTCAACTTTGACCTCCATTCCGCGGAAGATCGACGCATATTCACAGCCAATCACGCCCGCACCGTAAATAATCACATGGCGGGGTTCGTGGTGCAGGCTGAGGATGGAGTCGCTGTCGTAAACGCGCGGGTGCGAGAAGTCCACGTCGGCCGGATGGTACGGGCGTGAACCGCAGGCGATCACGAATTTTTCAGCCGTGATGGTTTCAACCGAACCGTCGTGGCACTCAAGCGCCAGCGTGTGTTCATCCACAAAGTGCGCGTTGCCCTGCAAAATTTCACAGTGGTTACGCTCATAGAACCCCTGACGCATCCGCGTCTGCTGGTTAATGACGGTATCCGCGTGATTCAGGATGTCAGCAAAAGATGAACGAAGAAGTCGGGAGTGGTCGCTGTAGAGAGGGTTCTGGTTAAATTCGATAATGCGGCTAACGGCGTGGCGGAGGGCTTTTGAAGGGATGGTGCCCCAGTGGGTGCAACCGCCGCCAACATTATGGTAGCGCTCAATGACCGCTACTCTGGCTCCCTGTTTCACCAGCCCCATAGCAGCACCTTCGCCGCCGGGGCCGGAACCAATAACTATTGCGTCGTAATCGTAGGAATGTGACATGGCAAGGCTTACCTGTTCTTATACATAAAAGCAACAGAATCATAACATCATTGCAGAAGTAACCCAATTATCGTTGTGCTTTTTTCGGGCAGTGGAGCACAAACCGCGCGTAAACAATCATTCACAAAGCCAGGCAAACAGATTAATTTTATTCTCTGGTATAGTGCCAGCAGGCCTTTGGAAGGATTCAACTATCGTGATGGGCGTAAGAGCACAACAAAAAGAGAAAACCCGGCGTTCGCTGGTGGAAGCGGCATTCAGTCAACTGAGCGCTGAGCGAAGTTTTGCCAGTTTGAGCCTGCGCGAAGTCGCACGCGAGGCCGGGATTGCGCCAACGTCCTTCTATCGTCATTTCCGTGATGTGGATGAACTGGGCCTGACGATGGTCGACGAGAGCGGGCTAATGCTGCGCCAGCTTATGCGTCAGGCGCGTCAGCGTATCGCAAAAGGGGGCAGCGTGATCCGTACCTCCGTATCGACCTTCATGGAATTTATCGGCAATAACCCCAACGCATTTCGTCTGTTACTGCGCGAGCGTTCGGGGACATCGGCCGCGTTTCGTGCCGCCGTCGCGCGTGAAATTCAGCATTTCATCGCGGAACTTGCCGACTATCTTGAAATCGAAAACCATATGCCGCGTGCTTTTACCGAAGCCCAGGCTGAAGCGATGGTCACTATTGTCTTCAGCGCCGGTGCGGAAGCGCTGGATGTGAGCATTGAACAACGCAAGCAACTCGAAGAGCGACTGGTACTGCAGCTCAGGATGATCTCCAAAGGCGCGTATTACTGGTATCGCCGTGAACAAGAAAAGTTGGCACATCAAACCGATGAGTGAAGGTGAGTAATGAAACAGTCTGGTCAGGATAAAGGGACGCTGTTGCTGGCATTGATCGCTGGCTTATCTATTAATGGCACGTTTGCGGCTGTGTTCAGCTCGATCGTACCCTTCTCGATTTTCCCGATTATCGCGCTGGTGCTGACGGTGTACTGTCTGCATCAACGCTACCTGAACCGCACCATGCCGGTCGGGCTGCCGGGGTTGGCTGCCGCCTGCTTTATTCTGGGCGTGCTGCTGTTTAGCACCGTGGTGCGCGCGGAGTATCCGGATATCGGATCTAACTTCCTGCCAGCGGTGCTGTCCGTGGCGCTGGTGTTCTGGATTGGCTCGCGCATGCGCAGCCGTAAGAATCAGTTACCAGAGTAAAAGGTTTTGTCATTGTAGGCCGGATAAGCGAAGCGCCATCCGGCTTTTTTGGCAGGTGGCGCTTCGCTTACCTGCCCTGCAAGGCCCACATTACTTCGCCGTGAGCAGTACGCCGCACTCCATATGATGGGTATACGGGAACTGATCGAACAGCGCCAGACGTTCAACCTTGTGCGTCTGGCTTAATGTTTCGAGATTTTTGCACAGCGTCTCCGGGTTACAGGAGATGTACAAAATGCGCGGGTACGCCTGCACCATCTTCTCGGTTTCGCTGTCCAGACCGCTGCGCGGCGGATCGACAAAAATCGTCTCACACTGGTAGCTCTTCAGGTCAATGCCCTGCAGGCGGTTAAACTCGCGCACGCCGTTCATTGCCTGCGTAAACTCTTCGGCGGCCATACGAATAATCTGCACGTTGTCGATATGGTTAGCGGCAATATTGTACTGGGCAGCAGCAACCGACGGCTTGGCGATTTCGGTGGCCAGTACGCGATCGAAGTTACGCGCTAGCGCCAGTGAGAAATTACCGTTACCGCAGTACAGCTCAAGCAGATCGCCCGTTGACCCTTCCGTTGCCTTCAGCGCCCACTCCAGCATTTGTACGTTCATCGCGGCGTTCGGCTGAGTAAAGCTGTTCTCAACCTGGCGATAAACCATCTCTTTCCCCGCCACCGGCAGACGCTCGTCGATGTAATCCTGGTCCAGCATGATTTTCGTTTTCGTCGCGCGGCCAATCAGATGAACGTTGATGTTCTGCGCGCGCAGCGCATCGCGCAGGGCTTCTGCGTGCTCGCGCCACTCGTCGTTTAATGCTTTGTGATACAGCAGCGAGACAATCGCCTGGTTGCTTTGCGTAGTCAGGTAGTCAATCTGGAACAGCTTGTGGCGCAGGACAGGGTTATTGCGCACGCCGTCCATTATCAGCGTCATCAGCTGGTTAATAAGCTCACTCGCCGCCGGGAAGCTGTCTACCCGAATACGAGATTTGGTCTGCTGGTCGAAAATGATGTGGTACAGGTCGTCACCGTCGTGCCAGATGCGGAATTCTGCACGCATGCGGTAGTGGCTGACAGGAGAGCGGAACACCTCGGGAACGGGCGCGTTGAATGGCGTCATCATACTTTGCAGGCGGACAACTTTCTCTGCCAGCTGCGCGTCGTACTGTTCTGTCGGGAGGTGTTCTGGGGTCATGATGCGTCCTGAGTGATAAAGAATTACGCGGGGATTGTAGGCATTGTTCAGGGGATGTCCAGATTTAATGGGCAATAGCTATCTGGACATCTATACGTGTCTAATTGTAGCATTCTGTTTCCGGTCTCCTGAGAGTGAAAAGGGAATCCAGTGTAAATCTGGAGCTGACGCGCAGCGGTAAAGACTGGCGGGATGAGAGTTGTAGACACTGTGAAAACGGGAAGTCTTCATCCATTAAACGCCACCTAGCCCGAAGACCTGCCGGGATCACGTCGCATTTGGTTTCATCATCGCGTGCTATAGATGAGGCCTGCGGCATCCTTCTTATATTGTGGATGCTTTAACAATGATTAAAAAAGTATCGCTGTTGACGGCGCTGTCCGTCACGGCATTTTCGGGCTGGGCGCAGGAAAGCGCCGACTCGTTGGTGGTGACGGCAAATCGTTTTGAACAACCGGCAAAAACTGTTCTGGCACCGACGTCCGTTGTGACGCGTGAAGATATTGAACGCTGGCAGGCTAAGAGCGTGGTGGAAATCATGTCGCGTTTGCCTGGCGTGGATATCGCACAAAGCGGTGGAATGGGGTCGACCTCTTCTACGTTTATTCGCGGAACGGAATCTCGCCATGTGCTGGTGCTGATTGATGGTATTCCTCTGAATAACGCCGGGATCAGCAACGTTCCCGATCTGAGCCAGATCCCAACGTCGCTCATTCAGCGCATTGAGTATATCCGCGGCCCACGTTCTGCCCTGTATGGCTCCGATGCAATTGGCGGCGTGATCAACATCATCACCGGGCGCGACAAGCCGGGTGCAGAAATTTCTGCGGGCGTCGGCTCTAAGGGCTATCAGACCTACGATGGCGCTTTCCAGCAGGTGCTGGATAAAACCAAGATCACCATGGCGGGTAACTATACCTATACCCGTGGTTTTGATATTGCTGCACAGGATGCGCCACGCCAGCCGGATCGTGACGGTTTTATGAGTAAGTCGCTGTACGGCTCAGTGGAACAGCAGATTACCGATAGCGTAAGCGGCTTCTTCCGTGGCTTTGGCTATGACAACCGCTCGGCGTATGACGGTTACGATCACTATAACGCCAGCTTTATGATCGATGGACGACCGGATACCCGCCAGCTCTACAGCCAGAACTGGGATACGGGTCTGCGTTACAACCAGGGGATTTACCAGTCTCAGCTGGTGGCCGGATACGGTCGCAGTAAAGACCAGAACTATGATCCGAAAAAAGGCCGCTACGCTGACTCCGCAACCATGGATGATGTGAAGCAGTACACCACCCAGTGGCTCAACACCGTGGAAGTCGGTCACGGCAATATCGGCGCGGGTCTGGACTGGCAAAAGCAGAAGACGCAGGCCGGAACGGGCTACCTGGATAAAGGTTACGAACAGCGTAATACCGGCGTGTTCGTTTCAGCGATGCAGCAGTTCAGCAGCCTGACGCTGGAAGCGGCGGCGCGCAATGACGACAACTCCAACTTTGGCAATCACGCCACCTGGCAAACCAGCGCTGCGTGGGAGTTCATCGAGGGTTACCGTATCATCGGTTCTTATGGTACAGCGTATAAAGCACCGACCATGAGCCAGATCCACAGCCAGGATTACGGGAATCCGGACCTGAAGCCAGAAGAGAGCAAACAGTGGGAAGGGGGCTTTGAAGGCTTGACGGGACCGGTAAACTGGCGCGTAACGGGCTATCGTAATGATGTCGATAACCTGATTAACAGCGACCCGCGTACATATCGTTTCTATAACGTTGATGAAGCCCGTATCAAAGGGATTGAGGCAACGGCACAGTTCGATACCGGCCCGGTTGGACATCAAATTTCATATGACTATGTCGACCCGCGTAATGCCAAAACCAACGAAGTGCTGGCCCGCCGTTCTAAGCAGCAGGTTAAGTATCAACTCGACTGGCAGGTATGGGATCTTGACTGGAATCTTGCCTACCGCTATCTGGGTACCCGCTATGATGTCGCGATTGATCCAAACACCTATGCTTCAGAGCGCGTGAAAATGGGCGGTGTAAGTCTGTGGGATGCCGCAGTTTCATATCCTGTCACCTCTCACCTGACAGTTCGTGGTAAAATAGCCAACCTGTTCGATAAAGATTACGAGACAGTTTATGGCTACCAAACTGCAGGACGGGAATACACCTTGTCTGGCAGCTACACCTTCTGATCCGCGTCCCACCGTGCTGGTGTTTGATTCCGGCGTCGGTGGGCTTTCGGTCTATGATGAGATTCGGCACCTTCTGCCGGATCTCCATTACATCTACGCCTTCGATAACGTTGCTTTCCCCTATGGGGAGAAGAGTGAAGCATTTATCGTTGAGCGTGTGGTGGACATCGTCACCGCAGTACAAGAGCGCTATCCCCTGGCGCTGGCGGTTATTGCCTGCAATACGGCGAGTACGGTCTCCCTTCCTGCTTTACGTGAAAAATTTCCGTTCCCGGTTGTGGGCGTTGTGCCTGCTATTAAACCTGCAGCACGCCTTACGGCGAATGGCATCGTCGGCTTGCTGGCCACGCGTGGCACGGTTAAACGTCCTTATACCCGCGAGCTGATTGACCGCTTTGCCAACGAATGCCAGATCGCGATGCTGGGTTCGGCAGAGCTGGTGGAGATGGCGGAAGCCAAGCTGCACGGAGAGGCGGTATCGCTTGAAGAGCTGCGTCGCATTCTTCGACCGTGGCTGCGTATGCCGGAACCGCCGGATACGGTGGTACTGGGCTGCACCCATTTCCCTCTATTACAGGAAGAGTTGTTAGAGGTTCTCCCGGAAGGAACACGACTGGTGGATTCTGGTGCTGCTATTGCCCGTCGTACGGCCTGGCTACTTGAACATGAAGCGCCGGACGCAAAATCCTCTGACGCGAATATGGCTTTCTGTATGGCACTAACAAAAGAAACTGAGCAACTTTTACCCGTTTTACATCGTTACGGATTTGAAACGCTCGAAAAACTGGCGATCCAGACCGGTTTTGAGCAAAAAAGAGACGGTTAAACGTTTTTTTTAAAAGAGGGGTTGTCAACGTCTGAGAACTCCCTATAATGCGCCTCCACTGACACGGAACAACGGCTTACAGGCCGCCGGGTTAGCGGGGTTCAGCGATGAACGCCGACAGAGAAAAGCGAAAATAATTGCTTGACTCTGAATGAGGAAAACGTATTATACGGGACCTCGCAACGGTGAGCGAAAGCCGCGTTGCACTGCTCTTTAACAATTTATCAGACAATCTGTGTGGGCACTCAAAGTGACATGGATTCTTAATGTCTTCGGACAATAAATGAATACCAAGTCTCTGAGTGAACATACGTAATTCATTACGAAGTTTAATTCACGAGCATCAAACTTAAATTGAAGAGTTTGATCATGGCTCAGATTGAACGCTGGCGGCAGGCCTAACACATG
>Ga0207655_1000150_pt1 | contig 128025 bp, 120 predicted proteins | sample KBSM44metaG_FD_184398 | JGI IMG/M metagenome (GOLD analysis project Ga0207655, IMG submission 184398) | Miscanthus rhizosphere microbial communities from Kellogg Biological Station, Michigan, USA - KBS M4-4 metaG (SPAdes) (version 2) | ecosystem: Host-associated > Plants > Roots > Rhizosphere... | reverse complement strand
ACCATCCATCCCCGGCAGCATCACATCCAGTATTATCGCGTCGTAGTCGAACTCCAGCGCGTAATGAAGACCTTCAGCTCCGTCTGCAGAGACATCTACCGTAAATCCGGACTCACTCAACGCACGGTTGAGATAGGTTGACGTTTTTTCTTCATCTTCGACTAACAACAGGCGCATAACGGGACTTCCTCTTAACTTTTCATCGGTGCTTCAACATCGGAATAAACCTGCACGGCATCCGGCAGACGTTGCCCCTGGATAGTGATGGCATCCAGTGAGCGGGTGAGCTCGGTCATCTCGGCGGAAGTCAGCGACACGCCGGTAGCCGCTGTGTTTTGCAGCATATGGTCTTTATTAGTGGTGCCAGGAATGGGAACAATCCACGGTTTACGGGCCAGGAGCCATGCCAGTGCAATCTGCCCCGGCGCGGCATTTTTTCTTATTGCCCAGGATTTCAGTAGTTCAACCAGCTGTAAGTTGTGTGGCAAGTTTTCAGGCGAGAAACGCGTTTCTGTCGCGCGGAAATCACCGGCAGCGAACCGGGTATTCTCATCAATCCAGCCCGTTAAAAATTGCACGCCGAGTGGGCTCCATGGCACGAACCCAATGCCCAGTTCTTCACACACCGGAAATACCTGTTTTTCAGGGCCACGCCAGAGCATGGAGTATTCACTTTGCACGGCGGTAACGGGTAATGCCGCATGAGCGCGTCTCAACGTATTGATGCCCATTTCAGACAGACCCCAGTGCAGGACTTTCCCCTGATCCATTAAATCTTTCACCACACCGGCGACATCTTCGATAGGGATCTGTGGATCAACCCGGTGTTGATACAGTAAGTCGATACGATCGGTACGCAGGCGTTTGAGCATATTGTCGACGACCTGCCTGATATGCTCCGGCCTGCTGTTAAGGCCCTGCAGACGCTTACCCGTCTGTTGGTCAATGTTCCAGCCAAACTTGGTGGCGATAACGATTTTGTCCCTGAACGGGGCGACGCCTTCCCCGAGAATTTTTTCGACTTCAAACGGGCCGTAGGCTTCAGCAGCGTCGAAGAACGTTACCCCTTCATCAAATGCCCGGTGGATAACATTGATCATCTCGGGACGCCAGGGAACGGAGGTGTCGTATTTGCGACTCATGTTCTGCACGCCCAGACCGATGGCAGAAACTTCCAGCTTCCCGAGTTTACGCTTGCCCGGAGCAGCAGGGCGTTGGCTGGATTGTCTGGATGAATCGACCTGAGAGGATTGGCTCGCCGCTGATACGTACGGAATCAGCGAGGCGGCGGCAATACCGGCCCCGGCGACTAATAGCTTGCGCCGCTCTGGCATTGTTGGGGCATTCTGGCTTTTCATTGATCGCTCCGTTTCTCAGAAAATTGAACATGAATCTCATTTAAGTGAGACCATTCTGCCTTTGGATTGCCAACATAAAGCTGACGGTTACCTGACAGCGCTGTCAGAAACACCTACCTATCCCAGTCTGTTTCCTGACAAAAATGTTATTTCCCCGTCACGATGCTGACAGCCCTCTCCGCCTAATCTGAGCCTGCAAATTTGATTCCGCGAGCCTGCATAACAGGCCGACACTCATCGGGAGAGACCATGAAATTCACGCTTATCAGTGCAATGCTACTCACGGCAATGGCTGGAGTGACCTCAGTCAATGCGGCTGATTACAAAAAAAATCCATTCACTCTCGTCTATGACGGAGCCATCACCGAGAACGTCAAAGGTAAGGTCAACATTCATCCGGTGAAATACGATCTGCATGGCATCCAGATTGCTGCGAATGTCTATACCCCTGCTAACTACGATCCCGCCAAAAAATACCCTGCTGTAGTGGTGGCACATCCTAATGGCGGCGTAAAAGAACAGGTCGCCGGGTTGTATGCTCAGCGTCTCGCCGAGCAGGGATACATCACGATTACCGCCGATGCGGCGTATCAGGGCGCTAGCGGTGGGATGCCGCGCAGCGTGGATAAACCTGCTAATCGTATCGAGGACATTCACGGCATGGCTGACTACATCAGTCAGTATCCTGGTGTCGATACCGCCCGCCTTGGTCTGCTGGGTATTTGTGGAGGCGGCGGGTATTCACTTGTTGCGGCTGAAACTGACAAGCGGTTCAAATCGATAGCAACTATCAGCATGTTTAATTCAGGCCTTGTGCGCCGCAACGGTATGCAGGATTCACAGCTGGATACTATCCAGCAGCGTCTTCAGCAGGCTTCTGACGCACGTGCTCAGGAAGCAGCCGGAGGAGAAGTGCTTTACTCCGGCGATGCCAACCTGACTGATGAACAGATTGCTAAATTACCTTTTGCCTTGTATCGCCAGGGCTACGAGTACTACTGGAAAACCCACGCGCACCCGAATTCCACGTTTAAATACACCACCAGCAGTCTTCTGGATTTGATGAGCTTTGACGTAACGGACCATATCAATCTCATCAATAAACCGCTGCTGATGATTGCCGGTACAAAAGCGGATACGCTCTACATGACTGAAGACGCGTTCGCGAAAGCCACCGGTACGAAGGACAAAGAACTTTTCCTGATCGATGGCGCTACCCATATCGAGACGTATTGGGTGCCCAAATACGTTAACCAGGCAATGCAAAAGTTAGACGTCTTCTTCGATAAAAATATTTAGTTAGCCTCCGATGACGCCCAGCCGCGCAGGCTGGGGTATGTCCATCAGCTGTAGCCATTTTCCGCTTGCGTGTTCACGCGATAGACCCAGATTAACGAAGTTGCGGTTAAAGATAATTACGCTGCTTAAATAGACGCTATGAATGGAATTCATAGACCTAATCTGGAACCGGGAATGAAAACGATGAGCCTGATGTGACAGGATGGTTCGGGAGAGAGTGAATCATTCACTTCAAATTACTTTCAGGCGGAGAAGCAAATGAGTACGCAAGAGCCAACATTTAGTGAGGTAGTAAAAAACAGATACTCGGCTAGAGCCTTTCTTCCATCTCCCATCCCCAGCGATATCCTCAAAGACATTTTGCTCGAAGCGCAATGCGCACCATCCAACTGCAATACTCAACCCTGGACCCTGCATATTGTTGCAGGAGATAAACTTCGTGAATTAAGCCACGCACTGACGGAAGATCTGAGGGCTGGGAACTACAGCCTTGATTTTACGTTTGATAAAGAAGCTTATCCCGAGCCATTCAGGCAACGGGCTTCGGAGCAGGGGCGCTCATACTATCTGGCACTGGGCGTGGCGCGGGGGGATTGCTTAAGTCGCTCAGAAGTGGTCGAGCGTAATGTGAGGTTTTTCGGCGCGCCTCATGTTGCCCTGCTGTTCATTCCTGCTGTAGGGGACAATGTTCGCGTAGCCTCGGATGCCGGTATGTATGCCCAGACATTCCTGCTTTCCCTGGCAGCTCGCGGTTACGCAGGCGTTCCACAGGCAGTGCTGAGTTATTTTGCCCAAACGGTGCGTCGAATATTAAATGTTCCTGAGGGTTTCAGGCTGCTTTACGGTATTTCTTTTGGGATCCCAGATAAAACGCATCCCTCCCTGAGTTACAGGGAAGGGCGGGTATCTCTGGACGAAAGTGTCGTCTGGCATCAATAACGACGTTTTATTTCTTTATCTGAACGGCCAGTGCCATCAGGGCGCTGGCTGCTGTAAACAACGCAATTATCCAGCCCATCGTCCAGGGTGTGCCATCACTGAACAAGGCAAGAAGCAGTGAAGAGATGATGCCGCTGCCGTATTGTAACGCGCCCATTAGCGCCGACGCGGAGCCAGCCACATTAGGCACTGCGTCCAGAGCGCAAGCCGTGGATGTCGCCGCGATGATGCCATTCATAGAGAAGAACACGAACACAGCGCCGACAATCACGATAATCCCACCTACGCCCAGGCCGGTGGTGACCGCCAGCACTATCGCCGCAATAGCGGCGATGAATACGGCATTCCGGAGCAACGCTTCCAGTGGATAGCGGTGAACCAGGCGTCTGTTGACCATGCTCACTGCCATAAGTCCAACAATGTTTACTGCAAACAGCCAACCGTAATGCTGCGGGTCAACCCCGAAGTACGTGATGTACACAAACGGAGAACCGGTGATAAAGGCGTAGGCTGCAACGTAGTAGAACGTCAGGCACAGAGTAAACCGCATGTATCTGGCGTTGGTGAGCAAGGCATAGTAGTTGTGAAAGGCTCTGGTTACGGAGGCTTGCGAGCGTTTTTCAGCAGGTAATGTCTCCGGTAGCCAGAATAAAGACATTAGCATTAATGTTCCGATAATCGCCAGCAGCCAGAAAATGGCATGCCACGAGGTGACTTTAATCATCTGCCCGCCGATCAGGGGCCCGGCAATCGGCGCGATGGCCATGATGATCATCAGAGTCGAAAGCATTTGTGCTGCACGAGTACGGCTAAACAGGTCACGGATCATTGCTCGAGCCAGCATCGGCCCGGTACAGGCACCTAACGCCTGAAAAACGCGCCAGAAGACTATTTGCACGATATCTGTTGATAACGCGCAGCCCACCGAGCCGACGATGAATAGACCTAAACCGATAAACAGCGGCAGTCGACGCCCATAACGATCGCTAATCGGTCCCCATATCAGTTGTGCGATGCAAAAGCCGATAAGAAACCCTGTGATTGTCAGCTCAGCATCACCCTGTAAATCTTTCGCCATGACGGGCATGGCGGGAAGATAGATGTCGGTTGATAAGGAGGTAACAGCCATCAGGGCGCTGAGAATGAGCAAAAATGATAGACCATTTTTTTTTACTGTAGTTGAGTGAGTTCGTGCCTGTTGATTAAGCATGGTGATCCGTTGAGCATGAAGAGATAGGGGGATGTTAACGGGTTTGTGCTCGCTGATAATCACAGGCAGGAGGATTGGGACTATGAGTGATATTCATTAATCGAAAAGATCAGTGCAGGTTTTGTGAAGTCAACGATAAGCAGTATTCTCATCATGAGGCCTCTTTCGGCATATGGCTCAAGTCGCCAGTACCACATGACACGCAATAACGTTCACCGTGGTAATTGTTGCCGCAGTCGCTACAGTGCCAGTCAGTCCTGAGTATCACGGGTTGAGCATCCGCCACGTAACGGCGCAACTTAAGAATTCGTCTCACTTCCTTTTCCACAGGATTTACATACGGGCAGTGCTGTCGCCCGTTCTCCGTTAGATCGTCGGGCCGGTGTGCAAACCACGGGCGTTCGGTGATGTATTCAGGATGGTATTGCGGCTTACTGCCGCAGAAGTGGCAGATGTAGCTGTCGTAAGGGGAGCTCTGCGCTGTACGGGAACCGGTTAGACGATCTTTACCATCGGGGCGAAAAAGGATTTGGTAAACATGTTTTCAGTCTTCTGCCAGACAACACGCAGGCTAAGCCGCCCTTGAAGGGCACACAGAAGCCATGTGGTTGAATAATGTAAAGGGGATGAGAGGGGGATAGTGCTGCGGTTGTCATACTATGGAGTTCTGGCATAAAAACAGTCAGACATCTCGGCATTTATCAACTCGTTCAATGCTTCTCTGAAATCTGCAGGATGGGTTCAGTTTTAGATGGGGGCGCGAAGGCCCCCGAATTATCGTTCTAAGAATTGTGCGGTGTAATTTACGAATGCTAGCTTGTTGCCATCGTGGCCTTTGACGTAAGCGCTGTAGAAACCCTCGCCGAAATGCGGACGCAGGCCTAGTGCTCCCTCGTCCGTGCCGCCGCGAGGATATGCCAGCATATCCATCAGCGGATCGTAAAATGTAATGGCGCGTGACAGGTCATTCGTCCCAGGCATAATGTAAGAAAACATCTGCTCTCCTTTATGGAATTAGGGGAGTGAAGATAGCCAGCCTAAATCACTCAGGCTTTGTTTTTCATTCATCTGCTTTATGAGCCCAGGCTGGCATTGCCGTCAGGTAACGTTTTGCTCGCTTCTGTGCTTCTTCCGGGCCGACTTTTTGCCAGGAATCAAGGAAGCTGGCCAGGCCTGATACCGCCTCTTCCCAAGGTTTAAGATTGCCGTTGCTGTCGCTGCAGTACGCGCAATATTGATTACTGGCACTGTGTGCATCGGGTGCGGACATCGGCATTCCGCAAGCCTGACAGAACTGTTCATGTTGTGACATATGATGCTCCTTATGGTGATGTCCTGATTGATAAATATACAGAATATGTATTGTGCAGGTGATGCATCAGATCAAAGCAAAGGCGAAGCCCCCGGTATCTCCGGTCAGAAATACCGGGAACCTGTTGTTACCTGGCGATGAGCGCGAACACGCCCCAGCCAAAGTATTCCCGCGCGTAAGTTACGTGGCGTTTTGGCGCGATGTTTAACTCGGCCCTGACTTCGGCGGCGAAGTCGTCGTCAGGATTGGCCTCCAGCCAGCGGCGCATGGTCAGCCATTTCGCGGCTTCATACCGGTCCCAGCCTTCCTGGTCTGCAAGTACCATTTCCACCACGTCGTAGCCGAGTTCATCGAAAGCACTCACAAGCCCTGGTAGCGTCAGAAAATCGGTCGTCGAGCTGACGCCACAGGCCTTGGCTATCTCGTCCGTTGCGGGGAGCTGACGCCAATAGGGTTCACCGATGAGCATGATCCCACCCGGTTTAAGGCTCTGCGCCAGCAGTTCGACCGTCCCGGCAAAGCCACCGGCAATCCATGTCGCGCCGACGCAGGCTGCCACGTCACATTTCTCATTGGCGACGTAACCGGCCGCATCGTTATGAATAAAATGTACGCGTTCGCTGACGCCGAGTTCTTCCGCGCGTCGCTTTGCCTGCGCGGTGAAGAGCGAACTCATGTCGATGCCAGTCCCCGTAATGCCATGATCCCTGGCCCAGGTGCAGAGCATCTCGCCCGAGCCGCTGCCGAGGTCAAGAATGCGGGTCTCCGGTTTCATGCGCAGCACACGGCCCAGCGTGGCGTACTTCTCTTCGGTGAACGGGTTGTGGATGCGGTGTTCGCTTTCACTGATGGTAAAAATACGTGGGATATCCAATGTGGAATTCCTTTTATTGCGTTGAGTATTAAGAGGACGTTCCTCTGAGGTTTTTGCTTTTTCGGCTAGCAGAGCAAACAGCTTTCCTTCAAATGTCTCGCTGACTGGCCAGTCGTGGCTTTCAGGAGGAGGAAGCAGGGTAAATCCGGCATTGTCGAGCAGGCTGACGTACTCATCATCGCGCCAGGCCGTCATCTGGCTGCCGAAACGGGTGGTTTGACCGTTTGCTTCTATGGCCCAGAACTGCGTTGAGCTGGTTTGTGCTTCTTCATCCCAGCCATGTTCCGTCAGCAGCAGATGAGGGACGCCGAGAAACAGCCCGTCCGGACAGCGTTGCCAGCTCGCTTCCGCCATTCCCTGACGCTTAACTTCGTCGAAAGTATGGACTTCAGCGAGCAGCCTGCCACCCGGCTCCAGCCACAGCGCGCAGCGGCTGACGAGCGAGCGCGCATCTGCCGTGCTGAACACATTCAGTTCCCCGAACGTCATCATGATGAAATCGAACGATTTATCCGGCCAGTATGCGCGGACATCCTGCTGTACATAGTCGATGTTCAAATCAGCATCTTGCGCCTGCTGACGTGCCCAGCTCACAGATGCCGGTGAGAAATCCACGCCGGTGCAGTGAAATCCACGCTCTGCTAAGCGGTGGGTATAAAACCCGGGGCCGCAGCCAAGATCGAGGATATGTGCGCCAGGGGATAACTGACTGGCGATCCACTCGACCTGCTGCTCAATGACCTCCTGCCTGCGGCTGGCCCAGTCGTGATCCTGCGACAAATGGTTCGCCAGCATGCGCTGGCTGAAGGCCGGTTCGTCCCAGGGGATTTTGCTTTCCTCCGCCGACAGCTGGATGTGTCGGGATGCGGAAATAAGGGTGCTGATATCCATCAAGCTCTCCTTAGCGGTTATCAAGCTGTGCGCGAACGTTATTCAGCCCGGTGGTGTTGATGCGGTAGGGCTGACCGTTGACGGACTTGATCAGTTTTTTGGTTTTGAGTTTTTTGAAGGTGGCGAGGGTGCAGTCGGTGAGCAACAGCCCTTCGCGGGTGTAGCATTCAACGGCGGTGACGCGGCCAGACGTATCACGAACGTACTCAATACGACCACCTTTGGCGAGAACGTGTAAGGTACGTTGTTCCTGACGGGATAAATTCATACTGGAAAACCTGTTTAATCATCATGTGCAAAACGTGCAAACACACAGCGGTGTCCGCATTCGATTTCGGCGCATTGATAATCAGTCCGGCCTGAAAAGGTCGGGGAGCTGATTATCGGATGATTACATTCTCCAGCATCAAAGCCTCGGGTAGAGTTGAAAGGTATTTACGGAGCGAATAGTAACACGTAGTTTTAGCAGGGATATGCTTCAGTAGAAAAAGTGTGATGTACTTCGGAAATCGAACGCCAGCCCATTTACTGAAAAAGGCAGATGAAACTGACAAATGCATGTTGAAGTACGCCAGAAATGACCTCATCGGCTTTTCCACTCGGGAGGTTATTCTCCTTTTGTTAAATCCAGAGCATAAATATGCTCCCCCTCTTCGATGCCTGAAAAATGGAAGCCAGCCCTGATAAGTAATTTTATTGAAGGGGTATTTTCCGGATCCACACCGGCTTTGATGAGTGAAAAACCGTTCTCTTTTATCCAGCCGATCGTGGCGGTAATGGCTTCAAATGCATATCCCTGGCGAGCATAAGAGGGGCTAATGGTATAGCCGAGCCAAAATACATCGCATTGCTGACGTAAATAGATATCACCCATCAAAACCTGCGTCCGCTTGTTGACGATGGCCAATTGAATGCCCTGAGTCAGTGTAAGAACGCCCAGCAATGCTGATTCATAGTCCTCTTTTGTTAGCCCCTTAAATCCCTGATATTTCATCCACTCAGCATCATTGTGATACACCATAAAACTATCAATTTCGTGTGGCTGAAATGGTCGAATGATGCATCTTGACGATATTATTTGCATAAGACTTCCTGTTTAATGATTCTCCTGCCCCAGTTTCAGCGACCACAAAAGTCACCGCCAGACGGCTACTCTCTGACTATGTCCGGTGCGTCGCCGCTTTCATACACAACACGAAAACTGTCAGTTTGATGTTCAACCCTCATCGGCATAGAACACAAACGCCAGCTTATTCCCGTCCGGATCGCGTACATAGGCACTATGGAATCCCTGTCCGTATTGTGGCCTGTGCCCCGGTGTACCTTCATCCCTGGCGCCCAGACTGATAGCAAGTTCGTACAACTGCTGGATGTGTTCAAACGAGCGGGTATTCAGTGCGACCATCGTGCCATTACCAACGCCCGCTTGTTGTTGGTTAAAGGGTCTGCCGACGCACAATCCGATGGTATGGTTATTGCTGAACGTCCCCCAGGATGCGCCTTCTTCATTCCGGCCTGCCTTAGGATGCCCAAGCAATTCCATCAACGGATCGTAGAATCGGATGGCACGTGGTAGATCGTTAGTACCCAGCATCACATAAGAAAACATAAACCCTCCTTACTCACTTTTGTATTATTGTTCCTGACAGCCTACCGGTGATTCTGACTGGCTCTGATGCTGCTCACGCAGTTTAAGCAGGCGGGCAACTGATATGATGACGGCTATACCGGCCAGCAGCGCCGCGCCATGGAAAGCAATCCTTCCGCCGGCATGGAAGTAAACCCAGCGGGTTATTTCAATGCTAAGGGCAATTATGCCGAGCGCCAGAATATTCAGCGTGGCAGAAACGGTGCCTTTTGGCAGGTTATGAGAAAAGAGTGTGAAGCGAAACAGCACCGGATAGAGCAGTCCAATACCCAGGGCATAAAAGCTCGTTCCCAGTACTGACCATAGCCAGACGTGTGGCCATAGCAGGTTGCCGACCAGCAAAGTCAGCAAGCCAGCAAGCTGTATCGGGACAGTACCCCAGATAAAACGCGGTGAAGTCGGGTCTTTGATAAAATTCGCTACGATCGCACTGGCGATAATGATCCCACTAAACACGGGCACCTGTGTCCAGGCATAGGTTCCGGGAGACATACCCCATGCTCAATCAGGATCACGGGTGAGAGCGCCACCCAGGTGATGATGGGCAGGTTGCCAAAAGCGACTGCCAGTGAGCCGGTCAGCACCAAGGGATGGCGAAATGCCGCGATGAAATCTGACAGTACTTCACTCGGTCTGAATTCTCTTCCCTGAGATATAACTGTTTCCGGCATTTTGTACAGTAGTAAGAACCATGCTACCAGACCAAACACACCGATGATGGCAAAGAGCAGTTTCCAGTGAATGAACGCCATCAGCGCAGCGCCGGCCACAGGCCCGATAACTGGGGCGAGCAGAACAATAGATGTCAGCGCAGCCATGATCCTGATGGAATCCATTTCACCAAACGCCTCCTGAATTGAGACGTAACCCACGGTTGAGATAAAACAGATGCTGGTGCCCTGAATAAAGCGGGCGACGAAGTATTGTTCGATCGAGGTGACAAACAGCATGCTCAGGCTGGCAAGGGAAAAGATCATTGCGCCAGTGAGCAGGACAGGGCGGCGGCCAATCCGATCGGAAAGTGGCCCCAGGAGCCACTGTAGCGCCAGTCCGCCTGCCATATACAAACTGACTGATGCTGGAGCCAGCGTCACATCCGCCTGTAGCTCATTTATAATGTTAATGACGCCCGGCTGAATAAGGTCCGTTGTCAGGTAGGCTGAAAAATCGTAGATGATCATCGCCAGTGGAAATAATAGCACGCTGCCATATCTGCTAAGGCGTCCTGAAAATGGCTTCATAAACGGGTTCTCCGTTTTCTGTAATCCTTTGATTTTAATCAACTCAGATCGTGCAGTTCTTTATCCATCGCAGGAGTCAGTCTGAGATCAAGAAATTCTACCTCCAACCCCTGGCGTTGAGGTGTACAACACATGACGCCCGTTTTTACTGGGCCCGTGGGAAAATGACATAAGCGAAGTAATGGCCAGTGCTGTCCATCTGAGGAATACTGCAATCGTAACGCATCTTTCTTACGGGTCAGACGCAGCCAGAATTCCTTCGGATCCCCAGGAAAGAGTCCTGTGGCCCAGTCGGAATTTCCCAGCGTAAGTACACTTCCGATTGCTGGTGTTCCATCGTTAAATTCGATGCCGGCTTTGAGCCAGTGCTGTTCGTCAGAGAGCATCATAATTCCGGCCTGGTCATAGAGTGTGGTGAAGTCTGCGCGGATCCTGACCTGAAAAGTAAAATCACCTGTTACATCAGTAGCGTAGATGTGGCCGGTAAAACGCTCAAACCCGTACCAGGTACGGCACCAGAAATCAGTATGCTCATCTGTGATTACCGACAGGGCGTTATTTTCGTAGCACCATACGGCGGGCTCATTGAACCATTCAAACCTGCAACTCATCATTGTTCTCCTGTCATGCGGAACGCAGCATAACGATAGTTTAAAATGTCAGTTCCATTTCAAACTGGCATAACGGTTCAGCCTGATAACCCGCCGCAGTAAATAATGGTGCCAGCGTTTCTGGGATCGCGGCTGATGTACCTATGCCAGGCCATCTGGCATTGATTTTCTGAAGCATTCTTTTAGCCCGTCCCTGGTAACGATACACCGGTTCCACAAACAAACAGCGGAGCTGAGGTTGTCCCATGAACTCCGCGACAGCACACCATGCATGTTCGTTATCCCTGAGGATGTCGCAGGGAATAGACAAGAGCTGCAGGGGACTGGCCAGCCAGGGAAGATCATCATCTGGTGCAGACCAGACGGTACGCAGGAAGTCATCAACAGACTTGGATTCCATAGCCCCTGAAGATATTTCCAGATGAGACTGTGGATCTCCCCGGTATTTGCACAGATGTCGGCGAACCTGAAAACCGAGCGCGTGATAGAGAGCGATGGCCCGGGTATTTTCGCGCATCACTTCCAGCCTCACGCTGGAAAACTTTTTCTCTTTTAAGGAGGTAAACAGAGGAGTAAGCATCTGTTTTGCCAGTCCCTGGCTCCGGTACTCGGGTAACACACCAAATGCGGCCAGACGCGCTTTGTCCATTCTGCGGGTTACGATGGCTATTGCCGCCGGGTTATCATTGACCAGCCAGACAAACGAGTCTTCAAGACTGAGTCCTTCGGAAATGAAACGTAAGGCAAATATTTCTGGTGGCAACGCAAACGGTGTCAATGATTCACTAAAGCTGTCTGCAAGAATACGGCTCAACTCCGTAATGCTGCATTCAAGGGCTGATACCGGAATAACGGTCATAGATAAAGCTCTCCATTGCGGTTACCGGGAGCTACAGGGGGAAAATATGCTCCCTGTTTTCTCAGACAGTGAAGCTGATTTCTACAGAGCGGGCACTGCGATCACCCTCACCATGGTAAACAGCTTCGATGTTGTTACCGTCCGGATCCAGAACAAAAGCGGCATAGTATCCGGGATGATAGGTTCGTTCGGCAGGTGCGCCGTTATCACGTCCGCCATGATTTAGTGCTGCATGGTAAAACGCGTTCACCGATTCACGGTCTGTGGCCTGAAAGGCCAGATGGTGCCGTCCTGTAGGCACCCCTCCAGACTCCGAACTTTTTACGGACGAAATGACCAGTTCGTCAGCCCAGATATAATCGTCATCGGTGATAACCACGGGGATCTTAAGTTCCGCCAGAACAGCAGTGTAAAACGCTTTGCTTGCGTCAAAGTTGTTTACCACGAGCTGGATATGGTCGATAAGTCTGCCACGATGTAGCGTATAGTTATCCATGATTCATTTCCTTTTTCAGACTCCGTCAGTCAGGTCTATGCCTGTGAAACTCAACAGATGCACAACTCTACGTAATGCTTGTGTTGTTGAAAAAAAGTACGTTAAGTTTTGTGCGCTGCACCCGACAGGTATCAGAAAATCATTCCAGATTTGGTCTTGTACAGGAATTGCTATTCGCTTATGACCAGGCTCTCAATTGCCAGTTGTAATATAACGAGCAGGGATGAGATAAGAGCAAGCCATTTTACGGGGCGTAGTTTACGTTCAGGTATAGAGAGCGTGTGGAGTATGGCATGACGCTTCATTTTATTTAGTGGCATGCTGCCTCCTGAAAAAGAGCCGCCTGCTCAGGCTGCTAAACAATGAAAAAAGAATCATTCCACAAGCAAGGCACTTACGAGCAAGGTTAGTTGCCCTGGTGCTAACGTAACGGTTAAGGCGGTAAGAACAAGCCACTAGCGGCTAAACGTTTTCCTTCCGGGTTGACAGTTTCCTGCTTGAGAGCTGTTCATTTGTTAGCCAGAACAGGTTAACGAATAAAATCATTATATCCATACTAAATAAATGGTTGTTTAGCGTTTATTTAAATAATGCCATTCGAATAATACGCACTCAAATAATAAACAATGTGGGGCTATCCAGTACTGCTAATTGACAGGCGCTCATGTGAACTGGAGAGATAATTGCTTCTGATGAGCCATCAATGCAATTACATCCCGGTCAGGGGATTCCCGGGTTTAAGTAGCGTGATTAACCACCATAAATATTGATTGAACTCATTTACCCGATTAGCGCCATTTTGATAGTCTCGACTTATCTCGTTGACTATCTATAGGATTTTTGCGTTGGAAATCTTTTTTTAACCCACTGAAAAATATCTCTTAAATATTTTTCATACATAAAAATTTATGGTCCGTTCAGTACGGATCCGATTTTGTATGGGTTAAAAAAGGTACGTTATGAAAGTTACATGGACCGTCACGCCTGTGGGGTATCAGCGCATCGCGAAACGATGCCCTTCATGCAACATTAAACGGGACTTCACGCCGTCAGGTGCATTTCGGGTTAATTCGCAAAAGAAGGTGCTGGACGTGTGGAGTATCTATAAATGCACACACTGTGATTACACCTGGAATATCTCCCTGTTTTCGCGTCTGCACGTCAGCAAAATTGACCGCCAGCTTTATCATCGGCTAATGACAAACGATGCCGCCACGGTTCAACATTTTGCCTGTGATATCGCGACGCTGAAGCGGAACAACGCCGAGCTATCGGGTCGGCCTGATTTTACCGTTCAGGAGCAGTGGTTAGCCAGCCTTTCTCCCGGCAAACGGGTCAAGGTTAGAATCAGGATTTCCCGTTCTTTTCAGGTCAACCTGCTGTCGATTTTGCACAAGCAGCTCATGCTGAGCACCGGCGAAATCAAGAGATACGTTGAGTTAGGGAAAATAAGGGGTATCACGATGAAAATGCTTAAATCGCGAAAGCTGAAGGCTGCGGAATATAAGTTTCAGCTGCCTGCGGAAACGCTGTTCGCCCGGCGCAAGATAGTTCTGACACATCGTTAAAAGTAAGAATCTCATCTTGAGTACGGTTGTGCCAGTAGGGTAATGGCTTAACAGAAGGACAGATTCAAGATGAGCTTCAGGTGAATTACATTGCCTGTGACATAAGCTAAAGGCAGTGATGAAACTTAGGGGGAAATATGAATGAGCATGCGGTTCTGAAATTGCTTAAAGAGCTGGATATATCTTTTCAGTACATATCACATCCGGAAGTGAAGACGGTCGCTGACCATGCGAGTTTTGCTGCGGATTTTCCGGCACAGTTGCTGAAGAACCTGTTGCTGAAAAATAGTTCTGGTAAGCATTTCTACCTGTATATTCTTGATGGCAATAAAAAGGCAGATCTTCGCGAGCTAGCGCTCCAGCTTAATGAATCGCGTCTGTCTTTCGCTAAACCAGACGAGTGAATAGAAATACTCGGTGTGGAATCTGGCGGGGTTACGCCTTTCGCTATTGCACATAACAAGGAGAGGGATATCCGAATTGTTATCGATTCTTCTGTATCAGCGAGTCGTTCACTGGGCTTTCATCCTCTGATCAACACCGCTTCGGTTTGTATTTCTAAAAAAGACTTATTGCGGCTACTGACATTTTTCGGTTATTCCTCTGTAGATGTTCAGACCGATAGCGTGCTCTTGCTACTCGCGCGAACAACGGATGCGTTCTAATAGCCAGTCTTCGACTTCACTCTGTCGCCAGCGGGAGCTTCGACCCAGTTTGATTGGCTTCGGGAATAGACCATCTTTAATCAGCTTGTAGAACCACTTATCTGTCAGCCCTGTAAGCTTCGTGAGGAAGCGCATATCCACCAGTTGATCATCGAGTAAAGAAATATGTTCTGTCATGATGCTGTCTTCCATTGTGGGTTTATCCTGAGCTGGTGGGTGATTGCTCGTTACCACCAGCCCTTCCACATCAATGGGTTGATACGTAAAAAAGTGCAGAACGTGAGCTACACCGTGCGAGGACGCCCCAGTCCGCTGGGCGACGGTACCTCACTGGCTCCGTAGTGATAGTGACCGTTTTTTTGCTCTTCTTTGGCGAGGTAGCTGATGATGTAGCGCAGGTTATCGATGGCTTCGGTATCACCGTAGTTCACCGGCCTATCAATACTGACTTCATAAGTGGGTTTGTACTCGCAGCGGTTGTAATAGCCTTCTCGTTGCGTTATTTCCCGCCATATTGTTCCAACTCTCTCAGCTATTGGGTAGGTAGCCTGGTTAAGGTGCCTGTCGAGATAGAACACGATATGGGCATGGCAGCCGTGGTCTACAGAGTTCTCAAGTACCCAGAAATACCCTGCCAGATTTGTGTGCTGCAGGGTGCGTTCAACCAGCATGCGTACCTCTTGCTCGGTTTCGTTCCATGAATGACGTTTATAACGCTCTGTACCTTTCTGATAGAACAGGTCGAGTCTGAGTGCCTGTATTCGGGAGTATCGGTTCAGTAGCTGATTCAGGTGGTCATTGAGTAGAGACAGTAGAAACCAGTTCATCGTGTATCTGGAATTAAAAGGGTAAGGTGTGTGCATTGATTTATCCTTTGTCAGGTGGAGTACAAAGGATTGGAATGAGATGTAATTTTTAAGAGAAGCAGGGATACGGCAGATACAGGTAATGGTGTGTCTGGGGGAATACAGGCAGGATTGTTTGTTGGGGGGAAGGAGCTATGAACAGGGTGGTATAGAAACAGGGCGTTCCCCTTAATTATACTAAAAACCCAAATGTTCATATCTGCTGGTGAACGATTCTAATGAGGTGAACAGAGGAGATTCGTAGAGTAAAAACCACATGAATAACGCAGTAAAATGTCAGGGTATTATCACAATAAAATCAGCAAGATATCAGTTAAAAATCAGTCATTCTTCAGGTCTGTGACCCGACTCCACCAACCAAAAAGGTGCTAATGCTAATCTCTTTTCGGAAGCAAGAAGCAGAGGGAAGAGACGATGTTGCATTACGATATGATCCGCTACGAGATAATGTACCTAAAAGCGCTGGATGCTTTTTTCAATACAGATCACTCGTTACTGTGCAGTACTTATGATACGCCGGCTCAGTTTCGACGATTGATCTCTCAGATACTTGAACGGCATTTCTTTGGCGATCAGGATAGGATCAAAGTTGCACGGAAAACACTTAAAGAATGGGCTGACCTGCAACTGATTGATAAAGATTATTTTGATTGTTTCAAAGGTACACCAAGAGCATCGTGGTTTGCTCACCATTATATTTTTGAATATCCAGTATTACCTGCAAGGCTGACACTTGGTGGGTTGGGGAATGACTTCGATTGTTCAGGTGGTTTTAATTCTCTTTTACTGGACGATAATATCTTCACAAATCTTGATTTCGCTAATTTGAATATTGACCTGGGCGATATAGATTGGGATCTGATAACAGATCCACAGGCCACAGCTTCGAAAAAAACGAAACGTGTTTTCTCCCGATTTTATCTGAACGCGGGAGCAAGTACCGATCTGTACAACCCCACTCCGGTAACTGAGCGTGAACTCATCAATGGTGTGATGAGGTACATTGATGAAGCCCCATGCTCACTTGGTGATAAGATCTCTTATTTTAAAATACTACATGAGCGCTGGCTTGAACAATATGATTTTTTTCTGTCAGACTTTGACTGGATGTCCCGTGATGATGAAACTCAGTTAGTATATCTCTGGGACTATCTCAAGGGAAAAGGACGAATAGCGGGCTATCTTCGCCCTTATAATACATCTATGCGTTATGACATGATTATTGCGGCTATAGATGTGTGGAACGTCCAACCTGAAGAGAAGTTAGAGTTTATTGAGAAAATGAAACATGCCTGGCAGTCATCAAAATCTTATCGGCGATCTGCTAAATAGCGTTGTGATCCCAGTGGTTTCTTCGTCTGATTTCTCAGTATTGTTATGAATCTTAATCGACCAAGGTTCTATAGCTAGCTGTCTCTCTTTTGTCCCGTTACGTACAGATCACCATAGCCGAGGCATGGAAGTTAGAACTTTTACTTCTGGCTCGAAGCGTACAAGCTGACTGATTTGAAGGTCCGCGATGAGCGAAAAGCGGACATTTATGGCAAGAATGTAGCAGTTCAGCCCATTGAATCTCTATGCCATTATTGCAGTCCAGCGAACCGGCAAGTTGTAGCTTAGTCCTACTCTTTGCCGCCCGTTGTCCCTTATTATTTACGCCTGCAACCGTACCAGCATGTTGATGCTACAGGCGTAAATAATCACGCACAACAGCAGGCTGAGCAATGCAGTGCTGATAAATACTCCCGCCCCGGTCATCGCCAGCATCACACCACCGATTAACGGCCCGACAGCGAGCCCAAGCGTAGACAGCGTTGATGCACCAAGATAGGCTCCTCGATGCTCTGCCGGGGCCAACTGATCGAGTAAAATGTTCAGGTTCGGCATCAGAATCGCTTCCCCCATACTGAATACGCCGGTGACCGTCAGCCATACCCAAATATCCGTCGAACGTATGGCAAAAAAGCATAGCTGTGAGAATGCGAAAATTGCTCCCCCCAGAAGAATGCGTTTTGGCAGGCTTATCTGTGCCAGAAACCGCATTATAAAAGTCTGAAACACCAAAACTGTGCAGGCATTAGTGACCAGAATCAGGGTAATGAGCTTAACCGCCGCATTGCTGTCCAGTAGCAGTAAGTACTGGGGCAGTACTGCTTCGTAATGGATAAAAACCACACTGCACAAAATGCTGCACAGCAGAGCAGCAACGTAGATTCTATCTCTGGCGATTATACTCATCACCTGATGTAGCTTAATCGCTGGACCGCTGCTACTCGGCTTCTCGCCCAGTAATTTACCCGCAGGGATAAACAACAGCACGTAGACGAAAAAAGGCAGATAGGTCAGCCCGGTTATCAGGAACGTCCCCTTCTGAGATGTCAGGCCAAAGACAATTCCTACCAGCGGGCCAAACACCGCTGCAACGTTGATCAGGTAGTAGCGCATTTGAAGGGCAAGTGCACGACGGCGGCGGTCACCAAGCAAATCACTCATCAGAGCACGCACCGGGGGATCAACCCACGCAAAGCAGACACCGATGATCATCAGGCCGGTGATAAACAACCCCATCCCAGTAGCCAAAGCCAGGGTCATATACCCCACAGCAGAAAACCCACAGCCCAGTAGAAGAATAACCCGTCGTCCCAGCCTGTCCGAAAGCTGCCCGCCATACATACCGAGCACTACGGAGATAAGCGCGCTGCTTGTCATCGCCACGCCAATGGCAACAGACGACATGTGGTAATTCTGCGTCATGATCACTGCAATAAACGGCCATGCCATAAAATAGCTGAACCGTATAATGAGCGTAAAAAAGAGCAATGCATGGACTGTTGCAGGGAACGTTTTTAGCGTCTGGAATAGACCCTGTGTTGCACAAATTTCAGCGGCGGGCTTAGTCGTCATACGTCATCCTGTTGATTATTTTTATTAACATCTGGATTGCATGATCCTGAATATTAAAAGCACCTATCGAGCAGGTGCTTTTGCCTAAATAAAATGAATCAAACTCTGCCAAGCAGAATATTCAACATCCGGCGCAAGGGTTCCGCGGCTCCCCACAATAGCTGATCGCCTACAGTCAGAACTGAATAGACTGGCTCATTGTTGAGCGCCATTTTCTTGTAGCGACCGATGCCCACCTGGAGAGAACCGCTAATGTATGCAGGGGTCAATTTACTGACACTCTCTTCCTTGTTATTTGCCACATAGTTAACCCAGGGGTGGGAATGCGTAACGAGCTCCGCAAATTCTGCTTCACTGACTTCACGTTTGAGCTTCAGAGTAATTGCTGCACTGTGGCATCGGATCACGCCGACGCGGATACATAATCCGTTTACCGGGATCGTTCCGGGAGAAAGGCCGAGGATTTTGTTCGTTTCTGCCTCACCTTTCCATTCTTCACGGCTGTTGCCATCACCTAAATCGCTGTCAATCCATGGAATGATGCTGCCCATTAAAGGCGCGCCGAAATTCTGAATTGGCATCTCCGTACTATTAATCAATTCACTGACTTTATTGACTAAAGGAAGCACTGAACCTGATGATGCCAGTTCATCGGAGGACAAATGGTTGCTTATGTAAGCGCTTTGCGTAATTAATTCCCGGACATATTGCGCACCGGCCCCTGATGCAGACTGATACGTCATCACACTCATCCATTCAATGAGATCTGCCTTTATCAGCCCGGCCAGCCCCATAAGACTCAGCGTGATCGAACAGTTGCCGCCGACAAAAAGTTTAATTCCCTCTTTGACTGCGCGGTCAATATTTGTGCGGTTGACGGGATCTAGAATAATGCAGGCTTTTTCATCCATCCGCAGCGCTGAAGCAGCGTCAATCCAGTAGCCTTCCCAGCCATGGGCAATCAATGCAGGATAGACCGCTTTAGTATAATCCCCGCCCTGACAGGTTATGATGATGTCCATTTCGGCCAGGGCACTAATGGAGTTAGCATCTTTGAGTATATAGCCGACTCCACCAATGACCGGACCGGCGGCTCCCGCACTGGAAGTGCTGTAAAAATGCGCAGAAATATCGTCAAAGTCGTTCTCTTCGACCATGCGCTGTAGCAAAACAGAACCGACCATTCCTCGCCAACCAACAATGCCAACTTGCTTCATTTGCTTAACCTTAACAACGTTATGAGAATGTTAATTATTTTCGAAGCACGTTATATCTCATCCCTAAATAAAGGTCATTACGAAGTGCATCAGATTCTGTCATTATTAAAATGTTTCATATGGCATCAGCGATTTTCATCCCTTCCACAGATAAAAATCAATTGTATCTATTTGATATGGAATAAAATAATGTCAATCCTGATAATGAAAGGCATAAGCAAACAAGGATAGAAAACGCATAGTTAAAGTCTAATAAATGTCTCTAAGATGTCCGCTCCTGGCACACAGCAGACAAACACGTAAAGCTGAAGGTCTGCTGAGAGCGAGAAGCGGACCTATAGTTGCAAAACCTTCGAAAGGCACAAGAACCAAGCCCTCAGACGGAGCATACGTTTCTGGCTAAATGGGACCATCAGATCATCAAATGTTGCTTCTCTCATGATCAATGAGCCATTCTTTACGAGAAATGCCGCCACCATAACCGGTCATCTTTCCATCTTTTCCAATTATTCTATGACAAGGGATCACAATCGCAATCCGGTTTGCACCATTAGCAGCAGCGACTGCACGTACGGCATTTGGCTTATGAATCCGTAGTGAAATCGCCTGATAGTGTGAGGTCTCCCCATAGGGAACAGCACGCAACTCATGCCAGACGGATTGTTGAAAATCACTGCCCGGGGCATCTAAAGAGAGTTCAAACTGTCGGCGAGTTCCGGCAAAATACTCGCTCATTTCTTTGACTGTCTGCCGCGTATGGCTGTTTTCTCCGGTGACAATTCTGGCGTTAAATAAACGCTGGAGATCGCGAAATTCCGTTTCTAACATCCGGCGATCGGTAAATTCCAGCAGGCAGACTCCCCGCTCTGTAGCACAGACAAACATAGGCCCAAGCGTAGTGGTAAACCTGTGAATGACAATCACCTGGGTTGCCTGAGTCGGAGCTGCTCCAGTAAGCCGCTTGTAGGTGTAACCAAACCCGCTCAGGGATTCATAGCCATTGTCCAGCGCGACGTCCGTTGCCGCTCGTCCGCTTTTCAGCTCCTGCAGGGCAATGTTTACCCGCTGCATTCGCTGGAAAGCCTGAAATGTGATGCCGTGATGTTGCAGGAACCAGCGCCTTACCCGCTCCGGACTGACTCCATGCTGACGAAGCTCCGCGTCAGCTACACGGGATTTAATATCGCGCCTGACAAGCGCAAGCGCATGTTCAACAAATGATGGCGCGCTGTGCGCATTTTCAGCAGGTCTGCAGACCTTACATGGACGGAAGCCGGCCGCCAGAGCAGATTTGGCATCTTTATAAAATTCAACGTTTTCGCGTTTGGGCTTTCGTGCCCGGCATACTGAAATGCAGAATACGCCAGTGGTTTTGACGCCGACAAAAAACACGCCGGTATATTCTGAAGCACGTTCAAGTAATGCCTGATACCAGACATCACACAAATTCTTATCGATAATTTTCATCAACAAAAAGTCCTTCAAACGTCTGATGCGATCGGATCGCATGCATTACATCAGTCAGCTTTGACTGAATGGCCGAATGAACAAAATTGCCCATTGAAATGCGGCTTACCCCGGCTAGTTTCAGCCTGCCGAACGACGGGAGATCAGGCATACACATGACATTCAGAGGCAGACCTGTTGCCTCTGCAATGAGGCTGATGTCTTTCTCTGACGTCAGGCAGGGAACAAAAAGGCCGTCAGCACCTGCAGCTTTATAGCTCTGACCCCGTAATAACGTTTCCTGCAACGCGCTTTCATGACCGAGCAGGTACGTGTCGGTCCGGATGTTCAGAAACAGTTTATAATTTTCGCTTCTCAGCAAATTGCATACTGCTCTCAGATTACGGGAAAAATCAGATGCATCGTCAAGCTGACGAACCCCATTAACGACTCTGCTGTCTTCAAGGTTTACGCCTGATACGCCTATCTGTTCGAGGCGCTTGAGATTGGCTGTTATCTCTTCGGCTGAATCACCATACCCTGCTTCCATGTCAACGCTCAATGGCAGGTTGCTGACAGCCCGGATACGAGTGACCAAATAAAATAATTCATTAAACGGCATTCCCTGCCCGTCTTCATATCCCAGGGTGGACGCTATTGCTGCACTGGACGTTCCCAGTACCTGATAACCTGCTTTTTGCGCTGCGACAGCACTAGCGGCGTCCCAAACGTTAGCGATAAGAAGAGGTTGGTGCTGGTCGTGGAGTTCTGCAAAATTCATATTCATTTCCTCGCAATAGATTGAAAATGAATCTAAGCATTCAGTAAGAACCTCACAACCGAAATTCAGACGACCATTTTTAAGCAAGCGTAGTCTGAGTTCGGGGCGGGTCAGATCGAAACCTTTCAACGTCCGCTTCTGGCACGAAGCAAAACGGCTGAATGTTCGTTAGGTCCGCTGAGAGCGAAAAGCAGTCATTTGGAACGCAAAGGTTCGCAGGTTGAATACAGGGCTTAACTAACCAGCCCGGTATGCTTTAACATGAAGCCAGACAGTTTATTGAAGTCTGATTATCAAAGTGATTTGCAATTATTCATAATATATTCACATAAAGATTATGCGCGATAACCGGACGCCAAAATCAGCATCAGGATTGGTCTTGCTGTCACCGACGCGCTCCTGGATCACTGCAACGGAAAGGTCCCTTCTCACTGGTAAACGTGAGGCCTGTGCTGATTCCAGCGCAGCCGACATCTCGTCATGGTGCAGGTCTGTGCAGTAAACGGGCGCGCCCGGCTGCTGTCGCCAGGACAGGGCCAGCGTGCCGGCGTCATATCCATCAAAGCCGGTATCAGAGACCAGTTGCATTATCAATTTACGATCTGCCTCATTATCCCCGGCTACCGGTATGGCGATCCGGTCGGGGGCCCCGGGCTGCCTGTCTTTGGAGGCAAACGATCCGGAACCAATCGCATTCCAGGCCTTTATCACACCCCGGCCCAGCAGATCAGACACCCAGAGGCTTTCTGGCTGGCCAGCTTCGATTTCATCAATTTTCCCGTCCCGGTGGGGATAGTAGTTTGAGGTGTCTGCCACAATGACGCTGTCAGGAAGGTGCCGGATTACCGGGGCAATCTGAGGCAGGCGACTGAGCGGCATGGAAAGAATAATCACATCAACATCGCTGACCGCGTCTACTGCCTTTACAGGTGTTGCGCCTGCTGCCAGCGTTTCGGGATCGATTGTCTCCGGGCCACGTGAATTAGCTACTTTTACCTGATGTCCGGCTGCAGAGAGCCTGCGGCTCAGCGTTTTTCCTATATTGCCCGTGCCGAGAATGCCTATTTTGAGTGGGGAAGGATAAGTCATATTTTTCTCCTGAGTCATTACATACCTGAGATGACCTCTGCCCAGCCATTAAATGGGCGTACCTGCCATTAATGAGACGGCTGCGCTCACGCTGCGTTTTTAATCAGCCCTGCTTTGACGTGACCGCCCGGTTACGGGCCACAATATGTTCATGGCTCAGGGGGGCACTGGCAGACATAAACTCCTGCATGAGGGCGTCGCGATTTAATTGAGCCTGTTTTTTATCTGCAGCCGTCAGGGCAAGCTTCAGTTCCGCAACGCTGAGTTCAGTGCAGTAGGCAGGCGAACCAGGCTGCTGACGCCATGATTCACTCAGGGAACCAGCATCAACAGCATCAAACCCTGTTTCGCTGACCAGTACCATGGCAACCCGTTTGGCTCTTTCGTCATCGCCTGCAACAGGGACCGCTATCCGGTCCGGGGCATTTTCCGGAAGACCCTTATCAGAGAGTGTCTTAGCCAGCAGGGCATTCCACGCCTTGATGACGGGATGGCCGAGGCGCGCGCTGGCCCAGACACTTTCAGGCATCCCGTTTTCAACCTCTGCAATAGACCCATCGCGGAACGGATAATAGTTGGATGTATCGATAACCGGCACGGTATCAGGCAGCGAGCTCAGTAGTCCGGCAAGGCTGTTGTGTGCGGTGAACGGGATGGCAAGAATAACAAGTTCAGCGTCCCTGAGGGCATCTTCACTCGTAACAGCGGTCGCGCCGGCCTTACGTGCGATATCAGCAATGGTTTCTGGGCCTTTGGAGTTAGCCAGTTTTACCGTGTAACCTGCTGCTGAAAGCTTTGTGGCCAGGGTGGCACCAATATTTCCTGCACCGATAATGCTAATGTTCATCTCTTTATTCCTCGTTGTACTGATAACTGATGGTTTATTCTGTCGCCGGGTGGGCAAAATCGTTAAGCGTGTCGCGTAGCTGAGCAAGCTCATCCTTACTGAGTCGGCAGGCCGAGCGGATTTTGTCTGTCACAGCCCAGAGTTCTTCGCGCAGCGCTTCTCCGCTTTCGGTAAGCGTCACCAGAACCCTGCGTTCGTCGCCCGGATCACGCTGACGGAATACCTTTCCCGAGGCTTCAAGGCGCTTCAGCAGAGGAGTGATTGTGCCAGTATCCATTCCAAGTCTACTGCCCAGCTCTCCCACCGACCGGGGCGTGCCGGCAAACAGCTCAAGCATGACCAGATACTGCGGAAAGGTCAGCCCAAGTGGGTCGAGAAAGGGCTTGTGCATACGGTTCATCCTGCCCGCGGCACCGTAAAGTGCGAATGACAGTTCAGTACCGATCTCACGTCGTTCTTTGTTAGTGGCCATATGTAATATCTGTTGGTTGATAATCTAGCGTGCTAGATAAATTATGACATTTATTATTGCCCGGCAAAGAAAATTCACTTGGTAATTTGTGCGTTAATCCTTACCTGTATTGTTGCCCCTGTGTAACGCTTTGCAGCCCTGTGTGTATGGACATACGTCTGCTTCTGGCACAGGGCAGCCAGCAACAACGCTTTCTGACTGCTATGAGCGAGAAAAGCACATTTTATTTTCAGGTAGTGGAAATCGAAGCCAGTACCTGCCGCAGCCATAGTATCGAAACCACGAACAATAAAAAGCCTGGAAAATATCCAGGCTGCACCAGGCTCATTTATAAAATGCTGCGGTAAGGATTACTCAACGGTCACGACTATTTTGCCGACCTGGCCATTAGCCTCCATATAACGCTGGGCGTCTGCAATCTCTGCGAACGGGAACGTCTTATCGATGACTGGTTTCAGTTTGCCGGCTCGTAAACCCTCAGTGATGAACGATTTTGCGCGCGCCATTTTTTCAGAGTCCGTCGTGATTTCAAACAGCTCATATCCACGCAGAGTGAGATGCTTACCGAGAATATCAAATACAGGCACAAGCATGTCACGGCTGTCGAGTGCGCCATACTGGAAAAACATACCCTGTGGCGCCATCGCCTGCGTCAGTTTTGCCACGTCCGGGCCGCCGACGGGATCAAAAACAATATGGGCACCTGCGCCATCTGTTGCACGATTGATTTCAGCAACCATATCCTGTTCCGCAGTAGCAATGACGGCGGCAGCACCGGCTTTCAGGAGCATTTCGCTTTTTTCAGAGGTCCGTGTGAGTGCAATTGGATTTGCACCCAGCATGTTAGCTATCTGTATGGCAGCCAGACCCACGCTGCTTGATGCTGCGCGGATCACGACATTCTGACCAGCCTGAAGGTTGCCATATTCAACCAGCGCACCATAGGCGGTGACATACATCATCCAGCTTGCAGCGGCCTCCTCAAAGGAAAGGTTTTCAGGATGCTTCACAACAGCGTGAACCGGTGCGTTGACCACTTCGCCGTACATGCCGTATTCATTAAACATAAATGAAGGGATCACGCTGACCCGATCTCCAGTGGTAAACTCATCAACATTCTCACCTACGGCCTGCACAACGCCGGCCGCTTCATAACCAAGACGTGCCGGAAATTCCGGCTCAATAACATACTGGCCGTTGCGGTACATGATTTCTGCACGGTTAATACCTATCGCATGTACGCGAATCTGCACTTCACCCGCTGTCGGCGCAGGCACCTGCACATCAACAACTTCCAGCACTTCCGGGCCACCGGTGCGGTTAAAGGTAATAACTTTAGACATATTCAGCTCTCTTCAGTTAACGGCACACCTTCAGAATAATGCCGAAGGGATACCCGAATCATTCGTGAACAATCTACGTTGTTACAAACACACCAGAAATAGCTGAGAGGGAACTTCTGTATTAATTATCCATTAATAATCTGCCTGGTTTACTGGATCTGCGTGGCCAGCAAATCACTGAACCAGTCGATAAAGACACGCACTTTTGGAGAAAGATAGCGCCTGTCCGGATACATCACTGACACGGGCTTTGACACCGACGGGTATTGCGGCAGAATTTCTTCAAGAGCGCCGGAAGCAATATGCGGAGCAACGGCATCACAGGTGGCCTGGATAATGCCCAGACCAGCCAGAGCACAGGAAAGCAGAATATCGGAATTATCAACCAGCAGGCTGCCCGCAGGACGTAGCGAAACAATGCTCCCGTCTTCGATAAACTTCCATTCCATGACGTCACGACTGTGGTCGCTAAAAAAGTTAATAGCCTGATGTTTATCCAGATCGGCAAGTGTTTCTGGCCGCTCATGCCGCTGCAGGTAAGACGGGGCTGCACAGGTTATCATCCGGATGTCACCAAGACGTCTGGATATAAAACTTGAATCCTGAAGAGCGCCCAGGCGGACAAGGCAATCTACACCTTCCGTAATCAAATCCGTTTTTTTATCCGATGAAACCAGCACAACTTCAATATCCGGATAAAGTGCCTGAAAATGCCTGAGATTAGGGATCAATATTGAATGCGCCAGCGCCAGGGGCACATCAAGTCTCAGGCGACCTCGCGGTGGAAGAGTCGGTGAAAAACTGGCCATCATGTCATTAACTTCGGCCAGAACATGCCTGGCATGATGATAGAACTCATCCCCTTCAGCAGTAACACTCAGCTTTCTGGTTGTGCGGTGAATGAGTTTTACACCCAGATCATGCTCTATCTGCTGTATCGCTTTGCTCACGGTGGGGCGATGGATCTGCAGTACATCTGCAGCCTTTGTGAAGCTACCCTGCTCAACAACCTGTATGAAAATATTTAGGTATTCAATCATGTTGGTATGCACGCGATCACCTGTTTTGTAGGCTGTTTAAAACTGGCATTGTAAAGTAAACCATCCCATCGACATTATTTCTTTTCTTTCAGATAAGGACTTCCAGGCTGTCACAATGTTCGCTTCTGGCACGAAGCGGACAAGGCAGTTGAGTTGGATGTCGGCAATGAGCTGTGAGTTCAAGGGGTCGATGCAACGCTATCCTTAATCAAGGAGGGATTGCCATGAAACGAAGAACGCGTATTAACTACACGCCAGATCAGAAAGCGATTATCTGGGACAGATATAAGCAAGGTGATTCCCTGCAAGATATCGCCAGAATGTTCGACAGATATCATTCTTCTATTATGCCCACTATCCACCAGACTGGTGGATATCATCCCCCTGTCCGTAAGCGACATCCGTTAGCTCTTTCACTCGATGAAAGAGAGGAAATATCCAGAGCGCTGGCAGAAAAAATCACCCCAGAGCGTTTTAACCAATGTGTTACATCCATCGGTTAAACTCACAGCGAAAAGTGGACGTTATACTTGAAAACTCATGACGATCGGTATTTCGCTATTCCTGGCGCAACAGTACTTTGCCAATCAGATAAGTTGCTGCTTGTCCGCTGATTAAAACGCGATCGCCCTCTAGCTGACAGCGTAAATCCCCGCCACGCTCCGCTCCCTGATGCGCCAGCATTTGTGTTTTCTTCAATTTTTCAGACCAATAAGGAATGAGCATACTATGCGTTGAACCTGTAACAGGGTCTTCTGCTACAGCATCCCCTGGGCAGAAAAAACGGCTGACAAAATCATATTCCCCTTCGCCCGCAGCGGTTATACACACCATTTTTCCCAGGGGGAGCATTGCATTGATATTCGGGCGTACAACTTCTACCTGCTGTTGATTCTCCATCACGACCATGTAGTCACGTGCCATACGCACTTCTTTGCACTCTGTGATGCCAAGCGCTTCCAGCAATAAGGCGGGCGGTATGACTGGCTCAGTTTCCCAGGAGGGAAAATCAAGCGTCATCCATTCACCGCTGCGTGTCACCATTAATGGGCCGACAAATCGAGTAGCAAAATGGATTGTCGTGCCTGAGTAGTCAAGATGTTCAAATATGACGTGTGCAGCAGCAAGCGTGGCATGCCCGCATAAGTTTATTTCCCCCAGAGTGGTAAACCAACGCAACTCAAAGCCATTATCATTTGCGACAAAAAATGCTGTTTCAGACTGGTTATGTTGCTGCGACATTTTTAATAATGTCTCATCAGGCAACCATTCGGTAAGTGGACATACCGCAGCCGCATTGCCATCAAACGTGGTGGTGGTAAAGGCATCAATCATGTAAAAATCAATTTGTTGCATAGCGGTAACCTTTATTCGCTCTGGGGGACCCGCACTCTACCATGCCATTATGTAATCCGAATTTTTATTTACCCGACCCGCCTGCATGATAAGAGTCGTGACTAACTCAAAACAGTTGCGGCGCCACAGTCATCTCGGCGGCGTCAGTCCGGAGGCCTTTGAACAGCCCTCATCGTGAGGGCAGAATTTGTCTGCTGTCGTGGGGTCAGTCCATTGATCAGCCCATATAGTGAAGAAAGGGTATGTCTACTGAGATGAGGTTAGTGCATTCCCGAAGTATGTTAATGTCCGCTGCTGACACCAAGCGGATATTGTACAATCCAATACTGCACAAGATCCTTTACGTGTTAATCTAAAATCCCAAATTATTTCAGACAGATATTATCTCAGTGAACCCCCGCCCTCCTGACTGGATCGCGGGGTTTTTAATTTTTCACGCTGAGACTACTGTATGAATAAACCGGATGGCCTTCAGGCCCTTGAACAACCGCTCGCGTCGCTTCCGTACATGCTTCGCCAGCTTATTCTTGAACGTATCCAGAACCTGACCCACTACGAGCCGGTGATTGGCATCATGGGCAAAAGTGGTGCAGGTAAATCCTCTCTCTGCAACGAACTTTTCCGGGGCGAGGTGTCCCCGGTGAGTGACGTGAACGCCTGTACTCGCGACGTACTGCGTTTTCGGTTGCGCAGCGGTCGTCACAGTCTGGTGATTGTTGATTTACCGGGGGTAGGTGAAAACGGGCGACGGGATCATGAATACCGGGCCCTGTACCGTCGTATGCTGCCGGAGCTGGACCTGGTGCTGTGGGTCATTAAGGCCGATGATCGGGCTCTGACCGTGGACGAGCAGTTCTGGCACGGCGTGATGCAACCTTACAGGCAAAAGGTGCTGTTTGTGATTAACCAGGCCGACAAAATCGAACCCTGTCATGAATGGGATACCCTCACCAGCAAACCTTCAACACACCAACTGGGAAATCTTAAAGCGAAGCAGGCTGCGATTATGGCGATGTTTAAACCGCATCATCCGGTCTGTGTGGTGTCCGCCAGCACTGGATGGGGCATTGAGGAGATGGTGGCAGCCATGATGCGCTGTCTGCCTGACCGCGCCACCAGCCCGGTGGTGACACAACTGCAAGGGAGACTCTGCACAGAGCCGGTAAAGTCGCAGGCCCGTGACAGTTTCGGTGAAGCTGTGGGCCGGGTTTTCGATACCGCAGAATCATCTTCGTTCCTGTCGGCATCGCTGAAAACGGTGATTCGTACCGTGCGTGATGCGGTGGTGTCGGTCGCACGGGCCGTCTGGGATTGGATATTCTTCTGATATCGCAATTTTTTCTGCGAATGATGAACTGGTTGTTAATGATGTGTTGATTGTGGACACGTCCTTTCCACTGCGTTTTATCATCAATTAAATCAGGCGAAGCATCATTATCTGTCAGACGAGCGCTCACAAGCCCGGACTGTGCATAAAAAATAGTTCCGATGTTGTCCATACCCTGTCCACCCCTTCCTTTAAAGTAATCATTATTAATTCAGAGAGTTAACTTCTCAGGAGAAATCTTTCATGACGCTTCAGGAGCGGCGACATGACCGGCTTGCCGTCAGGTTGTCGTTGATTATCAGCCGCCTGGTGTCCGGTGAAACTCTGTTTATTCGCAAACTGGCAACTGAATTCGGGGTGTCAGAGCGCACGCTGCGTCGTGACTTTCGGGAACGTCTGATGTATCTCGACCTGGATTACTACCAGGGGCAGTGCAGTCTGCGCTCAGATATTCACAGTACGCGGCAGGAAATAGATATTCTGACTTTTGTTCACCGCACGGGGTTGGCCGGGGTTTTCCCGGGCTTTGACCGGCGACTGGTCAGCAGCCTGCTGGACTGTGATGATCGACCTTGTCTGGTATGGCATCAGGACAGACCTCATCCCCCGGCAGGAAAACTCTGCTTCTACAGGCTGGTCAGAGCTATTTCGGGATGTCAGCGCATCACCGTTCTGACTGAAGGGGAGCGTCATGAGGCCGTTGCACCTTACCGGCTAATCGCTCTGGACGGTTACTGGTATCTGGTCGCTGAACATAACAGGCAATTACGTGTCTTCCGGCTGGATGAGATTCATCTGGTAAGGCCATCCCGGGAAACATTTATTCGCAGTGAGCTTCTCTATCAGCTGTCGGAAGATAAACATTTTATCTCTGCCTTACCTCATTTCCGTTTTATTCAGCAGTCGCTGAATTCATTTTCTCCATCAGAAAGTCGGGGGCAATCCGGACACACTGATTAGAGATTGTCTCCATAATTGAATGTAAGGTTAATGCAATGAAAAAATTGAAATTATTGTCTTTACTGCCAGTCATGTTGTTCCCCTTACTTATCGCAGGTAATGCTTACGCAGCACGTCCTTATAGCGGGTTCCTGCCTGCGGCAGTGAATGATAAGAGTGGGAATATATTCTGGTGTGATGCCCACCGACAGGTCAGAAAACTGTGTACAGCGACGGAAGTGGATTCAATGGGATGGTTTATTGTTGTTCGCTCGAAACCTTCCAGAGATTGTCCGGGTGGCATTTGGGGATGGATTACTCCCAGTAAAGACGATGTGTCAACAGGGTATACCATTACGCCAGGTAAAGAATTCAATCTGACCATGAAGGATATGTGCAGTCCGGATATGAAAGTAACGTTCCGCCCAAATAAAAAGGACCCTCGTTATGACGATCTCATTGGGATTTATGCCGGGAAAGAAGCGTTTCGCTACAAACAAATAAAATAATCCAACTGTTTATTCATTACTTTATTGTTTCAAACAACAAAAGCTTTATTACATGATTTGAGGACAACATTATGCGACTGCCTTACGTAATAGTTACATTAGCTATGCTGGCTTCTGTATCAACAGCACAGGCTATTCCCAATATGTGGACGAGTGGTTTTGGGATGGGCGTGACCGAATATATCATTACCAGCCCGGATAAGGTGGTGTTTAATCTGAACTGTACTGGCAATCCGGATGCGCAGAATATTCTGCAACACGGTGTTGATCTCACCCTGCCTGATGGGACATCAATAAGCTCTCATGACGACGGGACAGAAATAACGGTCGTCATGGATAGCAGCCAGTATCTGTTACCTTCATCCCTCGGCTGGCGAAATGGTGATAATGCCTGGGTGTCATTTATTGACGCGCTGGGTCAGTCGTCCAATTTCGATGTTTACGTCAACAATAATAAAGTTGGCTCCTTCAGTCCGGGGCTGAAGAATACGCAAAAAGAGCTGTCTGACCTCAGTGAATGCCGGACCACACACTACAGCGATTAGTTACTTACATTTCAGACCTCTCCACCCCACAACATACCAACACCAGATAGCAACAGGCCATGCTCCTTCGGGAACATGGCCTTTTTGTTTTTAATTCATTATCAGATAAGGAGTTAGCTATGCGATTAGCCAGCCGCTTTGGTCGTATAAACCAGATACGCCGTGACCGGCCTCTGACCCATGAAGAGCTGATGAGTCATGTACCCAGCGTGTTCGGGAGTGACAAGCATGAATCTCGTTCAGACCGTTATACCTACATCCCGACCATCACCATTCTCGAAAGCCTGCAGCGTGAAGGCTTTGAGCCGTTCTTTGCCTGCCAGACGAAGGTCCGCGACCAGAGCAAGCGGGAGCACACCAAACACATGCTTCGCCTGCGTCGTGCCAGTCAACTGACCGGGCATCAGGTACCGGAAATCATTTTGCTCAACAGTCATGACGGCACCTCGAGCTATCAGATGCTTCCGGGACTGTTTCGTGGCGTCTGTACCAACGGACTGGTCTGCGGACACTCATTCGGCGAAGTGCGGGTACCACATAAAGGGAATGTTGTTGAGAAGGTGATTGAAGGGGCTTACGAAGTGCTCGGTGTGTTTGACCGGGTGGAGGAGAAGCGCGATGCAATGCAGTCACTGGCGCTGCCAGCACCAGCCCGTAACGCCCTGGCGAATGCCGCGCTGAAGTATCGCTTTGGTGAAAACCACCAGCCGGTCACGGTATCGCAGTTGCTGACCCCACGTCGCCGGGAGGACTACAGCGATGACCTGTGGACCGTATACCAGCGCGTGCAGGAGAACCTGATGAAAGGTGGATTGTCAGGGCGAACCGCTCAGGGGAAAAGCAGCCGCACCCGTGCTGTTACCGGTATTGATGGCGATGTGAAGCTCAATCGCGCCCTGTGGGTTATGGCAGAAAACATGCTCGATTTTTTCGGGCGTTAAACAACCCTTCCGGCATAAGGAGATAGTTTAATGAATACACAAAATCATCAGTTCGCGGAGCTTACCGCAATTACTGCCTCAGTGGTCCCGGACGAGTTACGCATCGGCTTCTGGCCGCAGCACTTTGGTTCCATCCCACAATGGATAACCCTTGAACCTCGCATTTTCGCCTGGATGGAGCGGCTGTGTGCCGATTACCACGGTGGTATCTGGCGCTTTTCGACGCTCAGCAACGGCGGCGCTTTTATGGCTCCCGAGCCAGAGCACGATGAGAAGTGGACATTGTTCAACAGCATGAATGGCAATGGCGCAGAGCTTACCAGTGAAGCTGCAGGGATGGTCGCCTGTCTGATGGCTTACAACCACCACGCCTGTCGCACCGAGTGTGACGCGATGACTGAGCATTATTATCGCTTACGCGACTACGCGCTGAACCATCCAGAGTGCAGCGCCATTATGCATCTCATCGACTGAGGGATACCGAACATGAATACCGCATTATCCCCGCTGTCATCTCAGCCTGAACTCTTTCCACTGGCGATTATGGCCCAGCATGGTTGTTTGCTCCCCGCGACCTCCGGATTAACCCCCTATGCCCAACGCACCATTCGTTGTGCCATCAACCTGCTGGATAAATATCTGCGCCAGCCCGGTATATCCTTTACCTCCAGTACTGCTGCCCGTGACTGGCTCCGGTTACAGCTGGCAGGACAAGAACGGGAAGTGTTTATGGTGCTCTATCTCGATAACCAGCACCGTTTACTGGAGAGTGAAACGCTGTTTGCCGGTTCGATTAACCATGTCCAGGTCCATCCCCGTGAGGTGGTGAAGTCAGCGCTTCGCTTCAATGCTGCTGCTGTTGTGCTGGCACATAACCATCCCTCCGGCGATCCGGAGCCCAGCAAAGCCGATCGCCAGATGACTGACAGGCTAAAGGAGGTACTGGAGCTGGTTGATGTGAAGACGCTCGATCATCTGGTTGTCGGCCAGGATGGCATTGTGTCGTTCGCTGAGCGAGGCTGGATATGAAAATCATCAGTAAGCGCCAGGCCATGGCTCTGTACCGACAGCATCCTGACTCCCGCCTGTTTCGCTTCTGTACCGGCAAATATAAATGGTCAGGCAGTATCTGCCATTATGCTGGCCGGGAAGTTCAGGACATACACGGCGTTCTGGCCGTGTTTGCTGAACGTCGTCAGGACCGCAATGGTCCCTATGTCATTCTTCGAAGCGTTACTCTCAATTAATCCTTCACTTTAATCAGGAACAATAATGAACAATCGCTCAGAATCCGGTGCCATACCGGAGAATCCCGCCTGCCAGCAGTGGGGGCTGAAACGTGCTATGACCCCCCTGTTTTGGAGCACGTCTGGTGCAGGAAGGCGACCGCCTGCATTTTCTCGCGGACCGCGCCGGGTTTAACGGTGCTTTCAGCGACGAGCATGCGTTGCGCCTCGACCAGGCCTTTCCGTTGATACTCAAGCAGCTGGAGCTGATACTCACCAGCGGAGAACTCTCCCCCCGCCATCAGCACTGTGTCACCCTCTATCACAACGGACTCACCTGTGAAGCCGATACGCTTGGTAGTTGTGGCTACGTATACATCACCATTTATCCCACTCAACGTTAATTACTATCACGAGAGAAAAAATGAAATTTCTACCTGCAACAAATATGCGGGCGGCGAAGCCATGCCTGTCGCCCGTGACTATCTGGCAAATGCTACTTAGTCGTCTGCTGGAACAGCATTATGGCCTGACACTAAACGATACACCTTTCTGTGATGAAACCGTCATACAGGAACATATCGATGCCGGTATCACTCTCGCTAATGCCATTAACTTTCTAGTGGAAAAGTACGAACTGGTTCGTATCGATCGCAGAGGGTTTAGCTGGCAAGAACAAACGCCATATCTCACGATTATTGATATCATGAGGGCCCGTCGCGATCTGGGTTTAATGAATCGTAATTAGTCTGATGCTAACGGTATCGCTGCTTTCGAGTATGCCTGCCATTTGCTATCATCTCGCTTCCTGCTGATTTATCGACAAAGGTAATTACTTGAATTCAAAGCCTCTGTGCTTTGGGGGTATCTTTGGGGGTGTAAGTTAAGATATAACTTGAAAATTCTATATTTTTCAAATTATTGAACAGCTTGTTCTAATCCCTTCGCCCGCTCCAGTCTCTCAAAAAATCATCAATCCATCCTTTCTCAATGAGTTTCTTTGCACCGCTCTGGCAGGTACAACGTCGACTATCGTTTTTGCTATGCCCGGCATAACTCCCGAACAGAGGATTGCACGCACGCGAGCAGGAGTGTGTTCTGTAGGCCACGTCACGGCGGTAGACGTAAAAAAGGCTGCTCGCGCAGCCTTTCGTTTTAGATCGTCCCATCGCCCCCGTCCGAGCACCACACCTGCCCGGAGGTAAATGAACACTCATCAGAGGCTAACGTCACGTACAGCGGCGCGATTTCAACGGGCTGTCCCGGGCGCCCCAGCGGGGAACTCTCACCAAAATGCTTCACTTTTTCCTGCGGCTGCCCGCCGCTCGGCTGCAGCACGGTCCAGTACGGCCCCGGTGCGACCGCGTTAACGCGTATCCCTTTTGGCCCAAGCTGTTTCGCTAAAGCCTTGGTAAACACCGCCAGACAGGCTTTCGTCTGCGCGTAATCAAGCAGTACGGCGCTCGGCTGCACCGCCTGAACGGAAGAGGTGTTGATGATTGTTCCTGGCGCTTTGAGGTGGCGCAGTGCCGCCTTTGTTATCCAGAAAGGGGCATAAACGTTTGTTTTAAACGTGGCATCGAAATCTTCGGTCGTGAGTTCTTCCAGGGATTCACGATACTGCTGGCGACCGGCGTTGTTGACCAGGATATCCAGTCCGCCCAGTTGAGACACGGCCTCTTCAACCAGATTCTGGCAAAACGTCTCGTCCCGAATATCCCCCGGAAGCGCAACGGCGTTCCGGCCTTCTGCCTTAATCAGCGCGATCACCTCGACCGCGTCGTCTTCCTCTTCCGGCAGATAGTTAATGGCCACATCGGCGCCTTCGCGGGCGTAGGCTATCGCCACGGCGCGGCCAATACCGGAGTCGCCGCCGGTAATGAGCGCTTTTTTGCCGACGAGTCGGCCATGCCCTTTATAACTCGTTTCCCCGTGGTCAGGTACCGGCTCCATTTCAGAGGCCAGGCCCGGCGGCGATTGAGGCTGCTCGGGGAACGGAGGGGTTGGGTAAGCGTTCGTACGTTGTGTTGTATCACTCATAGCTGACTCCTTACAGGCCAAGGGGTGAGATTTGATGGATAGTTACAGCGTTAACGCTTCGCTGAATTTACTTTTGCAGATGATCGACGCGTACCACGGGAGGAGATGACTTTTTATCAAGCGAACCGTTGATACTAATCATCTGATCGGGTTTGACGGTTCTGTCGTCAAATACCGCTTTAGGGATAACGACGTCGATTTTCCCGGTTTTATCCTGGAAAACATACTTATCGCCGCTTCCGTCAATCAGGTTTCCGCGCAGCGAAATTGATGCGCCGTCATGCATCTCTTTTGCCTGCGTAATGGTCATAATACGGGCGTCGTCTGTACCACGATAACCGTCATCCAGCGCGTGAGGTGGAGGGGGGGCTTCGCCCTTTTGTAACCCGCCGTTATTATCTGCCCAGGCGGCAGGGGCGAGTAATATTAATAAGGCTGAAATGACTGATAATTTCATTTGATATCCTTCATTTTGGCTGTCTTGACTTATTAAGTATTATTGCTATTCCTTTATGTGGCAAATGTGATAAGTCCTAAAAGCATTTTGCTATGGAAATCATAACGTTCAGTAAATAAGCGAAACGGTGATGGCAGAGATGAATCGTAAAAATGAAAAGTTGCCCGGTATAAATGAAAGTTATCGCTTGCTGACGTTCGAATATGCCTTTCGTCAGATAGGCTTTATCGTGTTGTTAGGTATTATTGCGGCCGCGACTGCCGGTCTTTTTTCAAGCGGGATGGTGAGCGATACCGAAAAAACAAATTCGGCAAACACGCTTACGATTAACTATGAGCGCTTCGGAAGGCGCGATACGGAGTTTCCGATACAGATCGCATTCCCGGTTAAGACCCCGGGAAAGTACGCGATCGGCATGACGCGCGAGGACAGGGAGGCTTACGAACCCGGCAGCATCTGGCCGCAGCCGGACAGCATGTACAGCCGGGGTAATACGCTCTTCCTGGTCTATAACAACCTGGAGCAGAATGAAAAATTTGTCATCCAGCTGTTTTTAACGCCCTCTAAAGCCGGAAAGTGGACAAATACGCTGCGTGTCAACAACGAGCCCGAAATAGCTTTCTGGCAGTTTATTTATCCTTAGGAGACGAACATGGATATGGTCTTTCGTGCTCTGGCTATTTATCTGTTTCTGGTGGTGGTATTTAAGGTGGCCGGGCGGCGCGCCTTGCTGCAGATGACGAGTTTCGACCTGATATTGCTCTTAATTATCAGCGAGGCGACGCAGCAGGCGTTATTGGGTGAGGATTTTTCGGTCACCGGAGCCATGATTACAATAACAACGCTGGTGGTGGTGGATATAATATTTGGCCTGATGAAGAAATATTTTTCACCCGTTGAAAATATTCTGGACGGTACGCCGGTAATTCTGGTGGAAAACGGTGTTCCGCTCACCGATAAGTTGAAGAAAGTTGATGTTTCCTGCGATGATATTCTTGTGTCAGCCCGGCAAAATAATGGTATTACCGAATTTGCTAAAATCAAATACGCTATTCTTGAACGGAATGGGCATATTTCAATCATTCCTTTTGAAAATTAAGAGGCACCCTTATGAGCAATCTGGATCACGATAAAAACCAGACCACGGGCGAGCTCACTAAAAAGCTGGCGACGAAGCTGACGGATTTAGGGCTTCGCTTAACCACGGCGGAATCCTGCACCGGCGGCAATCTTGCGGTTGCGCTCTGCGCGGAGGAGAACACGGCAGAATTCTATGATGTCGGGATGGTGGTATTCAGCGATGAGGCCAAGGAGAGGATCCTGGGCGTGCGTCGCGAAACCCTTGAGCGCTTCACCGCCGTCAGTGAGCAGACGGTCACCGAAATGGCCGCAAAAATTCGCGAGATTGCCGAGGCCGATATCAGTATCGCCATCAGCGGATACGCTGGCCCGGAAGGGGGCGACGACGGTACGGCAGCAGGTACCGTCTGCTTCGCCTGGAATTTACAGGGGCGTACGGAAACAAGCACCGTGCTCTTTTCAGGAGAATGTCAGGACGTGGTGGAAAAAGCGGTCCGCTATTCATTAACGGAGCTGATCGGGAAGCTATCGGGCTTGACGTCATGACGGAGGGGATATGGCCGTAATTGTCATTACCGGGGGGACGGCGGGCGTGGGTAAAGCCACGGCGCTGCACTTTGCCAAAGCGGGATATGACGTGGGCATTATTGCCCGCGACGAAGAGAGCCTGCATTCCACCCAGGAGGAACTGCGCCGTTTTGGCGTCAAAGCCTACGCCGTTCAGGCCGACGTGGCGGACAGCCAGGCCGTGGTCGACGCGGCCAACGACATCGAGTATCGCCTGGGCGCCATTGAGGTGTGGGTCAACAACGCGATGGGCGCCGTGCTGGCACCGTTTCGCACCATGACGCCCGACGAGTTTCGCCGCGTCACGGAGGTCACCTATCTGGGATACGTGAACGGCACCCGCGCCGCGCTGGAGCTGATGGTGCCTCGCGATCGCGGCGTCATTATTCAGGTGGGTTCCGCGCTGGCCTACCGCTCCATTCCCCTGCAGTCCGCCTACTGCGGCGCGAAAGCGGCCATTCGGGGGTTCACCGACGCCGTGCGCACCGAGCTGATGCACGAAAATAGCCGGGTGGCGATATCAATGGTGCAGATGCCGGGGCTCAACACGCCGCAGTTTGAGTGGGCGAGGAACAAATTTGCCTGGGCGATGCGCCCCGTGCCGCCCGTTTTTGAGCCTGAGGTCGCCGCGAGGGCCATCTTCAAGGTGGCGCAAAAACCGGTGCGCGAGCTTTGGGTCGGCAGCAGCACTATCCAGTCGATTGTCGGGCAGTTCCTGTTCCCTGATTTTCTCGATCGGCTCATGGTCAGGAAAGCCTGGGAAGGGCAGATGACCGATACGCTGAACGCCGAAGATCGTCAGGACTACCTCGACCGGCCGGTCAACGATCTGCACAAAATCCACGGGCGTTTTACTGCCGAAGCGAAGAGCCGCGCCGCAACCGTGACCTCCGGCGTGCCGGGGAAGGTATTGCTCGGTTCGCTCGCGGTGGCGGGCGTGGTCCTGGCTCGTCTGCTGACGACCCGAAAAAAATAGTCAGCGCAGCGCGGTGCGGTTGGTCCAGAACCAGCGGTAGCCGTAGCCGCTGAGGCTCAGCTCAACCGTTTTGCCGGGGAGTAGCGCATCATCGTAACGTTTGTCTGCCAGACAGGCGGTCCAGGCGGCGTGCCGGATCCCTTTGGCGACGAACGTAACCGGTTTGTCGCTAAAGTTCACAAAGGTCAGAATGCTGCGTTCGTCGGCCTCGTAGTAAATCCCCAGCACGGCATCGCTATCCACAGTGATGAGCCGAAACGGCGCAACGGCGATTTCCGGGAACTCCGAGCGCGTGTTAGCGATATCGATGATCCGGTGCAGGAGCGAGCTGCGGTGCAGGAGCGAATCCGCCACGTTGACTTTGTGGTAGCGGTAGGGGCCGCGATCGATGATGGGGGCGATAAATGCGTCAGGATCGGCGTCCGAAAATCCACCGCCCTGCGAGCCTGCCCACTGCATCGGCGTGCGTACGGCGTAGCGCTCTTCCAGCGTGAGATCATCCCCCATACCGATCTCATCCCCGTAGCGCATCACCGGCACGCCGGGCAGAGAGAACAACACCGCATGGCAGAACGCCAGCCGCTTTTGATCGCCATTCAGCATCGGTGCCAGACGACGACGGATCCCGCGCTGATACACGTTCATATTTTCCTCCGGCGCGAAGGTGTCGAGCACGATCTGTTTGGCTTTTTGACCAATGCCCTCGAGATCCAGCTCGTCGTGGTTGCGCAGCCAGTTAGCGAAGCAGCAGGAATCCGGAGGGACGATCATTTTCTTCACCGCGTTGCGCAGCGGGCGGGCGCTCTTCTCGGCCAGGCTGACGTAGAAGTACTTGTTAAGCCAGAAGTTCAGCACCAGGTTAAGGCGATCGTTATCGCCAAAGTAGTCTTTATATTCCTCTACCTCGACGTCCACCTCGCCAAGCAGGATCGCATCCGGGTTATGTTGCTCAATCAGCTGACGCATATGCTCGAGGATCCACAGCCCCTTTTTCTCATCCCCACGCCCGGCCTGTTTTGTCAGGTGTGACGCCGCATCCAGGCGAAAGCCCGATACGCCGAGCTTGAGCCAGAAGAGGATGATGTTGTCGATCTCTTTAAGTACGGCAGGCGAGGCGAGATTGAGGTCCGGCTCATGGCGATAGAACATATGCCGGTAGTATTGCCCTGCCTCGTCGTCCCATGACCAGATGCTCTTCTCGACGCCGGGGAACATCGGCGGCGTATCGTCATCGTCGTTATCTGACCACAGGTAATAGTCGCGAAAGGGGGACTGCGGGTTGCGGCGCGCCTGTTGAAACCAGGGGTGCGCGTCTGAGGTGTGCTGGATCAGCAGCTCGATAATCACCTGCATGCCCAGCTCGCGGGCCTGCTCGATAAACGCGATGATATCCTTCAGTTTTCCAAAGCGCGGATCGACCTGCAGGTGGTCGCTGACGTCGTAGCCTTCATCCAGAAACGGCGTCAGATAAAACGGGGTGATCCAGATAACCGTCGCCCCCATCCGGCGAATGTAGCGCAGCTTTGCCCCTATTCCGGCGATGTCTCCGCAGCCATCGCCGTTCAGGTCGTAAAACAGGGCGGTATCAATCTGGTAGATAATGGCTCGTGTATGCCAGCCTGCCATAGCGCACCTCAGTGATAGCCTTCCGTATCAGACACTTTGCCCCGGAAGACGTAGTAGCTCCAGGCGGTGTACACCAGAATCACCGGAATAATCAGCAGCGTCCCGACCAGCATAAACAGCTGGCTGGCAGGCGGTGCGGCGGCCTCCCACAGGGTAATGCGCGGCGGAATAATGTGCGGCCACAGGCTGATGCCCAGCCCGCTAAAGCCGAGGAAGATCAACCCGAGCGTCAGCAGGAACGGGCGGGCATGGCTGTTCGGATTGCGGGTCAGGCGCCAGATCAGCAGGCTAAATACCGCCACCAGAATGGGGACCGGCAGGAACCAGAAGAAATTCGGCAGGGTGAACCAGCGGTCGGCCACGTACTGCCAGCCAAGCGGCGTCCAGATGCTCACCACGGCGATGACCACCATCAGCGCCAGCAGCACGCGGCGGGTCAGCTCGCGCATGCGGGTTTGCAGCGCGCCTTCGCTTTTCATGATGAGCCAGGTGGTCGCCAGCAGGGTATAGGCAACGATCAGCCCCAGCCCGCAGAACAGGTTGAACGGCGTCAGCCAGTCCAGCGATGAGCCGACAAAACGGCGGCCTTCCACGTCGAAGCCGTTGATCATTGCGCCCACGACGATACCCTGGCTGAAGGTGGCGAGCAGCGATCCGCCCGCAAAGGAGTAGTCCCAGAATTTGCGGTGCGACGGGGTGGCCTTAAAGCGGAACTCAAACGCCACGCCGCGGAAGATCAGGCCGATCAGCATGGCGGTAAGGGGAATGGTCAACGCATCCACGATCACCGCATAGGCCAGCGGAAAGGCGCCGAATAACCCCGCGCCACCGAGCACCAGCCAGGTTTCGTTTCCGTCCCAGACCGGCGCGACGCTGTTTACCATCACGTCGCGCTCTTTGGCATCGCCGACAAAGCTGAAGAGCATCCCAATCCCGAGGTCAAAGCCATCCATAACGATGTACATCAGCGTGGCAAAGACGATGATCGCAAACCAGATAACCGAGATATCAACGCCCATCAGCTTCTCTCCTCTTCAGGAACAGATTCAGCGGCAGACAGCGGACGGGCAGGGGTGCCCGAGGTGTTAGAGGTCAGCGTGCCAACAGGCTGCGGCCCTTTCTTAATTAGCCGGACGAGATAGACATAGCCCACGCCAAACACCGAACAGTAGACCACGATAAAGGCCAGCAGGCTGATGCTCATCTGCAGCGTGCTGTGCAGCGATACGGCGTCTATCGTGCGCAGGTAGCCGTAAACCACCCACGGCTGACGGCCCACTTCGGTGGTCACCCAGCCTGCCAGCAGCGCGAGCAGCCCGGCGGGCCCCATACACAGGGCAAACCAGTGGAACGGGCGCGAGTGGTAGAGCCGGTGTCGATAGCGCAGCCAGACGCTGAGCGCGCCGAGCGCAATCATCAGCAGCCCCATCCCGACCATAACGCGGAATGACCAGAAGACAATCGTGGAGTTCGGGCGATCTTCTTTCGGAAAATCTTTCAGGGCAGGAACCTGTTTATCCAGGCTGTGCGTCAGGATCAGGCTGCCGAGCGCGGGGATCTCAAGCCCGTATTTGGTGCGCTCCTCGTCCATGTCAGGCACGCCAAACAGCAGCAGCGGCGTGGCTTCACCCGGCGGGTTCTCCCAGTGTCCTTCGATGGCCGCAATCTTGGCGGGCTGGTGCTCCAGCGTGTTCAGACCGTGCATATCGCCCACCACGGCCTGGATGGGGGCGACAAGCAGCGCCATCCACATTGCCATTGAGAACATTTTGCGCACGGCGGGGGTGTCGTTACCGCGCAGCAGGTGCCATGCGCCTGACGCGCCCACGAACAGCGCGCTGCTGAGGAACGCGGCAATCGACATATGAATCAGCCGGTACGGGAAGGAGGGGTTAAAGATGATGGCCAGCCAGTCCTCGGGGATCACCTGCCCGTCCTGAATACTGAAGCCCTGCGGCGTGTGCATCCAGCTGTTGGAGGCGAGGATCCAGAAGGTAGACATCAGGGTGCCCAGCGCCACCATGCAGGTCGCGAAGAAGTGTAGCCCGGGGCCAACCTTGTTCCAGCCGAACAGCATCACGCCCAGGAAACCGGCTTCGAGGAAGAAGGCGGTGAGCACTTCATAGGTCAGCAGCGGGCCGGTGATACTGCCCGCGAACTGGGAAAAACCGCTCCAGTTGGTGCCGAACTGGTAAGCCATCACCAGCCCGGAAACCACGCCCATGCCGAAGTTAACGGCAAAAATCTTTAGCCAGAAATGGTACAGCGAGCGCCAGACGTCGTTTTTGGTGCGCAGCCACATGCCTTCGAGCACCACCAGATAGCTGGCGAGACCGATGGTAATCGCAGGAAACAGAATATGAAACGAGACGGTAAAGGCGAACTGTATTCTGGCAAGATGAAACGCATCGAGTTCGAACATGGGCCGTACCTCGGGAACAGAGGGCGAACGAGTAATGCCAGGCAGCGCGGGCTGCCAGGCATTACCGATTACGGTTTTTTCTTACCTGCGCCAAGCTCGGCGCCGGTTAGCGGATCGGCGTTGGGATCGGACTTCGTGCGTGCAGACATCGCTTTGACCAGCGTAGCCTGCTCTTTCGTCAGCGTAACGCTTGCACTGCCGTCACCACCGTCGACCGCTGGCTGGGGAGACTCCACGTAGTCGAAGTGCTTATCGCTGTTCCAGCTGCCGCGAACTTCTCCACCTTCAGACATATTGTAGTACTTGTTGGTGTACTCCTGGATCGGCGGCAGTTTGCCGGGCGGGAAATTATTACGAATGGACTGCAGCGCTTTCTCGAAAGAGAGCTGATGCGCCGCCTCACGCGTCATCAGAAACGCCAGCGCATCCTTAACGCCCGGATCGTCCGTCACGTTGATCAGCCGCTCATAGATGATCTTGGCTCTGGCCTCTGCCGCCACGTTAGAGCGCAGGTCCGCGGTTGGCTCACCGATGGTGTCAATATAAGCCGCGGTCCAGGGGACGCCTGCGGAGTTGGTCAGCGGCGTGCCGCCCCCGTAAAGCAGCGACGTGATGTGGCTGTCGTTGCCGTTTTCGGTCATGGACCGATACAGTTCCGCTTCGCTTTCAACGCCTTCCGCTAGCTCGCCTTTTGCCCCTTTGTTAAGCATACCGACCAGGGTGCCGATGATTTCGAGGTGGCTTAGCTCTTCGGTGGCAATATCCATCAGCATATCTTTGCGGCCAGGATCGTCGTCGCTCAGACCCTGTGTGAAGTAGCGGCAGGCGGCGGCAAGTTCGCCCTGCGGCCCGCCGAACTGCTCAAGCAAAAGGTTGGCCAGGCCCGGGTTCGGTTCGGCAACGCGAACCGTATACTGCAGTTGTTTTACGTGTCGGAACATACATTCTCCCTCTTGTTATTTTTTCGCTTCAACGCCGTCCGCATCAGAACGCAGCAGGAACTGTTCCGTCGTCTGTGGAATGTGGCGAATCAGCCAGTCGGCCATTTCGCGCTCTTCCGCAAGGATGGTCTCAATGGCGGGGACCGAGGCGGTATCACCCGCTTTTTTGGCCGCCGCCAGCAGGGAGGTGTAGCAGGCAATTTCGAACTGCTCGAAGACGTAGCCGCTGATGGAGCCTTTTACGATCTCATCGGAAGGGAACATGCCGCCAATGGACTGACCCAGTGCCGCCATTTTGCTCATTGAGTCTTTTAAAACCGAACGTGAAATATCATTGCGGTCGAGAATTTCCTCCAGCAATGTAATTTGGCGTTTTGTCTCATTAATATGTTGTTCAATGCGGGCACGTAAATCAGGATAATTTTCAATACGGCTGGCCATAGATTCCAGCATTGATTCGGCTTGCTTTTCCATCGCATGGGCATCGCGCAGCCAATCATGGTAGTGTTCTACATGATTCATAATAAACTCCTGTGAGTTATTTGATTTAATTAAATGCTGATGCTCATTTATTTCCGGGGGTTAACCTTTTTGGGCTTTTTGGTTAATATTGCCAACGGCCAGATCGGTTAATTTAAGATCGGTTTCTTTCTCTTCTTCCAGCGTTTCGGCGAGAAGTTTAACGGCTTTTTTATAGCCAAGCTGTTCTGCTAATGTCGCCAGGGTACCATAGCTCGCGATTTCATAATGCTCGACTTTTTGCGCGGCAGCGATTAATGCCGCATCGCGCACTTCGTTTTTCTCTGTGCTCTCAATGACTTCGTTTGCTTCTTCAATCAGGCCTTCCATAGCCACGCATTTCATGCGCTTTAATTTAAGACCGGATTCCTGCTCAATAATTTGGTCTATACGCTCAATTTGTCCCTGCGTCTCTTCAAGGTGTGCCGTAAACGCGGCGCTGAGCTGTTCGCTGGAGGCGGCGCGGGAAAGTTTGCTTAGCGCACGAGTCAGCTGCTTCTCAGCGCTGTAGGTATCCGACAGGAGGTGAATAAAGACGTCTTCGATACTTTTCATGTTCATATTTATGTTCCCGTTAAATAAGTAAAGGGTACTGCGAGCCACCAGGCCCGCAGCATGCTCTCGGTTATTTATTTGAGACTTAAATAAGATCAGGAATTATCAGATTTACGGCCTCCGCCGTGACTGTTCTGTCCCCCTTTCTTACCTGCTTCGGACGCGCGTTGCGGATCGTTTTTAAAATTCCCACCGCTATGCTGGCCACCTTTCTTACCAGCTTCAGATGCTTTATCACGGTCTTCTGCGAAATTACCGGAACCACCACGATGCTCTGCCATATATCAACCCTCTTGTTGCGTTTATGTCAGGAGATACGATTTTTATTTCGTATCAGTTGTCGTTCAGGTATTAACACTAGCCGTTATATCGAAAGAGTCAAATTGCAGTTTCGCTCTATTTCGGTGCTTATGAGTACAGCGCTGAAATATACCGCTTCGTTGGCGGTGGGGTAAGTGCTTTATAAAGCATCGATATATCCACCGCTTACTCCGTTGATTTCTAAAAAACTCCCGCTCAGCGCTGGGTTTATAATCCTAAACCAGACGTGAGTTTTAATTACATGAGTTTACAAAGCGCCGTCTGAGCGCGGCCAGAATATTGAGATTTTTCTTAAAATGGCTGCGGGCGGAGGATTTTTCTTCTGGATACTTCTTTGTGAGTAAATGACATTAATTGCGGCGAAAATAGTATTTCGCTACTCGTTAAATATTTACGATGAAAATAATTTTATTATTTTTAATAAAAAGCGTGATTATTCCGCAGCGTTAATGTGGAAATGTATTTCTCATTATTCAGTCAGGCTGAATAATGTTTGCCGTGAGAGCCATCGCTGACGGGCTTACCGCCTCTCCCTTTACTGTGCTATAACCCATTCATCAACATAATAACAACAGAGGCAATGTCATGGATAAAGAACTACTGGACGCGGGCTACCGGGCCTACACCGGTGAAAAAATTGACGTCTACTTCAACACGGGGATCTGCAAACATTCGGGAAACTGCGTGCGCGGCAGCGCGGCGCTTTTTAACCTGAAGCGCAAGCCGTGGATCGTTCCGGATGAAGTGGATGTAGACACAGTCGTACGCGTGATTGATACCTGCCCGAGCGGTGCGCTGAAGTACCGCCAAAAATAAGCGAGGAACCATGGATATTCTGGAAGGCCATAACAAATTTTACGTAAACGATGCAGACGGCAACCAGGTTGCGGAGATCGTTTTTGTCCCGACCGGCGAACACCTGAGCATCATCGAACACACTGACGTAGACGAGAGCCTGAAAGGGCAGGGTGTGGGCAAGCAGCTGGTGGCGAAAGTGGTGGAGAAGATGCGCGGTGAGAACCGTAAAATTATCCCGCTGTGCCCCTTTGCCAAGCACGAGTTTGATAACACGCGGGACTATGACGATATTCGTGCGTGATTTTCTCTGGTGAGAAGGTTTCGTTCATGAGGAACTCTTTGAAAGCTGCCATCGCTGGCAGCTTTCTATTTATTTTTCTTTAACGGACTGGCTTTCCAGCGTTTTACCAGCCACTCAAACTCTTGATAAGTTGTGTCTGAATTGATGTGCTCCCTGATGGCTTTGATTAACGGCTCGGCGATTTCATACGTTTCAATCACGGTTGTGAAAGAAGTTCGTTTAATCATTCGTTCGTTGTAAATGCCTTCACGGATGCTGACTGCAACGCGTTCATAGAAATTGAGTATGTATTGAAATTTTCGACGTTCTTCCATCTCATCATCGGTGATGATGTATCCCTCTGGCGGAAAAACATAAGAGCGAAATGATTTACCCGAGCGGTGTACCTTTTTTAGAACATGCAAAGATTCTATGTACTGGCGATCCTGTCGGCTTTCAAAGAGAAAATTTGCAGTCTGTGTTTTCTTCGCCGTTTGGACGTTGTAGATGATAGTGCCAACGGCAACCACTACGCCGATGAAAACAAGAACGTTGCTGGTGAGTTGAAGGGTATTTGAGTCTAATGTCATTTCTTTCATCCATGAAAAAGGCGGGGCTAAAATCCCCGCCTCATAGAGGTCAGTTCGGCTTAAAAACCGTCAAACTCGTCATATGCTTTTGTCATATTAACCCCCTTAGAGAGTGTGTCTGATGACGACAATTTGTAGTCATATATGGGGTAAAAATTACCCTAAAGGTAATATAGAGTCAATCATTGTAGGGGCTTTGGAAGGGCAAGATGCGAACAAGAACGAGAAAGTTGTGCCCGGCAGAGCGCCGGGCAGGAAAGGCGGATTATCCTACAAACATCACCGACACGCACAGCACGCCGACGACCAGCGTCAGCAGGTTGCCGAAGGAGCGATACTGTTTCAGCGACGGGATCAGGTACGTTGACAGCGTCGGCATGATAAAGAGGATCATGGCGATAAGCGGTCCGCTGATGGCGTAAATCATTGAGATCGCGTTCGGGTTAATGCAGCAGACCACAAAGGTAATCAGCGATACGCCCAGAATCGAAATCGCCCGGTTAAAGGCGCGGCTCTTCTTCACCCCCACCTGATTCAGGCCAGACTTTACAATCTCCGTCGCCCCTTCAATCACCCCAAAATAGGTGCCGAGGAACGATTTCGACATCGCGATAATGGCCACAATAATGCCCGAAATACCCAGCCAGGCCGGAGAAGAGGGCATCATCGACAGTGCGGACAGGATCGTAACCCCTTCCTCCTTCGCCGCCACGATATACGACGGCGGAATGGAGAGCAGGCAGCTGAACACGAAGAACAGCACGCTCAGGCAGATGATCAGGTACGCCACCTTCATGATTTTTTTGCATTTACCCATGGCCTCGTCACCGTATTTCTCACGACGGTCAACGGCAAACGTCGAGATAATCGGGGTATGGCTAAAAGCGAAAACCATCACCGGGATCGAAATCCACACCTGATGCAGCGTATGTTGGTCGAACGCCATCTGGCTGGTAAGCAGCGACGGCTGCCAGCTGCCGGTCAGGTACAGCGAGACAAACAGGAAATAGGCAATCAGCGGGAACACCAGGAAACCCATGACCTTGATGGTGATATGCCGCCCCATCAGGAAGATCAGGTTCAGCACCAGTACCACGCCAAAACTCACCATCATGCGCACGCCGGTATCGACAGTCATCCGTTTCGCCAGCTGCTCGGTGAAGGAGTTGGTTATCGCCACGGCATAAATCAGCACCACCACGAAGAAGGCGACGAAGTAGAGCGTGGTGATAAGGTTTCCGATCTTCTTACCGTAGTAATGCGAAACGGCACCGGTGATCCCTTCGCTGCCTTTCGTCTTTGCCGACAGGATAAATTGCGCCAGCGCTTTATGCGGCCAGTAGGTTAATGGATACGCCACAAGGGCGGTAATAAGCAGGACGATTGCGCCTGCAGAGCCGAGCTGAATGGGCAGGAACAGCGTTCCTGCGCCCACGGCCGTGCCATAGAGGGCGAAACTCCAGAGAGTCTCTTCTTTAGACCAAATTTTCGACATTAGAGCAACGTATCAACTATAAAACGAACAAAAAGGAGTGCAATTTACCATAATTATGCGGGGAGGGGGCGTTTGCTTCGTGAAGAGAGTGGCCGGAACGGGTGTCCGGCCAGCGTGGTGTTAGCCTGCGAGGGCGCGCCGCTGCTGGCGGCGCTTGAGGAATTTCTCGCGCAGGGTGTCATACGCCCAGTTATAGAACATGGTGTACGGCAGGAAGAACAGGAAGAAACCGATTTCCAGCGTGAATGCCTGGAGCAGCGTCACGCCCAGCACGGCAGCGACGATGGTCACGCCGATCGCGATAAAGCCGCATTCGAACCCTAACGCGTGCAGGGCGCGCACCTTCGCCGTGCGCGTAACGCGCTGAACGGGCCAGAAGCGGTCAAAGCCGACGTTATAGATAATGTTCCAGAGCATGGCGGTGGTGGCGAGGATAATGGTTAGCCCGCCCATCTCGACCACGGAACGCTGCATTAACCACGCCGCCGTTGGGGCGAGGATCGCGGTGGCAATCCCTTCAAAGCAGACGGCGTGAAAGATCCGCTCCGGCAGTTTTCGTTGGAGTGCATCCTGATGTTGCATAGTGACCTCATTAATTCGCCGGTATGGGCGTTGATGCGGCCTATTTTTATCGCAAAAGATGATATATAAAAGATGGTATCCATCGATAAAATAGATACATCATGCGCTACTCCCCCGAAGCCCTTACCGCCTTTGTTGAAACGGTTGCTGCCGGTTCCTTTTCCGCCGCCGCGCGCCGCCTGCGTAAAAGCCAGTCTACCATCAGCACCTCCATTGCTAACCTTGAGGCCGACCTGGGGTTTGATCTGTTTGACCGCTCGGCGCGCCAGCCGGTATTAACTGCCCAGGGCGAGCAGGTGCTGGGGTATGTACAGTCGATCCTCGCCGCCAGCGCGCGCCTCGACGAGCTCGCCGTTTCATTAACGGCGCAAACGGAGGCGCGGCTGACGTTCGTCCTTTCCGATACGCTGAACCCTGACGTGCTGGAAGATCTGATGAAGCAGTTCGACCGGCGTTTTCCCCATACGGAATTCGAATGTCTGATTGGTGAGGAAGAGGATGTTATCGACCTGCTGCAGAAGGAGCGGGCGCAGGTTGGGCTGACGGAAGCGCGCGACGGCTATCCCACGGATATCGGCGTGACCCGGCTTCCCCTGCAGACCCGGATGGCGATTTACGTATCGGCGGAGCACCCCCTTGCCGGACAGCACGAAGTTAACGCCGATGAACTGCACGGCTGGCGCGAGCTGCGGCTGAGTACCTATCTCGAACGCGAGACGACGCTGGCGCGTGGGCCAATCTGGTCAGCGCCGAATTACCTGTTACTCTTGAGTATGGCCGTACAGGGATTCGGCTGGTGCGTGTTGCCATGTGCGCTGGTGGAGGAGTTCGCGGCGGCGAAATCACTGGTACAGCTGAACGTACCCGGCTGGCCGCGCGCGAGCGGTATCGATCTGCTGTGGAACAAGCGATCGCCTCCCGGCGTTGCCGGAAGCTGGCTGCGCCAGTATTTGCAGGACGCCCGTTAATCCTTGTGATTAAACTCACTAATTTTAAACAATTACGATAATTGTTGATAACAATCCTCTACTATCCTCCTGTCATTTTGCACAGAGGTCGTGATGAAAGATGTCGTTATAGTGGGTGCGTTGCGTACGGCTATCGGCTGTTTTCAGGGAGCGCTGGCGCGTCACTCTGCCGTCGATCTGGGCAGCGTGGTGGTGAAAGCGCTGGTGGAACGCAGCGGTATTGCCGGGCATGAAATCGATGAGGTGATCCTGGGCCAGGTTTTGACCGCCGGCGCGGGGCAAAACCCTGCCCGTCAGGCGGCGCTGAAGGGCGGCCTGCCCAACACCGTCTCTGCGATCACCATCAACGACGTCTGTGGCTCCGGGCTTAAAGCGCTGCACCTTGCTACCCAGGCCATTCAGTGCGGCGAGGCGGATGTGGTTATCGCCGGCGGGCAGGAAAACATGAGCCGTGCTCCCCACGTGCTGACCGACAGCCGCACCGGCGCCCAGCTGGGAAACAGCCAGCTGCTCGACAGCCTGGTGCACGACGGCCTCTGGGATGCCTTCAACGATTATCATATGGGCGTGACGGCGGAAAACCTGGCGCGTGAATACGGTATCAGCCGTGAGCTTCAGGACGCCTGGGCGCTCAGCTCGCAGCAAAAAGCCCGCGCGGCGATTGACGCCGGGCGCTTTCGTGACGAGATCGTTCCTGTCAGCACCCGGCGTCAGAACGGTGACACCCTGGTCGTGGATACCGATGAACAGCCCCGCACCGATACCAGTGCCGAAGGGCTGGCAAAGCTCAACCCGGCGTTTGAGACGCTCGGTTCGGTCACGGCGGGCAATGCCTCTTCCATCAATGACGGTGCCGCCGCCGTGATGATGATGAGCGAAAGCAAAGCGCTTGAGCTCAATCTTCCCGTGCTGGCGCGAATCAAAGCCTTCGCCAGCGTGGGGGTTGATCCTGCCTTCATGGGGATCGCGCCGGTGTATGCCACGCGCCGCTGCCTGGAACGCGCCGGCTGGCAGCTTTCAGATGTGGATCTGATTGAAGTCAACGAAGCTTTTGCCGCCCAGGCCATCTCGGTGGGCAAAATGCTGGAGTGGGATCCGCTGCGGGTCAACGTCAACGGCGGGGCGATTGCGCTCGGTCACCCGATTGGCGCATCCGGCTGCCGCATCCTGGTGTCCTTGGTCCACGAAATGAAAAAGCGTAACGCCCGTAAGGGGATCGCGACGCTCTGCATCGGCGGTGGTCAAGGGGTGGCGCTGGCCATCGAGCGGTAATATCCGTTCAGCTTAAGAGAGCCTCCCGCCGGGAGGTTTTTTTTTACATTCAGAACGAGATATTTACCCTTCTCAGTTCATTCTTAGGCATAAATTGAATAATCGCGCGCTTAATTATTCGCCTGGTTAACGGCTTACTGTGATCTCTCACCGGAAAATTACCCTTAAGTTCCCCTTTTTGTTGATGGGGCTCACGTCGATCTTTGCCAAAAAAAATGAAACAAATAATTACGATCCTGGTCACTAAAATAACGTTATATAAAAAATAAACTGCAGTTCCATAAAAACGAAACGCTATTTTAATTGAGGGTTTTTTCATGTTTAAGAAATCTCTGGCTCTTGCTTCTCTTATTGGTGCATCTTTCGCGGCTAACGCTGTTACCGTCGATCTGCGTCATGAATACATCGACAGCGGCTCGAATGCGGACCGCGTCTCGGTCTCGCACCGCTTTGCAAACGGCTTAGGTTTTTCTGTGGAAGCAAAGTGGAAGTCAGGCGGCGACAAGGCCGACCAGCCGTTTGCGGACGTAGTGGGTAACGGCCATGAAGACCAAATTAGCTGGCGCTGGAAAGCGACTGACAATATTGCGTTGACGCCGGCGTTCACGATTGAAAGTAATGACAGCCGTACTATCTATAAGCCGAACCTCCATTTGCAATATAGCTTCGATAATGGTTTCTACGTGGCGGCACGTTACCGTTATGAATATACCCGCTACCCATCTAGCGCCAATAAAGAAGATGACAAAGTGAACCGTGGCGATGCCTGGGTTGGTTGGGTATTAGGCGACTGGCGTACGGAGCTAAACTATGTTTACGCGAAAAGCTCAGAGGGTATGATTCGTAATAACAACAAAGATTATTCTAACGAATATAACGCCAAGCTGGCCTACAAATGGGATAAGAACTGGGCGCCGTATGTTGAAGTGGGTAACGTGGGCGTGAAAGAGACCGACGAACGCCAGACCCGTTTCCGTTTAGGCGTAGCGTACTCCTTCTAATAATCCTGCTCCTTTTCCAAAAACCGCCGGGTGGCGCTGCGCTGACCCGGCCTACTTTGATTCCCCCATTTCACTCTGTAGGCCCGGTAAGCGTTAGCGCCACCGGGCAAAACGCGCGCACCAGGCCCAAAAAAAAGCCCTCCATAAAGGAGGGCAAGGCCAGTTACAGAAACACTAACTCAAATCATGCTTGCAACATTTCAGGTTGCTCGGGGAGTTTCGCGATATAGAGCGCCGGCTTGCCGTCTTTATCGGAACTGTACAGCACCGCCTTATCATCCGGGGTAAAGGAGGGATGCGGGTGGGTGACCTGGCGGCTGTTGGCCACCGTCGCCCAGGAGGTGTCGTGGCGGGCGATGCGGAAATAGGCTTTCTTCGCCACGTCAAAAGCATAAAGGTACGGATCGTTATCGATGGTGTAACCGCCGGTGTCCTTCACATCAACCGGCGTGCCGGAACCGTCGCCCACCAGCAGCGTGCCGTCGAAGTTGCTCATAAGGTGTGAGCAGGCAGGCATCTGCATTACTTCTTCGTTCACGCCGGTGTCCGGGTTAAAGCTGGAAATAGTGCGACCCTGTTGGCCTTTTAGATAGGAGACGTACACCAGCGCAGAACCGTTCGGCACCCAGAATTCATGCGTGCAGCTTTCACCTTCGGCATGCTCTTTGACCTTACGCACGTTGCTGCCGTCTTCGTTGACCAGCCACATGCGGGCGTCCACCAGATCGTGCGGGCCTTCATGACAAAACGCGACCGTACTGTCATCAAACGGGCGATAGATCGGGTGCCCCAGCCAGTTCTTCTCTTCATGGACGGTGGAGCTTGCGCCGGTTTTCAGATCCACGCGCAGCAGGCGGCAGCGCGGCCCTTTGTGGAAGAAATCGTGGAAAATTTTCCAGTCATTGAGCGGCGTCCAGTCGCTTCTGGCGATCTCAATGCCGACCAGTTTGGTGCAGTCGCTGTTGGCGACCCAGGTGCCGTAACCGACCCACTCGTCAGAGACGCGATACACTTCGCGCTCCACCAGCGTCTGCAAATTCACTTCCAGCAGGGTGCGATCGTTTTTCACGTAGTAGAAGGAGGTGTCATCGGGCGAGAGGAAGCCGCCGAAGGTGTTATCGCCCGCGCCTTCCGTCAGCTGTACCGCCTCGGCGTTTTTCAGATCCAGAAGGTAGTAGTTCCAGTGGCCGTCGAACTCGCCTGCGAACAGCAGGTGGCTACCGTCATTAAAGAAGCACTTCTGGTAAAAGTAGTTGCGATGACAGGTTACTTCCGGGGGGGTCAGGCGGGTGACTTCCACGCCTGTATCCGGATCGCGGCTGACCTCGTAGTTCAGCTTGACCCGCATACCTTTAGCCATAGTGCACTCCTTTGTAGAAAAGATGAGTTAAAAAGTTGGTATTAAATTATCAAAACATCGTTTCAATATGTGTGACTGAAGGCGCAATTCGCAAGAATCATTGATGCGAATTATATCCTCCTGGCATTATCGTGATCGGAACACCATTTCCGGCATTAAGATGCAGAAAAAGTGAAACGTTGTTTTAAATGTAATTGAAATGCCCAATTTCAGCGGATATTATGTGCTCAACAAGAAAACGGAACGTCGTTTCGTTAATTATCTTTGCCTACGGGCACGACTAATTCTGGAGGTTACCGTGGACATCAGACAAAGCATCCACAGCGCGCATGCGAAAACGCTGGATACCCAGGGGCTGCGCGACGAGTTTTTAGTTGAGCAGGTGTTTGAGGCTGACAAGTACACCATGGTCTACAGCCACATCGACCGCATTATTGTGGGCGGGATTATGCCCGTCGCGAAAACCGTTTCAGTGGGCGGTGAAGTGGGCAAACAGCTGGGCGTAAGCTACTTTCTGGAGCGCCGCGAGCTGGGCGTAATTAACATCGGCGGGCCGGGCACCATCACCGTCGACGGGCAATGCTATGAGATAGGCCATCGCGACGCGCTGTATGTCGGAAAAGGGGCGAAAGAGGTGGTCTTTGCCAGCATCGACAGCGCGAAACCGGCGAAGTTTTACTACAACTGCGCCCCGGCACACAGCACCTACCCAACGAAAAAAGTGACGCCAGCGGACGTAGCGCCGGTCACGCTCGGGGATAACCTCACCAGCAACCGCCGCACCATCAACAAATATTTCGTTCCGGATGTGCTGGAAACCTGCCAGCTCAGCATGGGGCTGACCGAGCTTGCGCCGGGCAACCTCTGGAACACCATGCCGTGCCACACCCACGAGCGCCGCATGGAAGTCTATTTCTACTTCAACATGGATGAAGACGCCTGCGTGTTCCACATGATGGGGCAACCGCAGGAAACGCGTCATATCGTGATGCACAACGAACAGGCGGTGATTTCACCGAGCTGGTCTATTCACTCAGGCGTGGGAACGAAGGCCTACACCTTTATCTGGGGTATGGTCGGTGAGAACCAGGTCTTTGATGACATGGACCACGTCGCTGTAAAAGATCTGCGCTAGTCGCGGGCAGTTAAGCATAAACCTGCCTGTTCGTGACAGGCGCTGAAAGATTAAGGAACAAACATGATTCTGGATGCATTTTCTCTGCAGGGTAAAGTGGCTGTGGTTTCCGGTTGTGACACCGGTCTGGGCCAGGGTATGGCGTTAGGTCTGGCGGAAGCGGGCTGTGATATCGTCGGTATCAACATCGTTGAGCCAACGGAAACCATCGAGCGCGTTACCGCGCTGGGCCGCCGTTTCCTGAGCCTGACGGCCGACCTGCGTAAAATCGACGCTATTCCGGAGCTGCTGGATCGTGCGGTAGCGGAATTCGGCCATATCGACATTCTGGTGAACAACGCCGGCCTGATCCGTCGTGAAGACGCGATTAACTTCAGCGAGCGCGACTGGGACGACGTGATGAACCTGAACATCAAGAGCGTGTTCTTTATGTCTCAGGCGGCGGCGAAGCACTTCATCGCGCAGGGTAAAGGCGGCAAGATCATCAACATCGCTTCCATGCTCTCCTTCCAGGGCGGCATCCGCGTGCCGTCTTACACCGCATCGAAAAGCGCGGTGATGGGCGTAACCCGCCTGCTGGCAAACGAGTGGGCGCAGCACAACATCAATGTCAACGCGATTGCGCCGGGCTACATGGCGACTAACAATACCCAGCAGCTGCGCGCTGACGAAGAGCGTAGCGCGGCGATCCTTGAGCGTATCCCTGCGGGGCGCTGGGGTCTGCCGAGCGATCTGATGGGGCCGATTGTCTTCCTGGCATCCCCTGCATCGGACTACATCAACGGTTATACCGTGGCCGTCGACGGCGGCTGGCTGGCGCGTTAATTCCGCCCGTATTAAGAACCTCTGCCCGCTGGCGGAGGTTTTTTTTGCTCAAAAATTGACGGAGTCCATATCGATAAAGATGAAATATCCATACTGAAAAATCATAAATGACGGAAATCACACTTTTATTGCTTAATTATTAGCTAATTAGTAAAAATGCGTGAATATTCGTTATTCGTTGAAATTGTAATGTCCATCACAGAACGCTATGGCGTAGCGAATTAATCCATATCTTCGCGAGTTCCGACCTGACACTTTTCCTCGCTTTCTCGTAATTTCACTTAACGAATTTCGCTGTTCAGGCAGGAAACTATGACTTCTATAAATGACTCTACCTTAATGCCCGCTGCGCTACGCGATACCCGCCGCATGAACCAGTTTGTCTCTATTGCCGCCGCCGTGGCCGGTTTGCTGTTCGGCCTGGATATCGGCGTGATTGCCGGTGCGCTGCCGTTCATTACCGATCACTTTACGCTGAGCAACCGCCTGCAGGAGTGGGTGGTCAGCAGCATGATGCTCGGCGCGGCCATCGGCGCGCTGTTCAACGGCTGGCTGTCGTTCCGTCTTGGCCGCAAATACAGCCTGATGGTCGGGGCGATTTTGTTTGTGGCAGGCTCTATTGGCTCCGCGTTTGCCAGCAATGTTGAAGTACTGCTGCTCTCCCGCGTGCTGCTCGGCGTGGCGGTGGGGATTGCCTCCTACACCGCGCCGCTGTATCTCTCCGAGATGGCGAGCGAGAACGTGCGTGGCAAGATGATCAGTATGTATCAGCTGATGGTGACGCTCGGCATCGTGCTGGCGTTCCTTTCCGATACGTACTTCAGCTACAGCGGTAACTGGCGCGCGATGCTGGGCGTGCTGGCGCTGCCTGCACTGCTGCTGATTGTGCTGGTGATTTTCCTGCCGAACAGCCCGCGCTGGCTGGCGCAAAAAGGGCGCCACGTGGAGGCGGAAGAAGTGCTGCGTATGCTGCGCGACACCTCCGAAAAAGCGCGCGAAGAGCTGAACGAAATCCGCGAAAGCCTGAAGCTGAAGCAGGGCGGCTGGGCGCTGTTTAAGATTAACCGCAACGTACGCCGTGCGGTGTTCCTCGGTATGCTCCTGCAGGCGATGCAGCAGTTTACCGGGATGAACATCATCATGTATTACGCGCCGCGCATCTTCAAAATGGCCGGGTTCACGACCACCGAGCAGCAGATGATTGCCACGCTGGTGGTGGGGCTGACCTTTATGTTCGCCACGTTCATTGCGGTATTCACCGTGGACAAAGCCGGGCGTAAACCGGCGCTGAAGATCGGTTTTAGCGTGATGGCGATCGGCACGCTGATCCTCGGCTACTGCCTGATGCAGTTTGATAACGGCACCGCGTCAAGCGGGCTGTCGTGGCTCTCCGTCGGCATGACCATGATGTGCATCGCCGGCTATGCAATGAGCGCCGCGCCGGTGGTGTGGATCCTCTGCTCTGAGATCCAGCCGCTGAAATGCCGTGATTTTGGCATCACCTGTTCGACCACCACCAACTGGGTGTCGAACATGATCATCGGCGCGACTTTCCTGACGCTTCTGGATTCAATTGGCGCTGCCGGAACCTTCTGGCTCTACACGGTGCTGAACGTGGCGTTTATCGGCGTGACGTTCTGGCTGATCCCGGAAACCAAAGGCGTGACGCTGGAGCATATTGAACGCAAGCTGATGGCGGGGGAGAAATTGCGGAATATCGGCATCTAGCTATAGCGACTCGCGGGGTAGCCACGGGCTGGCAACCCGCACGGTTTCACGATGGCTGTCGCCGTTAATAATATGCAGGGCGCTCAGGCGCCCGATTTCATAATGAGGCAACTGCACCGTTGAGAGCGGCGGTAAGAACAAATCGCCGATCCCCACCATGTTGTCATATCCCACAACCGCGACATCCTGTGGAATACGCAAGCCCTGTCCCAGCAGCGTCTGATAGACCATAAACGCAATGCGGTCGTTGCCGCAAATCACGGAGTCGAAAAGCGGTTTTCGCTGCTGAATATGCGCCAAAACAATGGCTGGAATATCGCGATAGTGCTCATCGCCGTAATCCATATAGCAGTGATCCAGCGAGTTCGGGTCTATCCCCGCTTCCCAACAGGCAAGTTCCAGCCCCTCACGCCGGCGGAGGGTTGCCAGATGGTTAGCCGGCAGATGCAGGCAAAGGGGGCGGCGGTAGCCCGCGGCCAGCAGAGCCTGCACCGCAGAGAACTGGCCCTGCTCGTCATCGGGTATGTAGCTGGCCACCGGATCGTGCAAACTTTCGCAGTTCGCCAGCACGCAGGGGAGGGTCAACAGCTTTGCAGGAAGCGGCACCTTGCGCAGCCCCATGGTCGTATAGATTATTCCGTCCGGGCGATGGGAGAGCAAAAGGTCGACAATCGTTTCCGGGCTATCGTCGGAAAACATGTTGACCACAAAGCTGTTCCAGCCGTGCGCCCGCGCGGTTTCCTCAATCGACAGCGTAATGTCTACCGAAAACGGCGTCGTCACCGTGTCCAGCGCCAGCACCCCGATGGTGTTTGGCATGGCGTGAGCCCCGCGAATTTTTTTCGCCGACAGGTCGGGCACGTAATGGGTCTGCTCGATAGCGGCCTGAACCCGCGCCAGCGTCTCCGGTTTCAGCCTTTCCGGGCTGTTCAGCGCGCGGGAAACCGTCATCAGTGACACATTGGCCAGCTTTGCCACATCCTTAAGCGATGCCATATTGATTACTCCGCCATTGCCGTCTTTGAACTACGTTGCTGATTAAAAAGGTCGTTCGATATTCTATCGCACACGTACCGGCTGTGCTGGAGAGAAATAGTTGATCGCGATCGCACACCTTTAATGTTAACGTTAACTTTTGTGATTAACATCATGAATCTCAGCAAAATGACATGTGTTAGTTCGTTTGTTAACGTTACCATTCGCGACATTACCTCAACATGAGAATGTCACGATGAAAACGCATCACTCTCAAAACTATCCATTATTAAGTGCGTTACTGTTTTTCTTCTTTGTCTGTTGGTCCTCTTCCGGATCGCTGCTTTCTATCTGGCTGCACCAGGAAGTCGGGCTCAAGCCAGGGGATACCGGCATTATCTATGCGGTGCTCTCCGTTTCCGCCCTGTTCGCGCAGGTTTGCTACGGTTTTATTCAGGACAAGCTCGGCCTGCGTAAAAATCTGCTCTGGTATATCACCGTACTGCTGATCCTCTCCGGTCCCGCCTATTTGCTGTTTGGCTACCTGCTTAAAATTAACGTGCTGCTGGGCAGCATCTTCGGCGGGATTTATATCGGCCTGACCTTTAATGGCGGCATCGGTGTTCTGGAGTCCTATACCGAACGTGTGGCACGACAGAGCCAGTTTGAGTTTGGCAAGGCGCGGATGTGGGGCTCGCTGGGCTGGGCGGTGGCGACGTTCTTCGCGGGTTTACTCTTCAACATCAACCCAAAGCTAAACTTTGCTGTTGCAAGCTGTTCAGGCCTGGTCTTTTTCGTTTTGCTGGCGCGGCTGCGGGTTTTCTCTGCCTCGCAGGCGATGGAAGAAGCGGTGGCGGGCGGTAAGGTGACGCTGGAAGACGCGCTGCGCCTGCTGACCCTGCCGCGCTTTTGGGCGCTGGTGTTCTTCGTGATCGGCACCTGCATTTACGGCGTTTACGATCAGCAATTTCCGGTCTACTTCTCTTCTCAGTTTCCGACGCTGCAGGAAGGGAACGCCATGTATGGCTATCTGAACTCATTCCAGGTCTTTCTGGAGGCGGCAGGGATGTTCTGTGCGCCATGGTTTGTTAACCGCATCGGTGCGAAAAACGGCCTTATTTTCGCCGGAATGGTGATGGCGGCACGCATGGTCGCCTCCGGGCTGGTGGAAGGTCCGCTGCTCATCTCCATTACCAAACTGTTGCACGCGGTAGAGTTGCCGATCCTGCTGGTCGCTATCTTTAAATACAACAGCCTGAACTTCGACAGACGCCTCTCCTCCACGCTGTACCTGGTGGGCTTTGCCTGCACCAGCTCGGTTATCGCCACCGTACTTTCGCCGCTGGCGGGCTACAGCTACGAGAAGTACGGCTTCGCCCAGTCCTATCTGATTATGGGACTGCTGGTGTTCAGCACAACCTTTATCTCCATCTTCTTACTGCGATCCGCCAGGTCCTCTTCCGATCCGCTGGTCTCGCAACCTTCCGCTATATGAAACGAAAAGAGTGAAAACGATGATGTACTCCATTTCCAACGCAGAACAGGAACTACAGGCTAAACGTGAGGCGCTGAACGTAAGATGGTATCCGCGCTACCACCTGGCCGCCCGTGCGGGCTGGATGAATGACCCGAATGGGCTGGTATGGTTCGATGGCTGGTACCACGCGTTCTATCAACATCACCCGTATTCGACAGAATGGGGGCCAATGCACTGGGGGCATGCGCGCAGTAAAGATCTGGTGCACTGGGAACATTTGCCGGTGGCGCTGGCCCCGGAAGGACCGGAGGACAAAGACGGGTGCTTCTCCGGTTCGGCAGTGGTTGATGGCGATACGCTGGCGCTGATTTACACCGGGCATAAATTTCATGGCGATCCCAGTGATGAGGCCAACCTTTATCAGGTCCAGTGTCTGGCGACCAGTCGCGACGGTATTCACTTTGAACGTCAGGGTATTGTGGTGGAAACACCTGCAGGAATGCATCATTTCCGCGATCCGAAAGTGTGGCGCGAAGGGGATGACTGGTACATGATCGTTGGCGCTCGCGACGGTGATACCGGGCAGGTGCGGCTGTATCGATCGGCCGATCTCCGCCAGTGGCAGGACGCGGGCGTTCTTGATGAAGCGGAAAAAGAGATGGGCTATATGTGGGAGTGCCCGGATTTCTTCACCCTCAACGGCAAGCGCGTTCTGATGTTCTCTCCCCAGGGCGTGGAAGCAAAAGGTTACCAGAACCGCAATCTTTTCCAGAGCGGGTATCTGCTCGGTGAATGGCAGCCAGGGCAGGCGTTTGTCCGCGAAGGCGACTTTGTTGAAATGGACCACGGCCATGATTTTTATGCCCCGCAAAGCTTCCTTACGCCAGATGGCCGACGCATTGTTATTGGCTGGCTGGACATGTGGGAGTCACCGTTGCCGGAGAAACAGGACGGGTGGGCGGGCATGCTTTCGCTGCCGCGCGAGCTGAGCCTGAGTGCGGATAACCGCCTGCAAATGCGTCCAGCTAAAGAGGTCGAGGGGATGCGCGGTGCCTGGTTCCCGTGGCCGGTCACCACGGTGAAAAACCAGCAGAGCGTGATGATGGAAAACGGCGGGGCGCTGGAGGTCATCCTTCACTGGGACTGTGCCAACAGCAGCGCCGAGCAGTATGGACTGCGTTTCGGTGATGGCCTGCGCGTCTATGTTGATGCGCAGATGCAGCGGCTGGTGCTGGAGCGCCACTACCCGCAGTTTGGCCTGTGCGGCATGCGCAGCGTGCCCTTAACCGCAGGGAAGGCGCTGACGCTGCGGCTGTTCTTCGACAGTTCGTCAGTGGAAGTTTTTGTTAACGACGGTGAGGCTTGCCTGAGCAGCCGTATTTATCCGGATGCCGACCATCGGGATTTAGCGTTATTCGCCTGGAGCGGTTCGGCCGTGTTAACCGAGGCCGGTGCCTGGCAGCTTGAGTAATCTCTCATAGCGCTGTGCCTTTCCGGATCGCGGAAAGGCACAGTTTGTCGCCCTGCTGAGCGCAGGGCGAGCAGGGAGGAGACACTTAGCGCATCGCGCGTTTCAGGATGCGTTCAGCCTGACGCTGGAAGTCAGCGGCGGCCTCTTCCACGGTTTTCTGGCCGTAGTCGATGTACTGCAGAGACGTGCCGAACTGGGCCACAATCTGCGGATCGTCAAAGTAAGGCGACACGGAGAGTTTCGCCGGCAGGGACTGCGCCAGACGCAGGCCGGCAACGGACGGATCGTTCTCTTTAATGGTGCCGTTTTCGGTCAGGAACTGCACCGCCGCTTTGCTCAGCGGCACGCCGCGCTCCAGGCCCAGCGTATCCACACCCTCTTTGCTGTTCAGCAGGAAGTTAATCAGCTTCGCCGCCGCTTCCGGGTTTTTGGTCGATTTACCGATCGACAGCATCTGCGCCGGTTTGAAGAACAGGCCCGCATCGGTTGCGCCCGGCAGCATTGGGTAGCTGCCCAGCGCCAGCTTCGCCGGTGGCTTCAGGTTGTCGGAATACTTGTTGATGGTGGAGTTCCACATATAGGTGCCGCCCCATTCGCCCTGGATCCACGGCTTCATCTCATACATGTTGCTCTTGCCAAATGAGGCATAGTATTTGGTATCCGGCATCACGTGGCTGTCCACCAGATTTTTGTAGGTCTGGAAGAACTCCACCCACTGCTCTTTGCTGTAGGAGAATTTTTTGGTTTTCTCGTCCACGGCGGGAATGTTGTACTTCTGGATCATGTACGAGTTCAGCAGCGCCAGCGTGTCCTGGTGCTCCAGCACCACCGGATAGTACTGCTTGCCGAGCTTGCTTTCGAACGTCTTGCCCGCGGCCATCAGCTCGTCCCAGGTTTTCGGGTATTCAACGCCCGCTTTTTTCCAGGTCTCGTCGTTGAAGTAGAACACGCGCGCGGTCACCGAGATCGGTATGCCGTTCAGCTTGCCGTTAACGGTGGTGGACTGCAGCTCTTTCGGATCGAACTGCGTCAGGTCAATGACGTCCTTCATCTTGTTCAGATCGTAAAAGCCGTCGCCGGTTTTGGAGAAGATCGGCAGCCAGTTCCAGTTGGTCTGCATCACGTCCGGCTCGGTGCCGCCGGCAATCTGGGTGGTCAGGCGGGAGAGATGGCCGTCCCAGCCGGTGTATTCAGCCTTCACGTTGATGTCCGGGTTCTGCTTATGGAACGCTTCCAACGCTTTCAGCGTGACCTGGTGACGGCCGTTGCCGCCCCACCAGGACATACGTAAATCAACATCTTGCGCCATCGATGGCAGCGCGGTAAGGCCCAGGGTAGCGGAGATTGCTGCGCTTAAAAGCACTTTTTTCATTTTTATAACTCCATCAGAGAGAGATGTTCTGCTCGGTTTTTGCGTCAAAAATATGACACTTATTCATATCAAACTTGAAGTACACCTTACGGTGAAGGCCCTTATCAATCATCGGCTTAGCTTCATCGGAAGGAATTCGGGCGGTCAGCTCGTAGTCCGCGACTTTCAGGTACACAAAGAATTCGTGGCCCATGTTCTCGACGCGCACCATCTCGCCGCTGCAGCCGCCGTCCTGGAACGGTTCGTCAGAGAGCGACACGAATTCCGGGCGCACGCCGTAGAAGACCTCCTGACCGGCCCAGGCAGACACTTTCTCCTGCTTCCCGGCGTTGAGCGGCATGGTTTCATTGCCGATGGCGATGTGCAGCTGGCCCGCGTTATCCACCAGCTGACACTTGCGAATGTTCATCTCCGGCGCGCCGATAAAGCCCGCCACGAACATGTTCTTCGGCTTGTGGTAGAGGTTATCTGGCGTATCCACCTGCATGATGTGACCCAGCTTCATCACGCAGATGCGGTCGCCCATGGTCATCGCTTCGGTCTGGTCGTGCGTCACGTAAACGGTGGTCGCCGGTTTGCCCGAGGCCTTCAGCTGCTTGTGGAGGTCAGAAATACGGATGCGCATCGAGGCGCGCAGCTTGGCGTCGAGGTTAGACAAAGGTTCGTCAAACAGGAACACGTCCGGCTTTTTCACAATCGCACGGCCTACGGCCACGCGCTGCGCCTGGCCGCCGGAAAGCTGGCGCGGCAGACGGTCCAGCAGCTCATCCAGCTCAAGGATTTTGGCCGCTTCATTTACCTGAGCTTCAATCTGATCTTTCGGCAGCTTGCTCAGCTTCAGGCCGAAGGCCAGGTTTTCGCGCACGGTCATGTGCGGATAGAGCGCGTAGTTCTGGAACACCATCGCAATCCCGCGCTCTTTCGGCGCCAGGTTGTTCACAATCTTCTCGCCAATACGCACTTCGCCGCCGCTGATGGTCTCCAGCCCGGCCAGCATGCGCAGGGTGGTGGATTTGGCGCAGCCGGACGGTCCGACGATCACCATGAATTCCCCTTCAGCGATCTTAAGGTCGATAGCATGTACCGCTTTGAAGCCGTTGGAGTAAACCTTTTCCAGTTTGTTGAAGATAACTTCAGCCATGATATTTCCCTCTTAACCTTTAATTCCGCTGCTGGTGACGCCCTGTACGAAGTAGCGCTGTGCCAGGAAGAAGACAATGATGGATGGCAGAATGGAGATGCTCGCCATTGCCAGAATTTCGTTCCACGGCGCACCTTCGGTGACGTCGATGGACATTTTCAGAGCCAGTGCAATCGGGTATTTGTCCACGCTGTAGACGTAAATCAGCGGCCCGATGAAGTCGTTCATTGACCACATGAACTGGAACAGCGCGACGGAGATAATGGCCGGTTTCAGGATCGGCACCACCACGTACCACAGCACCTGGAAGGAGTTGCAGCCGTCAATTTGCGCTGCTTCTTCCATGTCACGCGGTACGCCGCGCAGGAACTGAATCAGCATGAAGACGAAGAACCCTTGCGTAGCGAAGGCCAGCGGCAGGTACAGCGGCATATAGCTGTTGAGCATGCCCATTTCACGGAACATCAGGTACTGCGGGATCAGCAGCACGGTGCTTGGCAGCAGCATCGTGGTGATGAGCGTGGCGAACCAGAATTTCTTCCACGGGATCTCGAAGCGGGCAAAGCCGTACGCCACGATGGTGGAGGAGATAATGGTCAGGATCACTTTCGGGATCACATACTTAAAGGTGTTCAGCATGTAGTGGCCGAAGTTGTATTCGGTCCCGGTTTTCCAGCCGTTCACGAAGCCATCCCAGGTCGCGTGGGCAGGCCAGAGGCTCAGGGTGGTGAAGATCTCGTGGTTCGGTTTGAACGACGCCGAGAACATCCACACCAGCGGATAGAGCATCAGCAGGCCGACAAGCAGCAGGATCACGTAGCGAATGCTGGCGTTAATTTTCTCTTTACGCAGCGTGCGGGCGACTTCGCGCTCGGCAACGCTTCGTGCCGTGGAGAGTTGTTGGATATCAGCCATTTTTGCCTCCTTTATCGGCGGAGTAGAACACCCAGTATTTCGAAGACTTAAAGGCGATACCGGCAAAGACGGCGACCACCAGGAACAGAACCCACGCCAGCGCTGCGCCGTAGCCCATATCGAAGTATTTGAACGCGGTATCGTAGATGTAGAGCGAGAACAGGTAGGTCGAATAGGTTGGCCCGCCGCCGGTAATCACGTACGGCCCGGTAAATTCCTGGAACGCCTGGGTGGTCTGCATGATGAAGTTGAAGAAGATCACCGGCGTAATCAGCGGCACGGTCACTTTTGTGAACATCTGCCATTTGGATGCACCGTCGATCATCGCCGCTTCATACTGCGACTGCGGAACGTTTTGCAGCGCGGCCAGGAAGATAACCATCGCAGAGCCGAACTGCCAGACGCGCAGCAGGGTAACGGACATCAGCGCCAGCGACGGCTCGCCGAGCCAGTTCACCGGGTCAAAACCAAACACGCCGATAAAGCTGTTTAACAGGCCATCGATGGCAAACAGGGCGCGCCACAGTACGGCAATCGCCACGGAGCTGCCGAGGATTGACGGAATATAGTAGGCGGTACGGAAGAAGCCGATGCCGCGTAATTTAAAGTTCAGAACAAACGCAATCCCTAATGCGAAGGCGAGCTTAAGCGGGATGGTCAAAAATACGTAGGCAAAGGTAACGCCCATGGATTTCCAGAAGAGGGTGTCCTCGGTAAACATGTAGCGATAGTTCTCGATGCCGTTAAAGACCGGCGGACTCATCAAATCGTAATCCGTAAAGCTGAGGAAAAACGATGAGACGAAGGGGAAAGCCGTAAAGAGTATCAACCCAATTATGTAGGGTGATATCCACGCTAACCCCAGCAGCTTGTTTTCATTCATACATACCTACCTGGCGATCAATGGTTAAAACGGAATCTGCATTTGTTACGACGTCTCACGCCCGCACAGCACGGCATAAGAACCAATAATCAGGGTGGTGCATACAGCGTTTACTTCATTTAACTTTGTTTTATAACGATTTTTTTAAGATATCTTTTCTGCGTACGGCTTGGGTTTCAAATCATGCGAACCGCTGTTCTTGAATACTAAAACACCGTTTTATTTTATTTTATTGCTATTTATTTCTACGTCATTCGCTTAATGATGGAAATGTGATCAAGGTCGAAACGCTGTTTCAATAAGGTGAGGCAAGTGGCATTTTTGACTTTCAGGGGAAGGGCGCGGTCAACTTTCAGGTGCGTTGGGAAGAAAAATGAGAGGGGGATAATTAACAATGAAATTGTGAATACGGTAACTACTAATTCTGATAGTCGGTGCACACTTAGGCCAAACTCACGTTCAGATAATTCTTACTTTCTTGTATCATCAGGCCACCAGAACCCATCGGCAGAAATTTACTGCATCCTAAAAAGAAGAACGGTTATGTCAGCAATGGACTTCAAAAAAAACACGGACCTCGATTTTCCCCGTTATGCCTCCCCGGCAATCAGTTCTAAAGAGATCGACCTTCTGGGATTATTAGATATCCTGCTGGCGGCAAAAAAACGTATCGTCGCCATTGCATTTGCGTTCGCCCTTGTGGGCCTGGCCATCGCGTTTTTAATCCCGCAAAAATGGACCAGTAAAGCCGTGATTACCCCGGCAGAACAGACGCAGTGGAACCCGCTGCGCCAGATGATGGTGGCGCTGCAGGTGCTGGATGTCGACGTGAAGGTAAGCCGCCCGGACGTCTTTAACCTGTTTATCAAAAAATTCCAGTCGCAGTCATTGCTCGAAGAGTACATGAAGAGCTCGCCTTACGTGATGGCCCAGCTCGAAGGCACGGATATCGACCCGCTGGATCTGCACCGCGCGGTGGTGAATATTTCAGAGAACATGAAAGCGAAAGATAACGTGCAGGTAAAAGACGCCGATAAAGCGCCCTACGTATCCTGGACGCTGAGCTTTACCGCGCCGACGGCAGGGGATGCGCAGACCGTGCTTACTGGCTACATCGACTATATCTCCCGCATCGTTGAGCAGGAGACGATGATGAATATTCGTAACCAGATCACCCTGAAAACGAAAGTGGTAAAAGAGCAGCTGGAGCTGGACCGCGTGCGCTTAACCAATATCCATAATACCAATCTTCAGCGTCTGAATTACTCCCTGGAAGTGGCGAATGCAGCGGGTATTAAGAAGCCGGTTTACAGCAACGGCCAGGCCGTGAAAGACGATCCGGACTACTCCATTGCGCTGGGTGCGGACGGTATTGCGCAGAAACTGCAGATTGAAAAGAACCTGAAGGACGTGGCAGAGCTGAACGCCGATTTCCAGAACCGTGAATACTATCTGACTCAGCTGGAAAAATTGTCCGTTGAGGACGTGACGCTTGAGCCGTTTAAATACCAGCTTTCACCGTCAATGCCGGTGAGGAAAGACGGTCCGGGTAAAGCGCTGATCGTAATTCTGGCGGGAATTCTGGGCGGCCTGTTTGCGTGCGGAAGCGTACTGCTGCGTGAGGCAATGCTCTCGCGTAACCCGCTTCCTGAGCCGATCGCGCCTGAGCCGGTAACGGAATAACGCAGGGACAGATAAATAAGGCGCTGATGACAGCGCCTTTTGTTTATTTAAGGAAGTCTTCGCGAACCGGCGTAAAGGTGTCCAGCAGCGTGCCCGGCTTCAGGCATACGCAGCCGTGCATAACGTGCGGCTCTTTGTAGAGCGTATCCCCGGCGGTCACAACATGTTTTTCTTCCCCGATGGTGAACTCGAACTCTCCGGAGAGCACATAGGTTAACTGCTCGTGCGGGTGATTGTGCATTGGGCCGATCGCTCCCTGCTCAAAGTTGACTTCAACCGCCATCATCTTACCGTCATGCGCCAGAATACGACGCGTCACGCCGTTGCCGAGATCGTCAAGCGTGGTCTCTTTGTGGAAAATAAACATATCTTCGCCTTTTATTCACTGAAACATTGTTTCATTTAATTTATATCACCCTGCATTAAAAAGAAACGATGCGACAAAGAACTGGAAACAGGATCACAAGTTTGCTTCACTGGGATAAATACATAAGGAGCGATGATGAAAACGATTGGCCTGTTAGGTGGGATGAGCTGGGAATCGACCATCCCCTATTATCGCCTGATTAATGAAGGCGTGAAGCAGCGTCTGGGCGGGCTGCATTCAGCCAGCCTGCTCCTGCACAGCGTGGATTTTCATGAAATTGAAGCCTGTCAGTCCAGCGGCGACTGGGAGAAAGCCGGAGAAATACTGGCAGACGCCGCGCAGGGGCTGGAGCGGGCGGGCGCGCAGGGCATCCTGCTGTGTACCAATACCATGCACAAAGTTGCGTCACAAATAGAAGCGCGCTGTGCGCTGCCGTTCCTGCATATCGCGGATGCGACCGGGCGCGCCATTCGCGCATCCGGAATGTCACGCGTGGCGCTGCTGGGCACACGCTACACCATGGAGCAGGATTTCTATCGCGGGCGGTTGCGCAGCGAGTTTGGCATTGAGAGCCTGATCCCGGATGACGCGGACCGGGCGCGCATCAATCAGATTATCTTCGACGAGCTTTGTCTCGGCACCTTCAGCGAAACGTCCCGCGCCTACTACGTCAGCGTTATCGAGAGGCTCGCGCAGCAGGGAGCGGAAGGGGTGATCTTCGGCTGCACGGAGATCGGTTTGCTGGTGCCCGCCGAGCGAAGCGCCATTCCGGTATTCGACACCGCGGCCATTCACGCCGCCGATGCCGTCGAGTTTATGCTGTCATAGGGGGTTTTGCAGGTCAGGTAAGCGAAGCGCCACCTGACGCGCGTGCTCGGTCAAATGCCCGGTGAAAGCGTCCACCAGCGCCGAAGTCGGACGGTGCAGGGGTCGAATAAGGCTCACGGTGAAGGGAACGGAAACGCTAAAACGGCGGATGACGATCCCGCTTCCGGCATAGTCCAGCGCCGTGAGGGGATTGACGACCGCCACGCCCACGCCCGCGCGCACCATGGCGCAAATTGACGCCGCGCTGTGCGTTTCCACCACCATCCGCCGCTTCACCTGATGCTCGGCAAACAGCGTGTCCAGCAGCTGACGGTAGCTGTCGGTTTGCGACAGGCTAATATAGTTTTCGCCGTGGAAATCCGCAGGAGTCAGCACCTCTTTACGGGCGAGGGGATGACCGGCGGGCAGGACGCAGACTTCGTCTAATGAAAGCAGCTCCGTGCGCGCCGTGCCGGCAGGCGTGGCGAGGGTTTCCGTTAGTCCAAGATCGTGGCGCTGGGCCGACAGCCACTCTTCCAGCAGCGGCGACTCCTGCGGCACGATGGTGAGATTGACCTCCGGGTAGCGGGCCAGAAAAGGCTGCAGCAGCGCTGGCAGGAACGACTGTGAAAAAACGGGCAGGCAGACGATGGACAGCTCCCCCTGGCGAAACTCGCGCAGGCTCTCTGCCGCGCTGACGATTCTGTCCAGCCCGTACCACGAGCGCTGCACTTCTTCAAACAGCCGCAACCCCTGAACCGTGGGATGCAGCCTGCCGCGCGTGCGTTCAAATAACGTTAGCCCCAGCACCTTTTCGAATCGCGCCAGCTCGCGGCTGACCGTCGGCTGCGAGGTGTGCAGCATCTGCGCGGCTTCGGTGAGATTGCCGGTGGTCATCACGGCGTGAAAAATTTCGATATGGCGGAGGTTAACGGCGGGCATAAGGCACCTGTTGGCTGAACGTTATCCATATCATTTTTGCATAGACTCACGATAAAACGATATTTTTTATTCTCTTCAGGCTGTGGCGTAATCATAAAAAATGAAATTGCCCGGAGACGACCATGCCACGCCCGCTGAACCAGACTGATACCGATTTGAACGCCGACAACCTGCTGCGCCTGCCTGCTGAATTTGGCTGCCCGGTGTGGGTGTATGACGCGCAGATAGTTCGCGAAAAAATTGCCGCCTTACATCAGTTTGACGTGGTGCGTTTTGCCCAGAAGGCCTGCTCCAATATTCATATTCTGCGCCTGATGCGCGAGCAGGGGGTGAAGGTGGACTCCGTGTCGCTGGGCGAAATTGAACGCGCGCTGGCGGCCGGGTTTGACCCGAAAGCCGACAGCGATGCCATTGTCTTTACCGCCGACCTGATTGACGAGGCCACGCTTGCGCGCGTCAACGAGCTGCAGATCCCGGTCAACGCCGGCTCTGTGGATATGCTGGAACAGCTCGGGCAGGTCTCACCGGGCCACCGCGTCTGGCTGCGCGTCAACCCGGGGTTTGGCCACGGCCACAGCCAGAAAACCAACACCGGTGGCGAAAACAGCAAGCACGGCATCTGGTATGCCGATCTGCCTGCCGCGCTGGCGGTGCTGCAGCGCTACGGCCTGAAGCTGGTGGGCATTCACATGCACATTGGCTCCGGCGTGGATTACGGTCACCTTGAGCAGGTGTGCGGTGCGATGGTGCGCCAGGTCGTGGATTTCGGCCAGGATCTGGAGGCGATCTCTGCCGGTGGCGGGCTGTCTATTCCCTACCGCGAAGGGGAAGAGGCGATCGACACCGATCACTATTACGGCCTGTGGAGCAACGCGCGCGACAAAATCGCCGCCCATCTGGGGCATCCGGTGAAGCTGGAAATTGAACCGGGCCGTTTCCTGGTGGCAGAGTCGGGCGTGCTGGTGTCGCAGGTGCGCAGCGTGAAGGAGATGGGCAGCCGTCACTTTGTGCTGATCGATGCAGGCTTCAACGACCTGATGCGTCCGTCCATGTACGGCAGCTATCACCACATTACGGCGCTGGCCGCCGACGGTCGCGACCTGATCAACGCCCCGCGCGTTGAGACGGTGGTAGCCGGCCCGCTGTGTGAATCCGGGGACGTGTTTACCCAGCAGGAAGGCGGCAAGGTGGAAACCCGCGCGCTGCCTGAGGTGAAGCCGGGCGATTACCTGGTGCTGCACGATACCGGTGCGTACGGGGCGTCTATGTCTTCTAACTACAATAGCCGCCCGCTGCTGCCGGAAGTGCTGTTTGATAACGGCGTGGCGCGGCTTATCCGCCGTCGCCAGACCATTCAGGAGCTGCTGGCTTTAGAACTCATCTGAGTAAAGTACGGCCCCGTTGTCACCGAGTCGCGAAGGACCAGCGTGCCGGTAAACGGCGGGATCGCTTCGACCGGCTGGTTCTTTGCCAGCCGGATCGCCTGATCGATAGCGGTGACAATCATGCTGTCTATCGGCAGGTAGACCGACGATAGCGCAGGCTCCAGCCATTTTGCGCTGGGAGCATCGTCAAAGCCAAACAGCGAAATATCCTGTGGGATCTTCAGCCCGGCCTGGTGTAATGCTTTGGACGCGCCCAGCGCCATATCATCGTTACAGGCAAACAGGGCGCTAAACGAAACCTTCTCGTCGATAAGCTCCTTGCACAGCTCGTAGCCGCGCGTCATTCCCGCATCGCCGTACTTAATCCGCCGCTCGTCCAGACGAATGCCGTGCTTTTCCAGCGCTTTGCGGTAGCCCATCAGGCGCGCTTTGCCGGTCGGGGTGTGGATAGGCACGGTCATGCAGGCGATCTCGCGATGCCCCTGGCTTATCAGATAATCCACCGCTTTGAAGGCGGCATCCTGCTGTTCGAAGAAGACGCAGCGATCCGCCGCCTGGCTGACTTCACGGTTGATCACCACCAGCGGCGTTTGCACGCTGTCGATCAGCTTCATGATCGCTTTTTCGCTCATGTAGCGGGTGTACAGCACGATGGCGTCGCACTTGCGATCGGCCAGCATCTGCACCGCCTGTTCTTCCTGCTCCGGCGCATCGTGGCCGTCGGTAACGATCAGCTGTTTACCGTGCGTTTCCGTCTGCCGCGAGGCCTGCTGCAGCAGGCGGCCAAAGTAAAAACCGTCGAACGTTGAAACCACCAGACCAATGCTGTTGCTGGTCTGGTTAGCCAGTGAACGCGCGAGAAAGTTCGGGCGATAGCCCAGCTCTTCCATCGCAGCAAACACCTGCTTTCGCGTACTCTCTTTAACCTGACCCGTGCCGTTCAGCACGCGCGAGACGGTGGCCTTCGACACGCCCGCACGCAGTGAGACATCCAGCATTGTTGCCATTCGAAATTCCTGCTTCCACGTTATGGTCTGCAGTTTAACACAGACCTTACGGCGCATAAGCGACGCGGGACGGGCAAAACCCCATGAGGATCACGCTTTTCGGTAACGATCCTTCGTCGTGGAATAAATGGCTGAAAGTGGTATGCCAAATTGGTCATAAATCGCAATCTGGAATACCTCTGGCGGCGTTGAGAGCTTAATCACAGAACAATTCTCGTCATGAAGCTATTTTTGGTATGCCAATAGTATCCGGCTGTACACCTTATTCAATAAAAGCCCTTTTACTGAGGTATTACCCTATGGCATTACAGGAAAAACTGATCGACGCTCTGGGCAGTTTTGCCACCAAATTCAACAGCTATCGCTACATCATGGCGATCAAGTCTGCCTTTATCACCTTAATGCCGGTCATCATCGTTGGGGCATTCTCGGTGCTGATCTCCAACATGGTCCTGGATCCGAAAAACGGCCTGGCGAGCTTCCAGTCGCTGTCGTTTCTCGCCGCGCTAAAGCCGATCACCAGCGCGCTAAACTACGCCACGCTTAACTTTCTTAACATCGGCGCGGTGTTTTTGATTGGCGTGGAGCTGGGGCGCATTAACGGGATCAAATCCCTGTTTCCCGGCCTGCTGGCGGTCATCTGCTTTATCTGCGTCACGCCGACCACGGTAGAAATGCTGGTGGACGGCGAAATGCACGTGGTGAAAGACGTGCTGCTGCGCCAGTTCTCCGACACCCGCAGCCTGTTCCTCGGCATGTTTATCGCCATTCTCTCCGTTGAGGTTTACTGCTGGCTGGAAAACCGCAAAGGGCTGAAGATCAAGATGCCGGATACGGTACCGCCTAACGTGGCGGCGTCGTTCTCGGCCCTGATCCCGGCGATTATCACCACCACCGCGATTGCCACCTTTGGCTTCGTTTTCCACCAGCTTACCGGCATGTATCTCTACGACGCGGTGTACCAGGTGGTGCAGCAGCCGCTGGAGCGCGTGGTGCAAAGCCTGCCGGGTATCCTGCTGCTGATGTTTGTCGCCCAGCTGTTCTGGGTGATCGGCATACACGGCAACCAGATGATCAAGCCGATCCGCGAGCCGCTGCTGCTGGGGGCGATCACCGTCAACATGAGCGCCTTTGAGCAGGGCAAAGAGGTGCCGAATATCATCACCATGCCGTTCTGGGATGTGTACATGAGCATTGGCGGTTCCGGCCTGACCATCGGTCTGCTGATCGCAGTGATGATTGCCACGAAGCGTAAAGAGATGAAGGAGATCGCCAAGCTCTCCATCGGCCCGGGCCTGTTTAACATTAACGAGCCGGTTATCTTCGGTATGCCAATCATGCTTAACCCGATCCTCGCCATTCCGTTCATCATCACCCCGCTGGTGACGGGCTCGATCGGCTACTTTGCGACGGTGACCGGCTTTGCCGGCAAAGCCGTGGTGATGGTGCCGTGGACCACGCCGCCGCTGATTAACGCCTGGCTTTCTACCGCGGGCTCGATGGGGGCGGTGATTACCCAGCTGATCTGCATCGTAACGGCGGTGCTGATTTATCTGCCGTTTGTGAAGATTGCCTCACGCCGTGCGGAGCAGGCCGCGCTGCAACACGCCACCGACAACCCATGAGGATGTGATGAGCACAAAACAGATAGCTATACCGCAGGATTTCATTCTGGGCGCGGCTGCCTCGGCCTGGCAAACCGAGGGCTGGAGCGGCAAAAAGCCGGGGCAGGATTCGTGGATCGATCTCTGGTACAAAAACGATCGCCACGTCTGGCATAACGGCTACGGCCCGGCGGTGGCGACCGATTTTATCAACCGCTTTCGAGAGGACGTCGCCCTGATGAAGCAGGCGGGGCTGACGCACTACCGCACCTCCATCAACTGGTCGCGCTTTTTAACCGATTATGAAAACGCGACGGTGGATGAAGAGTACGCCGCGTACTACGACGCGCTGTTCGACGAAATGCACCGTCAGGGCATTGAGCCGATGATCTGCCTGGAGCATTACGAGCTGCCGGGCGTACTGCTGGAAAACTACGGCGGCTGGGCGTCGAAGCACGTGGTTGAGCTGTTCGTTCGCTATGCGGAAAAGGTGTTTGACCGCTACCACGGCAAAGTCACCCGCTGGTTCAGCTTCAACGAGCCGATTGTGGTCCAGACCCGCGTTTACCTGGACGCGCTGCGCTGGCCGTATGAGCAAAACACCGGCACATGGATGCAGTGGAATCACCATAAGGTGCTGGCGACGGCAAAGGTGGTGAAGCTGTTCCGCGAGAAGGGGTATGGCGGGTCGGTTGGCTGTATTCTCAACCCGGAAGTGACCTATCCGCGCTCCCGCGCGCCGCATGACGTCAGGGCGGCAGAGATCTACGATCTGTTCTATAACCGCGTGTTCCTCGATCCGCTGGTGCACGGGCGCTACCCGCAGGAACTCTTCACCCTGCTTGAGCGGCATCAGGTTGAGTGGGATTACACGGCGGACGAGCTGGCGCTGATCGCCGACAATACCGTGGACGAACTGGGCATCAACCTCTATTACCCGCACCGCGTCAAAGCGCCTTCCCGCGCCTGGCATCCGGACACGCCGTTCCACCCGGCCTGCTACTACGAGCCGTTTGAGCTGCCGGGGCGGCGGATGAACACCTCCCGGGGCTGGGAGATCTCCCCGCGCATCATCTACGACATGGCGATGCGGATTAAAAATGACTACCGCAACATCGACTGGTTCGTGGCGGAAAGCGGGATGGGCGTCGAAAACGAGGCGCAGTTCCGCAATCGTGACGGCGTTATCGACGATACGTACCGCATCGACTTTATCAGCGAGCACCTCTATTACACGCTGCTGGCGCGTGAAGAAGGGGCAAACTGCCACGGCTATATGCTCTGGGCGTTTACGGATAATGTTTCCCCGATGAACGCCTTTAAAAATCGCTACGGATTAATCGAGATCGATCTGGATAACAACCGCGCCAGACGGGCAAAAAAATCGGCCGCCTGGTTCAGGCAGCTGCGCGACGAGCGCGTGCTTACCCTCAGCGTTGACGATGAATGGAAGTGAGCCTTCTGGTAAAATAGCGCACAAACTGGCCGGGAGGACGCCCGGCCTGCGCATTAACTGAAAAACACAGGTGAAAACGTGGATAAGGCTGTCATCCTGCCGGAAAGAAAACAGTACCAGGAAATTGGCGAGGATTTACGGGCGCAGATTATCCAGGGGCACTATCCCGTTGGGTCGCGCCTGCCGCCGGAGCGCAACATTGCTGAGACCTATGGCGTCAGCCGCACCATCGTGCGCGAGGCATTGCTGATGCTGGAGCTGCAGGGCACGGTGGATATCCGCCAGGGCTCCGGCGTCTACGTGATGCGCATTCCAGAAGAGCACGAAAACGAGGAAGAGCGTTTTCTCAACAGCGACGTGGGCCCGTTTGAGATTTTACAGGCGCGCCAGCTCCTCGAAAGCAACATCGCCGCCTTTGCCGCCAAAATGGCAACGCGCGCGGATATCGATAACCTGCGCCGGATCGTCGAGCAGGAGCAGCGGGCCATTGCCGCCGACGACAACAGTCAGGATAACAACAAGATGTTCCACCTTGTGCTGGCAGGGGCGACGCAAAACCAGATGCTGCTGGCAACGGTTGAGAGCGTCTGGCATCACATGGACAGCAGCCCGCTGTGGCAGCAGTTTAACGTCCACATTGCCAGCCGGGCGTATCGCCTCAAATGGCTGGGCGACCGGCAAACCATACTCGCCGCGTTGCGCCGTCGTGACGTCATGGGCGCCTGGCAGGCGATGTTCCAGCATCTGGAAAACGTGAAAAAGAGCCTGCTCGAGCTGTCGGATGAAGATGCGCCAGATTTTGACGGCTATCTTTTTGAATCCGTTCCTGTGTTTCAGGGAAAACTGATGTGAACATTCTGCCGCTTCACGCCGCGCCGCAGTTTGCGGAACAGGTGATCGACTGGATATGGGAGGCCTTTGGCGACGGGCTGCCGCGGGAATTTTTCCAGAGCATTGTCGATCACAGCCAGACGCCGGATGCGCTGCCGATCACGTTCGTTGCCGTTGAGGGCGAACAGCTTCTCGGTACCGTGGGGCTATGGCGCTGCGATCTCATCACCCGTCAGGATCTGTATCCGTGGCTGGCTGCCCTGTATGTGGATGAGGCGGCGCGAGGAAAAGGGCTGGCGGGGAAGCTTCAGGAGCATGTCATCGCCTGTGCCGCACAGGCCGGGTATACCGAGCTGCATCTGTGGTCCGCCTGCCGCGACTTCTATGAACGCTACGGCTGGCGGTACATCGGCGATGCGCTGGAATACCCGAACACAACGGTTCACCTTTATCGTTATTCGCTCTGCGCCTCGGCAAGCGACACAACCGAGTGACGGCGCACGAGCGTCGGGCTAAACAGATGGGTGATGTCCGGCGGCTGGCGCTGTTCGGCCAGCGCCAGCGCCAGCTCTGCGGCCTGCGTCGCCATGGTAACGATCGGGTATCGCACGGTCGTCAGGCGAGGGCGCACGTAGCGCGAGATCAGCACGTCATCAAAGCCAATCAGGGAAATTTCTGCAGGCACCTCGATGCCATTGTCGTTCATTACCCCCATCGCACCGGCGGCCATGGAGTCGTTATAGCTCGCCACCGCGGTAAAATTACGCCCGCGCCCTAACAGTTCCGTCATCGCCTGTTCGCCACCGCTTTCGTCGGGCTCACCGTAGGCCACCAGCCGGTCGTTGCACGGCAAACCGTTTTCGCGCAGCGCGTCGTAATAGCCCTGCAGGCGATCTTCCGCATCCGAAATAGGGTGATTAGAGCAGAGATAACCAATGCGGGTATGGCCCTGCTGGATCAGGTGACGGGTTGCCAGCCACGCGCCGTAGCGGTCGTCGAGCGCCACGCAGCGTTTTTCAAAACCGGGGATAATGCGGTTGATGATCACCATGCCGGGGATCTGCTTCATCAGATGGATCAGTTCGGCATCGGGGATCATCTTGGCATGCACAACCAGCGCGGCGCACCGGTGGCGGATCAGCTGCTCGATGGCCTGGCGTTCTTTTTGTTCGTTGTGGTAGCCATTGCCGATCAGTAAAAAATTGCCCGTCTGGTACGACACCTGTTCAACGGCTTTTACCATCGCACCAAAAAACGGGTCAGACACATCGCCCACCACCAGACCAATAGTTTCGGTAGACTGCTGCGCCAGCGCGCGGGCATTAGCGTTAGGGTGATAGTTCAGGTTTTCCATGGCGTCCTGAACCGCCTGGCGTGATGCGTCACTGGCTTTAGGGGAGTGGTTAATCACGCGGGAGACGGTCGCGACGGAAACACCTGCCAGACGAGCCACATCCTTAATTGTCGCCATTTAATACCTTCTTGTTAGGGGTAAGCGTTTACACACTAACTAGTGTTGCGGAAAAGCGGCGCGCATTCAAGGGGAGCGGGGCAACACCCGCGACAAACGTGACGCAGAACACCCCCTGCTGGTGTAATCGTTACACGGGCAGTCGTGTCAAAATAATGTCAATCCGAACCTTTAGTTACACTTTGCCTCAGGCTGTTGCGATTGTCCGATGGCTAAGATATCGAAGGGATTGATAGAGTCGAGATCCCAGAGGTATTGATAGGTGGAATCAGCTCCGGTTGATTAACACGATTTACACCAACCTGCGTTTATACGCAGGTTTTTTTTGTCTGTAAGTTCAACCTGTAACAGCAAACGATAATATTCACACCTGGTTGCACTTAGGCTCATTCCCTTGCGTTTTCCCGCTGGCGAAGCCGGCAGTGAAAAGCCACAATCAAGATCCCAGAGGTATTGATTGGTGAGAATTCTTAGTACGGTTTCGTACTCATCTCTTGCACCAGCCTGCGCGGATGCGCAGGTTTTTTTTCGCCTCAATTTTTGCTGTCGCTCCCTCCTGACTTCTCGTGTAATCTGCCACCATTGAATAACCCTCCACACTGGCTGGCAAAGGGAGTTGAAATGCTTTTTGGGTTCTTCCGTACACTGTTTCGTATCCTCTTTCGCATTCGCGTCACTGGCGATACCCAGGCGCTGTCTGGCGAGCGCGTTCTCATCACGCCAAACCACGTTTCCTTTATTGATGGCATATTGCTGGCGCTGTTTCTGCCCGTGCGGCCCGTGTTCGCCGTGTACAGTTCCATTAGTGAAAAATGGTACATGCGCAGGCTGGCGCCGCTGATTGACTTTGTGCCGCTCGACCCCACAAAACCGATGATGATCAAACATCTGGTGCGCCTGGTTGAACAGGGCCGTCCGGTGGTCATCTTCCCGGAAGGGCGCATTTCGGTGACGGGCTCGCTGATGAAAATCTACGACGGCGCGGGGTTTGTTGCGGCGAAGTCAAAAGCGACTGTCGTACCGCTGCGTATAGAAGGGGCGGAATTGACCCACTTCAGCCGCCTGAAAGGGCTGGTGAAGCAGCGTATGTTCCCAAAAATTACGCTGCATATTTTGCCGCCGACGTCATTACCGATGCCCGAGGCGCCGCGAGCGCGCGATCGCCGTAAAATCGCCGGTGAAATGCTGCATCAGATTATGATGGAAGCGCGGATGGCGGTGCGTCCACGTGAAACACTGTATGAATCGCTGCTGTCGGCGCAGTATCGCTATGGCGCAAAGAAAAACTGCATTGAAGACATCAACTTCACGCCGGATACCTACCGCAAGCTGCTGACCAAGACGCTGTTTGTGGGCCGTATTCTGGAGAAGTACAGCAAGCGGGGCGAAAAAATTGGCCTGATGCTGCCGAACGCGGGCATCAGCGCGGCCGTGATTTTCGGTGCCGTTTCTCGCGGGCGCATTCCGGCAATGATGAACTACACCGCAGGCGTAAAAGGGCTGACCAGCGCCATCACTGCGGCGCAAATCAACACGGTGTTCACTTCCCGCCAGTTCCTTGATAAGGGCAAGCTGTGGCACCTGCCGGAACAGCTGACGCAGGTGCGCTGGGTCTTCCTTGAGGATTTGAAAGCCGACGTCACCACGGGCGACAAGCTGTGGATTTTTGCACACCTGCTCGCGCCGCGTCTGGCGCAGGTTAAGCAGAAGCCGGAAGACGACGCGATTATCCTCTTTACCTCAGGCTCTGAGGGCAACCCGAAAGGCGTTGTTCACAGCCACAAGAGTATTCTGGCGAACGTCGAACAGATCAAAACGATCGCTGACTTTACCGCAAATGACCGCTTCATGTCGGCGCTGCCGCTGTTCCACTCCTTCGGTCTGACCGTCGGCCTCTTTACGCCGCTGCTGACCGGGGCTGAAGTGTTCCTCTACCCGAGCCCGCTGCACTACCGCATCGTGCCGGAGCTGGTGTATGACCGTAACTGTACCGTGCTGTTCGGCACCTCGACTTTCCTGGGGAACTACGCGCGCTTCGCTAATCCGTATGACTTCTTCCGAGTGCGCTACGTGGTTGCGGGGGCAGAAAAACTGCAGGACAGCACGCGCCAGATTTGGCAGGACAAGTTTGGCCTGCGCATTCTGGAAGGCTATGGCGTCACCGAGTGCGCGCCTGTCGTGTCGATCAACGTGCCGATGGCGGCGAAGCCGGGCACGGTGGGCCGTATTCTTCCGGGGATGGATGCGCGCCTTCTGGCGGTGCCGGGCATTGAGGACGGTGGCCGTCTGCAGCTGAAGGGGCCAAACGTGATGAACGGCTATTTGCGCGTGGAAAACCCCGGCGTGCTGGAAGCGCCAACGGCGGAGAACGTCAATGGTGAGACCGAGACCGGCTGGTACGACACGGGGGATATTGTTCGCTTCGACGAGCAGGGCTTTGTGCAGATCCAGGGACGCGCTAAACGCTTCGCTAAAATTGCCGGTGAAATGGTTTCTCTAGAAATGGTAGAGCTGCTGGCAACCGCGGTGTCTGCTGATAAGCTGCACGCGACGGTCGTGAAGAGCGATGCCAGTAAAGGCGAGGCGCTGGTGCTCTTTACGACGGACAGCGAGCTTAAGCGCGACCAGTTGCTTAAGCATGCGCGAGAGCACGGTATTCCTGAGCTGGCGGTGCCGCGCGATATTCGCTACCTCAAACAGCTTCCGGTACTGGGCAGCGGCAAGCCCGATTTCGTCACCCTGAAAGGCATGGTTGAAGAGGCGGAACAGCAAAATGCGTGAGTCAGTGCACACTAACCCATCTATCTGGTCGAAGGGCATGATGGCCGTTATCGCCGCCCAGTTTCTTTCTGCCTTTGGTGACAACGCCCTGCTGTTTGCCACCCTGGCGTTACTGAAGGCCGAGTTTTACCCGGACTGGAGCCAGCCGATCCTGCAGATGGTGTTTGTGGGTGCTTACATTATCTTCGCGCCGTTTGTGGGGCAGGTGGCAGACAGTTTCCCGAAAGGCCGGGTGATGATGTTTGCTAACGGTCTCAAGCTGTTGGGGGCTGCGAGTATCTGCTTTGGTATCAACCCGTTTATTGGCTACACGCTGGTGGGGATCGGCGCGGCCGCCTACTCTCCAGCCAAGTACGGCATTCTGGGCGAGCTCACGACGGGCGATAAGCTGGTGAAGGCCAATGGCCTGATGGAGTCCTCTACCATTGCCGCAATCCTGATTGGCTCTGTCGCAGGCGGGGTGCTGGCGGACTGGCACGTGCTTGCCGCACTGGGCGTCTGTGCCGTGGTATACGGCGGGGCGGTCGTCGCTAACCTGTTTATTCCCAAACTGCCGGTGGCGCGTCCGGGACAATCCTGGCGTTTTAAACCGATGACCGGCAGCTTCTTCAACGCCTGTCGCGTGCTGTGGCGCAACGGTGAAACGCGATTCTCGCTGATGGGAACCAGCATGTTCTGGGGCGCGGGCGTGACGCTGCGTTTCCTGCTGGTGCTGTGGGTGCCGGTGGCGCTGGGCATCACGGACAACGCCACGCCAACCTACCTGAATGCGATGGTCGCCGTCGGGATTGTCGTCGGAGCGGGGGCCGCGGCGAAGCTGGTGACGCTCGAAACGGTGGCGCGCTGTATGCCGGCGGGTATTTTGATCGGCGTTGGCGTGCTGTTCTTCTCGCTCCAGCATGCGTTATTGCCAGCGTACGTGCTGCTTATTCTGATCGGTATTCTGGGCGGCTTCTTCGTGGTGCCGCTGAATGCGCTTTTACAGGAGCGCGGAAAGCAGACCGTAGGGGCCGGAAATGCCATTGCCGTGCAAAACCTTGGCGAAAACATGGCGATGCTGCTGATGCTGGGGCTTTACTCGCTGGCGGTAAAAGTGGGTGTACCGGTAGTGGGCGTTGGCGTCGGGTTTGGCGCGCTGTTCGCGCTGGCGATTACCGGGCTGTGGATCTGGCAGCGTCGGCGTTGATAAGTGCGGCCTGATGCCCTCACCCCCGCCCTCTCCCACAGGGAGAGGGGGCAAACACTAAAAACGGCAACGCGCGTTGCCGTTTTGCTTTTATCACGGTGCAGGATAAGTATATACCTGATGCACCGCTTCAATCTCCGCTAACACTTCTTCGCTCAGGTTCAGATGGAAACTTTCAACGTTTGTTTTCAACTGTTCCATCGTCGTTGCGCCCAGCAGCGTACTCGCTACAAACGGCTGACGGCGCACGAAGGCGAGCGCCATCTGCGCCGGATCGAGACCGTGACGTTTGGCGATATCCACATAGGCCGCGACGGCTTTCTGCGTCTGCTCGCCGCTGTAGCGGGTAAAGCGGCTAAAGAGGGTGTTACGCGCCCCGGCAGGCTTCGCGCCGTTCAGATATTTACCCGTCAACGTACCAAAGCCCAGGCATGAATAGGCGAGGAGCTCTACTTCTTCATACTGCGTGACCTCAGCCAGACCCACTTCATAGCTGCGGTTCAGCAGGCTGTAGGGGTTCTGAATAGTGACGATGCGCGGCAGATCGTGTTTATCGGCAAGGTGCAGGTAGCGCATCACGCCAAACGCCGTTTCGTTCGAGACGCCAATATGGCGGATCTTGCCCGCGCGCTGGCATTCCGTCAGGGCTTCCAGCGTTTCCAGCAGGCTGACGGCCGGTGCGCTTTCGTTCCAGGTATAGCCGAGCTTGCCAAAGCAGTTGGTTGGACGCTGCGGCCAGTGCACCTGGTAAAGGTCGAGATAGTCAGTTTGCAGCCGCTTCAGGCTGGCATCCAGCGCCGCGCGGATATTCTTACGATCGAGGATTTGATTAGGGCGGATCCCGGCATCGTTATTACGTGAGGGACCGCTGACTTTCGACGCCAAAATCAGCTTCTCGCGGTTGCCGCGTTTTGCCAGCCAGTTGCCCACGTAGGTTTCGGTCAGGCCCTGCGTTTCCGGACGTGGGGGGACTGGGTACATCTCTGCCACGTCAATCAGGTTTATGCCCTGGCTGACGGCGTAATCGAGTTGTGCATGGGCATCGGCTTCGCTGTTTTGTTCACCAAATGTCATCGTGCCCAACCCCAGTTGGCTGATCTCCAGAGCGCTGTGGGGGATACGGTGATAATGCATAGCCGGCTTCCTTCATTAAAATACAGACAGCGTCAGGAACCTCCCGACAAAGGAATATAAACATGGCAGAGGGGAAGCAAAAGGGGAAGGAAAAAATCTAACAGGCCAGCAAGCCACTGACCTTTATCTGTTTATCGCTCGATGATTTGTGAAACTTCGTCGCGATTAATCTGCATATTATTACCTGACTGATCGCGATAGCTCACCAGACCGGTATCATCGTCGACTTCGGGTTTGCCATCGGTCAGGATCATACGCCCATCTTTTGTCGCCATGACGTAATCACTGCTACAACCCGATACCGCAAACGCTAAACCGACTGCTGAAATTAACACTGCCCATTTTTTCATCGTTATCATCCTCACCTGGCTCGTATCAAATCATAGTGTAGTAATAACCTGATATTTCGACAGGAGGAAGGGGGAGAATCTTAAAAACAAGGCGATTGTGTTAAACAGAGCCCAATTTTCGTTAAAAAGCTATGTTTTTAGTAAGAAATGGCGAGCCAGCAGTGCGCCCGTGAAATTCTTTTTGAGATAAAAGCCGCGAGGTAACGTGAGGATCGGCTCGCCGCGCGAGCCTACGGCCTCCGTGAGCGCCTTGCTGTTTGCCGCTTTTGGCCGGATCTGTAACACTTCGCCGTGGCGGGCGGTGATACGTTCAACCTGACCCAGCACGATCATATCCATCAGTTCTTCCCAGTCCTGACTTAACTGTCTGTCTTCCTCTTCATTGGGACTCCAGAGCAGAGGGGCACCGACGCGGCGTTCCGCGAGCGGGATCTGCCTGTCTCCCTCTACCGGCACCCACAGCACCCGCTTTAGCTTATGGCGAACGTGGCTGGTTTCCCAGGTCACACCGCTATTGCCCGTTAACGGCGCAACGCACACGAACGTGGTCTCCAGCGGCCGCCCCTGGCTGTCCACAGGTATCGTTTTCAGCTCAACGCCAAGGGCAGCAAAATCCTGTTCCGGTTTACTGCCCGCGCTAGCGCCAAGCCACAGCTCAAGCAGCATGCCAATCCAGCCTTTATCGCGCTTAAGATCCTTGGGTATAGGCAAGTTTGCCATTGCGGCCAGTTCTCCAAGTGAAAAGCCCGCCAGACGCTGCGCCTGGTGTAACAGCTGGGCTTCACTGGCCGGTGCAGTCAATAGCGGCGCAAGCGAATGCATGACGTTAACCTTTTGATTAAAAAATGAACTGAAAAACTGTCCCCTGTGGATAGAGTTTAACTTTTTCTGAGTAAACATGCCATGTGCATGATTTATAGCTTATTTTATCTTATTAATTTCAGGGAGCAGTCGCCAAAAAACAGGTTGTTCAATTCTGGTCACTGACAATAAACAGGATCTTACACCATGTTATCCACAGAAAAGTGGGATAACTGGGAATAACCCCTACTACTGTTTCGATTTACAGCCTTGACGTGCGACGAAAATCGAATTTTCACACAAATTGTGCCTAACTTATTGGCACAATCTGTGGATAAAACCGACGCTGTTCGATCTTTCATCAGTACAAGGATCTCTGATGTGATGATCGTCACGTTATTTACCTTTTGGGGGCTGTGAATGCCTTTAATTATATGAATTATAAGTTATTATTTAATGGCCTTCGCTAAGGCCTTTTTTACCCTTATCAGGTTGTCCATCGGTAATTCCATACTTCTTCACAACTATATCCACAGAAAAGGTGAATAAAATTGGCTTCGTTACGGCTCATCTGTTTATAACTCGGCCCCTATTTGTGAGTTATTCAAATGTTATTAGGTTGCAGGCCTGTAAGAGAGTGGTTTACCGCCTCTCAGTAGTGTGAAACAATCATTCATATATAAGGTTTAGTTTGGGGTAGTCCGGTGATTGATGACGATGGCTACCGCCCAAACGTAGGAATAGTAATTTGTAATCGCCAGGGCCAGGTTATGTGGGCAAGGCGATATGGTCAGCACTCCTGGCAGTTCCCACAAGGTGGGATCAACCCGGGAGAGTCCCCAGAACAAGCGATGTACCGGGAGCTGTTTGAAGAGGTTGGTTTAAGCCGAAAAGATGTTCGCATCCTGGCTTCGACCCGCAACTGGTTGCGTTACAAGTTACCGAAACGTTTGGTGCGTTGGGACACAAAGCCGGTTTGTATCGGCCAGAAACAAAAATGGTTTCTGCTGCAGTTGGTGGGCAACGATTCAGATATCAATATGCAAACCAGCAGTACGCCGGAGTTTGATGGCTGGCGCTGGGTAAGCTACTGGTATCCTGTTCGTCAGGTCGTGTCGTTTAAACGCGACGTTTACCGTAGGGTGATGAAAGAGTTCGCAAGTGTTGTTATGCAGCTTCAGGAGGCTCCTCCTAAGCCGCAGAGCGCACCTGCCTGGCGACGTAAAAGAGGTTAAGCTACGCAAATCATGCTCACCCGCCTGCGAGAAATAGTCGAGAAGGTTGCCAGTGCGCCTCGCCTGAACGAGGCGCTGAATATTCTGGTGACAGACATCTGTCTTGCGATGGAAACCGAAGTCTGTTCGGTGTATCTGGCCGACCATGACCGGCGTTGCTACTATCTGATGGCGACCCGTGGTTTGAAAAAACCGCGAGGCCGCACGGTTACGCTTGCGTTTGATGAAGGTATTGTTGGGCTGGTTGGGCGTCTCGCTGAACCCATCAACCTTGCCGACGCGCAAAAGCACCCCAGCTTCAAATACATCCCCTCCGTAAAAGAAGAGCGTTTCCGCGCGTTTCTTGGGGTACCTATTATTCAGCGTCGTCAGCTGCTGGGCGTGCTCGTTGTTCAGCAGCGTGAGCTTCGCCAGTATGACGAAAGCGAGGAGTCCTTCCTCGTCACGCTCGCCACGCAGATGGCCGCGATCCTCTCTCAGTCTCAGCTGGCAGCCCTGTTTGGTCAGTATCGCCACACGCGAATTCGCGCGCTTCCGGCCTCACCGGGCGTGGCGATTGCAGAAGGCTGGATGGACGCCACGCTGCCGCTGATGGAGCAGGTTTACGAAGCCTCTACGCTCGATCAAGCCCTCGAGCGTGAACGCCTCACCGCCGCGCTGGAAGAGGCGGCAAATGAGTTTCGTCGCTACAGCAAGCGTTTTGCCGCGGGTGCGCAAAAAGAGACGGCGGCGATATTTGACCTCTATTCACACCTTCTCTCCGATGCGCGCCTGCGCCGCGAGCTGTTTGCTGAGGTGGATAAAGGTTCGGTGGCGGAGTGGGCCGTTAAAAAAGTCATCGAGAAATTTGCCGAGCAGTTTGCAGCCCTGACCGACGGTTATCTCAAAGAGCGTTCCGGTGATTTGCGTTCGCTGGGGCAGCGTCTGCTGTTCCACCTTGATGATACTATTCAAGGGGCGAATGCCTGGCCAAAACGCTTTGTGCTGGTTGCCGATGAACTCTCAGCAACCACCCTGGCTGAATTGCCGCAGGACAGGCTGGCCGGCGTCGTCGTGCGTGATGGCGCCGCTAACTCTCATGCCGCCATTATGGTCCGCGCGCTCGGTATCCCTACGGTAATGGGCGCAGATATCCAGCCGTCGGTTTTGCACCGACGCACGCTGGTGGTGGACGGGTACCGCGGCGAGCTGTTGGTCGATCCTGAGCCGGTTCTCCTCCAGGAGTATCAGCGACTCATCAGTGAAGAGAATGAATTAAGCAAGCTGGCGGAAGATGACGTTAACCTGCCTGCGCAGCTTAAAAGCGGCGAGCGGGTTAAGGTAATGCTCAACGCTGGCCTGAGTCCTGAACATGAAGAGAAGCTTGGCAGCCGTATCGACGGCATCGGACTCTACCGAACCGAAATTCCCTTTATGCTGCAGAGCGGCTTCCCGTCTGAGGAGGAGCAGGTCGCGCAGTATCAGGGCATGCTACAGATGTTCAACGACAAGCCGGTCACGCTTCGTACCCTGGACGTCGGGGCTGATAAACAGCTGCCCTACATGCCGATCAGCGAAGAGAACCCGTGCCTCGGCTGGCGTGGGATCCGCATTACGCTCGATCAGCCGGAGATCTTCCTGATCCAGGTTCGCGCCATGCTGCGCGCGAACGCGGCGACGGGCAACCTCAGCATTTTACTGCCGATGGTCACCAGCATTGACGAGATCGATGAGGCAAAACGCCTGATCGAGCGCGCAGGCCGGGAAGTGGAGGAGATGATCGGCTATGCGATCCCTAAGCCGCGTATTGGCGTGATGCTTGAAGTGCCGTCAATGGTCTTTATGCTCCAGCAGCTGGCAAGCCGCGTCGATTTTATCTCCGTCGGCACCAACGATTTGACGCAGTACATTCTGGCCGTTGACCGAAACAATACCCGCGTCGCCAGTATTTATGACAGCCTGCATCCGGCGATGCTTCGGGCTCTAGCGATGATCGCACGTGAGGCGGAACAGTACGATCTCGATCTGCGCCTGTGCGGGGAAATGGCAGGGGATTCGATGTGCGTCGCGATCCTGATTGGCCTGGGGTTCCGTCACCTGTCCATGAACGGTCGTTCAGTCGCGCGCGTGAAGTATCTGCTGCGTCATATCGACTTCGATGATGCCCGCGAATTAGCGGCACGCAGCCTCGAAGCCCAGTTAGCGACCGAAGTACGACACCAGGTGGCGGCCTTCATGGAGCGTCGCGGCATGGGCGGCCTGATCCGCGGCGGCCGCTGAAGCCTTTCTCCCTCTCACTGTGTGAGAGGGCCGGAGTGAGGGCACCCGCGCGCACAATACCCTATACACATCTTTTACATCTCAGGCGCATCCTCCGCGACCACCTTATGCTATTATTCGCAACCTTGGAGCACCTGCCAACGGCGGGAATGCAATTCTACCGCTGTCCACTTTCAGCGGAATAACAACATCTTGTGGTGACAGATGAACAGTGGCTATCTGCATTTTCCGGAATTTGATCCGGTCATTTTCTCAGTAGGACCTGTCGCGCTTCACTGGTACGGTTTGATGTACCTGGTAGGCTTTATTTTTGCTATGTGGCTTGCGGGCCGTCGCGCCGGTCGTCCCGGAAGCGGCTGGACGAAAAACGAAGTGGAGAACCTGCTTTATGCCGGCTTCCTCGGCGTTTTCCTGGGTGGCCGTATCGGCTACGTCCTGTTCTATAACTTCCCGGTATTCCTGAACGATCCGCTCTACCTGTTCCGCGTCTGGGACGGCGGCATGTCCTTCCATGGCGGCCTGATCGGTGTGATCCTCGTGATGGTGATTTTCGCCAAACGTACCAAGCGCAACTTCTTCCAGGTCGCTGATTTTATTGCTCCGCTGATCCCATTTGGGCTGGGCGCAGGTCGTCTGGGCAACTTTATCAACGGCGAACTGTGGGGGCGCGTCGATCCGAGCGTGCCTTATACCATGCTGTTCCCGGGCTCTCGCGCAGAGGACATGGCATTGCTGCCGTCTCATCCTGAATGGCAGACTCTTTTTGACACCTACGGCGTTCTGCCGCGCCATATGTCTCAGCTTTATGAGCTGGCGCTGGAAGGCGTGGTGCTGTTTATCATCCTGAATCTCTTTATTCGCAAGCCGCGTCCAATGGGGGCGGTCTCCGGCCTGTTCCTGATTGGCTATGGCGCATTCCGTATCATCGTCGAGTTCTTCCGCCAGCCGGATGCACAATTTACCGGCGAGTGGGTACAGTACATCAGCATGGGGCAGATCCTCTCCATTCCGATGATTGTCGCGGGTGCCATTATGATGATTTGGGCGTATCGTCGTCGTCCACAGCAACAACTTTCCTGAGGAACCATGAAACAGTATCTTGAATTGATGAAAAAAGTGCTCGACGAGGGCACGCCGAAAAACGACCGCACCGGCACCGGTACGCTCTCTATTTTTGGCCACCAGATGCGCTTCAACCTGCAAGAAGGCTTTCCTCTGGTGACGACAAAGCGCTGCCACCTGCGCTCGATCATTCATGAACTGCTCTGGTTCCTGCAAGGCGATACCAACGTTGCTTATCTGCATGAAAACAACGTCTCTATCTGGGACGAATGGGCAGATGAAAACGGCAATCTGGGCCCGGTTTACGGCAAGCAGTGGCGCGCATGGCCAACGCCTGATGGCCGCCATATTGACCAGATCACTACCGTGGTAAACCAGCTGAAAAACGATCCGGACTCGCGCCGTATTATCGTTTCCGCCTGGAACGTGGGTGAGCTGGACAAAATGGCGCTGGCACCGTGCCACGCGTTCTTCCAGTTCTATGTGGCTGACGGCAAGCTCTCCTGCCAGCTCTATCAGCGCTCCTGTGACGTGTTCCTCGGCCTGCCGTTTAACATTGCCAGCTATGCGCTGCTGGTGCATATGATGGCGCAGCAGTGTGACCTTGAGGTCGGTGATTTTGTCTGGACCGGTGGTGATACCCACCTTTACAGCAACCACATGGATCAGACGCATCTTCAGCTGACCCGTGAACCGCGCGCGCTGCCGAAGCTGGTCATCAAACGTAAACCTGAATCAATCTTTGACTATCGCTTTGACGATTTCGAGATTGAAGGGTACGACCCGCACCCCGGTATCAAAGCGCCTGTTGCTATCTGATACGGCAAAATACTCACACAACCGGTGCTTTTTAGCGCCGGTTTTTTTTCGCCCTCGTTTTATTTTTCGAGCCGTTTTCCAGAGAGAATGCAACGTACTGCAACGGGAGACATTCTCTGGATAACCGCTCGTAAAGCCCAGAGTTGCGCCTCGCCGCTTCACCGAAATTTCGCCACACTCCCGCCATGAAAAAAGAGAACGGCTTTACGTTAATCGAAACCCTTGTCGCTATCTCACTGGTTGTGATTCTGAGCGCAACGGGTCTCTATGGCTGGGACAGCTGGCAACAGCGGCAGCGGCTCTGGCAAACCGCCAGCCAGGTGCGTGATTTCCTGGTCTTTCTGCGTAACGACGCGAACCGCCACAACCGTGACCACACCCTTGCTCTCCAGCGGGACGGTAAAACAGCGTGTTTAGTGAGTTCTGTCGTTTCGGGTTGCGAGAGCGGCGGCCCCTTTGTGATGAAGCCGCTCTGGCCAGAGGTTGTGATTAGCGAGATCACCCCGTCGTTGGGGTTTTATGGATTAAGAGATACCGCATGGGCCGGGCGGATACGGCTGAACAGCCGCGCGGGAGAATGGCTGGTGATGGTCTCAAACGGAGGGCGGATCAGAATGTGCAATACCGCAGGAGAAGGAACATGCCGATGAACCAGCACGGTTTCTCGTTGACGGAAGTCCTTATTGCGATGGCGATAAGCAGCATCTTGTTACTGAGTACTTCGCGTTTTTTACCCGGCTTGCAACGCGCTGTGTTGTTGCAATCTGGCCAACAGGAGCTTGAAGAGGAGGTCTGGCAGCGCCTGTTCGCCATCGGTAAGCAGCTTCAAAGAGCGGGTTACTGCGCAGGACAATGCCAGGGGGAAGGTCTGGTCATCGGCCGGCAGGGCCAGTGCGTGATAGCGCAATGGGATGCCAACAGCAACGGAAGCTGGGATAGCTCGGTCCCGGAAAACGACCGCGTGGGGTTCCGTCTCGATTCTGGCGCGCTGGAGACGCAGCGGGGGGCGGCCTCCTGTGAAGGGAAGGGCTGGGAAAAACTCACCGATCCGGACAGGCTCGTGATCCAGCAGTTTTTCGTGAGCAAAGAGGTTAAGCCGGGCTTTGCGCCAGAGTTAAGTATCGAATTAACGGCAGTGGGCAAAGGTGAACCCACTGCTTATTCCGCCCGCTATACCGTGACGGGGTTCAATCTGTGAATCGCCAACGGGGAATGTCGTCGCTGGCTTTCGTCCTGCTATTGCTGGTGCTCGGCACGTTGAGCCTCTCCGGCCTGAATCAGCAGCTGGCGACGTTCCACTCGCTGATAAACGGTGAGAGCGTCTCCCTTCGAGGGCAGGCTGCTGTTCAGTCCGCGCTGGAGTGGGGGCGCGTTCAGCGCTGGTTGATAGGCCCTGAGCAACAGTGCAAACAGACGCAATCAGTGCGGGTCTGTTTGCGGCTCCTGAGCGAAGATCGCGTATTGCTGATAGCCGGTGATAATGACTTGAGGCTGTGGCGAGGAGGAGAGATCGCGGAAGGACGGATACGGTTTTCTCCCCACAGCTGGAGTGATTTCTGCCCGCTTAAGGAAAGTGCGTTATGCCGGCTGCCCTGAACAAACAGAAAGGATTTAGCATGGTTGAAGTCCTGCTTGCAATGATGCTCCTGGTGGTGGTGGTGACCGCATTGTCCGGATACCATCGCGCGCTGGCGGCCCGATTTGCGATGTTGAATCAATATCGTCAGCTCTGGCACAACGCATGGAGCTTGTCCCAGCTCTCAACATTCGCGCTGCCAGCAGGCTGGCAGGCCAGCCGGGTGCAGACAACAGGGTCCGGATGTGTCAGCATCACGGTTACACTTATTTCTCCTCTGGGGCGACGCGGTGAGATGACGCGTCTGCATTGCCCGGTTAGCCAGTAGTCGGGAGCGTCTATGTTAAGGGTCTACCACTCAAATCGTCTGGATGTGCTGGAAGCGCTGATGGAATTTATCGTTGAACGCGAGCGTCTCGACGATCCTTTTGAGCCTGAAATGGTGCTGGTGCAGAGCACCGGCATGGCACAGTGGCTGCAGATGTCGCTTTCGAAGAAATTTGGCATTGCGGCAAACATTGAATTTCCTCTGCCCGCGAGCTTTATCTGGGAGATGTTTGTGCGCGTGCTGCCCGACATTCCTGAGCAGAGCGCCTTTAACAAGCAAAGCATGAGCTGGAAGCTGATGGCTCTGCTCCCGGATATGCTAACGCGCGATGAGTTCACCATGTTGCGCCACTATCTCAACGACGATAGCGACAAGCGTAAGCTGTTCCAGCTGGCGTCGCGCACCGCCGACCTCTATGACCAGTATCTGGTTTACCGTGCTGACTGGTTAATTCGCTGGGAAGCCGGGGAATTCGTAGACGGGCTGCCCGAGGCGCAAATCTGGCAGGCTCCGCTGTGGAAAGCGCTGGTGGAGCATACGGAGAAACTCGGACAGCCGAAATGGCACCGTGCGAACCTGTACGATCGGTTCATTTCGATACTCGAAAATGCGACGGTTCGCCCTTCACGGCTGCCGTCACGCGTGTTTATCTGCGGTATCTCCGCCCTGCCGCCTGTCTACCTGAAAGCGCTCGAAGCGCTGGGTAAACACGTTGATATTCACATCCTCTTTACCAACCCGTGTCGGCACTACTGGGGCGATATTCAGGATGCGCGTTGGCTTTCGCGGCTGGTAACCCGCCAGAGAAAGCGGCTCTTCGAGGAGCGCTCGGTCCCGCTGTTCAAAAACAGTGAAACCGCCGCACAGCTTTTTGATGAAGAGGGTATTCAAAACCTGCCGAATCCGCTGCTTGCCTCCTGGGGCAAGCTGGGGCGGGATTACATCCACATGCTCTCCGATATCACCTCCTCAGGCGAAGGTGATGTTGATGCGTTTGTGGATATAACGCCGGATAGCCTGCTGCATAACATCCAGCTGGATATTCTGGAGCTGGAAAATCGCGCCATTGCCGGGGTCACCGCCGAGGAGTTTGCCCGTAGCGATAAGAAGCGAAAACTGGAGCCTGAGGACCGCAGCATTATCATTCACGTTTGCCACAGCCCGCAGCGTGAAGTTGAAATCCTGCACGATCGCTTGCTGGCAATGCTGCAGGACGATCCCACCCTCACGCCGCGGGATATCGTGGTCATGGTGGCGGATATCGACAGCTACAGTCCGTTTATCCAGGCCGTTTTCGGCAGCGCCACGGGCGATCGCTATCTGCCTTACGCTATTTCTGACCGCCGTGCTCGCCAGTCGCATCCGGCACTGCAGGCGTTTGTTTCTCTTCTGTCACTCCCGGACAGCCGCTTTGTCTCAGAAGATGTGCTGGCGTTACTGGATGTCCCCGTGCTGGCAGCACGTTTTGACATCAACGAGGAGGGGCTGCGCTACCTTCGCCAGTGGGTCAATGAATCCGGCGTTCGCTGGGGAATTGATGACGATAACGTTCAGGAATTTGAGCTGCCGCCTACGGGTCAGCACACCTGGCGGTTTGGCCTGACGCGCATGCTGCTCGGCTACGCCATGGAGAGCAGCCAGGGCGAGTGGAATGAGGTATTGCCCTATGACGAATCCAGCGGGTTAATCGCGGAGCTGGTCGGTCATTTATCCTCGCTGCTGATGCAGCTAAACCACTGGCGGCGAGAGCTGATGCAGCCGCGTCCGCTTGAGGCATGGCTGCCGGTGTGCCGTGAAATGCTCAATGACTTCTTCTTGCCGGACAGCGAAACCGAAGCGGCAATGGCGCTTATTGAAAAGCAGTGGCAGGCCATCGTCGATGAGGGCGTCAACTCGCACTACGCTGAGGCGGTTCCTTTAACGCTCCTGAGGGATGAGCTAACGCAGCGTCTCGATCAGGAACGCATCAGTCAGCGCTTCCTTGCCGGGCCGATCAATATTTGCACCCTGATGCCAATGCGCTCTATCCCCTTCAAGGTCGTCTGCCTTCTGGGCATGAATGACGGCGTTTACCCGCGCGCGCTGGCACCGTTAGGTTTTGATCTCATGAGCCCTCAGCCAAAGCGGGGCGATCGTAGCCGTCGCGATGATGACCGTTACCTCTTCCTGGAGGCGCTTATCTCCGCGCAGAATAAGCTCTATATCAGCTACATTGGGCGCTCAATCCAGGACAACAGCGAACGGTTCCCCTCGGTACTGGTGCAAGAGCTGGTGGACTATATCGGGCAGAGCCACTATTTGCCGGGCGATGAAGAACGCAATTGCGATGAAAGCGAACAGCGGGTGAAGGCGCACATCACCTGCTGCCATAGCCGTATGCCGTTTGATCCGGTGAACTATGTTGCAAATGAACATCAAAGCTACGCGCGCGAGTGGCTTCCGGCGGCGAAGCAAGAGGGAAGGGCGCACTCCGATTTCATTCAGGAGCTTGACGCGCGGCCAATTGATACCCTGACCTTCGAACAGCTCCAGCGCTTTTGGGCGCATCCGGTTCGGGCATTTTTCCAGCAGCGGTTACACGTCAACTTCCGCTCTGAAGAGAGCGAAATCCCTGATGCTGAACCCTTTGTGCTTGATGGCCTGGAGCGGTACAAGCTCAATGCTCAGCTTTTGAATGCGTTAGTTGACCAGGAGGATGCCGCTAAGCTCTTCCGCCGCTATAAGGCCTCCGGGTTATTGCCCTATGGCGCTTTTGGGGAAATCGTCTGGGACGCGCAGTGCCAGGAAATGAAAACCCTGGCTGACCGGGTGATTGAGTGCCGACAGCCTGGCAAAAGCATTGAAATCGATCTTACCTGTAACGGCGTACAGCTGACGGGCTGGTTGACCCAGGTCCAGCCTGACGGGCTGCTGCGCTGGCGGCCATCAATGCTTAGCGTTTCACACGGTTTGCAACTCTGGCTCGAACATCTTGTCTACAGTGCTTGCGGCAACCAGGGCGAAAGCAGGTTGTTTGTGCGTAAGGACGGGGAATGGCGCTTCCCGCCAATGGATACCGAGCAGGCAATGGCATGGCTGGGGCTGTACATTGAAGGCTATCGTCAGGGAATGAACAAACCCCTGCTGCTGCTCCCCGAAAGTGGGGGGGCATGGATAAAAACCTGTTACGACGCGCAGAATGATGCCATGTTAACGGATGACGCTTCGCTGCAAAAAGCGCGCGGTAAGTTTTTGCAGGCCTATGAAGGAAACATGATGGTGCGCGGCGAAGGTGAGGATGTCTGGTATCAACGCTTATGGCGAACGCTGGAGCCTGAATACTATGACGCTATCACGGAAGAGGCGCAGCGTTACCTGTTACCGTTGTTCAAATTTAATCAGTCCTGAGTGCTGTATAAAAATTGCACAGGTTTGGGTGTTCATTTATGATGCACCTCTTATCACGGACTGATGTACCACTAGAAAGAGATGCTGGCCCGTCCAGCACGCACTTTGTTAATGATGTAGCCGTGATAAAGAGGTCGTAATGCCAGGCAGCACCTTGTTTAAAGCGTTTGTTTTGTTTGTCGCCCTTTGGGCTCCCATCACGCAGGCAGATTCCGGTTGGCAACCCGTTCAGGAAACTATCCGTAAGAGCGAAAAAGATACTCGCCAGTATCAGGCGATCCGCCTTGATAACGGAATGACCGTGCTGTTGGTTTCCGATCCGCAGGCGGTAAAATCCCTTTCGGCGCTGGTTGTGCCCGTGGGTTCGCTGGAAGATCCTGAAGCACATCCAGGGCTGGCGCACTACCTCGAACATATGACGCTGATGGGGTCGAAAAAATACCCACAGCCCGATAGCCTCTCTGAATTCCTGAAAATGCATGGCGGCAGCCATAATGCCAGTACGGCACCGTATCGTACGGCCTTTTACCTCGAAGTGGAAAACGATGCGCTGGCAGGGGCGGTTGACCGCCTGGCCGACGCTATCGCTGCGCCACTGCTGGACAAAAAGTACGCCGATCGCGAGCGTAATGCCGTCAACGCCGAACTGACCATGGCCCGTACCCGGGACGGTATGCGCATGGCGCAGGTGAGCGCCGAAACCATTAACCCGGCACACCCTGGTTCGCGCTTCTCTGGCGGTAACCTTGAGACGCTGAGCGACAAACCGGATAGCCCGGTGCTCGACGCGCTTCATGCATTTCGTGATAAATACTACTCCGCCAACCTGATGAAAGCGGTCATCTACAGCAACAGGCCTTTACCTGAGCTGGCCAGCATGGCGGCACAGACGTTTGGTCGGGTCCCGAATAAAAACATCGCGCTGCCGAAGATTGACGTTCCGGTCGTGACTGACGCGCAAAAAGGGATCGTGATCCACTACGTTCCCGCCCTGCCGCGAAAAGTATTGCGCGTAGAGTTTCGTATCGATAACAACACCGCGCAGTTCCGCAGCAAAACCGACGAGCTGGTAACCTATCTTATCGGTAACCGTAGCCCGGGCACGCTGTCTGACTGGCTGCAAAAGCAGGGGCTGGTAGAAGGCATTCGCGCCGACTCCGATCCCGTGGTGAACGGTAACAGCGGCGTGCTGGCCATTTCCGCCACCCTTACGGATAAAGGCCTGGCAAACCGTGACGAAGTGGTTGCAGCCATCTTCAGCTACCTCTCTCTGCTGCGCGATAAAGGCGTTGATAAACGTTACTTTGACGAGCTGGCGCACGTGCTGGATCTCGATTTTCGCTATCCCTCCATCACCCGTGATATGGATTACGTAGAGTGGCTGGCAGATACCATGATCCGCGTACCGGTGGCCCATACCCTGGACGCCGTCAATATTGCCGATCGGTATGATGCAGAGGCAATAAAGGCGCGTCTGGCGATGATGACGCCGCAAAACGCCCGTGTCTGGTATATCAGCCCGAACGAGCCGCATAACAAAACGGCGTATTTCGTTGAAGCGCCTTACCAGGTCGATAAAATCAGCGAGCAGACCTTTGCGGGCTGGGAGAAAAAGGCGGGCGAGATTGCGCTGCAGATGCCTGAGCTGAATCCTTACATTCCGGATGATTTCTCGCTGATAAAAACCGCGAAAGAGTACCCGCATCCGGCGCTGATTGTTGATGAGCCGACGCTGCGCGTGGTGTACGCGCCAAGCCGCTATTTTGCCAGCGAGCCGAAGGCGGACGTCAGCGTAGTGCTGCGCAATCCGAAAGCGATGGACAGTGCAAAAAATCAGGTGATGTTTGCGCTCAACGATTACCTCGCCGGTATCGCGCTGGATCAGCTCAGCAACCAGGCGGCGGTGGGGGGCATTAGCTTCTCAACCAATGCTAACAACGGTTTGATGGTCAATGCGAACGGCTATACCCAGCGTTTGCCACAGCTTTTCCAGGCCCTGCTTGAGGGCTATTTCAGCTATACGCCGACCCAAGAGCAGCTTGAGCAGGCCAAGTCGTGGTATGCCCAGATGATGGATTCCGCTGAGAAGGGCAAAGCTTACGATCAGGCCATCATGCCTGCGCAGATGGTGTCGCAAATTCCGTACTTCCAGCGTGAAGATCGTCGCGCGCTGCTGCCGTCCATCTCACTGGAAGACGTTCTGGCCTATCGCGAAAAGCTCAAAACCAATACCCGCCCGGAGTTCCTCGTTGTCGGCAATATGAGCGAGGATCAGGCTAAAACGCTGGCGCAAAATGTGCGAACTCAGCTGGGCTCAAAGGGTGACGAATGGTGTCGTAACCAGGACGTGCTGGTCGAGAAAAAGCAGAATGTCATTTTCGAAAAAGCGGGAAGCAGCACTGATTCCGCGCTGGCCGCCGTCTTTGTGCCTACGGGCTATGACGAGTTTACCAGCACAGCACAAAGCGCCGTGCTCGGACAAATTATACAGCCGTGGTTCTACAACCAGCTGCGTACAGAAGAACAGCTTGGCTATGCGGTCTTTGCGTTTTCGATGAACGTGGGCCGTCAGTGGGGGCTGGGTTTCCTGCTGCAAAGCAGCGATAAACAGCCTGCCTACCTCTGGCAGCGCTATCAGGCTTTCTTCCCGCAGGCAGAAGAAAAACTGCGGGCCATGAAGCCGGAAGAGTTTGCCCAGATCCAGCAGGCGGTTATCGCGCAGGTGATGCAGCCGCCGCAGACGCTGGGTGAGGAAGCCTCACAGCTGAGCAAAGATTTTGATCGCGGTAATATGAAATTTGATTCACGTGATAAAGTAGTGGCACAGATAAAACAGCTGACGCCTCAGAAGGTTGCCGATTTCTTCCATCAGGCGGTGGTCAAGCCGCAGGGGATCGCCATTCTTTCACAGGTTTCCGGCAGCCAGAACGGAAAAGCGGAGTATGTGGACCCGAAAGGCTGGACCGTCTGGAAGAGCATCAGCGCACTGCAGCAATCTATGCCCTGGAGTAAGAAAGAATGACCGATACCGCTGAGTCCCTTGATCCCTTACGTTTACCTCTACGGGGTGAAAGGTTGATAGAAGCCTCAGCGGGAACGGGAAAAACCTTCACCATCGCCGCGCTCTACCTGCGACTGCTGCTGGGTCTTGGCGGTAACGCGGCTTTCCCACGCCCGCTAAGCGTGGAAGAGCTGCTGGTCGTCACCTTCACCGAAGCTGCCACGGCAGAGCTGCGCGGCCGTATTCGCGCGAACATTCATGAACTGCGTATCGCCTGCCTGCGACAAAGCACGGATAGCCCTCTCTACGCGAGTCTTCTGGAAGAGATTGCTGATAAGCAGCAGGCGGCACAATGGCTTCTGCTTGCCGAGCGGCAGATGGATGAAGCTTCGGTGTTCACCATTCACGGTTTTTGTCAGCGCATGCTGAGCCTGAATGCGTTTGAATCCGGCATGCTGTTTGAACAGCAGCTAATCGAAGATGAGTCCGTACTGCGCTATCAGGCCTGCGCGGATTTCTGGCGTCGTCATTGCTATCCGCTTCAGCGCGATATTGCCGAAGCGGTTCATGCTTTATGGAAAGGCCCGGAAGAGCTTCTGCGCGCCATTGACCGCTATCTTCAGGGTGAAGCGCCGGTGATTAAATCTCCGCCGCCCGCGGACGAAACGCTGGCGTCTCGCCATGAAAAGATCGTCGCGCAAATTGCAGCCTTAAAGCAAAAGTGGAATGCCTCCATTGGTGAAATTGAGCCGATCATTGAAAATTCAGGCATCGACAGGCGCAAGTTTAACCGTGGAAACCAGGGGAAGTGGATCGACAAGATTAGCGCCTGGGCGCAGGAAGAGACGCGAGGCTACCAGCTCCCGGATGCGCTGGAGAAATTCTCCCAGCGTTTCTTGGTTGAGCGGACCAAAGCCGATGGCATCGTCCCTGAGCATCCGCTGTTTGTCGCCATTGAAACGCTTCTTGCTGAGCCCTTAACGCTCAACGACCTGATGATCACCCGTGCGATGACGGAAATCCGCGACGCGGTAGCGCGGGAAAAGCGCCGCCGGGGTGAGCTCGGGTTTGACGATATGCTCAGCCGCCTGGACGCCGCGCTGAGTAGCGAAAACGGTGAAGCCCTTGCCGCCGCAATTCGCACCCGTTTTCCGGTGGCGATGATCGATGAATTTCAGGATACCGACCCTCAGCAGTACCGTATTTTCCGCCGCATCTGGCAGCATCAGCCTGATACCGCCCTGCTGCTGATCGGTGACCCAAAACAGGCCATTTACGCCTTCCGCGGTGCTGATATTTTCACCTACATGAAAGCCCGAAGCGAGGTGGCGGCGCACTATACGCTGGACACAAACTGGCGTTCGGCTCCGGGTATGGTTGAAAGCGTTAACGCGCTGTTTAGCCGCATGGAGGCGGCCTTCATGTTTAATGAAATCCCTTTCTTACCCGTAAAATTTGCCGCCAGGAATGGCTCACTGCGCTTTGAATATAAAGGCACAGCGCAGCCTGCGATGAATTTCTGGCTGCTCGACGGCGAGGGCTGCGGCGTAGCGGATTATCAAAATGCGATGGCGCAACACTGCGCCGCGCAAATACGTGACTGGCTGAGCGCGGGGACGCGCGGCGAGGCCGTCCTGTGGAGGGACGAAAAGTCACGTCCCGTTAAGGCTTCGGATATTACCGTGCTGGTGCGCAGCCGTCAGGAAGCCGCGTTGATCCGCGACGCGCTGACCTTGCTGAATATTCCTTCCGTGTATCTCTCAAACCGCGATAGCGTGTTTGAAACCCTGGAAGCCCAGGAGATGCTGTGGCTGCTTCAGGCTGTTCTGACGCCAGAGCGCGAAAGTACGCTTCGCAGCGCGCTGGCCAGCGCCATGCTCGGGCTGAATGCCCGGGATATTGACGCCCTGAACAACAACGAGGCCGCCTGGGATGCGGTGGTGGAAGAGTTTGTTCACTATCGGGAACGCTGGCTTAAACGCGGTGTGATGGCCATGCTGCGCGAGCTGATGGCCCAGCGCCAGATTGCGGAGAACATGCTCGCCACGGCCGGCGGTGAACGCCGTCTGACCGATATCCTGCACATCAGCGAGCTGTTGCAGGAAGCGGGCTCGCAGCTGGAGAGCGAACACGCCCTGGTGCGCTGGCTTTCACAGCAAATCGCTGACCCGAACAGCAACGCCTCCAGCCAGCAGATGCGCCTCGAGAGCGATAAGCATCTGGTGCAAATCGTCACCATTCACAAATCTAAAGGTCTCGAATACCCGCTGGTCTGGCTGCCGTTTATCGCCAATTATCGGGTGCAGGATCAGGCGTTTTACCACGATCGTGACTCCTTCGAAGCGGTGCTCGATCTCAGTAACGCAGAGTCCAGCGTGGCGCTGGCTGAGGCCGAACGTTTAGCGGAAGACTTACGCCTGCTCTATGTGGCGTTAACCCGCTCTGTCTGGCTCTGTAGCCTGGGGGTTGCACCGCTGTTTCGCCGTCGCGGTGAAAAAGCGGGGGAGACCGATTTCCATTTGAGCGCGCTGGGGCGGCTTATTCAGCTCGGCGAGCCAAAAGATGCGGCGGGGCTGCGCCTGTGCCTCGAATCACTCTGCAATGACCATATTGCCCTGCATATCCCGTCATCGCCCGACAGCAGCCGCTGGCAGATGCCAGAGCAGCGCGAGACCGAGCTGAACGCCCGACAGATTGTTCGCACCCTTGCTGACGACTGGCGGGTCACCAGCTACTCCGGCCTGCAGCAGCACGGTCAAAGCCTCGCGCAGGACCTGATGCCAAAACTGGACGTGGATGCCGCAGGGGTAGGTGACGTGCAGGACGAACCCGTCCTGACGCCGCATCAATTTCCGCGCGGCGCCTCACCGGGAACCTTTTTGCACAGCCTGTTTGAAGAGCTGGATTTCACCCAGCCTGTTTCAGCGGAGTGGGTGCTGAAGATGTTGCAAAGCGGAGGCTATGACGCGAAGTGGCAGCCGGTTCTTACCGACTGGGTAAGCGCCATTTTGCACGCCCCCCTGACCGAGCAGGGTATCTCCCTGAGCCAGTTAACGGCAAAAGACAAGCAGGTGGAGATGGAGTTTTATCTCCCTATCGCCAGCCCGCTGAAAGCCGACGCGCTGGATGCGCTTATCCGCGAATATGACCCGCTGTCGGCCGGTTGCCCGCCGCTCAATTTCCGTCAGGTTCAGGGAATGCTGAAAGGGTTTATCGACCTGGTCTTCCGTCACGAAGGGCGTTACTACCTGCTGGATTACAAATCGAACTGGCTGGGCGAAAACAGCGAAGCCTATACCCCGCAGGCCATGGCATCCGCCATGCAAATGCATCGCTATGATTTGCAGTACCAATTGTACACCCTGGCGCTGCATCGTTATTTAGGTCATCGCATTGCCGATTACCGTTATGAAGAACACTTTGGCGGCGTCATCTATCTCTTCTTACGCGGAGTCGACCCGGCTGACCCGCGATCCGGAATTTTCAGCACTCGTCCGGAAGTGGCGCTGATTGAAAAGATGGATAAGCTGTTCGCCGCAACCACGGAGGAGGTCGCATGACGATGCAAACATTATTGCTGGATGCGGTTGAGCAACGTTTGCTGCGCCAGCTGGACGTCCAGTTTGCGATGATGGTGGCAGATGAACAGCCCGCCGTGATGCTTGCCGCCGCAATGCTCAGCAAAGACGCGGGCGAGGGGCACGTCTGTCTGCCGCTTTCGCGCCTTACGGTTGACGAGGCGGCACACCCCGCTCTGCAATCCTGTTTCGCCCTGCTCGGTGAGACGGTGGACTGGCAGGCCGTTCTGGAGAGTTCTCCCGCCGTGAGCCGTGGAGACATTCAGACGCCAATCATCCTCACGGGCGGCCGTTTATACCTCAACCGGATGTGGCGCAACGAGCTGACGGTTGCGCGTTTTTTCAGCGAGACCAATGTCTCACTGCCCTGTGAGGAAAAGCAGTTCCGGCAAACGCTGGATGCCCTGTTCACGTCAACCGAAGCCAGCGACTGGCAAAAAGTGGCCGCTGCCGTGGCGTTAACGCGGCGGATTTCGGTGATTTCTGGAGGCCCGGGAACGGGGAAAACGACCACCGTGGCAAAGCTGCTCGCCGCGATGATTCAGCTCTCAGGGGAGCAAAAATGCCGTATCCGCCTGGCGGCACCTACCGGAAAAGCCGCGGCGCGTCTGACGGAATCGCTGGGCGGTGCAATGCAAAAACTGCCGCTTACCGAGGCTCAGCTTGCATTATTGCCTAATGAGGCCAGCACGCTTCACCGTTTACTCGGTGCGCAGCCGGGCAGCCAGCGTCTGCGCTATCATGCCGGAAACCCGCTGCACCTGGACGTGCTGGTGGTGGATGAAGCGTCGATGATCGACCTGACGATGATGTCGCGGTTGATTGATGCCCTGCCTCCTCACGCACGCGTCATTTTCCTCGGCGATCGCGACCAGCTTGCTTCCGTTGAGGCCGGAGCGGTGCTGGGGGATATTTGTACCTATGCCAGCCAGGGCTACACCGCTGGCCGGGCAGAGGAGTTATCGCGGCTCACGGGATGTCAGCTTGAAGGCAACAGCAGCCCGCTGGCGGGTGCGCTGCGCGACAGCCTGTGCCTGCTGCAGAAAAGCTACCGTTTCGGCAGCGACTCCGGGATTGGTAAACTGGCGACGGCAGTAAACAGGGGCGATCGTCAGGCTACGCGCGCCGTGTTTGACGGCACCTTTACCGATATTGAGAAAAAATCGCTGCAGACAGGGGAAGAGTACCAGACGATGCTGAACGATGCCCTGCAAGGGTATCAGCACTTCCTGGCGTGCGTGAAAGAGCAACGCTCACCCGAGCAGGCTATTGCGGCGTTTGGCGAGTACCAGCTGCTGTGCGCGTTGAGGGAAGGGCCCTTTGGCGTCAGTGGCCTCAATGACAGGCTGGAACAGCTTCTGGCTCAGAAGCGAAAAATCACCCGTTTACCGCACTCGCGCTGGTATGAGGGGCGGCCGGTGATGATTTCCAGAAACGACAGTGCCCTCGGGCTGTTTAACGGGGATATTGGGATCGCGCTCGATCGCGGAAACGGGCTTCGCGTCTGGTTCATGATGCCGGACGGCAGCGTGAAGTCCGTGCAGCCAAGCCGTCTGCCTGAGCACGAAACGGCCTGGGCGATGACGGTGCACAAATCGCAGGGTTCAGAATTCAACCATGCCGCGTTGATCCTGCCCACTCAGCTCTCGCCGGTCATTACCCGTGAGCTGATTTATACCGCCATTACCCGCGCGCGCCAGCGCTTGTCGCTTTACACCGATGAACGGGTGCTGGTGGAGGCGATCGCCGCGCGTACGGAACGGCGAAGCGGGCTGAGTGCCCTCTTCGAGGCCGGTTAAGGACAGGCCCTCGCCGGACGGCGAGGGCTGAGCGCTAGCCCAGATCGGCCATCAGCACCTTGGAACGACGCTGATAGTTGTACATCTCTTTCTTACTTTCCGGCAGTGAATCAATATCCACCGGCGTAAAGCCGCGTTCCTGGAACCAGTGGATGCTGCGCGTGGTGAGCACAAACAGCTTGCTCAGGCCGATTTGCCGCGCCTGAGCCGCCACGCGCTCCAGCAGCATTTCACCGCGCGATGAGCTGCGGTAGTCAGGGTGCACGGCCACGCAGGCCATTTCACCAATTTTCTCCTCCGGGAAAGGATAGAGCGCAGCGCAGGCGATGGTCAGGTTATCGCGCTGAATAATGGTGAATTTGTCGATCTCCATCTCCAGCTGTTCGCGGGAGCGACGAACCAGGATGCCCTGCTGTTCCAGCGGGCGAATAAGTTCCAGAATACCGCCGATATCGTTGATGGTGGCGCGACGGATCTGCTCGGCGCTCTCCATCACAATCTGCGTGCCGATACCGTCGCGGGAGAACAGCTCCTGCAGCAGGGCACCGTCTTCCTGATAGCTGATCAGGTGGCTACGACGCACGCCGCTGCGGCAGGCCTTCACCGCGCCGCGCAGAAAGCGCACGGTGCCGGAGTGGTAGTCACTTTGCGCTTCCAGCTCTTCAACGCGGGCCTGGGCTTCATTCGGGAAGAGTTCTGGCACAATAACCCCTTCATCATTTACGACGCCCTGTGAGGAGCAAAACCCAATCATTTTTTCCGCCTTCAGCTTGATGGCGAGCTGGGTAGCGATCTCTTCAGACGTCAGATTAAAGCTTTCCCCCGTCACGGAAACGGCAACCGGCCCCATCAGCACGATGGCACCGCTGTCCAGCTGACGATGAATGGCTTCCTCATCGATACGACGGATACGGCCGCTGTGGCAATAATCCACGCCATCGTCCACGCCAAGCGGCTGTGCGATGATGAAGTTGCCGCTCACGACGTTAATATGCGCCCCCTGCAGCGGCGTGTTGTTCAGGCTCATCGACAGGCGAGCGGTGATATCCAGCTGCAGCAGACCCGCCGCCTGCTTAACAAGCTCAAGGGTTTTCGCATCGGTTACGCGGGTATGTTTATGGTAAATCGGCTCATGGTGATGCGCAGCAAGGTTGGCATCAATCTGCGGGCGAGCGCCATAGACCACCACCAGGCGGATGCCGAGGCTGTGCAGCAGGCCAATGTCATTGACGATGCTGGAAAAATTTTCATGCTCAATGGCTTCGCCGCCAAGCATGATGACAAACGTTTTTCCCCGATGGGCGTTGATATAGGGAACAGAATGGCGGAATCCCTCGACCAGTTCGGTTCTACGTTCCTTCACCATGACACAACCCTTAATGAATGTTTATTCGTAATTTCTGTATTTTTATTCGATTGTGGCCGCGTGTGCAAGCCTAAATTTTTTGCGACACACAGAAACTAATAAGTAATCCGTGCGTTAGCGTATGATTGTTTACCCTTTTATAGATGACAGTTTATGCGTCATTCGTTAAAGTTTTCGGTCAATTTGGACGTTTTGTACATCTGTTAGATTTCTTGCTCGGGAGAAGCATGTCGGGATCCAATTCAGCAATAAGCCGTCGCCGCTTGTTAAAAGGGGCGGGGGCAATGTGGTTGCTTAGCGTCAGTCAGGTGGGCCTTGCCGCGACAAGTCAGGTGGTGGCGGTGCGCGTCTGGCCGTCGTCGACCTATACGCGCGTGACGGTAGAATCCAATCGGATACTGAAATATAAGCAATTTGCCCTCAGTAACCCTGAGCGTGTTGTCGTGGATATCGAAGGCGTTAACCTGAATTCGGTTCTGAAAGGCATGGCGGCGCAAATCCGCGGCGACGATCCGTTTATCAAATCGGCGCGCGTCGGGCAGTTCGATCCGCAAACCGTGCGCATGGTGTTTGAGCTGAAGCAGAACGTCAAGCCACAGCTCTTCGCGTTAGCCCCCGTTGCGACCTTCAAAGAGCGTCTGGTAATGGATCTCTACCCGGCCAATGCCACGGATATTCAGGATCCGCTGCTGGCGCTTCTGGAGGATTACAATAAAGGCGATTTGCAGCGTCAGGTTCCCCCTGCGCAAAGCGGCCCGCAGCCGGGCAAAGCCGGGCGCGATCGCCCGATTGTGATCATGCTCGATCCGGGCCACGGCGGGGAAGACTCCGGCGCCGTCGGGAAATACCACACCCGCGAAAAAGACGTGGTGCTGCAGATTGCCCGCCGCCTGAAGGCGTTGATCGACAAAGAGGGCAATATGCGCGCCTACATGACGCGCAATGAAGACGTCTTTATTCCGCTGAAGGTCCGGGTGGCGAAAGCGCAGAAGCAGCGCGCCGATTTGTTCGTGTCGATCCATGCGGATGCGTTTACCAGCCGCCAGCCGAGCGGCTCGTCGGTGTTTGCGCTCTCAACCAAAGGCGCGACCAGTACCGCAGCAAGATTCCTGGCTGACAGCCAGAACGCCTCTGACCTCATTGGTGGCGTGAGCAAAAGCGGCGACCGCTACGTCGACCACACTATGTTCGATATGGTGCAGTCGCTGACGATTACCGACAGCCTGAAGTTTGGCAAAGCGGTGCTGGGCAAGCTGGGCAGTGTTAATAAGCTGCACAAAAACAGCGTCGAGCAGGCCGGTTTTGCGGTACTCAAAGCGCCGGACATTCCGTCCATTCTGGTCGAGACCGCGTTTATCAGTAACGTTGAGGAAGAGCGTAAGCTCAAGACCGCCAAATTCCAGCAGGAGGTGGCAGAGTCGATTCTGGCAGGGATACGGGCCTATTTCTCAGACGGGGCGACGCTGGCAAGACGTGGATAGTGATGTACGCCGGGTTATCGCCCGGCAGTTTCACAAACTGCAGATACAAAAAAACACCCTTGAGGGTGTTTATTGTTTTTAGAAGTGTTGGTTGCGGGGGCCGGATTTGAACCGACGACCTTCGGGTTATGAGCCCGACGAGCTACCAGGCTGCTCCACCCCGCGGCACCGTACTTCTTATCTTTTCTAAAATTTGATTGGTTGCGGGGGCCGGATTTGAACCGACGACCTTCGGGTTATGAGCCCGACGAGCTACCAGGCTGCTCCACCCCGCGTCCGTCTTTTTGCTTCGTATTTCAAACCACATCTGCGTTGTCGCCTTGCTGTGATTCTAACTACTTCGCAAACTTCTACAGTCGTAGAAGATACTTCATCAAATTTTAATTGGTTGCGGGGGCCGGATTTGAACCGACGACCTTCGGGTTATGAGCCCGACGAGCTACCAGGCTGCTCCACCCCGCGTCCGTGGATGCGCACTATACTCGGATAGGTTTGTGATGCAACCCCTTTTTCACATAAATCATGATTTTGTATGCAAATTGAACGACATGGCTCTGTTTGGACTATTTTTTGCGCAAAATTTGGCAAAGGGCATGCAATCGCATTTCAATAGCCCTGGCGGTTTGTTATCTTCACCACGCGGATAAAGGCAACTTAAAGACGAGATATAATGAAAGGACGTTGGGCGAAGTATCTAATGACAGGCGCAATGGTGGCTATTCTTGCGGCCTGCTCTTCTAAACCGACCGATCGCGGTCAACAGTATAAAGACGGGAAGTTATCCCAGCCTTTCTCTTTAGTAAACCAGCCTGACGCCGTGGGCGCACCGATCAACGCCGGAGACTTCTCCGAGCAGGTCTATCAGATCCGCAACGCCTCACCGCGCCTGTATGGCTCACAGAACAACATTTATAGCGCCGTACAGGACTGGCTGCGTGCGGGCGGCGATACGCGCAATATGCGCCAGTTCGGTATTGATGCCTGGCAGATGGAAGGGGCGGATAACTACGGTAACGTCCAGTTCACTGGCTACTACACGCCGGTTATTCAGGCGCGCCATACCCGTCAGGGCGAATTCCAGTACCCGATTTACCGTATGCCGCCAAAACGTGGCCGCCTGCCGTCGCGCGCAGAGATCTATTCCGGTGCGCTCAGTGACAACTATATTCTTGCCTACAGCAACTCGCTGATGGATAACTTCATCATGGACGTTCAGGGCAGCGGCTACATTGATTTTGGCGACGGTTCGCCACTTAACTTCTTCAGCTATTCCGGTAAAAACGGCCATGCCTACCGCAGTATTGGTAAGGTGCTGATCGACCGCGGTGAAGTGAAGAAAGAAGATATGTCGATGCAGGCGATCCGCGAGTGGGGCGAAAAGCACAGCGAAGCCGAAGTGCGCGAGCTGCTGGAGCAGAACCCATCGTTCGTCTTCTTTAAACCGCAAAACTTTGCGCCGGTGAAAGGGGCAAGTGCGGTACCGCTGATTGGCCGCGCGTCTGTGGCATCCGACCGTTCTATTATTCCCGCGGGCACCACGCTCCTTGCGGAAGTCCCTGTGCTGGACAACAACGGCAAATTCAGCGGTCAGTACGAGTTACGCCTGATGGTGGCGCTGGATGTGGGCGGTGCCATCAAAGGCCAGCACTTCGATATTTATCAGGGGATTGGCCCTGACGCAGGCCATCGCGCAGGCTGGTATAACCACTACGGACGCGTCTGGGTGCTGAAAACCGCAGCAACGAGTGGCAACGTATTCAGCGGCTGATTATGGTATTCTGAGCGCAATACGGATTCATATTCAGGGTGAGGAAAACCTCACCCTTTTTACATCTGAGGTTTTATGTCTGTGGTAATCAGCGATGCCTGGCGTCAGCGTTTCGGCGGCACGGCACGTTTATATGGTGAAAATGCCCTGCAGCTGTTTGCGGATGCGCATGTCTGCGTTGTCGGCATTGGCGGCGTGGGTTCCTGGGCAGCGGAAGCGCTGGCGAGAACGGGAATAGGCGCGATCACGCTGATTGATATGGATGATGTCTGCGTCACCAACACCAACCGTCAGATCCACGCCCTGCGCGACAGCGTGGGCCTGGCGAAATCGGAGGTGATGGCGGAGCGCATTCGTCTCATCAATCCGGAATGCCGCGTGACGGTGATTGATGACTTTGTGACGGCAGATAACGTTGCGGAGTACATGAGCAAAGGCTACAGCTACGTGATTGACGCCATCGACAGCGTTCGTCCTAAAGCGGCGCTGATCGCATACTGCCGTCGCTACAAGGTTCCGCTGGTGACAACCGGCGGTGCGGGCGGGCAGATCGACCCGACGCAGATCCAGGTCGCCGATCTGGCTAAAACCATTCAGGATCCGCTTGCGGCCAAGCTGCGCGAGCGTCTGAAAAGCGACTTCAACGTGGTGAAGAACAGCAAAGGCAAGCTGGGCGTGGACTGTGTGTTCTCTACCGAAGCGCTGGTCTACCCGCAGGCTGACGGTTCGGTGTGTGCCATGAAAAGTACGGCGGAAGGACCAAAACGGATGGATTGCGCCTCAGGCTTTGGTGCGGCCACCATGGTGACCGCCTCCTTCGGCTTTGTGGCGGTCTCTCACGCCCTGAAGAAGATGATGGCGAAGGCGGAGCGTCAGGCTCAGGCCTGACGCGCTGCGTCGAGTACCGCGTCGCTGAGCGCGATCAGGCCCTGACCGCGCGAGGCGCTCAGCTGCGCACGTAACCCCAGTTCGTCGAATAACGCCAGCGGAGCGTGCGCCAACAGATCGGCGGCGCTTTTTCCTTCCACGGCGGTCAACAGTACTGCCAGCAGGCCGCGAACGATGCGGCCTTCGCTGTCACCAAAGAAGTGCATCTTGTCACCGGATACGCTAAACCCCAGCCAGACGCGGTTTTCGCAGCCCGGGATCTCTTTTGCCTGCGCTTTCAGCTCGTCAGACAGGGCGGGGAGTTGTTTACCCAGCAGGATCAGCTGTCGATATTTATCCTCCCACTGCGTGAGCGGAGCGAAGGTCTGTTTTAAGGTCTCTTCGGTGATTGTGGTGCCGAACGGATGTCCAGCCAGAGCTGAGTGAGTCATTAATCCACCAGTAATTCAAGCGCGCGGTCGACGGCGGCAACCAGCGCGTCGACATCACTTTTTGTATTGTACGGCGCGAAGGACGCACGCAGCGTACCGCTCACGCCAAGGGCCGCCAGCAGCGGCTGTGCACAGTGCTGTCCGGCGCGCAGGGCAATGCCATACCCGGCCAGCAGCGTCACCATATCGCTATGATGAACGCCCGCGAAATCAAAGGCGAGCAGGCTTGAATCTTGTACGCGGAACGAGCGAAACCCGGGACGCTTTTTGAGTTCTTCTTCCGCCAGGGTTGCCAGCCCCCGGCTCCAGCTTTCAGCCTGAACGACGTCAGTCTCTGCCAGCCATTCCAGCGCCGCGCTGAGGCCGATGACTCCGGCCACGTTCGGCGTCCCGGCTTCCAGGCGATAAGGCACCTCCTGGGTTTTAAAGCCGTCGAAGGTTACCTCGGTTATCATCTTGCCGCCCCCGAGCCACGGCGACATTTGCGCCAGCAGTTCTGGCTTGCCGTACAATGCCCCAATGCCGGTTGGTCCGTAGAGCTTATGCGCTGAGAAGGCATAGAAATCGATATCCATCGCCTGAACATCCGCCGGGAAATGCACTACCCCCTGCGCGCCGTCCACCATTACCACTAAGCCGCCGGCGTGGGCGATCTCAATGGCCTGAGCCAGATCCGGGCAGCCGCCGGTGACGTTAGACATCTGCCCCAGGGCCAGAATGCGGCTGCGGGAGGTGATCAGTTCAGGTAAGTGCGCCATGTCCGGCAGAAAATCGGCGCCCAGCGGGAGCTTCACGACGCGTGCACCCGTTTGCTCCGCAACCATCAGCCAGGGGACCAGGTTTGCGTGGTGCTCGGCCTCGCTGACGATAATTTCATCTCCCGGCTGCAGCATCGGGCGGGCATAGCATTGAGCCACCATATTGATGGCCTCGGTAGTGCCGCGCGTCCAGACGATATTTTTTCCGCTTTCGGCATTTATCAACCGTGCAACCTGATCGCGTGCGGCCTCATAGCGCGCGGTCAGGCGCTGCGCTTCGGCAAACTGGCTGCGATGTACGTTGCCTGCGCTCAGGCTGTAAAACTGGTTTGTTGCCTCGATAACCGCCTGTGGCTTTAACGCCGTGGCGGCGCTATCAAGGTAGATGCCGGCATCGGCCAGCGCCGGAAACTGTGCGCGAAACTGCGCAGGGCTGAAAGCGTTCATGGAATTCCTCATGTCGATAGAGAGATCGTCGCGCAATTTGAACGGCAGGGCAAGGAGGTTCATATCTATCAGATTCGTCTGCATATCCTGGCGACCTCAGAAAAGCAGGTTATGCTAAATAGTGTTAGGCGGATGTTTTAGCCTGTTATAAATCGAGGTTTGAATAGCATTAATTGCTAAAGGAGAATAATCATGAATAAGACAGCTGCAATCATTTCTGCCTGTGCGTTTACTTTTGCCCTGAGCGCCTGTTCTGGTAACAACTACGTGATGCACACAAATGATGGTCGTTCTATCGTTTCGGAAGGGAAACCGACTACCGATAATGATACCGGAATGATTTCATACAAAGATGCTAACGGGAACAAGCAGCAGATCAATCGCACGGACGTGAAAGAGATGAAAGAAATCCAGCGTTAACAGATCGATAAGCAAAAAAAAGCACCGCAAATTGGCGGTGCTACATTAATCACTATGGACAGACAGGGTAAATGTACAGGAAGTGAAAAATTGGTAGCGTTGCTACCGTGGTCTGAATCGCAGACCAATTGCAAACACAACAACACAACATCACAACCGTAAGCCAAAAGCCCTTCAGAACACGCATTCCAAAAAACTTTTCGTTCCGGCTCAGGAAGTGCCGCCACTATAGGTATTTGCTGGTAGTTCCTCAACGGACAAATTATAATGGCTCAGATTAAAAAAACTAATAGGTTAAACGTTGTTTCCTATATGTTAAATCCCGTTAACATCTAAGCCTGATACCCATGTCGAAGCGATTGCCACCCCTTAATGCATTACGTGTTTTTGATGCAGCAGCACGTCACCTGAGCTTCACCCGCGCAGCCGATGAGCTTTTTGTGACGCAGGCCGCAGTAAGTCACCAAATCAAGTCTCTGGAGGATTTCCTGGGCCTCAAGCTGTTCCGTCGGCGCAACCGTTCGTTGCTGCTGACCGAAGAAGGTCAGAGCTATTTTCAGGATATTAAAGAGATTTTTTCCCAGCTGACTGAAGCCACGCGTAAGCTGCAGGCGCGCAGCGCTAAAGGCGCACTCACTGTAAGTTTATTGCCCAGTTTTGCGATTCAGTGGCTGGTGCCGAGACTCTCAAGCTTTAACTCAGCTTATCCGGGAATTGACGTCAGAATCCAGGCGGTGGATCGTCAGGAAGACAAGCTGGCAGACGATGTGGATGTCGCCATTTTTTATGGCCGCGGCAACTGGCCGGGCTTGCGCGTCGAGAAATTATACGCAGAATATCTGTTACCGGTCTGTTCGCCTCTATTGCTGACGGGCGAAAAAGCGCTGAAGACTCCCGCCGATTTAGCGAAACATACGCTTTTACATGATGCTTCTCGCCGCGACTGGCAAACTTATACCCGGCAATTAGGTCTGAGTCATATAAACGTGCAGCAAGGCCCCATCTTCAGCCACAGTGCGATGGTGTTACAGGCTGCCATTCACGGACAGGGCGTGGCGTTGGCAAATAACGTTATGGCGCAGTCCGAAATTGAGGCAGGCCGTCTGGTTTGCCCATTTAATGATGTTCTGGTCAGCAAGAATGCGTTTTATCTGGTTTGTCATGACAGTCAGGCAGAACTGGGTAAAATAGCCGCCTTCAGACAGTGGATACTGTCCAAAGCGGCAAACGAGCAAGAAAAATTCCGCTTCAGGTATGAACAATAACTTTTGTGTGCCGAGCACGCATCACTTTAGGATCGAAACATGACCAGCCGATTCATGCTGATTTTTGCCGCGGTGAGTGGCTTTATTTTTGTCGCACTGGGCGCCTTTGGCGCGCACGTACTAAGCAAGTCCTTAGGGGTTGTAGAGATGGGCTGGATCCAGACCGGCCTTGAATACCAGGCGTTCCACACCCTCGCAATATTTGGGCTGGCGGTTGCGATGCAGCGCCGTATCAGCATCTGGTTTTACTGGAGTAGCGTATTTCTGGCGCTGGGTACCGTGCTGTTCAGCGGTAGCCTGTACTGCCTTGCACTCTCGCATTTGCGCCTGTGGGCGTTTGTTACTCCTGTCGGCGGCGTCTGCTTCCTGGCGGGATGGGTATTAATGTTTATCGGAGCTATCCGTCTGAAACGCAAGGGCGTTGTTCATGAATAAGGTTGTTTTATATTGTCGCCCGGGGTTTGAGAAAGAGTGCGCCGCGGAAATTACGGACAAAGCCGCGAAGCGCGAAGTCTTCGGTTTTGCCCGCGTAAAAGAGAACGCGGGCTATGTGATATTCGAATGCTATCAGCCTGAAGATGCAGACAAGCTGGCGCGCGAGCTGCCGTTCAGCTCGCTGATCTTCGCTCGCCAGATGTTTGTGGCCGGTGAGCTGCTAAAAGATCTGCCGCCAGAAGACCGCATCACGCCGATTGTGGGCATGCTGCAGGGCGTAGTAGAGAAGGGCGGCGATCTGCGCGTTGAGGTTGCCGACACCAACGAAAGCAAAGAGCTGATGAAGTTCTGCCGCAAATTCACCGTACCGCTGCGCGCCGCGCTGCGTGACGTGGGCGTACTGACAAACTACGAAACGCCGAAGCGTCCGGTGGTGCATATCTTCTTTATTGCCCCGGGCTGCTGTTATACCGGCTACTCGTACACCACGAATAACTCTCCGTTCTTTATGGGCATCCCGCGCTTGCGGTTCCCGGCGGATGCGCCAAGCCGTTCAACGCTGAAGCTGGAAGAGGCGTTCCACGTCTTTATCCCGGCGGATGAGTGGGATGAACGCCTGGCGAACGGCATGTACGCGGTCGACCTTGGCGCGTGCCCGGGCGGCTGGACCTATCAGCTGGTGAAACGCAACATGTGGGTTTCGTCTGTCGATAACGGCCCGATGGCGCAAAGCCTGATGGATACCGGACAGGTCACCTGGCTGCGGGAAGACGGTTTCCGCTACCGCCCAACGCGCAACAACATCTCCTGGATGGTGTGCGATATGGTTGAGAAACCGGCGAAAGTAGCCGCGCTGATGGCCTCCTGGCTGGTGAATGGCTGGTGTCGTGAGACAATCTTCAACCTCAAGCTACCGATGAAAAAGCGCTACGAGGAAGTGTCTCAGAACCTGGCCTACATTCAGGAACAGATGGACGAGCACGGCATTAACGTGGTCATCCAGGCGCGCCAGCTGTATCACGACCGCGAAGAGGTGACGGTACATATTCGTCGCTGGTGGGCGGCAGTGGGCGGGCGTCGCGACGAACGATAGTGCGTTGAATTCCCCTCACCCTAACCCTCTCCCCATAGGGGAGAGGGGACTGCTCCGTGCGGTCTTTTCCCCCTCGCCCCTTTGGGTTGAGGGGACGGCACTGAACCGTCTTTTCACCCTCGCCCCTTTGGGGAGAGGGCCGGGGTGAGGGGGATCTTAACGTTCTAACCGCAGCTGCTGCAAATTCCCGTCCAGCTGTAAATCCGTCTGCAGCGTCGCCACATCCCGGCAGATAAACGCCATCTCTTTATGCGCCTCCAGCTTTTTGCGCCATTTTTCCGGCACCTCATCCAGCCGGGCATAAATTCCTTCCAGACTCTGAAAGTCCGTTAACAGCTGTGCGGCACTCTTCGGCCCAATGCCTGCCACGCCCGGAATTTTTGAACTGCTGATCCCCGCCAGCCCCCAGTAGTCGGGGAGTTGCCCGGGCGAAACGCCGAACTCAGCGGCGATAAAGGGGGCATCAAGCCAGCGTTTTTGAAAGTAGTCGCGAATGCGAATATCCGGGGAGAGCAGCTGGCAGTAGCCCTTATCGGTAGAAACGATGGTCGCCTGGTGACCGGCGCTCGCGACTTTGACGGCCAGCGTTGCCGCCAAATCATCCGCTTCATTACCGTGCGCCCCCCAGCAGGGGACGCCGCGCTGTTCAAAGGCTGCACGCAGGGCGGGCATTTCAGCGTGGAGATCGTCCGGCATCGGCGCGCGGCCGGCCTTGTAGTCGGGTAAACGCTGGTGTCGCCAGCCGGTATTACGCGCTTCGTCGTCAAACACGGCAACGACGTGCGTGGGTTCACTGTGGCGAATAAGCTGCTCCAGCGCGTGCAGGCAGGTGTCCTTACAGGGGGTGCCTTGCACCGCATGGATACGGCGGATCAGGTTAAGTGCATCGACGATAAGCAAATGAACGGCCACAGATAATCTCCCTTCTGTTTAATGAAGGAAGGGTAACACTGTCATCAAAGGGAAACTATGAACGGCGGGGAAAACAGGAAGAAGCCTCGCAAAACGAGGCTTCCCGAGAAGCTTAATCGCAGGTCACGATCTTCATCGCCAGGCCACCGCGCGAGGTTTCGCGGTACTTGGCGTTCATATCTTTACCCGTTTCGTACATGGTTTCGATAACCTTATCGAGACACACGCGCGGTTCGCTGGTGCGGCGCAGCGCCATACGTGCCGCATTCACCGCCTTCACGGAGGCAATAGCGTTACGCTCGATGCACGGAACCTGCACCTGTCCGGCGACCGGGTCGCAGGTCAGCCCCAGGTTATGCTCCATGCCGATTTCAGCCGCAATACACACCTGAGTCGGGCTTGCACCCAGCAGCTCGGCCAGACCCGCAGCCGCCATCGAGCAAGCCACGCCGACTTCACCCTGACAGCCCACTTCCGCACCGGAAATAGAGGCGTTCATTTTGTACAGTGAACCAATCGCGCTGGTGACCAGCAGGTAGCGCGCGAGTGAGTTTGCGTTCACTTCGCGGATGAACTTGTCGTAGTACGCCAGTACCGCCGGAACAATACCGCACGCGCCGTTGGTTGGCGCGGTGACCACGCGGCCGCCCGCGGCGTTCTCTTCGTTCACCGCCAGCGCGAACATGTTGATCCAGTCGACAACGGCCATGGGGTCGGTCGTCGTTTTGTCGGCGCTAACCAGCATACGGCGCAGCGCAGCCGCACGGCGCGGTACGCGCAGTTTGCCCGGCAGCACGCCTTCGGTGGTGATCCCGCGCTCAATACCGCCGCGCATCACGTCCCAGACGTTCGCAAAGTGCTGCTCCAGCTCTTCTTTACTGTGCAACGCCAGCTCGTTTTTCATCATCAGGCCGGAGAGGGAAAGCCCCGTTTCCTGGCAGTGGCGCTGCAGGTCCGCCGCATTTTTGTATGGATAAGGCACATCAACAGCAGAATTGCTGGTTTGACCAAAGTGGTCTTCGTCGACGATAAAACCGCCGCCGATAGAGTAATAGGTTTGGCTGTACACCGCTTTGTCGCCGGCCAGTGCGGTAATACGCATGCCGTTTTCGTGCAGCGACAGGTTGTCGGCATGGAAGTTCATGCAGCGATCAACCGGGAATTCAACTTCATGCTCGCCGTTCGCCAGCAGCAAACGACTGTGGGTGTTCACATCCTGGATGAAGCCAGGGATCGCATCAATATCAACGGTATCCGGCAGGTTTCCCGCCAGGCCCATGATAATGGCGATATCGGTATGGTGGCCTTTACCGGTCAGGGAAAGGGAACCGTATACATCGACAACCACGCGGGTGATGTCGTGCAAAATGCCGCGTGCAATCAAGTCATCCGTGAATTGTTTACCGGCTTTCATTGGTCCGACGGTGTGAGAGCTGGAAGGACCAATACCGATTTTGAAAATATCGAATACGCTAATCATGATGCGTCCATTGCTATCAGTCAGAGGGGAGGAGTGCGCCGCCCGGGGACGGCGCAGGAGGTATTAGCTGAACAGCGAGTAGAAAATCGCGGAGATGGCAATCAGGCCCATAATCACAACGAACACGTTGCTGATATGGCCGCTGTATTTACGCATCGCAGGCACTTTCTGAATCGCGTACATCGGCATCAGGAACAGAATCATCGCGATAACCGGGCCGCCCAGGGTTTCAATCATGCCCAGGATGCTTGGGTTCAGGGTCGCTACCGCCCAGGTGGTGAGCAGCATGAACAGCGCAGTGATTTTGTTCAGCTTGTTGATTTCAATGCTCTTGCCTTTACCGCGCAGAGATTTAATCACCATACCGTTGAAGCCTTCGCGAGCGCCCAGGTAGTGGCCCAGGAAGGATTTGGTAATCGCGATAATCGCGATGATAGGTGCCATCCACGCAATTACCGGTGCGTTAAAGTGGTTTGCCAGGTAAGACAGAATGGAGATGTTCTGCTCTTTCGCCGCAGCCAGATCCACTGGGGAGAGGCTCAGCACGCAGCTGAAGACGAAGAACATGACGGTCAGCACCATCATGACGTGAGCGCGAGCCAGGATGCTGGAACATTTCTTCTCTGCACCGTTGCCGTACTCTTCACGCTTCGCTACTGCGAAGGAGGAGATGATCGGCGAATGGTTAAAGGAGAACACCATTACCGGGATTGCCAGCCACAGGGTCAACAGTAGGCCGTTACCGGTCGCGGATGCGCTGCTCAGAGACAGGGTTTCCAGCGCCGCGCCGTTCCACTGCGGGATCAGGTAGCAGGCCAGCACCATCAGGGCAATAACGAACGGGAACACCAGGATGCTCATCGCTTTAACGATCATCTGCTCGCCGAAGCGCACGATGGTCATCATACCCACGATCAGGATCAGGGACAGAATGGCGCGCGGTGGCGGCGTCAAGTGCAGCTGGTGCGTCATGAAGCTTTCAACGGTGTTGGTGATTGCCACGCTGTAAACCAGCAGAATCGGGTAAATCGCGAAGAAGTAGAGCAGGGTAATCAGTTTACCTGCGCCAACGCCAAAGTGTTCTTCAACCACTTCAGTGATGTCTTCGCCCGGATTTTTACCGGACAGCACGAAGCGGGTTAAGCCGCGGTGTGCAAAGAAGGTCATCGGGAAAGCGATGATGGCCATGATGATCAGCGGGATCAGACCGCCGACACCTGCGTTGATAGGAAGGAACAGTACACCAGCGCCGATTGCTGTGCCGTAAAGGCCAAGCATCCACATGGTATCCGTTTTGCGCCAACCGCTTCGGGAATCAATCGAAGCAACGGTGCTGGTTTGAGTGGTTTCCATCTGTATCTCCTGGAGGAAGCAAATTGTCAGGCTTTTTAGTCAAATCCGATGAAAAAGTGCCTGACGGTAATATGAAATTCGTTCAGTGACGGTTTTTTAATAATTTTCGCCCGTAACTATTGGCGGGCGGAAAGATACATTCTAGTTATGAATCCTTCAGTGATCCTGATCCCAAATGCAATAATCCACTCTCTATGTGGGCATGTTTAGACCATTTATCTGTTAAAAAAACATCAAAGAGAATTTACGGGCGCGAAGGCTATCATTAACGACATGTCGCCTGAAAGGCTGAGCGGTGAGTTAGGAGAGTTACGCTGTAAAGAAATGGGTTTTTAGTATTTTCTTGCAGGTAATTTAGATTAAGGCTGATAAATTACGGTCTTCAAATCGAAGTAATCGTTTGCGTTGGCGCTTCGTTTGTTAAATTTATAAGACAACGCAATGAATGAGTTCAGTAATAAAAAAGCCGGATCGCACGTGATGCGATCCGGCCTGTGTTGGTCATGAAAGCGCGTTATTTGATGATTTCGTAGCAAGGAATGTAGGCTGAACCCGGCAGCTTCATGCGGTGCTGGGCGACAAAGCCCTGCAGCATGTCATCCATGCGGCGCATCATCTCACTGTCACCGTGGATCTTATACGGCCCGAATTCCTCGATAGCGCGGATCCCCACCTCTTTTACGTTGCCCGCCACGATGCCCGAGAAGGCTCGTCGCAGATCGGCGGCCAGCACTTCCACCGGCTGGTCCGGGTAGAGTTTCAGGTTGGCCATATTCTCGTGAGAAGGCTCGAACGGCACCTGCAGGTCTGGCGCGATGCGGATTGACCAGTTAAAGCTGTAGGCATCTCCGGTATCGCGGCGGTTCTCTTTCACCAGCGGCATTGCTTTCTTCATCAGGCGCGCCACTTCTGCAGCGTCGTCAATGATGATGCGATAGTGGCTGCGCGCGGCTTCGCCCAGCGTATGCACGATAAACTCGTCCAGCACGCGGAAGTAGTCTGCGCTCTCTTTCGGGCCGGTCAGAATCAGCGGCAGAACCTGATTTTTGTTGGCCGGGTTCATCAGAATGCCCAGCAGGTAAAGCAGTTCTTCCGCCGTGCCTACGCCGCCTGGGAAGATGATGATGCCGTGGGCAATACGGACAAACGCCTCAAGACGTTTTTCGATATCCGGCATGATAATCAGTTCGTTAACCAGTGGGTTAGGTGGCTCAGCCGCGATGATGGACGGCTCGGTCATCCCGATAAAACGCCCTTCTTTATAACGCTGCTGTGCGTGACCCACGGCGGCACCTTTCATCGGTGCTTCCATCGCCCCAGGGCCACAGCCGGTACAGATGTTAAGCTCACGCAGGCCAAGCTGAGTACCCACGCGGCGGGCATAAAGATATTCGGTTTCGTTAATTGAGTGACCACCCCAGCAGACGACCATATTCGGCGCTTCGCCAACGTGCAGCGCACGGGCGTTACGCAAAATAGAGAAGACCAGGTTGGTGATATGAACCGAGCTTTCCAGATCAAGATGCTGGAAACGGCCCGCGTTGCTGATCTGCCCGTTAACGAACAGGATGTCGCGCAGCACGGCAAACAGGTTGGCCTGCAGGGAGCGAATAATGCGCCCGTCGACAAAGGCCTCTTCCGGCGGGTTGATGACCTCAAGCTTCACGCCGCGCTCGCGGCGCAGCACGTTGATGTCGAAGCTTTCGAAGCGGGACAGCAGCTCTTTACTGTTGTCGGTGAGGCTTCCGGAGTTCAGAACGGCAAGTGAACAGTTACGAAACAGTTGATAAAGGTCGCTACTGGCGGTGCGTTTAAGCATGTCCACTTCCAGCTGCGACAACATATCCATTGAGCCAAGCGGGCTAATGTGTGTAATCAAGTGAGCTCCTTACGGGACAATTATCGTCTTTCCCTGTTGATTACAATAGCCCTGGCTTATGACGTTTCACAACCTAAAGCGCGGAATAGACTGCGCATATTGTGAAAATATTTATATTACTGCCGGACAAGTCGACCGGTGGCAGGCACAAAATCGGTATTGGTGCGCCACGGGTTGATGTCCAGACCGCCGCGGCGGGTGTAGCGCGCATAAACGCTCAGCTTTTCCGGCTGGCAGAAACGCATAATGTCGTTAAAGATGCGCTCTACGCACTGCTCGTGGAATTCATTGTGATGGCGGAACGACACCAGATAGCGCAGCAGCTTTTCACGATCGATTTTTGGGCCGCGATACTGGATCTGCACCGAGCCCCAGTCCGGCTGATGGGTAATCAGGCAGTTGGACTTGAGCAGATGGCTGACCAGCGTCTCTTCAACCACTTTACCGTCTGCTGCATTTTCGAGGTAGTCGGTGCTGAATTCATAGCTATCCACCTCGATATCCTGATCGTCGATGCAGGCGCCGTTGAAGTGGGCGACAGGCTGCCCTTCCAGCTCATTCAGGCGATACAGCGAAACCGCCACGTCGCCCTGCGCGCAGGCGCGCAAATCCCGCTCCAGCGTGCGCTGTACGTCGTCCCAGCTGTCGAATTTGGTCTGGTTAAAGCTGTTGAGATACAGCTTGAAGCTTTTGGATTCGACGAGGTTAACGCTGGCGTAATCCAGCTCCACGTGGCCGACGGCCACCTGCGGCAGGCCGCGCGCGTTAAGCCAGGAGAGTTCGTACAGCGTCCAGATATCGCCGCCGACAAACGGCAGCGCATCGGCGTGCAGGCCCAGCGGATCGCGATTGAGGCTGCGCGGAACACCCTGCAACAGGCTTGCATCGTAGGTGTCGCGGTAATCGGTCGATTTACCCAGCGTTAAGCCCGTCAACGCCTGATGATTTTCGTAAGACATGTTTCATAACCACTTTACAGGTACACTTAGGGGCTGAGTTTATCCTGTCTTACAAGAAGAGAGAAATCCGTGGATATCGAAACTGCAAATGCCCTCACGAGCTTTACGACCCGCTACTGCGACGCATGGCATGAGAAGCAGGAAACGTGGCCGCAAAGCGCTGATTTATATGGCGTGCCGTCACCGTGCATTATCTCGACTTTTGACGACAGCGTGCTCTGGCAGCCTAAACCCTTTACGGGCGAGGCTAATGTAAATGGAGTTGAACGGGCAATGGACCTTGTGGTACAACCCCCGGTTCACGCGTTTTACACCACGCAGTTTGCAGGGGATATGGCCGCGCGCTTTGCCGACATATCGCTAACATTGCTGCAAACCTGGAGCGAAGACGATCTCCAGCGCGTTCAGGAAAACCTGATTGGCCATCTGGTCACGCAAAAACGCCTTAAGCTTTCCCCGACCCTTTTTATCGCCACGCTCGACAGTGAACTGGACGTTATCTCCGTCTGTAACCTTTCCGGCGAAGTGATTAAAGAGACCATCGGCACCCGCAAACGCGACGTTCTCGCCCCCTCACTTGCGGATTTCCTCACCCGACTTGAGCCACTTCTGTAATCCATCATGCTATAGCGCGTGTGAGAGATCTCTTACAAGGTTTGTGAGAGATCGCTGAGTCATTCAGTAATATCTTAACGTTGTAAATTAAATAAATTCATATTTTTCAGTTTGTTAATTGGTCTTTGTGCCGTATAAGAAGAGTACGTGTTGCTTACATTGCTGTGAGAGTGGGTTGTAAGACGAAGCGGAATAGCGGATTCTATCTCCGTCGACAGGAAGCCGACACGAGAGATGAACATCAGGATGATGGCGTTTCTCACGAAGGACCCGCCAGGATGGCGTTGCAGGAAGGCTTCTGGATGAAGCGAAGCGGATCGCGCAGGATGCGTAAAGGACACCTCCAGGAAGGAGAATGTGAGCCGGTCAGGATGGTCGGTGGGTCAGGAAGGCCAGGATGTTTCAGGATGAAACAAACACGTCAGGACGATGTGTGCAGGATGCAGCGGTAGACGGATGACCAGGCCTTCGGGCATCAGGAAAAGTTGTCACGGATGAGCAGGGAGCACAAATTGTAGCTGGAATGCTGCGAAACGAACCGGGAGCACTGTTTTTACAGTGCTCCCTTTTTTTATTTCTGCCTTCTGCAATGCTATGCTGCGCGCCGATCATTTTTTCAGTTGAGGTTTTTCATGACGCAACACGATAGCGTTCGTGCTCAGTTGCACGCCATCGAAGCACTCTTGCGCCAACATCAGCTGTGGCAGGAGACTGCGCCGCAGCCTGAAGCGTTCGCAAGCACCCAGCCTTTCTGCCTTGATACCCTTGAGCCGTTTGAGTGGCTGCAGTGGGTGTTGATCCCCCGCATGCACGCTCTGCTGGATGGGCGTCATCCGCTTCCGCAGAATTTTGCGGTTGCGCCTTATTATGAAATGGCGCTGGATGCGACGCACCCGGCGCGCGTTGTCGTGCTGGTTGAGTTAGAGCGCCTGGATGCGCTGTTTGCCGGTAATGATGCATGACGATTGAGATCCTTTATCAGGACGAGTGGCTGGTGGCGGTGAATAAACCGTCGGGCTGGCTGGTACACCGCAGCTGGCTGGATCGCGACGAGAAAGTCGTGGTCATGCAGACCGTACGCGATCAGATTGGCCAGCATGTGTATACCGTCCATCGTCTGGACCGCCCGACCTCCGGCGTGCTGCTGATGGGGCTGTCCAGCGAAGCGGGGCGTCTGCTGTCGCAGCAGCTTGAACAGCACCAGATGCAAAAACGCTACCACGCCATTGTGCGCGGCTGGCTGACGGATGCCGCAACGCTGGACTATCCGCTGGTGGAGGAGCTGGACAAAATTGCCGATAAATTTGCCCGGGCTGATAAAGAGCCTCAGCCTGCGGTGACCGATTATCGCGGCATGGCAACAACCGAAATGCCGGTGACCACGAGTAAATTTCCCACCACGCGCTACAGCCTGGTTGAGCTTTTGCCTAAAACCGGACGTAAACACCAGCTTCGCCGCCATCTGTCACACCTGCGTCACCCGATCATTGGCGACAGCAAGCACGGCGACCTGCGTCAGAACCGCAGTGCGGCCGAGCACTTTGGCTGCGACCGTCTGATGCTGCACGCAAGCGAGCTTAGCCTGACGCACCCGTTCACGGGCGAACCGCTGACTATCCGCGCGGGGCTGGACGACGTCTGGATGCAGGCGCTGTCACAGTTTGGCTGGCTGGGACAACTCCCCGAAAATGAAAGGGTTGAGTTTGCACCCGGCAGCGTTCAGGATGAGCATCACGCGCAATAATTAAGGGAGTAAAGCATGGCTGAAGTAGGCATTTTTGTCGGCACGATGTACGGCAACTCGTTGCTGGTAGCGGAAGAAGCCGAAGCGATCCTCGCCAACCAGGGCCACAAAGCCACGGTTTATGAAGATCCGGAGCTGGCAGACTGGGAAAAGTATAAAGACAAATACGCTCTCGTCGTCACGTCTACGACCGGGCAGGGCGATCTGCCGGACAGCATCGTGCCGCTTTTTCAGGGTATCAAAGACCAGCTTGGCTACCAGCCTGACGTTCACTACGGCATCATTGCCCTGGGCGACAGCTCCTATGCCAACTTCTGCGGCGGCGGCAAGCAGTTCGACGCGCTCCTTCAGGAGCAAAGTGCCAAGCGCGTCGGCGAGATGCTGCTGATTGATGCGGGCGAACACCCGGAGCCCGAAAGCGAATCTAACCCGTGGGTTGAGCACTGGGCCACGCTTCTCAAATAACACCTTGCTCGCCGGCGCTTCGCTTGCGCGGGCCTACGGGTTTGTAGGCCGGGTCAGGCGAAGCCGCCACCCGGCAACGAAACCGCGCGAAAACCTCAATTCCGTGAACCATCTTCCACTGCTTTGGGCTTATGCCCCAAACCACGTCTCACACCTCCTTCAATGTTGTGTCGATGCACGGTGAGGCAGAGCGCCACTCCTTCATATACTTTCCCCGTCAGTTACAAAAAAAGGCAGTGCTTCCCTATAAAACGGCATTTAGCCGTACCAAAACTGCCCAATACTAACCTCTCATTCTGATTACCCTACAGGTGCTGTACAGAATGAACCGGCGAAAGCAGGATTCAGGAGTGCAACTATGAGTACATTAAGCCAGGCTGCGAGCAGCGCGGAAAAGCGCACTAACGCACGCTACTGGATCGTGGTGATGCTGTTTATCGTCACGTCCTTCAACTATGGTGACCGCGCCACGCTGTCGATTGCCGGTTCAGAAATGGCAAAAGATATCGGGCTTGACCCGGTTGGCATGGGTTACGTTTTCTCTGCGTTTTCATGGGCCTATGTTATCGGCCAAATCCCCGGCGGCTGGCTGCTTGACCGCTTCGGCTCGAAGCGCGTCTATTTCTGGTCCATCTTTATCTGGTCGATGTTTACCCTGCTGCAGGGCTTCGTCGATATCTTCAGCGGCTTCGGCATTATCATTGCGCTCTTCACCCTGCGTTTCCTGGTGGGCCTGGCGGAAGCGCCGTCCTTCCCCGGCAACAGCCGCATCGTCGCGGCCTGGTTCCCGGCGCAGGAGAGAGGAACGGCGGTAGCCATTTTTAACTCCGCACAGTACTTCGCGACCGTTATCTTCGCACCGATCATGGGCTGGCTGACGCAGGAGGTGGGTTGGTCACACGTCTTCTTCTTCATGGGCGGCCTTGGGATCGTCATAAGCTTTGTGTGGCTGAAAGTGATCCACGAGCCAAACCAACATCCTGGCGTGAATAAGAAAGAGCTGGAGTACATTGCGGAAGGCGGGGCGCTGATCAATATGGATCAGAAGAGCGCCAAAGCGAAAGTGCCGTTCAGCCATAAATGGGCGCAGATCAAACAGCTCGTCGGCTCGCGCATGATGATCGGCATCTATCTGGGCCAGTACTGCATCAACGCCCTGACCTACTTCTTTATCACCTGGTTCCCGGTTTACCTGGTGCAGGCGCGCGGCATGACGATCCTCAAAGCGGGCTTTGTGGCCTCTATCCCGGCGGTCTGCGGCTTCGTGGGAGGGGTGCTCGGGGGCGTGATTTCCGACTGGCTGATGCGCCGTACCGGTTCGCTGAATATCGCGCGTAAAACGCCTATCGTGCTCGGCATGCTGCTCTCGATGACCATGGTGTTCTGCAACTACGTCAACGCGGAGTGGATGATTATCGGCTTTATGGCCATGGCATTCTTCGGTAAAGGCATCGGTGCGCTGGGCTGGGCGGTGATGGCGGATACCGCGCCAAAAGAGATCAGCGGCCTGAGCGGCGGCCTGTTCAACATGTTCGGCAACATTTCCGGGATTATCACGCCAATTGCTATCGGCTACATCGTCGGGACAACCGGTTCCTTCAACGGCGCGCTGATCTACGTGGGGGTTCATGCTCTGGTGGCGGTACTGAGTTATCTGGTGCTGGTGGGCGATATCAAACGTGTGGAACTTAAACCTGTTGGGGAGCGTGGATGATGACAACGCAATCAAGCCCGGTCGTGACGGAGATGAAGGTCATTCCGGTGGCGGGGCAGGACAGTATGCTGCTCAACATCGGCGGCGCGCATAACGCCTGGTTTACCCGCAACATCGTGGTGCTGACCGACAGCGCGGGCAATACCGGCGTGGGCGAAGCGCCGGGGGGAGAGGTGATTTACCAGACGCTGGTAGACGCAATACCGCAGGTTGTCGGGCAGGAAGTGGCGCGTCTGAACAAGGTGGTTCAGCACGTCCATAAGGGCAACCAGTCGGCAGATTTCGACACCTTCGGCAAAGGCGCATGGACCTTCGAACTGCGCGTGAACGCGGTTGCCGCGCTGGAAGCCGCCCTGTTGGATTTACTCGGTAAGACCCTGAACGTTCCGGTCTGTGAACTGCTCGGGCCGGGTAAGCAGCGTGATGCGGTCACGGTGCTGGGCTATCTGTTCTACGTTGGCGATCGCACCAAAGCCGATCTGCCTTATCTGGAACGTTCGCCGGGCAGCCACGAATGGTATCGGCTGCGCCATCAGGAGGCGCTCTCCAGCGAGGCGGTGGTGTGCCTGGCGGAGGCCGCGCAGGACCGCTACGGCTTTAAAGATTTCAAGCTGAAAGGCGGCGTGCTGCCGGGCGAGCAGGAAATTGAGAGTGCCCGCGCGCTGAAAAAGCGCTTCCCTGACGCGCGGATCACCGTCGATCCGAACGGCGCATGGCTGCTGGATGAGGCCATCTCGCTCTGCAAAGGCCTGGGCGATGTGCTGACCTACGCAGAGGATCCGTGCGGCGCCGAGCAGGGCTTCTCCGGCCGCGAAGTGATGGCAGAGTTCCGCCGCGCGACCGGCCTGCCGGTAGCGACCAATATGATTGCCACCAACTGGCGCGAAATGGGCCACGCGGTGATGCTGAACGCGGTGGACATTCCGCTGGCGGACCCGCACTTCTGGACGCTCTCCGGCGCCGTGCGCGTGGCGCAGCTCTGCGACGACTGGGGTCTGACCTGGGGCTGCCACTCCAACAACCATTTCGACATTTCGCTGGCGATGTTTACCCACGTCGGTGCGGCAGCGCCGGGTAATCCAACCGCCATCGATACTCACTGGATTTGGCAGGAGGGGGAGGCCCGCCTGACCAAAAATCCGCTCGAGATCAAAAATGGCAAAATTGCCGTGCCGGATGCGCCGGGGCTGGGCGTGGAGATTGACTGGGATCAGATACACAAAGCCCACGAGGCGTATAAAAAGCTGCCGGGCGGCGCGCGTAACGACGCGGGCCCGATGCAGTACCTTATTCCCGGCTGGACATTTGACCGTAAGCGCCCTGTTTTTGGACGTCACTGATAAAAGGATTGCACTATGAGCACATTTTCTACCCCTGTAGTCACTTCCATGCAGATCGTTCCGGTCGCGGGCCATGACAGCATGCTGATGAACCTGAGCGGTGCGCACGCGCCATTCTTTACCCGCAATATTGTGATAATCAAGGATAACTCCGGCCATACGGGCGTAGGGGAGATACCGGGCGGCGAGAAGATCCGCAAAACGCTGGAAGACGCGATTCCGCTGGTCGTCGGCAAAACGCTGGGTGAATACAAAAACGTTCTGAACGGCGTGCGTAATACCTTTGCCGACCGCGATGCGGGCGGCCGCGGGCTGCAAACCTTTGACCTGCGCACCACTATCCATGTGGTCACCGGCATCGAAGCCGCCATGCTGGATCTGTTAGGCCAGCACCTGGGGGTAAACGTTGCCTCTCTGCTGGGCGACGGCCAGCAGCGCAGCGAAGTGGAAATGCTCGGCTATCTGTTCTTTGTCGGCAACCGCAAACTGACGCCGCTGCCGTACCAGAGCCAGCCGGACGAGAAATGCGACTGGTATCGCGTTCGCCACGATGAAGCAATGACCCCGGATGCGGTGGTGCGTCTTGCCGAAGCCGCTTACGAAAAATATGGCTTCAATGATTTCAAACTCAAAGGCGGCGTGCTGGCCGGCGAGGAAGAGGCGCAAGCCATCACCGCGCTGGCTAAACGCTTCCCGCAGGCGCGCGTCACGCTGGATCCGAACGGCGCCTGGTCGCTCAATGAAGCGATCGCCATCGGCAAGCAGCTGAAAGGCGTGCTGGCCTACGCAGAAGATCCGTGCGGTGCCGAGCAGGGGTTCTCCGGTCGTGAAGTGATGGCGGAATTCCGTCGTGCCACCGGCCTGCCAACCGCGACCAATATGATAGCCACCGACTGGCGTCAAATGGGCCATACGCTCTCCCTGCAGTCTGTCGATATTCCGCTGGCGGACCCGCACTTCTGGACGATGCAAGGCTCGGTTCGCGTGGCGCAGATGTGCCACGAGTTCGGCCTGACCTGGGGCTCGCACTCGAATAACCACTTCGATATCTCGCTAGCGATGTTTACCCACGTGGCGGCAGCTGCGCCGGGCAAAATCACCGCTATCGACACCCACTGGATCTGGCAGGAAGGCAATCAGCGCCTGACCAGGACACCGTTCGAGATCAAAGGCGGTATGGTGCAGGTGCCTGCTACGCCGGGGCTGGGCGTTGAGCTGGATATGGACCAGCTGATGAAAGCGCATGAGCTCTATCAGAAACACGGGCTGGGCGCGCGTGACGATGCGCTGGCGATGCAATATCTGATCCCTGACTGGACATTCGACAACAAGCGTCCGTGCATGGTACGATAAACACACTGGGACCGCTCCCATGAGCGGTCATTTACGTGGTGTATGCTTAACGTAATCAACATGCGTAAGGATGGCTTATGAAAATTGTTATCGCACCGGACTCGTATAAGGAAAGTTTGAGCGCGCTTGAGGTCGCGACGGCGATTGAAAACGGTTTTCGCGAAATTTTTCCGACGGCAGAGTACGTCAAACTTCCGGTTGCGGATGGTGGAGAAGGGACCGTGGAAGCCATGGTCGCGGCCACTCAGGGGCGTATTGTCCCCGTATCCGTCACCGGCCCGCTGGGTGAGCGCGTAGACGGTTTTTACGGGCTTTCCGGTGACGAGCAGAGCGCATTTATTGAGATGGCGGCGGCGAGCGGTCTGGAACTTGTCGCGCCTTCCAGGCGTAACCCGCTGCTCACTACCTCGTGGGGAACGGGTGAGCTCATCCGCCATGCGCTGGATGCGGGCGTTAAGCATATTATTATCGGCATTGGCGGTAGCGCCACGAATGACGGCGGCGCGGGCATGGTGCAGGCGCTGGGCGCAAAGCTGCTGGATGCCGAAGAGCAGCCTATCGGGCAGGGCGGCGGCGAGCTGGCGCGTATTGAGCGTATCGATCTCAGCGGGTTAGATAAACGTCTGGCGGACTGCCGCATTGAAGTGGCGTGCGATGTCACCAACCCGCTACTCGGTGAAGAGGGCGCCTCTGCGGTGTTTGGCCCGCAGAAAGGGGCAACACCGGAGATGATTGTTACTCTGGACAAGGCGCTTGCCCATTACGCACGGGTGATCGCCCGGGATTTAGACATTGACGTTGTCAGTCTCGATGGCGGCGGTGCGGCGGGCGGGATGGGGGCGGCGCTTTATGCCTTTTGCGGCGCGCAGCTGCGGCAGGGCATTGAGATCGTCACCGATGCGCTACACCTGGCCGACCAGGTGGCCGATGCGGATTTGGTGATCACGGGAGAAGGTCGCATTGACAGCCAGACGATCCACGGCAAAGTCCCTGTGGGCGTGGCGAAAGTGGCGAAACGCTATAACAAACCCGTTATCGGTATTGCAGGAAGCCTGACGGCGGACGTTGGTGTGGTACACGATCACGGCATTGATGCGGTGTTTAGCGTGATCTACACGATCTGCTCACTGGAAGACGCGCTTGAAAATGCCAGCAAGAATGTGCAGATGGCCGCGAGGAATATCGCGGCAACGTTAAAAGCGGGTCAGGGAATGTAATTCTCCCTCTCCCTGTGGGAGAGGGGCGGGGTGAGGGCATCAGGCCGCACCTGCACCTGTAGGCCCGGTAAGCTTAGGGTATGAACCGGAAACATGGGTAACACTTTAGACCGGATACATGGGTAACAGTTATAACTGGCATAGAAGAGGAGACTCGCTATGCCCTGGACTGAGACCCGACCTATGCAACGCCTTGATTTTA
>Ga0207655_1000148_pt1 | contig 130207 bp, 101 predicted proteins | sample KBSM44metaG_FD_184398 | JGI IMG/M metagenome (GOLD analysis project Ga0207655, IMG submission 184398) | Miscanthus rhizosphere microbial communities from Kellogg Biological Station, Michigan, USA - KBS M4-4 metaG (SPAdes) (version 2) | ecosystem: Host-associated > Plants > Roots > Rhizosphere... | reverse complement strand
AAGGCGTGGAATACATGATCGCCTCGGAAAGCGTGGCCCTGGACGTGCTCGGCTTTACCCTGATCCGCGACCTGGCGCCGGGCGAAGCGGTGTACATCACCGAAGAAGGCCAGCTGTTCACCAAGCAGTGCGCCGAATCGCCAAAACTGCAGCCGTGCATTTTCGAGCACGTCTACCTGGCGCGTCCGGACTCGATCATCGACGGTATTTCGGTGTACAAGGCCCGTCTGCGCATGGGTGAGAAGCTGGCTGACAAGATCATGCGCGAGCGCCCGGAGCATGACATCGACGTGGTCATCCCGATCCCGGACACCAGCCGCACTGCCGCGCTGGAACTGGCCAACCGCTTGGGCGTCAAGTTCCGCGAAGGCTTCGTCAAGAACCGCTACATCGGCCGTACCTTCATCATGCCCGGCCAGGCTGCGCGCAAGAAATCGGTACGCCAGAAGCTCAACGCCATCGAACTGGAATTCCGCGGCAAGAACGTGATGCTGGTGGACGACTCGATCGTGCGCGGCACCACCTGCAAGCAGATCATCCAGATGGCCCGCGAAGCCGGTGCCAAAAATGTCTACTTCTGCTCCGCAGCCCCGGCAGTACGCTACCCCAACGTCTACGGCATCGACATGCCGAGTGTTCACGAACTGATCGCCCACAACCGTACCACCGAACAAGTGGCCGAGTTGATTGGCGCCGACTGGCTGATCTATCAGGACCTGCCAGACCTGATCGACTCGGTCGGTGGCGGCAAGATCAAGATCGACCACTTCGATTGCGCGGTGTTCAACGGTGAGTACGTCACCGGCGATATCGACGATGCCTACCTCGAGCGTATCGAGCAGGCCCGTAATGACTTGGCCAAGGTCAAGAACCAGGCCGTCAGCGCGATCATCGACCTCTACAACAACTGATTCAGGGAGCGACGGCATGACGGATCAATGGGATGCCGGGCGACTGGATAGCGACCTCGAGGGTGTCGGTTTCGACACCCTGGCGGTGCGCGCCGGTCAACACCGTACACCCGAGGGCGAGCACAGCGAAGCGCTGTTCCTGACCTCCAGCTACGTGTTCCGCACGGCCGCCGACGCGGCCGCGCGCTTTGCCGGTGAAACGCCGGGCAACGTCTATTCGCGTTACACCAACCCGTCGGTGCGTGCCTTTGAGGAGCGCCTGGCGGCCATGGAAGGCGCCGAGCAGGCCGTGGGTACCTCCACCGGCATGGCGGCAATTCTGGCCGTGGTGATGTCGCTGTGCAGCGCCGGTGACCATGTGCTGGTGTCGCAGAGCGTGTTCGGCTCGACCATCAGCCTGTTCGAGAAGTACTTCAAGCGTTTTGGCGTGCAGGTGGACTACGTGCCACTGGTCGACCTCGGCGGCTGGGAAAAGGCCATCAAGGCCAATACCAAGCTGCTGATCGTCGAGTCGCCGTCCAACCCGCTGGCCGAGCTGGTCGATATCACCGCGCTCAGTGAAATCGCCCATGCCCGCGGTGCCATGCTGGTGGTGGACAACTGCTTCAGCACCCCGGCGCTGCAGCAGCCACTGAAAATGGGTGCCGACATCGTGTTCCATTCGGCCACCAAGTTCATCGACGGCCAGGGCCGTTGCATGGGAGGCGTGGTTGCCGGCCGTGCCGAACAGATGAAAGAAGTGGTGGGCTTCCTGCGTACCGCAGGCCCGACGCTCAGCCCGTTCAATGCCTGGATCTTCACCAAGGGCCTGGAAACCTTGCGCCTGCGCATGCGTGCGCACTGCGAAAGCGCCCAGGCTCTGGCCGAATGGCTGGAGCAGCAGGACGGCGTGGAGAAGGTGCATTACGCCGGCCTGCCCAGCCACCCGCAGCACGAACTGGCCAAGCGCCAGATGAGTGGCTTTGGCGCGGTGGTCAGCTTTGAGGTCAAGGGTGGCAAAGAGGGCGCCTGGCGCTTCATCGACGCCACCCGGGTGATTTCCATCACCACCAACCTGGGTGACAGCAAGACAACCATCGCCCACCCGGCCACTACCTCCCACGGCCGCCTGTCGGCGCAGGAGCGTGAGGCCGCCGGTATCCGCGACAGCCTGATCCGCGTTGCCGTGGGCCTGGAAGATGTGGCTGACCTGCAGGCTGACCTTGCACGCGGGCTGGCCGCCCTGTGATCGAAATCCGCGGCAGTACCCCGGGCCAGAATGGCCGGGTAGCCTTGGTCACCGGTGCCGCGCGCGGCATCGGCCTGGGCATTGCCGCATGGCTGATCTGTGAAGGCTGGCAGGTGGTGCTGAGCGACCTGGACCGTCAGCGTGGCGGCAAAGTGGCCAAGGCCTTGGGCGACAACGCCTGGTTCATCACCATGGACGTCGCCGACGAGGCCCAGGTCATTGCCGGGGTGTCCGAAGTGCTTGGGCAGTTCGGTCGGCTGGACGCGCTGGTGTGCAATGCGGCCATCGCCAACCCGCACAACCAGACGCTGGAAAGCTTGAGCCTGGCACAGTGGAACCGGGTGTTGGCGGTTAACCTCAATGGCCCGATGCTGCTGGCCAAGCATTGTGCGCCGTACTTGCGTGCGCACAACGGGGCCATCGTCAACCTCACCTCTACCCGGGCGCGGCAGTCCGAGCCCGACACCGAGGCCTACGCAGCGAGCAAGGGTGGCCTGGTGGCCTTGACCCATGCCCTGGCCATGAGCCTGGGCCCGGAAATTCGTGTCAATGCAGTGAGCCCGGGCTGGATCGATGCCCGTGACCCGTCGCAGCGCCGTGCCGAGCCGTTGACCGAGGCCGACCATGCCCAGCACCCGACGGGCAGGGTAGGCACCGTGGAAGATGTGGCGGCGATGGTTGCCTGGCTGTTGTCGCGCCAGGCGGCGTTTGTCACCGGTCAGGAGTTTGTGGTCGATGGCGGCATGACCCGCAAGATGATCTACACCTGAGCTTGGCGCTGTAAGGGAAGGGGACCGAAAGGTCCCTTTTCTGTTTTTGCTTTTTTTGAAAAAAATTCAATGGGGCTATTGACTTAGCTTCGCCACCTGCGTAAATTTCGCGGCCTCAGAGAAGCAAACGCAACAAGCAACATCGCGAGGGTGATTAGCTCAGCCGGGAGAGCATCTGCCTTACAAGCAGAGGGTCGGCGGTTCGATCCCGTCATCACCCACCAATTCCTGAGAAGTTCCTGGTGCAAAGGTTTCGCAAGAAGCCGATAGCCAGAGAGGAACGCACTGCGCAGCGGTAGTTCAGTCGGTTAGAATACCGGCCTGTCACGCCGGGGGTCGCGGGTTCGAGTCCCGTCCGCTGCGCCATTTTCAGTAACAGATGGGTGCCATGCACCGATCTGAAGCCACAAGGCAAAACGCCTTTGGCTGATCCCAGTTTCAATCAGGCGCAAGCCTGAACGATACGCAGCGGTAGTTCAGTCGGTTAGAATACCGGCCTGTCACGCCGGGGGTCGCGGGTTCGAGTCCCGTCCGCTGCGCCATCTTCGTTTCAAGGTCCCTAGAACACCTTGAAGCAAACACAAGAGAAGCGATCCTGTTGTCGCTTTTTTTGTGCCTGCCCTGAGGCCATTGCGCCGGAAGGGTAGACCCAGGTTTCAATCGGGCGCAAGCCTGAATGATACGCAGCGGTAGTTCAGTCGGTTAGAATACCGGCCTGTCACGCCGGGGGTCGCGGGTTCGAGTCCCGTCCGCTGCGCCATCTTAGCCTCAAGGCCCCTTGAACGCCTTGAAGCACGAAAAAGCGACCTTCGGGTCGCTTTTTTCGTTTCTACGGCTGGAAACCCCCGCCTTTACCCAGATTTACACCAACCTGACACACTCTTCACCGACCAATGGTTCCTGTGCCTGCCTGCTGTGTTGCACAATAGGCACCTTCTCGACTTACCCGGAATTCGCAATGACCAGATCTTCCGTCTTTGGTGCGCTCGGGCTGGCCCTGGTGCTGGCGGGGGTGGCCGGTTGTTCCTCGAAAAAAACCGCCGTGTACGAGCACGAGAACTTCGATGACTCGGGTACCTTCTCGCGCAGTTTTCCGGTGAGCGATGCCGGCTCCTGCGAGGCCGCCCGGCGTGCCTTGCTCAGCCAGGGCTACATCATCACCAACAGCGGCGCCAACCAGGTGGTGGGCAACAAGAGCTTCCAGCAGAACAGCGAGAACCACCTGCAGATCAGCTTCAACGTGACCTGCGCGCCGGATGTGAGCGACGAGCAGCGTTCGACCATGTTCGCCAACGCCCTGCAGGACCGTTACGCGCTGAAAAAGTCCAACACCTCCGCCAGCCTTGGCGTGGGCGTGCTGGGTTCGGTATCGATGCCGATCGGCTCCAGCGACGACTCGATGGTCAAGGTGGCCAGCGAAACGGTGACGGCGGCGCAGTTCTATGACCGGTATTTCGCCCTGGTAGAGAGCTACCTGCCCAAGCCCAAGCCGAAGAAGGTCGAAGAGGCCAAGGTCGAGGCGCCCAAGGTCCAGAAACCTGCGGTGGAACTGGGGCTGCCGGAGCAGGCAGCTGCGAACCCGGTGGCACCTGCCCCGGCTCCGGAAGCCGTACCTGTGGCGCAAGTTGCGCCAGCGGCTGCGGCCGTTGCCCCGGCCAGTGAAGCAGCAGCGGCACCGGTGGTGAATGACAGCCAGGGTTCGCAGCCTGTCGCGCCGCCGGCCGAGGCAGCGCCGATTCAGGTGCAGCAGGAAGCCCAGCCTGCCGAGGCCGCGTCGCCTTCCCTTTGACTGTTTGCCTGCACCGGCCTCTTCGCGGGTAAACCCGCTCCCACAGGTACTGCACAGAATTTGAGATCTGTGCAGTACCTGTGGGAGCGGGTTTACCCGCGAAGAGGCCGGTGCAGGCTGTAAACATTCCCTGTTACAGACACCCCGCGATAACTTCCTGAACACCTGCTACGTTTACCACTCATAAGCTTGTCATCATCTCTTCATCCCACCTGCCTAGGCTGAAGGTGATACCTACGAAGACAAAAATGAGTAAAGAGGAAGCAGGGCAATGGACGAATACCAGGAAGAACTACTCGAAACCCAGGCTTATGAACTGGACACCCCGGAACCGGCTGAAGACGCTACCGAGCTTTAGCCCGCCCGTCGCTGGCTGCGGCGGAACTCCCCCGGCGTAAGGCCCGTCCAGCGCTTGAACGCGCGCTGGAAGGCCTCGGCCGAAGCAAACCCCAACAGATAGGCAATCTCGCCAAAGGCCAGCTCCGTGTCACGGATATAGGTCTCGGCCAGGTCGCGCCGCGTTTCATTGAGTAAATCGCGAAAGCGCGTGCCTTCCTCGGCCAGCTTGCGGCGCAGGGTCCAGGTGGGCAACTGCAGGTGCAGCGCCACTTCTTCCAGGTCCGGTTCACGGCCGCCATTGAGCAGCGGGCCCAGCAGGTGAGTAATGCGCTCACCCAGGCTGCGCACCCGCGTAAGCTGCTGCATTTGCGCCTCACACAGCTGCAGCAGGTGTTGCCAGGTGCTCGGGCAGTGCCTGGGGTTGGCCAGCTGCAGTGTGGCGCGGCTCAGGCGCAGCTGGTTGCCCTCGGCCGCGAACTGCACGGGTGCGCTGCACAGCGCCTGATAGCGCGCCGCATAGGGGGGCGCGGAAAATTCGATGTCCAGGCGCTCGGCCTGCACAGCTGTGCCAGCCAGATCGGCAAGCTGCGCCAGCCAGCCGGCAAGCAGTGAATCGACCACGAAGCGGTTGTAGGCGTTGTAGGGGCTGATGGAGTAGAAGCGCAACCAGGCGCCTTGGGCATCTTCCTCAAAGCTGGAATGGCCACGGTAGTTGGCCGCATACAGTGGCTCGAAGCGCAGCAGGGTGCGCGCCGCATCGCCCAGGGTCGGCGCCTGGGCGGCGGTGACCCCGGCCAGGCCGGCATGCGCCAGTCGGCTCAGGCGCCCCATGTGCAGGCCCAGCGCGGCCTCGCCACTCAGCTCGATGGCGGCGTGGCCCAGGTGCATGTAACGGGGGATCGACAAGCGCGCGCCAGCTTCGGCAAGGCGGGGCGCATCCAGACCATAGCGGCGCAGCAGCGGTTCGGGGTCGTGCCCCAGTTCGCGCAGGGCCTCTGTCAGCGGCTGAACAAAGCCTACCGAAAGCTCGCCCAGGCGTACGCGGGGCCGGGCCATGGGCCTACAGCCACAGGTTCAGCAGGCGAGCCCCATGGCTGGGGGTACCCGCCAGCAACTCACCCGACTGGCGGGCAAAGCCCTGGCCGTCGCTGGCCTGTTCCCAGAACTGCCCGCGCATGAACACGCTCATGCTGCTGACGCTGGCCCCTGCGGCCTCGGTCAGGCGTTGCCAGGCGCTCTGTTCGCTGACTTCGCCACGTTGCAGGGGCAGCCCGGCGCTGGCCTGCTGGTGGCGATTGCCACGCCATGGCGCTTCCCAACTGCCCTTGCCGCTGAGGAATACCGGGTTGGCGATCAGTTGCACCGCTTGTTGTGCCAGTTGCTGATGGTTTTCCGGGTACCAGCTGTCACTGCCCACCAGCACACCCAGGCGCCCGGCAGGGGTTTGCACCACTTGCAGGGGTTGTTGGCGGCCATCGTGGACATAGCGGCGCATTTCACTGTCGGGGAACTGCTGGCGCTGTGGCTGGCCCAGCAGTGAGCCATCACCGGCAAACACCAGGCTGCTGTTGAACAGCGGGCCACTGCCGGCGTGCAGCACGCCCTGTTTCACGTAGGGCGCAGGCAGCACGATGGAACCAGCCACCAGGGTGACTCCGAATTCCTTGGCCAGCCCGCCGAACAGCTGTTGGTAGTCTGCGGCCATCTGCTCGGCCTTCATGCGCAGGTGTGCATCCGCCCGCCAATCGTCGCCGTCGGCACCCAGCATGGCCAGGCCGTAACGCAGCGGGTTGCTCAGCTCCAGCCACTGCAGGGCCTCACGGCTTTGCGTGACCTGATACAGCTCGTTCTTTTCCCCGCGTGCCCATAGCCAGGTGCCGATGTGCTCTGGCAGCACCACCACCGTGCGCGGGCCTACCAGCCCCTGGGCACGGGCCTGCTCCAGATAGGCTGCAAGCTTGCGGTGCAGGCGTTGCAGGTTCTGGTAGTCGCCCGGGTACAGCAGCGGCTCGACGCCCAGCAGGTTGCCGTGTTCACCCGGCACGCCATGGTTGAGAGCCAGCTCGATGCGCAGGTCGGACAGGTAGTGGCCTTCCGGGCGCTGTTGGGTCCAGAAACCGTAGCCGCAGAGGGAAGCGATCATCACCAGCGCCAGGGCGCTTGCCAGGAGTTTTCGCATGAAACAGGACGACGCCTTAAGAAACGAGGGTGCCCTAGCGTAGTCCTGCTGTTCGTCAGGATCAATAACTTGTCAGTTTCGATCATTGAGCCAATTCAAACGGCTGTTTAATGTCGCTGACAGACAAACGACGGGCCCCGCCGACCAGTGAGGTGCCCGCATACCGTGATCACGCCACCAGGGGACCTTCCATGGCCGCCGACCGCTACCCGCACCTGCTCGCTCCGCTGGACCTGGGCTTCACCACTTTGCGCAACCGCACCTTGATGGGCTCGATGCACACCGGCCTCGAAGAGCGCCCCGGCGGCTTCGAGCGCATGGCTGCGTACTTTGCCGAGCGCGCCCGGGGCGGCGTCGGCCTGATGGTCACTGGCGGCATTGCGCCCAACGATGAAGGCGGGGTGTATTCCGGCGCGGCCAAGCTCAGCACCGAGGAAGAAGCCGACAAGCACCGCATCGTCACCGAAGCGGTGCACGCCGCCGGTGGCAAGGTGTGCCTGCAGATCCTGCATGCCGGGCGCTACGCCTACAGCCCACGGCAGGTGGCACCTAGCGCAATCCAGGCGCCGATCAACCCGTTCAAGCCCAAAGAGCTGGACGAGGAGGGCATCGAGAAACAGATCGCCGACTTCGTCAATTGCGCGGCACTGGCCCAGCGCGCCGGCTACGACGGCGTCGAGATCATGGGTTCGGAAGGCTACTTCATCAATCAGTTCCTGGCTGCTCATACCAACCACCGCACCGACCGCTGGGGCGGCAGCTATGAAAACCGCATGCGCCTGGCGGTGGAAATCGTCAGCCGGGTGCGCGGGGCGGTAGGGCCGAATTTCATCATCATCTTCCGCCTGTCGATGCTCGACCTGGTCGAGGGTGGCAGCACCTGGGACGAGATCGAGCTGCTGGCCAAGGCCATCGAGCAGGCCGGCGCGACCTTGATCAACACCGGCATCGGCTGGCACGAAGCGCGCATCCCGACCATTGCCACCAAGGTGCCGCGTGCGGCATTCAGCAAGGTCACCGCCAAGCTGCGTGGGGTGGTGAGCATTCCGTTGATCACCACCAACCGTATCAATACGCCGGAAGTGGCCGAAGCCGTATTGGCCGAAGGCGATGCCGACATGGTTTCGATGGCCCGGCCGTTCCTGGCCGACCCGGACTTCGTCAACAAGGCAGCGGCTGGCCGCGCCGACGAGATCAATACCTGCATCGGCTGCAATCAGGCCTGCCTTGACCACACTTTTGGCGGCAAACTGACCAGCTGCCTGGTCAACCCGCGTGCCTGCCACGAAACCGAGCTCAACTACCTGCCAGTACGGGCAGTGAAGCGCATTGCCGTGGTCGGCGCCGGCCCGGCCGGTTTGGCAGCGGCCACCGTGGCAGCCGAGCGTGGCCACGCGGTGACGCTGTTTGACGCCGCCAGCGAAATCGGCGGCCAGTTCAACGTGGCCAAGCGGGTGCCGGGCAAGGAGGAGTTCTTCGAAACCCTGCGCTATTTCCGCCACAAGGTGAAAAGCACGGGCGTGGACCTGCGCCTGAATACCCGTGTCGACGTACAGGCGCTGGTGAGCGGCGGCTACGACGAAATCATCCTGGCCACCGGCATCGCACCGCGTACCCCGGCCATCCCAGGTGTCGAGCATGCCAAGGTGCTCAGCTACCTGGACGTGCTGCTTGAGCGCAAGCCGGTGGGCAAGGCGGTTGCGGTGATTGGTGCGGGTGGCATCGGTTTCGATGTGTCCGAGTACCTGGTGCACGAGGGCGTGGCCACCAGCCAGGACCGTGAGGCGTTCTGGAAGGAGTGGGGCATCGATACCCGTCTTGAGGCGCGTGGTGGTGTGGCCGGGGTCAAGGCCGAGCCGCATGCCCCGGCGCGCCAGGTGTACCTGTTGCAGCGCAAGAAGTCCAAGGTGGGTGATGGCTTGGGCAAGACGACCGGCTGGATTCACCGCACCGGGTTGAAGAACAAGCGGGTGCAGATGCTGAACAGCGTCGAGTACCTGGGTATCGACGATGCCGGTTTGCACATCCGCGTGGCGGACGGCGAGCCGCAGGTGCTGCCGGTGGACAACGTGGTGATCTGCGCCGGGCAGGACCCGCTGCGTGAGCTGCAGGACGGCCTGGTGGCGGCGGGGCAGTCGGTGCACCTGATTGGCGGGGCCGATGTGGCCGCCGAGCTGGATGCCAAACGGGCGATCAACCAAGGGTCAAGGTTGGCGGCTGAACTCTGAGATTGCTGGGGCTGCTTTGCAGCCCTTCGCGGGCTTGCCCGCTCCCACAGGGATAGCGCACGCCTGAAGCCAGCGCCAAACCTGTGGGAGCGGGCAAGCCCGCGAACGGCCGCACAGCGGCCCCAGGATTTCGCTGGTAAACTCGCACGATGCTTTTCGACTTTCCTCAAGCGCCCCTGCAACCCCTGAACCTGCCTTGGCTGGCAACTGCCAAGGTCGAGGCCGCCATCCTGCGGCTGGACCTGATCGACCCACTGGTCAGCGGCAACAAGTGGTTCAAGCTTCGCCACCACCTGCAGCAAGCCAGCGCCAGTAGCGCCCCGGGCCTGATCAGCCTCGGCGGCAACCACTCCAATCACCTGCACGCCCTGGCCGCCGCTGGCAAACGCTTCGGTTTTGCCACGGCAGGCCTGCTGCGTGGCCACCCACAGGACACGCCAACCGTGGGTGACCTGCAGGCGCTGGGCATGCAATTGCACTGGCTGGGTTATGGCGGCTACCGCGAGCGCAACCAACCAGGGTTCTGGGAGCCTTGGCAGGCACGCTACCCCGGCTGGCATTGCATCCCCGAAGGCGGCGGCGGGCCGGCCGGTGCACAGGGCTGTGCCCTTATCATGCAGCAGGCGCGGTCGCAGATCTCGGCACTGGGCTGGCCGGGCTACGATGCCTGGTGGCTGGCTGCTGGAACGGGTACTACCTTGGCTGGCCTGGTGCTGGCCGAGGCGGGTGCACATGCCGTACATGGCGCACTGGCTGTGCCCAGGGATCATGGTGTGCCGGACGCGGTGGCAGCATTGGCCGGTGCGCACGGCTACCAGCTACACGACGCTTGCCGTGGCGGTTTTGGCAAATTCGACGATGAGCTGCTGGCCTTCGTCGCCGAGTGCGAGCTGCACAGCGGTGTACCGCTTGAAGCCCTCTACACCGGCAAGGCCCTGCTGGCCCTGCGTGATCAGGTCGAGGCCGGGCTGTTCGCGCCCGGCACCCGCTTGATCGTTGTACACACCGGTGGCCTGCAGGGCCGGCGAGGTTACTTGTAGGGCAGCATGCGCAGCAGCGTGTTGTCGCGCTGCACATAGTGGTGGTACAGCCCGGCCACCGCATGCAGGCCGATTAACCAGTAGCCCCAGCTGCCCACGCGTTCATGCCAGCCTTTGATGAACTTGGCCTGGTCCGGGTCCGGACCGATCAGGTGCGGCAGCTCCAGGCCGAAGAACGGCACCGGTTTGTCGGCGGCGCTGAGGATCAGCCAGCCGGCCAGCGGCAGGCCGATCATCAGCAGGTACAGCGCCAGGTGCATCAGGTGCGCAAGGCCGGTCTGCCAGGCCGGCGGCTTGGGCGCGATGGGCGGGGTAGGGCGGCTCAGGCGCATGGCCAGGCGCAGCCAGACCAGCACAAATACGCTGAGCCCGAGCATGAAGTGCAGGTCCTTCATCAGGTTGCGTTCGGCACTGTCCTTGGGGAACAGGCCACGCAGTTCGATGAGTGCATAGACAGCGGCCAGCAGCACCAGCATCAGCCAATGCAGGGCGATGGACGGGCGCGCGTAATGGGTCGCGGGGGGGGATGAAACCATGATCGGTCCTCGTCATCAGGTCAAATTGGCGCTCTTGCTGGCGCTCAGGTACCACTGTAGTGGTTACCAGAAACAAATCTTTGCGCTAGGTCTGTGAAAATTGTGTTGCCAGCAACGGCCCTATCGCCGGCAAGCCAGCTCCCACAGGTACGACGATGGGCCTGGGGCCTGTGCAGTACCTGTGGGAGCTGGCTTGCCGGCGATAGGGCCGGTACAGGTAACATCAGGCACCGGGTACGTGCGGCCAGTCATCAGCCACCAGAAACACCCGCTCCACCTCCTGCCAGGCACCCTCGGCATCAGGCTCCAACTTCACCAGCAGCTGCGCCGGCGCCTGCCGCTCCAGCACATGCAACCAGGCCGCAAACTGCTCCACCGTCCAGCCTTCGCCTGCCTCGACCCGCGCAGGTGCCAGCCAGGCATGCCGCTGCAAGGGCTGCCAATGCTCACCCTCTGCCATGACCCAGTCCCGCCGACGCACCCAGCGCCCGCGCAAGTGCTGCGGGTTGGCGCCCGCGGGTGGCTCGGCATGCCCAGGCCACGGATAGAACAGGTAGCCACCCAGCCACACGTGTGCCTGCACCTGCTCAATCCCCAACCGCGCCAACAGTTCGCGGCTGTGCGCGCCGTTCGACATGGGCAACTGGTGCCCCGTCAGGTGCGCAAGCTTGGTCCCCAGCCGGTCATGGCACCCAGGCCCCAGCCAGGCATGCGGGTCGTGCCCGGCGTCTTGCGGCCCCAGGTACAACTTGATCGCCAGCTCAAGGTGGTGCACACCGTCGCGGTCGCGCAGCACCACGTCCAGTTCGCCCAGGGTGTGCCCACCGTCACGGATTGCCAGGTTGGCCGCCAGCAGCTCGATGCCGGGTGCCTGGCCCAGGGCAAATTGCCACAGCCGTTCGTAGTAAAGCCCCAGCCGCCGGCTGCCGAGCTTTGCCAGCCACTCGCGCAACGGGCGATCGTCGGCATCCAGCGCCCGCAACCAGCCTTCGAGGCGCTGCGGTTGCTGCGCCCAGAGGCTGCCCGTCAGCGGGTGGCGCTGGGGGCAGGGCGGGGCGCTGAGCAGGGGCGGCGACAGCAGGGCCCAGGCCAGGTCGCGCACGGCGGAGCGGCGTAGCTGCCGGGGCAGGTCGTTGAGCAGGGCGAATGGCATCATCCAGCGAGCATAGCCGGTTTGCCGCTGCCCGGTGGTTTCGCCCATAATCGGTCCATCGTCACCCGTCGCAGAGCCCCGCAGGAGCCCCATGGAGCAATTTCGCAATATCGGTATCATCGGTCGCCTTGGCAGCTCGCAGGTGCTCGACACCATTCGCCGACTGAAAAAATTCCTCCTCGAGCGCCACTTGCATGTGATTCTCGAAGACACCATTGCCGAAGTACTGCCCGGCCATGGCCTGCAAACCTCCACCCGCAAGCTGCTGGGCGAGGTCTGTGACCTGGTCATCGTGGTCGGCGGCGACGGCAGCCTGCTGGGCGCCGCCCGCGCCCTGGCCCGGCACAACATTCCGGTGCTGGGCATCAACCGTGGCAACCTGGGCTTCCTCACCGACATCCGCCCCGACGAGCTGGAAGAGAAAGTTGCCGAAGTGCTCGACGGCCACTACCTGGTGGAAAACCGGTTCCTGCTGCAGGCCGAGGTGCGTCGCCACCACGAAGCCATCGGCCAGGGTGATGCGCTGAACGACGTGGTGCTGCACCCAGGCAAGTCCACGCGCATGATCGAGTTCGAGATCTACATCGACGGCCAGTTCGTCTGCAGCCAGAAGGCCGACGGCCTGATCGTCGCCACCCCCACCGGTTCCACCGCCTACGCGCTGTCGGCCGGTGGCCCGATCATGCACCCCAAGCTCGACGCCATCGTCATCGTGCCAATGTACCCGCACACCCTGTCGGGCCGGCCGATCGTGGTCGACGGCAACAGCGAGCTGAAGATCGTGGTGTCCAAGGACCTGCAGATCTACCCGCAAGTGTCCTGTGACGGCCAGAACCACTTCACCTGCGCCCCCGGCGACACCATCACGGTGAGCAAGAAACCGCAGAAGCTGCGCCTGATCCACCCGCTGGACCACAATTACTACGAGGTCTGCCGCACCAAACTGGGTTGGGGCAGCCGTCTGGGGAGCAGGGACGACTGATGCTCGATCCGGCGCGAAGTTTCGACATCATTGGTGACGTGCACGGCTGTGCACTGACCCTTGAACGCCTGCTCGACGCCCTCGGTTACAAGCGTGTGGCCGGCGTGTGGCGCCACCCAAGGCGCCTGGCGCTGTTCCTGGGCGATATCGTCGACCGCGGGCCACGCATTCGCGAGGCGCTGCACATCGTCCATGACATGGTCGAGGCCGGCCAAGCGTTCTGCATCATGGGCAACCACGAATACAACGCCCTGGGCTGGGTCACCCCGGCGCTGCCCGGCAGCGGCAAGGCCTACGTGCGCGAGCACACGCCACGCCACGCCCGGCTGATCGATGAAACCCTCACCCAGTTCGCCCACCACCCCGGCGACTGGCACGACTTCGTCAACTGGTTCTACCAGCTGCCGCTGTTCATCGACGCCGGGCGCTTCCGCCTGGTGCACGCCTGTTGGGACCCGCGGTTGATCGAGCCGTTGCGCCAGCAATACCCCGACGGGCGCATCGATGAACACTTCATCCAGGCCTCGGCGGTGAGTGGCAGTTTTGCCGACACGGTGTGCAACCGCCTGCTGCGCGGCACCGACATGCGCCTGCCGGACGGCCTGACCCTGACCGGCGGCGACGGCCTGACCCGCGCCTTCTTCCGCACCAAGTTCTGGGAAGAAGACCCGCAAACCTACGGCGACATCGTGTTCCAGCCCGATGCCTTGCCTGAAGAGGTGGCCAGTACCCCGCTCAGCCACAGCCAGAAGAACGCCTTGCTGCGTTATGCCGAAGACGAGCCCCTGCTGTTCGTTGGCCACTACTGGCGCAGCGGCCGGCCTGCGCCGATCCGCGCCAACCTGGCCTGCCTGGACTACAGTGCCGTGCTCTACGGCAAGCTGGCCGCTTACCGGCTGGATGATGAAACCCGCATCGACCCGCACAAGTTCGTCTGGGTCGACGTCGACCGCCCGCAGGCCAATCAATGAACATTATCGAAGTGATGCGCCTGCCGCTGTCGGTCGACCTCAGCGGCTTCGTCCACTTGCTGCAACGCCTGCAGGTGCCGCACCGGGTGAGCGAGGAGGGCGATGTGCAAGTGCTCTGGGCCCCCGACACCCTGGTCGAAGACGTACTGCAACTCTACCAACGCTACCCCGACGGCAATGCCGACATCCAGGTGGCAGAGGAACCGGTGGAAGCGGGCATGCCCGCGAATGGCCCCACACAGCCCTCTCTGGTAGAACAGGCCAAAGCCTGCAAGGTCACCACCCTCACCCTGCTGCTGTGTTTCATCGTCGCCGGCCTCACCAGCCTGGGCGACAACTTCACCACCATCAGCTGGTTCACCTTCCTCGACTTCCGCGTCCAGGGCGACTACCTGTACTTCAGCTCGCTGGCGCAAGTTCTGGACGAAGGCCAGTGGTGGCGCCTGGTATCGCCCATGCTGCTGCACTTCGGTGTGCTGCACCTGGCGATGAACAGCCTGTGGTACTGGGAGCTGGGCAAGCGAATCGAACTGCGCCAGGGCCCCTGGATGCTGCTGGGGCTGACCCTGCTGTTCAGCCTGGTGTCCAACCTGGCCCAGCACTACACCAGCGGGCCGAGCCTGTTCGGCGGCCTGTCTGGCGTGCTGTACGGCTTGCTCGGGCATATCTGGCTGTATCAGTGGCTGACGCCCAATCGTTACTTCAACCTGCCCAAGGGCGTGCTGGTGATGATGCTGATCTGGCTGGTGGTATGCCTGACCGGTGTGGTTGGCACGCTGGGCCTCGGCCAGATCGCCAATGCCGCCCATGTTGGCGGGTTGCTCATCGGATGCCTGACCGGGCTCTTGGGTGGGGCGCTGGCCCGGCGTAAACTGTCGGCTTGAATCAGGAGACACTATGTCCACTTTCGCGCAAATGATTGAAAACATCACACCGGAAATCTACGAGAGCCTGAAACTGGCCGTGGAAATCGGCAAATGGTCCGACGGCCGCAAGCTCACCGCCGAGCAAAAAGAGCTGTCGCTGCAAGCCGTGATCGCCTGGGAGATCCAGAACCTGCCCGAAGACCAGCGCACCGGCTACATGGGCCCGCAGGAATGCGCATCGAAGTCTGCGCCGATCGCCAACATTCTGTTCAAATCGGACTCGGTACATTGATCGAACTCGCTCGTGGCTCGTTGAGCAAAATGGCGGTAAGCCTGCAGGCACCCGTGGTGCAATACAGCTTCCGCCTGGATGACACGCAGGTGCCGGTCAACCCGCTGATCGGCCAGCGCCTGCGCCTGGAATACCTCGGCGCCATTCACTGCAACCACTGCGGCAAGCGCACCAAGACCAGCTTCAGCCAGGGGTACTGCTACCCGTGCATGACCAAGCTGGCCCAGTGCGATGTGTGCATCATGGCCCCGGAAAAATGCCACTACGACGCCGGCACCTGCCGCGAGCCGTCGTGGGGCGAACAGTTCTGCATGACCGACCACGTGGTCTACCTGGCCAATTCGTCAGGGATCAAGGTCGGCATCACCCGCGCCACTCAGCTGCCCACCCGCTGGCTCGACCAGGGCGCCAGCCAGGCCCTGCCGATCATGCGCGTGTCTACCCGTCAGCAGTCAGGCCTGGTCGAAGACGTGCTGCGCAGCCAGGTGCCGGACCGCACCAACTGGCGTGCGCTGCTCAAAGGCGACGCCGAGGTGCTCGACTTGCCGGCTATCCGCGATCAGATCTTCGACGCCTGCGCCGATGGCCTGCGCGAGCTGCACGGGCGCTTTGGCCTGCAGGCGATCCAGCCGCTGCCCGACGCCGAAGTGGTGCAGATGAAGTACCCGGTCGAGGCCTACCCGAAAAAGATCGTCAGCTTCAACCTCGACAAGGACCCGGTGGCCGAAGGCACGCTGCTGGGTATCAAAGGTCAGTACCTGATCTTCGACACCGGTGTGATCAATATTCGCAAGTACACGGCCTACCAGTTGGCCGTGCTCCAGTAAAAAGGACCTGCACATGCGTACCGAACAACCGCAAGTGATCTACCTGAAGGATTACCAGGCGCCGGAGTACCTGATCGACGAGACGCACCTGACCTTCGAGCTGTTCGAGGACCACACCCTGGTTCACGCGCAACTGGTCATGCGCCGCAACCCGGCACGCGGTGCCGGCCTGCCGCCCTTGGTGCTCGACGGCCAGCAGCTGGAACTGCTGCGCGCCGCGCTGGACGACCAGGAACTGAAGGCGGGCGATTACCAGCTCGAAGCCGACAGCCTGACGCTGCACCCCAAGGCCGAGCAGTTCACCCTCGACACCAGCGTGAAGATCCACCCCGAGAGCAACACCGCGCTGGAAGGCCTGTACAAGTCGGGCAAGATGTTCTGCACCCAGTGCGAGGCCGAGGGCTTCCGCAAGATTACCTACTACCTCGACCGCCCGGACGTGATGAGCACCTTCACCACCACGGTGATTGCCGAGCAGCATCGCTACCCGGTGCTGCTGTCGAACGGCAACCCGACCGGCAGCGGGCCGGCTGAAGATGGCCGCCACTGGGCAACCTGGGAAGACCCGTTCAAGAAGCCGGCCTACCTGTTCGCGCTGGTGGCCGGTGACTTGTGGTGCGTCGAGGACAACTTCACACGTCAGTCTGGCCGCGATGTGATGCTGCGCATCTATGTCGAGCCCGAGAACCTCGACAAGTGCGACCACGCCATGGTCAGCCTGAAGAAGTCCATGCGCTGGGACGAAGAAGTCTACGGCCGCGAGTACGACCTGGACATCTTCATGATTGTTGCGGTCAACGACTTCAACATGGGCGCCATGGAAAACAAGGGCCTGAACATCTTCAACTCCAGCTGTGTGCTGGCCCGTGCCGAAACCGCCACCGATGCCGCGCACCAGCGCGTCGAAGGTGTGGTCGCCCACGAATACTTCCACAACTGGTCGGGTAACCGTGTCACCTGCCGTGACTGGTTCCAGCTGTCGCTGAAAGAAGGCTTCACGGTGTTCCGCGATGCCGAGTTCAGCGCCGACATGAACTCGCGCACGGTCAAGCGCATCGAAGACGTCGCCTACCTGCGCACCCACCAGTTCGCCGAAGACGCCGGCCCCATGGCCCACCCGGTGCGCCCGGACAGCTTCATCGAAATCTCCAACTTCTACACCCTGACCGTGTACGAGAAGGGCGCCGAAGTGGTGCGCATGGTCCGTACCCTGCTGGGTAACGAAGGCTTCCGCAAAGGCAGCGACCTTTACTTTGAACGCCATGATGGCCAGGCGGTGACCACCGACGACTTCATCAAGGCCATGGAAGACGCCAACGGCGTCGACTTCAGCCAGTTCAAGCGCTGGTACAGCCAGGCCGGTACCCCGCGCCTGGAAGTCAGCGAAGCCTATGACGCTGCTGCGCAGACCTACAGCCTGACCTTCCGCCAGAGCTGCCCGCAAACCCCGGACAAGGCCGAAAAACTGCCGTTCGTGATCCCGGTCGAGCTGGGCCTGCTGGACGCCGAAGGCAATGACCTGCCGCTGCGCCTGGCCGGTGAAGCCGCTGCTGGCGGCACCAGCCGCGTGCTGTCGGTGACCGAGGCCGAGCAGACCTTCACCTTCGAAGGTGTCCAGGCCAAGCCGCTGCCCTCGCTGCTGCGCGGCTTCAGTGCGCCGGTGAAGCTCAGCTTCCCTTACGACCGCGACCAGCTGATGTTCCTGATGCAGCACGACAGCGACGGCTTCAACCGCTGGGAAGCGGGCCAGCAGCTGTCGGTGCAGGTACTGCAAGAACTGATCGGCCAGCATCAACGCGGCGAAGCCCTGAAACTCGACCAGCGCCTGATCACTGCCCTGGGCACCGTGCTGGGCAACGAGTCGCTGGACGCCGCCATGGTTGCCGAAATGCTTTCGTTGCCGGGCGAGGCCTACCTCACCGAAATCAGCCAGGTGGCCGACGTCGACGCCATCCACGCAGCCCGCGAGTTCGCCCGCCAGCAGATCGCCGCACAGCTGTTCGACGCCCTGTGGGCGCGCTACCAGGCCAACCGTGAAGTGTCGCGCAGCACCGCTTATGTGGCCTCTGCCGAGCACTTTGCCCGCCGTAGCCTGCAGAACATCGCCCTGTCGTACCTGATGCAGAGTGGCAAGCCGCAGGTGCTGGAAGCGACCCTGGAGCAGTTCGATCAGTGCGACAACATGACCGAACGCCTCACGGCCCTGGCGGTGCTGGTGAATTCGCCGTTCGAAGCCGAGCGGGCCGAGGCCCTGGAAGCCTTTGCCGAGCACTTCAAGGACAACCCGCTGGTCATGGACCAGTGGTTCAGCGTGCAGGCGGCCAGCGCGCTGCCGGGCGGGCTGGCGCGGGTCAAGGCGTTGATGCAGCACCCGGCGTTCACCCTGAAGAACCCGAACAAGGTACGTGCGCTGGTGGGTGCCTTTGCCGGGCAGAACCTGGTCAACTTCCATGCCGCCGATGGTTCGGGCTACCGTTTCCTGGCGGACCTGGTGATCGAGCTGAATGCGCTGAACCCGCAGATTGCCTCCCGGCAACTGGCGCCGCTGACCCGCTGGCGCAAGTATGACGCTGCGCGTCAGGCACTGATGAAGGGCGAGCTGGAGCGGATTCTGGCTTCGGGTGAGCTGTCCAGTGACGTGTATGAAGTGGTGAGCAAGAGCCTGGCTTGAGTTTTCTGTAGTCAGTGCCGGCCTCTTCGCGGGTAAACCCGCTCCCACAGGTACTTCACCGCTTTCATGGATGGTGTAGCACCTGTGGGAGCGGGCGTGCCCGCGAAGCTTTTTGGGCCGACAACAAAACATAACACCCTGCCCGTTGTATCCCCGCCAATATCCCCGCTACGATCCCCTCAAGCTATTGCAGGCCTCTAGATCAGGCTTTTCGCAGTACCTGCAATGCATTGACCCACCAACAAGAACACAACAAGGGGGCAGTCATGAGGGAACAGCTACGGGCGCCAGCCAGGCGTGGTGCCTGGCCATGGGCGGCCAGCGCAGTGCTGGCACTGGCATTGGGGGTGTGGGCCGACAGTGCCCAGGCCGCCGCTGCCGACGAATACTCCACCGAATCCGCCAAGGCCAGCCAAAGCCTGTTGATCGACGCCACCCATGCCGGCAAGCGCCTGGTGGTGGTGGGTGATCGCGGCCACATTCTGTTCTCCGACGACCAGGGCAGCACCTGGACCCAGGCCCGGGTACCCACCCGGCAGCTGCTCACCGCCGTGTTCTTCCTCGATGACAAGCGCGGCTGGGCGGTGGGCCATGATGCGCAGATCCTCGCCAGCAACGACGGCGGGGCCACCTGGAGCAAGCAGTTCGAAGACCTCGCCCGCGAAGCGCCCTTGCTCGATGTTGCCTTCCTCGATGCCCAGCACGGCTTTGCCGTGGGTGCCTATGGCGCCTTGCTGGAAACCACAGACGGCGGGCAGCACTGGCAGGACGTGGCCGAGCGCCTGGACAACCCTGACCAGTTGCACCTGAACGGTATCGCCCGGGTGCGTGACGCCGGCCTGTTCATCGTAGGCGAGCAGGGTGGCATGTTCCGCTCCGCCGACAACGGCCAGACCTGGGCCAAGGTCCAGGGCCCTTACGAGGGCTCGCTGTTCGGCGTGATCGGCACCGCCCAGCCGAACGCCCTGCTGGCGTACGGCCTGCGCGGCAACCTGTTCCGTTCTACCGATTTTGGCGACAGCTGGCAGCCGATCGAACTCAAGGTCGCGCGCGGCAACCTCGAATTCGGCCTGGCAAGCGCTACGCTTCTCGATGATGGCACCCTGGTGCTGGTCGGCAACGGCGGCAGCGTGCTGCGCAGTGCCGATGGCGGCCAGACCTTCAGCGTGTACAACCGCGCCGACCGCATCGCCCTGGCTGGCGTCAGCGGCCTGGCCAATGGCGGCCTGCTGCTGGTAGGGCAGGGCGGTGTACACCTGGCGGATGCCCAGGGTGCCGAGGGGGCGAGCCAATGACCAGCAGGGAGAGCATTACCATGCACCCGCACCACCAGGACAAGGCCACGCTGCTCGAACGCCTGATCTTCAACAACCGCCCCGTGGTCATCGCGCTGTGCGTGCTGGTGAGCATTTTCCTGTTCTGGCAGGCCACGCAGATTCGCCCGTCTACCAGCTTTGAAAAGATGATCCCGCTGCAGCACCCGTTCATCGAGCAGATGATGGAGCACCGCAACGACCTGGCCAACCTCGGCAACACCGTACGCATTTCGGTCGAAGCGGTGAACGGCGACATCTTCGACAAGGACTACATGGAAACCCTGCGCCAGGTCCACGACGAGGTGTTCTACATCCCCGGCGTGGACCGTGCCGGGCTGAAGTCGCTGTGGAGCCCCAGCGTGCGCTGGAGCGAGGTGACCGAAGAGGGCTTTTCCGGTGGCGAGGTAATCCCCAACACCTACAACGGGTCGCAGGACAGCCTCGACACCCTGCGCGACAACGTGCTCAAATCCGGCCAGGTGGGGCGGCTGGTGGGCAACAACTTCAAGTCCAGCATCGTCGACGTACCGCTGCTGGAGAGCTACCCCGACCCGCAGGACCCGGGCAAGCAGGTGAAGCTGGACTACCAGCAATTCTCGCACCTGCTGGAAGACAAGATCCGCGACAAGTTCCAGGCGCAGAACCCCAATGTGAAAATCCACATTGTCGGCTTCGCCAAGAAGGTCGGTGACCTGATCGACGGCCTGGTGATGGTGGCGATGTTCTTCGGCGTCGCCCTGGCCATTACCTGGGTGCTGTTGTACTGGTTCACCTGGTGCATCCGCAGCACCATCGCCGTGCTCATCACCACCCTGGTGGCGGTGGTCTGGCAGCTGGGGCTGATGCATGCGGTGGGCTTTGGCCTGGACCCTTACTCGATGTTGGTACCGTTCCTGATCTTCGCCATCGGCATTTCCCACGGGGTGCAGAAGATCAACGGCATCGCCTTGCAGTCGAGTGATGCCGACAACGCCCTCACGGCGGCCAGGCGCACCTTCCGCCAGCTGTTCCTGCCGGGCATGATCGCCATCCTCGCCGACGCGGTGGGCTTCATCACCCTGCTGATCATCGACATCGGGGTGATTCGTGAACTGGCCATCGGCGCCTCCATCGGCGTGGCGGTAATCGTGTTCACCAACCTGATCCTGCTGCCGGTGGCCATTTCCTATGTCGGCATCAGCAAGAAGGCCATCGAGCGCAGCAAGAAGGACGCTACCCGCGAGCACCCGTTCTGGCGCCTGTTGTCGAACTTTGCCAGTGCCAAGGTGGCGCCGGTGTCTGTAACCCTGGCGCTGGTCGCCTTCGCCGGCGGCCTGTGGTACAGCCAGAACCTGAAGATCGGCGACCTCGACCAGGGCGCGCCGGAGCTGCGCCCCGACTCGCGCTACAACCAGGACAACAACTTCATCATCAGCAACTACTCCACCAGTTCCGACGTGCTGGTAATCATGGTCAAGACCCCGCCGGAGCAGTGCTCGGTCCACTCGACCATGGCGCCGATCGACGAGCTGATGTGGACCATGCAGAACACCCCGGGTGTGCAGTCGGCGATTTCCCTGGTGACCGTGTCCAAGCAGGTGATCAAGGGCATGAACGAGGGCAGCCTGAAATGGGAAACCCTGTCGCGTAACCCGGACATCCTCAACAACTCCATCGCCCGTGCCGATGGCCTGTACAACGGTGACTGCTCGCTGGCCCCGGTGCTGGTGTTCCTCAACGACCACAAGGCCGAGACCCTGGAGCGGGTCACTGCCGCGGCCAAGGCGTTTGCCGACAGCCACAACAAGGAAGGCCTGCAATTCCTGCTGGCGGCGGGCAACGCCGGGATCGAGGCAGCGACCAACGAAGTGATCAAGTCGGCCGAGCTGACCATTCTGATCCTGGTGTACATCTGCGTGGCGGTGATGTGCCTGATCACCTTCCGCTCGTTCGCCGCCACCCTGTGCATCGTCCTGCCGCTGGTACTGACCTCGGTGCTGGGCAATGCGCTGATGGCCTACATGGGTATCGGGGTGAAGGTGGCGACCTTGCCGGTGGTGGCGCTGGGCGTGGGGATTGGCGTGGATTACGGCATCTACATCTACAGCCGGCTGGAAAGCTTCCTGCGTGCCGGGTTGCCGTTGCAGGAGGCCTATTACCAGACCCTGCGCTCCACGGGTAAGGCCGTGTTGTTCACTGGCTTGTGCCTGGCCATCGGGGTGTGCACCTGGATTTTCTCGGCGATCAAGTTCCAGGCCGACATGGGCTTGATGCTGACCTTTATGCTGCTGTGGAACATGTTTGGTGCGCTGTGGCTGCTGCCGGCACTGGCACGGTTCCTGATCAAGCCGGAGAAGATGGTGGGCAAGGAAGGTGGGTCCATTTTCGCCCATTGAATCGCAAGGGGCCGCTTTGCGGCCCATTCGCAGCACAAGGCTGCTCCTACAAGGGTTACGCGATCCCCTGTCGGAGCAGCCTTGTGCTGCGAATGGGCTGCAAAGCAGCCCCAGGGTTATAATGCCGCCATATTTCCCACAGGTACCCCCATGTCCCCCCTCGCCACCGCCCTGCAGTCCTGCGACATGCTCCTGATTGACGGCCTGCACGCCTTCGATTTCACCGCCGACGCATCCGGCCTCACTGTCGAATGCATGGACGGCCGCCAGCTGCGTCGCTGGTCCTTCACCCCCGAACAAGTCGCCGCGGCTATCGCCACAGGTGATGAATGGCAACTCAACGATGCCAACGGCGAGCATCGGCTAGTCTGTATGAGTGCCTTTCGCGCCCCGGATGATGACCAAGATGAACCGGATCTGGACGAGCCTGCTGACCGCTAGCCTGATGAGCCTCACGATCAATTCCCACGCCGCTACCTTGCTGGTGGGCAGCTATACCGATGGTGCCAGCCAGGGCATCTACCGGTATCAGTTCGACGACAAGGCCGGCCGTATCGACCCCACGCCCCTTCAGGTGGTGAAGAGCGTCAGCCCTTCGTGGCTGGTGCTGTCGGCCGACCAGCGTCAGCTGTTTGCGGTGAATGAGACCCCGCAGGGCCATGCCAGCAGTTTCAGCATCAGCAGCAAAGGCGAAATCAAGCCGCTCAACCAGGTGGCCACCCAGGGCGATGAGCCCACCCACGCCAGCCTCAGCCGTGACCAGCGCTACTTGTTCGTGGCCAACTACGCGGTCAACCCCGACCCCGGTGGCAGCCTGGTGGTGATCCCGGTGGCCAAGGACGGCAAGCTCAAGCCCGTGGTGCAACAGGCCCGGCACAAGGCGAGCGGGGTCAACCCTGAGCGCCAGGCCGGTGCCCACGTGCATTCGCTGGTGCTGTCGCCGGATGGCCAGCACCTGTATGCCAGCGACCTGGGGGCCGACAAGGTGTTCATCTACCGCTACGACGGTGCCAGTGCCGACCACCCGCTGACAGCGGCGATACCTGCGTCCGTGGCCTTGCCGCCGGGCAGCGGCCCGCGTCACTTGCTGTTCGACGCCAAGGGCCGGCACGCCTACCTCACCCTGGAAATGAACGCCGAGGTAGTGATGTTCGATGTGCAGGACGGCAACCTGGTTGAACGCCAGCGCTTACCCCTGACCGAGCGCCAGGAGGCCGCAGCGAAGGCAGCAGGTGGCTTGCACCTGTCGGCGGACGGGCGCTTCCTGTACGTGAGCAACCGTGGCACGGCCAATGAAATTGTGGCGTTCAGCGTGGGCAAGCAGGATGGCCAGTTGACGTTCCTGCAGCGTCGTCCGGTAGAAGGCGATCACCCCCGGGAGTTTGCCCTGGACCCGAGTGACAACTTCCTGCTGGTGGCCAACCAGAAGAGCAACCAGATCGTGGTGATACGTCGCGATCCGCGCAGTGGCAAGCTGCTGGAGACGGTGCAGACGCTGAAGCAGGATGCACCCTCGGACCTCAAGTTCATCGAGTGATATCGATCAGCGTGATAATCGGTACTGCCGCAATGAATTTTTGCGTGCGGCCTCGGCGGCGTAAGTTTGACCCAAGGCCCAAACGGGCCACCGTCAAACCACCGCCGTCGAGGTCAGCCCAGATGAACTTCAATCTCTTCCCGGTCATTGCTGCATCCGCCATTTCCGCATCGGTCGTACTGCCGGCGCATGCCCATGCCGACAGCAGCAAGGCTTCTGCCACCCACAGCTACACCGAGCAGTACCTGCGCCAGAGCGCCAATTTCCATGCGGCCTTGAGTACCAAACAGCACCCCTGAGCCAGCCTGCTGCGGCCCCTGTGGGAGCGGCCTTGTGTCGCGAAAGGGGCGCACAGCGCCCCCAGGATTTGAGCGGTTTACTCTAAGAATGCTGGGGCCGCTGTGCGGCCCTTTCGCGACACAAGGCCGCTCCCACAGGGGACCGTGTAAAGCTGAGAGCTGTTGATTTGGCCATGACTGACCTGAACAGCTCCGAAGCCAACCACCCCTCCAGCCAGCTCCGCACCCGCGGATAAGCCGCCTCGGCGAACCACTGCGGTTCGACCCCGGCAAACTGGCGCATCAGGGGTAGCAACGCGGCATCGGCAATGCTCGGGTGGTCGGCCAGCAGGTAGGGCCGGCCGGCCAGCAGGCCTTCGAGCTCCGCCAGCCAGATTTCAGCCTGCTGGCGGTAATGCTCGCGGGAATGCTGCGGGTAACGCTCGGCATACTTGTACAGGTTCACTTGGGCCTTGAACGTGCCGTCGTTGCGCGCAATCAGCGCTTCAGCCTGCTGCGCCGCCGCAGGGTCGGCCTGTAGTCGCCAGTCCTGCGGGTCGTTTTGCGTCAGCGCCCAGCGCATGATGTCCAGGCTTTCTTCCAGTACCCCGGCACCGGTATCCAGCACCGGCACCGTGCCCTTGGGCGACAAGGCCAGCAGTGCTGCCGGCTTGTTCTTCATCGCCACCTCACAGATTTCCACCTCGCACCCGGCATAACGCAAGGCCAGGCGCGCGCGCATGGCCCAGGGGCAGCGGCGGAACGAGTAGAGGATCACCCGCACACCTCCACGTCACTCAGGCCATTGCCTTGGCGACGCACCTGGATCTGCACCGGGATGCGCTCGTGCATTTCCTGCACGTGGGAAATCACCGCCACTTTTCGGCCCTGAGCCTGCAAGCCGTCGAGGGCGTCCATGGCCAGTTGCAGCGACTCGGGGTCGAGGCTGCCGAAGCCTTCGTCGATGAACAGCGATTCGATGCGCAGGGTGCTGGAGGCCATCGAGGCCAGGCCCAGGGCCAGGGCCAGCGAGACCAGGAAGGTTTCCCCGCCCGACAGCGAATGCACCGAGCGCAGTTCGTCGCCCATTTCGGTGTCCAGCACCAGCAGGCCCAGCGCACTACCGCCGCGCTTGAGGCGGTAGCGGCGGGCCAGCTGGCGCAGCTGGGTGTTGGCGTGGTGCAGCAGCAGGTCGAGGTTGTAGCCCTGGGCGATCTTGCGGAACACATCCCCCGAGGCCGAACCGATCAGGGCGTTCAAGCGGGCCCATCGTTGCCATTGCTGATGGGCCTGTTCGATTTCTGCCGCCAACGCCTGGTGTGCCTGCTGGCGACGCTGGTCGTCGGCCTGCTGTGCACGCAGTTCGGCGCACTGCTGCTCGTGGCCGGCCAGGCGCTCGCGCAGCTCGGTCAGGGCTTGCTCCAGGGCTTCGGCCGAGGTGTCCACGGTCATTTGTGCGGCGTGTTGTTGCAGGCGTTGTTCACGTTCCTGCAGCAATACGCGACCTTGTTCGATGGCTTTCTCGGCGTTTTGCAGGTGCTGGCGCAGTTCACTGACTTGCGCATCGTCCATGGCCAGCAAGCGATCCAGGCCTGCGTCGTCCAGTTCCGGATGCTCGCTGCGCCACTGGGCGATCTGGCCCTGCAACTGCTGGCACTCGGCGTCCAGCGCCTGTTGCTGCTGGGCGTTGGCCTTGAGCTCACTGGCCAGTTGCACCCCCTGGGTGCGCAGGTCTTGCAGGCGCTGGGCGGTGTCGGCGTCCAGGGCGCGGGCTTGCTCCAGCGAGGCGTCCATGTGCTGCTGCCAGGCTTCTGCACTGGAGTGCTCACCCAGCAGTTCACCGAGCGAAGCCTGGGCTTGCAGGCGTTGTTCGTCGAGGGCGGCCAGTTGCTGCTGCAACTGCTGCTGGCCTTGAACGCGCGCCTGTTGCTGGTCGCGCAACTTGTCCAGCTGTGCCTGGCGGGCTTGTTGTACTTCCAGTTCGTCCTTGCGTTGCTCCAGTTGCTGCAGGCGCTGGGCAATCTGCTGGTCGAGGGCGAGGAAGGCATTTGCCGGGTCTTCGTTGAGGGCCTTGAGCGCTTGCTCGGGCAATACGCCTGCGAGGTCGCTCAGCCCCTGCTGCAACTGCTGCTCATCGTTGGCCAGGGCTTGGTGCTGTTGCTCCAGATGGCGCTGGGCCTGCTGCTGGGCGTCGTGGGCAGCCTGTAGTTGCTGGTTAAGGCGGGCGGCGTCTTTTTGCAGGGCGAGCAGGGCGCTCTGGCGCTTCTCGTCCTGGCCGATTTCTTCGTCCAGGCGCCGCAACTGGCCGTCGAGCCAGGTGCTACGGGCCTTGTCGTCCTGCGGGGCGAGGGCCGGCCAAAGGCTATGTGCCTGTACCTGGGCTACCAGCGGTTGCAGCTGGTCGCCCAGTTGTTGCAGTTGCTGTTGGTAGTCTTTGAGCTGGGCGTTTACCACACCCAGCTGGGTACGCAATTCAACCAGCTTGCTATTGAGGGTTTCGACCTGCTTCTGCGCGGCGTCTTCTTCGGCCTGGTCATGGCGGCCCAGGCTTTGCAGCAGCGCTTCGGGTTGATGGAACGGGTGCTCGGCGCTGCCGCACACGGGGCAGGGTTCGCCGTCGCGCAGTTGGCCGCGCAGTTCTTCGACGCTGGTATTGCGCGCCAGGCGCTGGCGCTGCAGCAGCTGGCGGGTGAGGTTCAGCGCTTGCTCGGCGGCTTCCAGCTCGGCCTTGGCAGCGGTGCCTTCGGTAATCAGTTGCTGGCGTTGCTGCATGGCCTGCTGCTGCCGTTCGCGCACGGCATGCAGCTGCTGGCGCAGCTCCTGTTCACGGCCATGCAGGCGCGACAGTTCTTCGACGGCGCGCTGCTGCTTGCGGTTGTCCTGCAGCATGCCACCAAGCAGGTCGATTTGCTCGGCAAGGGCCTGTGGTTCGGCCTTGGCCTCGCGGAACAGCAGGTCGTAGGCGTCGCGCTCGGCCTGCAAGTGCGTATTGGCCTGGCTGGCCTGGGCCTGCAGGCCGGGCAGTTCTTCACGGCCTTTGGCCAGGCGCCCACCGATCAGCATCACCTGCTTCAGCTGCGGCAGGTAGGCGTGCCAGGCATTGGCCAGGCCTGCCAGGTGCTGGCTGTCGGCCAGCGCGGTGTCGATCTGGGCCAGTTGCTGCAGGCTGCGCTGCTGGTTGTCTTCCAGCTGCTGCAACTGCTGCTGGCCGTCGGCGACCTGCTGTTCAGCCTGTTGGCTGGTGCTGCGCTGTGCGGCCAGTTCCTGGTCCAGGCGCGCCAGGTTGTCCTGGGCGGCAAAGGCCTGGCGCAGGCGCGGTGCGTTTTCGCCATGCTGGGCCTGGCTGTCGGCAAGCGCCTGGCGTGCGGCGCCCAGCGCCTGTTCGAGCTCAAGGGTGCGCACCTGCAACTCGGCTTGCTGCTGCTGTTGTTCTGCGATTTTCGCGGCCACGGGTGCCAGTTGCGCAGTCAGCGCCTGCTGGCGGTGGAACTGGTGGCGCTGCGGGGCCAGGCGCTCCAGGCGAACCATGTCCAGGCGGGGTTCGGCCAGTTGCTGCCAGCTTTGTTCGGCGGCCTTTAGCGCGGTGCCGGCTTCGGCATGTTGGGCCTGCAACTGGCGTTGTTCATTCAGCCAGTTGCGTTGCTGTTCCAGTTGGCGCTCGCCAGCCTGGTCGGCCTTGAACTGCTGCTGCGCCTGCTCCAGGCGCTGATCAAGGTCGCTGCGGGCTTCGGCGGCCATCGGCAGCAGGTGGCTGGCGCGGTCCTTCAGGGCGTTGTGCGCCTCGCCAGCTTCACGGGCCTTGCTGAAGGCACGCTGCCCCAGGCGGGTGTAGATGGCGGTGTTGGTGAGCTTTTCCAGCAGCTCGCTGCGCTCTTTGTCGTCCGCCTTGAGGAAAGCGCCGAACTCGCTCTGGGCCAGCATCACCGCACGGGTGAACTGCTCGAAGTTCAGGCCAAGGCGGGCCTCGACCAGTTGCTTGTATTCGTTCTTGCCACTGCCCAGCACCTGTTCGCTGTCCAGGTCGTAGAAGCTCTGGCGGCTGTGCTGCAGCTTGCCGTTGGCTTTGTCGCGGGCGCGGTTGGCTTCCCAGCGGGCGCGGTAGCGGCGGCCGTCGATGCCGATGAAGTCGACTTCGGCAAAGCCACTGCCGGTGCCCCGGCGCAGCAGGTTGCGTGGGTCGTAGGTGGGGATTTCGCCATCGGCGTCGGGCACCTTGGCCTCGCGGCCGATGTCGTTCAGGCGTGGCACCGTGCCAAACAATGCCAGGCACAGGGCGTCGAGCAGGGTGCTCTTGCCGGCACCGGTAGGCCCGGTGATGGCGAAAAGGCCAGCGCTGGCCAAGGGTTCTGCGGTGAAGTCGATTTCGACCGGACCGGCCAGCGATGCCAGGTTCTTCAGGCGAATGGCGAGAATCTTCATGGCTGCTCCTCTTCCTGCTGCACGTCCTGCAACAGCAGGGCAAAGTCGGCCAGCGCCTGCTCATCTGCGGGGTTGCCGTAAGCCTGCTCCCAGGCGCGGCTGAACAGGTCTTGCGGGGTCATCTGGGAAAGCTCGACAAAGGCCAGGTCATCGTCTTCGGCGTTATTGCGGCCGGCGTATTCGGCGCTGATGCGGATCAGCCGCACGGCCTTGCCTTCCAGTGCAATTTCAACCTGCTGGCGCAGGTCGGGTTGCGGCTCGTCCAGTATCACCCGCACCTCCAGCCAGGGCTGGCGGTTGGGGTCTTCGAGCAGGTCGATCACGGGCAGGTCGGCCAGTTGCTGCAGCAGTTCGCCCAGCGGCGCCGGGCCGACCCGTTGCAGGGCCACCGCGCGCGGTACCGGGCGCGGTTCGACGCTGACCAGTTCGGTGCCGTCCAGCTCCACTTCCAGCACCTGGTGCGGGTAGTTGATTTCGGCGAACGACAGCGGGATCGGCGAGCCGCTGTAGCGGATGCGTTCTTCGCGGTTGACCTTCTGCGGTTTGTGCAGGTGGCCCAGGGCGACGTAGCTGATGGCCTTGTCGAACAGCTTGGCCGGCAGTGCCTCGGCGTTGCCGATGATCAGGCTGCGCTCCGAGTCCTCCGACACCGAGCCACCGGCCATGTGCGCATGGCTGATGGCGATCAGCGCCTGATCTTTCTTGCGCTTGGCTTGCGCGGCGGTGATCAGTTGCTGGTGCACCTGGGTGATGCCTTGCAGGTAGTCGTCGCCCAGGCTCGGGCCGGTGACCTCGGCCGGGCGCAGGAAGGGCAGGGCCAGGCACCAGGCGGCGACCTTGCCGCGGCCGTTGGTCAGTGGGATCAACAGGCGCTCGGCATCCAGCTGGCCTTCGTCCAGCCAGTGCACACGGCCCAGGGCATGGGTGCGCAGGCGGCGCATCAGTGCGGCGGGCAGCTCGATGCGCGAGCCGGAGTCGTGGTTGCCGGCGATCATCACAATGTCCAGCTTGGGCTGTTGCTCATGGGCCTGGACGATGAAGTCGTAGAGGCGCTCCTGGGCTTTGACCGGCGGGTTGACCGTGTCGAAGATGTCGCCGGCAATCAGCAGCGCATCGGGCTGACGCAGGCGCAGCTGGCCGAGCAGCCAGTCGAGGAAGCAGGCGTGTTCGAAGTCGCGTTCCTGGCCGTGCAGGCTTTGGCCCAGGTGCCAGTCGGAGGTATGAAACAGACGCATGGATGACCTGTTGGTGTCGAGTCGGACAAGCGGGGAAAGGGCGGTATGGTAACTGTAGGAGCGGCCTTGTGTCGCGAAAGGGGTGCGTAGCGCCCTCAGAATCTTCGCATCGCCGCAAAACTCAGGGGCCGCTTTGCGGCCCTTTCGCCAGCAAGCCAGCTCCCACAGGTACTGCTCAAGGCTCAATACATGTGCTGTATCTGTGGGGGCGTGCAGGCAGTGGCCTACTTGGGATACAGCGGCGGCAAGCTGCCGTTTTCACCTGCGGGCAGCAACACCTGCTCAGCCGGCGGAATGGTGCCAATCGCCCGCCACAAATCCTCACCCTGCCAATACTGCCCGGTTTCGCTGTACAACGCCCCGTTCAACCCATCCAGCGCATCCGACAACGGCACGAAACGCGCAGCCATCTCGGCCAGGGTTTCCGGCTGTTGCCGGGCCCAGGCATCCAGCGCCTGGCGCGTGGCCTGGGGGTCGTTGGCCTGGCACGCACGCTTGAGGTCGTCCAGCAATGTGCGCGGGCTTGGCCCGTTTTGCGCCGCGCGCAGCACCGCCGGCCGCGAGCGGGCGCGCCACCACAGGGCGAAGCCAAGCACGGTGGTCAGGGCGAACACCAGTGTGGCCAGTTGCCAAGGCCACAGCAGGGTGCTGGCGCTGCTGTTGTCGCCCACCGGGGTATCGGCGCTCAGCGCCGGGTTGTCTTGCACGTTCAATGTGCGCGCTGGCAGGCTGCTGTGTTCCAGATGGTCTTCGCGGGTGTTCCACCAGGCCACTTCCAGCGCCGGCAAGGTCAGCGCACCTGCGTGGGTCGGCACCAGGGCTTCGCGCTCTTCGCGGTTGGCGGTCATGCCGCGCTCGCTGATTTCGTTGCGCAGCAGCGGCTGGTCGGGGTAGCGGCGCAGGCCGATGATCTCTGTGGCGGGCAGCGGCGGCAGTTGGGTGCTGGACAAGCCCTCTGCACGCAAGGTGATGTTGCGCGTCAGTGAGTCGCCAATCTGCACTTGCTGGCTGCCCGGGTCGGGGTTCCAGTGCTCTTCCAGGGTCAGGCTGCGGGCTGGCAGCCACGGCACGCCAGCGGGCCAGGCCGCGGGAATCGGCCGCACGTTCAGGCGCAAGGGCAGCGAGCTGACCTGCAGTTGGCGGCCGGCGCGGGCCGTGCCATTGGCCTGTGAGGCTTCGTCATTGCTGGCTGCGGCAGTGGCAGTGAACGTCAGCGGCGGGATTTCGAGGCTGCCACTTTGCTGGGCGTACACCGCATAGCGGGTTTCGATCACGCCATGACGCACGCCGTTGATTTCCTTTTCATACGTGCGCGATTCGCCCAGCGGCTCGACCTTGGCGTTCTCCAGTTGCAGGGGGCTGAGGTTGCTGTCGTCGTACAGCGCCACCGAATGGTAGATGCGCAGGGTCAGTACGGCCTGGGCCTGGACGTAGACGTCGCTGCTGTCCAGGGTCGCTTCGATGAACACTGAGGCGCTGTCCTGGCGGCTGGCATCGGCCTGCAGCACCTGCAGTTCGATGGCTTGGCTGTGGGACTGGCCCAGCTGCAGTTCGGGAATACGCAGGCTGCCGCTGCGCCGTGGCAGCAGGGTGATGATCCAGCGGGTGCTTGCGCGGGTTTCGCCGTCGAGGGTGTGCAGGCTGTTCAGCTGGCGTGTGCCGCGCACTTCGAAGTCACCTTCCAGGGCGCGCAGGTCCGGCTTGCCGAACTGGGTAACGTCCTGGCTTTCCAGGGTCAGCTCCAGGCTTTCGCCGGCTTCCAGGCGGGTGCGGTCAACGCTGGCTTGCAGCAGCGGCTCGGCCTGGGCCAGCACGGCCCATAGCAGGGTGAGCAGAAAGGCGCCGAAGCGACTCATCGTGGGGTTTCCTGATGCAATTGCTGTTCATACCAGAATTTGCGCCGCAACAGCTCCGCCGGGTTATCGGGGATCTCCCGCAGCCATTGTTCCAGGGCCTGACGCTGTTCGGTGTCGAGGTTGGTCGATACCGGACGCTGTGGCGGCTGGATGACGTCGTCATCAGCACCCGCCTGGTTGCCGGGCGCGGCCTGGCTGTTAGTGCTGCTTTCACCGGGCTGTTCGGCGTTGGCTTGTTCGTCGCTGCCGGGCGTGCCTTGGGCCGGGCTGCTGGCCGAGCTGCTGTTGCCCTCGGTTTCGCTGCCGGGCGTACCTTGGGCATCGCCGCTGGCCGGTTGCTCCTCGGCCTTGGCTTCGCGCTGTTGCAGCAGTTGTTGCACCAGCGCCTGGTTGTCCAGCGCAGGTTGCAGGTCTGGCTGGCGCTCCAGGGCTTGCTCGTAGGCGTCCAGGGCGGCCTCCAGTTCGCCGCTGCGGGCCAGGGCATTGCCTCGATTGTAGTGGGCGGCGGCGGTATCGCCTTGGGAAAACGCCTCGGCGGCACCGGCGTAGTCGCCGGCCTGGTACAGGGCCATGCCGCGCCACTGCGGGTCCTGGAAGTGGCGGGCGGCGCTGGCCGGGCGGTTTTGCTCCAGCAGGCGCTGGCCTTGCTGATCGGGGCGCAGCCACAGGTCGTTGATCTCGAACGCCTGGCTGGGCTGTGGCAGGGCCAGCAGCAGTGGCAGGCAGAACAGCCAGCCGCGTCGGCCGGCACAGGCAGCCAGCAACAGCAACGGGATCAGCAGCCAGTAACCCTGGTCGGCCCAGCTGTCCAGTTGCAGGGTCTGGCCGTCATTGCGCGCGGTGCGGGGGTTGTCGAACAGGCCCAGGCCGCGCAGGTCGAGGTCGTCGATGCGGGCATGCCGGTAGCGCCCGCCAGTGCCGCTGATGAAGCCCTTGAGGCTGGTGCTGTCCAGCCGAGGCAGCAGGATACCGCCCTGGTCGTCCTTGAGGTATTCGCCGCTGGCCTGGCGCACCGGGGCGCCTTCGCGGCTGCCGATACCCAGCATCAGCAGGCTCGGGCCCTGGCGGCCGAGTGCCTGGCTGATGCCTTGGCGTTCCGGGGCGCTCAGTGACGAGCCGATCAGCAGCAAGCGGCCTTGGCCCAGGCCACTCTGGGCCAACAGGGCCAGGCCCTTTTGCACGGCCAGGTCGGCGCGCTGGCCGGGTTTTGGCATGATCGACGGGTCGATGGACTCCAGCAGGTTGCGGGTGGTGGCCAGGTCATCGGACAGCGGCACCAGGGTGTGCGCCGAGCCGGCGTACACCACCAGCGCCGTCTGGCTGTCGCGGCGGTGTTCCAGCAGGTCGAGGACCTTGCGCCGAGCCTGTTCCAGGCGGTTGGGCGGGCTGTCTTCGGCGAGCATCTGTGGGGTCAGCTCCAGCAAGATCACCAGCGGGTCGGCCGGGCGTTGGCGGCTTTCTTCCACGCGTTGCCAGCTGGGGCCGAGCAGGGCCAGGACTACCAGCGCCCAGGCCAGGCCCAGTGCTATCCACGGCAGCTTGCTGGTGCTGCCGCTGCCACCGCCCAGCAATACGCCATGGAAGGCGGGCGGCAAGATCATCTGCCAGCGCCCGGCGCGCTTGCGCCGGTGCCAGAGCTTGTACAGCAGCCAGCCGAGCAGGGGCACGGCCAGCAACCACAGCGGGCGCAGCCATTGGGGCCACAGATCGATCATCGCCGCCTCCTCAGGCGCAGGCGCTTCAGGCGCTGGCGCCATTCCGGGTGCGGCTGCAGGAAACGCGGCTTGCGCAGCAGGCGTTGCAGCAGGTTGTCGGGCCATTGCACGGCCACCACCAGCAGCACGCTGAGCAGCAGTGCCAGGGCCAGGGGCCAGGCGTACAGGGCGTGGGCGGTGCGTGCCTGGGTCGGTTGCTGGGCTACCGGCTCCAACTGGTCGAGGGCGTCGCCGATGGCGTCCAGTTCGGCACCGTCATGGGCACGGAAATAGGCGCCGTGGGTGATGTCGGCGATTTCCTTGAGTGAGGCTTCATCCAGGTCCAGGCTCGGGTTGAGGCCAAGCAGGCCAGGTGTGCCACTGGCGTCGGGGTTGGCGCCGATGCCGATGGTGTAGATGCGAACCCCTTCCTGGGCGGCCAGGCGGGCAGCGGTCAGCGGGTGGATTTGCCCGCCGTTGTTGGCGCCGTCGGTGATCAGCACCAGCACCCGGCTTTGTGACGGCCGTTGGCGCAGGCGCTTGACCGCCAGGCCAATGGCGTCACCGATGGCAGTGTTTTTGCCGGCGATGCCGATCTGCGCTTCGTCGAGGAAGGTGCGCACGGTGCGCCGGTCGAAGGTGAGCGGCGCCTGCAGGTACGCCTGGCTGCCGAACAGGATCAGGCCCACGCGGTCGCCTTCACGGTCTTGCAGGAAGTCGCCCATCAGTGCCTTGACCAGGTCGAGGCGGCTGATGTCTTCGTTTTGCCACTGCATGTCGGGGAAGTCCATCGATCCGGACACGTCCACCGCCACCAGCAGGTCGCGGCCACTGGCAGCCACCGGTACCGGTTCACCCAACCACTGCGGGCGGGCGGCGGCGCACAGCAGCAACAGCCAGATGACCACGAACGGCGCCTGCTGGCGCCAGGTGGGCAGGTTGAGCCGTGCGCGGCGCCCGGCCAGGCTTTCCAGTTCGTTGAGGAAGCCTACCTTGAGCACCGGCTCGCCGCTGTCGGCGGCTGGCAACAGCAGGCGCGCCAGCCAAGGCAGCGGCAACAGGGCGAAGACCCACGGCCAGGCCAGTTCAAACATGCTTGCGGATCCAGGTTTCGACGGCCTGGCTGAGCCCGACAATGGCCTTGTCGTCGAGCTTGCACTCGGGCTTGTAGGCGCCCTCGACCAGTACCATCCAGCGGGTCAGGCCGGCTGCCGGGCAGCGGTTGTCGAGAAATGCCAGCCACTGGCGGCCGTTGAGGGTGTGGCTGTTGGCACCCGGATAATGGCTGCGGCACAGGCGCTTGAGCAGGGCATTGATCTGTTGCAGCCAGGCGCCGGCCGGGGCGCCGTCGTACGGGCGCGGCAGGCGTGCCAGCTCGGCCAGGGCTTCCACACGCACCGGGTCCAGGGGTTGTTCGGCGCGCACGATGCGGCGTTTGCCCGGGCGCCAGCGGCGCAGCCGCCACAGCCCCCAACCCAGCAATGGCAGCACGGCCAGCAGCAGCCACCAGCCGGGTGCCGGCGGCCACAGGCCGACAGGCGTCGGGTCGATCAGCGGGTGCAACTGGTCGAGCGGGTTCATGACGCGCTCCTTGGCCGCTGGGCCTTCAGGTATTCGCGCAACTGCTCGATCATGTCGCTTTGGGTGCTAAGTGGCATCAGCACCACGCGCAGCTTCTGGGCCATCAGCTCCCAGCGCTCGATGCGTGCCTCGGCCTGTTTGCGATAAGCCTGGCGCAGGTTGGCGTCCAGGGTGTCGAGCTCCAGCTGCGCGCCGCGCTGGGCGAAGCGTAACAGGCCGGCGGCAGGCAGGGCGTGGTCGAGCGGGTCGGATACGGGCAATAGCAGCAGGTCGCAGTGACGCGAGAGCATGGCCAGGTGCTGTTCGCACTGTGGGCTCAACGAACGCTCGTCACAGATGACAATGGCCAGGCTGCCCGGGCGCAGTACTTCGCGGGCCCGGCGCAAGGCCAGGCCAAGGCTGTCGGCCTGTGGCACGGCTTCGGTGTGCAGCGACTGGTTGACCTTGGCCAGGCGGTTGAGCAGTTGCAGCAGGCTCTGCTTGCTGCGCCGAGGCTTGATTTCGTGGGGGTCGTTGTCGCCGAACACCAGCCCGCCGATGCGGTCGTTGTGCCCCAGTGCGGCCCAGCCGAACAGGGCCGCGGCCTGGGCCGCCAACACTGACTTGAACTGCAGTCCCGAACCGAAGAACAGCCGCTGGCTTTGCTCGACAAGGATGAAGATCGGCCGCTCGCGCTCTTCGTGGAACAGCTTGGTGTGCGGTTCCTGGGTGCGTGCAGTGACCCGCCAGTCGATGTTGCGCACATCGTCGCCGGCCTGGTACACGCGCACCTGATCGAAGTCCACCCCGCGCCCGCGCAGCTTGGAATGGTGCAGACCCACCAGCGGGCTGCGCTGGCCGGGCTTGGAAAACAGCTGGATTTCGCGCACGCGGTGGCGCATGTCGATCAGCTCGGCAAGGCCGATGCGGATGCCGGGTTCGGCCAGCTGCGCGGTGGGCATGGGCTCAGGCAACGGCGACGACGTCGAGGATGCGCTGGACCACGCGGTCCTGGTCGATGCCTGCCGCTTCGGCCTCGAACGACAGGATGATGCGGTGGCGCAGCACGTCGAACAGCACGGCCTGGATGTCTTCGGGGCTGACGAAGTCGCGCCCGGCCAGCCAGGCGTGGGCACGCGCACAGCGGTCCAGCGAGATGGAGCCGCGTGGGCTGGCGCCGTAGGCGATCCAGTCGGCCAGCTCGGTGTCGAACTTGGCCGGGGTGCGGGTGGCCATTACCAGCTGCACCAGGTATTCCTCCACCGCGTCGGCCATGTACAGGCCGAGGATTTCCTTGCGCGCGGCAAAGATGGCCTGCTGGCTGACCCGGCGCTCGGGCTTGGTTTCGCCGCCCAGCGCTTCGCCACGGGCTTGCGCCAGGATGCGCCGCTCCACCGCAGCGTCGGGGAAGCCGATTTTTACGTGCATCAGGAAGCGGTCGAGCTGGGCTTCGGGCAGCGGGTAGGTACCTTCCTGCTCGATCGGGTTCTGCGTGGCCATGACCAGGAACAGCGGCGACAGGTCGTAGGTGCTGCGGCCCACGCTGACCTGGCGCTCGGCCATGGCTTCGAGCAGTGCCGATTGCACCTTGGCCGGGGCGCGGTTGATTTCGTCGGCCAGCACCAGGTTGTGGAAGATCGGCCCCTGCTGGAACACGAAGCTGCCGGTTTCCGGGCGGTAGATTTCGGTACCGGTGATGTCGGCCGGGAGCAGGTCGGGGGTGAACTGGATGCGATGGAACTGTGCCTCGATGCCTTCGGCGAGTTCTTTGATGGCCTTGGTCTTGGCCAGGCCCGGGGCACCTTCGACCAGCATGTGGCCGTCAGCCAGCAGCACGATCAACAGCCGTTCGACCAGTTTCTCCTGGCCTAGGATCTGCGAAGAAAGAAAGGTGCGCAGCGCGGTCAGCGCTTCACGGTGTTCCATCGGTGACGGTTCCTGGTATGGGGCCGCAGGCGGGGCTGGAGGCAGCTGCCCTGGCAAGGGGTGATACTTTAATCCATCCGGGGGGGTGGCGACCAATGGCGGCTTGGAAATTTATCCGGTCCTGGGCCATGCAAGTACAGAAATGTCCTGCAAATGGCTGGCCATAGGCTGATGTTCAGCGGCGGCGCCCTGGCGCCTGCTTGTGTTTTTGACGCAAGCAGGAGCACAACGATGATCTTGAGATTTGGCGTGTTTTTCGATGGTACCGGTAATAACCAGCACAATGTGATGCCGACAGAGTCGAATGGCGGCAAGGGCGCCAGTTATACCAACGCCTTGAGCAATGTGGCCCTGTTGCACGCGCTTTATCCGGCAGAGGGGCCGAGCGGCGACGGCGCCATGGCGTTTCTCAGCCGTTATGTCGAGGGAGTGGGCACCCTGGAGGGCGCTGAGGATCATGCGTATGCCTCGGCCACCGGACGGGGGCGCACCGGCGTCGAATCACGAGTCACCGAGGCATTGGAGGGTATCGCCGGGCAGCTGCGGGATTGGGCGTACGCCCATCCTCTCGCAAGACTTGAGGGGGTCGAGTTCGACCTGTTCGGCTTCAGCCGCGGTGCCGCGGCGGTGCGTCACTTGGCAAATCTGCTGCACGCTGACGGGAGCAGGGTGCTGGCCGTCACTTGCGGCGTCACGATCAATTTCATAGGCCTGTTCGACACCGTGGCGGCGATCGTTGCGCCGTTGCAGGGCGATTTCGACCCTGCCGACGACCGCCATGGCGGCTTGCGCCTGGGGCTGGGTAAGGGTATTGCCCAGCACGTGGTGCAATTGGTGGCCGGGGATGAGCAGCGGCACAACTTCCCATTGGTGAGCAGCGGTCACGACATCGTGTTGCCGGGTGTGCATTCGAACATCGGCGGTGGTTACCCGGACTTCACGCATGAGCAGGTGCTGTTGTGCAAACCTCAGTCACAACGTGTGCCATCGGCTATGCGCGCCGACCGGACGTGTGTGCATGCCAAGGTGAGTGACCTGTTGGGCGCAGCGGTTGGTGACCTGGGTGCAAGGGTGATTACCTGGGAGGAACCGATTGCCGGCGGGCGGCCAGCCGAGGCGCAAAAGCAGGTGTATGCGGCGGTGTACCGGGAGCGGGAGGTGGCGGGGCAGCTTTCCCGTGTATACCTGAGTGTCATGCGTGAGCTGGCGGTGCAGGCGGCGGTGCCGTTTGCGCCGTTGGGCGGGCAGGCGGAGCATGTGTTGCCGGCTGAATTGCTGGAGATCAGCCGCAAGTTGCATGCGTTTGCCTTGGGTGAATGTGAACAGCCTGGGCTGACCGAGGATGAGCAGCGGCTGTTGCGTGACAGGTATGTGCATGCCTCGGCGAACTGGAATGCGCTGAAGGGGTTGCGCAACAGTGTGCTGGATATGTTGTTCATCAATCGGCCAGCGGCAGGCGGGCGAGTGGTGCATGCGAACCCGGTAGCTTTATCAACCTGAACCGGCCTCATCGCCGGCAAGCCGGCTCCCACACGGATCGCGCCGCACTCAAGAAGAGTGGAGTCCTGGGGGAGCTGGCTTGCCGGCGAAAGGGCTGCAAAGCAGCCCTAGGGTCTAAGCCAGCTGGCGAGGCTTTCTGGATAAATATGCCTCCTGCGCCAGGGTCAGCAGCACGGTCAGCAGCATGAACACCACCGAAGCGATGAAGATGCCCTCAGGCAGGCGCTGGTCGAGCATCCAGCCGAATGCAATCGGCCCGATGGCGCCGCCGATATTGAAGCCGGTCGAGACCAGCCCGAAGGTTTTGCCCTCGGCACCACGTGGCGCTGCTGCCTTGACCAGCATGTCCCGCGATGGTGCGATGACCCCGGTCAGCAAGCCGATGGCCCCCAGCACCACCACCAATGCCCAGCCCTGCACCAGCCCCAGCGCCACCAGCGTCGTCAGCGCCGCCGCCAGGGCAAAGGCCATGGCGGCCACCAGGCCATGGCGGCGGGTGCGGTCAGCCAAGGCCCCGCCGCACAAAACGCCCACTGCACTGCACAGCAGAAAGGCCGTGAGCGCCGTGTTCGCCCAGGCCAGGGTCAGGCCTTGGCCCTGGACCAGGGCGGCTACGGAGAATTTCTCGATGGCACTGGTACTCAGGTTCAGCAGGATGAACAGCACCGTCAACACGCCGATCATCGGCGTGAGCAAGCGCATGCGGCCCGGCGCAGCGGCAGCGCCAGTGTCACTTGTGCGGCCATGCCCGGATACCTGATAGACACCGCTGCCTGGCACCGAGATCAGCATAAGAGCGGCAACACCCACCACTGCACCCGCTGCCAAGGCTGCCTGTGTACCGAACGCGGCAGCGATGCCGAGAAACACCGCTGGCGTTACCGCCGAACCGAGGAAGCCGGCGAAGGTATGGATCGAAAACGAGCGCCCCAGGCGGCCTTGCTCTATGCCGTTGGCCAGCAATGCGTAATCGGCAGGGTGGTAAACGCCATTGGCCAGGCCCGCCATGGCCATCGTTACCAGCAACACCGCATAGCCGGGGCTGACCGCCAGCAGCAGGAAACTGAGGCTGCCCAACTGCAAGCCGGCCTTGAGCACTCTGCGCGCACCGTAGTGGTCGACGGCATAGCCCAGCGGTGCCTGCACCAGGGCAGAGACAATGTTGAACACCGCCAGGGCTACGCCAAGCTCGACGAACCCCACGCCCAGCAGGCCAGGGAGGACGGGTAGCAATGCCGGGATCAGCATGATGTGCACATGGCTGACGAAGTGCACGGCAGCAATTTGGGTGAGTAGCTTGGGGCCAGCGTGGGGCATGTCGATACCTGTCGAACGGCGTGGGCACATGGTGCAGGGCAGGGGGCAAGCTATTACCGGGGTGAGCGGTTGACGCGAGGCAGGCGCCCGTTCAGCACGGCATAGGCCAGCAGGCCAATGACCAGGCCCCAGAAGGCTCCGCCAATGCCGAACAGGCTGATGTTGGCCGCCGCCGCCAGGAAGGTGATCAGTGCGGCTTCGCGCGAGCGGGCATCGGCCATTGCACTGGCCAGGCTGCCTCCGATGGTGCCCAACAGGGCAAGGCCGGCCAGGGTGGTGATGAAGGTACCCGGCAGGGCCATGAATACACTCGCCAAGGTGACCCCGAACACCCCCACGAGGATGTAGCAGACACCGGCAGCAATCCCCGCCACCCAGCGCTTGCCCGGGTCTTCATGGGCTTCCTTGCCGGTGCAGATGGCTGCGGTGATGGCGGCGATGTTGAAAGCGTGTGAACCGAATGGCGCCATCAGCAACGAGCCCAGGCCGGTGATCGCGACAATCGGGTTGGCGCTGGTCTTGAAGCCGTCGTTGCGCAGCACCAGCATGCCGGGCATGTACTGGCCGGTGAGGGTGATCAGGAACAATGGCAGGGCCACGCTGAGGGCAGCGTTGAGGGAGAAGGTGGGCGCCGTGAACACCGGTGCGGCGAACTCCAGGCGCAGCGTCGCCAGGCCTGCTTGCCCCTGCAGCAGCAGGTAGCCCAGGCCCAGTAGCAGAATGCCGACCACGGCGTAACGGGCGGTGAAGCGTTTGAAGGCCACGTAGGCCACAATCAGCAGCCCTGCCAGGGCCGGGTCGACAGACAGGCCGGCAAAGGCGCCGACGCCGAACTGCAGCAGGATACCCGCCAGCAATCCGGCGGCCACGCCTCCGGGGATGACCCGCACCAGGCGCTCGAAGCACCCGGTCAGCCCTAGCACCACGAAGCCGGCGGCCGACAACAAGTAGGCACCGATGGCTTCGCTGTAAGGCACGGTGGCCAGGGCCGTGACCAAGAATGCGGCTGCCGGCGTGGACCAGGCGGTGATCACCGGTTCGCGGCTGTACCAGGACAGCACCAGGCCGCTGAGGCCGACACCGATCGACACGGCCCAGACCCAGGATGAAGTCAGCTCCGGGCTCAACCCGGCAACCTTGGCGGCCTGGAACACCAGGATGAAGGTGCCACCGTAGTTGACGATGACCGAAACCAGCCCGGCTATTACGGGGTGCAGGATGTCTGTAAGCCGAAACGGGGTTGAAGAGCTTTGTGCAGGCGCGTCCATGGTTGCCTCTGGTAAAGGTCGGGTGCAGCAAGGCCCGGCGGCGAGATGCCGCCGGGCAAGTTTCAAGGTCAGTTGGCCAGTTCGGTCAGCAGGCTTTTCAGGTAGTTGCTGCCTTGCGCATCCAGCGGCTGCAGGGGAAGGCGCGGTGCGCCGACATCCTGGCCGAGCATTTTCAGGCCGGCCTTGATGGTGGTGGGCAGGCCGCGGCGGGTGATGTATTCGAGCAGCTCGTACTGGCGGTAGAACAGCGCGCGGGCTTCGGCCAGGTCGCCGTGCTGCACGGCGTCCCACAGCGCCAGGTTCAGTGCCGGGATCAGGTTGGGTGCGGCGGTGCACCAGCCGGTGGCGCCGGCCACCAGGGCTTCCAGGGTCAGCGGGTTGCAGCCGTTATAGAAAGCCACCTGGCCATCGGTGGCCTTGAACAGGCGGTGCATGCGCTGAATGTCACCGGTGCTTTCCTTGACCATGGTCACATTGGGCACCTCGCCGAGGATGCGCAGGATCAGTTCCACCGACAGGTCGGTGCCGCTGGTGCCTGGGTTGTTGTAAAGCATGATCGGGATGTCGATGGCCGCGCCGACGGCCTTGTAGTGGGCGATCACTTCGGCTTCGGTGAGCTTCCAGTAGGAAATGGGCAAAACCATTACTGCCGTGGCACCGCAGTCCTGCGCCCGGCGGGCGCGCTGCACGGTACGGGCGGTGGTCAGGTCGGAAACGCTGACCACGCTGGGCACGCGCCCGGCAATGCGTGCCAGGCTGAAGCGCACCACGGTTTCCCATTCGCTGTCGGACAGGTAGGCCCCTTCGCCGGTGCTGCCCAGCGGTGCGATGGCGTGCACGCCGTCTGCGATCAGGCTGTCGATGGATGTACCCAGGGCATCCAGGTCGAGCGTGCCGTCAGCCGTGAAGGGAGTGATGGTGTAACCGATAACGCCGCGAATTACAGGTGTAGACATGACCAGGCACCTCTGCCGTTGGTGAGGAAAGAGTACAGCTTCGATCAGCCCAGGCAGTCGCCGTGGGCACGCAAGGCCCGGCGTGCGTAGTAGCTGAACGCGGCGCCGTGACGTTTGGGGGTGGAGATCCAGTCGTGGGCTTCTTTGCCCAGTGCTTCGGGGATGGGGCGAATGTCACCGGCGCCCATGGCCAGCAGCTGCATCTTCGCTGCGCGCTCGAACAGCAGGGCGAGCACACAGGCTTCCTCGATCGAGCCACCGGCAATCAGCAGGCCGTGGTGGGAAAGCAGGATTGCACGCTTGTCGCCAATCGCCTTTGCGATGATTTCACCTTCCTCGTTGCCCACCGGCACGCCGGGCCATTCCTTGAGGAATGCGCAGTCATCGAACAGCGGGCACAGGTCCATGTGCGAAATGGCCAGCGGCACTTCCAGCATCGACAGGGCGGCGCTGTGCAGCGGGTGTGTGTGGATGATGCAGTTGACGTCGGGGCGGGCGCGGTACAGCCAGCTGTGGAAACGGTTGGCCGGGTTGGCCATGCCGCGGCCTTGCAGCACGGTGAGGTCCTCGTCCACCACCAACAGATTGGAGGCGGCGATTTCGTCGAAGCCCAGGCCCAGTTGCTGGGTGTAGTAGGTGCCAGGCTCCTGCGCACGTGCGGTGATCTGCCCGGCCAGGCCAGAGTCGTGGCCGCCGTCGAACAGGATGCGGCAGGTGAGGGCAAGCTTTTGCCGGGCGGTGTAGGTGTTGTCGGCCAGGGCCGTCAGCATCTGCTGCTGGGCGAGTTTGACGAGCTGGTCCTTGGGGGTGTGCATGGTGGTCGTCATGGGCGGTACCTGCAGGGAAAAGGGCGGGCGTTGGCTGATCGCAGTAGTGGCGTTGTCAGGACACATGGCGATCTTAATGACACATTGTGTCATTTGCAAGCATTGTGTCATCCCTTGGGTACGCTATCAGTGGCTTTTTTGGAGAGGTTACCGATCAGGTAGAGGCTGTTCGGTCATCATCCTCGGTATGCTGGTCGAGTATCGCTGTCGATGGACAACGTATTCGTCATGGCGATGATTTTCTGAAGTAGATAGTGATCGAGGGCGCACAGTTGGGGCAGTTTTTGAACGGCGACGACACGTCGGTGGGAAAGGAGGAAGACCCGCGACTACGGGTCTGACCTGCAAAGTGCCTATCTCCCGTCCGAGAGTTCAACGAGGGTATAAGCAACAATCATCCAAGCACAACCAAGTAGTGTTAGCCAGGTAGCAAGAGCCAACTTAAATTTCAATTTCGCAGGGAAACGCTTCAATTCATCAGCATCTAACTTGCCTCTGCGTAATGCCAAGCCCGGAAATGTTATCAACCCAGCGATCATGCACATCAGCATCCATCGCCACTTCAATCGTCGCCTATCCCTCGTCTGCTTCATAGACTCAATGTAGGGGTTGCTTTGAATCGCCGAGCATGCAACATCGTAATCCTTCCTTAGCATAAGGAAGGCAAGGATCGCCGGGCCAGGCAGTCCAATGACAAATGGCCCTATTACCAATATTATCTTCGCTGAGACCGGCCAAACGTTGATGTCAATCACGCGTAGCCTCGTAGATGAACTCACCTGCCGACTCACCCAACTTCTCCCCTACAAGGCCGCCGGCGGCCCCACCAGCTCCGACAAGCAAAACCACGCACACCGGAACGCTGACTCCGGCGGTCCCTACCGCAAAAGCTGCGCACAGTGTTCCGGCGGTTAATCCAGCTCCAGTAGAAGCGAGCGTGCTTAATCCAAGGCTACCGGCAAAACTACTTGTTTCTGTCATTCGGATCTTTTTACACGCCTCTGTCTCGCCCGCCCGGCAAACCTCCTGAACGTTCATGTAGGACGAAGTCCCTCCTAGTCCAACCGCAGCATATCCACCATAAGCAAGGTACTTACTAAGTTTGGCAACCTTATCCAGATGCGTCGCATACCCCGGAATCTGCACCGGACCACCGGCCTTGGACCAATGATGCACAAGACTCTTGGTCGAAATATTCAAGCTCCTCCTCAAGCGCTCATAGCTCCCAAGGTTCAACTGCTTGTTCAAAAAAGCCGTTTTCAACTGTCCATCCAGCTGCTGCAGAAGCCGCCGCCGTTCAGCGAAAAAGCCCGGGCTGTTCAAATGGCCGTAGCGCATGAACTCCCGCTGATGCAACTGCTCGATACTGGTCAATGTATGACTGACCTGTTTCAAACCTTGATCGAGCATGTCCTTGCCGACGCCCATGGACAGACTGGCGTTGCTGAGCAAGCCGGCGATTTCGGCCTGGTGCTGCATCATGAAATCCGCTTCGGCGTAGTCGAGCACCTCCAAAGCACGTCGTGCATGCTGCGCTGCCGCCATCAGTTCTCCCTCTTCGCGCGTACAGGCATTTGCGTTGTCAGGATCACCGATAACGAAGATTTCCCCAGCCTTGAAGCCTTGCTCAAACGTCGGGTTCAGCCGCTGCAACCGGGAGATCGGCAAAGTGGCATCGTGCTCGGCCAGTTGCAGCAGCACCTGGGGGAACGACATGCGTCGAGGAACTACATAGAAGCCAGGCTCTAGCGAATCGGGCAGTGCCCCTACGACGGGTCGGGAGAAGCGCCCGGGGTAGGCAGTGGCTGACGGCTGGTTAAAGTGGGTATTGGTACCCCCCGCAATGGAATACATGGACGGCGGTGCTTCATATAACGGTGCGACCACCCGGTTGCTGCCCGGCGAACAGCCACAGGCAACCAGCGCGCCATCCATGGCCACCCGCTGGCCATCGGAAATAAAGTGATCCACACCTTCAGCGACAGTTCCCACCTGCCCACAAAGAGGGCATGGCGTGGTGTGGTCGCCTTCACGGAGCACCATTCGGCCTTCGTCGAGGTAGCCCGCCCCCGTTGCAATGCAGATGGCACCCGTGGTGGTCACATCGCCATCTACAGCTTGACCTAAGCCCTCTAGACTGACGCGCATAAAACAAACTCCCTGTGTATGGTTCAGGTTTGAAACCTAACACCAGTAGGGGAGATCCAATTGGCTGCAGTCGAAATTCAGAAACTTCTTACAAGTTATCGGAATTATATTTTCTGGAGTGCAAGCAGATGTTTCTTTGTGGCGAAACTTAACTTCTACAGCACAATTTCGAGATGCCTGATTGTAGGTAATCACCCGACGAACTGACTGTTTTGCATCCCTTTTGCGACACAGGGCCGCTCTTGCACGGCTGCCGAGGTTACAGGCATGCGTGGTACGTTCTGGTAACAAACCCACTGAGTTGCTATTGATACGAGGAAGAAATGGCTCTGGAATCACACATGCGGCTCGCCCGGCAAGCCGACCTCAATGCGCTCTTTGATCTTGATGTCATCGCGCAGCGCGAAGAGCATCGGCGCGAATGCATTGCCCACGCGGTAGCTTGCGGCCAGTGCTGGGTGGCAACGGATGCTGACGATCCTGCGCTGCTGTTGGGCTATGGCGTACTGGACACCTCATTTTTCGGGCAGGATTTCATCCCGCTCATCGTGGTGCTGGATTCGGCACGGCGCCGTGGCGTAGGCGTAGCCATTCTTCGTGGGCTGGAATCCCGGGCCCTGAGGGCCAAGCTGTTCACCTCGACCAACGCGTCGAACCTGCCGATGCAGGCGCTGCTTGCGAAGTGCGGTTTTATTGGCAGTGGCCAGGTTGAAAACCTGGATGAAGGTGACCCAGAGCTTGTTTTTGTGAAGATCAGGTCCTGATGCCTGCGAGCACACCTAAACGCTAACGCGAACACCGGCGGAGCCGGTGCCATTCACCGTGTTGGATTCTTCGCGGGTAAACCCGCTCCCACAGGTAATCGCGCAGGCTTCAGGCTTATGGAGTACCTGTAGGGGCAACTGTCTTGCACAACATCTGAAAGCTAGCGCGATCATTGTGGGAGCTGGCTTGCCCCGCGAACACCGGCGGAGCCGGTGCCATTCACTGTGTTGGATTCTTCGCGGGTAAACCCGCTCCCACAGGTAATCGCGCAGGCTTCAGGGATATGCAGTACCTGTAGGGGCAACTGTCTTGCACAACATCTAAAAGCGAGCGCGATCACTGTGGGAGCGGGCTTGCCCGCGAACACCGGCGGAGCCGGTGCCATTCACCGAGTTGGATTCTTCGCGGGTAAACCCGCTCCCACAGGTAATCGCGCAGGCTTCAGGCTTATGGAGTACCTGTAGGGGCAACTGTCTTGCACAACATCTGAAAGCTAGCGCGATCATTGTGGGAGCTGGCTTGCCCCGCGAACACCGGCGGAGCCGGTGCCATTCACTGTGTTGGATTCTTCGCGGGTAAACCCGCTCCCACAGGTAGTCGCGCAGGCTTAAGGCATATGCAGTACCTGTGGGGGGCAACTTTCTTGCACAACACCTGAAAGCTAGCGCGATCATTGTGGGAGCGGGCTTGCCCCGCGAACACCGGCGGAGCCGGTGCCATTCACCGTGTTGGATTCTTCGCGGGCATGCTCGCTCCCACAGGTAATTGCGCAGGCTTCAGGCATATGCAGTACCTGTGGGGACAACTGTCTTGCACAACACCTGAAAGCTGGCGCGATCACTGTGGGAGCGGCTTTAGCCGCGAACACCGGCGGAGCCGGTGCCATTCACCGCGCTGGCTTCAGGCTAATGCAGTACCTCATGCGCCTATGCAAAGGCCGCCCAGCCTGCTTGCCACATCCCTTGGCGGGTACTGCCGGAAAGCATCAGAAATGGCAGTGATCAGCTGCGTGTCCCTGATCGGGTCCAGCCCCGGAAAACGCTTGCCGTTGCAATCAACTTCATGAGTAAGCACGGCCTCGACACTGGCGTCGTTTTCCCTGTAAACCCGCCTGATGGCCTGTGCTTCCAGCGCCTTGTCGTCTTTGCAGTGCAGGGCATGGTGAATGGCCAGCGCCGCGCCAAACGCCAGCGACGGGGTTTCAATACCATGCTTGCGTGCAAGGTCGATGCTGCTGAGGATGCGTTCGTTGCGCTGAAGCTTGCGCAACGGGTCGCGCCCCACCCGGGCACAAGGGTCTTTAAACGAGGTTGCACACCGCTCCAGGAAGGTGTCGGCAAACCGGCTGACCACTTCGGCCATGTGCGGGTACTCCGCCACCAGTGCCGGCCCGACTTCCTGGCGAATCAGGCGTTCGGCCAGTTCGCTAACACGTGCATCGCCCATACCCTGGCCTACCGAGTCATGGCCCAGCAGGCTCGCGTACCAGGCAACGATGGCATGCGGGCCGTTCCAAAGGCGGTTCTTGATGACCTGGATCTGGGTAATGTCCGGCACCGTCTTAACCTGGCGCAGGCGTTCGAGCAACTCGCTGCCGTGCTCTACATACAGCGGCATATCGGGTTCGCTGTTGAACAGGATCAGGTGCAGCTGGCTCATGGCGCTGCTGGGTTGGGCAAAGGGCCTGAAACGCCCGATCAGTCGTTCGTACTCAGGCACGGGCGCTGATGCCTTGGTGGCGACTGCCGGCTCGTCTTCCAGGCTGTTCTGGAACATCTGCGACTTTATGCGCAGTTGCCGCACCAGTGCGTCGTTGCTGAGCTTGGAGACGATGCGGCTGACGACTGTTTCGGCGAAATGGGTCTTTTCCAGCACCTGCTCGCCAATTGCCGGCGGGCACAGCAATGCCAGCTCTGCCTGCACATGGCGGCGCACGAACGCGGCGCCGCCCACCTTATTCAGCACGATCAGCAACGTCAACTCACGGCCACGTCGTTCGAAACGTTGCAGCAGCCCTTTGGCAATCACCTTCGCCTGGTTGCGGATGGCCTGCTCGGGCAGGCTCAGGCCGATAATTTCGGCAGTGGTGTACATGCCGATGACTGCGTCGTCATCGTCCATGTCGATCATGCGCACATTGTCGATGGTCTGGTCGAATGATGTAGCACCGTAACGCACGCTGTAGCGGCCGAACGCATTGACGCTTTCGCGCAGCATGCGCGAGCGGGTCGCGGCGATGATTTCGCGAGGCCGGGTGTAGCCATCCCAATGGGAAAACACTTGTGTCAGGTAACCACCGCCAATGGCGCCGAAGCCATGAATGCCCACGCTGAACTGGTTCAACGAAGCCGGGAACGGCTCGCTCAATGCCGGCATGCCCAAGTCAGGTACGCACTCGCTAAGGTCGGCGAGAAACTCATGCATGCTGCGGTAGGCTTTGAGCGCGCCTGCCTTGATCTCGGCAGCGGGCGGTTTGATGTCTTCGATCAGGATCGCCTGGCCTTCGGCACGTATGGCCGACAGCATGCCGTTCTCCGAATCCTCGACCATGAAGCATTGGCCCGGCTCGCAATTGAGCGCGCGGGCGGCTTTCAGGAAAATCTCGGGGTGGGGTTTACCCTGGCTGACTTCATCGCCACAGACAGTGATGTCGAAGTACTTCAGCACATTGGCATTGATCAGGTATTCCTCGGCAATGGCACGGCGGCTGGAGGTGGCCACTGCCATGGTCAAGCCCGACTTGCGCAGGCGCTCCAGCACTTCCAGCAAGCCGGCCTTGATGGGTACGCCGTGATTGCGCACGTACTCCAGCTCAAGTTCATCCGCGCGCTTGCGGATCTCGGCGTACGGGAAGTCTTCACCGTTATGCGCCTTGGCCAGGGCTTCGGCCTTGGTCGCGCTCAGGCCCAGCGAGCCGATCAATGTGTCCTCGCTCAGCGCTTTGCCGAAGATTTCCAGAGAGGCTTGCTTCAGTGTCTTGAAGCGCAAGCGTTCGGTGTCGAAGAGGGTGCCATCCATATCGAAGATGGCGCTGAGAATCTGTTTACCTTGAAAGAAAAGCATTGGGTGATGCCCCTTGTTGTTGCGTCAGACATCCCGCCTGTAACAGGCGAATACGGTGTGAGAGCTGCAGCGTTGGCAGTCAGGTCGGAGGCACACGGTCGACAGGGGGGCGCTCAGGGGTAACGCAGAAGTAAGGCGGGGCGGAGCGGGGAGTGCAGAGCAGGTTTGCAACTTTTGAGGCGAGGCGGGCGGCTGGTTTGGCCTTGAGGTCACGCCCACTGGCTGCAGTCGATTTTGCAGGCAGTGGGCGCAAATAGCGATGGATACGTGTGATTCCAAGCATAAGGTGCTTTGCTTCCTTTTCGTCGTGGGTGATCCTTTTTCAGCCTTGCACGTATGCGTGCCGCCATGCAAGGCTTGGGCTTCCGTTACTAGGTGAACCGCAATGACCCAAGCTACCGATCAGGCCTTTTATGATCGCGCCGATGCGCACATCGACCTGGCCAACCAGCAGATTGAAAAATTCGAAGACCTGGGCAAGGTAAGTGCCTCGCTGACCTTCGGCGCCACGCGTTTCAGCGCCTGGATGAGCGCCCGCAGCTTCAAGAGCGGTGCCGAACTGGCGGCCGCCCGGGAGGAAATTTTGAAGTACTTCTGCGAGCAGTACCGGATGATGCTCGAAGACAACCTGGATGAGCACATCGAGCATTTTGACCGCCTGGTACTGGGCAAGGACGCCTGACCTCGCCTGCCTGCGCAGCGGTGACTCAACGGTTGGGCCACTGCTGCAAAAGGATCGACACGAACTTCTCCGCCGCAGGCGACAACGACGCGCCGCGCCGGTACACCAACCCCAGCGTGCGGCTAACCTGCGGCTCGATCAGCGGCACGCTGACCAGCGTCGGGTGGTCGGCGTCAGGCATGGCCAGGCTGGGCATGGCGGACACGCCCAGCCCGGCCTCGACCATGCCCAGCGACGTCGACAGGTGTTGCACTTCGTAGAACCATTTGGGCCGCAGGTTGAGCCCGGACAAGGCGTGGTCCAGCAGCATGCGGTTGCCGCTCAGGCGACCGACGCCGATCAGGCGGTAATCCGCCAGCTCTGTCCAGGTAACAGAGGCCCGGTTCGCCAGTGGGTGGTCGCGCCTGCAGGCCAGTACAAAGTGCTCTTGCACCAGCGTGACAAACTCGATGTCCGGGTGCTGGCCGCTCATCATGTTGATGCCGAAGTCGGCCTCGCCGCGCAACACGGCTTCGAGCCCGTCGTTGGCACTAAGGTCCAGCAGGCGAATGCGGATTTTAGGGTACTGCTCGTTGTAATCGCGGATCACCGACGGCAGGAAGTAGAACGCTGCGGTGGGAATGCAGGCGAGGGTAACCTGGCCGGTCTGCCGCTCGGCCAGCTCGCGGATGCTGAGGATCGAGTCTTCGAAATCATCCAGCAGGCGCCTGGCCTTGGGCAGGAAGTCGCGGCCCACGCTGGTCAGGCTGACCCGTCGAGTGGTGCGTTCCAGCAGCGAGGTGCCCAGGCCTTCCTCCAGCTTCTTGATCCGCCGACTCAGGGCCGGCTGGGAAAGGTGAAGCGCCTCGGCGGCCTCGTGGAAACTACCGAGTTCGGCGATTTTCACGAAAGATCGGATATCTTGAAGCTCATATTCCATAACAAACCCTGCTACTGGCGCTGCGCCTGATTAATGTTCGAATCGCAATAATGGCTACGATATTTGCATTGGATTGATTTATCCATGCCTGTCACTCTTTTGCTCACAGCATCAATGATGTCCATTGATCAACAAGAGTGCAAAATCATGCAGCGAATTCCTTGCGTACTCATGCGCGGTGGTACCTCCAAAGGGCCGTTCTTCCACGCCTGGGACCTGCCTGCCAATGTGGTCGAGCGTGATGAGTTGCTGATCAACCTGATGGGCTCTGGCCATGAGCTGGAAATCGATGGCATCGGTGGCGGCAGCCCGCAAACCAGCAAGGTGGCGATCGTCAGCCCTTCGTTGCATCCCGAGGCTGACGTCGATTACCTGTTCGTGCAGGTGATGGTTGCCCAACGCCGCGTCGACACCGCGCCCAATTGCGGCAACATGCTCTGCGCCGTGGGCCCGTTCGCCATCGAACAAGGCCTGGTGAAAGGCCAGGATGGCAAGACCTTGGTCCGCATCCGCAACCTGAACACCGGCACCTTGGTCAATTCGCTGGTGGAAACCCCCGGCGGTATCGTGCGCTACGAAGGCCGCACGGCAATCGATGGCGTACCGGGCACTGCCGCCCCGGTGCACCTGACTTTCCTCGATGCAGTCGGCAGCAAAACCGGCAAGCTGTTCCCTACCGGCAAGGCCACGGATGTGATCGATGGCGTACCGGTAACCTGCATCGACATGGCGATGCCCATGATGGTCGTGCAGGCCAGTCAACTCGGGGTGACCGGATCGGAAACCCCTGCAGAACTCGATGCCAATCACTCGCTGCTCAAGCGCCTTGAAGCGCTGCGGCTGAAAGCTGGCAAAGCCATGGGCCTTGGCGACGTCAGTGGCATGGTAATCCCCAAGCCGGTGCTGGTGTCTGCGCCACGGTACGACGGCACGTTGCAGGTGCGTTACTTCATGCCGCACAACTGTCACCGTGCGTTGGCCATCACCGGGGCGGTAGGGCTGGCGACTGCCTGCGTCAGCCCGGGCACGGTGATCGCCGACCTGCTTGGCGAGGGTGCCTGGCAGTTGACCGAAGTGCGTCTGGAGCACCCGAGCGGCGGCATCGATGTGGCGCTATCGCGCAGTGGTGTCGACGGCAAGACAACCCAGGTGTCGGTGGTACGAACCGCCCGGCGGCTCTTCTCGGGCTTCGTCTATGCCCCTACCTTGCGCAGGCTGGCAGGGTAGCTAGAGGCGGCCCGGACGCCTGCTTTACACATGCACCAAGCGCATCCGAACAATTTCAACAATGGTGATGCCCCATGAAACTCGCCAAATCGCTGTACTTCCAGATCCTCTGCGCCGTCCTGCTGGGCGTATTGGTCGGCCACTTCTGGGCGCAACAGGCCGTTGCGCTCAAGCCCTTGGGTGATGCCTTCATCAAGCTGATCAAGATGATGATCGCCCCGGTGGTGTTCTGCACCATCGTCACCGGCATTGCCGGGATGACCGACAAGCGCTCGCTGGGGCGCCTGATGAGCAAGACGTTGCTGCTGTTCCTGGGCCTGACGGTGGTGAGCCTGGCGATTGGCCTGGCGGCGGTCTACCTGTTCAAACCCGGTGTGGGCATGAACATCGACCCCGCCACCCTCAGCACCGAAGGCCTCAGCCAGTACACCGCCTCGGCCGCCAAGCTGGGCGTGGTCGATTTCTTCATGCACATCATTCCCGATACGTTCATCGGTGCCTTCAACAAGGGCGAAGTATTGCCGGTGCTGTTCATCGCCGTACTCAGCGGCTTTGCCCTGTCGTCCATGGGGGACAAGGGCAAGCCAGTGCTGGATGTGCTGGAATCTGCCTCGACCATGGTGTTCCGCATTTTTGGTTACCTGATGCGCTTTGCGCCGGTGGGTGCCTTTGGTGCGCTGGCCTTTACCGTCGGGCAGTACGGCATCACTTCGCTCGGTGCCCTGGCCAAGCTGGTAGGTACGCTGTACATCGCCTGTGCGTTCTTTGTACTGGTCGTACTGGGTGGCATCTGCCGTGCCCATGGTTTCAGCCTGTGGAAACTGCTGCGCTATTTCCGCGAGGAATTCCTGGTGGTGCTGGGTACTTCGTCCACCGAGCCGGTGCTCCCACGCATGCTGGAAAAGCTCGAGAAGCTGGGCTGCAAGAAGGGTGTAGTAGGCCTGGTGTTGCCAACCGGGTACTCGTTCAACCTCGATGGCACAGCCATCTACCTGTCGCTGGCGGCCATCTTCATCGCCCAGGCCTGCAACATCGACATCACCCTGGGGCAGACGCTGACCATGCTGGCGATCATGCTGCTGTCTTCCAAGGGCGCGGCCGGGGTGACAGGCAGCGGTTTCGTCGCCCTGGCCTCGACCCTGACCGTGATTCACGACATTCCGCTGGCTGGCCTGGCGCTGCTGATCGGTATCGACCGCTTCATGTCCGAAGCCCGGGCGCTGACCAGCCTTGCCAGCAATGCGGTGGCCACCGTGGTGATCTCGCTGTCCGAGAATGCCTGTGAGCGGGAGACCTTGTTGCGCGCACTCAATGGTGAGCAACCGGTACAGCCAGACTGTGCTGCACCCGAACCGGCCGCCTGGCCCGCCGAGCCAAGCCGCCACGGCTGAACCCCGTTCGCACTACTGAACATTGACTTAAAATTCCACTCAGCGTCGCAGCGATGCCGAGTGGGGTTGGAGGCTGCCTGCCCGGCGGGCGGCCACGCACAATAAAAACAAGAGAGAAAGACCATGCTCGCACTCCTGGGCCTGATCATGGTGGTGACGTTCACCTACCTGATCATGAGCAAGCGCCTGTCGCCTATCGTTGCGCTGACCGTTGTCCCGATCGTATTCGCCGTCATCGGCGGCTTTGCCCCCGAACTGGGCAAGATGATGCTCGACGGCCTGAAGATGGTCGCGCCATCGGCAGCCTTGCTGCTGTTTGCCATCCTGTTCTTCGGCCTGATGATCGATGCCGGCCTGTTCGATCCGCTGATCCGCAAGATCCTCAAGCGGGTGAACGGCGACCCGGTAAAGATCGCCATCGGCACTGCACTGCTGTCGCTTCTGGTGGCGCTGGACGGTGACGGCACGACCACCTACATGATCACCTGTGCCGCCATGCTGCCACTCTACAAACGTATCGGCATGAACCCGATGATCCTGGCCACGGTGTCGATGCTGTCGCTGAGCATCATGAGCGGCTTGAGCCCCTGGGGCGGGCCAGCCACGCGGGCCATCGCCGCGCTTGGGCTGGACGCCAGCGAGTACTTCATCCCGATGCTGCCGACCATGATCGGCGGTGCGGCCTGGGTGGTGTTCACGGCCTTCCTGCTGGGGCGTACCGAACGCCGCCGTATCGGCAACATCGCCCTGCAGGCCGGCGGTGGCAACTGCTACATCAAGGAAATCCTCGGCGACAACCCGTGCAAACGCCCGCGGCTGGCCTATGTAAACCTGTTGCTGGTAATCGCCGTCATGACCGCGCTGGTGATGGGGCTGATGCATGCCGCCATCCTGTTCATGATCGGCTTCGTCGCCGCGCTGATGATCAACTACCCACAGCTGGACCTGCAGAAGGAGCGCATTCTGGCGCATTCGGGCAACGCCATGACCGTGGTGCTGCTGGTGTTCGCCGCGGGTATCTTTGCCGGGATCTTCTCGGGCACCAAGATGGTCGACGCCCTGGCGCAAACCCTGGTGGACTGGATTCCGGAAGAATGGAGCCACTGGTTCCCGCTGGTGGTGGCGCTGACCAGCATGCCGCTGACCTTTGTGTTGTCCAACGACGCCTACTACTTCGGCGTGGTGCCGATCCTGGCCAACGCCGCCGCGGCTTACGGCATCGACCCGCTGGAAATCGCCCGCGCCTCGGTCCTCGGCCAGCCGGTGCACCTGATGAGCCCGCTGGTGGCTTCGACGTTGCTGCTGGTGGGCATGGTCGACCGTGACATCGGTGACTTCCAGAAGGCCACCTTCAAGTGGGCCGTGCTCACGTCATTGGTGATCACCGCCCTGGCGTTGCTCACAGGGGCTTTGTCCTTCTTCGTCTGAGCCCTGCCTGCACGCTTTCAAATAACAACAATAGAGTACCGATCATGTCCCTAGCTATGTTCCGTGGGGCCACTTGTGGCCTGCTCTGCGGCTGGCTGCCTGTTGCCGGCGCCGGCGGTTTCGTCGATGACAGCAAGCTCAAGCTGCAGTTGCGCAACGTCTATTTCAACGAGAATTTCCGTGACGAGCAGGGCATGAGTGCACGTGCCGCCGCCACCGCCAAAAGCGAGCGGGTGGAGTGGGCCCAAGGCTTTCTGCTCGACTACCAGTCGGGATTTACCGCCGGAACGCTTGGTGTAGGGCTGGACGCACTGGGCCTGGTCGGCATACGGCTGGACTCCGGGCGCGGGCGCAGCGGTACCGGGCTGCTGCCGGTGCATGACGACGGCCGCGCTGCGGACGAATTCGCCAGTGCCGGGGTGACAGCCAAGGGGCGTATCGGCCAGACGGTGATCAGGCACGGTACCTTGCTGCCAAAGACACCCGTGCTGGTCTACAACGATGCACGGCTGTTGCCGCAGACGTACCAGGGCACCCAGTTGACCAGCGCGGATATCGACGGGCTGACCCTGACGGCGGGGCACCTGGACCGCTTCAAGCAGCGTGATTCATCCGATAGCACCGGGCTGTACCTGGATGGCCATGCGGGCGGCAAGTCGGGTGATTTCAACTTCGCTGGCGCCGATTTTGCCCTCAGCAAACAACTGCGCCTGAGCTACTTTCATGGCCAGCTCGAGCACTTCTACCGCCAGGACTTTGCCGGCCTGCAACATGAGCTGCCGCTGGCCGGTGGCGTGTTGAGCACTGACCTGCGCTATTTCAAGAGCCGTGACAGCGGTGCCGCCCACGGCGGCGCCATCGACAACGACATGATCAGCGGGCAGGTGGCCTATGCCCATTCGGGCCATACCCTCGGTGCCGGCTACCAGGTGCTCGATGGCGAGGCAGGGCTGCCCTACATCAGCGGCGCGACGGTGTATTCGTTCAGCAACGTCGGCATCGGCAAGTTCATCGAGGAAGAAGAAAAGACCTGGATGGCAAGCTACGCCTACAACTTTGCGGCAGCAGGCGTGCCGGGCCTGACCTTCATGGCGCGATACCTGAGTGGCGACAATGGCCGCTCGGGTGCCGAGGGCATCAAGGAGTGGGAGCGTGACGCAGAGATTGCCTACGTGGTGCAGGGCGGGCCGCTGAAGGGGCTGGGTGTGAAGCTGCGCAACTATGTCTACCGTTCGGATTTTGCCCGCGGGCGCGACAGCAACCGCCTGTACCTCACCTACGATATTGCCATCTGGTGATGGCGCGGGCCGGGTGGCGTACCCGGCCCTGGCCCTGCTTGCTGTGGCATGTTCAGCGGCGCAGCAGGCGAGAGACCACCAGTGTGAGGGCGGCAGTGATGGCCAGCGCGGCGAACGGTTTTTCCTTCACGAACGAAGACACCGTATCCAGCGTGTCACCATAGGTCTTGGTCACCTGGCCTGCTGCCTGACGCGCATCGCCTTCGGCTTCCAGCGCAGGATCCTCGACCAGTCGGCCTACAGCGCTCTGCGCCTTGCCTGCAAGGTTCTCTGCTACACCTTCGATCTGTTCACGTTTCATGATGGCTTAGTTCCTTCCTGTGATCGGCTTTGGGTTAACAGCACAGGGTTAGGGCGGTGAAGGGCCGCAATGGTTCCAAGCGCTTTTTGCCGTCAGTACGGCTGACAAACCTCGTGGCGCATGCGGACCTTTATAGAAGCAGCTGGCTTTCTCAAAAAATCAAAGTTTGCACGGCCCTTGTGGGAGCGGCCTTGTGTCGCGAAAGGGCCGCATAGCGGCCCCTGATCTCAGCAACCTGCAGAAATTGCTGGGGCTGCTGTGCAGCCCTTTCGCGGCACAAGGCCGCTCCCACAGGGGCCGCGTAGGTCTGCAGGCTAACGGGCTTTCTTCTCGAGGATCCGCGCCCCGGTACCTTCCTTGCCCAGCACATCCTCGGGGTTGCGCAGCGGGCAGTCTTCCAGCGACAGGCAACCGCAACCAATGCAGTTGTCCAGGCTGTCGCGCAGTGCCTCCAGCGTGCGGATGCGGGCGTTCAGGTCTTCGCGCCAGGCGGTGGACATCTCGCCCCATTGCGCCGCCGTAAGCTTGCTGTTGGGCGCATAGCGGCTGAACGCCTGCTTGATTTCCTCCAGTGGAATACCCGTGCGCTGCGCCACCTTGATGATCGCCAGTGTCCGCAGCACCAGCGAGGGATAGCGCCGCTGGTTGCCTGCCGTACGGACGCTGGCGATCAGCCCCTTGGTTTCGTAGAAGTGCAGCGCGGACACCGCCACGCCGCTGCGTCTGGCCACTTCACCCACGGTGAGCATCCGCGTGTTGTCCGCTGCCATGCCTGTTGACCTCAAGTTAAGTTGAGCTCTTATAGTCCTGCCCGATCTATACCGCAAGTGCCAAGGCGAACAACCCGACACAGTATGGATATAAGTCGGTGATCTGTTAAGTGCACCTAACACGCAAGCGAACCGCCGACTTTATATGGGGTGATAGCGGCGGCTCGCGCGGAATTAATTTTCGTGCAGTGCGACAACTATAAGCCGTCTACATAACCACTAAAAGGCTTTATGTCCCTCAGTTCCTTTACAGCGATGCCCAACTGCTCAAGGTGGTCTTTTGCAGGTGTCAGTTGTTGAACCGAAGGCAGGTAGTGCCCAGAGTGGTTATCTAAGCTAAATCTGTCACCGTCCTTGGTTATGTATCCTGCGCTGACAACTTCGCTGCTTGCGCCGGTTTTCCATTGGCCAATCTTAGCGATGCTTGCATGGCTAGGATCATCTCCGCTGAAACTTCCGATAATGAATTTCCTGTCTCGTGTAAGTACAAATTTGTGTTGGAGTTCAGGGTTGGATAGACGGGATAAGCTTTGTGGACCTTCTATCAAGGTGATGCGTGCTGTTTTTTCTCCTATTAATCTATTTGCGTGAATCAGCTCGCTTGTCAGATCGTCAGCATAGATATTGCCCAGCGTCTGCCACTGTGTGCTTATTTTTGTTCTTGATGACAAGGTTTTCTTAAATTTATTAACTGCCAGTACTTTAATGGCGGCAGTCTTGAATGGGGATTTTCCGGTAGGGTCTTGTGCATTGACAGGATCGTTCAGGCAGTAGGCATAGCAATTTATTCCGCCGCGATTGAAAGGGCTCAGTGCATCTGCGCTTATGAATCGCATCAAGCGGGGACTGTATATTCGGTGCCCATTCCCGAGGGCGTAGCATTCCATTGAGCTAGATAGAAGTTCGCCGTTGAAGCCCAATTGCCCAACCCGCTGCTCTTCTGCGTTTCGGTAGCCATAGGGCGAGTAGTTGCTTGGCTTGCGGGGTGATGCAAACGAGGAGCGAGGGGCTGTTGACATGGTCTTGATGCTCTCACTGTCAAAGAGATGTGAGTGTGCTTCAAATGACACAGGTGCGACACTGTCAAAATTGTCAGGAAACGCTAGTTTGACGATGTCGTAATCTTCTCCCTTTACGGCTTCAACGTCCGTCAGCAGCCCCGTGTTGCCCTGTACTGTTCCGCTGCCATGCCTGTTGACCTCAAGTTAAGTTGAGCTCTTATAGTCCTGCCCGATCTTCCCCGCAACCGCTTTCCCTGTGATCGGAGCTGTGCATGAACAAACGGACGTTACTGGCCTGGGCAGGCGCTGTTGCCGGTGTGCTGGCTGCTGCCTATGCATTGGTGGGTAGTGGGTCGGCGCCGCCCGCTGCGGCGGCGTGGCCGGTGACCAAGGTGGCGCTGGCCACGGCCGAGCAGGTGCAGCTGGCGCGGCAAAACTTTGCTTCGGGGGAGCTGGAGGCGGTTAACCAGGTACAGGTGGCGGCCGAGACGGCGGGGCGCGTTACCCGCATTGCCTTCGAGTCGGGGCAGGCGGTCACTGCCGGGCAGTTGCTGGTGCAGCTCAACGACGCGCCGGAGCAGGCCCAGCGGGTGCAGTTGCGGGCCAGGCTGCGTAACGCCGAAGTGGTGCTGCAGCGCAGCCGCAAGCTGCGGGCAATGAATGCCGTGTCGCAAGAGCTGCTGGACAACGCCGCCACTGCCGTGGACGTGGCCCGTGGTGAGCTGCAGCATGTCGAGGCGCTGATCGCGCAGAAGGCCATTCGCGCACCGTTTGCCGGCAAGCTGGGTATTCGGCGGGTGCATCAGGGCCAGTATCTGGGCGCCGGTGAGGCCATCGTCAACCTGGCCGACATCAACCAGTTGCATGTGAATTTCGCGTTGGGCGAGCAGGCCGCCCCCGAAGTGCATGTCGGGCAAGTGCTGGCGCTGACGGTGGACGCAGTGCGCGGGCAAGGCTTTCAGGCCCGGGTGGTGGCGGTCGACCCGGTGGTGAGCAAGGCGCGCCTGGTGCAGGTGCAGGCAGCCTTGCCGAACCCGGGCGGGCAGTTGCAGCCGGGCATGTACGCTGGCGTGCGCCTGGATGCTGTGCAGCCGTCGACCGTGCTGGCTGTGCCGGAAACCGCGATCACCTACGCCGCCTATGGCCAGACAGCATTCGTTGCCACTCAGGACCCGGCGCATGGTACCCGGGTCAGTAGAGTGCGGGTAACCACCGGTGAGCGCTGGGAGGGGCGGGTGGAGGTTACGTCCGGCCTGGCGCCCGGTGACCGGGTGGTGGTGTCTGGCCAACTGAAGCTGAGTGATGGCATGTCGGTCGAGCCGGTGGCGCAGGACAGCTTGCAGGCCGACCTCGGAGGGCGGCAGCCATGAAGTTTACCGACCTCTTCGTGCGCCGCCCGGTGCTGGCGCTGGTGGTCAGCAGCCTGATCATCCTGATGGGGCTGTTTGCCATGGGCAAGTTGCCGATCCGTCAGTACCCCTTGCTGGAAAGCTCGACCATTACCATCAGTATCGAGTACCCCGGCGCCTCGGCCGAGCTGATGCAGGGCTTTGTGACCCAGCCGATCACCCAGGCTGTGTCGTCGGTGGAGGGCATCGACTACCTGTCCTCGTCGTCGCAGCAGGGGCGCAGCCTGATCACCTTGCGCATGGTGCTCAACCGCGATTCGACCCAGGCGCTGGCCGAGACCATGGCCAAGGTCAACCAGGTGCGCTATCGCCTGCCGGAAAAGGCCTACGATCCGGTGGTGGAGCTGTCGGCTGGCGACTCCACTGCCGTGGCCTACGTGGGCTTTGCCAGCGACAGCCTGTCGATACCGGAGCTGAGCGATTACCTGTCGCGGGTGGTAGAACCGCAGTTGTCTGGCATCGACGGCGTGGCCAAGGTGCAGTCGTTCGGCGGGCAGCGCCTGGCCATGCGCCTGTGGCTGGACAGCGAACAGATGGCCGGGCGCGGGGTGACGGCAGCGGACGTGGCGCAGGCGGTGCGGGCCAACAACTACCAGGCGACCCCGGGCCAGGTGCGTGGGCAGTACGTGCTGGCCGATATCCAGGTGGACACCGACCTGACCCGGGTCGAGGACTTCCGTGAGCTGATCATCCGCAACGATGGCACCGACCTGGTGCGCCTGCGCGATGTCGGCACCGTCGAGCTGAGCGCGGCTGCCACCCAGACCAGCGCCACCATGGACGGCAAGCCGGCCGTGCACCTGGGGCTGTTCCCCACGCCGACCGGTAACCCGCTGGTGATCGTCGAGGGCATTCGCCAGCTGCTGCCGCAAATCCAGCAGACTCTGCCGCCCGGGGTGAAGGTGGCGCTGGCCTACGAGACTGCGCGCTTCATCGATGCTTCGATCCATGAGGTGCTGCGCACCCTGGTGGAGGCGATGCTGATCGTGGTGCTGGTGATCTGGCTGTGCCTGGGTTCGTTGCGCAGCGTGCTGATCGCGGTAGTCGCCATTCCGCTGTCGATGCTCGGTGCCGCAGGTTTGATGCTGCTGTTCGGCTTCAGCCTCAACCTGCTGACCTTGCTGGCGATGGTGCTGGCCATCGGCCTGGTGGTGGACGATGCCATCGTGGTGGTGGAGAACGTGCACCGGCATATCGAAGAGGGCAGGTCGCCGGTCGCTGCGGCATTGGCCGGGGCACGGGAAATTGCCGGGCCGGTGATCGCCATGACCCTGACCCTGGCAGCGGTGTATGCGCCGATCGGGCTGATGGGCGGGCTGACCGGTACGCTGTTCCGCGAATTCGCCCTGACCTTGGCGGGCGCGGTGATCGTGTCCGGCATCGTGGCGCTAACCCTGTCGCCGGTGATGAGCTCGTTACTGTTGCAACCCGGGCAGCAGCATGGCGCGATGGCCAATATGGCTGATCGGTTGTTTGCTGCGTTGACCGGGGCCTATGGACGAGTGCTGGCCTACTCCCTGGCGCATCGTTGGATCAGCGCGAGTGTGGCGCTGCTGGTGTGTTTGAGCCTGCCCTGGCTTTACCTGCTGCCCCAACGCGAGCTGGCGCCGCCCGAGGACCAGGCAGCGGTGCTGACCGCCATCAAGTCGCCGCAGCATGCCAGCCTCGAATATGCGGAGCGCTTTGCGCTGAAGCTTGACCAGGTGATGAAGTCCATCGCCGAAACCACCGACACCTGGATCATCAACGGCACCGACGGCCCGGCCGCCAGTTTCGGGGGTATCAACCTCAGCGCCTGGCAGGCGCGCGAGCGGTCCGCCGCACAGGTGCAGGCACAGTTGCAGCAAGCTGTGGCGGATATCGAAGGCAGCAGTATCTTTGCCTTCCAGGTCGCTTCGCTGCCGGGCTCCAGTGGCGGCCTGCCGGTGCAGATGGTGCTGCGCAGCGCCCAGGATTACCCCGAGCTGTACCAGACCATGGAAGTACTCAAGCAACGCGCCCGCGACAGCGGCCTGTTTGCCGTGGTGGACAGCGACCTCGACTACAACAACCCGGTGGTCAAGGTGCGTGTCGACCGGGCCAAGGCAGCTAGCCTGGGCATCAGCATGCAGGCCATTGGCGAGTCACTGGGTGTGCTGGTGGGCGAGCAGTACCTCAACCGCTTTGCCCTGTTCGGGCGTTCCTATGATGTGATCCCTCAGAGTATCCAGGACCAGCGCCTGAGCCCTGCGGCGCTGAATCGTCAATACGTGCGTGCCGAAGATGGCAGCCTGGTGCCGCTGGCTACAGTGGTGCACCTGGATCTCGAAGTGGCGCCTAACCGCCTGTTGCAGTTCGATCAGCAGAACGCCAGTACCTTGCAGGCAATCCCGGCCCCAGGTGTGTCGATGGGCAACGCCGTGGCATTTCTCGAACAGCTCAGCGCCGAATTGCCGCCGGGCTTCAGCCACGACTGGCAATCGGAATCGCGCCAGTATGTGCAGGAAGGCTTTGCCTTGATGTGGGCGTTTCTTGCTGCCTTGGTGGTGATCTACCTGGTGCTGGCTGCACAGTACGAAAGCCTGGTTGACCCACTGATCATCCTGGTGACTGTGCCACTGTCGATCTGCGGTGCACTGCTGCCGCTGGCGCTGGGCTGGGCCACGTTGAACATCTACACGCAGATTGGCCTGGTGACGCTGATCGGGTTGATCAGCAAGCACGGCATCCTGATGGTGGAGTTCGCCAACGAGATCCAGGTGCGCGACAACCTCGACCGTGCTGCCGCCATTGTCCGTGCCGCGCAGATACGTTTGCGGCCGGTGCTGATGACCACCGCGGCGATGACCTTTGGCGTGCTGCCGCTGCTGTTCGCCAGCGGCGCCGGGGCCAACAGCCGCTTCGGGCTGGGGGTGGTGATTGTGTGCGGGATGCTGGTGGGCACCTTGTTTACCTTGTTCGTGCTACCGACCATCTATGCCTGGCTGGCGCGCGACCACCGGGTGACCACGGTGCGGGGGCAGCAGTTGCTGGAGGCCGATCGGGTGTTGGGCATGTGAAGTGAGGGAACAGGAATATCGGGGCTGCTTTGCAGCCCATCGCCGGCAAGCCAGCTCCCACAGGGGTTGTGCCGGGCTTGAAGGCTGTGCAGTCCTGTGTGAGGGGGCCCCTCAGGGACCGCGCTATATTTGAGACAAATGCTGTACCTGTGGGAGCTGGCTTGCCGGCGATGGGCCGCATAGCGGCCCCGGTTGCACGATCAGGACGGTGAGCGATCCCGGCGCATCTGGGTCACCAGGGTGAAGCGGTCATCCGGATGCACGGTCTCGGAAACCGCCATCAAATCACCATTTTCCTCGCGGTAATGGCGGATGATCTTCAACCCCGGTGAACCCGCCTCGGCCTTCAGCGCTTTGGCCATCTCTGCCGTCAGCAGCACTGCCCGCACCTGCTGGTCGACAACCGCGATCGCCCGGCCATAGTGCTGCTCGATCAACCCCGCAATCAGTTGGTCGGGGTGCTCGCGGGCCCGTTCGATGACCTCTGCATAGTCGCGTTGCGCATACACGTCGGTCCAGCACAGCGGCGCGGCATTGTGCAGGCGGTCGACGCGGATGCTCGATACGCAAAAATAGTGTTCCCCCGGTACCAACCCCAGCCGCGCCGCCTCGCTCAGGTCGGCGACGAAGTGGCGCACGTCCTGGATTTCCCGCTGCTGCGTTTCGGCCAGGTGGGCCAGGTCGGCCACGCTGGCCAATGACTGCGAATAGCCGCCGCGCGGGCTGCTGGCCTCTACCCGGGTGCCCACGCGCTTGCGCCGTGACACCAGCCCCTGGTTGAGCAGTTGGTTGATCGCGGCGCGCACCGTGTGCCGGCTCACATCGTAAAGGTCGCACAGCTCGAACTCGGTCGGCAGCAGGCTGCCCACCGGGTAGCGGCCGTTGGCGATGCCTTCCATCAAGTCCTTTGCCACGGTGGTGTAGCGCGTCGGGTTCATACCTTTGGTCTGTTTCGCACATGTAATCGGTTGATAGTGTATCAGCGACTGAATTTCCAGCGCTCTCCCCGGGTGCCCGCGCGCGATTAATTAAGCGCCTGCGAGATCGAGCGCCGCCCGCGCGGCGCTTCGCGGGGCAAGCCCGCTCCCACATTTGTTCCGGGCCAGTTATGCCTGTGCGATTTCGCGCGAACGCCTTGGCGCATGACTCGATTTCGCGTCGGACAAACAAGGCGGTCGCGCGCCCCTGTCACAGGAGTAATTGGCCCGAAACAAATGTGGGAGCGGGCTTGCCCCGCGAAGCGCCGCGCGGGCGGCGCTCGATCTTGTAGGCGCTGAACATGTTGCGGCAAGCACTTGGTGGCCCTGACCCGATCCCTTGGCAGGCACCTCAAAGCCATACCCTGTAAGACATTTCTGAACATGAAACCAAATGCTTCAGAATCAACCCGCTTAGGAATTATCCTACGCGCGCTGCTGAACTATCGCCGTTGTCGGGGAAGTACCTCAGGGATAACGTTTTCGCGTCGCTCCGGCGACCGGGCGTGAGAACCCGACTGATACAAAGCTCCGTCGTTATGGCGGCCGCGCGCGGGCAGGCTCAGGCCTGGCCGAGTTTTGCCTTTGTTCCTCGGTTTCTCACCCCGCGCACGGCTGCCACCCACAATCCGTGAGAAAGATTGAAGTGGCAGTCTCCTTGAGCAGAACAAAGGTGATAGCCATGAAAAAGCTCGTCCCCGATCCACCCCGCCGCCCAATCAATACCCCGTTCTTCACCCCCAAATCCGACATCTACCCACCCCTCGCCCTCGCGCACGTAATCGAGCTGCTACGCGGCGTCATCGAAACCCTCGACGAACATTGCCGCAGCCATGCTGGCGATGCCGGCCTGGGCAATGCCCTGCATGCAACTGAAATCGCCCATTCGCTGGTAACACATTCGCATGCACGGCTGTTCGGCCAAAAGGAAGAGGAGTGAAAACATGGCAGACGAACCCAAGGTCATCGTCACCATCGGCGCAGAAACCTTCCTCGAAGTCGGCAACCCGCCAAAGGATCTGCTGCGGGTCCAGCCCGGCATTCCTATCGATGATGCCTACGAGCAAGTTTCGATCCTGCTGAGCTACATCAAGCATCTGCTGCGCGAAGGCGATATGGAGGACGACCACAAATTCCTGGGCGCCGCCGATTACCTCACGGCGTTGGCCAAGGCATTGATGAACGAAGTCGAACTGACCAAAAATACCTCGCGCTGAACGGCTACCCTGGGGGGGCCGCTTTGCGGCCCTTTTTGCGATCGGGTTTTCCGGTTTTTACTCGGCCGCAATCCATATCGATGCTGGAAAGAAATGTGTTGGCCATGCCGGTCTCTTCGCAGCACAAGGCTGCTCCTACAGGGAGATGTGTCGGCATCACAGTTGGTGTTTTGACCGTAACAGCAATGCCGCTACTGCACACCCGACCAACGCCAGGCAAGCAAGGTAGAACGCATCACTGTAAGCCATCAGGTAAGCCTCCCGCCGAATCGTCCCCGCCAACCCCTCCAGCATCTGCTGCTGGTGCGGCAACCAGCTCTGCACCGTCTGGTTGATGCGCTCTTGCACGCCAGGCTCGAACACTGTCACCTGCTCGTGAATACGCTCACTGTGAAAGCGCTCACGGGTGGCAACCAGTTGCGTCAACCCGGCCGTGCCGATGGCTCCCCCCAGGTTGCGCAGCATCGAGAACACCGCCGAGGCCGAGCCGGCTTCACGCTTGTCCAGCCCGGCCACCGCCAGCACAGACAACGCCACCATGATGAATGGCTGGCCAATACCGCGCACCACCGTGGACGGGATGATCACGTTGTCGGCACTGTCGGCGCTCAGGCTCGCCCCCAGCCAACAGCCCAGGGCCATGATCAGAAAACCGCTGGCGACCATGAACTTGGCGCTGGTCCAGCCCATCAGCCGGGGCATCAACGGCGCCAGCAGCAGCTGCACCACGCCATAGGCGATCAGCGCCACGCCGACATCGTGCGCGCTGAAACCCTGCAGCTGCGACAGGTAGTTGGGCACCAGGAATACCAGGCCGAACGTGGCGGCGCCAAAGATGAACATCGCCACGCTGGCGACGCCGAAGTTGTAGCGCCCGAGCAAGCGCAGGTTGATGAACGAGCGCTGGCCGAACAGCTGGGTCACCACGAACACCACCAAGGCAATGGTTGCGACCACGCTCATGGCAACGATGAAAGGCGAGCCGAACCAGTCCAGCCGGCCGCCTTCTTCCAGCACGATCTGCAAGCCACCCAGGCCGATCACCATGGCGGCGATCCCCTGCCAGTCACCTTTGCGCAGCCGCTCAAGTTGCATCGGCCTGGCCTCGATCGACCAGGCGATGGCGCACAGCAGCGCTATGCCGGGGAACAGTTGTAAATAAAAGATCCAACGCCACGAATAGGCATCGGTCAGCCAGCCGCCAATCGACGGCCCGGCTGCCTGCGCCACGCTGTTGGCCAGGCTGAACAGCGCCATGCCCATGGCCATCTTGCTGGCCGGCAGTTCGGTGATGATCAGCTGGAACGACAGGGGGATCAGCACCGCGCCCGCAGCACCCTGGATCACCCGGAGGGTAATCATCGCCTCCAGGTTGGGCGCCCAGGAACAGGCCACCGAAGCGATCAGGAAGATGAGCGAGCCGGTCCACATCACCCGGCGCAGCGAGAACACCTCCACCAGCCAGGCCGTCAGCGGAATCATCACGATTTCTGCCACCAGGTAGGCGGTGGAAATCCATGAGCCTTCCTCGAAGCTGGCGCCCAGCGAGCCGCGGATTTCTGGCAGCGCGGCGCTGGTGACATGCACGTTCATGCCGGCCATGAAGCAGCCGAGCAGGCCGCCGAGCACCGCTACCCAGGCGCGCAGCGAAACGGTTTGTTCAGTGCGCATCGGCCACCTCTGCGGGGCGGGTGTCGACCGTGCTTACCACCGACATGCCGGGCAGTACCTGCGGGCCATCCAGCGGTGTGTCCAGCAGAATACGCACCGGGAAGCGCTGGACAATCTTGGTGAAGTTGCCGGTGGCATTGTCCGACGGCAGCAAGGCGAAGACATTGCCGGACGCTGGCGAAAAGCTGGCCACATGGCCACGCAGTGGCTGGCCGGCGAAGCTGTCGACGCGGATTTCTACCGGCTGCCCCGGGCGCATGTTGGCCAACTGGGTTTCCTTGAAATTGGCCACCACATAGGCCTGCTGCAGCGGCACCACCGCCAGCAGCGGCTGGCCTGGCACCACGTACTGGCCGGCGCGTACGCGGCGTTGGCCGACCACGCCCGTGATCGGTGCGCGGATCACGGTGTCCTGTTCGTCCTGCTCGGCCAACTGTTGGCGGGCCTGCGCGCGGGTCAACGCTGCCGCGCGCTGTTGCAGTTCGGCGTCAGCCTGGGCTGACAGCCCTTTGGTTATTGCGAGTTGTGAGCGTTGCTCGCGCAGCGCGGCCTGGGCACCTTGCAGCGCGGCTTGCGCCTGGGTGGCCCTTGCGCTGGCGGTTTCCAGGCGCTGCACGGTCGCGGCCTCGTCTCGCACAAGGCCACGGTAGCGTTGCATGTCCAAGTCACTGCGCCGCTGTTCGGCAGTGGCGCTGCGCATGGCAGCTTCAGCCTGCAGGATGGCTTGTTGTTGCTGGTTGATACGCTCGCTGGCCACCTGCTGGCGGGCCTGGGCGGCGACCAGTGCCGCCTGCGCCTCGGCCACACCTGCCCGGGCCTGGTCGAGGCGGGCGCGGTAGTCGCGGTTTTGCAGGCGTACCAGTACATCGCCGGCCTTCACTGGCTGGTCGTCAGCCACTGCGACCTCGGCCACGTAACCGGCCACGCGTGGGCTCAGGGGCACCCAGTCGGCGCGGACGTAGGCGTCGTCGGTGGTCTCCAGGTAGCGGCCGGTGGTGAGCCAGTAGCTGGTGAAGGCCAGCAGGGCGATTGCTGCCAGGCTGCCGCTGGCGGTGTAGGCCAGGCGGCGAGGGGATCTGGCTCTGGCCCGCGGTTCAGTTTCGGCTGGTGCGGTTTGTTCTACGGCGACATTCATGTTCGGTTTCCGTTCTTGAAGTACGACTACTGCCCGACAAGCTGACGCGATCAGTTGTAGGAGCGGCCTTGTGTCGCGAAAGGGCTGCGCAGCGGCCCCAGGATTTCAGCGGCAGTGCACAAATTGCCGGGGCCGCTGCGCGGCCCTTTCGCGACACAAGGCCGCTCCTACAAAGGTCGGCGCAGCCCGTGGCAATGGGTTATCGGCTACCACCGCCCGCCCAGGGCGCGGAACAGATTGACCTGCGCCTGCGCCAGGCGCCCTCGGGCTTCTACGTGGCTGGCCCGCAGGCGGATCAGTTCTCGCTCGCTGTCCAGCAACGCCAGCCCGTCTACGGTGCCGGCGCGGTAGTTGCCCTGGGTCAGGGCATAGCCGCGCTGGCTGTGCGCCAGGGCTGCATCCAGTGCCTGCAAGCGTTGCTGTTCGCCGTCGTAGCGGGCCAGCGCCTGGCGCACGTCTTTCAGCGCGCTCAGCGCCACGCCGTGGTAACGGGCAACCTGCGCCTGCTGCAACGCCTCGGCTTTGCCGACCCTCGCGCGGTTGGCTTTCATATTCGGAAACTCCCAACGGATCAGCGGGCCAATGCCGAACATCACCGCGCGGCTGTCGCCCAGGTTGGCCAGGTGATGGTCCGAGGAGGTCAGCGAAGCGCCAAAACTGACCTTCGGATACAGGTCGGCCCGGACGATGTCGGTTTCCAGGCTGGCGGCCTGCAGTTCCCGTTCGGCCTGGCGCACATCCGGCCGGCGCTCGAGCAAATGCCAGCCATCGCCAGCCGGCAATGGCGTCAACAGCGTGGGGATGGTTGTGCAAGTCGCGGTGTCGGCCACCGAGGCCTGGCCACTGAGCATGCTCAGTTCGTAAAGCGCCATCTGCCGCCGGGCTGCGAGCATCGGCAGCTGCGCCCGCACTTGTTCCCGCAAGCCCAGCAGGCGCTCGCTGTCGAGGGCAGTGGCCACGCCGGCCTGGCGCTGGCGTTCGCTCAGTTGCACGCTGTGATCGAGGGTTTGCAAGGACTGCCTTGCCTCGTCCAGGCGCGCCGCGTAGACGCACTGGTCGATGTAGGCGCGGCTGGTCTGGGCGACCACTTGCAGGCGCACCATGTCCAGCGCCGCAGCGCTGGCTTCTGCCTGCACCCGGGCGCGCTGGATGGCGGCGCGCACCTGGCCCCAGATATCCAGCTGGTAGGCCAACTCGATACCTGGGTTGAATTGCCATTGAGCCGGCGCGTGGCTGTCGGTCGCCTCGGCCAGGGTCTGGTCATCGGCGCTCTTGCCATAGGTGGCGGCAAAGCCCATCGAGGTTGACGGCCAGCGCCTGGCATCGAACTCGCCGATGCCGGCCAGCATAGCCTGCACGTTGGCCTCGGCCTGGGCCAGGTCCTGGTTGTGCGTCAGGGCCTGCTGTACCCAGTGGTTGAGTTTCAGGTCCCGGAACAGCGCCCACCATTGTTCGGGCAATGGTTGCCGGCTGACACCGGCCGGCACACTCGCCAGCGGGTTGGCCAGCAGCGCTGCAGGTGGCTCGGCAGGTGCGGGTTGCCGGGTGCACGCCGCCAGCACGCCGAGCGTGGCGAGTACGGCAAACCGGGCAGGGAAGGGAAATGAAGGCAGTAAGGGCATCACACATGTCGCTCAAGGGTGGTGATGCGAGGTTAACGAGGGTAGGGCGCACGCCGCTGCCGCAAGCGGGACAACCCTGCGCGCAAGTGGGACAACCTGGGGCTCAGTACCCGCGCGCGGTACTGTTTTGCCAATCGCTCGGCGCGTAGCCGAGGATGCGCTTGAACATGGCGGCGAAGGCGCTGGCGCTCTGGTAGCCGTGCTCCAGCGCCACGTTCAGGATCGGCTGGCCATCGGCCAGGCTTTGCTGGCTGAGCATCACCCGGGCACGGGCGCGCCATTCACCATACGACATGCCCACCTCGCGCTGGAACAGCCGTGCCACGCTGCGGGCGCTCATGTTCAGTTGCGCGCCGCATTGTTCCAGGGTCAGGTCCTGGGCCGGGTCCTGCAGGAAGCGCTCGCACCAGGTGCGCAGTCTCGCCTGGTGCGGCAACGGCACAAAGGCATCGATGCGCCTGGCAGTGGCCAACTCGAGCTGGATCAGTGCCCGCACGTGCTCGCCGTCACGCAGGTCGAGCATGCGTGACGCAGCCAGGATCAGCTCGTGCAGCAGGCCGGACACAACGATGACCTGGCAGCGGTCGATGCGCGCATCGAGCAGCAGGGTGCGCATGCAGACCACGCCCTCCATGCGGATGGCATGGCTGACCCCGGCGGGCATCCACAACGCATGCCCGCCAGGGATCACCCAGCTACCGCCCTCGCTGGCGACCCGCATCACACCACTGGCGGCGTAGATCAGCTGGTCTTCGGCGTGGCAGTGGCTGGCCACCTCCTCGCCGTGTCCGTAGTCCATTTCCAATGCTTGCATGCGGGGCATCCTCGGTATTGGATCCGATTATACGGCGGGTTATTGATGCTTGATTGCGAAGGTTGGCGGTTCGGCGCAATTATTCATCGCCTGCGAGATCGAGCGCCGCCCGCGCGGCGCTCGATCTTGTAGGCGCTGCACATGTTGCGGCAAGCACCTGGTGGCCCTGACCCGATCCCTTGGCAGGCACCTCAAAGCCATACCCTGTAAGACATTTCTGAACATGAAACCAAATGCTTCAGAATCAACCCGCTTAGGAATTATCCTACGCGCGCTGCTGAACTATCGCTGTTGTCGGGGAAGTACCTCAGGGATAACGTTTTCGCGTCGCTCCGGCGACCGGGCATGAGAACCCGACAGTCAAGCTAGCAGCACCTTCATGGTGGCCGTACGTGGGCGGGCTTTCGCCTGGCCGGGCCTTTGCTAGCTTCTGCCCGGTTTTCTCACACCTGCGTACGGCTGCCGCCTTCAATCCATGAGAAAGATTCAGGTGGTGGTTCCTTCCCTAGAAGCTGGAATTACACAATGAAAAAGCTCGTCCCCGATCCACCCCGCCGCCCAATCAATCCCCCGTTCTTCACCCCCGAATCCGACATCTACCCACCCCTCGCCCTCGCGCACGTAATCGAGCTGCTACGCGGCAAGGAAGAGGAGTGAAAACATGGCAGGAGAACCCAAGGTCATCGTCACCATCGGCGTAGAAACCTTCCTCGAAGTCGGCAACCCGCCAAAGGATCTGCTGCGGGTCCAGCCCGGCATTCCTATCGATGATGCCTACGAGCAAGTTTCGATCCTGCTGAGCTACATCAAGCATCTGCTGCGCGAAGGCGATATGGAGGACGACCACAAATTCCTGGGCGCCGCCGATTACCTCACGGCGTTGGCCAAGGCATTGATGAACGAAGTCGAACTGACCAAAAATACCTTGCGCTGAACGGCTACCCTGGGGGCCGCTTTGCGGCCCTTTTTGCGATCGGGTTTTCCGGTTTTTACTCGACCGCAATCCCTATCGATGCTGGAATTGAGTCCGCACGTCATGGCCATGGCCGGGAGCCCCGATGAACCGCAACGAACTGCGCAAAGCCGATATCAACCTGATGGTGGTGTTCGAAGCCCTGATGCAGGAGCGCAACCTCACCCGTGCCGCAGAAAAGCTGTTTGTCGCCCAACCCACGGTAAGCGCCGCGCTGGCCAGGTTGCGGGCAATGTTCAACGACCCGTTGCTGATCCGCGTGGGCAACCGCATGGAACCGACGGCCAGGGCCGAAGAGGTCATCAAGTACCTTACCCCGGCACTGGACGCGATGTCCGTCGCCCTCAGCCTGTCCCACGATTTTGACCCGCTGACCTGCAAGATGACCTTCCGCATCGGGTTGTCCGATGATGTCGAGTCGGGGCTGTTGCCGCCGTTGCTGCGGGCGCTGCGGGTGGAGGCGCCGAATGTGGTGGTGGTCGTGCAGCATGTGGATTACTGGCGCATTCCAGACTTGCTGGCAGCAGGCGATGTGACGGTCGGCATCAGCCAGACCAAGGGGCTGCCGGCCAACGCCAAGCGCAAGGTGCTGCGCACGATGCAGGGAAGGGTGGTGCGGGCCGACAAATCAGCCACGCCACTGACGCTGGATGAGTTCTGCGCCCGCCCGCACGTTCAGGTATCGCCCACCGCCAATACGCAGGGTGTGGTTGATGACTGGTTGAAAGAGATCGGCCGCGAACGCAAGGTGGTGTTATCGGTGCCGCAGTTCAGCTCGTTGCCGGCGATTCTGGCCGGGACCGACCTGCTGGCCTGCTGCCCCGACTATGCCGCGCAAGGTATGGAGAGTTGGGGCAACCTGCAGGCCGAGACGCTGCCGTTCGAGACGGCTGCGCTGGAGCTGGCCATGGTCTGGTTGAGCACCACCGACAGCGACCCGGCCGAACGCTGGCTGCGCAGCCGCCTGCAGCAATACATGAGCGGCGAGCGTGAAGTGGCGATCGGGCTTTAGCCGCGATCACTGCGCGAGTGCTCCAGGGCTTTTCTCAAATGCAGCAACGCTCGCTGAAAGACTGGATGGCAATCGTTATAGGGCAGATCGTCGAACGCGGCCCAGAAGAATGTGAACAGGTGGCCATGGTCATCCTGTGTCTGGTGGGACCAGTGCTCGGGCAGGGCACATTCCACCTGGCACAGGTGAAACGACCACACTTGCCCAAGATGGTTAGCATCCCAGCAGCCCAGGTCTTGTTTGACCGTGGCTTTGGTGATGCCTGATTCCTCGGCCAGTTCGCGCAAGGCGGCAGTGGCAGGGGGTTCACCTTTTTCAATGGTGCCTTTAACCAACTGGACGCCGGCCTGAGGGTGGCGAAACAGCAGTATCTGCGCAGGCAGCGAGGATGAAAGGACTACGGGGCAAGCCTTGTTGGGGCGCATGGAGGTTTCCATTTCAGTCAATGCGGTGCGCAGTCGCCCAAGAATGCGCTGCGCAACAGGGTGATGGCTTCGTCCACTGAGTACCCTTGTATCGCCGGTGGTTCAGGGCGCTCACAAAACTCACGCCAGACGTATAGCGTCAACTCGGCGCCGTCGGTTTGCGGTTGCACGCTATCGGTCCAGCCGAATGCCTGCAGCGCGCGGTATCGTTCGTCTGCCCAGAACAGCGCTTCGACCCAAGGGTAAACAGGGATGAAATGGAAGTGGATGGCATACCCCGCGTCATGGCCATACCGGCCCATGTACAAACGCGCCGGTTGCAGCTCCGTTTCCATCACCTGCTGCGTGCGCGCCATGAGAATTCCCAGCTCGGCCTGGGCCTCCACGGGCAGGGCCGCCAGTGAGTTGACCGGCGCCCGTGCGCTGAGCATCAGGTAACCGGGCAGCGCGCTGTTCATGCGGTGGTTCAGCACCCAGTGCCGGGTTTCGTGGATGATGAAGCGGTAGGGGATGTCCAGCATCGCCTGCATTTCACGCCTTCCTGTGGCAAAGCGGGCAGGTTACAGCAGGGCCGGTAACCTGTCGCGATGGCATGAAGCGTTTATGGATGGGCGCTGCGCTTGCGCGTTTTTTTCGTCGGGCGCTTGCCAGGCTTGAGTTGCCAGCGGTCGGCGTTGGCGAGCAAGCGCTCCTGAATTGTGCCTGGGTAGTCGCTGAGGGTGGTCACGGGTGGTACGGGCTTGCCGGGCAAGCCGGCCTCGCGGATTACTTTCGGCCAGCGGGGTCGCCAGCACAGCAGCAGGCTGAGCCAGTGGCCAGTGCCAACGATGACGAAAGCGGGCCACACGAACAGCAGGATAACTTTGAACAACCAGCTGCTTTTGCGGAAGAAACGCCCAAGCCCCTCGAACTGGGCGCTGAATGCCTGGATGGGTGATGGTAGTTGTGTGCTCAGGCGGGGGCGGGGGACGGCGTGTGGGCCTTCTTCCATGTAGCGGCGGATGAATTCCCACTCATCACGCAGTTCGCTGCCGCCTTGGCCTTGTTTGCCGAGTAGGGCCATTTCCATATGGGGGAGGCCGGTGCGGCTGGGGTGCCAGACTAGCCCTAGTCGCATGCCCACGCTCAGTGAGTCATCTTCCGGGTCGATGGCTGTGCTTCCGGTTGTTTTCCAGGGGAAAGTGACGATGCCGCCGCAGTATTTCGGTCGGTGTAGGTGAACTTGTTGGGTTACTCGATTGAAGCGAATGAGCAAGTGACGGCTAGTCAGCATTTCTAGTCGAGTCAGGCTTACTCCATATTTTGAGTAAACATATAGGATAGCACCTGAAACTAGGGCCATCATGAATGTGAGTGCCATCATTAAAACTGAGCGAGCCTCACTATCTGTTACGTCATCCCAGAGAAAATACAAGGTGGAAATTGTCGTAACACCTATGATGGGTATGATGCCGCCTAACGTTGCAATTGTTATGAGGCCGCGCTTTTCTTCTGAGCCTCCACATCGCATTTCAATAAATGTTTCGTTAAAAGCGAAAACAGGTCCGCGTGCACGAGGGTTATCGCTGACAGTTTGAAAGTGTATGTCCTCCTCCAGATCTCCTTCGTAGAAGTCTTGGTTGGCGCGCTTTTCAGCAGATGTCAACTCTGCTTCGTGCACTTTCCTTGCAGCCTCTGACTCGGTAGCCATCCGCCAGAGCCCCCATTCAATCAAATACATTACAGAACCTCGCTGAATGCGGCATGTAACGCCATTAGTTCTTCATGCTCTCCGTAAGGCGCCGAGCCTTTTCCCACGCGGAAACTGCTGCGCTTGCACCACTTTTCCAAAGCGTCATCTTCAAAGATGTAAATTATCAGCGTCAGGGTGAGCCCTATCCAGAAGGCGCCGAGCACTAAACGAGCGAGTAGTAGTCTCGCTGCCTGCGTGCCCAGTTTGTTTGCGAGTGATGACATTGATTGAGTAAGCAATCTTACTATTTTGTTAGTGCTGGAGTTTGCAAGGCGGTCGAATAAAGGCTTAGCTATGGCAACGGCGGTTCCAAGCTCTCCCAATGATAATGATATGGTGGCCACTCCTCTGAACGCGTATGCAGTACCCAAAATTCTCGATTTCTTCTTGTCCTGCTTCGCAGTTGAATCGCTTCGGAGATGCTGAAACCAGTCCGTAAAGTCCCACCATGCCAGCATCCCACCACCGATGCCCGCCAGGCCAGCGCCCCATAGCTTCAACCTCCCCAATGTTACGGAGGCCCCTTTCCCGGTCACACTGTTAGGCCCGTATCGGGTTACCACTTGGTCCACATAGCTGGCTCCGATTTCAAAGCCCGCCGCTGCCGTGGTCATCGCGGCCGCCATGAGTTCAGTCTTGATACGTGCATCACTGTCAGGCAGCTCGCGAGCCTTGAAGGCCATCAGCATGCCTTCGATGAGGCATATCAGGCCGGCAGCACGAACTTTATAGAAGTCGCTTTGCTTGTTATCAGCCTGCATTAGCCCTTCGGCCCAGGCCTGATCCAGGTAACGTGCAATCTGGCCGCCGCTGCGTTGTGGGTTAATGGGCTGCCCGCTTCGCGCAGCCTCACTCAGGCGTATGTCAACAGCCGTTTCATGTACCGAAGCAAACAACGCCAGGCGTAGTCCGTGGTGCAACGCTCGGTCTGCGCTGGTCGGTGCGCCGGTTCTCAGCACCTGTCGACCCAGCGCGACGTACCATCCATACAGCCCGATGCTGACGCTGCTGTTCCGCTTCTGCAGTTCCTCATACAGCGTGTTGATGCGTCCGAAGGCATTCGCAGCGGCGTGGGCGCGTTTGGCAAGGCCTTCGGCCAGCGTGAAGTTGAATTCTGCGGGTGGTTCAGCCTTGGCGGCTTCCAGCAGCGCCGCCAGTTCTTCCCGCAGGTCCTCCTGGTTGTAGCTGATGCCGCGTATTGCCAGGTTTGCCCGGTCGGCCACGTCGCTGCGCCACCAGTGGTCCAGCACCTTCGTGCCCCATTCACTCAACTCCATGCCGATCACGCACTGGCCGGTCTGCTCGGCAAAGGCCAGGCCGTTGATGAGGTCGGCGTTGTCGTAGCGGTCCAGCGCTTGCAGCAACCGTTCGCTGACTACCCAGCGGGCATGGTCCTTGGCGCGGTCTTCTGCCGCTTGCTGGGCGTGTTGCATGGCCTGCTCAAAGGCTTCGAGCTGATCGTGCATGGCCTGACGGTCGACCAGGTGGCCGTATTTCTGGTCGAACTTCTTGCTGAACTCGCCAGCCTCGTGACGGGCCTGGACTTTGGCGCGAACATCGCGCTCGAACTGCGCCAGGTGAGGCTTCATGCGTTCGTCATGGGCGTCGGCTTGCTGCCTGGCCCGTTCGGAAAAGGCGTAGATCTCCGCATGCAGGTGAGGCTGGTTACGTACTTTCTCGGCCATGACTTCGCGCTTGACGATCTGCTCGGCCATCATCTGCGGGTAGAGCTTTTCGATCTCCAGGAACGACTGTGCGACCAGCAGCTTGCGCTCGTTGTCCACGCCGGGTTCCACGGTGCGTTCCAGCCACTTGGTCTTCACATCATCGACAGCGGCATTGCGCCAGGCGTTGAGCTCCTGGGTAATGCCGATGGCGTCTTCGATGACGATGGCGGCGCCACGGGGCTTGGTCTGGTTCATTAGCGGCGCCAGCGCTTGCCGTGAGGCGTGCGGCGAGACGATCTGGTCATTGTTGAACGGCTGCAGGTCCAGTAGCGCCTGCAGGTCTGTATCGTCCTGGGCCTTGAAGTCGGCTACCCAACTCAGTTGGTCATGCTTGAGCACGTGGGGCTGTGGTGGGGCGTCGGAGGGTTGGATGAAACGGGCGATATCGATGGCGGGCAGGCGGCTGCGGTACTCGTCTTCAAGCAGTCGATAGTTGTCGAGCATGCGCGGGGTCAGCGGGGAGGGGCTGAACAATGGGCGCAGTTCCTGAATGTCATCCAGGTCGTAGAGGGTGATGGTCCAGCCGAAGCTGCGGATGATCTCATCAAGATTGCCGGCGCTGGGGGCGGGCTCCCAGGGGGCGTCGGCGCTGATGTACAGCAGTGAGCCGTTGGGCGCGACGCGGTACTGGCTGTGCCACTCGTAGGCCGGTGCGCTGTGGCGCTTGATCAGCAGGTAGAAAAAACCCTCGCGCAGCGGGCGGATGGCGTAGCTGGAATGGGTCATCTCGCCGATGTCCGAGAATGGGCTGAGATAGCTTGGCAGTTTGGGCAGGCGGGCGCGTTGTGCCGGGTTGCCGCCGATGGCGGCGTAGCGCAGGGGCAGCAGTTCGAAACGGCGGGTGCAGTTGGCGACCGGGCTGTTGCGCAGGGCGGGGCGGTAACCGGTGGTAATGCGCCGGCACAGTTCGAGGGTTTCGTTCAATGAATCCAAGGATGTGCTCCAGTGAGCAGGAGTGATCATCAAATGCATGCAACGCGCTGCATTCGACCCGAACCTGGACCCTAGCGAGGAATCACTTCTTGCTGGAGCTTTGCGCTTCCGATACGTGCGTAGGAGATTTCTGAAAATGCGGTGGTCTTGACGTCGGTAGGTGTTTTCACCGGCTATCACGTCCACGAAAAGGCTTCTCGTCACGCTACGGAAAGTCGGTGGGAGAGCGAACCTGATAGATTTTTTGTAGGCGACCTGGCAAATCATAAAGGGCCGCAAAGCGGCCCTGGTGCATTTCAGAACGCCCCTTGCAAGGTCACCATGAAGTTGCGCGGTTCGCCATAGAAGTTGCCCCAGGCCGGCGCACCGATGGTGGCGTAATACTTCTTGTCGAACAGGTTGTTGCCGTTGAGGGCGACCGTCCAGTTCGGGTCGATGCGGTACTGCACGCGGCCGTTCCATACGGTGTAGCCCGCCTGCTGGACGCGGGTAGTGCCGGTGGTACGGAAGTTCTCGCTCTGGCTGTTCAGGCCGGCGCCGACGGTGAAGCGCTCCAGTGCACCGCCCAGCTGGTAGTCACCCCACACCTTCAGCATGTGCCGTGGGATGAAGCTGGAGGTGAAGGTCAGCTCGGTGGGGTCGGTGTCTTCGATGGTACTCAGGTACTTGGTCTGGGTGTAGGTGTAACCCGCCAGCAGCTGCAGCCGCTCGATTGGCGAACCGCTGATCTCGGCCTCGAAACCCTGGGCACGCACCTTGCCGCTGTCGGTGTAGCAATAGCCGTCGCCTGACGGGCAGGCTTCGTTGTAGTCGGTTTCCGCGCGGTGATTCTCGATGGTGCGGAACAGGTTGAACGAGGTGTTCAACGCGCCGTCAAGCAGCTCGCCCTTGATGCCGATCTCGTAGTTGGCACCGGTCTTGGGCTGAAGCGCCTGCCGCTCGGCATTCACCTTGTCGCTCTGCGGCTGGAAGATGTCGGCGTAGCTGGCGTAGGCGGTCCACTGGTCGTTCAGGTCGTACAGCACGGCGGCGAACGGCGTGACCTGGCCGTTTTCCTCGCTGCGGTTATGTACCCAGTAATCGTAGACTTGGGTATAGGAGTCGCTCTTGTTGCGGTACCAGCTGACCCGCGCGCCCAGCACCAGCGTCAGCGGCTCTGCAAGCTTTAGCCGCAGGTTGGCGTAAGTGCCGTACTGGCTGGTGGTGGAGTCGGTTGGCACGCTGCCACCGCGGCTCGGGTTAACCAGGTAATCGCCCTTGGACGGTTGTGGGAAGTTCGCGGTCGGGTTGAACGGGTCCTGCTTGGCGTTCAGCAGCATAAGCGCGAAATAGTCATGGGTTTTCTGCCGGCTGGCGTTGGCGCCGATGATCAGCTCGTGCTGCAGGCCAAACGCCTCGAACTTGCCATCGACATAGCTATCGAAGCCGTAGTCGTCCTGGTCGTAGTCGAAACGACCGGCGCGGACGTTCATGCTGGCGGTGCTGGCGCCGACCGGTACCGTGCCTTCGGAGTAGGCGTATTCGATGTCCTGGTTGTTGTGGGTGTAGATCGAGGCGAAGTTCAGCGTCCAGTCTTCGTTGAAGCGGTGCTTGAGGTCGGCGAAACCGGTAATACGCTGGCTTTGCAGGTCGTTCCAGCTGGCCCCCAGGCAGGTGGAGCGCGACAGCTTCAGGTCACTGCCATCGGCGTAGCGTGGCAGGCCGGAATAGCACGGTGTGGCATCGACATCCTCGTAGGCCAGGCCAAAGCCAAGGGTGGTGTCGGCGGTGACGTCCCAGTCGATGGCGCCGTACAGTATCTGGTCCTGGCGCTTGGCTGTGTCATAGAAGTACTGGCGGTCCTGCAGCGACGCCACGGCGCGCCCCCGCACGGTTCCTGACTCGTTTAACGGGCCGCCTACATCCACCTGGCCGCGGTAGTTGTCCCAGCTACCGGCAGACAGGGTGACGGTGGTGGCGGCTTGTTCCTGGCCACGCTTGCGCACGAAGTTGACGCCGCCGGCAGAAGAGCCGGAGCCCTTCATCATGCCGGCCGCGCCCTTGAGGATTTCGACGCGGTCGTAGAACGCCATGTCGCTGGAAAAGCTGTTGGCCTGCACGTAGTTGCCGCCCACGTCCAGCGGCACGCCGTCGTACTGGTACTGGCCGTCCAGGTTGAAACCACGGGAATAGAAGTACTTGCCGCCCATGGGCGAGTCGTACACGGTGATGCCCGGGGTCTTGTCCAGCACCTGTTCCAGCGTGTTGAGGTTCTGGTCGTCGAGCATCTTGCGGGTCATCACGGTGACCGACTGCGGGGTTTCCTTCAGCGTGTGCACGCCCTTGCCGATGGTCACTGCGTGGGCGGTGTACGACTGGGTGCCCTCGCTGGTTGCGTCCAGCCGGTTGGCGTCGATGTTCATCGGCCCCAGTTCCATCGCCGAGCCGTTGTCTGCAGGCATCAGCACATAGCCGCCATTGCCCTGGCGCTGCGCCTGCAAGCCACTGTTGGCCAGCAGGCGGATCAGCCCTTCCTCGACGCTGTAGCTGCCTTCCAGGCCTGCGCTGCTCAGATTGCGCGTTTGTGCGGTGTCGAACGAAATGGTCACGCCCGCCTGCACGCCAAACTGGGTGATGGCATTGCCCAACGGGCCGGCAGGGACGTGGTAGGCGGTCTGGCTTTGGGCCATGGCCTGGGCAGGCATCAGCAGCAGGCCCGGCGCGCTGGCCAGGGACATGCCGAACAGCACCAGGCGCACGGCCTGGCTCAGCTTGGTTGCAGGGGTGGGGTGCAGATAGGGCATTGCGTGATCCTTCCGTGTCATGGCAGAAAGTCGCTGTCGTCGCGGCTTGTGTCAGGGACGGGCGAGAATCGAAATCAGCAAGGTGTGGGTGAAATTATTTTTGGGGCCGTTATTCAGGCGGGTTCCACGCTCACCCAGTAACGGCTGATATAGCGCACCTTCACGGGCAGGGTTTTGGGCAGGTTGGCCAGTGCAATATCGGTATCGTCGATGCGGAATGCACCGGAAATGCTCATGGACCGGATCGAGGAGGCGCAGCGCAGCACCCCTTGCCGGTAGCGCCCCAGTTCTTCGACAAAGTCGCCCAGCTGCCAGTCGTTCACACTCAGCATGCCCTGCAGCCAGGCCGTCGAATCGACGGGCAGGGCATGTGCGGTGGCAAAGTCGTCGCGGTCAAAATTCACTTGCTGGCTGGCCTGCAGTTGCAGCACCCGATCAGGGTGGTACTGCGGGCGTACTTCGACAGAGCCCTGCAGCACGCCCACGCGCGTCTGCTGGGCAAGTTTGCGGATGCTGAACTCAGTACTACGGGTGAGCACGCTGCCGTCTTCGGTGTGCACGATGAACGGGCGCTGTTCAAGGCCACTGATCGGGCGCACCAGGATTTCCCCTTGGTACAGCTGGATCGCCCGTACTTTGGCGTCATAGCGCACATCCAGCGCGGTATTCACGTTCAGCTCAAGCTGCGAGCCATCCTCCAGCTGCATTGCGCGCCGTTCGCCGCCACGGGTGCGTTGCTGGGCCAGCAAGGCGCGATAGGGCACCTGCTCGGCTGCCAGCCAGCCACCGCCGCCCATGGCCAGCAACAGGCTCAGCACCTTCAGTACATCGCGCCGCTGTGCTTGTGCCGCGCCCAGGCTGGACAGCGCTGCCTGTGGCGGCACCATGGCCCATTGCTGCTGCAGTTTTTCTACCCGCGCCCAGGCGGCAGCGTGTTGCGGGCTGGCCTGCAGCCACTGCCGCCAGGCGTAGGTGCGGGCCTCGTCGCTGGCGCCATCGTTGAGCTGCACATACCAGGTGGCAGCGGCTTCGAGTGTCTTGAGATCCATCGCCCTCAGCCTTCGACTGCCAGCAGGCAGCGGGTCATCGCCTTGATCAGGTGGTTCTTTACCGTGGTCACCGACACGCCGAAGCGCTCGGCCGCAGCGCCGTAGGTCAGGCCTTCGAGTTGAACGGCAAGGAAGATGGCGCGGGTTTTGGCGCCGAGTTCGTCGAGCAGGCTGTCCACGGCCACCAGCATTTCGATGATCGACAAGCGCACTTCCGGCGATACCTCTACCGGCTCCGGGCGCAGGGCCAGGGCTTGCAGGTAGGCTTTTTCGATGGCGCGGCGGCGGGCTTTGTCGATCAGCAGCGCGCGGGCGATAGCGCTGAGGTAGCTGCGCGGCTCGCGGATCGGCAACGGGTTACGTGCGGTCATTACCCGCAAGAACGTGTCGTGGGCCAGGTCGGAAGCATCGGCCGCGTTGCCCAGGCGGGCGCGCAGCCAGCCCTTCAGCCAGCTGTTGTTTTCGCTGTACAGCTGGTGCAGGGACTGGGGATCGAGCGTCGACATGGCGTCAAGACCGCAATATTAATGGGAATTGATCGCATTGTCGTGGTAGGGCAGGTTGATTGCAAGCAGGGTTTGTGACATTGGGGCCGCATTGCGGCCCATCGCCGGCAAGCCAGCTCCCACTGGGGCGCGCAACGCTTGAGGTTTGCGATATACCTGTGGGAGCTGGCTTGCCGGCGATGGGCTGCAAGGCAGCCCTCATTAATGCGATGGCTAGAAACCCGCTTCCAGCTCTAGCAGGTCCTGCACCGTCTGCCGCCGGCGAATCATCCGCAGCGTCCCGTCTTCGATCAGGAACTCCGGCAGCAACGGCCGGCTGTTGTAGTTCGACGACATCGATGCACCATAAGCGCCGGCATCATGAATCACCAGCAGGTCGCCCACCTGAGCCTGGGGCAGGTCCTGCGGGGTCAGTTCCTGGTCATCCTGGGTGAACACGTCACCCGATTCGCACAATGGCCCGGCCACAACAGTCGGCTGCCGTGGGCGGTCCACCGGCTGGCCGTTGGCGTCGAGCAGGGTCATGCCGTGGTAAGCGCCGTACATCGCCGGCCGCATCAGGTCGTTGAAGCCGGCGTCGATCATAACGAAGGTATTGCGGCCCACTTGCTTGACGGCACGCACTTCGGCCACCAGGTAGCCAGACTCCGCCACCAGGAAGCGCCCTGGCTCGATTTCCATGCGCACGGGGTGGCCCAGCATTGCTTCGATTTCCTTGCGCGCCACCGCCCAGGTCTGGGCGTAGCGCTGCAGGTCGACCGGCTTGTCGGTGCTGCGGTAGGGTGTGGACAGCCCGCCGCCGATGGAGAACGCCTCGATATCCACGCCCAGGCGGCCGATCAGCTCGATCATCGAGCGAGCCACCTGTTCCAGGTGCTGGTAGTCCACCCCGGAACCAATGTGCATGTGCACGCCTACCAGGTGCAGGCCATGGGCCTTGATGCACGCCAGCGCCTCGTCCAGCTCTTCGTGCCAGATGCCGTGCTTGCTGTTTTCGCCGCCGGTGTTGGTCTTGCGGCTGTGGCCATGGCCGAAGCCCGGGTTGATGCGGACCCACACGCGGTGGCCGGGCGAGCGTTCACCCAGTTGGCGCAGCATGTCGATGGAGCCGGCATTGACTTCAATCTTTTCTGCCACCACCCGCTCCAGGGTTGGCCGGTCCAGCGCGTCGCAGGTCAGCACCACGCCAGCGGGGTCACCGTCCACGCTCGCACCCGCGGCGAAGGCCCGCTCCATCTCGCCCAGCGACACGGCGTCCAGCACCAGGCCATGGGCGCGCATCAGGCGTAGCACATGCAGGTTAGGGTTGGCTTTCTGGGCGAAGCGCACCGTGTCGAATACGTTCAGCTGTTCGACACGCTCGGCGATGGTGCTGGCGTCGTACGCCCATAGCGGCGAGCCGTGCTGGCGAACCGCCTCGGCCAGAAGGGTGAAGGGTGCGGTCATGGTGGCGCTACTCGTATAAGGAAGGCCACGAGGATGAATCAAAGCGGGAATTCAGAAAAATAGCTATTTTTCTGTCGGTCATTCATATCTGATATACCCATCGTCGACTGACCGGGTATTGCCGTGAAACTGTCCGTCCGCCACATCGAAGTGTTCCGCGCCATCATGGCCGCTGGCAGTGTCACCGGGGCGGCGCGCCTGCTGTTCACCTCGCAGCCCACTGTCAGCCGCGAATTGGCGCGCCTGGAGCAGGTAACTGGCCTGAACTTGTTCGAGCGCGAGGGTGGGCGCCTGGTGGCGACGGCCCAGGCGCTGCTGTTGATCGAAGAGGTCGAGCGTGCCTACGTCGGGCTGGAGCGCATTGATCGCTTTGCCCAGGCCATCCGCAATTTCGAGCAGGGGCGGCTGGCCATCACCTGCCTGCCGCTGTTCTCCCAGACCTTGCTGCCCAAGGCCTGCCAGCGCTTCCATCAGCAGCACCGTGGCGTGAGCGTGAGCATCGTGGCGCAGGAATCGCCGTTGCTGGAGGAGTCACTGGTTGCCCAGCAGCATGATCTTGGCCTGACCGAAATCGAGCAGATACCGCGCGGCGCTTATGGTGAACTGCTGTTCAGCGCCAACATGGTGTGCGTGCTGCCCCAGCATCACCCGTTGCAGGCCAAGGCCGAGCTGGAACTGAGCGATTTTCACGAGGTCGACTTCATCAACCTGGCCAGCCTGGACACCTACCGCCAGCGCCTGGACCAGCACTTTCGCGCGGCGGGGGTGAACCGCCGCACGGTAATCGAGACCACCAGTGCCGCCTCGGTGTGCGCCATGGTCAGGCAAGGCCTTGGGGTGGCGATCATCAACCCGCTGAGCGGCCTGGAGGCGGCCCAGGGCGGCTTGCCGATCCGCAGGTTGCGGGTGTCGGTGCCCTACCAGGTCATGCTGATACGCCCCGACCACCGGCCGGCATCGGCCGCGGTGGAGCCGTTTTGCGAGGCGCTGCGGGTGCAGGCGCAAGAAATGCAGGCAGCATTGCGCTAGCGCCTGACTCTCCTAAGGGGTTTTGTGCTGCCTGTACCGGCCTCATCGCCGGCAAGCCAGCTCCCACAGGTACTGCACATGGCTTGAGGCAGAGGTGTTCGGTGTGGGAGCTGGCTTGCCGGCGATGAGGCCGGTACAGGCAACACAGGTGGGCCCTATGTGAAATCTGGGGTTCAGAGTTCGCAGACGAAGGTCCCGGTCCCGGTCAGGATGTTTTCCAGGGTTTGCTTCACTTCGTCCATGTCACTCAGGTCGCTGGTGAGGTTGATCTCCAGCACCTCGTCCCCCTTCAGCGCATCCTGGTCGCCGGCCGCCACTTCGATCAGCAGGCGCTTGGCACTCAGCGTCACCTTCAGCCCGTCCAGCGTCGACGGCTCGTCATCCAGGGTCAGGTCCACGGTGTCTTCGTCGGGGTAGCGGGTAAGCAGGAACATCTGACCCTTGTCGCTGTGGCAGCACAGGGTCGCCATGTTGTCTTCCTCGTCATCGCAAGGGGTGGCGAACAGCAGGGCGGTGTTGATTTGCATGAGCAGGCTCGGATCAAAGGAAACGGAAGGGAATTCTGACAGTCTTGCGTACAGGCATAAACGTAAAGTTACCGCCCCTTGACCGAAATTGTCGCAGCGCTGCAAGCGTTGATGACCGATCAGTCGTTAAGCTTCGGCGAGCCCTGGGCGTGCCCGCGCACGTTCAACGCCTGGTTTTACCGTCCGCCATGCCACGGGTTGGCTATCGTTGATCCGTACACGGCGCACGCAGCGACGCTTCAACTATTACAAAGCCCAAGCGGAGTACCACAGATGGCGTTCTTCACCGCAGCCAGCAAAGCCGACTTCCAGCATCAACTGCAAGCGGCCCTGGCGCAGCACATCAGCGAGCAGTCCCTGCCACAAGTGGCGCTGTTCGCCGAGCAGTTCTTTGGCATCATCTCTCTGGACGAACTCACCCAGCGCAGGCTTTCCGACCTGGCCGGCTGCACTCTGTCAGCCTGGCGCATCATCGAGCGTTTCGACCCCGAATACCCGCAAGTACGCGTGTACAACCCCGATTACGAACGCAATGGCTGGCAGTCGACCCATACCGTGGTCGAAGTGCTGCACCACGACCTGCCGTTTTTGGTCGACTCGGTGCGCACCGAGCTCAACCGCCGCGGCTACAGCATCCACACCCTGCAGACCACCGTGCTCAGCGTGCGCCGTGGCGCCAAGGGCGAGCTGCTGGAACTGCTGCCCAAGGGCACCCAGGGCGAAGGTGTGCGCCATGAGTCGCTGATGTACCTGGAGATCGACCGCTGCGCCAATGCTGCCGAGCTGACCGTGCTGACCCGCGAGATCGAGCAGGTGTTGGCCGAGGTGCGGGTGGCTGTGGCCGACTTCGAACCGATGAAGGCCAAGCTGCGTGAAGTGGTGGCGCAGGTTGAACAGACCGCCTTTGGCCCAGCCCAGAACGAGAAGGGCGAGGTCAAAGCGTTCCTGGAGTGGTTGCTGGACAACCATTTCACCTTCCTGGGCTATGAAGAATTCACCGTCAAGGGCGACGCCGACGGCGGCCAGATGGTCTACGACGAGCAGTCGTTCCTCGGCCTGCCGCGCCGCCTGCGCGTGGGCCTGACGGCCGAAGAGCTGCGCATCGAAGACTACGCCGTGGCCTACCTCAACGAACCGCTGCTGCTGTCGTTTGCCAAGGCTGCGCTGCCCAGCCGTGTACACCGCCCGGCCTACCCGGACTACGTGTCGATCCGCCAGCTGGACGCCGACGGCAAAGTCATCAAGGAACACCGCTTCATGGGCCTGTACACCTCGTCGGTGTATGGCGAAAGCGTGCATGCCATTCCGTATATCCGCGTGAAGGTGGCTGAAGTCGAGCGCCGCTCGGGCTTCGACGCCAAGGCCCACCTGGGCAAGGAACTGGCCCAGGTACTGGAAGTGCTGCCGCGCGACGACCTGTTCCAGACGCCGATCGACGAGCTGTTCACCACCGTCATGGCGATCGTGCAGATCCAGGAGCGCAACAAGATCCGCGTGTTCCTGCGCAAGGACCCGTACGGCCGCTTCTGCTACTGCCTGGCCTATGTGCCGCGGGAAATCTACTCCACCGAAGTACGGCAGAAGATCCAGCAAGTGTTGATGGAGCGCCTGAAGGCCAGCGACTGCGAGTTCTGGACCTTCTTCTCCGAATCGGTGCTGGCACGCGTGCAGCTGATTTTGCGGGTAGACCCGAAAAACCGCATCGACATCGACCCGCAGCAGCTGGAGCGTGAAGTGATCCAGGCCTGCCGCTCGTGGCATGACGACTATTCGACGCTGGTGGTCGAGAACTTCGGCGAAGCCCAGGGCACCAACATCCTGGCCGATTTCCCCAAAGGCTTCCCGGCCGGCTACCGTGAGCGCTTCGCCGCGCACTCGGCAGTGGTCGACCTGCAACACGTGCTGAACCTGTCGGAAAGCAAGCCGCTGGCAATGAGCTTCTACCAGCCGCTGACCCAGGTTGGCGAGCGCATCCTGCACTGCAAGCTGTACCACGCCGATACGCCACTGGCGTTGTCTGATGTGCTGCCGATCCTGGAAAACCTCGGCCTGCGCGTGCTTGGCGAGTTCCCGTACCGCCTGCGCCATGCCAATGGCCGCGAGTACTGGATCCATGACTTCGCCTTCACCTACAGCGAAGGCCTGAGCCTGGATATCCAGCAGCTCAACGACACCCTGCAAGACGCCTTCATCCACATCGTGGGCGGCGATGCCGAGAACGATGCCTTCAACCGCCTGGTGCTCACCGCCGGCCTGCCATGGCGTGACGTGGCGCTGCTGCGCGCCTACGCCCGTTACCTGAAGCAGATCCGCCTGGGCTTCGACCTGGGCTACATCGCCAGCACCCTGAACAACCACACCGACATCGCCCGCGAGCTGACCCGGTTGTTCAAGACCCGCTTCTACCTGGCCCGCAAGCTCACCCAGGAAGACCTGGACGACAAGCAGCTGCGCCTGGAACAAGCGATCCTGACCGCGCTGGACGACGTGCAGGTCCTCAACGAAGACCGCATCCTGCGCCGCTACCTGGACCTGATCAAGGCTACCCTGCGCACCAACTTCTACCAACCGGATGCCAACGGCCAGAACAAGTCGTACTTCAGCTTCAAGTTCAACCCCAAGCTGATCCCCGAACTGCCCAAGCCGGTGCCCAAGTTCGAAATCTTCGTCTATTCACCGCGCGTCGAGGGCGTGCACTTGCGCTTTGGCAACGTCGCCCGTGGCGGCCTGCGCTGGTCCGACCGCGAGGAAGACTTCCGTACCGAAGTACTGGGCCTGGTGAAAGCCCAGCAGGTGAAGAACTCGGTCATCGTGCCGGTTGGCGCCAAGGGCGGCTTCCTGCCGCGCCGCCTGCCACTGGGCGGCGGCCGTGACGAGATCGCCGCCGAGGGCGTGGCGTGCTACCGAATCTTCATTTCCGGCCTGCTCGACATCACCGACAACCTCAAGGACGGCGGCGTGGTGCCACCGGCCAACGTGGTGCGCCATGACGATGACGACCCGTACCTGGTGGTGGCGGCGGACAAAGGCACTGCGACCTTCTCCGACATCGCCAACGGCATCGCCATCGACTACGGCTTCTGGCTGGGCGATGCTTTCGCCTCGGGCGGCTCCGCCGGCTACGACCACAAGAAGATGGGCATTACCGCCCGCGGCGCCTGGGTCGGCGTGCAGCGCCACTTCCGCGAGCGCGGCATCAACGTGCAGGAAGACCCGATCACCGTGATCGGCGTGGGCGACATGGCCGGCGACGTGTTCGGCAACGGCCTGCTGATGTCCGACAAGCTGCAACTGGTGGCGGCCTTCAACCACCTGCACATCTTCATCGACCCGAACCCGGAGCCTGCGTCCAGCTTTGCCGAGCGCAAGCGCCTGTTCGACCTGCCGCGTTCTGCCTGGAGCGATTACGACACCAGCATCATGTCCGAAGGCGGCGGGATTTTCCCGCGCAGTGCCAAGAGCATCGCCATCAGCCCGCAGATGAAAGAGCGCTTTGCGATTGAAGCCGACCGCTTGACCCCGACCGAGCTGCTCAACGCGCTTCTCAAGGCACCGGTCGACCTGCTGTGGAACGGCGGCATTGGTACCTACGTGAAGGCCAGCACCGAAAGCCACGCCGATGTCGGCGACAAGGCCAACGATGCGCTGCGGGTCAACGGCAACGAACTGCGCTGCAAAGTGGTGGGCGAGGGCGGCAACCTGGGCATGACCCAGCTTGGCCGGGTCGAGTTCGGCCTGAACGGCGGCGCCACCAACACCGACTTCATCGACAACGCCGGCGGCGTGGACTGCTCCGACCACGAGGTCAACATCAAGATCCTGCTCAACGAAGTGGTGCAGGGTGGCGACATGACCGAGAAGCAGCGCAACCAGTTGCTCGGCAGCATGACCGACGAAGTGGCCGGCCTGGTACTGGGCAACAACTACAAGCAGACCCAGGCGCTGTCGCTGGCCGCCCGCCGTGCCCGCGAGCGGATTGCCGAGTACAAGCGCCTGATGGCCGACCTGGAAGCACGTGGCAAGCTGGACCGCGCCATCGAGTTCCTGCCGTCCGAAGAGCAACTGGCCGAACGCCTGGCTGCCGGCCATGGCCTGACCCGCGCCGAGCTGTCGGTGCTGATCTCGTACAGCAAGATCGACCTCAAGGAACAGCTGCTGAAGTCGCTGGTGCCGGACGACGACTACCTGACCCGCGACATGGAAACCGCGTTCCCGCCGTCGCTGGTGAGCAAGTTTGCCGACTCCATGCGCCGCCACCGCTTGAAGCGTGAAATCGTCAGCACCCAGATCGCCAACGACCTGGTCAACAACATGGGTATCACCTTCGTCCAGCGCCTGAAGGAGTCGACTGGCATGAGCCCGGCCAATGTGGCCGGGGCCTATGTGATCGTGCGCGACATCTTCCACCTGCCACACTGGTTCCGCCAGATCGAGGCACTGGACTACCAGGTGCCGGCAGAAGTCCAGCTGACCCTGATGGACGAACTGATGCGCCTGGGCCGCCGTGCCACGCGCTGGTTCCTGCGCAGCCGCCGCAACGAGCAGGACGCCGGGCGTGATACCGCACACTTCGGGCCGAAGATCGCGCAACTGGGGCTCAAGCTTGATGAGCTGCTCGAAGGCCCGACCCGCGAACGCTGGATGGTGCGCTACCAGGGCTTTGTCGACGCCGGTGTGCCAGAACTGCTGGCGCGCATGGTGGCGGGTACCAGCCACCTGTACACCCTGCTGCCGATCATCGAAGCGGCCGACGTCACCGGCCACGACCCGGCCCAGGTGGCCAAGGCGTTCTTCGCCGTGGGCAGCTCGCTGGACCTGACCTGGTACCTGCAGGAAATCAGCAACTTGCCGGTGGAGAACAACTGGCAGGCGCTGGCCCGCGAAGCCTTCCGCGACGACATCGATCTGCAGCAGCGGGCGATTACCATCTCGGTCCTGCAGATGGCCGATGCGCCGGATGACATGGACGCCCGCGTGGCACTGTGGGCCGAGCAGCACCGGGTGATGGTGGAGCGCTGGCGTGCCATGCTGGACGACCTGCGCAATGCCACCGGCACCGACTATGCGATGTACGCGGTGGCCAACCGCGAGCTGGTCGACCTGGCCATGAGCGGGCAGGCGACGGTGGTGCCGTCCTGATCCTTATGGTGAGGTAAAACAAAGCCCCGGCAGCAATGCCGGGGCTTTTTTGTATTCCTGGGCTGGCCCTTTCGCGGGTAAACCCGCTCCCACAGGGGTATCACAAGGCTTGAGTGCAGTGAGGTCCCTGTGGGAGCGGGTTTACCCGCGAAGAGGTCGGTACAGGCTTACTTGAACCGACGCTCCACCCCTTTTTCAACCAGGATCTTGGCCGAAATCTCTTCCACCGAAAAATGCGTGGAATTGATGTTGGGAATGTTCTCCCGGCGGAACAGGCTCTCTACCTCGCGCACTTCGAACTCGCACTGGGCAAAGCTGGAATAGCGGCTGTTGGGCTTGCGCTCGTGGCGGATTGCGGTGAGGCGATCTGGGTCGATGGTCAGGCCGAACAGCTTGCTGTGGTGCTTTTTCAGCACCGCAGGCAGTTGCAGGCGCTCCATGTCATCTTCGGTCAACGGGTAGTTGGCGGCGCGGATGCCGAACTGCATGGCCATGTACAGGCAGGTGGGGGTCTTGCCGCAGCGTGACACACCCACCAGAATCAGGTCGGCCTTGTCGTAGTAGTGGGTGCGCGCACCGTCGTCGTTGTCCAGTGCGAAATTCACTGCCTCGATGCGTTCCATGTAGTTGGAATTGCCGCCGATCGAGTGCGATTTGCCCACGGAATACGACGAATGGGCGGTCAATTCCTGCTCTAGCGGGGATAAAAACGAAGAAAAGATGTCGATCATGAAGCCGTTCGACGTCGCCAGGATCTCCCGGATGTCCTGGTTGACGATGGTGTCGAAGATGATCGGGCGCACCCCGTCACGCTCGGCCGCAGCGTTGATTTGCTGGACCATGGTCCGCGCTTTGTCTGGCGAATCGATGTACGGACGGGTGAATTTGTTGAACGGAATGCTCTCGAATTGCGCGAGCAAACTCTGGCCCAGGGTTTCGGCAGTGATACCGGTGCCGTCGGAGATGAAGAACGCGGTTCGTTTCATTTGCGATCTGGGCCTTAAGCTGATGACGATTCTTGGATATGATAAGTTCGGTTTGCCGAATGCGGCTGTCGGCATTCTCACTTATTTTCCAGGTACAGGCCACAAACGCCCGGCCAAGTCACCGAAGACAGGCGGGCGCCTTTTTGAGCTTTTCCAACACAGTTAGTGGAGAGATCACCTTGGTAGAGTACGTAGTTTCCCTCGATAAGCTCGGCGTCCATGATGTAGAGCATGTGGGGGGCAAGAACGCATCCCTGGGCGAGATGATCAGCAACCTTGCCGGTGCTGGTGTATCGGTGCCGGGCGGCTTTGCCACTACGGCGCAGGCGTACCGCGATTTTCTCGAACAGAGTGGTCTGAACGACAAGATTCACGCCGCGCTCGACGCGCTCGACGTGGATGACATCAATGCCCTGACCAAAACCGGCGCACAAATCCGCCAGTGGGTCATGGAAGCCGAGTTCCCTGCGCGTCTGGATTCGGAAATCCGAACCGCCTTCGCCGAAATGGCCGCTGGCAACGACAACATGGCCGTTGCCGTGCGTTCCTCGGCCACCGCCGAAGACTTGCCGGACGCCTCATTCGCCGGCCAGCAGGAAACCTTCCTCAACATCCGTGGCGTCGACAACGTGATCCGTGCGGCCAAGGAAGTGTTCGCCTCGCTGTTCAACGACCGCGCCATCGCCTACCGCGTGCACCAGGGCTTCGACCACAAGCTGGTCGCCCTGTCGGCCGGCGTGCAGCGCATGGTCCGCTCCGAAACCGGCACTGCAGGCGTGATGTTCACCCTCGACACCGAGTCGGGCTTCCGCGACGTGGTGTTCATCACCGGCGCCTACGGCCTGGGCGAAACCGTGGTGCAGGGTGCGGTCAACCCTGACGAATTCTACGTGCACAAGCAAACCTTGCAGGCCGGCCGCCCGGCCATCCTGCGTCGCAACCTGGGCAGCAAGGCGATCAAGATGGTCTATGGCGAAGAAGCCAAGGCCGGCCGTTCGGTCAAGACCGTCGAAGTCGACCGTGCCGAGCGTGCGCGCTTCTGCCTGAGCGACGAAGAAGTAAACGAACTGGCCAAGCAGGCCATGATCATCGAGCAGCACTACCAGCGCCCGATGGACATCGAGTGGGCCAAAGACGGTGACGACGGCAAGCTGTACATCGTGCAGGCACGCCCGGAAACGGTGAAAAGCCGTTCCAGCGCCAACGTCATGGAACGCTACCTGCTGAAAGAAAAAGGCACCGTACTGGTCGAAGGCCGCGCCATCGGCCAGCGCATCGGCGCCGGCAAGGTGCGCGTGATCAACGACGTATCGGAAATGGACAAGGTCCAGCCGGGCGACGTGCTGGTCTCCGACATGACCGACCCGGACTGGGAACCGGTGATGAAGCGCGCCAGTGCCATTGTTACCAACCGCGGCGGCCGTACCTGCCACGCGGCGATCATCGCCCGTGAGCTGGGTATTCCGGCCGTGGTCGGTTGCGGCAATGCCACCCAGCTGCTGAAAGACGGCCAGGGTGTGACCGTGTCCTGCGCCGAAGGCGACACCGGCTTCATCTTTGAAGGCGAGCTGGGCTTCGACATCAAGCAGAACTCGGTTGATGCCATGCCGGAGCTGCCGTTCAAGATCATGATGAACGTCGGCAACCCCGACCGTGCATTCGACTTTGCCCAGCTGCCCAACGCCGGTGTCGGCCTGGCGCGCCTGGAGTTCATCATCAACCGCATGATCGGTGTGCACCCCAAGGCGCTGCTCAACTACGCAGGCCTGCCGCCAGAGCTCAAGGACAGCGTCGACAAGCGTATTGCCGGCTACAGCGACCCGGTCGGCTTCTACGTCGAGAAGCTGGTAGAAGGCATCAGCACCCTGGCTGCGGCCTTCTACCCGAAAAAGGTCATCGTGCGCCTGTCGGACTTCAAGTCCAACGAGTATGCCAACCTGATCGGCGGCAAACTGTACGAGCCGGAAGAAGAAAACCCGATGCTGGGCTTCCGCGGTGCTTCGCGTTACATCAGCGAGTCGTTCCGTGATTGCTTCGAGCTCGAGTGCCGTGCACTGAAACGTGTACGCAACGAGATGGGCCTGACCAACGTCGAGATCATGGTACCGTTCGTGCGTACCCTGGGCGAAGCCAGCCAGGTCGTCGACCTGCTCGCCGAAAACGGCTTGTCGCGTGGCGACAACGGCCTGCGCGTGATCATGATGTGCGAACTGCCGTCCAACGCCATTCTGGCTGAGGAATTCCTTGAGTACTTCGACGGCTTCTCGATCGGCTCCAACGACCTGACCCAGCTGACCCTGGGCCTGGACCGTGACTCGGGCATCATCGCCCACCTGTTCGACGAGCGTAACCCTGCGGTGAAGAAGCTGCTGGCCAACGCCATTGCCGCGTGCAACAAGGCCGGCAAGTACATCGGCATCTGCGGTCAGGGCCCATCGGACCACCCGGACCTGGCCAAGTGGCTGATGGAGCAGGGCATCGAAAGCGTGTCGCTGAACCCGGACTCGGTACTTGAAACCTGGTTCTTCCTGGCCGAGGGCCAGGGCGCAGCCTGACGTGGTAAAACGCGGGGGGACGTCTGGCGTACCCCCGCCTGGTTTTTTCCAGGGCGTGTTCCAGTAATGGTTCCCGCCCTTTTTTGTGCACCAAGCAACCTTATGCAAAGCAGCAGCATTCTATTTCCCGTGGCCCTGCTCAGTGCCGAGCGCCGCGGCGACCTCAGCGAAGACGTGTACCGGATCAAGGCCGGCAATGGCCCTGACCCTAGCGTCGAGCTTGCCCTTACCCGTCTGGGGCTGGCCGATCAGGGCCAGCCTCAGGGTGTGCCGGTCATTCTCCTGCACGGCAGTTTTTCCAATCGGCGTTTCTGGTACTCGCCCAAAGGGATTGGCCTGGGTGCCTATCTCGCCCGTGCCGGTTTCGATGTGTGGATCCCGGAAATGCGCGGCCACGGCCTGTCGCCACGTAACCACGCCTGGCAGCACAACAACGTAGCCGCCTATGCCCGTGATGACCTGCCGCTGATTGCCGCGTTCGTGCGCGAGCAGTCGGGCCAGGCGCCCCACTGGATTGGCCATTCCCTGGGCGGCACTACCCTGGCGGCAGCCTTGGGTGGTGGCTTTCTTGCTGCCGGGGAGGTGGCCAGCGTTGCGCTGTTCGGTACCCAGATCAGCCGCGTCTACTGGCCGCTGAAAGTGCCACCGCTGGCTTGGGGCGCGAAGTTGGTGCTCAAGCGCTGGGGGCAGATTTCCGGGCCACGTTTCAAGCGTGGGCCGGAGGACGAGCCGATCGGCCTGGCGCTGGAGAGCATGCGCTGGCACGGCCTGTTCGGGCGCTTTGGCGACAAGCAGAACGATTGGTGGGCGGGGCTGGCAGAGGTGGATGTGCCGCTGCTGGCGGTGGCCGGCGCGGGGGACTTCCAGGACCCGGTGTGGGCCTGCCGCAAGCTGTTTGAGCAGTTGGGGGGGGAGCGCAAGCAGTTCCTGCGGCTGGGGCGTGAAGAAGGCTTCGACGCCTTCGGCCATGTCGACATGCTGGTGAGCAAGGCTGCCCAGGTGCAGGTGTGGCCGCTGGTGGAGCGCTGGTTGCGCAACCCGCTGTTGCCGGTGCATGCGTCCACTGTGGCGGTAGAGCCATTGCCAGCCAGCTGACCCTGCATTAGCTGTGCGGGCCTCTTCGCGGGTGAACCCGCTCCCACAGGGATTTCACAGCACTGAAGTCTTGTGATATCCCTGTGGGAGCGGGTTCACCCGCGAAGAGGCCCGCACAGGCTAAAGATGACCGTTTGGTCCTTGGTGACTGCGACAGCCTCCTAGGTGTAGCCTTGGCCGATACCCGCTTTCGTTGTGACTGACAGGAGCCTCCCATGCAGCATTACGTAACGCCCGACCTGTGTGACGCCTACCCGGACCTGGTACAAGTGCTGGAACCGATGTTCAGCAATTTCGGCGGCCGCGACTCGTTCGGTGGCCAGATCGTCACCATCAAGTGCTTCGAGGACAACTCGCTGGTCAAGGAGCAGGTCGAACTCGACGGCAAGGGCAAGGTGCTGGTAGTCGACGGCGGTGGCTCGCTGCGCCGCGCGCTGCTGGGCGACATGCTCGCCGAAAAGGCCGCCAGGAACGGTTGGGAAGGCCTGGTGATCTACGGCTGCGTGCGTGACGTAGACGTATTGATCCAGACCGACGTCGGCGTACAGGCCCTGGCCAGCCACCCGATGAAAACCGACAAGCGCGGCATCGGCGACCTCAACGTGGCGGTGACCTTCGCCGGTGTGACCTTCCGCCCGGGCGAGTACGTGTATGCCGACAACAATGGCGTGCTGGTCTCGCCAAGCCCGCTGAAAATGCCGGAGTGATGCGCCGCACGCGCTGATGGAGCTTTGATGTTCGAGGAAGACAACGCGCAGTGGGGGCTGGTGCATGCCCTGGTGCTCGATGGTAAAGGCGGCGCGCGCTCGATTGCCCGTACCGAACTGGACGACCTGCAGCTGCAACCGGAGCAGAGCCTGTGGCTGCACTGGGACCGCAGCCATCCACAAACCCGCACCTGGCTGCTGCATGACAGCGGCCTGAGCGAGTTCGCCTGCGAGCTGCTGCTGGAAGAAAACACCCGGCCGCGCCTGCTGCCCATGGCTGACGAACAGCTGTTGCTGTTTTTGCGTGGGGTCAACCTCAACCCGGGCGCAGAGCCCGAAGACATGGTCTCGGTGCGCATCTTCGCGCAGGCGCAGCGGGTCATCTCACTGCGCTTGCGGCCATTGCGCGCCAGTGACGAGATGCTTCAGTTGCTGGAGCAGGGCAGGGGGCCGAAGTCGGCTTCCGAGCTGTTGCTGCTGATGGGCGAACTGCTGACCGAAAAGGTCCAGGGCCTGGTCAGCGACCTGTCCGAACTGGTCGACCTGGAGGAAGAAAAGGTCGAAGCCGACGAACGGTACACCCCGGAGAACGGCAGCCTGCAGCAGATCCGCCGGCGTGCAGCGGGGCTGAGGCGGTTTCTGGCCCCGCAGCGGGATATCTACGCCCAGCTGTCGCGCAGCAAATGGAGCTGGTTTGCCGATGCCGATGCCGATTACTGGAACGAGCTGAACAACAGCCTGATCCGCTACCTCGAAGAGCTGGAACTGACCCGCGAGCGTGCCGCGCTGGTGCTGGAAAGCGAAGACCGCCGGCGCAGCGAGCGGATGAACCGCACCATGTACCGCTTTGGCATCATCACCTGCATCTTCTTGCCCATGAGTTTCGTTACCGGGCTGCTGGGCATCAATGTCGGCGGCATACCGGGGGCAGAAAACCCCTATGGCTTCCTGTTCGCCTGCATCGTCGTGCTGGGGCTGGCGGTGGGGCAGTGGTGGATGTTCCGGCGGTTGCGATGGGTCTAGGTGTTCATTTTGAAACATTCGTCCCAATCGGATGTGTGACCCGTCGCCCGGCCATCTCGTCTCTTGCTGACACTGCGCGAGGTGCCCATGCACGATCCGTTTGAAGAATCCCTGCGTGACCTGCTCAAGGCGTCACCCTCCGGCAATGACCGCGATGACCGGGATGACGCCGCCTGCCTGGGTCGCGTGCTGAAAACCGCCAACCGCCAGGTTGGCGCGGGCGATCTGTTCAGCCTGCTTGGCCGCTGGTGCCAGGCGCTGCTGATTGCCGTCAATAATGGCTCGGCGCATGTCGCGCCGGTGCGTCGACACTCTTCCCGCAACGCTGCCACCGGCAGCAAAGCAGATAAGGCCGATTGAATATGGAACTCGATCTCTGGACCCAGAGCCTGGTCACCGCGATGACCGCCCTTTGGACCAAGGTAGCGAACTTCATCCCCAACCTGTTCGGCGCGCTGGTCGTGGTGCTGCTCGGTTTCGTGGTGGCCAAGCTGCTCGACACGCTGTTGTCCAAACTGCTGGCCAAGCTTGGCCTGGACCGCCTGATGGCCGGCACCGGCCTCACCAAGATGCTCGGCCGGGTCGGCATCCAGGTGCCGATCTCGACCTTGATCGGCAAGATCGTCTACTGGTTCGTGCTGCTCATCTTCCTCGTCTCGGCCGCTGAGTCGCTGGGCCTGGAGCGGGTTTCGGCCACCCTCGACATGCTCGCCCTGTACTTGCCAAAAGTATTCGGCGCGGCCTTGGTATTGCTGGTTGGCGTACTGCTGGCACAGGTGGCCAACGGCCTGGTGCGCGGCGCCGCCGAGGGCATCGGCCTGGAGTATTCGGCAGGCCTTGGGCGTATCACCCAGGGCCTGGTGATCATCATCAGCATCTCGGTCGCTATCAGCCAGCTGGAGGTGAAAACCGACCTGCTGAACCACGTGATCGTCATCGGACTGATTACCGTTGGTCTGGCGGTAGCCCTGGCCATGGGCCTTGGCAGCCGTGAAATCGCCGGGCAGATCCTGGCGGGCATTTACGTGCGCGAGCTCTACCAGGTCGGCCAGCAGGTGCGGATTGGAGAGGTCGAAGGGCATATCGAGGAAATCGGCACGGTCAAGACAACGCTGCTGACCGATGATGGCGAACTGGTGTCGCTGTCCAATCGCGAGTTGCTTGAGCAGCGCGTCAATAGCCGCTAACCGCACAAAAGCTGTTAATGTATGCCGCCGCGAAATTCGACCCATGGGGTCGCGCGGCGACATTGACCTGACTGTCGGCCAGATCCGTTTTGAATAAAGTTCATTCGCCGCCCATGCGTTATGACCCCCGCGAGCTCACCGATGAAGAGTTGGTGGCGCGTTCGCATGAGGAGCTGTACCACGTTACCCGCGCCTATGAGGAGCTCATGCGGCGCTACCAGCGGACCCTGTTCAACGTCTGTGCGCGTTATTTGGGGAACGACCGTGACGCGGACGATGTCTGTCAGGAAGTGATGCTCAAGGTGCTGTACGGGCTGAAGAACTTCGAGGGTAAATCCAAGTTCAAGACCTGGCTCTACAGCATCACCTACAACGAGTGCATCACCCAGTACCGCAAGGAGCGCCGTAAACGCCGGTTGATGGATGCCTTGAGTCTGGACCCTATCGAAGAGGCGTCCGAAGACAAGGCCCCGAAGCCGGAAGAAAAAGGCGGGCTGGACAAGTGGCTGGTGCATGTGAACCCGATTGACCGGGAAATTCTGGTGCTGCGTTTTGTCGCAGAGCTTGAATTTCAGGAAATTGCAGACATCATGCACATGGGCCTGAGCGCGACGAAAATGCGTTACAAACGCGCGCTAGACAAGCTTCGTGAGAAATTTGCCGGCCTTGATGAAACTTAGTGGCGTGCAAATATCTCTAACGAACCGGCGAGTTCTGCTAGACTTGCCGTCGAGTTGTCCCCCTTGTTTGTGGTGGGACTGCTTAACTATCACCAGATGGGGATTTAACGGATGAAATTGAAAAACACCTTGGGCTTGGCCATTGGTTCGCTCGTAGCCGCTACCTCGATTGGCGCTATGGCACAAGGCACAGGCGCTGTGGAAGTCGAAGGCTTCTACAAGAAAGAGTTCTTCGACAGCCAGCGTGACTTCAAGAACGACGGCAACCTGTTCGGCGGCTCGATCGGTTACTTCCTGACCGACGACGTTGAACTGCGCCTGGGTTACGACGAAGTTCACAACGCTCGTGGCGAAGACGGCAAGAACATCAAGGGCTCGAACACCGCCCTGGACGCCGTTTACCACTTCAACAACCCGTATGACGCCATCCGTCCGTACGTTTCCGCTGGTTTCTCGCACCAGTCGCTGGGCCAGACCGGCCGTGGCGGTCGTGACCACTCCACCTTCGCCAACGTTGGCGCTGGCGCCAAGTGGTACATCACCGACATGTTCTACGCCCGTGCCGGCGTAGAAGCTCAGTACAACATCGACCAGGGCGACACCGAGTGGGCCCCAAGCGTTGGTGTTGGTCTGAACTTCGGCGGTAGCCCGAAGCAAGCCGAAGCCGCTCCAGCTCCAGTTGCTGAAGTTTGCTCCGACTCCGACAACGACGGCGTTTGCGACAACGTCGACAAGTGCCCAGACACCCCGGCCAACGTTACCGTTGACGCCGACGGCTGCCCGGCTGTTGCCGAAGTCGTTCGTGTTGAGCTGGACGTCAAGTTCGACTTCGACAAGTCGGTCGTCAAGCCTAACAGCTACGGCGACATCAAGAACCTGGCTGACTTCATGAAGCAGTACCCACAAACCACCACCGTGGTTGAAGGTCACACTGACTCCGTGGGTCCAGACGCTTACAACCAGAAGCTGTCCGAGCGTCGTGCCAACGCTGTCAAGCAAGTCCTGACCCAGCAGTACGGCGTAGAATCTACCCGTGTTGACTCGGTAGGCTACGGCGAAACCCGTCCGGTTGCTGACAACGCCACCGAAGAAGGCCGTGCTGTCAACCGTCGCGTTGAAGCTCAGGTAGAAGCTCAGTCCAAGTAATTGGCCTGATGTTTCATGAAAAACCCGGCCTCGGCCGGGTTTTTCTTTGCCTGTTTTTTGTGTCGCGTGTGCCGGCCTTCCGCGGGTAAACCCGTTCCCACAGGGGCTCCACCCGCTTCAGCAGCACTGCAGTACCTGTGGGAGCGGGTTCACCCGCGAAGAGGCCGTACCAGGCAGTGAATCACCCGGCGACTGCTACCAGGTTCTGAGCCATCTGCTGCCCAACCACCTCCCCGATCACCAGCACCGCTGGGCTACGCAAGCCAAACGCCTGCGCATCTTCAACCATCCCCGATACATCGCTCCTGCACTCCCGCTGTTGCGGCATCGAGGCATTCTCGATCATCGCCACCGGCATCCCCGGCGCCATTCCGCCCTCCAGCAAGCCCTGGCGCACCTGCTCCAGCCGCGCTACCCCCATGTACACCACCAGCGTCGTCCCGCCCTGTGCCAGAGCCGTCCAGTTCAGCTCGCTGTCGTCCTGGGTGTGCGCTGTCACCAGCGTCACCCCGCGGCTGACACCGCGTGAAGTCAGCGAAATGCCGCATTGCGTGGCGCCTGCCAGGCCCGCCGTGATGCCGTTGACCAGCTCCACCTCGATGCCATGCCCCTGCAGCCATAGCGCCTCCTCACCGCCGCGACCAAAAATACACGGGTCGCCACCCTTGAGCCGTACCACGCAACGCCCTTGTCGAGCATGGCGCAACATCAGGCGCTGGATGAACGCCTGTGGTGTGGAGCGGCAGCCGCCGCGCTTGCCCACGGCGATCACCCGGGCCTGGGGGCAATGTTCCAGTACTGCCGGGTTGACCAGGTCGTCGATCATCACCACGGCGGCTTGCTGCAGGGCGCGTACCGCTTTGAGGGTGAGCAGTTCAGGGTCGCCAGGGCCCGCACCCACCAGCCAGACTTTTGCATTCATCGGGTATTCCTCATCGGCAGGGTGCACTCAGCCTTTTAGCAGGCTGAGCAGCAAAATCAGGTTGATCAGCAAAGACAGCAAGGCCAGGGTGCGCCACACCTTGAGCGGCTCGCGCTCCAGCAGTGGCCGTGGCCGGCTGGGCAGTTCCTGGTGGTCGCCGCGCTCAAGCAGCAGCAACCAGTGTTCGGCCGTTTCGAAGCGTTGCGCCGGGTCGGCGGCCACTGCCTGCTGCAAGTTGTGCTGCAGCCATTCCGGCAGGTCGGGGCGGTAGCGAGCGGCATTGACTGGCTGGCCGAAACGCGGGCGCTGGAAGGCTTCCACCTCGCCATACGGGTAGTGCCCGGTCAGCAGGTGGTACAGCGTCACGCCCACGGCATACAGGTCTTGGCGCGGGCTGGGCGGTTGGCCATCGAACGCTTCCGGGGCAATGTACGAGGGCGTGCCGGGCACGTCGTGCAGCGGGTCTTCGGACAGGCCTGGGCAGTAGGCCAGGCCGAAGTCCAGCAGGCGCAGCTGGCCATCGCTGCCCAGGTGCAGGTTGTCTGGCTTGATATCGCGATGCAGCAGGTTGCGCCGGTGCAGCACGCCGACCGCCTGCAGCAGTTGCCGGGCCATTTCCAGCCACTGTGGCAAGGGCAGCGGGCCGTGTTCGGCCAGTAGCGTTGCAAGGGTCTGGCCGGGGTATTCGCGCATCACGTAGTACAGGTGTTGGCGCTGGCTGGCTGCATGCAGCTCGGGGAAATGTCGGCCAGCGACCCGGCGCAGGAACCATTCTTCCAGCAACAGCCCTTGCGCCGCCTTCGGCTCCTGCTCGCGTGCGCCAGGCAGGGTCTTGAGCAGCCAGGCTTGACCTTGGCCGTCGCGCACCCGGTACAGCAGCGACTGGCGGCTGTGCGACATCAGCTGTTCGGTAAGCCAGCCATCGATCACCTGGCCTTCGCGCAGTGGGCCGGGTAACGGCCATTGCTGCAGCTGTGCCAGGGTGTCACCGAGGTTGGCCGTGCCCAGTTGCTCCACCTGCACCAGCAAGGCGCTGGCGTTGTCCTGGCTGCCATTGAGGTGCGCGCTGGCAACCAGCGTGTCGACGGCCAGTTGCAGGTCGGGCTGTTCACGCAGCACCGCCTGGATGTGCTGGTCGCCCAGGCTGGCCCAGACTCCGTCGCTGAGTAGCAGAAAGCACTCACCTGCCTGCAGTTCGCCCTCCAGGTAATCCACCAGCAGATGTTGGTCCAGGCCCAGCGCGCGTTTCAGCACATGCTGCATGCCAGGCTGGTCCCACACATGGTCTTCGCTCAGGCACTGCAGGTGCCCGGCGTGCCAGCGGTACACACGGCAGTCGCCGACATGGGCCAGGGTGAAGCGCCGGCCCCGCAGCACCAGTGCGCTGAGGGTGGTCAACAATGGCTGGCCGCTGCCTTGAGCGCGCAGCCAGCGGTTCTGTGCCAGCAGCAGGCGGTCGAGTGCCTGGGCCACGCTCCAGGTGGCGGGGGTGGCGTAGTAGTCCAGGGCCAGCGCCTGCAAGCTGGCGCGTGCTGCCAGGCCACCATCGGCGCATTGGCTGACGCCGTCGGCGAGGGCGAACAGGTAGCCCTTGCTGGCGGCCAGCTCTGGCGCCGGGGTCACCAGGCGCAGGGCGTCCTGGTTTTCCTCGCGCGGCCCGGTGGCGCTGGCCTGGGCAAAGCTCAGTTGCAGGCTCATGGGCGTGCCTCAGACCCGCGCTGCAGTGACTGCAGCCGAGCCCCAGGTGGTGCGCCAGCGCTGTTTCACGCCGTGTAGACCAAACCAGGCAAGCAGGCCCAGGCTGGCGAACAGCCACAGCCCCAGCTGGTAATCGCCGGTGTGCTGCTTGATGGTGCCAAGCCCGGCGGCCAGCAGGAAGCCGCCGATACCGCCGGCCATGCCGATCAGCCCGGTCATTACGCCGATTTCCTGGCGGAAGCGTTGTGGCACCAGTTGGAACACCGCGCCATTGCCAGCGCCCAAGCCAAGCATGGCGCTGATGAACAGTGCCAGTGCGGCGGCGGCAGACGGCAGGTTGAAACCGACTGCGGCAATGCAGATGGCGGCCACGCTGTACATGCCCAGCAGGGTGCGGATGCCGCCGAAGCGGTCGGCCAGGGCGCCGCCGAGGGGGCGCATCAGGCTGCCGGCGAACACGCAGGCAGCGGTGTAGTAGCCGGCAGTGACCGGGCTCAGCCCGTACTGGTCGCTGAAGTAGCCGGGCAGGGCGCTGGCCAGGCCAATGAAGCCGCCGAAGGTGACACTGTAGAAGAACATGAACCACCAGCTGTCACGGTCGCCGAGGGCCTTGAGGTAGTCCGCCATTGCTTTGGGCTTGGGGCGCTCTGGGGCGTTGCGTGCCAGCAGGGCGAACACCACCAGCGCCAGCGTCAACGGAATCAGCGCAAAGCCGAACACATTGTTCCAGCCAAAGCCGGCGGCCAGCGCCGGGGCCAGCAGGGCGGCGAACACCGTGCCGGAATTGCCGGCGCCAGCAATGCCCATGGCCTTGCCCTGGTGTTGCGGCGGGTACCACTGCGACGCCAGCGGCAGCGAAACGGCGAACGATGCGCCGGCAAAGCCGAGGAACAAGCCCAGCAGCAGCACCTGTTCATAGCTGTGTACGCCGAAGTGCCAGGCCGCCGCCAGCGCGACGATGACCACCACCTGGCCGATCAGCCCTGCGGTCTTGGGTGACAGGCGATCGACCAGCACGCCCATGGCAAAGCGCAGGATCGCCCCGGACAGGATCGGCATGGCTACCATAAGGCCCCGTTGTTGTGCACTGAGTTGCAGGTCACCGGCAATCTGCACCGCCATCGGGCCCAGCAGGTACCAGACCATGAAGCTCAGGTCGAAGTACAGGAACGCAGCGAACAGCGTGGGCACATGCCCGGATTTCCAGAAGCTGGTACTCATCGAACACCTCACTCGGCAATGCAACGGAACGAAAAAGACGCCGCTACCCGCTCCAGGAAGGTGGAGGGGAGAGCGACGTCTTTGTCGGGATTTAAGTGGGGCAACCGCCGTTGGCTACCGGTGCAAATACATCAGCAAGAGCCGGGCCAATTCGGAATATCGAGCAGCGCGGACTTTGTGGGAGCGGCCTTGTGTCGCGATAGGGCTGCGCAGCAGCCCCGGCAATCTCAGTGCCGAAGCTGAAATCCTGGGGCTGCTGCGCAGCCCTATCGCGACACAAGGCCGCTCCCACAAGGGCCTGCGCTGCTAGCCGAGCATTTCGTGCATGGCAATGATCTGCTCTGCCACCTGAATCAGCTTCTGCTGCCGGCTCATGGCCTGGCGGCGCATCAGGGTGTAGGCCTGTTCTTCGTTGCAGTCTTTCATCTTCATCAGCAAACCCTTGGCTTGCTCGATGCGTTTGCGTTCGGCCAGTTGCTGGTCGCGTGCCACCAACTGTGCCTTCAGTGCCTGGTCACTTTCGAAGCGGGCCATGGCCACATCCAGAATCGGCTGCAACCGGGCGGCATGGATGCCTTCGACGATATAGGCACTGACGCCCGCCTGGATCGCCTGGCGCATCACCCCGGGGTCGTGCTCGTCAGTGAACAGCACGATGGGGCGCGGCTGGTCACGGCTGACCAGCACCACCTGTTCCATCACATCGCGGTCGGGTGAGTCGGTGTCGATCAGCACCACATCCGGGCGCACCGTTTCGACGCAGGCGGGCAGGTCGATGGTCAAGCCTGGGGCTTCGGTGACCTCGAAGCCCGCCTCGATCAGCGCCGCCTTGAGGCGGCCGAGTTTGTGCTGGGTGTCGTCAATCAGCAGGATGCGCAACATGTTGGTCCCCCTCACGCGCCGACACGGGCATCGGGCAATTCGCCCAGTGCATGCAGGCTGAAACTGCGGGCGTAGCCGTAGGGGTCGCTGCCGTCCCAGCGGGTGCCGTCGATCAGCAGGCTGCTGCGCATCGGCAGCGAAGGGCACTCTACGCCAAGGCTTTGCGCCGCCTCGCTGTACAGGGCCAGCTGCTGTACCTGGCGGGCCACGCCGAGGTAGTCGGGGTCTTCGCGCAGCAGGCCCCAGCGGCGGAACTGGGTCATGAACCACATGCCGTCGGACAGGTACGGCAGGTTGGCCCGGCCATGGTCGAACAGGCGCAGGGCATGCCGGTCCTGCCAGTGGTTGCCCAGGCCATCCTGGTAGTTGCCAAGCAAGCGTGGCTCGATGCTCTCCAGCGGCGTGTCCAGGTAGGCGCTGCCACTGAGCAGTTGCGCGGTGCTGCGGCGGTTTTCCGGGCTTTGCTCGATGAACCGGCTGGCGGCGAGGATTGCCTTGATCAAGGCGCGAGCGCTGTTGGGGTACTGCTCGGCAAAGGGGCGGGCACAGGCCAGGACTTTTTCCGGGTGGTCCGGCCAGATCGACTGGCTGGTGGCAAGGGTGAAGCCTTGGCCCTTGGCAACCGCATCGGCGGCCCAGGGCTCGCCCACGCAAAAGCCGTCGATGCGCCCGGCCTGGATATGTGCGGCCATCTGTGCCGGCGGCACCACCACGCTGTCGACGTCGCGTAGCGGGTGGATGCCCTGGCTGGCCAGCCAGTAATACAGCCACATGGCGTGGGTGCCGGTGGGGAAGGTCTGGGCGAAGGTAAGGCGCGCGCCATGCTGGTGCACCAATCGCGCCAGTGCTTCAGGGTTGGTCACGCCTTTGCGCTGCAGGGCCGGGGACAGGTTGATGGCCTGGGCGTTCTGGTTCAGCCCCATGAGCACCGCCATATCATTGGCCGGTACGCCACCAATGCCAAGATGCACGGCGTAGACCAGGCCATACAGGCAGTGCGCGGCGTCCAGTTCGCCGCTGACCAGCTTGTCGCGCAGCCCCGCCCAGGAGCCCTGGCGCTTGAGGTTGAGGGTAAGGCCGTGTTGCTGGGCGAAGCCCTGAGTGGCCGCGACCACCACCGAGGCGCAGTCGGTCAGGGCCATGTAGCCGATGTTCAGGCTGGGCTTCTCGGGCGCATCGCTGCCGTTGACCCAGGCCAGGGGCGTTGCTCGGGGTGCAGTGTTCACAAGGTTCCTCGCCTGTACTGATTAGGCTGTGGGCCAAACCGGTGCAACCGATGTGCCAGGGCTGCAGTGGCCCCATGATTTACTGTCCTGTCAGCGCCACGGTGGCTATAATCGCCCCCTCACTCACCCCGAGTCTTGCCCGCCCATGTATACCCTGGCCCGCCAGCTGCTGTTCAAGCTTTCTCCGGAAACTTCCCACGACCTGTCCCTGGACCTGATTGGTGCCGGTGGCCGCCTTGGTCTCAACGGCATGCTGTGCAAACAGCCGGCGGCATTGCCGGTCACGGTCATGGGCTTGAACTTCGCCAACCCGGTGGGCCTGGCTGCCGGCCTGGACAAGAACGGCGCGGCCATCGACGGTTTTGCCCAGCTGGGCTTCGGCTTTGTCGAGATCGGCACCGTCACCCCGCGCCCGCAGCCGGGCAACCCCAAGCCACGGCTGTTCCGCCTGCCGGAGGCCACGGCCATCATCAACCGCATGGGCTTCAACAACCTGGGTGTCGATAACCTGCTCGACCGGGTACGTGCTTCGCGCTACAACGGCGTGCTGGGCATCAACATCGGCAAGAACTTCGACACCCCGGTCGAGCGTGCCGTCGATGACTACCTGATCTGCCTGGACAAGGTGTACACCGCCGCCAGCTACATCACCGTCAACGTCAGTTCGCCGAACACCCCGGGCCTGCGCAGCCTGCAGTTTGGTGATTCGCTCAAGCAGCTGCTCGATGCCCTGGCCGTGCGCCGTGAGCAACTGGCCGCTACCCATGGCAAGCGCGTGCCGCTGGCCATCAAGATTGCCCCGGACATGAGCGACGAAGAAACCGCACTGGTGGCAGCCGCGCTGGTGGAATCGGGTATGGATGCGGTAATCGCCACCAACACCACGCTGGGTCGTGAAGGTGTCGAGGGGCTGCCGTACGGTGGCGAGGCGGGTGGCCTGTCCGGCGCGCCGGTGCTCGAGAAGAGCACCCACATCGTCAAGGTGCTGGCAGGCGAGCTGGGCGGCAAGCTGCCGATCATTGCTGCCGGTGGCATTACCGAAGGCCGTCACGCTGCCGAGAAGATCGCCGCCGGGGCGAGCCTGGTGCAGATCTACTCGGGCTTCATTTACAAGGGGCCGGCACTGATCCGCGAGGCGGTGGACGCTATCGCGGCAATGCCACGGGTTTGATCGGCAATAAAAAAGGGCCCCTTCAAGGGGCCCCTGGGCCTTCGCCCGCCGCCCGGATGGGGCGTGCATGGTAAATCGAATTCAGTGTCCTCGATCAGCCAACGGCGTGATTTTCGTTGAGTCTATGGATGCCAGCGGTGCCAGTCATTCCGTCCCAGTTATCACCGCGACCTTCGCGCCAGCCGTTGATCCAGGCTTGGCGAACAGAAGGAAGATTGAAAGGGCAAAGTTCGCGGGATTTGCCGGTGACCCCGTATTGGTAGCCACGTGAATATGCTCTTTCCAACGGATCACGCTTAAGTCTTCTCATAGGGTGTTGCCCTCACTTGTTGACTGTAATGTCCCGTCGGCCTCTCCGAGGCCGGGCAGAGTCTTTCTGCCGGTTTGCGCTCGCTGCCGGCGTGGCGAGCTGAAGGTGCCGCCTCGTTGCGATGCGGCCTAAGACCAGTTCTAACGAATGCGAGTCACGGTGTGAATGATCAATTTGTCATAAGCACGTAACCTTTCTGAGGGTGAAAGGATAAGTAAATAAATGCGACTCAACCTTATTTGGCGTTGAGCCCGCTATGATCGGGGTTTGCCGATCAATGACGTCATTTGGCCAGCGGTGCTCGCGGATGACAGAAATAATTTGAAATGCGACGAAGGGTCACATCTGCCCGGCAATCGCCAGAATTTCTCGTACTGCCTGATGATCTAAGCTGTCTTTGCCACTTGGCCAAGCGTGGCTCGGTCAGGCGGCCCGGCCTTTCGCGGCACGCTTTCGTGCCAAAAAGGGTCACCCGCACGTCTGCTGGAAAGGCGTGCGGGCAAACATCGCGGGGCGATGCGTTGCCTCGTCAGTCAAATAGCCCAAGGCTCTGGAATACTCATGTCGGACCGTTTCGAACTTTATCTCACCTGCCCTAAAGGCCTTGAAGGCCTGCTTGCCGAAGAGGCCAAGGGCCTTGGCCTTGAAGAGGTGCGCGAGCACACCTCGGCCATTCGCGGCGCCGCCGACATGGAAACCGCCTACCGCCTGTGCGTATGGTCTCGCCTGGCCAACCGGGTACTGTTGGTACTCAAGCGCTTCAGCATGAAGAACGCCGATGACCTTTACGATGGCGTCAATGCCGTCGACTGGGCCGACCACCTGGCAGCTGACGGCACGCTGGCGGTTGAATTCAGCGGCCATGGCTCGGGCATCGACAACACCCACTTCGGTGCGCTGAAGGTCAAGGATGCGATCGTCGACAAGCTGCGCAATCGCGAGGGCCTGCGCCCGTCGGTGGAAAAGATCGACCCGGACGTGCGCGTGCACCTGCGCCTGGACCGCGGCGAGGCCATCCTCTCCCTCGACCTGTCCGGCCACAGCCTGCACCAGCGTGGCTACCGCCTGCAGCAGGGCGCCGCGCCATTGAAAGAAAACCTGGCGGCAGCGGTGTTGATCCGTTCCGGCTGGCCGCGCATTGCCGCCGAAGGCGGCGCACTGGCCGACCCGATGTGCGGCGTGGGTACCTTCCTGGTCGAGGCGGCGATGATCGCTGCCGACATCGCCCCCAACCTCAAACGTGAACGCTGGGGCTTCAGTGCCTGGCTCGGCCACGTGCCGGCGTTGTGGCGCAAGGTGCATGACGAAGCGCAGGCCCGCGCGCAGGCTGGCCTCGCCAAGCCACCGCTCTGGATCCGTGGCTACGAGGCCGACCCGCGGCTGATCCAGCCGGGCCGCAACAACGTCGAGCGTGCCGGCCTGGGCGACTGGGTGAAGATCTACCAGGGCGAAGTCAGCACGTTCGAGCCACGCCCGGACCAGAACCAGAAAGGCCTGGTCATCAGTAACCCGCCCTACGGCGAGCGTCTGGGTGACGAGGCCAGCCTGCTGTACCTCTACCAGAACCTCGGCGAGCGCCTGCGCCAGGCTTGCATGGGCTGGGAGGCGGCGGTGTTCACCGGCGCACCGCAGCTGGGCAAGCGCATGGGTATTCGCAGCCACAAGCAATACGCGTTCTGGAACGGCGCCTTGCCGTGCAAGCTGTTGCTGTTCAAGGTGCAGCCTGACCAGTTCGTCACTGGCGAACGCCGTGAGGCGCAGCCTGAAGGCACCGAAGTCCGCCAGCAGGCCCCGCAGGCCAGCGAGCCGGCGCGGCTGTCGGAAGGGGCGCAGATGTTTGCCAATCGCCTGCAGAAAAACCTCAAGCAACTGGGCAAGTGGGCCCGTCGCGAGCAGATCGACTGCTACCGCCTGTACGATGCCGACATGCCCGAATATGCCCTGGCGGTCGACCTGTACCAGGACTGGGTCCATGTGCAGGAGTACGCTGCGCCACGTTCGATCGACCCGGACAAGGCCCAGGCCCGCCTGCTCGATGCGCTGGCGGCTATCCCGCAGGCGCTGGGCATTTCGCCGCAACGTGTGGTGCTCAAACGACGCGAGCGCCAGAGCGGCACGCGCCAGTATGAGCGCCAGGCGACCGAGGGCCGTTTCCAGGAGGTCAACGAAGGTGGCGTCAAGTTGCTGGTCAACCTTACCGACTACCTCGATACAGGGCTGTTCCTCGACCACCGCCCGATGCGCATGCGCATTCAGCGCGAAGCGGCCGGCAAGCGCTTCCTCAACTTGTTCTGCTACACCGCCACGGCCACCGTGCATGCGGCCAAGGGCGGTGCGCGCAGCACCACCAGTGTCGACTTGTCGAAAACCTACCTGGACTGGGCACGGCGCAACCTGGCGCTCAATGGCTACTCCGAGCGCAACCGCCTTGAGCAGAGCGATGTGATGGCCTGGCTGGAAGGCAACCGCGACAGCTACGACCTGATCTTCATCGACCCGCCAACCTTCTCCAACTCCAAACGCATGGAAGGCGTGTTCGACGTGCAGCGTGACCATGTGCAACTGTTGGACCTGGCCATGGCCCGCCTGGCACCGGGCGGCGTGCTGTATTTCTCCAACAACTTCCGCAAGTTCCAGTTGGACGAGCATCTGATGGCACGTTATGCCGTGGAGGAAATCACCGCCCAGACGCTGGACCCGGACTTTGCCCGTAACAACCGGATCCACCGCGCCTGGCGCCTGCAATTGCGTTGAGCCGACGAGGTACATTGCGCGGCTAATGGCCAATAGCTATAACTGAGGGCAGGGCAAGATAATCCGCAGGACGCTGACGTGACGAGATGGGTGTATGTCAAAGTATGGCGTGCGTGCGCGGTTGCTTGGCCTGTGCACAGAGGCGGTGTCCGCCTGGGCGGTGGCACTGGTGGCCTTGGTGGCGGGCGGCCTGTTGACGGCCGCCCTGGCGCTTGCCGCGCAGACGTTCTACAAGCAGCAGTTGCGCCAGCGTTTCGAGTTGCTGGCCAGCGAACGCTCCAGCCGCATTGCCGAGCGCTTCGATGAACAAGAGCAACGCCTGGACGGCCTGCGGCGTTTCTTCAGTTTTTCCAACGAAGTTACCCTGCATGAATTTGACGGTTACGCCCGGCCGTTGCTGCAGCGCACCCTGGCCTACGCTTGGGCACCACGCGTCGAAGCCGCGCAGCGCGCCGAGTTCGAGCGCCACGCCAGTGAGCACTCGGGCCCAGGCTATGTGATCCGAGACCAGGACGCACAAGGCCAGTGGCGCCCCGCGCCGCCGCGCGACCATTACTTTCCGGTGCTGTATACCCAATCCGGTGAAATGCCGGGGCTGCCCTATGGGCTGGACCTTGCCGGACAGGGGGCACCCCAGGCAGCACTGGCGCGGGCGCTCGGGCCTGGCAGCATGGCCGTGTCCGAACCCTTGGCCATGTACGATATCCCTTCGTACGCGCGCGGCCTGCTGATGGTGGCGCCGGTGTTTTCCGATGCCAACCCCCAAGGCGCGGCAGCAGGTTATGTGATGGCCTTGCTGAGCATGCGCGAGCTGGTCAGCGACGCTCGACCGGTAGCGGCCGATGACAACCTGGTCGTGCGCATCACCGACCCGTCTGGGTTGCAAGGCCCCGAAGTGATGTTCGATTCGCAGAATCCGGTCGCCTCCCTGGCGCTGGCCAGCAACCAGGTACTGCACCTGGCCGATCACCATTTCCAGCTGAGCATTTTGCCGAGCCAGGCGTTCGTGCAGGCCAACCGTTCCTCGGCGGTGCTGGCGGTGAGTTTGTTGGGCGGGTTGTTGAGCCTGCTGCTCAGCGTGCTGCTCTATAGCCTGTTCAGCCAGCGTCAGCGCGCCCTGGCCTTGGTCGAGCAGCGAACTGCCGAGTTGCAGGTCAGCGAGCAGTCGTTGCGCGGCACCCACAACCAGCTGCGCAGTGTGCTGGATGCCGCAACCCAGGTGGCGATCATCGCCACCAACCTCAAGGGGATTATCAGCACCTTCAATGCCGGTGCTGAACGCATGCTCGGTTACCCGGCCAGCGAAGCGATCGGGCAGTTGCGCCTTGAGGATTTGGTGCTGCCCGAGGAGCTGAACCTGCGTGCCCATGCGTTGAGCTTGCGCTTTGGTCGCCCGATTGCTGGCGGCCAGGCAATGTTCGCCGAAACGGTGCAGGAGCACGGCGCAGAGCCCGGTGAGTGGACCTTGCTACGTGCCGATGGCAGCCAGCTGTTGGCCAACATGCTGGTTACCGCCATGCTCGACGAGCAGGGTTTGTGGGTTGGCTACCTGGCCATCTGTATTGATGTCACCGAGCGGCGTCGGGTGCATGAGGCGCTGGCGGCGCGTGACCGGTTGCTGGAAAAGCTCAGCGCCGAGGTGCCAGGCGGCATCTACCAATACCGCCTGGATGCCAACGGCCATTCGTGCTTCCCGTATGCCAGCATGGGCCTGTATGACATCTACGAGGTTGATCTGCAGCAGTTGCGCGAGGATGCCACGGTGGTGTTCGAGCGCATCCACCCCGATGACCTGGAGCGTGTGCGCCGTTCGGTGCGCTACTCGGCCGAACACCTGTCACCCTGGCGCGAGGAGTATCGGGTCTGCCTGCCTCGGGCCGGATTGCGCTGGGTGCGTGGTGAGGCGACGCCGGAAGTGGGTGAGCAGGGCTGTACCTTGTGGCATGGCTACCTGACGGACATTTCCGACCTCAAGGGTGTGGAAGAAGAGCTGCGGGCGCTGTCGGTTACCGATTCGCTGACCGGCATCCACAACCGCCGTTACTTTCAGGAGCGGCTCAAGGTCGAACTGGAGCGGGCCCAGCGCGATGGCCTGGCGCTGGCGGTGATCATGCTCGACATCGATCACTTCAAGCGCATCAACGACCGTTTCGGCCATGCGGTCGGCGATCGGGTGTTGCGTAGCCTGTGCCAGCGCATCGGCCAACGTTTGCGGCGTACCGATGTGTTCTGCCGCTTGGGCGGGGAGGAATTCATGGTGCTGTGCCCGGGCAGCGATGCCGAGCAGGCGCGGCTGCTGGCGCTCGAGCTGTGGCAAGGCGTACGCAATATGCCGGTGGAGGGCGTGGGCAGGGTAACCGCGAGTTTTGGGGTGGCGGGATGGCGACCAGAGGAGGGTGCCGATGCCTTGCTGTTGCGTGCCGATGCAGGGGTGTATGCGGCCAAGCAGGCCGGGCGGGACCGGGTGGAAGGGGAGTCGGCCTGATAGCTGTTAGGTGTCAATGCCGGCCCTTTCGCGGCTATAGCCGCGAAAGGGCCGGTACCGACCAACCCATCAGTTGGCCGCTGTGCTGCCAGCCAGCTTCGGCTGGCGATACAGGTCCAGCAACACCTGGTCCAGCACCTGCGAGGCGCCCCACGGTTTTGGGTCGTTGAGGATCGCCGCCACCGCCCAGGTATGGCCGTTGCTGTCGCGGCTGAAACCGGCAATCGCCCGTACGGTGTTCAGCGTACCGGTCTTGATGTGCCCTTCACCGGTCATGGCGGTGCGCTTCAAGCGCTTGCGCATGGTGCCGTCCATGCCCACCAGCGGCATCGAGCTCATGAACTCGGCAGCGTAAGGGCTCTTCCAGGCAGCCTGCAGCATGGCAGCCATTTCCCGGGTACTGACCCGTTCGGCACGCGACAGGCCAGAGCCGTTTTCCATTACCAGGTGCGGCGCGGTAATACCCTTTTTGGCCAGCCATTGGCGCACCACGCGCTGGGCGGCGCGGGCGTCGTCGCCATCGGCATCGGTGCGGAACTGCGCGCCAAGGCTCAGGAACAGCTGCTGGGCCATGGTGTTGTTGCTGTATTTGTTGATGTCGCGGATCACCTCCACCAGGTCTGGCGAGAAGGCGCGGGCCAGCAAGCGAGCGCTTTTGGGAACATTCTCGATGCGGTCGCCACCCTGAATGCTGCCACCCAGTTCGTTCCAGATCGCGCGCACGGCACCGGCGGCGTAAGTCGGGTGGTCGAGCAGCGAAAGGTAAGTCTGCGAGTTGCAGCCGTCACCCAACTGGCCGCTGACCGTCACGCTGATGCCGTCGGCCTGGGGCACCGGGTTGTAGCGCACATCACCGGTGCACTGTTTCGATGCCACGGCCTTGACCTGGTTGTCGATACGGATGCTGGCAATCGGTGGTTCCACTGCGATGGTAACTTTGCCGCCGTCGTTACGGGCGACGAAGCGCAGGGCCTTGAGGTTGACCAGCAGCGAGTCGGGCTTGACCAGGAACGGCTTGTTTTCATCGCCGCCGTCGTCGTTGAACTGCGGCAGGTTGGGCTGCACGAAGTGGCTGCGGTCCAGCACCAGGTCACCGGTGACGGTGCGCACGCCATTGGCGCGCAGGTCACGCATCAGCAACCACAGCTTTTCCATGTTCAGTTTGGGGTCCCCGCCACCTTTGAGGTACAGGTTACCGTTGAGCACCCCGTTGCTCAGGGTGCCGTCCGTATAGAACTCGGTTTTCCACTGAAAGGTCGGGCCCAGCAGCTCGAGGGCGGCGTAAGTGGTGACCAGTTTCATGGTCGAGGCCGGGTTCACCGAAACATCGGCATTGAACACGGTCGGGGTTCCGGGGCCGTCCAGCGGCAGCATCACCAGCGACAGCGCAGTGTCCTGCAGCTTGTTGGCCTTGAGTGCCTGCTGCACTTTGGCAGGCAGGGTGGTATTGACGGCGGCGGCGTGGCTGGGCAAGGCAATTGGCAACAGCAAGCCGGCGAGAAAGAGGGGACGAAGCGTTTTGATCATAGTGAGTAAATACCCTGCGGCGAGGGAAAAGGGCTTTGGGGCTGTAAGAGATGATGGCCCCACGACGTAAAGAATACGCATTATGCCCCAAGCGCAGCGTCGATGCGCCACGTTCGACGGAAAAGCATCGCCAATAAAAAGGCCACCTCGGGGGGTGGCCTTTTCAGCAATCAACCTTTCAGCACGAAGCTGACAAGTCTCACTCAGCCTTGTTGATCGGCTTTTCCGGGTACCAGGCGTCCAGCAGCGGGCTGACTTCGATCTTGGTCAGTTCGCTACGGCCTTTGAGCCAGGCTTCAACGGCAGCACGCTGTTCTTCGCTGACCGAGCCACGTTTGACCGAGCAAACCAGGCCGAAATCGTCACCGCCTACATAATCCAGGCCGTTGGCGTCCATGGCTTCTTCCAGGAACGCGTCGAGGAAAGCATCGATTGCCTGGTCATCCAGATCTTCCTTGAATTCCAGGTTCAGCTCGAAGCCCAATTCCTGAAACTCGTCGACACACAGCTTCTTGCGCAGACGACGGGAGCGGTTTGTGGCCATGAAACAATCCTCTTAGGTAATAACGCCGCGCAGTCTACCAGTTAACACGCTTGGCTGCCTGCCTGAGTATCTGTGCTTGTGGCCAACTCCTTGGTCAGCGCACGTTCCACGCGGCACATATGCCGTGCCAGTGCCTGGCGCCGCAAGCGCACCTGGGCAGTGGGCAAACCAGCGGCTTCAAGCGCTTCGCAGGCCGCCATCAGGTAAGGGGCTTTCAGCATGCGCGCGGCGCTCAGCACCTTGTGGGCGTGCTCGGTGATCGCGCCGCTGTCATGTTGCGGATGCAGCATCATCAAGCTGGCGAGGTCGGCCTGCAGGCTCTGCTGCAAGGCCAGCAGGAAGCGCTGGCGCTCGAGTGGGTCAGGCCCTACCACGGCGGCCAGGCCGTCCAGCTGGTACAGCTTGCGCCGGGGGCGGTGTTGGCGGCGAGGGCGAATACCCGCCAGTCGCTGGCTGAGGGTGCTCAGGCTGATGGGCTTGAGCAGGCAGTCGTCCATGCCTGCGCTCAGGCACTTGCGGCGTACTTCCGGCTGTGCGTTGGCGGTGTAGCCAAGGATGGTGCAGCGTGGCCGCTTGCCATGGCGTTCTTCGGTACGCACGGCCGTCGCCAGTTGGTAACCGTTCATGTGCGGCATGTTGCAGTCGAGTACCACGACATCGAATTCGCCCGCTCGCCAGGTGGCCAGGCCCTCGCGGCCATCGCGGGCGCTGCTGTGTTCCAGGCCCAGGTAGGCAAGCTGTTGCGCCATCAACTGCAGGTTGGCCGGGTGATCATCGATCACCAGCACGTTCAGCCGTGGGTCGGGGACATCGAGGTGCTCGGGCAACGGTGCCGGCAGCACGGCGCCATCGACCCGTAGCAATGGCATCTTCAGCCGCACCTGGGTGCCGACATCTTCCAGGCTCTTGATGGACAGGTTGGCGCCCATCATGTCGCACAGGTTGCGGCAGATGGCCAGGCCCAGCCCGGTACCTGCACGGGCGCCCTGGCTGTGCGGGTTGGCCTGAATGAACGGGTTGAACAGGCGCTGCAGGTCGTCGGCGTGGATGCCGATGCCACTGTCGCGCACTTCAAGCTCCAGCGTTGCTGGCGTGTCAGCGCCCTCGTTCAGCAGGTCGACGCAAATACGCACCTGGCCGTGCTCGGTGAACTTGATGGCGTTGCTCACCAGGTTGGACAGCACCTGCTTGAAGCGCAGGGGGTCAAGCAGAACGTGGCAACGTGCGGCCGGCGCGATCATCACTTCCAGGGCCAAGCCTTTTTGCCGCGCCTGGCCATCGAAAATGCGCCCCACCGATTCGATCAAGGCCGCCAGGTCGACCGCCTCCGGGGCCAGGGACAAGTGCCCGGACTCGATCCGTACGATATCCAGAATATCGCCGATAAGGCCCAGCAGGTCCTTGGCCGAATGGTGTGCCAGTTCCAGCGCGCTGCGGTCCACCCGGCCCTGGTCGGCACGCTTGACTGCCAGCTCGAGCATGCCGATGACGGCGTTCATCGGGGTACGAATTTCGTGGCTGATGGTGGCCAGAAACGTGCTTTTGGCGCGGTTGGCATCGTCCGCCTGCTGCTTGGCCTGGCGCAGATCCATGACCAGTTGGCGGCGATCGCTGATGTCTATCCAGCCGCCGATGATGCCCTGCACTTCACCCAGGGAGTCGCGGTACGGCAAGATCCAGTGGTAGATGGTCAGTTCCCGACCCTTGATCCGTAGTGGACGGTCCTTGATCAGCGGTGAGCCCGCGGCCATGACTTCCAGGTGATCAGCCTGGATCTGCCGAGTCTGCTCGCTATCGGCGAACAGGCTGCAGTCCAGCTGTTTGCCGATAACCTGATCAGAGCTGGCCTGCACGGCTTCGAGGTAGCTGTAGTTACAACTTTTCAGGCACCCCTCGCGGTCACGCACATACATCGGGTGGGGGGTGCCGTTAAGCAGGGCACGCATGAATGCCAGCTGGTCGTTCAGCGCACGCTCGGCATGCTGACGCTGGCGAATCTGCAGGCGCAGGCGAGCGTTCCAGAGCAAGGCCAGCAGCAGAAGCAGGGCCGTGCCCAGCACCACCTGCAGGGCAAGCTGGCTATAGTCCCTGACGTTGTTATCTTCATGTCGGCCAAAGCCGCTCCAGCGGTTGTTGATTACCCCCAGCTCCTCCGGTGAGATGCTCAGCAGGGCCTTGTCGAGGATCGACACCAACGCAGGTGACTGGGCAGTGGTGGCCATCGCGAAATTGGCCGGTTCGCTACCGATCGAGGTGCGGATCACCAGTTCGGGGTTGCTGGCCAAGGCGTGGTTAGCATCTATCAGGGTGGTGATCACCGCATCTACGGCACCGCTGTTGAGTAACGCCATCGAGTAGAACGCGCTTTCGGTCTCGACCCAGCCGACCTGCGGATAGTGCCGCGACAGCATGGCGTCCATGGCGCTGTAGCGGGCGATGGCGATGCGATGACCTTGCAGTTGATCCAGCGAATTGAAGGCCGGATTGTCCTTGCAACTGACCAGCACATAGGTGCTTTCCAGGTAGGGACGGCTTAGTTGGAGGTTGTCCTCGCCCACCTCCGTGGTAGCCAATGCAGCAATCACATCCGCCCGGCCATCCTTCAGGCGAGCGATCATGTCGGCGATGCCGCTGGCGCGCTGTACTTCGAAACGCAAACCAGTGCGCAGGCGAATGAGCTCCAGCAGGTCGGCGGTGATGCCGCGAAAATGCCCCGCGTCGTCGAAATAGGATAGCGGGGCAGCTGTGTCGTCGATGACCACACGCATCACCGGGTGATCCTGCAACCATTGTTCCTCGCTTTCGCTCAACTGCAGGTTGCGGTCGGTCAACAGTAGGTCGCTGCCGGCGCTCCAGCGTTTGAAGATGCTGGCGCGCAGGGCTGGGGGCTGGTTGTCGAGGACGGCGTTCACCAGTTCCAACAGCAGGGTATCCTGCTGGCGCAGGGCAAAGCCGAAGCCGATGGCCTCATGCTTGCTGAAGTTGGCCATGCGCAGGCGTGGCAGGTGGCCGCGGTTGAGCAGGTAGTGCGTGGAGATGGTGTCACCGATGAACACGTCGGCCTGGCCGAACGCCACGGCGTTCAATGCCTGGCTGGAAGAACCAAAGGCCAGCAGCTCTGCCTTGGGGTAGGCGCTGAGCACTTCCTGTCTGGGCAGGTAGTGGTAGAGCATGCCCAGGCGCATCCCGGTCAGGTCCAGGTCCAGCGCCCAGTTTTCGTCTTCACGCGTTACCAGTACCGGTTGATCGATGGCATAGGGGTGTGACAGCGCCAGGGCGTCATTGTCCGCCTCGTACCCATTGGCACTGCCCAGCAGGTCGATATCGCCGTTTCTGAGCGCCTCTACCGCAGCCTGTCGGCTGGAGAAGCGCAGCACCCGTACCGGCAACTGCAGGGCCTTGCCGATCAGGCTGGCGTAGTCGGCGGTCAGGCCCTGGTAATCATGGCCGCCACTGGTGATGTCAAACGGCGGATAGTCGGGGGCCGAGGTACCCAGCACCAGTTCCTGACGACCTTCCAGCCATTGCCGTTGTTCGGTCGTGAGCCGGGGCTGAGCCGGGGCGGACGATGTGCGTGCCAGCAACGTAAAGGACGAGGCTTCAAGATGGGCAGCCTGTGTCCCACCGCTGAACAGCAGCAGCGCGAGCAACAGGCGGGCGAGCGCGTAGGTCATGACCACTCTCAGACCAGCGCATTGCGCTTGGCCATCTCGATCAAGTCGACCAGCGTGTTGACCTGTAGCTTGTGCATGAGGCGCTTCTTGTAGGTGCTGACGGTCTTGCTGCTGAGAAACATGCCCTTGGCGATTTCCTTGTTGCTGCGGCCTTGAGCGAAAAGTTGCAGTACCATCAATTCACGGTCATTTACCTGGCGAAAAAGTTGCAAGTCGGTATCGATCACCTGGTTGTGCTTAATGGCCTGGCTGGGGAAATAGTTATAACCGGCCAGTACGGCTTTGATAGCACTGAGCAGTTCACTCAGGTCTTCCTGCTTGCACACGTAACCTGCGGCACCCGAGTGCATGCAGCGTACGGCAAACAATGCCGGGGATTGTGCAGTCAATACCAGCACCTTCAAGGGCAGGGCCATGGACTGAAACCGGGAAAGCACCTCCAGGCCGTCTAGCTTGGGAATGCTGATGTCGAGGATGACCAGGTCGGGGTTGCTCTCGCGGATCATCTGCATGGCGTCTACGCCATTGTCCGACTCGCCGACAATTTTGTAGTTCTGGTTTTCCAGCAGCATACGGACGGCCAGGCGGATGACCGGGTGGTCGTCAACAATAAATATGGAGTGCATGTTCAACTTCCCTGCGGTCGATTGACGGTGACAGGTGGCACCTTATCGCAGTTGGAAGTCGTCTGGCATGGGAGGAAGGGCTGTTAGCGCCATATGGGAAATGGCTTACAAGATAAAACAAAACGGGCTACGAAATAGGCATGCTTAACGCAATGTCAAAGCGCACTTAGTAACTTTTCATTGATATTTATACGTGGTGTTTAGTTTGCAGCCAGCATGCGTAGGAAGTTTCCTGCAACACGCGGAGCAGCGCTGGGCCGAGCCCAGGCTGCACCGACGTGGTTCAGGTCGGGCTGGAGCGCCCGGTCATTTCCCGCGCCATTTCACTGGCGTAGCTGTCGGTCATGCCGGCGATAAAGTCGATCATGCGCAGGAAGGCGCTGTGCAACGAGGCGTGCGGGTCTGGTGCGTTGTTGCCGATCAGGTCCAGCACCCGGCGGCTCTTGAACGATGGCGTGCGCCCTCCGTGCTGTTCGAGTGCCGCACCGCAGAAGGTGTTCAGCAGTATTTCCAGGGTGGTGTAGGCGCCGATTTCGTGCAGGGTCTTACGCTTGTCCTGGAAGATTTTGTTGCGTGCCATGTCCTTGGCCTGCAGCACGCAGCGCTTGGCCGGGCCGTGCATATGCTCGACCAGGTCACCCGGCAGTCGCCCGGCCAGCAACGCCTGCTGCTGTTCGACGAAGGCGTGGGCGGCGGCGTTGGTCAGGTGTTCGATTGCCTTGCCGCGCAGGATTGCCAGCTTGCGTCTGCGGGAGTCGCGCGGGCCGAGCTGGCGGTAGGTTTCCGGCAGGTCTTCGCCGACCAGGTCGAGCAACAGCGCTTCGACTTCGGCGTATTGCAGCAGCTCCATTTCCAGGCCGTCTTCCAGGTCGATCAGCGCGTAACAGATGTCATCGGCAGCTTCCATCAGGTAAACCAGTGGGTGGCGCGCCCAGCGCTGGTGCTCCAGTTGGGGCAGGCCGAGCTTGCGGGCTATCTGCTCGAGCAGGGGTAGTTCGCTCTGGTAGCTGCCGAACTTGTGCTTCTTGTAGCCCAAGGCGTCGGCATGGCGGGCGCTCCAGGGGTACTTGAGGTAGGTGCCGAGGGTGGCATAGGTCAGCCGGGTGCCCCCGTCGAACTGGTGATACTCCAGTTGGGTGAGCACGCGAAAGCCTTGGGCGTTGCCTTCGAAGTTGAGGAAGTCGGCTCGCTCGTCGTCGCTCATGTCGTCCAGCCAGCCACGCCCGGCGGCCTGCTGGAACCAGTGGCGAATGGCGTCTTCGCCGGAGTGGCCGAAGGGCGGGTTGCCGATGTCGTGGGCCAGGCAGGCCGACTGCACGATCATCCCCAGGTCACTGGGGGCGCACCAGTCCGGCAGGCTGTCGCGCAGGGTTTCGCCGACGCGCATGCCCAGCGAGCGACCCACGCAGCTGACTTCCAGCGAATGGGTCAGGCGCGTGTGGATATGGTCGTTGCTGGAAACCGGGTGCACCTGGGTCTTGCGCCCGAGGCGGCGAAAGGCACCAGAGAAGATGATGCGGTCGTGGTCTTTGTGGAAGGGGCTGCGCCCGAGTTCATCGGCGCTGTACAGGGCTTTGCCCAGGCGTTCGCGGGTAAGCAGGGTGTGCCAGTCCAAGGCGCGGTCTCCGGTCGTTCGAAGCCAGCAGCATAGCCTGTAGGGGCAGCACAAGGCAGCTCCTGCAGGCTGCGCGCGTGTTCAGGGGCGGCGGTTGCCTTGCAGGTACAGGCGTACCAGCGGCAGCAGGCTGGTGCCCAACCGTACCAGGCGCGTCAGGTTGCCGCTGCGCACGCCTTTACCCGTGAGGAAGCCCAGCGCTACCACGGCGCCGATGCCCCACAGGGGCGCATGCTTGATTCCCAGGCCATCTTGCAGCGAGCTGCCCATGCCGCGTACGCGGCGCAGCGGCTCAAGCAACTGCCCGGACTCGTGGCGAATTTCCTGGCGGTGCATCTCCATGCGCAGGCGCAACAGCGCCTTGCGCAGTTCTCGCGGGTTACGCGTGTTCGGCAGTTCTGGCAGGCTCATGGCAACAGGCGCTCCCGGTCCTTGGCAAGTTCTTCGAGGGTGGCGCCGAAGGGCGATGACTCGTCGAACACCGCCGCCTTAAGGCGTACACCGCAGTACAGCGCAGCAATGCCATAGAACACGCACAGGCCGATGATCCCGGCCAGTCGATAGCTGTCCCACAGCAGCACCAGCAGCAGCCCGGACAGTGCGGTCAGCAGCAGCAGGGCGAACACCAGGCCCAGCCCGGCGAACAGCAGCAGGCGCAAGGTCCGGCCTTTCTGCTCCTGCAGCTCGATGCCGAACAGCTCGATGTGGCTGTGCAGCAGCCCCAGCGCGGCCGCGCCCAGGCGCCTGCCCGAGGCGCCGGAAGCGTTGGCTTCATTCTCCATGGGAACCCCTTAGCGCCGGTTGGCCAGCAGGCCGATCAACAGGCCGACGCCGGCCGCGATGCCGATCGCCTGCCACGGGTTTTCCTGTACGTACTGCTCGGCGCTGCCCAGCGCCGCCTGGCCGCGATCACGCACCGAGTCCTGGGTCAGTTGCAGGGTTTCGCGGGCCTGGGCCAGACGGTCGTGAATCTGTTCGCGCAATTCGTCGGCCTGGTCTCCGGCCAGGTTCGCGGTGTCCGCCAGCAGCTTCTCGGTGTCGCGCACCAAGGCCTGGAAGTCAGCCATCAATATCTCTTGTGCAGTCTTTGCCGATTTGCTGGCCATGGGTCTCTCCCTGTCGATGAGTGTTGGTAGTTCGAGTAACAGCACGCGTGGAAGGTTCAAGTGCCGGTGCTGGTATGGGCCTTGCTAAGCCTTTGCCACGTTGCGGGGCGCCTCTGGCGGGTTTTGCGCCGTTTCAGGGCGCCATACGCAGCGAATACCGATAAACCTTAACCCAATCCACGACAAACCCAAGAAAAAACCACGCAGGCTTCGCCCGGCTCACCGAAGCAGGGCAGGGGGCTGGCACCGATTCGGTGCAGGGATGCAGGTTCTTGAACTGTCCTGGTGCCTTTTCAGCAGGTCTGCCTATTTCATGGAAAACATGCACAGCGCGATGGACTCCCTGGTCCACGGTTCCAACACCCTGTTCATACTCATGGGCGCCATTCTGGTGCTGGCCATGCATGCCGGCTTCGCGTTCCTCGAAGTGGGCACGGTGCGCCACAAGAACCAGGTCAACGCCTTGTCGAAGATCCTCAGCGACTTTGCCATTTCAGCGCTGGTGTACTTCTTTATAGGCTACTGGATCGCTTATGGGGTCAACTTCCTCCAGCCAGCGGCGACCCTGGCTGCCGACCATGGCTATGCGCTGGTCAAGTGCTTCTTCCTGCTCACCTTCGCGGCGGCGATCCCGGCGATCATCTCGGGTGGTATCGCCGAGCGGGCGCGCTTCGTTCCGCAGCTGTGTGCCACGGCGTTGATCGTGGCGTTCGTCTACCCGTTCTTCGAGGGTGTGGTATGGAACGGTAACCTGGGCGTGCAGGCCTGGCTGCAAGCACGCTTCGGCGCGCCGTTCCATGACTTTGCCGGCTCTGTGGTGGTGCATGCCATGGGCGGCTGGCTGGCGCTGGCGGCGGTGCTGTTGCTGGGTGCGCGCCGTGGGCGCTACCGCGATGGGCGGCTGGTGGCGTTTGCGCCGTCGAGCATTCCTTTCCTGGCACTGGGCTCGTGGATCCTGATCATCGGCTGGTTCGGCTTCAACGTCATGAGCGCCCAGACCTTGCAGGGTGTCAGCGGCCTGGTGGCGATCAACTCGCTGATGGCCATGGTCGGCGGCACACTGTCGGCCCTGCTGGCCGGGCGCAACGACCCGGGCTTCCTGCACAACGGGCCGCTGGCCGGGCTGGTGGCAATTTGCGCCGGCTCCGACCTGATGCACCCGATTGGCGCACTGGCCACTGGTCTGGTGGCGGGTGCGCTGTTCGTCTGGACCTTCACCGCAGCGCAGAACCGCTGGAAGATCGACGACGTACTCGGCGTGTGGCCATTGCACGGCTTGTGCGGTGTGTGGGGTGGCATTGCCTGCGGCATCTTCGGCCAGGTGGCGTTGGGCGGCATGGGGGGTGTCAGCCTGGTCAGCCAACTGCTGGGCAGCCTGATGGGCGTGCTGGTGGCCTTGGTCGGTGGCTTTGCCGTGTACGGGGCAATTCGTGCGCTGCACGGCCTGCGTTTGAGCCATGAGCAGGAGTTCCAGGGCGCGGACTTGTCGTTGCACCGTATTGGCGCCACCAGCCAGGATTGAGCCAGGTCAGGTGCATGACGGGCGCGACAGACCTAGAATAGGTTTCTCTGCATGCCAAACCGGGATCTGCTCCATGCTGCCTGAATGCCAACTGTTCGGCACCCTCGGCTGCCACCTGTGCGAAGTGGCCGAGGCTGTGCTGATGCCTTTCGTCGATCACGGCCTGCTGGTGGAACTGGTCGACATCGCCGAGAGCGAGTCCTTGTTCGAGCGCTATGGCTTGATCATTCCGGTGCTGCGGCGCTGCGACAACAGCGCCGAGTTGCACTGGCCGTTCGATGCCGAACAGGTGGTGGCCTTTCTTGGGCAATGAAGGCCGCAGAGGAGTTGCAACCCTGCTCCATGGTCTGTGAAGCGAGCTGATGATCAGGTTCCGGCGCACTGGCGCCCAGACCTTCTCCATCATCGGAATCGCTCGCCATGTTGATCACTCCCCATTTCACCTTCGATGAAATGACCGTTTCCCAGCTCGCCGCCAGGGACGGATTCGATAACACCCCACCCCCTGAAGCCAGGGCCAACCTGCTGTTGCTGTGCTGTGCGCTGGAACAGGTACGTGCACTGTTCGACGCGCCCATCATTGTCAGCAGCGGCTATCGCAGCGAAAAGGTCAACCGGCTGATCGGCGGTGCCGTGAGCAGCCAGCATGTGCAAGGGCTGGCGGCGGACTTCACGGTGGTCGAGGTCAGCCCGCGTGAGACCGTGCGGCGGATCAGCGAAAGTGGCGTGCTCTTCGATCAACTCATTCTGGAATTCGACAAGTGGGTGCATCTGTCAGTGGCGCGAGACACGCCGCGTAGACAGGTGCTGACCATACGCAAAGGGAGCGGCTACCTGGCGGGGCTGCAATGAAGCGCATTGACGGCAGCAAGGGTATGTTCGTATGCTGTATATAAATACAGTATTGAGGTGAAACCATGCTCAACGTCGAGCAACTCAAGTACAGCGTCAACCGCATGCCCGTGGAGCGGGTGGCCGACGCCGTTCTGGAACTGCGCCTCGAAGGCCTGGTGACCGACGACCGCACGCCGTTCGGCAAGGTCCACTTCAATACCTGCTTCGCCGAGATCGAGGCCTTGTTCCAGCGTGCCGGTTATCACCGGGGGCTGGATGTGGTGGGCTACCAGGGGTTGCTCTATGCCCTCTATGACCCTGGCCGCTGGGAACCTGTGCAGGTGCTGCGCTGGCTGAAGGAACGCAGCGAGGCAGTGGCCGAGGCTGGTTGAGGGCGCGGGCTTGGGCGATAATGCGCGGCCGTGAACGTTACGAGCCTTGCCATGACCACGCCTTTCGACCCCGCCCGCCAGCAAGCCAGCACGGTGTGCCTGCCACCCGGTAACTGGGCGACAGTGCTCGATTGCTTGTGTGACCATTTCAAGGCCATCGACCGCGCCCAGTGGCTTGACCGCTTTGCCCGTGGCCGGGTGCTGAATGCCGAGGGGCAGGCGGTTTCCGCCGAGCTGCCTTACAAGCGTGGCATGCGTTTGCACTACTTCCGCGAAGTGCCGAACGAACGGCCAATCCCGGTGCAGGAGGTGGTACTGCATGTGGACGAGCACTTGCTGGTGGCCGACAAACCGCATTTCCTACCGGTGACGCCGACGGGTGAGTATGTCGAGCAGACCTTGCTGCGCCGACTGATCCGTCGTCTGGGCAACCCACATTTGGTGCCGTTGCACCGCATTGACCGGCACACCGCAGGGCTTGTGCTGTTTTCCGCCAACCCGCAAAGCCGCAGCGCCTACCAGCGACTGTTCCCCGAGCGGCGTATCGACAAGCGCTACCAGGCCATTGCCGCTGCCCTGCCGCAGCATGCATTTCCACTTGTGCACAAAAGCCGCCTGGTGCATGGCGAGCCGTTTTTTCGCATGCACGAAGTTGAGGGCGAGGCCAACAGTGAAACCCTGGCCCAAGTGCTGGAAAAGAACGGTGAGCTGTGGCGCTATGGCTTGTCGCCAGTGACAGGCAAGACCCATCAGCTACGCGTGCACATGGCAGCGTTGGGGGCGGGGATCAGCAACGACCCTTTCTATCCGCAGTTGCGCAACGAAGAAGATGACTATCAGCGACCGCTGAAACTGTTGGCGCACAGCTTGCGTTTCGAGGACCCGCTAAGCGGCGAAGAGCGCTTTTTCGAAAGCCGCTTGCAGTTGGACTGGTAACGCAGCAAGCCGGGCTTACGCGGTCCCTGCAGGCAGCCTTGTGTCGCGAAAGGGCGTTCCTACAGGGACGGTGCAAGCCTGCTGCAATCAGCGGTTGAACCGCTCCACCAACGAATACTGGCTCCCTGCCGTGCTGGTCAGTTCCTCGCTCAGCAGTGCCGAGTGCTGCGCCTGCTCGGCGGTCTGGTCGGCCAGTTCGGCAATGGTGCTGATGTTGCGGCTGATTTCGTCAGCCACTGCGGTCTGCTCCTCGGTCGCTGCGGCAATCTGGGTGGCCATGTCGGTGATGTTGGCCACCGCTTCGCTGATCCCCACCAATGCTTCGTCAGCCTGCATCACCCGGTCGACACCTTCCTGCGCCTGGCGGTGGCCGGTTTCCATGGTCAGCACGGCATTGCTGGCGGTTTGTTGCAACTTGGCGATCAGGCCGTGGATCTGCCCGGTGGATTCGGCGGTGCGCTGGGCCAGCTGGCGCACTTCATCGGCTACCACGGCAAAGCCGCGGCCCATTTCACCGGCACGCGCCGCTTCGATGGCCGCATTCAGCGCCAGCAGGTTGGTCTGGTCGGCGATACCCTTGATCACGTCGACCACGCCACCAATTTCATCGCTGTCCTTGGCCAGTTGCGTCACCGTCTGGCCGGTTTCGCCCACCGCCGCCGACAGGCGTTCAATGGCCTCGCGGGTTTCCCCGGCAATCTGCCGGCCCTGGCTGGTCAGGCGGTTGGCTTCCTGGGTGGCGTCGGCAGTACGCTGCACGTGGTTGGCCACTTCCTGAGTGGTGGCGGCCATCTGGTTTACCGCAGCGGCAACCTGCTCGGTCTCCACTCGCTGGCGTTCCAGCCCCGAGGAGCTCTTGTGCGCCAGGGCATCGGACTGACGCGCCTGGTCGCTGAGGTGCTCGGCACTGTCCTGCAGGCGGGTCAGGCAGGTTTTCATGCGGGCATCCTGGCTGAGCATGGCCATTTCCAGGCGCGCCTGCACGCCACGGCTGTCGGTGTACATCTGTGCGATCAGCGGGTCGGAAGTGGTCTGTTCGGCCAGACGCAACAGGCGCTTGAGGCCGCGTTGCTGCCAGCTCAGGCCGAGCAGGCCCAAGGGCACGGATAGCCCGGCAGCCAGGGCAAAGCCCCAGGAATGGCCCAGCCAGTTGCCGATCAGGAAGCCTACCTGGCTGATGAGGATGAACGGCAGCCAGTCCTGCAGCACTGGCAGCCACTTGTCCCTGCGAGGTACGGCCGGCTTGCCCTGGTTGATGCGCTGGTACAGGCCTTCGGCGCGACGGATCTGCTCGGCGGTGGGTTTGACTCGCACCGACTCGAAGCCGACAACTTGGTTGTTATCGAAGATGGGTGTGACGTAGGCGTTGACCCAGTAATGGTCGCCAGACTTGCAGCGGTTCTTGACGATACCCATCCATGGCTGGCCCTGCTTGAGGGTTTGCCACATGTGGGCAAACACTGCAGCCGGCACGTCGGGGTGGCGTACCAGGTTGTGCGGCGCGCCCGTCAGCTCTTCGCGGGTGAAACCGCTGATTTCGATGAAGGCATCGTTGCAGTAGGTGATCACGCCCTTGGCGTTGGTGGTGGAGATCAACCGCTGCTGGGCAGGGAAAGTCCGTTCTCTCTGGGTAATCGGCTGGTTGTTACGCATGGGTTGATAGTCCGCAGGGCTTTGGACGGTTATCGGCAAGCGGCTGGTTTTATTGAATGATTATTTAATGGAGCGTCGTGGGAGCTATGGCGCCTGTGAAATCGAGCGCCGCGCGGGCGGCGCTCGATTTCACAGGCGCTGCATATCTTCAGCCAGGCACCTCAGCCAGCAATCAGCTGACGCAACACATAATGCAGAATGCCCCCGGCCCTGAAATACTCCACTTCATTCAGGGTATCGATCCGGCACAACACGTCGATCTGTTCCTGCTGGCCATCCTCGCGGGTGATGCGCAAGGGCAAGCTCATGCCCGGGCGAATCTGCGCGCCGTTCAAACCCAGCACATCGATTTGCTCCTTGCCGGTGAGCCCCAGCTGCTTGCGGTCGTTCCCGGCCTTGAATTGCAGCGGCAGCACGCCCATGCCGACCAGGTTGGAGCGATGAATACGCTCGAAGCTTTCTGCGAGCACGGCTTTGACACCCAGCAGGTTGGTACCCTTGGCTGCCCAGTCGCGGCTCGAGCCGGTGCCGTATTCCTGGCCGGCGATCACCACCAGCGGGGTGCCTTCCTGCTGGTAACGCATGGCCGCATCATAGATCGACAACTTCTCGCCAGTGGGCACGTGCAAGGTGTTGCCGCCTTCTTCCCCCCCCAGCATTTCGTTGCGGATACGGATGTTGGCGAAGGTGCCACGCATCATCACCTCGTGGTTGCCACGCCGCGAGCCGTAGGAGTTGAAGTCGCGTGGTTCTACGCCTTGTTCGCGCAGGTAGCGCCCGGCCGGGCTGTCGGCCTTGATGTTGCCAGCGGGGGAGATGTGGTCGGTGGTCACCGAGTCGCCCAGCAGTGCCAGCACCCGCGCGCCGTGGATGTCGGCGATGGCTGGTGGCGGCCCGCCGATGCCGTCGAAGAACGGCGGGTGCTGGATGTAGGTGGAGTCAGCCTGCCACACGTAGGTGGCGGCCTGTGGCACTTCGATGGCCTTCCACTGCGCATCACCTGCGAACACTTCGGCGTATTCCTTGTGGAACATTGCCGTGTCGACCTTGGCCACTGCTTCGGCAATTTCCTGCTGGCTGGGCCAGATATCGCGCAGGTACACAGGTTGGCCGTCTTTGCCGGTGCCCAGCGGATCACGGGTGAGGTCCATGCGTACGCTACCGGCCAGCGCATAGGCCACGACCAGCGGCGGTGAAGCCAGCCAGTTGGTCTTGACCAGGGGGTGCACGCGGCCCTCGAAATTGCGGTTGCCCGATAGCACCGAGGCCACGGTGAGGTCGGCGCTGCCGATGGCCTTCTCGATCGCTTCGTCCAGCGGGCCGGAGTTGCCGATGCAGGTGGTGCAGCCATAACCGACCAGGTCGAAACCAAGCTGGTCGAGGTAAGGCGTGAGCCCGGCTGCCTTGAAGTAGTCGGTGACAACCTTGGAGCCCGGCGCCAGCGAGCTCTTGACCCAAGGCTTGCGTTGCAGGCCTTTTTCCAGAGCCTTTTTCGCTACCAACCCGGCAGCCATCATCACGCTGGGGTTCGACGTGTTGGTGCACGAGGTGATTGCGGCAATCACCACGGCGCCATCGCGCAGGGTGTGAGTCTTGCCCTGATGGCTGTAGTCGATCTCACCGGCCTGGTCGGCGTTGCCCACTGCCACACCGCCGCCGCCTTCGCTTTCCAGGCGGCCAACTTCTTTGGCCAGTGGTTTGGGTTGCAGCTCGATGAAATGGTCGAAGGCCTGGCTGACCTGGCCCAGTGCCACGCGGTCCTGTGGCCGTTTCGGCCCGGCCAGGCTGGCTTCGACCTCGTGCATGTCCAGTGCCAGCGTGTCGCTGAACAACGGCTCCTGGCCGGGCAAGCGCCACATGCCTTGAGCCTTGCAGTACTGCTCGACCAACTGCACGGTCGCTTCGGGGCGGCCCGACAGGCGCAGGTAGTCCAGGGTGACCTGGTCGACCGGGAAGAAACCACAGGTAGCGCCGTATTCCGGGGCCATGTTGGCAATGGTCGCGCGGTCGGCCAGGGGCAATTCAGCCAGGCCGTCGCCGTAGAACTCGACAAATTTGCCCACCACGCCCTTCTTGCGCAGCATCTGCGTCACCGTCAGCACCAGGTCGGTGGCAGTGATGCCTTCGCGCAGCTTGCCGGTCAGCTTGAAGCCGATGACTTCGGGGATCAGCATCGACACCGGCTGGCCGAGCATGGCGGCCTCCGCCTCAATGCCACCGACCCCCCAGCCGAGCACGCCCAAGCCGTTGATCATGGTGGTGTGCGAGTCGGTGCCGACCAGGGTGTCTGGGAAGGCATAGGTGCGGCCGTCGCCCTCACGGGTCCACACTGTGCGGCCCAGGTACTCCAGGTTGACCTGGTGGCAGATGCCGGTGCCCGGTGGCACCACGCGGAAATTGTCGAAGGCGCTCTGGCCCCAGCGCAGGAAGGCGTAGCGCTCACCATTGCGCTGCATTTCGATGTCGACGTTTTCGCTGAAGGCTTGCGGCGTGCCGTAGCGGTCGACCATCACCGAGTGGTCGATCACCAGGTCTACCGGAGACAGCGGGTTGATCCGTTGTGGGTCACCACCGGCCTTGGCCATGGCGGCGCGCATGGCGGCCAAGTCGACCACGGCCGGTACACCAGTGAAGTCCTGCATCAGCACCCGCGCCGGGCGGTACTGGATTTCGCGGTCGGAACGCCGCTCGCCCAGCCACTGGGCGAGGGCGCGCAGGTCGTCGCCAGTGACGGTATGGCCGTCCTCCCAGCGCAGCAGGTTTTCCAGCAGCACCTTCAGCGACATGGGCAGGCGCTGCAGGTCACCCAGCTGGCGGGCGGCCTCGGTGAGGCTAAAGTAGTGGTAGGTCTGGTCACCGACCTTGAGGGGCTTGAGCGTGTTCAGGCTATCGAGCGAGGGCATTGCCAACTCCTTCTGCACCGGTGCCCGGCAACTACTCACGGTTTGCCGGTAGCACCGCTCTGTATCGGTCCGCACGGCACGGACCTGGCTGAATGGTCAGGTTAGACCGGTTTCGCCTAACTGACCCTTTTCTGGACCGGCGGGGCATGTCGCAGGTTCCGAACTTCCTTTATCATCGCCGCCCTGCCGGCGCCTGTGGTGCGCCAGCCGTAGTGGAGTGAGAAATGAATACCCTGTTCATGCATTGCCGGCCCGGTTTCGAGGGTGAGGTTTGCGCCGAAATCAGCGAACATGCCGCCCGCCTGGGTGTTTCCGGCTATGCCAAAAGCAAGCCGCAAAGTGCCAGCGCCGAGTTTGTCTGCAGCGAGGAGGGCGGTGCCGAGCGGTTGATGGGGGAGCTGCGCTTCAACCAGCTGATTTTCCCGCGGCAGTGGGCCCGTGGTGGTTTTGTCGAGTTGCCGGAAACTGACCGCATCAGTGTGCTGCTGTCGCAGCTGGCCGATTTCCCGGTGTTCGGCAGCCTGTGGCTGGAGGTGCTGGACAGCAATGAAGGCAAGGAATTGTCCACCTTCTGCCGCAAGTTCGAAGTGCCGTTGCGCAAGGCGCTGGAGAAGGCCGGCCGGCTGGTCGACGATGCCAGTCGGCCGCGCTTGCTGCTCAGCTTCATCAGTGGCCGGCGGGTCTTTGTCGGTGTTGCCCCAGCCAACAACAGCGCGTTGTGGCCCATGGGGATTCCGCGCCTGAAGTTCCCCCGCGAGGCGCCTAGCCGTTCGACCCTCAAGCTGGAAGAAGCCTGGCATCAGTTCATCCCGCGTGAGCAGTGGGAACAGCGCCTGGGTGATGACATGACCGGCGTCGACCTGGGGGCCTCGCCGGGGGGATGGACCTATCAGCTGGTGCGCCGTGGCATGTTGGTGACGGCGATCGACAACGGGCCGATGGCCGAAAGCCTGATGGATACTGGGCTGGTTCAGCACCTGATGGCTGATGGGTTCACCTGGCAGCCGAAGCAGCCGGTGGACTGGATGGTGTGCGACATCGTCGAGAAGCCGGCGCGTACTACCTCACTGATCGAGACCTGGCTGGGGGAGGGACTGTGTCGCGAGGCGGTGGTCAACTTGAAATTGCCGATGAAGCAGCGCTATGCCGAAGTACGGCGGCTGCTCGACCGCATGGAGGCGACGTTCAAGGCACGCAAAATTCGGGTGTCGATTGCTTGCAAGCAGCTGTATCACGACCGGGAGGAAGTGACTTGTCACCTGCGTCGGCTTGATTTGAAACCGCGCTAAGCACAGCGCGCCTAGCTCTTTGCTCTTTGCTCTTTGCTCTTTGCTCTTTGCTCTTGCTTCGGCTTTTGCTTCTAAGCGCGCGATAGTCCAGGCGACGCAGGTTGCGACTTCAGGAGGCCGAGCGCAGGGCTTGCGGAGGGAGGTGACGGGCATGGATGCCCGTCAAGCGCTGGGCCCCAGGATGGGGCCTGCAGCGCGGTCCTCCCGGGAGCAAGCCCGGAGCGAGGGGACCCCGGAGCGCAGCGCAGGGGCCGGATGATGGGAGCGGACGGTTTTTGGTTCCTTTTTGCCACGACAAAAAGGGACCCGCCGTAAGGGCGGAAAGGTGACTTTGCGCCACCTGAGTGAATGAATGTTTACTCGGTGTGAAGGCCCACATCCAAGAAGCAAGAAGCAAGGCAGTTTTGACTGTTTTGACTCAGCGAACAGTCCGTTTGCGATGGCGACACTGACTCACCTTTTCGCCCTTACGGCGAGTCACTTTTTGTCAAACGCGACAAAAAGTAACCAAAAAACGCTGCGCTCCCATCATCCG